>Ga0068859_100000007_pt1 | contig 390070 bp, 320 predicted proteins | sample KBSSwiS22_FD_66585 | JGI IMG/M metagenome (GOLD analysis project Ga0068859, IMG submission 66585) | Switchgrass rhizosphere microbial communities from Kellogg Biological Station, Michigan, USA - KBS Switchgrass S2-2 | ecosystem: Host-associated > Plants > Roots > Rhizosphere > Soil ...
CCCGATTCGAATCGGGAGAAAGTGTGAAACCCGAAAGGGTATCAGGGTTCGCAAAGAGATAAATGCAAAAAAAAAGGAGAGTTGTCCGAGTGGTTGAAGGAGTCCCGATTCGAATCGGGAGAAAGTGTGAAACCCGAAAGGGTATCAGGGTTCGCAAAGAGATAAATGCAAAAAAAAAGGAGAGTTGTCCGAGTGGTTGAAGGAGCACGCCTGGAAAGTGTGTATACGGGAAACCGTATCGAGGGTTCGAATCCCTCACTCTCCGCTGGTATTGAATCATTATTTTTGAATTGGAGACTTGTTTGAGTGGTTGAAGGAGTCCCGACCCAAGTCGGGAGAAAGTGTGTATACTCGAAAGGGTATCGAGGGTTCGAATCCCTCACTCTCCGCAGAAAAAGCCTTATTCATTTTGGAACAGGAAGAAAAATTCTTTGTGTATATCCTTCAAAGCCGGAAGGATTTTTCTTTTTATGTAGGTCAGTGTAACGATCTTGACCGGCGGATGTCGAAACATTTTGACGGGTTAAGTAAATACACAGCTTCGAAGCGACCGTGGCGGTTGGTGTATTTTGAGAAAATCGCTACCAGATCGGGTGCTTTGCAAAGGGAAAAAGAGATTAAAGCAAAAAAAAGCCGCATATATATTGAGTCGCTGATTTTGAATTGGGCGACTTGCTTGAAGTAGCTACAGGTGTACCGGTTAAAACTCTCTAACAAAAAAAACCATTCGTTTGTTCTCCGGTTGTCGCCAAAAGTTAATAATTAAAACTATCCCGCTCCATTATTTTGAAAGAAAACGTCCCTGCTCAAAACATTATTGTGCGCAAAAAATATAGTTGGAAAATGAAGTTCCGGCTCGTCATACCTTTTATTTTTGGCATTGCACATCTTTAAAAAAGCCATCATGATGTTGATACCTGAAAACAAACACAAAGCGGCAACAAAAGCTTTCTTCATTGCATTTGGCCAGAACACTATAAAGACCTGCAAAATTTACCAAAGCGCTCTCAATCGTTTTAGTCTTTAAGAACACCGTACAAGCTTGCCTGATATAAGTATAACAGCTATCCGGATTTTTCACCCAATTTTTTATCAATAAAAGGAAGACAAAATATGAACACATTTATAATTGGTTTCCGTGAGCTCAACAGATCAAAATTGATGGTTGCAGGTGGCAAGGGTGCTAATCTGGGCGAACTGTCCGGAATTGGCGGGATACAGGTGCCTGAGGGTTTTTGCGTTACCACCGATGTGTATAAAAAAATAACCGAAAATAATCAGGCGCTTAACAGTTTGCTGGATAAACTTACCCGTCTTAAAGCAGAAGAGCGGTTAGCCATCAGCGGTATTTGTGCGCAAATCCGTGCTGCCATCGAAAGAATAGCCATTCCTGAAAATATAGCAGAAGAGATAGGGAATTATCTCGCAAAGCTGGGCGAAAAAGATGCCTATGCGGTACGGTCCAGTGCTACAGCAGAGGACCTGCCGACAGCTTCTTTTGCAGGCCAGCAGGATACGTATTTGAACATTACCGGAAAAAAGGCAATCCTGCAACATATCAGCAAATGCTGGGCATCGCTGTTTACGGTTCGTGCGGTCATCTACCGGATGCAAAACGGCTTCGATCACCGTAAGGTATACCTGGCTGTCCTTGTCCAGAAGATGATCTTCCCGCAGGCGGCTGGAATTTTGTTTACTGCCGATCCCGTCACTTGCAATCGGAAAGTCTTATCCATTGATGCCAGCTTCGGACTTGGTGAGGCCATGGTTACCGGCCGGGTGAATGCAGATAACTATACAGTGCGCAACGGCAAGATTATCGGTAAGAAAATATCCGCCAAGAAACTTGCTGTTTACGCTGCAGAAAACGGTGGCACGAAAGAACAGGAGATCGATCCCGAGAAACAGATCAGGCAGGCGCTGACGGATGAGCAAATTGCACAGCTTGAGCACATAGGCAGAAAGATCGAAGTACATTTCGGCAGCCCCCAGGACATTGAATGGTGTTTGGTTAACGATACCCGCCTGCCGGACGGGCAGGCGGTTTATATTGTCCAGAGCCGGCCCATCACTACGTTGTACCCGGTACCAGAAGCGAATGATCAGGAAAATCACGTCTACGTTTCTGTAGGTCATAATCAAATGATGACCGACGCCATGAAACCAATGGGATTGTCTTTTTTCCTGCTAACGACCCCTGCACCCATGCGTACAGCGGGTGGAAGATTATTTGTTGATATTACATCTATGCTGGCCTCGCCTGCAGGCAGGGAAACGCTGATAAATATCACCCTGGGAAAATCTGACCCGCTCATAAAAGACGCACTTATAACTATCACAGAGCGGGGAGATTTTATAAAATCCTTGCCAGATGATAAAAAAGAATCAGATCCCGGTAAAAGCAATAAAAATGTGTTGCACAGGAATTATCAAACATTAAAAGAATACGATCCGGCAATCGTTGCTGATTTGATTAAGCGCAGTCGGGCATCAATAGAAGCGTTACGACAAAACATCCAAACCAAATCAGGATCGGACCTGTTCGATTTTATCCTGGAAGATATTCAGCAATTAAAGAAGATTAATGCTGACCCCGACAGTTTTGGTGTGATTATGACTGGTATGAATGCTTCGTCATGGATCAATGAAAAAATGAATGAATGGTTGGGCGAGAAAAATGCAGCAGACACACTTTCTCAATCTGCGCCAAACAATATTACTTCGGAAATGGGACTGGCCCTGTTGCATTTGGCAGATGTGATCCGTCCTTACCCGGAAATAATTGCGTATTTATCCCGAATTCAGTCAACGATGAAAGATGATAATTTTTTGGATGAACTGGCTCAATATAATGGTGGCCAGGAAACCCGTGACGCTATTGATGCATATCTCAACAAATACGGAATGCGATGTGCCGGAGAAATTGATATTACAAAACCCCGCTGGAGCGAAAAGCCAATTACACTGGTGCCGATGATTCTTAATAATATCAAAAACGCTGAGCCTGGTGCCGGCAACCGGAAATTCGGGCAAGGGCTACAGGAAGCTTTGAAAAAAGAACAAGCGCTGCTGGAACGATTGAAACAATTACCGGATGGCGAAGAAAAAGCCAGAGAAACCAAACGAATGATCGGCCTGGTCCGAAATTTTGCCGGTTATCGTGAATATCCAAAATACGGCATTGTTAGTCGCTACTTCATTTATAAACAAGCTTTATTAAAAGAAGCCGAACAACTTGTACATGCCAGGGTAATTCATGAAAAAGAAGATATCTACTATCTCAGTTTTGAAGAACTTCGCGAAATGGTAACGCGTGCACACGAGAGCAATAAACCGGATGACCAGATCATCAGCAAACGAAAAGACGAGTACAAATTATATGAAAAACTAAGCCCCCCGCGTGTTATCACGTCTGATGGTGAAATCATTACAGGTAAGTACAAACGGGAAAATGTCCCGGCCGGAGCTATTGCAGGCCTCGCTGTTTCTTCCGGGGTCATAGAAGGGCGGGCACGTGTTATTGTGAACATGGAAGATGCCAGTATAGAGGATGGAGATATATTGGTCACCTCCTTTACCGATCCTGGCTGGACACCCTTGTTCGTGTCTATAAAAGGACTGGTTACCGAAGTGGGCGGACTGATGACCCATGGAGCAGTCATTGCACGTGAATATGGCTTGCCGGCAGTTGTTGGAGTGGAGAATGCCACCAGGCTGATCAGGGATGGACAAAGAATCCGGGTAAATGGAACGGACGGGTATGTGGAGATACTGTAAATTTTAGTACCGGTTTCGGGAAAGCTTTTTTTTGAATAAAATGAGTAGAAAAATCGCAGGAATTGTGTGTAACGCTGCTGCTGTTGTGCTTAGCTTTGTGGTTACTAAAAATTAATCATGCCGGTATCATTTAGCGAAACTTTGGTAGTAGGGATTTCTTCCAGGGCCTTGTTCGATTTGGAAGAGGAAAACCGTTTATTTCTAAGCCAGGGTGTTATTGAATACCGCAAACTGCAAAAGGAAAGGGAGCATATTATTTTGAATCCCGGCACCGGTTTTCATGTGGTAAAAGCGCTCCTGAACTTAAATGCGTTGTCAAAAGAACGACTGGTGGAAGTGATTGTAATGTCGAAGAACAGCCCTGAGACCGGCGTAAGGGTATTAAATTCCATACAGCATTACGGACTGGATATTACCCGGTCTGCCTTTACTGGTGGTGAGTCTTTATACGAATACATGGAAGCTTTTGACGTGGATTTATTTTTATCGATGGAAGAAAAAGAAGTACAGAAGGTAATTGATTCGGGCATTGCTTCTGCAGCCTTAATCTATGATCCGCCGATAGCATTTGAACCCGAAACATCTACCGTAAGAATTGCCTTTGATGCCGATGCCGTTTTATTTTCCGACGAATCCGAACAAATTTATTCTTCGCATGGAATAGACGCCTTTCATGCCAACGAAAAAGCAAACGCGCACAAAGCCATGGCCGAGGGGCCGCATGCAAAACTGCTGAAAATGCTTTCAAAAATTCAGCATAAAATGCAGACCGGCGTGGAATTATCTCCCCTGCGCCTGGCCATTGTTACAGCCAGGAACAGTCCTTCTCATATGCGGGTCATTAACACCATGCGTGCATGGGACGTGTATGTAGACGAAGCATTTTTTCTTGGCGGCATTTCAAAAGACAAAATTTTAAAGGCATTTAAGGCCCATATCTTTTTTGACGACCAGGACGCCCACCTGCAACCAGCCATGAAACTGGTGCCCAGCGCCAGGGTGCCTTACAATTCTTCTTCACCGCTCTTTAAAAATACTGCACCGGAAACTGACCATCCAAACAACGATAAGATTGAGATAAAAAAACTGCAATCCTGATAGCAGGATACCCCGTACATTGATCATGTAAGCTTAAGCGCTTGTAGTTCATTCAATTTTGTCGGGCGGCCGACTTACTATGGTAATCCATAGCATTATATTGTGGTAGAATAGCCGGGCCGGCAAAAGGGCGGTGCAACACAAACAGGATGGGGAATTGTCTAACTTAGAAGCAGCAGTTTGCAGAACCATGAAGATAAAAACCATAAAAGAAAAGCATCCGCTTGCCATCAGGTGGGCACACTGGATCAACTTCCCGGTACTAACGGTAATGATATGGAGCGGGATGCTTATTTACTGGGCCAATGATGAATATGCAATAACGGTTTTCGGTCGCAGGTGGGTGCATTTTTTTCCTGACTGGTTTTATACGCTTCTGAATATTCCGCAGCGGCTGGCAGAGGGCATGAACTACCATTTTCTCTTCATGTGGTTTTTTTTCATTAATGGCCTTTTATATGTTGCCTATACCATTGTTTCGGGCGAATGGCGTGAACTGGTTCCCAACAGGCGTTCCTTTAAGGAAGCATGGCAGGTGTTGCTGCACGATTTGCATATAAGAAGAATGTTGCCGCCACAAAATAAATACAATGCCGCCCAGCGTATTGCCTATACTAGTATCATTGTTATGGGTTTTGGATCCGTGATTACCGGGCTGGCTATCTATAAGCCAGTCCAGTTTTACTGGCTCACCTGGCTGTGTGGCGGTTATCATGCGGCCAGGGTAGCGCATTTTATTCTAACGGTGGGCTATGTGTTATTTTTTATCATTCACATTGTACAGGTTATTGTAGCCGGCTGGAGCAATTTCAGATCGGTTGTATCGGGATATGAAACAGTACATGAAAAACAACATACAACAATTGAGATCCCTGTTGAAGAGAAACCCGTTTAAAAAAAATACGGAGACCAGAGAGGTTACTCAAAAACAGCTTAACCGGCGAAACTTTATTGCTTTCACCGGCTTTATAGCATTTAATGTACTGGTCTACCGCGCCTGGCGCTGGCTGTACAAATCGCCTTTGGAAAAGCCCGGCATAACCGGCGAAACTACCCGGCCGCTGAGAAAGGCATTGGAAAAAAATGAACTCATTTTTAAAAATACATTCAGTAACGACCACCTGGTAAAAACCTACCCGGTTTCAATGGCTGCCAAAGAGGTAAGGGTAAACAGTGATATAGGAATGGAAGGCGATGATTTTGACCCGGCTGCATGGATGCTGCAGGTAAACAAAGTAAATGGCGAACAGCTAAAAATAAGCCTGCCGGAATTAATGCGCCTGCCCAAAACTGAGATTGTATTTGATTTTAAATGTGTTGAAGGCTGGGACCAGATATCGCACTGGGGTGGTATAAAGTTCAGCGATTTTATTGCACATTACCACCTGCAGGAAGAGGCCAAAAAAAAATACGTAGGTCTTGCCACGCCCGGGGAAGGTTATTATGTAGGCATAGAAATGCCGGGGGCCCTGCATCCGCAAACGCTTCTTGCCTACGAGGTAAATAATAAACCATTGCCGCCGGAACATGGTCAGCCGCTCAGGCTTATCATACCCGTTAAGTATGGGATAAAAAATTTGAAACGGATAGGCACCATCAGCTTCAGCGATCAGCGGCCACGCGATTACTGGGCAGAACAGGGATATGATTACTACTCCGGTTTATAGTAATGGCCGGGCAACCCGTTTTTGCAGAATGATAATTTAATGATAACACAAAATTTATATGCTGTAAGCAGCGTATTGCTTCTATTTGCAGAAGCGGCAGCTAAGTATTAAATAACCATACCTTACCACTGTGTCATTCATTAGTCCGGCAGCACATCGTAAATTTATATTGCAATGTCAAAGCCTTATCAACAGCATCTCTGCAGAACAGGCTGATGAAAAAACGGAAAGGTTAAAGGCGGATTTGATGGCCTTGCAGCAACTGGTAGAAACCTATCTGGACACACTCTCGCAACTGCCGGTGCTGCCCCGCGAATACAATGAATTACAACGCCGGATACGAATTACTGCAAGAAGAATGCAGCCCGTAAAAAATGCAGGTGCCGGGAAAAATAAAGCGCAGTAATATAATAAAATGTATGCTCCGGGCTGCATTGGTTGCTGCGCTATTTAATGCAATTGTTTCACAAATTTTTTATGGGTGTGTACAAATCCAAGTTTTTCATAAAAATGGTGGGTAGCTGTTCTTTTGTTCTGCGCGGTGACCTCAAACGAGATACAGCCCAGCGCATGCAGGTTTTTTTCCAATGCTTCCACCAACGCATTGCCAATACCACCACCGCGGTTGGTTTCGTCAACAAATAATTCCTGTATCTCTGCTACTTTACCACCATGGTGCAGCAGGTTTTGTATATGCGCGCTGATAAAAGCTACTGACGCTTCAGCAGGCGTTTCGGCAACCAGGTACAAACAATTTTTGCTGTGCAGGTTTTCTTTATAGATGCCTTCAAATGCGGCGTAATCAAAATCGGTTTCTTCCAGCAGGCATATAAAGCGATACACTGTATGCAGATCTTTTTCCAGGGCCTGCCGTATTATATAAGACATAGAATTTTTTTTTTTTGATAAATGTAAAATGTTTGCCGGTGCAAAATGATCAGGACATTATAAAAATGTTACTGTAACGTAAGCAGAACGTTATGCTTTCAATAATTCGCGGTTGTTATTAATTCCATAACATAGCCCGCGTAACGTTGCACAAAATATCAAACGTTTATGAGATCTTTAACCAAAACTGCATTAATGGCAATATTGCTGTTAATCGTTTTTTTTACAAAAAGCTTTTCCCAGGAAAAGATTATTACCGGCACTGTTAAAAATAAAGATGGCCTTGGCATATCCGGCGCCACCGTACGATCGTCCGGATCAAACAGGGCCACCATTACGGATACCCTCGGTAATTTTAGGATCGGTTTAAGCGATGCAGACAAAACACTTAATATTAGTTCTATTGGTTTTTTTGCAAAATCATTCCCTGTATCTGCCGGTACAAGTTTTAATTTTATTCTGCAGGATGATCCAAAATCGCTGACAGAAGTGGTAGTGACCGCTTATGGTGTAAGAAAGGAGGCAAAACGCCTGGGTTACTCATTACAGGAAGTAAAGGGCTCCGAGCTTACCAAAGCCAGGGATGCAAATCCTATCAATTCACTTGCAGGTAAAATTGCCGGCTTAACGGTAGGTGCCAGTTCAGAAATGCTGGGCCGTCCTGAAATAGTGTTGCGTGGCAGTAAAGATTTATTATTTGTAATAGATGGTATACCAGTTAATACCGATACCTGGAACATCAGCCCGGATGATATTGAATCATATACCGTATTAAAAGGTCCAAATGCTGCCGCCTTATACGGTTTCAGGGGTCAAAATGGCGCCATCATCATCACTACAAAACGGGGCAGTAAAGACAGAAGAGGATGGCAGGTAGATGTAAACACCAGTACCAATTTCGAAAGCGGCTTTCTTGCAGAACCAAAAAGCCAGACAGAATACGGCCGCGGTACCACATTTAAATACAGCTATGGTGATCAGCTGTATGACAACTCGCAAAGGTTGCCGGAGTGGGGACCGCGTTTTGAAGGACAACCGGTGAAACAATACAATAGCCCCTTTGATATAACTACCAATATCAGAACAGCAACGCCGTGGACTGCAAAGGGCGCCAATAACTTTCACAAGTTTATGCAAACCGGTATCATTAATACCAATAATATTTCTTTATCAACTGCTTCAGATCGTTCAGATATAAGAATTTCTTTGTCTAATATGAACCAGCGGGGTACAGCGCCCAATACCCGCCTCAATTCTTACAGCCTGGCCGTGAATGCGGGTTACAACATAACACCCAAATTAAGAGTTGAAGCCAGTGTAAACCTTAATAAACAATACTCGCCCAATATTCCGGATGCTAACTACGGGCCTAATTCTTATGTTTATATGTTTAAGGTGTATGGTTCTGCAGATTATGATATTGATGACCTGAAGGATATTTACAAAGGCCCTCAGGGTGTTCAGGATCTTATTCCTTATATGCAGGAATATGGTCGCGAAAACAGTGCCTGGTTCATTGCCAAAAAATGGTTGCGTTCTCACGACAAACTGGACGTAAACGGATACCTGAAAGCAACTTATAAGTTCAGCAATGCGCTAAGCGTTAGCCTGCGTTCGCAGGTTACCACCTGGAACCAAGTAAGGACAGAGAAAGTGCCTGCCGGTATTAATCTTAATACCTATACGCCCTGGTATTATTTTGGATGGTATGGCGACTACCGCGAAGACCGGCGCAACCTGTTTGAAAACAATACCGATTTGATAGCAAACTATGAAAAGAAAATTGGCAAATTCAATATTGCAGCCCTTGCTGGTGGTGCGGAACGTTCTTTTATGTATAATTCTTCCTACGGCACAACAAAAGCGATGGCCGTGCCCAATGTATATGCACTCACCAACTCGCTGGTGCCTTATTCTTCTTTCACCTGGGGTTCAAAGATGCAGGTATACAGCGCCTTTTATTCATTTGATATCACTTACGACAAATACCTGACGCTTTCTCATACAGGAAGGGTAGACAATTTATCTACACTTCCTAAAGGCAATAAAACGTTTTACTATCCTTCAGTTTCTCTGAGCTCTGTTATCAGCGATTATGTAAGCTTCCCCAGGTTCATCTCTTTTGCCAAAGTAAGGGGTTCTTACGCTAACGTAAAGGGAGGGCTTACTTCTGGTACCGTGGCTTCTGCCTTTACACAGGTTACAGGCAAAAGCACCAATGGTGGCTTGCTGGGTTATGGCACAGATTTGCTTAGTTCTTATGATGGCCCCAACTATGCCAACCAGAACGCCTATAGTCTTGTTAGCTATTATAATAATACACCCTCTGTCAGCTATGTAGATAATATATCCAATCCTGCCATCAAACCATTTACCGTTTCTTCATTTGAAGGTGGTATAGATTTGAAATTTTTGCGCAACCGGCTGGGGCTCGATGTAACTTATTTCCAGAGCACCAATGGGCCGATCATTTATCCTTTGCCAATAGCTCCATCTACCGGTTATAATTCCAAAAATGAAAATGCCCTTACCACGGTTAAAAAAGGCTTCGAAATTGCATTGAGTGGTTCACCGCTTAAAAGTGCCCGTGGTTTAAACTGGGATGTGTTGGTCAATTACTCAACCTATAAGGAAACTTTAAAGGAGATTTATGGCGCTGATACAAAAATTGGAATTAATGGACACAATTATAAGAAGGGCGATCGCATGGATGCTATTTATGTGCCCGGTTTTGTAAGGGATGGCAGTGGAAATATTGTTTACAGTGGCGGCCTTCCACTGCGCGGGCCTTCAGATATCGATAACAATACTTTTGCGGGTTATGCCAATCCTGATTTTACTTTCGGCATTAACAACAAGTTTACTTACCACGGTTTCATTTTCAGCTTCCAGTTTGACGGAAGGATTGGTGGAAAGATTTATGATGAGGTTTACCACGATGGCATGAATGGCGGTACTGCTATTGAAAGTGCATCCGGCGCTCTTGGAGCGGCCCGTTTAGCTGAATGGCAAACAACATCGCTTGGTACCGTTGCCCCAACTGGTAAATTTATAGCTCCGGGTAAAAAGATTGTTTCAGGTACACCTGCATATGCCAATGGGCAAATCACCAATTTAAAAGACATCGTTTTTGCTGATAACGATGTTGCCACAACTGTTCAGAGTTATATTTCTTCCGGTATTGGTAACGTAAATGAATACTGGATGACCAATCGCTCTTATGCCAAACTGCGTGAAGTAACGCTGGGTTACAGTTTTCCCGCCAGCATGCTGGGCAACGGGAAATTGGTTAAAGCAGTTACCATTTCACTGGTAGGCAGAAACCTCCTGTACTTCGCCAAGAGGAAAGATATTGATCTTGACCAGTTCGCTTCAGGATACAACGCTTCTGACCGTTCACTGGGCAATGGCGGCGTGCTGCAAAGCATGACCGGCAGACGTTATGGCTTTAATATTAATGTAAGCTTCTAATTTATAAATCGAATTATTATATGAAACACATCTCAAAAAATAGCATCATTGCAGGTTTAATAGCGCTGGTGTTTGCTGCAGCGGGCTGCCAGAAAGGCGATCTGCTTTCAAACCCGAATGTTGCGGCTGAAACTTCTACGGTGCCGGCCACATTGATATTAAATAACCTTACGGCCAACCTTATGCGTGAGGAAGAGCCGGTTATTTCAAACGTGTATAAGTGGAACCAGAACATTGTTTCCAATTACTCCTATTATTTTGGCGCCAATTCCTATAACTGGTCCAATACCAGTCATACCTACGATATAATCAGGTATTGCACCAAGCTGGAAGAGCAGGCCAAAAAGCAATATGGCAACACTACCAATCTGTATTTTGCATTAAGCAAATTTTTCCGTGCCTATGCCTTTATCTGGCTTACGCAAAGGGTGGGTGATATACCGATGAGCCAGGCAGGTGATGTAAACAATCTTACACCGGCCTATGACAAGCAGCATGACGTATATAAAAACAGTCTGGCTTTGCTGGATACAGCCAATACCATGCTGGCCAGTCTTAGTTCGGCCACTACACAAAATAACAGGGTAGACGCCACCGGCGATATTTATGGCCTCAGTTTCCTGCAATGGCGTAAAGTGATCAATACTTATAAATTGCGTGTTTTGATTAGCCTTAGCAAAAGGGCCGATGATAATGCCGATTTGAATATTAAAACACAGTTCGCCGCTATTTTGGCCGATGCTGTCAAGTATCCCATTATGACGTCTAACAGTGATAACCTGGCGTATAAGTATACATCAGTAACACTGTATCCTGTTAACAGGTCTGGTAATGCGCCGTATATCAATTGCGAAAATATCAGCCAGACCTTCTTTAATATCACGGCGGCTTATAAAGATCCACGTGTGTACGCGCTTACTATTCCGGCTGACGCGCAAATTAAAGCCGGTAAAACTGCCAGCGATTTTACCGCCTATGTTGGGGAAGACAACGGGAAATCGCAAGGTGTCATGTCAACCTTTTCTACCGACGGCAAATATTCAAATCTTAGTTTCACCAGGTATGCATCATCTGCTTCAGGCGCCAACGCAGAGCCTTATATCATTCTTGGCTATCCTGAAATGTGCTTTAATATAGCTGAAGCCGTTTATCGTGGCTGGACAACCGGTATAAACGCCTCTGACTGGTATAATAAAGGCATTGACGCTTCAATGAGTGTTTATGGTTTAACACAGGGACAAACGGTTACCATTAACACAGTAGATGGCAAAGCTACTTATGGAACCGCTACCGTGGATATTGCCACGTTTAAAGCAAACCCCAATGTAGCATACAATGCAGCAACTGGTTTAACCCAGATTCTTACACAAAAATATGTGGCCTTCTTTATGAATTCAGGGTACGAATCATACTATAACTGGCGCAGAACCGGCATACCAGCCTTTAGCCAGGGTGGTGATGGTATTGGTACAGCCAATAAACAAATTCCGCTTCGCTGGCAGTACCCGCAAGCTGAAATTACTTACAACAATGCCAACTATGCGGCAGCCATCAGTTCACAATATGGTGCTACCGATGATATTATGGCCAAAATGTGGCTTATAAAATAAACGATCACAAATAGCATGCGTTACAACAAGCGGGAAGAGGGTCGACGCTTCCCGCTTGTTTTTCTAACTGCTCATAAAATAAAACAGTAATGAAATTGACTTTAACCGCATTGTCACTGTTAACAATAATTGCATGCAATGCACAGATAGCAGACAGCAGCCGGCGTGAAATAAAATTACAGGGTGTTGTTAATTTCAGGGACATTGGTGGCTATCCAACAAAAGATGGCCGGCAGGTAAAATGGGGCAGGATATACCGATCGGCCGAAATAAGTCACTTAACCGCGGGCGGGCTTGATACGCTGGCGCAGTTGAAGATTACCTACATCGCCGATTTTCGCGGGCCCAATGAAGTAAAGACAGCACCGGATAAAGTGCCTGCTGCTGCTACCAGGGTTTCCTTACCTGCAGGAAGTGAGCACACAGGCGACAGTGCTTATATGCGTCAAATGCTGCAGTCTGCAAAAGATTCAGGCCTGGTGCCTTTTTACAGCGATATCCGCTACCTGGGCGAACGGTATAAACCATTGTTTACCGAATTGTTGCAGGTAAACGCAGACAGTGCCGTGCTCTTTCATTGCACGGCAGGGAAAGACAGAACCGGGATAGCGGCTGCACTGATATTATATGCACTGAATGTAGACCAGCATGCAATCATGGAAGATTACCTGGCATCTGACTATTACAGGAGAAAGGAAAATGAGAGAAGTATAAAAGGAATGATGATGATGTATAAACTGGATGAGCCAACAGCGCGTAATTTAATGGGCGTTAAAGAAAATTACCTGGCAGCAACATTTAATGCCATAACAGCAAAATACGGTACCGTAGATAATTACCTGGAAACAGTAATGGGTTTAACACCAGACAAACGTGCACTGTTACAGAAAAAGTTCCTGGAATAAACGCTGTTATTTTGGTAATGATAAGATAAACATGCCACAACATTCTGCTAACAATGCAGGCATAATTTTACACTGATTGGTTGCAGCAATATTATAATGAGCAAGGGTTAGATTTTTCTCAGCAGTATGCCCCGGTTTCTACCAGGGCATTTTTGTTTGCCGGCGGTAGTTTATCATACAAATAAAAGCGATGGCTTTTGGGCAATATTGTCTTCGCCAACAGATGCCTTAACGAAATACCAGCAAAGCGCCAGTAACAGGCTTGCATACTGGTGTATCGATTTCTTGTTTGTATGCGAAAACGGGTTGGATGCTTCAGTGTTTTTAATAAAGCTGCAGGTGACCAGCGGTTGTATATGGTCGTGTTCATAAATGACCAGTTCAGTAGAACGACTGGCAAGCTGCCGGTAATGAAACTTCTTTTCTCCTATCTCTATTGATCCGCCTTCTGTATCCGGCTCTTCAACAGACAGCCGTCCGATGGCAAAGCCATACTCGTTTTTAAAATTAAAATGGTGGTTATTAAAACCAGCTTTTTCAACAAAGAAAAGCCTTTGTTCATTCCTGCAGGTAATGCGGGCAGATTGCTGCAGTGGGTTATACCGTACAATTTCTTTTACCATATTTTCTTCAATAAGGTTAAAGACCTGAACAGTAGAAGAGGGATTACTTAGCAGCGTCCATTTCATATAAGTGCGTTTAAAAAATATTCTAAAATGAAATTAAGGGATCCTGTCCTGTAACTGTATTATTTAAAAATTAAAAAAAACTAATTCGACCGTAATTTATTGATTGTCAAATGTGTATGGTGTAAAATAAAAGATAACATTGCCAATATTACCTTTAAGTTAATTTTACGTAACTTATACAATTAAACAAAAAGAATTATTATATGGCAGCTACAGAACAAAAAGTAAAAGGCACAAAGAAAATTACAAAAAAGCAGGTCAGACAGGAAGTGTTTACCAGGTTATCCGGTGCACTGGAAGAATATAAGAATAAACTGGGCGAGAAAAAATTTGAGACAAAAATTAAAAAGGCCAGCAAATTGTTTGCTGTTGATTTGACCAAAGCTTTTAAAAAGGATTTGAAATCCGTTAAGGACAAGAAAACAACTGAAAAAACTAATTAAGCTAACCTGTTTAATTCAAACAAGCTACCTTGCTATCGGGGTAGCTTTTTTATTGCCCGTTGTTACGGGAAAATTGCCGCGGGGTTACCAAATTATTATCAATTCATTATCGTCCTGTTATCTTATTTGTGCGAAAGTTTCCTGTTGGAGGGTGCGGTTAGATTTGCCCAAAATCTAACTGATGAATTTTCGGATTGTAACCAAACTATTTCCCCTCCTGCTTTTTTTTATTTTATCGTTACCGGTTTTTGCCGGCACTATAACGGGTAAAGTTACAGATGCAAAAACCACGGAACCACTGGCCGGTGCCACTGTTTCGCTGGAAGACACCAAATATAAAGCCATTGTAAATCTGGATGGAAGTTTTGCATTCAGGAATATTCCGGCCGGAAAATATGAAGTGCACGTAAAAATGCTGGGCTATGAAAAATCCAAACAGCATACCATAACATTGGCTGATAACAATGCAGTAGCGGAAATCAGTTTTCAGCTGGAGACCGAAACCAAAGAGCTGGCTGCTGTAGCTGTCACCGGAAGATCGGGCGGTGAAACAGACAAGGGCGCGAGACGATTGGAAAAAAATGCAGATATCCTTCAAAATGTTTTATCTGCCAGAACTATACAGTTATTGCCCGATGTAACCGTGGCCAATGCATTGCAGCGTATGAGTGGCATCACTATTGAACGCAGCAGCAGCGGCGAAGGCAGGTACGCCATTATCCGGGGTATGGATCAACGTTATAACAGCACGCTGGTAAACGGTATAAAAATACCCAGCCCCGATGACAAATACCGTTATGTGCCGATGGATATTTTTCCTTCTGATTTGCTGGAAAGGCTGGAAGTAAATAAAACGCTGACCCCCGCCATGGAGGGCGACGCTATTGGCGGCACCATGAACCTGGTAATGAAGAGCGCACCCGATAAGGCCCTGCTGCAGGTAAATGCAGCCGGCGGTTACAATACCCTGTTTTCTGACCGTCCCTTTTATAAATTTAATCATGCTGTTGTCAGCGGCAAATCGCCCGGCGAACTGCATGGTGCCAACTACCTGGTAAGCCCATCCGAATTTCCGGCAGCTAATCTCGACTTCGTAAAAAAGTCCTCACCTGTAAATTCTACCCTTGGTATAACCCTGGGCAACCGGTTTCTTAATAAAAAGCTGGGTGTTATACTGGCAGCCAGTTACCAGGATATTTTCAGGGGTTCCAACTCGGATTTTTTTAAGTCCAATGCACAGCCTTTACCCAACAATGTGCCGCAGTTCGGTGATTTTTTGTTCAGGCAATATTCAACACAAAACAAAAGAATTGGCCTCAACAACAAGTTTGATTACGTTCTTAATGATAAAAATAAAATATCCCTGTATAACCTTTATGTGCACCAGGATGAGTTTCAGAGCAGGTATACCGTAGACAGCGCTGCGTCTGCCAACGTAGGTACGTTTGATATTTTGAACAGGAGCCGTACAGTAAAACAAAGTATTTACAATACTACCTTACATGGAGAGCACCGGCTGGATGCATCTGTAAAATTAGACTGGTCGGCAGTTTATTCCATTGCAAAGAATGCCGCACCAGACTGGGCAGAATATGATATTACCAACTCAGTTACGCAGGCGCATTCGGGTTATAGCGGCAACCTTAAAAGTATGGACCGCCAGTGGCTGCACAACACAGATCGTGACCTGGCAGGCTACCTGAACCTGGATATTGTGCAGAAAATATTCAATACCCCCGTTGATTTCATGGTGGGTGGTTTGGCAAGAACAAAAAAAAGGGACAACTTTTTCGATGAATACGTATTCAGACCCGTGGTTAATAACGGACAACCACAAATGTATACCAGTATTTATGATGCACAGTGGACGTTTAACGGGGGCGATAAAGTAAACCCCTCCTTTACCAATACAGCCAATACCTATACCGTGCACGAAAATATTACAGCGGGTTACGTACAGGCAAAATTTATGCTCACAAAAAAATTGCAGGTATTGGGTGGCGTAAGGGCAGAGCATACCTATCAGAAATATGAAACCGAACTGCCTGCATCACTGGATAGAAAAAATGGAACTATTTATTATACCGATTTGTTACCCAGCCTTCACCTCAAATACGAATTAACCAAAAAACAAAACCTCCGGTTGTCATATTACAAAGCCATCAGCAGGCCCGGGTTTGGCGATATTGTTCCTACCGTTATACCAGGCGAATATTATAACGAAGGCGGTAACCCTTATGTAAAACACTCACGGGCTGATAATTTTGATCTGCGGTATGAATTGTTTCCCGACGGCGCCGACCAGGTTTTGCTGGGCGCGTTTTATAAACGCATCAAAAATCCAATTGAGTATGGCATAACAACTTCCGGCACTACCGGCGGCGAAATATTTCAACCATTGAATTTTTCGGACTCTACCCACAATGGCGATGCCACCAATTATGGTTTTGAAGCAGTAGTAACAAAATACATCGGCAAGTTTGGTGTATCTGCCAATTACACCTACACCAAATCTCAGATCACCACCACCAAGTTTATCCGCGGCGCTGCTTACCCTGTTACACAATCCCGCCCGCTTCAGGGACAGGCAGACCATATCGGTAATTTTTCATTGCTGTACAAAGATCCAAAGCTGGGGTTGGATGTGCAGGTAGCATTTGTTTATACCGGCAAAAGAATATCGCAGGTATCGCTTTACTATGGACTTGATTACTGGCAGCGTGCTTTTACACAGCTGGATTTTTCGATGGAACAGCGTATAACCAAAAGATTTTCTTTTTATGCCAAGGTGAACAATATTACCAATACACCCAGAAAGGTGGATATACTGCAGCCATTGTCGGTGGTGCCGCCTTCCAACCGCCCACCGGAGCAGGAAAGTGATAATAAAATACTGGTGCAAAAAGACATTTATAAAATTTCCTTTTTTGCCGGTTTCCGTTTTAAACTCTGATAATAAAATAAAGCAATTATATATGAGCAGGATGATACAGGTTGTAATAATTTCTTTCTTCATTGCGGTGACCCTGCCAGGCTGTAAGAAACTGGCGGAAGAAAAATATGATATTTCCAAAGCACTGGTAACCGTATCTGCACCGGTAAGCGATGCTGCGCCATTGTGTGGCAGTATCAAAGGCACCATGATCAGCGGCAAGACATATACTATTGATGGTACCTGCGGCGATGTAACCATTAATAGAGGCGATACGTTAACCATACAACCCGGAGTAACCATCAACATCACCGGAAGCATTGCAATAGTAGTACGCGGTGTGCTTTTAAGTTTGGGTACGGCTGCCAACCCTGTAAAAATAGGACCGCAAAATGTTGTTAAACAAGATGTGCCCGGGCAGAACCCTGCTACAGACCCGGCCTATGCAGGAAAATGGAAGGGCATACTGGCAGACACTTCCTGCACATTGCTGTCGCTGAAATGGACACGTCTTGAATTTTGTGGTGCAACTACAGGAACAGCATTGGGAAGCTTACTTGGCCTTTCCTCCACCGATCCTACCTATGCTGTGTATTTTCAGAATGCAAATGGCAGTTTTATTTTTGAAGATTCGTGGATATACGGTACCGTTGATGACGCTATCCGCGTAGGTACCGGCAAGTTTGCCATTTTGCGTTCTACGTTTGAGAAATGTGGTTCAACCGGCGGCGATGTGCTGAATGTAAAGAATGGTGGGGTGGGCGATATGGCCTACAATTTTTTTATCGGCTGTGCTACCAACGCATTAAAGGCATCCAACAAAGGTGTAAATACCAAAGTCCAGACAGACATCAGGATATACAATAATACGGTAGTGAATTGCGGTTACCGGCAACTAAAGACGGGCCGTGGCGGTTGCATTAATTTTGAAGAAGGTTCAAGGGGGATGGCCTTCAATAACCTGGTTGTGAACTGTAAATTTGGCCTGCGGATTAACAATAGTGTGGTGGCTGATACGGCTTCGCTGTATAAAAATAACTATGGTTATAATTTTTACTGGTGCGATTCTCTCATAACGGCCAGCCAGATTTTTCCTAACGGTAATACACAGGCGGTTACTAAGCCGGTTGCGACAGATATTCCCAATCCCTTTACTTATTTGCCGGCCGGCTACAGTTATCTTCCGTACAACGCGGCATATGATGGCAGTGGTGCGGTTCAGAAAATTAATCCGCTTTTTACAGGTTACCCGTTGCCGGTAACAGGTGGTGTTAAACTGCGTGATATCTGCAGCATTGGTAGTTACAAGTTTACCCTCCAGGCCGGTTCACCCTGTATTGGCGCCGGCAATTCAAATTTCCTGCCCGTTAACACAGATGATTTGGAAGCAAGTAAAATCAATGCAACACCGGGTCTGGTGGTTAAATATATACCCATCCCACAAAATGCCGTTTATGGCGTAACTGAATTCACAAAGCCAGGTACGGATATCGGGTGTTATCAATACAATGGATCGGGCAACCAGCATTTTAATAATTAGCCAGTAGCTATTAAGAAATTAGTAACCGGAAATGAAGTAGCTGATAGTTACCTATTTCTGCCGTGACGGCATCTCTTCAAGACAAATAATTTATTTGCATCGGTTTCATAATAATAACATAATACAGGCTGGTTGGCATGTTGCTAATTTCGCCCCTTCAATAAATAGTATATGACAAAAAGCCTGTTTTTCTTGCAGGTCATTCTATGTATCAGCGTTGCCGGCCTGGGGCAACAAAAACTTGTAAAAGAAAAAAAAGCAACTGATGCACCCGGGCAGATTACTGTTCCTGCCAAATCGTTAAATTTTCTTGCTATGGGCGACTGGGGACGCAACGGCGAATACCATCAGAAGGAAGTAGCGCAGCAAATGGGTATTTCGGCAAAACAATTCAATGCGTCTTTTATATTGGCTACAGGAGATAATTTTTATCCCAGCGGCGTAGCCAGTACGCAGGACTACAGCTGGATAGCTTCTTATGAAAACATGTATACAGCCCACGCGCTGCAAACAGACTGGTATGTGGTGCTGGGTAACCATGATTATAAAGGTAATATACAGGCAGAGATCGACTATAGCAAAATAAGCCGCCGCTGGCACATGCCGGCTGCTTACTATGCAAAAAAAATTGTGATAGATGAAGACAGCGGACCGGCAGTGTTATTGTTGATTTGTATAGATACTTCGCCTTTTATCAGCCAGTATTATTCAAGTGAGGATCACAAAGCGCAGGTACAGGTGCAGGACACGGCGGTGCAAAGAAAATGGCTGGAGAATGTATTAAGTGATACGTCTGCGGCCATTAAATGGAAAGTGGTAGTAGGGCACCATCCGCTGTATACCGGGGGCAAAAGGATTAAATCTAAAGATACCTATGAGCTGAATGCCTTATTACAGCCAATTTTTGATAAGTATAAAGTGGATGCCTATATCTGCGGGCATGAACACAACCTGCAGTATATTAAACCTGCTGGTAATACGCATTATTTTGTAACGGGTGCGGGGTCGGAAACAACTCCCGTTATCCAGTATCCCGGAATTGGCAAATACGCCCGCTCCGTAAATGGGTTTATGGCTTTTTCATTAACGGCAAACGCCATGCTCGTGCAGGTAATTGATGAAAAAGGTGCGCTGCTTTACAAGGATACGATTAAGAAATAGGCGTGCATTTCCGCTACAGGCAATTGGTGGTAGATCTTCTTAATAGCAGTAATGTACAATCACAGGCAGAGCGTTTGCCGCTTCTTTTCGCCCTGATGAAAATTAATTGTCAAAAGTTGTAATTTGGTGTGTCAAAATGTTAGTACCGGTTTGCCGCACAATTAATAATTACATGAAAGGAGTTTTTACTGTTTTTTCGTTTCTCGTTTTTTATAGCCTGCATGCACAGGACAATTATGAAATCCAGGTGTATGGATCGCAAACCCAGGTAAAGGGTTCTACCATGTTCGAACTGCACAGCAATTATACTTTCAATGGATCAAAACAATCCGAAAAGGGTGTATTGCCCAGTAATCATGCCCTGCATGAGACCGTTGAAATTACGACAGGCGTTACTGATATTTTTGAAATCGGTGTTTATTTGTTTACCGCCTATATACCCGGGCACGGTTACCAAATTGTTGGAAGCCACCTTCGGCCAAGAATTATGGCGCCGGCCAGGTGGAAATTACCGGTTGGCCTTAGTTTGTCTACAGAAATCGGGTACCAGAAACCAGCGTTTTCTTCCAGCACATGGAGTATTGAATTAAGACCCATCATAGACAAACAATGGGAAAAATGGTACGTGTCGTTCAACCCCACACTGGGAATTTCCTTAAAGAGCCAATATGATAAATCTACCCCTACTTTTGAGCCCAATTTAAAAGTGTATTACAATGTTTTGAAAAATACTGGGCTGGGGATTGAATATTATGGAGACATTGGGTATATCAATAGCCTGGAAAAATTTCCGGAACAAAGCGATGCCATTTTTATTGCTTACGATATGCTGAACAATCCCCGGTGGGAATTTAATATGGGCGCTGGTATCGGTCTTACTGCTGCCACCGATCAGTTTGTTTTTAAAGTAATTCTTGGAAGAAAGATCAACTGGCACAAAAGCAATCATTCCTGATAATACCATTGCATGCACAACCAGGCAGGCTCCTGTTCCCGGGGCGCAGGGTTTCCTTGTCTGGGATATTCTTCCTATTTTCAATTAATGCAAAAAATAGATAACCAGTAATGCAGAAAAACAAAAATATAAATGCTGCGGCTGTACGGAGCGCGGGCACAGGTTTCCTGCTGCCGGTAATGGTACTTGCCGGCGTATTGTTTTTGTGGTGGATGATTTCCTATACCAACTTTTTTCCGGCATATGCATTGCCATCGCCGCTGGCGGTGCTGACTGCTTTTAAAGAAGAGCTGCTCTCGGGCAGGTTGCTCAGTGATATTGTTGCTTCATTGTGGAGAGTGGCTGTTGGCTTTGTCATTTCATCTGCACTGGGTATTTCAATTGGTTTATGGCTGGGGCAGCACTTGTATGCAAGACAGGCTTTTTTGCCGATGCTCAATTTCTTTCGTTTTCTTTCACCGCTTGCCTGGATACCTTTTGCGATTCTCTGGTTTCATATCGGCGATAAACCTGCCATTTTTCTCATATTCATGGCAGTATTTTTCCCGCTGGTACTGGCCACCATGGCGGCAGTGGCTACCATACCCAGTATCTATTTTCGTGTAGCAAAAGATTATCATTATTCAGGAATTGAATTACTGACCAAAGTCACTTTTCCTTCGGTATTGCCACAATTGATAACGGCCTTACGTGTAAGTTATGGTATTGCCTGGGTGGTAATTGTTGCCGCCGAAATGGTAGGCTGCCAGGATGGGTTGGGCTATGGCATCTGGGAAGCACGCAACGGCCTGCGGCTCGATTCGGCGGTCTGTTATATGATTGTCATAGGGTTGCTCGGTATGGGCATTGATCGGCTGTTGTCTCAATTAACTAAACTGCCTAATGTACGCTGGGGTTATGAAAGATAAAAATTCCGCCAGCAGGCTGGTATTGCAGAAGGTTTCGCATAGTTACGGTACCGTAGCCGTTTTGAATGATATGAACCTGGAGGTAAAACAGGGCGAGGTGGTGGTATTGGTGGGCCCTTCCGGTTGCGGCAAAACCACCATTCTGAATTTATTATCCGGTTATATAACACCAGTAGAAGGAACCATTCAGCGGAACGGCATCATACGAACGGTCTACCAGCAGGACGGGCTTTTCCCCTGGCTGACTGTTTCAGAGAATATATTGATGGGATTGCGCAAAACGGCGGAAGACAATCAGCAAAAAAAAGAACTGGGTGAGCTGATTGAATTGATCCACCTGGAGGGTTTTGAAGATCATTACCCCCACCAGTTATCGGGCGGTATGCGGCAGCGGGTAGAGCTGGCCCGCGTTTTATCGGGAGAGTCTGACATATTACTGATGGATGAACCATTTTCTGCGCTTGATTACCAGACAAGGCTGCGGATGCGGCAGGAGTTGGTGCGCCTGCTGAAACAAAGGCCACGCACGGTGGTATTTGTTACACACGATATTGAAGAAGCTGCACAACTGGCCGATCGGGTACTGGTTTTATCTAACCGGCCTGCCACTGTTTGCCGGGAACTTCAGATAGAGGCACCCAAGCCAAGAGATTTAACCAGCAATGCTGTTATTGAAGCAATGAAGGCGGTTTTGCAGGAACTGGGCCTGCAAACATAAATACACGAAACATATCATCTTCCCTGGTCATTACCAGCCAGATTCGGTTAATTTTGATTCCGGAAATGAAATTAACTTTTTTAAAAATTATTGCGGGCGTTGTTGTTACCATAACAGCGCTTGGGCTACTGCGTTACAAACCCTGGAGTAAGACCGCTCTCAGCAACGCCAGGGATGTGATACATGAGGGGACTAACAAATTAGCCACCCGATCACTAACTGTGGGCTACCTGCCGGTAACCTGTCACCTCACTTGCCCGGTTACCGATTTTGCGTCCAAAACTACTCAGACCAATACAAATTTTAACTCCCGCGTCTTTTCAGACTTTCCCACTGTTGTAAGTGCATTAGAGGCAAAACAGGTACAAGCCACTTTTATGATTGTGCCATTGGCAATGAAGCTGCGCGAACAGGGCGTGCCGGTTAAAATCTGTTACCTCGGACACCGTGACGGTTCTGAGATTGTGGTGGCAAAGAATGGTACGGTAAGAAGCCTGGCAGATCTGAAAGGAAAAAAAGTTGCCATACCTAGTCTCTACAGCAACCAGAATTTTGTTATCCATAAGCTCATGGAAGATTATCGCATGAAGCCGGATGATATCAGCTTTGTGGTGTTGCCACCGCCAGACATGCCTACTTCGCTGGCATCGGGCGCTATTGACGGCTACTTTGTAGGTGAGCCATTTTGCGCAAAGGCGGAACTGGACGGCATTGGCCGTATCCTTTATTATGCAAGGGATATATGGCCCAATTTTATCTCCTGTGCACTGGTGGTGCATGAAGATTTGATAAGGGAAAATCCGGCTATCGTTAAAGATCTTGTGCGTGGTATTGCACAATCCGGTGCCTGGGCAGAGACCCACCGCGCAGAAGCCGCAAAACTGGCAGCGCCTTATTACAGGCAAAATGAAAAAGTGCTTAACTATGTTTTAACCGCCGATCCCAAACGCGTAAGCTATTTACAACTAACCCCTGGCGATGAAGATTTGCTGCAGATACAAAACCAGGGATTGAAAATGGGACTGCTTTCCAAACACCTATCTATGCATGAACTTATCGATCGTGATTTTGTGCCTGCTACCATTGTGGCCGCGCCCATAGATGCAGCCAGCATACCCGCCTCCAAACCGGTAAACACACACTGATAACCGGTTCATGTTAAAAATTACCAGGAAGAACCTGCAGTCGATTTTTAAAATGGTTAACTTTAAATGATTAAGTTTTTTAATACACTATTCCTTTATACTAAAACCTGAAAAAAATGGATGCCATTCAAAATGACGAGCTTGTTATCAGTAACCAGGAAACCATCAAGGGAAACCAGGGAACTATTAAAAGCAACCAGGAAACCATCAAGAGTAACCAAAAGGTAATTAAAGACAACCAGGGAATCATTCTGAAAAACCAGGGTGCCATTAAAACAAACCAGGGTGCTATCCTCGGAAACCAGGGTGCTATTAAAACCAACCAGAAAACGATTGTTGATAACCAAAAGGGTTTAAAAGCCAACCAGGGCACTATTATTGCCAACCAGAAGGCCATCATCAACAACCAGAAAAGTATTCTCAAAAATCAAAAAACACTTGATTTGATCCTGAAAAACCAGGCGTCAATATTGAAATTGCTGAAAAAGAAATAAATACAGGTCCGCGCAACATAATAAAAAAGCCTTCTGCCCGAAGGTTTTTTTATTATGGCATCATTTATACTGGGCATGTGAATGCCTCCCTGAAGGCCAAACATGGTAAATTGGAAAGCAATTGCTGAATTTATTGATCAGACCACTGCCTGGCGGGCACACAAGTTATTGCCGCGCAAAGCCAGACACCGAAAATCGTGTTTATTATCATTTTTTTGTGCCCTGTTTTATTTTACTTTGGGTAAACGCTGGCAACATGCAAAGCAAAATTATCAAAACTGGTTTGCCGGAAATAGCTGCTCTCAGGGATTTGTTCCTGCAGGAAATTAATTGCCAGTTCATCTATAATAAATGTCATCAATTTAGCTGGGCAGATACTTACCAGATTGTTATTAACGAAAAGCTGGCAGGATATGGTGCTGTCTGGGGCAAAGATAACCGCCAGGACAGGGATGCCATTTTTGAATTTTACCTGCTGCCCCGATACCGGGCACATGCCTCGGAAATTTTTCCTTTGTTTAGTGCGGTATGCGGGGCCCTGTTTGTGGAATGCCAGACCAATGACCCGTTTTTAACCGCTATGCTGTATGAATATTGCCGTGATATTAATGCAGAGGCGATACTTTTTAAAGAACATTTTACCACTCAGTTGAATATACCCGGCGTAATTTTCAGAAAACAGGCAGCAGGCGATAACCTGGAGGGAGACGATGGGTGGGTGCTGGAAAAAGAAGGCGCCATTGTTGCTACAGGCGGATTTGTCTGGAATTACAATCTGCCGTTTATTGACATGTATTATGAGGTGAAACCGGATTGGAGAAAAAAAGGATTTGGCAGCTTTATAACACAGGAGCTGAAAAAGGAAGCCTATAAAATGGCAAGGGTGCCCGCGGCAAGATGCAATATCAATAATCGTGCATCAAAGGCAACATTGCTGAAAGCAGGAATGCAGGCCTGCGGATTTATAGTAACAGGCAGTTTAGTCAAAAAAGACTGACCAATAAATGTTGAAATAGTATGGCTGATTCATGTATAAACCTCACCACACACATAAAAAAATTTACCTTTCTTAGCGAAGCGGATGAAATTGTATTGCTAAGCTATGTGAAACCGTTGCAAATAAAAAAGAAAGCGCTGTTACTGAAGGAAGGCCAGGTGTGTAAGGCCAATTATTTTGTGGAGAAAGGATGTTTGCGTTTATTTTTTGTTGATGAGAAAGGCGCAGAACAGACATCGCAGTTTGCCATTGAAAACTGGTGGATAACGGATTATGCCAGCTTTTGCAACCGGGTGCCATCGCAATTTTATATACAGGCGGTGGAACATTCATCAATAATTGCCATTGAAAGAACCGTGCAGGAAGCGTTATTTGCCCAACTGCCGCAACTGGAACGGTATTTCAGACAGGTGCTGGAGAATGCTTATGCCGCCTCGCAACAAAGGATCAGGTATATGTTTAGTCTTTCAAAGGAAAATATGTACAAACATTTCAGCGCCTCATTTCCTGGTTTTGTGCAGCGGGTGCCGCAATACATGCTGGCTTCTTATCTTGGACTTACACCCGAATATGTAAGTGAAATAAGAAAAAAGAAAGCCTGAGCCACCAATTGTGTTTCTGTGCAACTCCGCTCTCCCTGGTAGAATGTCTGAACTGGGATAAATGGGATTATTGAGATACCATTGCGAAGCAATCTCTGTGCATCGCCTCAATGCCAGGCCGCGAACAATAGCATGCCCCGTGTCTCCGTGGTTCAGGTGGTTAAAATGGCAATTCTTAAACAGGTTTAATTTTATTTGAAAACCTGCTGCCGAGCTTTGCGGCTCATCAAAAAAATAAAAAAATGGAAGCAAAATTGAATATGCAACAGGTTCAACCCGATGCGTACAAAGCTATGCTGGGCCTGGAAAAATATCTGCATACAACCAGCCTCAGCACGGTGCACCAGGATTTGATTAAGATACGGGCTTCGCAGGTAAACGGTTGCGCGTATTGCATCAACATGCATTCAAGGGATGCGAGGCAGCATGGGGAAACGGAACAGCGCATTTACCTGCTCAATGCCTGGCGGGAAACCAATTTATATACAGCAGAAGAAAGGGCCATACTGGCACTTACAGAAGAGATAACACTTGTAAGCAGGCATACCGGCAACGAAGCTTACGAAACGGCTGTCAGCCTGTTTTCCGAAGCCTACCTGGCTCAAATTATCATGGCTGTTGTAGTCATTAATGCATGGAACCGGATCGGCATCACCACCCACATGCAACCAGACTAAAGGCAATGATGTGCATCCAACCCAAATGGATATACGAGGATGGGTGCTGTAAAAAACCAACCTGCACCATGCACCGACGGTTCATATCGTTGGTGCATTTGTACGTATAAGACCGGATGTCCGCGTGGCTGATCTTTCCAATGTTTTTATAATAAATCTTAGCCCGGCGCATGCTGCCCTTCCATCTAACAGGCATCAGTATGGTAAAAAGATGTATCGTGGGTGGCGGGTTACACAAAGGATTCAGCTATCTTTAAGTGCCTGCCTGAACTGCTTTTCTGGGATCAAAAGCAACGGCGAACTACAGACAGGTGCGTGGTTGAAATAAATATTTATCTTAATGGCAAAAAAAACCGGTTGTTTTATTTTTGTATTGAAAAAAAAATTAGTATTGCGCAACAAAAATAATCAACCATCTGGTACAAACCAATCAGCCAACTTACAGGTTGCATGAATGCAATCAAAATACTGTTACTTATTTTACCAGCTAATATCGTCTTTCTTTATTAACCAAACCTGCTTAAACCGAAAATCTGCATTGTATGAGCGTACTACTTTGTTGGAAGATCCAATACCCACCTGTTTGCCGAATCCTGTTCTTATTTATTCTGTCAGCCTTTTCTCTGCAACTGGCAGCACAAAGTCCCGGTGGTATAAGCGCCAATCTTGGGCTTTGGTTAAAGGCAAATGACAACGGGGGCGTTACAGCCGATGGTGCCACCATACTTTCATGGACAGACAAATCGCCCGCTGCATCCAACTTAACGGGAGAGAACGCCCCCACATTTACCGTAAATGCCATCAATTTTAACCCTGCCGTACTTTTGAGCGGCAGCGATAATTTTCATATCAATACCCCGTCTCTACCTGCGCAATCCAGCACCATGTATATAATTGGCAAACCAGTAGTAAACAGGGCAGCGGCCAATCAGTTATGGAATACGAATACTTATAATGATCCGGTTGCCGATCATGATGTGCTGTTTTACCTAACCGGAGGTTTGATTTCATACAAGGATGATGTGAGCGGCAACACACCCGGCACCAGCCTTACCTGGAATGGCGATGAAGTGTCGCTGTTCAGGATGGAAATATCCAATTCGCCCAATTATAATGTTACGTATACAAAACTGGGTAGCGTAACCGAAACCCTTACCGCTGTCAATGCCACTATCAACAGTCCCAATAATTTTTATACCACGCTGGGAAACCAATCTGATATAGCCGGCTCAGAAGCTTTTGGATACGTTGCAGAAACGCTTATTTATACAACCGCCGCACAAACGGCATCAGATAAAAATAAAATAGAATCTTACCTGGCGCTTAAATATGGTATTACGTTAGACCAAACCACGCCACAGAATTATGTAACCAGCAATGGTGGTATTGTGTGGAATGCTACGGCCAATGCGGGTTATTCGAACAATATACTGGGCATTGTAAGAGACGATGCCGCTGTACTTGACCAAAGAGTATCTGCATCAGTAAATACTACCGGTGTTATAGCTTTTGCAAATGGCACTACATTTTCTGAAACCCAAACCGATGATGCGGCTTTAACCGATTTGAATGCACTGGTACTGGGCGATAATAATGGCGGCACTACTTTCAACACGGCGCTGGGAACTTTTGCGGCAGGTCAATTCCGCATGTCAAGGGTATGGAAAGTACAGGAAACCGGCGCTACCGGCACCGGCACTGTCAGAATATTAAAATCATGGTTTACCGGCAGTAATCCCAAACTGGTAAGATCAACCGATAATATACTGGATGCTACTGATGAGCTGCTTGATCCTGCCAGCAGTGATGCAGATTATTACTATTTCAACATTGATTTTGCCAATGGCGATTATTTCAGTTTTGTACAGCAACCGGTATTACCAACCAATGTGCCCGGCGGTGTACATGATGGTTTGAGCCTGTGGCTGAAAGCAGATGACAATGGGGGGATTACAGCAGACGGAACTGTAATGACAACCTGGGCGGATAAGTCTGGCATTTCATCAGATTTTAGCGCTCCGGCAGGCATTGCTTCTCCCGCTTATACTGCCAGTGCAATTAATTATAATCCTGCTGTATTGATCTCCGGCGACAATGATAAATTTTTTGCCAATAATCCTTCCCTGGATGCACAGGGTACCACTATGTACGTGGTAGGTAAAGCAGGTATAGGCGGAGACAATGGATACAACCAGTTATGGACAACCAATACCTATGCACCGTTTGGTAATCCCCACGATGTATTATTTTATATACAGCCCACCAACCGCGTTGGCTATTTTGATGATGATGGAACAGGCACCGACAACGGCGTAGCCAGCCGCACCAATTTTACCTGGGCACCGGATGAAGTAGCCTTATACCGTACAGAGATATCCGATGCAGGCAATTATGATATATCGTATTCAAAAGCAGGAAGCAGCACGCAGACCCTTGCCGCTGCCAATAGTGTTGGAAATATTCCTGATAATTATTATTCGGTTTTGGGCAACTGGGGCAATGAAGATTTGACCGAGCCTTTTGGATATGTGGCCGAGACTTTTGTTTATAAATCCAGCACCCAAACACCGCTTGAAAAACAAAGGATAGAATCATACCTGGCGCTTAAATATGGGATTACTTTGAACAATACTTCCGGCGCACGCAACGCAGGCAATTATATACTGTCTGATGGTGCAATCACCGCCTGGGATGCAAGTGCCGATCCTGATTACCATAACCGTGTAATTGGTATTGCCCGGGATGATGCTTCCGGCCTGTACCAGAAACAATCAACAGCTCCTGATGATTCATTGCAATTGTATATGGGCAATATTGCTGCATCCAACCCGGAAAACACCAGCACCATTTCAAACAATATGTCAGCTGTTGTAATTGGACAGACCAATGATGCTTACAGGGCGGGGGCCCCCGTCGCTGCCATGCCAGCCGGTATCCAGTCAAGGTTTCAGCGGCAGTTTAAGATAACCAATACAAATTTTGCTGACCAATATTCAATAAGATTTAAATGGGACAGCACAGGCCCCTTTGATATAGCCAATATACGTTTGCTGGTAGATGATGATGGCGATTTCTCCAACGCTACTGTGTATGGCGCACCCGATGTTACCATTAGCGCCGGCTCAATCATTGTATCCGGTATCGGTACAGCCATTATACCAATGAATGAAAGCAGGCTTATTACTATAGGGTCTGTTAATAAACTGCTTACATCTTTACCGGTAAAACTGGCGGGCTTTATGGCAGTACCCAATAACTGTAATGTTTCTTTAAGCTGGAAGTCGGCCACTGAAACCAATTTTAACCGTTACGAAGTACAATACAGCATTGATGGAAACAATTTTGCTACTGTTGGTACTGTTAACGGTCATGGAGACAACAGCAGTTATAGCTTTATTTACCAGCCGGCTGAAGCCAAAGCATTTTACCGCTTGTGCATGGCAGACAATGACGGAAAACTTACTTACTCAGATGTATTACTGGTTAATACCGGATGCAAAGCTGAAGTGAAGCCTTCGTTGTACCCCAACCCGGTTGCGGCAGCACTTACACTTTCCGGACTGGGTACAGGCGCAAAGAAAGTGTTCATTTATACAGCCGATGGTAAAGAAATATACAATGCAGCTACCAGCAATGCGCAGTTGGTGGTAGATGCGCACAAATGGGCCATGGGTATGTATCATGTGCACATTGTTTTTGATAATGGCAAACTGGTTACACAGAAATTTGTAAAGAAATAATATACATCAATAGCAGAATGCACCGCAGTTTGCGTTCTTTAATAAAAGAAACACGCCGTAAAGCGTGTTTCTTTTATTAGCAGATGAAGGTGATGCCGGCAAATCAGAGAAAGAACAGTATATAACCGCCAGGTATCGCCGCTTATATAAAGCAATAAAAAACTTACCAATTGCCCATTTGTTCCGGAATAATACGGTCCAGGTGTTCATCTGGTTTATGCTGTTTCCAGAGAGGGTCATATTTAACAAACCAGGACAGCCATAAGGTACGGGAAAGGCGCATCATAGGTGGTTGTATGGCAACAAGAAAAACAGCGTTGCATATCAGCCATGTCAGAAAACGGTCATCGTCAAACGAAAAACCAATAATCAACCACCAGGCAATGCAGGAAGCCACACAAAGCCCCACGGACAACGCATAGCTAACATAACCGGTTCCATAATAAAAGCCAACCTCTATTTCTGTCGGCTGACCACAAACAGGGCATTTCTCAACCATTTTTACAATAGACATCAGGTTATACGCGCTCTTCTCTTTATAAATAAACCCTTCCCTGCAGCGTGGACATTTATTGCTTAAAACCGTAAGCAGGTAACCCGGATGGTTTTCTTTTTCTGACATATTCCTGTTTAATCTGCAAAGTTACCAAAATAAAAACTATGATTACCGGCAGGCATTGCCCGCCTGCTTCAATGCCAACCCCGGGTGCCCGGGGGGCAGCTTTTGTAAATAATTTGGTGCGTATTTCTATGCTTCCAGCACTTTTTCCATTTGCATGCTGCGTGATCCCTTTATAAGAATAGCAGTATTTTTGAATTGCTGCTGCTTGAACCATTCTTTTGCCCGGGCAGCGTTTTCAAAACCCAGGTAGGGGTGTTGTATTTTTAAAAAATCGCCACCGGTCAGCACCACCTTCTTCCACTGGTGCTGTCCAATAAGCGCAACAAGTTGCTGGTGTTCTTCCAAACTTTCTGCGCCCAGTTCGGCCATGCTGCCCAGCATCAGTATTTTATCTGCGGCAGGAAACCGGGCGAAATTTTCAATGGCTGCTTTCATACTGGAGGGATTGGCATTGTAGGCATCCAGTATGATGGTATTGGTATCTTTTTTTAATAATTGTGAACGGCTGTTGGAGGGCGTGTATGCTTCAATGGCCAATTTGATGGAAACAGGCGGTACGCCAAAATAGTGGCCTGCGGCAGCAGCACACAATATATTGGGCAAATTATAATCGCCTACCAGCTGTGTATGTATAGTTTCATGAATACCATTGGTAAATTGAACATCCAGGAATGGTTCGCTTTTTAATGCCTGGCCGGTTATCATTGCGTCGTGTGTTCCATAAGTAATGATAGTAGATATTCCTTCACTCATTTGGCGCAGGTAGTCATAATCCCACATTACAAAAGCAGTTCCCTTGTTTGCACGCAGGTAATCATACAATTCTCCCTTGCCTTTTTTAACACCTTCTTCGCCTCCAAAACCTTCCAGGTGGGCCTTGCCTGCATTGGTAATAATGCCATGGGTTGGCATTGTGTAGGTGCAATAAGATGCAATTTCTTCGCGGTGGTTAGCGCCCATTTCTATAACGGCTATGGCTGCATCTTTCTTTATTTTGAGAATGGTAAGTGGTATGCCGATATGGTTATTCAGGTTGCCTTCGGTGGTATACGTGGTATAGCTGGCCGACAAAACCGCGTGCACCAGTTCCTTGGTAGTTGTTTTGCCATTGCTGCCGGTAATGGCAATAAAAGGAATGCTAAATTGTTGCCGGTGGTGTTTGGCCAAATCCTGCAATGTTTTCAGCACATCTTCCACCAATAATGTTTTTTCGTTCACCACAAATGCGGGTTGATCAACTACCGCGAAGGCGGCACCTGCATCAAGGGCTTTTGCTGCAAAAGCGTTTCCATTAAAGCTGGGCCCTTTCAACGCAAAAAAAATATCGCCTGGTTGTACTTTCCTGGTATCTGTTTGTACAGACGGATACTGAAGATAAACCTGGTATAGTTGTTCAATGGTCATAAAAAGAATTTTATAGAACGCAGATTTTTATGATGGTGATGATAAAATATGATTTATTTTTTACCGGCTATGTCACGAAAAATCTGGCTGCTTATAAAAATCATAGACAATCTGCGTTCCATCCTGCGAATTTATGCAGCATTCATTTGCAATGAATAGATTACTGTAATTAGTAGTAAAAAAAGAAGCCATGGCGTTTTGGCGCCACGGCTTCTTTAATTTATTAAAACGACACTTTTGAAAATCTTCACTGCTGTTTAACCAGCATTTATTCGTTCCATCAGTGTTATTCGTGTTGCTATTTCTTGCGGTTATTTTGCCTGCGTTGTTTGTAATTGATACCAGTGCCATGGCCATTGCCTTCAGGGCTACCCACACGATCCATAGCGCAACGGAAACCAAGTGTGCTGGATGATTGATCCTGTTCCAGGAAACGGCGTGTGCCGGGGCTTAACCAATAAGCGCGGTCGTTCCAGCTACCACCTTTGATAACTCTTGATTTATCGCTGATTAAAGTAGTGATACCATAACCGTAAGATACACCTGCCACCAATGAGTCACCATCCAGGTAGTTGATAACATCACCTTTCTGGTAATTGCGGCGACCCTTGCTTTCTTCGTCGGTAATAAAACGGTTCTTGATATGACCAAGACTGTCTCTTTCTGCTTTTCCGGTAGACAAATCAACTGTCTGGTATTTGTTACCACGGTAAGATGCAACATCATTTTCATCAACACCAGACAATGGACGGTAAACGTCTGCAGTCCACTCGTTCACATTACCACTCATATTATACAATCCAAATCCATTGGGGAAGAAAGATTGTACGGGTGCGGTATATACAGCGCGGTCGTTCAAACCACCGGCAACACCCATGTTATCACCAGCGCCTCTTTTAAAGTTGGCAAGAAAAGTACCCTGCCAGCTTCCACGGCGTGTATCGCGCAGTCCGTTTACGTTTTCACTCCATGAATATACCTGTTTGTTGGCCAGCAATTCCTCACCTCTTTTACCTTCTTTTTTAGATGGCATCGGGTTTTGATTTACCAGTCCCAGCGCGGCATATTCCCATTCAGCTTCAGTGGGTAAACGATAACCCGGTAATAATATACCATCTTCAAATGTTACATTGGTACGGGGGGTACCGTTGGGATTCTTTAAAGGATTCTTTTTAGATTTTGCAGCCTGACCGGGTGTTGGCTGATACTCGCCCAGCAAATAGGCTTTTGTATCAAAGTTTTCCTGGCCCAGACCGGTTAGGTTTTTTAAGGAATTTTTATTGATATAACCCCTTTTTACCAACTCGCCTTCATTTACGCGGTCTGTTCTCCAGGCGCAAAAATCATTGGCTTGTTTCCAGGTTACACCTACTACGGGATAATAATTATAAGACGGGTGACGGAGGTAGTACTCCACCAGTGGTTCATTGTAGGCCAGCTGGCTTCTCCATACCAATGTATCTGGTAAAACGGCCTCACGCACAGCCTTGTACTCATCACCATCAAACACAGTATTTACCCAATACATATATTCACGGTAGTGTACGTTAGCTACTTCCGTTTTATCCATATAAAACGAGTTTACTGTAATACGGCGCGGAATATTATTCCAGTCGCCCATTACATCTTCCTGGGTAGCACCCATGGTAAACGTACCGCCCTGAACAAATACAAGGCCGGGACCAGTTTTCTCTTCTTTTTCCTTTGATACCTGGTAACCACCCATGTTTTTGTCATTGTAGTTCCAGCCGGTTACATCGGATTTGCCACCTTTGTTCTTGCTTTTGCAAGAAGCCACGCTCGCTGCGCAGGATAGGATAATAATTAAAGTCTTCCAGTTCATTTTAATAGCCATTTTGAAGCCGGTTTTAGAATGAAATAACGGGATGTTGAAGTTTATATTGTATTTGAGGATAAAGCTTTTCATCAATGACTGCGAATATAAGTAGCTTTCTGCTATGAGGCTCGTATAAATACGTTAAAACAAGCCGGTTTATTCGTTCCTGCCCCATCTGAAAGAAACATGCCAGTTTTTTTGTTAACAGGCGTTCGGCGTATAACAGAACACATACCTGGTACCAAAACAGCATTACGCGTAAAATGGCAATCCGGATGCCCTTCCCGATAAAATGACAAACTGTTCCTATTACCGGCAGGATATTGCTTTGTCTGATTATCAGATAATTATTGCTGCGCCAATAATACCCGCCATAGAAAAAGCGTTGATAAATTTCTGCAAAGCTGACTGTATGCGAAACGGGTGCTTTATAATGATAATGCTGATGTTGATGGTTTTGCCACCGGTATATGCGCAGCGGGTGTATAAAAATTCATCGGTGCTGGCCACGGGCGACTGGTACAAAATAAGCCTGAAAGATGCCGGTGTTTACAAGGTAGATGTACCGTTTCTTGTTAAACTGGGTGTTAATACCAGCAATCTGCCTTCTGCGGCCATCAGGCTGTTTGGAAATGGGGGTGCCATGCTGCCCGAAGCCTGCAATGGATTTAAGAACGATGACCTCGTAGAAAATGCGATCCAGGTAGTAGATGGGGGCGATGGGATTTTTAACGGGGATGACTATTTTCTTTTTTTTGCCACCGGCCCCGATATATGGCTAAAAGATTCTGCCAATCATCGCTTTAGGCACCAGAAAAACTTATACAGTAATCAGAGCTATTTTTATATAAACATAGGCGGCACCGGTAAAAGGATTCAACTGCAAAACACCCAACCAGTGCCCAATACTACCGTGACTTCCTTTTCGGAGCGCTATTTTCACGAATTGGACTCAGTAAACCTGCTCAATGGCAGCAAAGACTGGTATGGCGAAGAACTATCCGCGCTTCCGGGACGCAGCACCACCCAATTATTTACAGTTCCGCTTTCCAATGTTAATACCAGTCAGCCTGCCACTATGGTGTCTGCCTGTATCGCCCGTTCTGTTAGCGGCACCAGCCGGTTTACCATAGCTGCAAAGGGGCAAACCATTATGCAACAGGACATTGCAGCTGTAGGGAATACCAATCTTGACTTGTTTGCAAAAAATGCCCTGTCAAGCGCCTCTTTTATGCCAGACAATAACAACCAAATGTTGACTTATAGTTTTACGCCGGGCGGCAGCAATGCCGAAGGATGGATAGACTGGTTTGAGATTTTTTGCCGGAAAAATTTAACACTGGCGGGTAATGAACAGCTTTTGTTTCGCGACTGGAACAGTGTTGCTGCCGGCAATATCGCATCATTTGCTTTGCAAAATGCTGCCACATCGCAGGTTTGGGACATCACTAATATTACCACACCGTTTAAGATGAATACGGTTGTAAACGGTAGCTCCCTGTCATTTACCGGCGATGCCGCTGCGCTGCATGAATACATAGCTTTTTCAAATCAATTCCTGTTACCTACTGTAGTTGGCAAAGTTGCCAACCAGGACCTGCACAATAGCCAATCCACAGATTTAATTATTGTAACCTGGCCGGCATTTTTACAGCAGGCGCGGCAGATTGCCTTGTTTCACCAGCAAAGAGATAATTTAAAAACGGTTGTGGTGACTTCAGACCAGGTCTTCAATGAATTTTCTTCAGGAACCGCCGATCCCGCAGCCATCCGTGATTTTGTAAAAATGTACTATGATAAGGCTGGCGCCGACAGTACACTGCGCCCCAGGTATTTATTATTGCTGGGTGATGCCTCTTACGACTACAAGGACCGCCTGAAGAACAATACCAATTATGTACCCGCTTACGAAAATAACCTGTCACTCGATCCATTATCTACCTATACCTCCGATGATTTTTTTGGATTTTTAAATGATAATGAAGACATCAATTCTACGACCGTGACCAACCTGCTGGATATTGGCATTGGGCGCATACCGGCACAGACTGCAGCACAGGCCAGTGCATTTGCCGATAAGCTGGTTAATTATACCGATCCAAAAAGCCTGGGGCCCTGGCGCAATGAACAAACTTTTATTGCAGACGACCAGGATGGAAACCTTCACTTAAATGATGCTGAAGCTATAACCGCAACGGCAGCAGCCACCAACCCTTTATTTATAGCACATAAAATTTACCTGGATGCTTACCCGCAAACCAGTACCACTGCCGGCAGCCGGTACCCGGAAGTAAACCAGGCCATTAATGACCAGGTTCAAAACGGTACACTTATCTGGAACTACAACGGGCATGGCAGTTCGTCCAGGCTGGCAGAAGAAGTGGTGCTGGAAAAGACTATTGTGGATACCTGGGCAAATACCTACCGGCTGCCCTTATTCATTACAGCCACCTGCGACTTTGCGCCTTATGACAATCCTGCGATTAATTCTTTGGGAGAAAATATTTTGCTGCGCGATAAAACAGGCGCCATTGCATTAATGACCACTACCAGGCTGGTTTTTGCTTTCAGTAACCGCATTATGAACCGCAACTACCTGCAGGCAGCATTGCAACCCAGGACAGACGGTAGCTATTTAAGTTTGGGCGATGCGGTAAGACAAGCTAAAAATATTACCTATCAAACACAAACAGATATTACCAATAACAGGAAGTTTACGTTGCTGGGCGATCCCGCGTTAACCCTGGCCTATCCAAAATACCAGGTGCACACAGAAACCATCAATGGTGCTGCTGTAAGCGCTGTGCCCGATACATTAAAAGCCCTTGAAAAATATAGTGTAGGCGGCAGCGTTAGTGATGCACAGGGAAACACACTCACCGGCTTTAATGGCACACTGTATGCAAATGTTTTCGATAAGGTGCAAACAGCTTCCACACTGGGCAATGACGCAGACAGCTACCGGCAAAACTTCCAGGTACAGGGTTCACCCATTTTTAAAGCCAGGGTAAAAGTCATAAATGGCAAATTCAATCTGAGCTTTATCGTTCCAAAAGATATCAATTACCAGCTGGGTAGTGGCAGAATAAGTTATTATACAGACAACGGGCAGCTGGACGGTAATGGCAATTTTAACGGGTTTTTAGTAGGCGGTTCGCAAGGCGTAAGCAGCGATAACACCGGGCCGGTAGTCAAAGCTTACCTGAACGATGAAACGTTTGTTAATGGAAATGTTGTAAACCCAACACCTATTTTATTATTATACCTGGCCGATTCTTCAGGCATCAATATTGCAGGTACAGGAATCGGCCATAATATTACGGCTGTTCTGGATGGTGATACAAAAAATACTTATACGTTAAACAGTTTTTTTGAAAGTGACTTGGATAGCTATCGGCAGGGAAGCGTGGTATTTCAGTTGCCGGAAATGGCCGAAGGCAACCATACCCTTGTTGTTAAGGCCTGGGATGCAGCCAATAACAGCACGGAGGTAACCATCCGGTTCAGGGTAATAAAAGAGGGGATGACCATATATAACCTGATGAATTATCCCAACCCGTTTACGGCAAATACCAGTTTTCGGTTCAACCATAACAGGCCGAACACTAATTTGAATGTAACGGTGCAGATTTTCGCCTTTTCCGGCAAATTGGTGAAAACATTTAGCCAGACAATAAATACCCCCGGAAACCGTTCAAGTGACATTATCTGGGATGGCATCGGCGATTATAAAGGCAGATTGGCGTCCGGTGTTTATATTTACCGGCTCCAGGTTAGTTCAGCCGCCGGTGAAACAGTGGTTAAATCGGGTGAATTGGTTTTGTTTTAGTCCATACTACCTTAAAAATGTGTACTTTAGCCGCTTAAACTTAAAACAAAAAAGTTATAGAAAAGAACTATACGTAAAATTAATTTTAGATGAAAAGCAATAAGACCTTTAAACTAATTGCGTCGATTTTACTTTTTTCCGGTTCTACTGCATTAAAGGCACAGACTACTTCTGGAAACACAATTAATGTTGTCACCACTGCTGTTCCATTTTTACGTATATCACCAGACGCCCGCGGCGGAGGTATGGGCGAAACGGGCATAGCTACCAATCCCGATGTAAACTCGGCTTTCTGGAACCTTGCCAAAACTTCTTTTAATGAAAGCAAGGGCGGTATAGGGCTTACTTATACGCCCTGGTTAAGAAAATTGCAATTAAATGATGTTTACCTGGCTACATTGGCAGGTTATTATAAATTAAGTGATAACGAGGCGATTACTGCATCAATGCGTTATTTCAGCCTGGGCAATATTGAATTTACCGACCAAACTGGTTCTTCTATTGGCACATTCCGTCCCCGCGAGTTTAGTTTTGATGCGGGTTATACACGCAAACTTTCCGATAAACTGGGTCTGGGAGTAGCGCTGCGTTATATTCACTCCAACCTGGCTTCCGGTGCTTCCAGCACTTCCGGGACTACCTATAAAGCCGGTAATGCGTTGGCTGGCGATATCAGCCTGTACTACCACGGACTGAATACAACCGGCGAAGGATGGAATTTTGGTCTTACTTTAACCAACCTGGGCTCTAAAATTGGGTATACCAATGATGCGGCGCAGAAAGATTTTATACCTGCCAACCTTGGTTTGGGCGCGGCTCATACCTGGGTGTTTGATGAAAGCAATAAATTTACCCTGGCTTTTGATGTAAACAAGTTGCTGGTGCCAACACCTCCTGTTATTACCGGGGTTAATTCGGTAGACTCGGCCAACCAGATAAATTACAGGAGCAAAAGCTCTATCAATGGCTGGTTCAGTTCATTCAGCGCGCCGGGTGGTTTCTCTGAAACACTGAAGGAGTTCCAGCTCTCTGGTGGTATGGAATATACTTATATGGACCAGTTTTCTTTGCGCGGTGGTTATTTTTATGAAGACAAATTAAAAGGCAACCGCCAGTATTTTACGCTTGGCGCGGGTCTTAAATACAATGTCTTTGGTTTAAATGTATCTTATATCATTCCTTCTGGCAGCGGCATAAATCAAAACCCATTGTCAAGCACACTTCGTTTCAGTCTTATATTTGATCTGGACAATGAAACAAATGGCGGCAACAAATAATCTTTTTTAATAAATGCATAATATGTAAAAGCGTTCCAAAAAGGAACGCTTTTATTTTTTGCCCCTGCCAGCACCTGGAAGTGGTTGCCGGCTTTGCCTCTTTTTCTGTTTCTTTGCTGTCTTTGCGTGCCATTGTATATTTTTTTAATCAACATCATTTTATGTCTTACAGAATAGGGTTTGGCATCGATTTTCACCAGTTGGCGCCAGGGAGGGAATTATGGATAGGCGGCGTTCAGATTCCACATCATAAAGGCTCACTTGGCCATAGCGATGCTGATGTGTTACTGCATGCCATTTGCGACGCCCTTTTGGGGGCGCTGGCATTGGGCGATATTGGGATGCATTTCCCCAATACCGACCCCGCGTATAAAAACATCAGCAGTAAGATTCTCCTGCAAAAATGTTTTGATCTGATACGGCAGAAGGGATACCGGGTAGTAAACATCGACAGCAGTATTTGCCTGGAAGAACCCAAAATAAAAAAATATTCGGCCGCCATGCGAAGCATCATTGCAGCTGTGCTTGAAATAACTGAAGAAGACGTGTCAGTGAAAGCCACCACTACCGAAAAAATGGGCTTTGCCGGCAGGGAAGAAGGGTTGGTGGCGTATGCCAATGTATTATTAATGTCTGATGTATGATGTGATGATGTCTGATGTCTTTTGCGAGACCAGGGAAAAGAAATAGTTTTAGAACTTTGGTTTTCTCCGCCGTGTAAGAGAAATCAGACATCATCACATCAGACATCAGCTATTCCTCCCTACTTTTGCACCCATGTCATCTATAAAAGTAAAGATCATCAACAAATCCGCCAATCCGTTACCAACCTATGCCACAGCTGGTTCTGCCGGTATGGATATAATGGCGAACATAGAAGTGCCTGTAACATTGCAATCGCTGGAAAGACAATTAATACCTACGGGTTTATTTATTGAATTGCCGGAAGGTTATGAAGCGCAGGTGCGGCCACGCAGCGGACTGGCCGCCAAACATGGATTAACCTGCCTCAATTCTCCGGGAACCATTGATGCAGATTACAGGGGCGAAATAAAAATTATTCTTGTGAACCTGTCCGCAACGCCGCATACTATACAGCCCGGCGACCGCATTGCCCAAATGATTGTTGGCAGGGTGGAACAAATTGGCTGGGAACTTGTATCAGAAATTGGTGAAACAGAACGCAGTCATGGCGGATTTGGTCATACAGGCAAATAAAAAGAACAAATGAAAAATTTTTCCAGGGTATTATTGCTGCTGATCATTGTCCTGGCAGCCAGTTGTAAATCTGCCAAGAAAATTCAAACCGCCCTTACCAAAACAAAAACGGACACTACGCAAATGATCCTGGTAGACAATGCGCATGCAGACTCCGTGGCGGTGATACGCGATTTAATGAACAAGCTTAACAGCAACCGCATTTCAGATTTTAAAACCTTTTCTGCCAAAGTAAAGGTAGACTACCGCGATAAGGAAGGCGAACAGCCCGAACTGACCGTTTTTATACGCATGAAGAAAGACAGTATTATATGGATTTCTGTAAATGCCACTATCTTCAGCTATGAGGCGCTGCGCGTGCTCATAACGCCCGATAGTGTAAAGGTGCTGAACAAAAAAGACAAGATTGTGCAACTAAGGTCTGTTAGTTATTTGCAGGACCTGACCGATCTGCCATTCGATTTTCATACCCTGCAGGATCTGTTGCTGGGCAACCCCGTTTACCTGGACAGCAACGTGGTGTCGTATAAAAAAAATGATCAGTATATAACGCTGATGAATGTGGGCCCTTTATTTAAACACCTGCTGGCCATTACCAATGGCGATTACCTGCTGCAGCACAGCAAACTGGATGATGCAGACCCCCTGCGCAACCGTACAGCCGATTTAACGTATACGGGATATGAAGCTGTCAATGGTGTAAAGTTTTCAACAGAACGCCGTGTATCGGTATCCGAAAAAAGCAAGCTGGATGTTGACATGAATTTTAAACAATACGGCTTTAACGAAACATTAAGCTATCCGTTCAGCATCCCTAAAAATTTTAAACGTCAGTAAGCGTTGTATACTTTATTTTTGAACAGATCGTTGTATCTTAATTGCCGGCCTTTATTTTTTACCCAATTAAAACCGTGTATGCATAAAACCTGCCTGTTTGCGCTGTTAATAGGTATAAGCCTGGCGGCTTTTTCGCAGCAACCCGGTAAAGCCGAGCTGGAAAAGCAGCGTGCTGCTATTCAAAAAGAGATTGACGATGTAAAACATTCGCTCGACGAAACCAAACGCAACAAAAAAGCCTCACTGGCGCAGCTGAACGCGGTACAAAGAAAATTGCAGTTAAGGCAAAGGGAGATAGATGTCATTAACCAGCAAATGAATTTGATAGAAGGCGATATCAACCAGGGATGGAGAGATATTACAAAACTTAAAAAAGAACTGGATACCCTGAAACTGCAGTACGGCAAAAGCGTCGTGTATTCATATAAAAACCGCAGCAACTACGACTTCCTGAATTTTATTTTTTCTGCCAGCAGTTTTAATGATGCCCTTAAAAGAGTTTCTTATTTAAAATCTTACCGCGCTTACCGCGAGGAGCAGGCCAATAATATTGTACGCACACAAAGCCAGATACAGGGAAAAATTGTGAGCCTGAATGAAAGCCGCGCACAAAAAACCCTGGTACTAAAAGAAGAAGATAAAGTAAAACAAAAACTGGAGGATGAAAAAAGGGAGAAAGATGAAGTGGTAAGCAAACTGAAAACAAGGGAGAAGGAATTGAATAAAGAGTTTGCAGACAAGAAAAAGCAGGATGCAAAACTGGCTTCAGCTATTACCGCCGCCATCAACAGGGCAATTGCAGCAGCAAAAGCTGAGGCAAAAAAGAATGCAGAGATTGCAGCCAGAAATAATGCTGCCAATGTTCCGGCCAGTAAACCTTCTGCAACTACTACCACCGCAACGGCTGAAAAAGTAACCAAGGCGCCAGAGTTTCATAAACTTGACGACGACCCTGCAACAAAAAAATTGTCCGATAATTTTGCAATCAATAGAGGCAAATTGCCCTGGCCCTTAGAATCCGGAAGAATCTCCATGCATTATGGCCCAACAACGGTACCCGGCATGAAAGTAACCATCTTTAATAATTTTCTCACTTTTGAAACAGAGGCCGGGAAATCTGTAAAAGCAGTTTTTGACGGCGAAGTTGTTTTGATCACCTATATAAGCGATGTTCAGGCTGTCATTATAAGACATGGAAAATATTTTACCAGCTATAGCAATCTTTCTTCTGTAAGCGTTACCAAGGGACAGCAGGTTAAGACCGGCCAGGTAATCGGGAAAGTGGCTGAGAAAGATGATAACCTGGGAGATCTTGAATTTGGTATATCGAATGATGCCAATAAGAATTTTGATCCTGAGAAATGGCTACGCTAGAGCGCAGCTTAGATCTACGAGCACTTGGCTATTTGCCCGTTAATAATTTCAGTTTACTTATAGCTATTAGCTTCCGGTGGGAATAAAATGATAAACACGCTCCCGATTTTCTTTAATCACGCAAAAAGTCTGCATGCACAAAATATGGCTTGCGGCGCAGTTATTACTCACTGTGCTGATGGTTTTTCCCCAGCAACCAGGCAAACTGGCTCTTGAAAAGCAACGTGTGGCTATTCAAAAAGAAATAGATGCAGTAAAGCATTCGCTGGATGAAACCAGGCGGAGCAAAAAAGCTTCGCTGGTGCAATTGAAAAGCATACAACTGAAATTGCAGCTGCGGCAAAAAGAGATTAATGTCATCAATCAGCAGATGGATCTTTTAGCGGGCGATATCAGCAATGGATACCGTGATGTTACAAATCTTACAAGAGAACTGGATACGCTGAAAGCGCAGTATGAAAAAAGCGTGATATATGCGTATAAAAACGGGAGTAGTATTGATGCGCTCAATTTTATTTTTTCTGCCACTAGTTTTAATGATGCATTAAAGATGATTTTTTACTTAAAAGCTTACCGGTCTTACCGCAAGCAACAGGTAGACAATATTGAACGCACGCAGGATTTGATACAGAAGAAGATTGCTGGCCTGGACAAAAACCGCCTGGAGAAAAGCTTCTTATTAAAAGAAGAAGCCAAAGCAAAAGAAAAACTGGAAGATGAGAAAAGAGAGAAAGCTGAAGCCGTAAATAAGTTGAAGACAAAGGAAAAGGCATTGACCAGATACATTGCAGATAAGAAAAGCCAGGATAAAAAAATATTAATTGCTATAGTGAACGTGATTAATAAGGCAAAGGCCGCAACCGCCGCTTCAGCAAAAAAGAATGTTGAAATTGCTGCAAAAAACAGCAATGGTTTAAAAATGCCTGCAGGCAAACGAACCGCCGCAATAGAAGAAAAGGTAAAGAACATATCAGTAAAAGCGCCCTTTGGAAATACTGCGACAAATATGGCCTCAGCCAATTTTGCAAAGAACCAGCATCATTTGCCCTGGCCAATCGGGGAGGGTAAAATAGCTATGCGATTTGGTCCTCAGGTAATTCCGCCAAACCTGCATATAAACAACCTTTTTTTGACTTTTGAAACAGAAGCAGGTAATCCTGTAAAGGTTGTATTTGATGGCGAAGTAGTGTCAATATTGAATATCGGCAATGTGCAGGCGGTGATTGTAAAACATGGGAAATATTTTACAACCTATAGCAACCTCTATTCGGTAAGCGTTGCTAAGGGCAACCAGGTAAGGGCTGGACAGGTTCTCGGTAAAGTTGCAGAAAAAAGCGATAATCTCGGCGAACTTGAATTTGCAATAACCGAAGACAGCGGCAAAAATCTGGATCCTGAAAAATGGCTACGGTAAAGCAGCCTTGATCTCATAGCGCTGGGCTGTTTACCCAGTTAAAAAATAATCATTAATTACAGTTTACTCAAAGCTAATAACTTAAAGCTAACAGCTATTAGCTTTCTAAATACATTTACAAAAGCGGTTATACAACCTTTCATATTTCGGAATGATATTGTGAATATCGAACAGTGCCGCATGTTTGCCTGCCTGTTTCTTAAAACGCTTCAATGTATCATCTTCCCTCAATATATCCATTGCGTGAACGGCCATTTCATCTATATTACCAACCTCGCTTAAATAACCGGTAACGCCATTTACATTAATTTCGGGCAGGCCGCCGGCATTGCTGCTTACAACCGGTACGCCCGCCGCCATTGCTTCCAGCGCTGCCAATCCAAAGCTTTCATATTCTGAAGGCAGTAAAAACAAATCGCCCACCGCCAGTATTTCTTCCATCTGTTCCTGTTTGCCCACAAAACGGATATCGCCAAATACACCCAGTTCACGGCTCAGGCTTTCTGCCAACGGCCTGTCGGGCCCGTCGCCGACAAATAATAGTTTGCTGGGTATTTCAGCATTTACCTTGGCAAATATCTTTACCACATCTTTTACGCGTTTTATTTTTCTGAAATTGGAAGCATGTAACAGAATTCTTTCTCCCGCCGGGGCAATTACCCGCCTGAATGCATCAATGGGCTTTTTATTGAAGCGGTGTACATCTACAAAATTGTGAATGACTTCTATTTCTTTTTCTATTTTGAATGAGCGGTAGGTTTCATCGCGCAGGTTTTGCGATACCGCGGTAATGGCATCGCTTTCGTTAATGGAAAAGGTAACTACAGGCGCATAGGTTTTATCCTTGCCCACCAGGGTAATATCTGTTCCATGCAGGGTAGTGATAACCGGAATGTTTTTGCCCTGTTTTATCAAAATCTGTTTGGCCATATAAGCGGCCGATGCATGTGGTATGGCATAATGTACATGCAGCAGATCAAGGTTGTTATTGGCAATTACATCTACCATGGTACTGGCAAGTGCCGTTTCATAAGGTGGATAATCAAATAAAGGATAGGTGGGCACCCGCACCTCATGATAAAAAATATTGGCGTTGAATTCGCTGAGCCGCACGGGTTGCTGGTAAGTAATAAAATGAACCTGGTGATTTTTATCGGCCAGGGCCTTACCCAATTCTGTGGCCAGTACGCCACTACCACCGAATGTAGGGTAGCAAACAATTCCTATACGCATTATATTATTTTAAAAATGTTTCCGAAGGTAACTGAAATAAATGTTTCCGGCCGGGACAACTGCTTTAACCATAATACCGAATGATTGTTTGCCTTATCTTTAGCAAAATTTGAAAGCATGAGGAAATTACTGGCAATTGGTTTGCTTCTTGGCTTTACTGGTATGGTAAAAGGACAATCAGAAGATTCTGTTTTTATTTCAAAGATTTCGGATGAAATCCTGGTAAGCGGCAAAATTTATGACAACCTGCGGGTATTGTGTAAGACTGTTGGCGGGCGCCTCTCCGGCAGTCCTCAAAAATTTAAAGCAGAAGAATGGGGGGTGAATACATTAAAAGCGGCGGGGGCCGATAAAGTATGGCTGCAGGAATGTAAGGTGCCGCATTGGGTAAGGGGTGGTAAAGACCAGGCCTGGTACACTTATAAAGATGCATCGGGCAAAACGATCAGGGAAACCCTGGATGTACTGGCATTGGGCAATTCAGCAGGCACCGGCAAAAACGGTGTAAAAGCCAGCGTGGTATACTGCGCCAACTTCGACGACCTGGAAAAGCAAAAGGATAACGTAAAAGGGAAGATTGTTTTTTTTAATTACCCTTTTAACGAAAAACTTTTGCAGACTTTTTACGCCTATGGAGATGCCGGTGTATATCGCCGCAGCGGACCCAGCCGGGCGGCCAAATACGGGGCCCTTGCCATAGTAATCAGGTCAATGTCCGGCTCAACAGATAATAACCCGCATACCGGTACCACCCAATACGACTCCAACTATGCAAAAATACCCTGCGCGGCTATGGGTTTGCGTGACGCTGACAAACTGGGCGCCCTGTTAAAAGATGGAAAAAGTATTGAATTATATTATCAGTCCAATGCACATATGCTGCCAGACACCATTGGTCATAACGTAATTGGCGAAATAACAGGGTCCGAATCACCAAAAGATATTATTACCATTGGCGGCCATCTTGATAGCTGGGACCCCGCTGAAGGAGCCCAGGACGATGGTGCAGGTTGTGTGCATTCTATCGAAGTATTAAGGGCGTTGAAAATACTGGGTTATAAACCAAAGCATACCATACGTATTGTATTGTTTGCCGATGAAGAAAATGGTGGCCGGGGCGGTGAAACTTATGCAGCAACGGCCAAAACCAGCGGCGAAAACCACCTCTTTGCCTATGAAAGTGATGCGGGTGGTTTTACACCAAGGGGAATGGGTTTTGCCATGACGCCCGAACAACTGGCGAAAGTAAAAACATGGTTGCCGTTATTTTTGCCCTATGGCGTTTACCAGTTTGCCATGGGCGGTGGCGGTTCGGATATTGGCCCTTTGCACCAGGTATTGAAAACACCGGTAGGCGGTTTGTTTCCGGATGGCAACCGTTATTTTGATTTACACCATGCCAGGAACGATGTATTTGAAAACGTAAACAAGCGTGAACTGGAACTGGGGGCCATCAATATGACGGCATTAATTTACCTGATAGATAAATATGGATTGTAAATTTCATTGCCTGCAACCTTGTGAACGGTACACCGGTCAGTAATAAAACTAATTATATGAAAAAGTTTTTAGGCTACTTTTTTCTCATACTTATTGCGGTAGGTGCTTTAATGGTATACTGGAATTATTATAACGTATTCAGTGATGGCGAAAGAAAAGGGGTGTTGGTAAAAGTTACCAAGAAAGGAAACATTTTTAAAACCTATGAGGGCGAGATGTGGCTGAGCTGCCGGCAGCTGGTCAACCCTGAAAAATTCTTATTTTCAATTGAAGACAAGGCGCTGGCAGATACCCTGGAAAATTTACAGGATCAGTGTATCCAGGTAAAATATACCCAGTTCAGAAAATCGCTGCCCTGGCGGGGGGACAGCGAGTATTTAATTACCGGTTTTACAAAGGCCACTCAATAATTTTAACCGGCATAAATCAGAAAAATTGCCGGGCGTTTATGGATGTCCGGCAATTTATTTTTCCAATCGGCAATTGTTCTTGTGATGATATATTCATCGGCACCGCTGATCGCTGCGGCTATACAAAGCCGTGTTGCCGGCTTGAGTGTTTTACAAATACTTTCTGTAAGCTGATTGTTGCGGTAGGGTGTTTCAATAAAGATTTGCGTGCACTGTTTTTTGGCAGAATCATTTTCCAGGTCTTTTAATGCTTTTATGCGGGCTGCGGCATCAATAGGCAAATAGCCAACAAACTGGAAAGCCTGCCCGTTCATACCACTGGCCATTAATGCCAGCAAAATAGCGCTGGGACCCACAAAGGGTTTTACCACAGCGCCAATGCTATGTGCGGTTGCTACCAGCAGCTGACCGGGATCTGCTACGCCAGGGCAGCCCGCCTCACTGATAATACCAATGGTAAGCCCCCGTTGCAATGACTTTTTAAACAGGTCTTTTACTTCTTCTTCGGCCTTGTGTATAGTATGCCATTCATAGTTATCAATTACCATTTCCTTCCATAACTGTTTCAGGTAGCGGCGTGCGCTGCGTTCATTCTCCACAAAAAAGCATTGGCATTCCTTTACCGCATCTGCTATATACGCCGGAATGGTTTGCAGGTTTTCTTCATCAATAAGCGAGGGGATAAGATATACTTTGCCGGTTGCTGCACTGGCCATAACGTTATGAGATTTTAATAACAAAGATACCGGCGGATGTCTGATGTCTGATTTTTTAATGTCTGATTTCTTTAGGAGGTAGTTGCCTGTTGTTCTTTTTGCAGGTTGGTATGACAGATCTGTTTCCGGGATGCTTTTCCGCAGGCCAGGTATTAATCATGTCCGGCTCTATGTAAATGAAGCAAATGCCATTAAATGTCTGATGACTGATCTGCCGATGTCTGATATCCCTTCCACAGGGTAGAAAATACCGGAATCTGCCTGTATCAGGTTCGGCTGCGCAAAAGAAATCAGACATGAATACATCAGCCATCGGACATATCCTTCATACTGGTAATTAATCTTGCCCGATAGTATTATTTTAATGAAGTAAATACCATTTAATGGCTGATGGCTGATTTGCCGATGTCTGATATCCCGTCCACAGGGTAGAAAATACCGGAATCTGCCTGTATCAGGTTCGGCTGCGCAAAAGAAATCAGACATGAATACATCAGCCATCAGACATATCCTTCATACTTCTTTCTCCTGGTAGTATAAGCTGATGGTAGCCGCCACAACCGCATAGGCCGGAGCAAATACCCATCCAACAAGCGGTATCAGGTGCATAAGGTAAAAAACGATACCATTTCCTATGGCAAGTCCTTTGCGGTTGCTGATAAATGCAACACTTTGCGAAGGTGATAATTTGTGTCTTTCACAACTGTAATCCAGCATGGAAAAACCGTAATAATAGCATTCTGTAAAAAGAGAAATAACCGGTGTTACCCAGCCCACTACGGGAACAAATGAAAGCAGCAAAACAGAAATGGTGTACACGGTTTGCCATAGCGCATTGCGCAGGGCCAGTTTAATGCCGCGCAGCATGTCTTTGAATAATTGCTTCCAGCTAAAAGGGTATTCGGTGCCTTCCAGCAGCGCTTCCGTTTTTTCGCTTAAATAAGCAAATACGGGCGAGCCGATAATGAGCCAGATGTATTTAAAAAGGGAAAAATAAAAAAACATCAGCAGCAGCCAAATCATCATGCCGCCAATGGTAGCAAAAAAAACCAATACACTGCTTTGCATTTTGTGCAGCCACCTGCTGATGCCGGTCACCGTGCTCAGGTACTCTATTACATTGCTGGCGCTTCTGCCAAAAAAATACATGCTGGTGCAAAACAACAGCATGTAAACAATGCCCGGTATCAGTATCCATTTCCACAGGCGGTGCCTGCTGATGAACTGGTGGGCCTTGAAATAAGATTGTATGGCTATTACAATTTCTTTTAGCAAAGGAGCTGGATTATTGAGCTATAAATGTATTACTTTGAGGGCAGATGAGGATATTTTATTATGAAAAAACTGCCACCTGCATTTTATCACCGTAACAATGTTGTTGCCATTGCAAAGGAATTACTGGGCAAATTACTGGTCACTGAATTCGGCGGGGAACTTACAGCGGGCCGTATAGTAGAAACGGAGGCGTACAATGGTATTGGCGACAAAGCTTCGCACGCTTACGGGGCACGGCGAACCAAAAGAACGGAAACCATGTATGCCAAAGGGGGTGTTGCCTATGTGTATCTCTGTTATGGCATTCACCATCTTTTTAATGTGGTTACCAATAAAACAGGCATTCCCCATGCCATATTAATAAGGGCTGTTGAACCGGTAGCAGGCATACCTGTAATGCTGCAGCGAATGGGAAAAGAAAAGGCGGATTATTCCATTGGGCGCGGCCCGGGCAATGTTTCAAAAGCACTGGGTATATCGGTTACCCATACCAGTTTGTCCTTGCTGGATAAGGAAATCTATATTGCTGATGACGGGATAAAGATAAAGCCAACACAGGTAGTTACTTCGCCGAGAATTGGAGTAGACTACGCGGCAGAAGATGCATTATTGCCATACCGCTTTTATGTAAAAGACAATCCGTATGTTAGCGGCAAAAAACAATTAAAATCCTGATACGTTGAAGCAATCCATAGCTGAAAATAAAAAAACAATTACACAGGTAATTCTTACCAATCTTACTTTTTGGGTATTGATGGCAATTATTGCAGGTGTATTGCTGGGTAATTATTATCCCGCTACAGGTGTAAAGATGGAGAAGCTGGGCAAATGGTTTATTGAATTGATCAAACTTTTTATCGGGCCTATTATTTTCCTGACCATTGTGCTGGGCATTTGCGGCATGGGCAGTTTAAAAAAAGCCGGAAGAATTGGCGTGAAGTCGCTTATTTATTTTGAAATTGTAACTACCGTTGCGCTGGTGATTGGAATAATTGTAGCCAACATCATACAGCCGGGTAAGATTGATAAGGCGGGTCTGCCTATTCAAGATGCATCCAAATATACTTCCGGTGCAGGCAGGGGAATAGACTGGAAGGTTTTTTTGTCGTCGAACTCTACATTGCAGGTATTGATTGTGGCGATTGTTGTTGGTATTGGCCTTAGTTTTTACGATGGCCGGCAAAAGATTGTTGCCGGTCTTTCCTATGTCTCTTCCATTGTTTTTAAAGGGTTGAAATACGTGATGTACCTGGCACCAGTTGGTGCGTTTGGCGGCATGGCTTTTACCATTGGTAAGTTTGGTCTGCATACGCTGGTACCATTGGGTAAATTAATGCTCACCGTATATGCTACCATGCTGATTTTTGTATTTGTAATACTGGGTGCCATTATGCGGTATTACAAAGAAAGTATCTGGCAGTTTTTGAAATACATAAAAGAAGAGCTGCTGATCGTGTTGGGTACCTCATCCTCTGAAGCTGCATTGCCGTCTATTATTGATAAGCTGGAGAAAATGGGCTGCAGTAAATCTGTGGTGGGCCTGGTGGTGCCCACCGGTTATTCTTTTAATCTTGATGGTACTTCCATTTACCTTTCCATGTCGGTCATTTTTCTGGCGCAATTATACAATGTGCATTTATCAGTGGAAGAGATATTGAGTATTATAGGTATTTTAATGCTCACTTCAAAAGGTGCGGCGGGTGTAACGGGCAGTGGTTTTATTGTGCTGGCATCTACGCTTACTGCTATTCATAAAATACCGGTAGAGGGGCTGGCTTTTCTTTTGGGCGTGGATAAATTTATGAGTGAGGCAAGGGCTATTACCAATATTATCGGCAACGGTGTTGCCACTATTGTAATTGCAAAAAGTGAAAAGGAATTTTTAAAGCCGGCGTTTGATGCGGGATAGTGTTGGGCGCCGGGAATTTGGAATTGGGAATTGGCTGGAGGATCGTGCACAATGGGTGAGAAAGATACCGCTGAAAAAAAGATAAAAAAGCCGCTTCGGATCCATCCGGAGCGGCTTTGTATTGATGATAACTGGGTTTATTCAACAATCAATTTGAGTGATACGGGTTTTTCGGCACCTGTAACAATTATCACATATAAACCCTGTGTAAAGCCACTGGTGTTAACAGAAATATTGTTTGTACCCTGCACAAGATTAACTGTGCGTGCGCTGATACGGCTTCCATTATTGCTGCTTATGCTAACTGTAGCAGTTGTAGCCTTGCTGCTGCTTATTTGCAGCCTGGCTGGCTGCCCTGCTTTAACCGGATTGGGGCTTATTGCCGCAGCAGCCATTGCAGGTGCAGCAGGAATTATTGGTTTAACCGGTGCTGCCATCGTAACCATGGTCCTGGCATTTGCTGTTGGCGGATAAAGCTGTGATTTTGGCACAATCTGTTTGGGTGTGCCCGGGCTGGACCATAAAAGTTTGGTCACCGCTTCACCGGTATTTTCATAGTATTCAATAATGATATCATATTTCTGCCCGGCCTGCAATGCAATGGATCCGCTTTTTTCGGTAACGCCCTGGTTCGTCCAGTTGTCAATCAGCAAGATGCCATTTACCCAAAGCCTTACACCATCATCGCTCTGCGTATAGAAGGTATAGTTTTCGGAAAGTAATGGTTGTACCTGGCCTGTCCAGCGTACGGAGTACATATCTTCCGGAACTATGCCCGGTGCAGGTGATAATACCAGCGGTTGCTTTGAATAGGTGAATTCAAAATCGACGGTGGTGTCAATCCTGGTAAGCAATGCGCTGCCGGAAAGGCCGATGCCATTGTAATACACGCCCTGCAAGCCATTGGTGGGCACAACGGGAGGTGGTGGTGCTACATTGGCGGGGAAGAGTTGCGAAGCGGGTACAATGGCTTTTGGCGTATTGGGGCTGGACCATAAAAGTTTTGTTACTGCTTCACCGGTATTTTCATAGTATTCAATAACGATATCATATTTCTGCCCCGCCTGCAACACAATGGACCCACTTTTTTCTGTAACACCCTGGTTGGTCCAGTTATCTACCAGTTGTACGCCATTCACCCAAAGTCTTACACCATCATCGCTTTGTGTGTAGAAAGTATAGGTTTCAGAAAACAATGGTTGTACCTGGCCCGTCCAGCGTACGGAGTACAGATCTTCCGGAACAAGTCCGGGTGCTGGCGATAACACTACGGGTTGTTTTGAATAAGTAAGTTCAAAATTAATTACGGAGTCCACCCTGGTAAGCAAGGGTTCACCCGCAAGACTGGTACCGTTGTAGTAAACGCCCTGCAAGCCGTTGCCCGATGCAGCCGGTGGCGCAATAGCTACAGGATAAAGCTGTGACTGGGGAATAATTTGTTTGGCTGTATTGGTGCCCGACCAATACAGTTTGGTAACTGCTTCGCCGGTATTCTCAAAATACTCAAGGATAATATCGTATTTCTGTCCGGCCTGTAATGCAATGGTGCCGTTTTTTTCAGTAGCGGATTGGTTGGTCCAGTTGTCAATCAATTGTACGCCGTTTACCCAAAGCCTTACTCCATCATCGCTCAATACCGAAAAAGTATAATTTTCAGAATAGAGTGGCTGTACCTGGCCGGTCCAGCGTACGGAGTATTTGTCTTCCGGAACCACGCCGGGTGCCGGAGAAAGTACCAGGGGTTGTTTTGAATAAGTAAGCTCAAAGTCTATAGTGGGATCTACCCTCGTGAGCAGCGGCTCGCCGGAAAGAACTGTGTTATTATAGTAGACGCCCTGCAGACCGGTTCCCGTGCCAGCTTGTATACTGGTGCAAATGGTATTGCTGGTATAATTGGTGTTTTGCGCACCGGCGTTAAAGCTTGTCATTGTTGAGGCCGCGCTAAAAGAAATGGGACTGTTGGCGGTGGGGGCCAGGGTTAATGGCAGCAGAGTCATAGTACCCGGATCTGTCATATTACAGGTAGTACCAGCGCTGATGTTAAGGGGAGAAAATAAGTTGTATCCATCGCTGTTGCTCCCGGAAGTATAGTTCCCCGAAGAAACAACTGAATTGCCCAATGCATCTATTGAGCTAATAGCATTTACGCTATTTGTAATTTTTTTATCAAAAACTACAGTATTCGCTGTTATTCTTGAGAGAAATACACTGACGGGTGATGAAAAAGATTGTGAAACAATATAGTCGTTGTCGCCTACAGGATAGTAGCTGTAGGTATTGGGTGAATTATTGCCATTGTGATACAAGACATTTCCGGATAATGTCTTGGTAACCTGGTCGTATTTACAAATAGCCAGATTGCTGGCAGACCCGTAGCCGTTAAACAGGAACAGGCTAAATGATACCTGATTGTTTTTTACATAGCATCTTGTTTCAAGTATAGAATTTACATTTCCAACACCTCCGGGCAGAGATGTATTTATGCCATAAACATTCTGGCTTTTTATTGTGCCGGTAGCCGTGTCAACTTCCATTATAACTGTATTGTAATGTCCTCCCGCGTCATAGTGTCCGCCTAAAATAAGATTACCATTTGGCAGTTGGTTAATAGTAGTGAACTGATCCGGAACGCCCAGCGTTGATACTTTGGACCAAACAAGGCCACCAGACTGGTTCAACATTACCAGGAAACAATTGGTCCCATTTTGAAAGGCATCGGCTCCCACCAATGCTATATTATGGTTGGCTGTTTCTATAACATCCCAGAAAATTTCGCCTACGAAAGAATTGTTGGAGGTGGCAGACCAAAGTATATCACCTGTTGCAGAATTTAAACGGCATACAAACGCCCTGCGAATACCATTTACATATAATTGACCAGCCGTTACGTAGTCTCCATTGGCGCAAACAATCACCCTGTTAAGAACGTCCTCACCCGGGTTGGTAATTGTTTTTTGCCATACCACCTGTTTACTGGCATTGAGTTTTACTATAAAGCAGTCATTTCCGTTGCCGGTATTATTGTTAACAGTACCGGCTTCCACTGTTCCGCCATTCAGGCTGTCGAACTTTACATCATTAAAAGATTCATTAGCACCAGCCGATCCTATAGTTATTTGCGTGGTTTGGGCGGAAGCCCATACGCTGATAAGGGATAAAATAAAAACACAAAATTTTTTTTGCATGCAAAAGAGTTTAGGAATAATAATAACAATGAAAAATAAGGGGCTTTGTAACGAAACTGGATGATAGGGGATTCCGGGGATGGTGGATCAATTGTTGAACAGTCAACAGCTATAGAATTAAAAACGGTCAAATATAGGGGGAAGCTTTCAACTTTGAAAAAATACTGTATTATTTATTTGAAAAATAATAGTACAGCAAAGCGCGGAGGTTTGGAAGTAAAATCCGGCAAAATGGCACAGGGAACAAGGACCTGTAGGCGGCACCAAAAGAATTAAAATTTAGGACAGGGGATAGCTTTTCTGCCAGAGGGTGCTTTCTTAATGTATATAAGTGATACCTCAATTCCACCACGGCTCTGCGAACCAACTTTAAGACTGGAATAATTCACATCGTAAGTCATGCCCAATCTGAAATCATTCCATTCCAGGCCCAGGTAAGGTATAATAGCATCGTTGAAACGAATCCAGCTACCTGCATAAAAATTGGTAGGTGTTTCGCTTTCATCATTGTTAAGATTAAAAGCAACTGCGCCACCTAATACGGTTTCGTGTGCGCCTGCCTGCTGGCTGTACAGCCCGGAAAGATGCAGCGTGGTAGTTTCCCCTACTTTAAAATAGCCACCACCGTGTACGGTTAAACGCGGATTCAGGGTATAGTAACCACTGGCAAAATAACTTTCTTTGGGCCGGTTAATATGGTACATAGACGCGCCCAAATAAAAATTATTGGTTCCATCGGTTGAACCACTGTACAACAGCCCCGCATTGAAATCAAAATAATTGATGTTTACATTGCGGCCATCTACCGGCTCATTGCTGGGCAGGGTCCAGGTGCCGTCCAGCGCCAGCTCATTTTCAAATTTTAATTGAGAACCATCCAGCCTTTTGGAAGCATAGGTGCCCTGGAAACCAAAGCCGAGCTGATGAAATCCGTCTTCATCCAATCCTTTGTGGTAGGAAGTAGACAAAGAAATATAGTTGCTGTTTAAGATACCATTGGCGGTCCGGTCGGTCATAGCCATTAACCCAACGCCCCATATGTCATTGGGGTTGATGCGGTTAGTGAGCATCGGGGCATCCAGGGAAATGGTAGATGTAATAAATGCTTTGCTAATGGCCGGCCATTGGTCGCGGTAATTGCCTGCTGCCCTGAAAACACCATCAAATTTGCCGGTCAGGGCAGGGTTCAATGTAAGCGGTGAAGAAAAAAATTGGGAAAAATGCGGATCCTGGGCCAGGATTTTCATTTTCATAAGGAGCGAAAAACCTACAAGCAGTGCGATTCTCTTCATGTCAGTTGTTAATGTAGCTGTAAAATACAAACAATTGTAAGAGATCCAAAGTTAAAATTGCGCTGCTTTTGCGTATGCCGGTAATCGTGGTTTTTGTGCAGGTGAATTGGCGGGTTGGGAGGACGGGGTGCTACCGGCCGGTACATATCACATTTGCACTTTGGTACCAAATGCCAGGTCGCCGGCATCGCCCAGCCCGGGTACAATATATCCTTTGGCCGTCAATTCATCGTCGATAGCGCCGCACCATACTTTGCAATTAGGCTCGCTGCGTAAGACATATTCTATACCCACCGTACAGGCAATAGCTGCCACCACGTGTATTTTTGACGGGTGCCCTTCTTCTCTGAGAAACTGGATTGTTTTTACCAGTGAAGAGCCCGTAGCCAGCATGGGGTCAGAAACAATAACTACCCTGTTTTCCAGTTCCGGGCAGGAAACATAATCAAGGCTAATCTCAAAAGTGCCATCTTTATGGTGCTTGCGGTACGCTGAAATAAAAGCATTATCGGCTTTGTCGAAATAATTTAATAAACCATTGTGCAATGGCAGGCCTGCACGGAGAATGGTGGCCAGTACGGGTTGTTCCTTCAGCACTTTACAGGACGAAATACCAAGGGGTGTTTGTATGTCTTTTTCTATATATTCAAGCTCCTTACTTATCTCAAAACCTGCCACTTCCCCAATACGTTCCAGGTTACGGCGGAAACGCATCCGGTCGCTCTGTACTTCTATATCCCTTAATTCGCCCACCCAATCACTCAGCAAAGAATAATGCTGGCTCAGATTAACAACCATGATACGCAGTTTAGTTTTAAAAATACAATTACTATGGTGGTTAGCAGATCACCAACCGTGGCAGCAGGATAGCTAGCTATACCCGGCAGCAGCAGTAATCTACCCCTGCTCACAACAGCAAGTTACATTAACCAGCCAGTAACTGACGCTATCCATAGCAATAAGCAACCACCTGCTGCACAGGAACAGTTTTGTTAGCTACCAGGGTCTCGCCGCGCGCCACCACCACCCCGATAAATGTAAAAAATATTTCGGGATCAGCATTTTTATTTTGTACCTGCAGCCGGTACTGATGACAATGCTTTTGCACATTTTATTATGTTTATCTAATCAACAAGACCGGGTAATCCGTAATTTGCCCGCACAAATCTAATTGCCGCAAGGGCAAACCTAAAATCAAATATCGGCATGGTATATAAAGCGATTGGCTTAATGAGCGGCAGCTCGCTCGACGGACTGGATATTGCCTATGTTCATTTTCACGAAACCGCTGGCAAATGGACCTATGAAATTTTGAAAGCCGATTGTGTGCCTTACAGCAAATTATGGACAGACAAGCTCAGTAATGCAGTTAATTTGCCTGCATCAGGTTACCAGTTATTGCATTCAGAATACGGGGCGTATACCGGTGCAGCAGTCAATAAATTTATTGAAGACAATGGCCTTGAGCACCAGGTGGATTTAATTGCTTCTCACGGCCATACTACGTTTCATATGCCCGGGCAAAAAATGACAGCGCAATTGGGAGATGGTGCAGCCATTGCAGCCACCACCGGATTGCCCGTAGTGAGCGATTTGCGGGCCATGGATATAGCGTTTGGCGGGCAGGGAGCGCCCATAGTGCCAATAGGAGAAAAATTGTTGCTGTATGATTATGATATGTTTTTGAACCTGGGCGGTATTGCCAATCTTTCCTTTAACCAGGCTGGTCAATATATTGCATTTGATGTTTGCCCTGCCAACCGGGTATTAAACATGCTGGTGGCAACTACGGGAAAAGCGTATGATGATGAGGGTAAGATGGCGGCAACCGGCAGTGTAAACAGCAACCTGCTTAACCAGTTGAATGAATTGAGTTACTACCAGCAACCTTTCCCCAAGTCGCTGGCTAATGATTTTGGCACGGCCACGGTATACCCGATTTTGCAGCAATACCAGCTTTCCACGGCAGATGGGCTGAGGACTTATGTAGAACATATAGCAATACAAATAAAAAATGCTGTGCAGTCGGTCATAGCCGGCGAACCGGTAGACAATGCAAAGCTGCTCGTCACCGGTGGCGGTGCTTTTAACAGTTTTATGGTTCAGCAGATAAACCTGCTCCTGCAGGAAACCGGTATGACGGCGGTTGTTCCTGATAAGCAATTGGTCAATTACAAAGAGGCCCTTGTAATGGCACTCATAGGTGTTTTACGCTGGCGCGAAGAATACAATGTACTGGCTTCTGTAACAGGTGCTGCAAGAAATTCAATTAACGGAGCTTTGTGGCTGGGTGGCGAAGCCTAGGAAAGCAGCAGATTGGTTGCCTGCATCAATTGGTTATTATATTACTGGCCTGCCTGGCAGCCAATTGCCAGCTGGTATCGCTTTTTATCCAGATATTCGTATAACGGCGGGTGGTCGTTTTTCCGCCATTGTCAAATTTGTCTTTTGGTTCCACTATCTCAGCGCCCATTACAACGGCGATATCTTTTATGAATGTAATTTTTTCAATGTGTTTAACATAGGCAACACTCCGCATGCCACCACCTCTTACGGCTTCTTTTATCTGTGCGGCTGTTAAAATCATATTGCCCGGGTTGTTAACTACATAATCATCAGACCATAACCTGAAAAGTTTTTCCGCATCACCGGTTGTCACCAATGTTCTTTCTGTTTCTTCGAGACGCTTTATTTTCTGCGCGGGTGTTTCAGCCGCCTGGCAATAGCCGGTTACCGGCACCATAAATAAAAATAAAATGAATAATGAAGCAATCGTTTTCATGCTTGTTTGAATTTTACTGGTAAATTTAAACAATAAAACGGCTGAATTGGGATGTGTGAAATTGTGGGACCGATTTGTGTAATGTAAAAACAGGACAGTTGTTTTTAATAGCTGTTACCGTTGAACGTCTTTAAATGATGCTTGTATGAAAAAACGGACTTTTATCAAACTATCTTCTGCACTAATGACTGCACCTTTATTTTCTCCTTTTGTTGACCTGGTGCCCGGCGAAAAACTAAAAAACTGGGCAGGCAACCTTGAGTATGGCACGGACAGGCTGTATACGCCCGAATCGATGGTACAGCTGGTTGAACTGGTAAAAAAGTATAATAAAGTGAAAGTGCTGGGTACCAGGCATTGCTTTAACACCATAGCCGACAGCAAGGACAACTTTATATCGCTGAAGCAGATGAACAAAGTAGCAGATTTGGATGCAGTAGCCCGTACTGTTACCATTGAAGCAGGTATTAATTACGGACAGTTGTGCCCCTATCTTGATAGTAAAGGATTTGCCCTGCACAACCTGGCGTCTTTGCCGCATATATCTGTAGCAGGGGCCTGCACAACGGCTACCCATGGGTCTGGTTTAAAAAATGGAAACCTTTCAACCGCTGTTGCAGCAATAGAATTTGTAACTGCTGCCGGAGAAACGGTTACCCTGCACCGGGATAAGGATGGCGAAAAATTTTACGCGGCTGTAGTGGGGTTGGGCGGAATAGGCATAATTACAAAACTTACGCTTGATCTGCAACCCGCTTTCAAAATGCGGCAGGATGTTTTTGAACAACTGCCCATGGCGCAATTAAAGGATCATTTTGAAGAAATAGCTGGCGCAGGATACAGTGTGAGCTTTTTTACTGACTGGCAATCTGATAATATAAACGAAGTATGGATAAAAAGTAAAATCACTGAAGGGGTAAATATCGATTTTGCTGCAGGCTTTTTTGGAGCAAAAGCTGCTACTAAAAACCTGCATCCCATTGCCGATCTGTCTGCAGAAAATTGTACGGAGCAAATGGGTGTGCCGGGGGCCTGGTATGAACGTCTGCCGCATTTTAAAATGGGTTTTACGCCCAGCAGCGGGGTAGAGCTGCAATCCGAATATTTTGTACCGCGCAAACACGCAGTAGAAGCCATACAGGCGGTGGCAAAACTGGGCAAACTGGTGGGGCCGCATTTGCTGATCTCTGAAATACGCACCATTGACGCGGATAATTATTGGATGAGCCCCTGTTATAAGCAACCATCTGCAGCCATACATTTTACGTGGAAACAGGACTGGCCGGCCGTAAAAAAAATATTGCCGGTAATAGAAAAGGAACTGGCGCCATTTGCTGCCAAACCGCACTGGGGTAAATTGTTTACCATGGCGCCTGTCCACCTGGCATCAATGTATGAAAAGCTGCCGGCTTTTAGGAAAATGCTGAAAGAGTATGATCCAACAGGCAAGTTCAGAAACGCGTTTTTGGACAGGTATATTTATGGAGTGTAATTGAAGCGGGAAGAACATAGAAAGTACAAAGCCGGCAACTTTGTACAGCGGCGTTCCCGGTGCAGGGGTGCTGGTATTATTGTTCACTCTTCTTTTTAAACTCTTCTGCTACCGCCCTGGAAATATAGCCGGAGATCCAGCCCACGTATGCATATTTCGAAAAATAAAAGCGCTTAACCGGTTGCGTGGTATTGAGTTCTTTCATCAGGCCATCTACCCATACGGCCCCTGCAATCAATGATTGCTGGTCATAGGTATTCTGTGCGCGGCTAAGGGTTTTTCTTGCATCCAGCATCAGCGATTCTTTTGAGATGTTTGATATATCTGGTTGAATGGCTTTGGAATAATTGTATACGACGAGTGTGCGGAAACGGTGAATGTCCTCAGGGGTTAGTTCTACATAATTGTCATCACATTTTTCCGGATATAAATAGGTGGCAATGCACCATACAATGCCGCCGCCCAGGTAGGTAGCGCTCCTGTTTCGCAGGCCCGCTCTTCTGCCAAGTTCATCACGTACTATTTGTGAAAGACTGTCCTGCCAAAGCCTGTCTGCAACATTGGCAAATTCAATCATGGTGGCGGGGTTTTTTGTTTTCACCATAGATACAAAACTTTTGGTACCTACCGGCAGGTAAACGGCATCAAAAGATTGGGAGGCATCCATAAAATAGCCTCCATTGGTTTTGTTGCTGCCAACGTCTATCAGGCTGGTGCTGTACCTGCGTTTGGGTGGAACAGTGCCCAGTACGGCCAGTTCGGCCTCTTCAGCAGAGCTAACAGATTTTATACTGAAGCTGGCAGGTGCCGAAAAAGGTGTAATAGCTTTTACAAATTCGGTTGATTTGTTTTTTTTATCCAGTTCAGCTTTTAAACCGCTGCTGATAACCACATACATTCTTTCATCGGTGATACTGTATTTGCTTTTTGCATAATCAATAAATTTTTTCAGTGCATCGGCAGTTTCCTGTTGCGACTGGGGCGTCAGCGCTGCCGGTTCCGGGTTTACAGATGAATCGGCTTTCAAAATATACTCTACTTCTCCGCTGCTGTTCAATTGTATGCTTAAGATGCTTAGTTTAACTCCTTTTGCCCCAATTTCAATACCTGCATAAGATTCCTCTTTTCCTTCGGCACCTGTTAACATTTGTTCCAGTGCTTTTTCACTTAAAGACATTTTTAACTGCCGGTAAAGCGCCAGCGCCTTATTAAAATAACGGGCCGCATCTTCGGGTTTATCCTGATCTTTAAACAGCAGGCCCATGTTTTCATAGGTAGCCGCTTCCCAGTATCTGTCGCCCTGTTCGGTAATAATTTGTAAACCCTGGCGCAAATATTTTTCACTCAAATCATATTGCTGTGCTTCGCGAAGGGTATTGCCCAGCTTCAGGTAGCGCAATGCAATGTTTATTTTCCGGTAATGATCCTGTGCAATGGCAATGTGCAGTGTACATATGGCCAATAAAAGAAACAGTATAAGCTTTTTCATTAGTTAGCGATGGGTTTTGATGGTTACTGTACAGGGTATATGAAATGGCAGTTTGTGTTAAGTTACTGATTCTTTTTTTTAGTATCTTTTTTGATGCCGGTATTAAAGCCGTTGGAAGCTGCATCATCCTGTAAGATATCATCATTATTTTTTGTTCCTGTTTTTTTCGTGGCGGCTTTGTCTGGCTTTTTGAGGTTCAGCAACCTGGTATCGGATTCATCGGGCGGTAATACTTCCGGCGTGGTTTTCTTTTTGGGAGCATCGGTTGCCTTAGGGCGGTCAGGAGCAGCAGCAGGTGGCGGTACTGTATTTGATGCCGTGTTTTCCCTGGGGGTAGTGGTAGTAACCGGGGGACTGGCCGCATGGGTGTCATTATTTTTTGATGCATCAGAAGTACTGGCTGCTGCGCTCTTTTTTAATATTTCTGCGGCCTTTTTTTCTGCCGCAATCATCTTAATAAGAAAGCTGTCGGTAGTAGGTTTGATTTTTGTCCATTGCTCAGTTGCGGAAGTGGTATCAATTTTTATATTCATGGCCCTTGCCAGTGATCCTTTGGGTATACTGCTGTTGCTGTCTTGTTTTATGAGGGTATAATTACTGATGCCCATTTCGGTAAACCATTTGTTCCAGATTTTTGTAAGCAGCATGTATTCGTCTTTCCAGCCTTCTTTTGGGTTTAGCTGCAATACAATCACTTTCAGGTTGCTGAATTTCTTTGAAATGGTGGGCAGGCCATAATCGCCTTTTGTAAACCTGGTTTCCCAGTCGGGGTAAAACTTTAATGAGTCAATAACCTGCGCCGCGGTGATGAAGCGGTTTTCCTGCGCAGGGTGGTTTTCTTTTTGTTTGGAACTCATATATCCATCGGTAACTATAAACAGTGTATTTTGTCCGTCTTTGTCTAAATCGTCAGACAGGTGTTCATTAAAATATTCCCAGATGCCTGCGCCCGAATAGGCCGAATCGTCATTGGCGGTAATAACACCTTTATAGATTTCCGGTAACAAGGTAGCAAAGGTTTTCTCCATTTTGTCTGCTGCTGCAGCCCTTTTTTCGGGTTGTTCTGCAGCGAGATCAACGCTTGCATAAAACCAGTTTGGCGCGCCCAGCAGTTTTAACCTGTCGCCAACAGTATAATATAAATTGGTAGAATCTTTACTGCTGAGGTTGGCTTTAAAAATGTTGCCAATGGATTTAATCATTTCGATATCTGCTGCCACCTGCTGCTGATTGTTGAAAAGAATGCGATCCCCCAGATCCATCAACACTATATAATTATCTTTTGGCTGCAGTGGCAGGTTCTTCGCAATATTATCGGAAGGTGCCTGGGGGCTATTGCAATTCCAAAAAAGGGAAATTGCCACCACTAACAGGTATCCGTAGCGCCGCATGTGTAAAGTATTTAAAGTGTGATCCTAATCTTTTCCAGATTTGGCACATAGGTATCAGACGGGTAGTCAATGGCTGTTTCACCTGGCTGGAAGTGGGCGCAGCTTTGCCTATCAAATATAAACAATGGTGCAATGCAAAATATGTTAGATAATTAATATTTGTATAGCTGGGGTAAAAATGTGGGAGAGTTCTATACGGCCAAGCATTTTTTCGTGTAAATGATTGGTAATCAGAATGGATAATGTTAAAATTGACAGCAGAAGCTGGCTGGAAATGATGGATTACCGGTTTTTTTTCCTGTTTTCTTTTTCTTTCCCGCTGTGGAAACCGTTGATGATAGAGGCATCTTTCAGGATATCGTCATTGTCTTTACCGTTCAGTTTTTTTACAACCGGCTTAACTTTTTTTTTACCGGTCAATACACTGGCATCAGATTCATCGGGGGGCACCACATCATGCCTGGCCGTTAGCGGTATTTTTGCGGCAGCACTGGTTTTTTTCTCAAGTGTAATATTAATTGCTTCCGTGTCGGGTAAGATTGATGCTGTGGGGAGGGTGGTCATTGAACTGTCTACAGTAGTAATTTTTGTCCAGCGTTCAGGTATTGTTTTACCAGCAATCTTTACATCCATAAATTTTTCGAGTGATTCTTTTACCTCATTAATATTATCATCTTTAATAAACCGGTAATTGGTGATGCCCATTTCTGTAAACCATTTGCCCCATATTTTGGTCAGCAGGCCAAATTCGCCATTCCAGTCTTCTTTTGGATTTACCTGTAACAATACCACTTTCAGGTTGGCAAATTTTTTGGCTACGGGCAGAATGCCGTAATCGCCTTCGGTAAATTTTGTTTCCCAGTCAGGATATTTTCTTAACGAGTTGATGATTTGAGAGCAGGAAGCATAGCGGTTATTTTGTGAAGGCCGTTCTTCATTCTTTTCCAGATCCATATACCCGTCGGTAACAATAAAAAGGGTGTTTTGTCCGTCTTTTTCCAGGTCATCGGCCAGGTCCTCATTAAAATATTTCCAGATATCAGCACCCGAATAGGCATTGCTGTTATTTCCAATTACTGCCTGTTTATAAATATCGGGCAATACGGTGGCAAATGTTTTCTCCGTTTCATCGGTTACCGAAACTTTTTTATCGGGCTGTTCGGCCGACAAATCAATGCGCAGGCTGCCTACCAGATCGTACAAACTTTTAGGTGTTGTTTTTTGTGGTGCAATCAGCACTTTTAGTTTATCGTGCAGGTTATAATACAGGTGAGTGGGATCTTTACTGTTCAGCCTTGACTTGAATACGCCGTAAACGGATTTTATTACTGAAATATCTTTTGGTACCTGTTGCTGGTTGTTATAAAGAATCCGGTCGCTGAGGTCAAGCAAAACGATATAGTTATCTTTCGGTGGCGCCGGGATCTCTTTTTTTGCATCCTTCACCGCCTGCTGAAACTCATTGCAGCCCCATAAAAAAAACAAGCCCGTCAATAACAGGTATCCGTAACGCCGCATGTCTGGTTATTTAAAATATGATTCCTGGAATTCTTTCAGTTCGCGTACATATGTTTCAGAAGCCTCATTAATTATTTTTATCTGCTCTTCGCCTTTATCTCTTCCATACAAGGTAGATAAATAACCGTTCCATCCATCGCGGAAATAGTTGATATTTTTTTCGATGGTATCTACCGGCAACACCATTCTGTCTTTTTCTTTGCTCAGGTTTTCTATCCGTTTTGCAATATGATTGATCTCAGTTTCGTACAGCATGCGTTTTTCTTCCAGCTCAAGAATTTCATCCTGCAGGCGGGTGATGCGCTGGTAGCGCAGCTTAATCTGGTTGCGTTTGCGCCACTCCATTTGCAATAAATAGTAAACAGCGCTCCAAATGGCAAATACGCCAAACCCAAGAAACAGGACCAGGTAAAACCGGCTGTCGGCATATACCGGCACTACCAGTGATTTAAATTCTTCGCGGTTAGCTTTTATCAGAATTTCATTTACGCCTTCGTGCACCTGGAAGGCGAGTAATAAATCGCCCACAAATACCAGCGCAAGCAGTCCCACAACAATCTTTTTAAACCGTATTCCTTTTTCTGAAAACAAATGAATGGCGGTGCCCAGTGCAAAAAATATAGTTGGAAAAACAATAAGCGGCGGGTAGTTGATGATGAGGTAGATAAGCCGGCGCAGGTTGGGCAGCAACTGGATGTTGAGACGCCCCTCCTGGAAAAGCGACATGGGGTCTACACCGTTTAACGCAAAATCTGCCACACTCATATAAAAATAAAGCAGGTAAAATGACAGGGCCAGTAATAAAAAGAAAAGAAAAATATAAGTACCCCAGCTAAACGTATTGAATTTATTATTGTGAACGGCGGCGCGGGTGGTTTCAATTTCATCTACCTGGTTTTTAAGCAGGTTAATTTCCGTTTGTTTAATGGGCACAAGCCCCTTTGTAATATCGCGGCTGTTATGTATTTCGTCTGCACGGCTTTTCAGCTCATAATATTTTTCCAGCAGTGCGTCAATCTGTTTTTGTATCCTGTTTTTTGTCTCTTCTGTTTTGGCTACCAGGCGCATGGAATCCTGTTCGGTAAGTATGGATCCGCTGCGTATTTTATTCAGCATACCCTTATAGGCCTCTACACCACCCTTGTAGGTGCCTGCCTGCTCCACGCCATACTCGCGCAGATCTTTTACTACCACATTGGAAAGATCCGGGATGTGGTTTTTTCCTAAGTCAAGTAGTTTTGATTTGCTGTTAATGATCACCTTGTACACGGTTTCTGAGTTTGTATAAATCGGGCTAGTCAAATATAACCATTAGGCAGATGCTGGCGATTCTTACCGGCTAAGTGTTGATAAATAGAGAATAAAATGAGCGTATCGTATTTTTACTTAGTAAATCTACGTTACGTGTTTGTGTACCATTTAAATGCGTGTTTGGCATATCTTTTAAACAGGGTGGCAGGCATGGACGCCCGGCCAAAACGAACTGCCACGACAAAGTTTATAAACCCAGCACCTGCCGCAGTTTTACATAACCCGTTTTGCTTACCGGTACTTTGGCGCCCGATTTCAGGATGGCAATATGCCCGTCTTTTTCATACGGATCGATGCGTGCTATGTGCTGCACATTGACCATGTAAGACCGATGACAGCGTGCAAATTGCTGCGCATCCAGCGCTTTTTCAAAATGCGCCATGGTTTTGTTTTTGAGGTAGTAACTTTCTGCGGTATGAATTTTTACATAGTCATCTGCAGCCTCCAGGTAAAGTACTTCATGTACCGGTATGATCTTGATTTTTGCGCCGTTCTTTACCACAATACGCTGGTTTTGCCCGGGCGAAAGGGAGGCAGTTTCGAGTAATGATTCTGTGGCAACAGCGGGAGCGGATTGCGTTACAGCTTTCTGTTCCATCCATTTCTGCACTGCTTTGTCAAAACGTTCTTTGCTAAACGGCTTTAACAGGTAATCAACCGCATGGGTTTCAAATGCCTTGATTGCATATTCATCGAAAGCAGTGGTAAAAATAACAGCTGGTGGCTGTTCTATCAGCTCCAGCATTTCAAAACCGGTGATCTTTGGCATCTGGATGTCTAAAAAAATTAGATCGGGCTGGTGTTGCATGATGGCTTTTATGCCTTCAAAGCCATCATTGCATTCCTGCAGCAGTTGCAGCTCGGGGTAAGACTGCAGGTATTCTGCCACAATACTTCTTGCCAGTGGTTCATCATCTATAATAATAACTTTTTTCATGATAGTATTTCCAGAGATTTTTGTTTGTTATAGTTTTTTGTTACCGGATGTTTTAGGGGTATTCTGACTTTGGGCGGTATCGGCCAGGGGCTGTGGTATTTTTACCGTGGTGGTAAAGAGGTGGTTCAGCGCACTGGTAATAAGCAAATCATTGCGCGCAAACAACAGGTATAACCTGCGTTGTATGGAATGCAGGCCGAAACCCGTGCCCTGCCGGGGTTGCGCAGTTTCTTCATCGAAAGGGTTTTGAACTGTTACTACCAGCAGGCCATTGGTAATAGCTGTTTCTATGCGTATAATGGTATCGCCGGTGGTATCGTACAAGCCAAATTTAATGGCGTTTTCTACCAGTGGCTGCAGCAGCATAGCAGGTATTTTCATTTGCAACGAACCCGCGGCGGTTTCAAAAACAGTCGACAGGCGGTTTCCAAAACGCACTTTCTCAATATCGAGGTACAGCCGTAAATATTCCAGTTCTTCTTCTAACAGTATCCATTGCTGTTCTTCCCTTTTTAAAGTACCGCGTAAAAAATCCGATAACTGGTGTATCATGGTTCTTGCTTCCTGCGGCCTTGTACCAATTAATGCATTGATTGAATTTAAACTGTTGAACAGGAAATGCGGCTGCAACTGCTGGCGCAGCTTAAATAGCTCAGCATCTTTGGTTAATTGTTCTGCTTCTGTTTTACGCAGCGCACTTGATTTTTGATCTTCAAACCCATGCCATAATACGCTTATCATTGACATGCAGCCAATGACTAAAAATGCTACCCCAAAACGAACGGGCAGCGACCTGGGAAGAAACAATTCATAGCCCTTTTCATTACCGGGAATTACAAAGGGCAATGCATAATTAATGGCCAGTAACCAGGCACCGGCTGTAAGCAGGCACAAAATAAGCAGGTAGCCAAAGCGCTGCTGCCTGGGTAAATAATATTTAAGGTTATTGCTGATAATAACACATGCTGCTACCAGCAGAAAATTCGACAGTATGCTATCGGTAATGCTTAGTTGCAATGAAAAATCCAGCCCATACAGAATCCAGGCCTGCATACCGGTCCAGATAAGCCACCATGCAATAAAAACAAACAAAAATTTTTTTTGTGAAAATGGTATTGCAGCCAAGTGCTTGTTGTTTAAATTAATTGTAAAGAACGTAAAACATTATCACCCACTATATAATCGGCTTTGCTGCGCACCATGTTTATAAACCGGCCGGCATCTTCTGTTTCCTGAATGCGGCTGTATATTTCGGCGCCATCTATCAGTTCGCTCAGTTTATACAACTCACAAACGTCAATAAATTTCCATTTTACTAGGTGGTTCTTCTGGTTAAGAAAACTTTCCTCTTCCATCAGCCCAATGCGCCGGGCTTTTTGAAATGCTTCATGTTCATTACCGGCAGCTATTAAGCGCAGTTGCTCATCAAACTGGGGCGTATGGTTGCCTTCGCCGCAAATGATCTGATAAACTATTTTTGTGAGGTACCAGTTCATACAATAAATTTTGGTTGAAGTTGATTGTTAACGGAACAGGCCGGGTGGCAGTCTTCCAGGGTACAGTTTATAGACAAACGATGGTGCAAAAACAGGACAATAATATACGGGTAATTTAAAAACTCCTGAGCTCTATTCCACCCATAAAGGCAGTTCCTTTCAGTACCAGTACTTTATTAAAGTCTATTATTTTTCCCTGCACCTGTCTTTTGTCTTCTACGCCGCCCATTACGGTGCTTATTTCCGATTTTATTTCCCAGTTGGGCGGCACAATTAATTTAACGCCACCCATGATAGCAGTAATATCCATCACAACCGGACCGGTAATATCTGCCTGGGTCAGGTTTATTTCGCATCCGCCCATAAAACAGGTAATATCTCCTCCTTTTAGGTTTTTGGATACTACAATTCTTTGCGAATTGCTCAGTACTGCGGTAATATCTATAAAATCCTGCCCGTTGTTGGTATAGTCTGTTTTATAAAAATCCTTTGGGGGTGCATCAGCGGCCGTGGCAGCTTGTGGATTGTCCTGGTTGATGCTGGTGGTGGTGCCGGTATAATCTTGTTGAAAATATTGGGGGTTTCGCCTGAAACGCCGGCCACCGCAGTTATCCCAGCCGCGACCACGTTTGGGACGAACGATCAGCGAAATACCTATAAACACCAGTATGATGGGAAAAATAAACCGGTGCAGATCCAGGCCAATGTCCATCCGGTCAACCAGGAAAATGCCACCGATTGCTATTGGAATCAGCCAGCCAGCCCCCCTGAAATTATGCTTCAACCCGCTAAAGATGCCCACAGCTATCAGTATCACAGGCCAGGAGAAAAGCCATCCCGGCAAAAAGAATAAGTCGGCCTGTTTCAAAAAGAAAATTACACCTATTGCCAATAAGAACAGACCTCCATATATACGTCCGTTATGACGTGGATTGTTGAAGTTGGGGTCCTGATTTTGAATATCCATGATTCAGTTTGTTTATATCACAAAAATATAGTGGTATAACGCCCGTGGCTAAGGCTTTAAGGCATGATTAGCCTTAAAGACGGTAAAAGGCAGCAAAAAGGCGGTAAAAAATCAGCCCTTCCTGGAATGCCTGCCTGAAAGATGGAAAAATAGGCCGGGCCGGTGCTAAATAAACTCAAACAGATCCCCGTCAAACAGCCCTTTGTCGCTCAGTTTCAGGTGTGGTATTACCAGCAATGCCATGAAAGACAGGGTCATAAAGGGGGCTGTTAATTTGCTGCCCAGGCTTTTCGACATGGCATCAATGGCCGTATAGGCGTTTGCCACATCATACCCGTTTTCGTTGCTCATCAATCCCGCTACCGGCAGGCCAAGCACCATTTCAGCTTCATTGGCGGCGCAGCTAATACCCCCCTTTTTTTCGATTACCAGGTTAACGGCCCGGCAAATGCTTTCATCATCTGCGCCGACTGCAACAATATTGTGACTGTCGTGTGCCACGGAAGATGCGATAGCGCCCTGCAACAGTCCCATATTTTTTATAAATGCTTTTGCCACCGGCGCCTGCATATAGCGGTTAACGACCACTATTTTTAAAATATCGTTTTCAATATCACTGATTATTCTTCCTCCTGCTGTTTTTGGGGGGCGGGTAATTTTATGGGTGATCAATTGGCCGTCGAGCGCTTCAATAACCGGAATGGTCTTTTCGTTTTTCCATGCAATTACGAAGTCCTGCGGCGTTGTTGGCCGGGCGTTGAAATTATTGACAGACTTTGCTGAAACAGGCTGTTTTGTGTCGATTAATGAGCGGCCGTTTTCGGCTACCAGTTTACCGTTGATATAAGTTTGCAATACTTCGAATTGCTCTAAATTGTTCACCACAATAAAATCGGCGGCATCACCGGGTCGCAACAGGCCAACATTGGTTTTGTAATGCAGTACGGGATTAATGCAGGCGGCGCGGAGTACGTTGAATACATCAATGCCTTTTGCCACCGCTCGTGAACAAAGCTGGTTAATATGACCAGCCACCAGGCTATCGGGATGTTTGTCATCGCTGCAAAACATCATCATTTCGGGAAAATTATTCAACAAACCAATCAGGGCCTCAAAATTTTTTGCGGCGCTTCCCTCCCTTATCAGGATCTTCATGCCGCATTGCAGTTTATCCAGCGCTTCTTCAGCAGTAAAGCATTCATGATCGGTGCTGATGCCGGCATCAATATATTGTTTCGCTTTTGATCCGCGCAACCCCGGGGCATGCCCGTCAACCGGTTTGTTTACTGTATGTGCTGCTGCAATTTTTTTCATTACTTCGCTGTCATTGGCCAGCACACCGGGAAAATTCATCATCTCACTGAGATACCTGATATCATCACGCAATAATAGTTTTTCTGTAGCCACTGCGTCAATAGATGCGCCGGCAGTCTCGAAAACGGTTGCGGGTACGCAGCTGGGGGCACCAAAATTGAATTTAAACGGCACGGTATTGCCGTTCTCTATCATAAACTCAACACCGGGTAACCCGCATACATTGGCTATTTCGTGGGGGTCACTGATGGTAGAGACGGTGCCATGTACAACAGCCAGGCGGGCAAACTCTGCCGGTACCAGCATTGAACTTTCTATATGAACGTGGGCGTCTGTAAAACCCGGAATGATGTACTGCGTTAAACTGGCAGTATCAGTTGTAAGCGGACTGATGGAAATAATTTTTCCCTGCTCAAAAACAACCGCAGCGGGATAAATATGCCTGGCAAATATGTCTACCAGTTGTCCTTTTATGATTGGCATAGTATTTATGCATTTTAATGAAAATTGATTGTTGGTGAAACACCGAAGATTGCCCTGCAATAAATCTCCAGGTATAGTTGCAAGTTAATAAGTGTAATACACTAGTCTGTTTTTTAATTAACATCTTTTTAATGCAGAACATTTGTAAGGCAGCCATCATTTATTATTTTGAGCTGTTTACCATCAGTTTAAAAATCAATTACCACTTAATTCCCTGTTATGAAAATTTTACGATCCGTTTGCGGTATTTGCTTTCTTACGATTGCTTTATTCTCTATGGGAACGAATTTCAGCTCCTGCAAGAAGGAGGTGACCACCGACACCGTGTATGTTAAAGATACAGTGCGTGTGCCAGATACCAGTAACTGCAATTGTTACGATTTAACCGATGGCCTGGTGGCTTACTACAATTTTACCAATGGCAACCTGAATGACAGCAGTGGTAAAGGCAACCATATTGTTTTTAACAATGCAGAAAAAACTGCCGACAGGTTTGGGAACGCCAACAACGCTTATCTTTTTAATGGCTACAGCAGTTTTATGAGGATCCCGAATAATGCAAGCCTGAACCCTGCCAATGGCATTACTATTATGGCCATTGTGAAAATGAATGGATTTAATACGGGCTTTTGTCATGGCAACCAGATAGTTGGCAAGGGCGCCGGTGATCAGACCAATGGAATGTATAAACTGCGTGTTGCAGATTTGGTAAGTGATTGCCATGCTAACGTAGATACCACCAAAGAAACGCCGCTGGCTTTTTACGGCGACTACGAATCCACTTCCAGTTTACAGGATGCCACCAGGTTTATGAAGTCGAATACCTGGGCAACGATGGTGTATACCTATGATGGCGCAGAATCCAGGATATATATAAATGGATTGCTGGAAGCCACTTCTTCTGCGCATACCGTGTTTACGCCCAATTCATCTGATGTACTGATAGGCCGGGCAGACAGTGATGACTATCCGTTCTGGTGGAATGGTGTTATAGATGAAGTAAGAATTTACAATAAAGCGCTGAACCAGGAAGCCGTAAAGCAACTTACTTTTCATAAGAATTGATTTTGGCGGAATAATATTTTGAGCGGGATGATACATGTCATCCCGTTTTTTTGTCCGCGAAATACGAAGACCAGCCCGTTTGTTACAGGGCTGCATGCGTTTCCCAAAAATGGAATGCAGCCCGCGCAATTGCGAACTGAATTATTAAATGCCGGAGTAAAAGAAACCATTAACAATATATCCCGGAATTAAAATCAGATTTAATGGTGAAGGCAGGCTTTTTTTACTATTTTGTGGCCGTCTGAACAATGATTAACAATATCGTTCGGGCTTAAACGTTTTTTTACCTAAAACCTAACCCTTGTATGAAAGTTTTGCGCTCAGCGGCCGGCCTGTCCTTTCTTATTATTGCCTTATTTTCCCTGGAAGCAAATTTCACTTCCTGTAAAAAAGAGATTGTCAGGGACACGGTAATTGTAAAAGACACCATTACTGTTAAGGATACCATCAGGATTGTAGACAGCAGCAATTGCGCCTGTTATGATTTAACAGATGGGTTGGTTGCTTATTACAATTTTAACAATGGTACACTGAATGACAGCAGTGGTTATGGTAATCATATCACGTATAGTAATGCAGTTTCTACTACAGACAGACTTGGCAGGGCTAACAATGCTTACCTCTTTAATGGTACAAGTACTTTTATGAGGGTTCCCAACAGCGCCAGCTTAAATCCGGCAAATGCCATAACATTAATGGCAATAGTAAAAGTCAACGGTTTTTATAAAGGCATTTGCCATGGCAACCAGATATTTCAAAAAGGAACCAAAGATCAAAGCCAGGGCGTGTTCAGCTTAAGGGTTACCGATCTTAAAAGCGATTGTTATGCTGCCGCTGATACAACCAATGAAACATCTCTTGGCTTCTACGGCGATTATGGCAGTACTTCCGGAGCCAATGATACAACTCAGCATGTTGTAACAAATAAATGGATGACAATAGTAGTAACATTTGACGGTCAGGAATCAAGAATATATATAGACGGGCAATTAAAAAATGCTGTGAAACATACCGCTGTATTTACCCCCAATGTAAATGATTTATTTATTGGCCGCGCTGAAAGCGATCAATATCCTTACTGGTGGAACGGTGTTATAGATGAAATAAGGGTTTATAAGAAAGCTTTGTGCGAAGGGGCTGTAAAACAGCTTAGCGGGCTTAAAAACTAAGCATTTGTCCATAAAATATTAGTAAGTTTTTTAAACGGGGTAATTATATATTACTCCGTTTTCTTTTTCTTTGCCATCTAATGAGTATCACATCTTATATTAAACGTACAGTCAACTTCAAGTTCGGGTTTATGCAGCGGTCATTTGCTGACAGGCCTTTCCGGTTGCTTGATGTAGGCGCCGGCAATCATTCAGCATCCCGGATTGTTTCATTATTTCCCAGATGTGAATATTATGGGCTGGATATGGATAAAACTTACAACAACAGCGTACATGATTTTAATGTAATGAAGGATTTTTATGAGTTGGATCTCACAGCACTGAACTACACAACCATACCCGACCAGTATTTTGACGGAATATGGATGGCACATGTTATAGAGCATTTATATAATGGTGATAAAGTGTTACCCGGGTTAATTCAAAAGCTTAAGCCAGGTGGTTATTTTTATATCGAATATCCGGGAAAAAAAAGCACGACCCTGCCTTCAATGAAAGGAACACTTAATTTTAAGGATGACAATACACACGTAAGACTCTATTCCGTGTCTGAATTAGCCGGGATATTCAAAGCCCATGGATGCACGGTTCTGCAAAGTGGAACAAGACGAAACTGGTTTTACATTTTCTCACTTCCTTTACGGGCGGTTATTTCTCTCATAAAACATGGATATGTTCAGGGTAATGTATTTTGGGATTTACTTGGATTTGCCGAATATTTATGGGTAAAGAAAAACTGATTTTCCGGTAAAATCATGTCTGTCTCCTACCCATTGTGAGAACATGAAATTTTGAATAGCGAAAAGCTCCGTACGCAACACCATCTTCTCATTAAATTCTGATTAACTTAATAAAATTAAACAACTGTTTGATTTTTTGTTTGGCTATCCATAGTTTTGCATTTCATTATTTCAACCATTCGTGCAATTGCCTGCCTGTGAAGTTTTCTTAAGAGAGAACTTATTGGAAACCTGTCTGTATTCGTCATAGCTTTTATTATTATTATGAAAATATACCTGAGCTTAATTTTCTTAGTAGCCGCTGTATCCGTTGCTCAAGCACAAACAAGCGATTCATTATTGCAGTCCGCTTCGCTGCAGAATTGTGTGCAGTATGCCATTAAGCACCAGCCCCTGATTCAGCAGTCTTTACTGGATGAAGAAATTACGGAAAAGCAAATCAGGATCAAGCTGGCAGACTGGTACCCGCAACTGAACTTTAACTACAATTACCAGCATAATTTTCAATTGCAGAGTACTGTTTTTGGCGGTAACCTTATAAAAATAGGTACCAATAACTCTTCGCTGGGTCAATTGGCGCTTACCCAAACAGTGTTCAACCGCGATGTGTTGCTGGCCAACCGCAGTGCAGAAGACGTAAGGAAACAGGCAAAACAAGTTACTACCAGCAATAAGATAGATATTGCCGTTAATGTCAGCAAGGCGTTTTATGATGTTTTGCTGACTCAGCAGCAAATTGCACTGGACAACGAGACATTATCAAGACTGGAAAAAAGTTTTAAGAACGCTTATGACCAATACAGTGGGGGCATCGTTGACAAAATTGACTACAAAAGAGCCACCATCGCACTAAACAATGCCAAGGCCCAGAAAAAACAGGATGAGGAGAACCTGGAAGCAAGATATGCCAACCTGCGAACCCAGATGGGGTATCCCTCAGGCAAACCACTGGATTTGTTATACGATAGCACACAGCTTGAAAAAGACGCCTATATCGATACCAGTGCGGGCATCAATTATGACAGCAGGATAGAATACCAGATACTCCAAACCCAGAAGCGTTTGCAAAACAGCAACCTTACCTATTACAAATGGGGCTACCTGCCGGTGGTAAACGCATTTGGCACCTATAATGCCAATTACTTAAATGATACTTTTAGTAAATTATACAGCAATAACCTGCCCAACTCATTTGCCGGTCTGTCAATTGCTTTTCCCATCTTCCAGGGTGGAAAAAGAGTGCAGCAGATACGCCAGGCCACACTGCAGGTAAAAAGGGTTGACTACGATATTGCAGCATTAAAAAATAATATCAGTGCCGCTTATACACAGGCCCTGGCCACCTACAAAAGTTCTTTTGTTTACTACACTATTTTAAAAGACAACCTGGCCATTGCCACCGATGTGTACAATACCATACAATTGCAATACAAAGAAGGTGTAAAAACTTACCTGGATGTAATTTTCGCAGAAAGTGATCTGCGGACAGCCCAGGTGAACTATGCCAATGCATTATACCAGGTACTAAGCAGTAAACTGGACGTACAAAAGCAATTGGGAACTATTCAATATTAAATTAAATATGCGTAAATCAATACTATATATGAGACTGAATGCTGCGGCACTGTTTGCCATTTGTGCAGGCGCTTTTTTAATTGCTTCCTGTGGTTCTTCAGGCAAAACGGACGCACCCAAAGGACCACCCCCGCCTGTGCCGGTAATCGTGTATGCTGTGCAAAAAGGCAAAGCTGTTTATTATGATGAGTATCCCGCTACCGTTGTTGCATTAAATGAAGTACAATTGCGGCCCCAGGTAACCGGCTATGTAACCGGCATCTATTTTAAGGATGGCCAGCATGTAAGCAAGGGACAAAAATTGTATTCCATCGATCAGCAGCAATACCAGGCCGCCTATAACCAGGCAGTCGCCAATCAGAATGTCGCAAAGGCAAACCTGGGCAAGGCACAACAGGATGCCGACCGGTATGCAGAGTTGCTAAAAAAAGATGCTATTGCACGCCAGACAGCCGAACATGCACAGGCCGATCTGCAGGCTTCCAAAATGCAGTTGGAAGCTGCCAATGCAAACGTAGCCAGCGTTCAAACCAATGTTCGCTACGCAACCATTTACGCGCCTTTTGAAGGCACGATTGGTATTTCTCAGGTAAAAATGGGCTCACCCGTATCACCGGGGCAAACCATATTAAATACCATTTCTTCAGACAATCCCATTGCAGTTGATGTAGCAGTAAATCAAAAAGAAATTAGCCGTTTCCTGATGCTGGAACAAAAAACGACCGGTGCCGGCGATTCTACTTTTTCTCTTGAATTGCCAGACCAGTCCGTTTATCCTTTTTATGGCCATCTTAGTTTTATAGATCGCGCGGTTGACGCCCAAACAGGTACTATAAAGACAAGGCTGGTATTTCCCAATAAAAATAAATTCCTCAAAGCCGGCATGAGCCTGAACGTACGCGTAAAAAATAACGGTAATAGTCAGTCACTTTTAATCCCCACGAAAGCTGTTATGGAACAAATGGGCGAATATTATGTGTTTGTGGTGGGAGACAGCAATAAGGTGGTACAACACAAGATACAAACCGGCCAGGTCATCAACGACAAAATAATGGTCAGGGGCGGTCTGGAAGAAAACGATAAAATAGTGATTGAGGGTGTTCAGAAATTGCGGGATGGCGCGGTAGTAAAACCGTCTGCAGACAGCACTGCATTTAAAGCAGACAGCCTGCACGCTGCCAAATCAGATACCAGTGCGGCAAAGGAAAAAAAGAAATAGTTGTTTTATACAACGGCCCATCGCATCATTAATTTTTTCCGGCAGTACAATAAAGAAGGGACAAACAAAAGCCGGCCGGTGCCGCGGGATATTATCAAACTTTGTAACGAAATAAATTAGATGATTGCAGATACTTTCATACGCAGACCAGTAACCGCTATTGTTATTTCTGTTGTAATTATTTTGCTGGGTGTATTGGCATTGCTCAACCTGCCCGTTAGCCAGTACCCGGATATTACACCGCCAATTGTTCAGATAACAGGCGCTTTTACCGGCGCTGATGCGCAAACAGTAGAGCAAACGGTTACCACACCAATTGAAACACAGGTAAATGGAACGCCCGGCATGGCCTACCTGCAAAGCAACAGTACCAGCGATGGCCGAACCACTATTAACGTAAACCTTGAAGTGGGAACCAATCCTGATATTGCTGCCCTGGATATTCAGAACCGGGTAGGTATAGCCACACCACAGTTGCCCGATGATGTGAAAAGGCTGGGTTTAACCACACGCAAACGCAATCCCAGTATCCTGATGCTGGTGGCCATGTTTGCTCCAAACGGAACCCACAACGTAACTTTTGTAGATAATTATACCAACATATTTGTAAAAGACGCCCTGTTGCGTGTAAAAGGGGTGGGTGATATTTTTACAAGAGCAGATGATTTTAGTATGCGTGTCTGGCTGCAACCAGATAAGCTGGCCCAATTGGGTCTTACTGCCAATGATGTGGTAGCAGCATTAACCGAGCAAAACATCCAGATTGCTGCAGGTTCTGTTGGTTCTGCACCACAGGCAAAATCGCAGGCTTTTGAATATACGGTTTTTACCAACAGCCGTCTAAATACGGAGCAGCAGTTTAATAACATTATAGTGCGCACCCGGCCGCTGGATGGCTCTGTTATTTACCTGAAAGATGTTGCCCGCGCAGAACTGGGCAAGTTTAGTTATGCCAGCAATTCTTTTGTAGATAATAAAAGGGCTTCTTATCTGCTGGTGTACCAGGCGCCCGGCAGTAATGCGCTGGACGTAGCAAAGGGCATCTATGCCGCCATGGAAAACCTGAAAAAATCTTTTCCAAAAGATATTGATTATGTAGTGCCATTTGAAAGCGTATCGGTGGTAGAGGTTTCTATTCATGAAGTGGTGGTAACATTGCTGGAGGCGCTGGGGCTGGTAACGCTGGTTGTATTTTTATTTTTGCAGAGCTGGCGTGCCACGCTTATTCCTGTACTGGCCATCCCGGTTTCTATTATCGGCACATTTGCAGTTTTTATTCCGCTTGGGTTTACCATCAACACGCTTACGATGTTTGGGTTTGTGCTGGCCATTGGTATAGTGGTAGATGATGCCATTGTGGTGGTGGAAGCCGTACAACACTATATCGACACAGAAAATATATCTGCCAAAGAAGCCACCTCCAAAGCCATGAAGGATATATCGGGTCCGGTGGTTGCCATTGCATTGATTCTTGCTGCGGTGTTTGTACCGGTAGCATTTATACCCGGTATAGTGGGAAGATTGTACCAGCAGTTTGCCATCACCATTGCTATCTCGGTATTGATATCAGCATTTGTGGCCCTGTCTTTAACACCCGCACTGTGTTCGCTGCTTTTAAAGCCCATGCATTTATCAAAAGAATCAAGGGGATTGAATGCATTCTTTTATCGCTTTAATGACTGGTTCAGAAGAACCACCGACAGGTATAATGCAGGTGTAAAGAAGGTTATTAAAGGGGCGCCCTATGCCATTATTGTACTCCTTTGTATTTATGCCGGCACCGGCTTATTATTCAAAGGCAAACCCACCGGGTTTATTCCTACCGAAGATGAAGGCAGGATTTATGTTACCTATGAATTGCCCGAAGCTTCATCCACTTCCCGCAGCCTTGAAGTGCTGGATAGTGTAATGGCCATTCTTAGCCGCACACCGGGTATTGCCCATTTTGCTGGTTTGGGCGGTTTAAATGTTGTAACCTTTGCCGCCAAGTCGAACAGCGGTACCGTATTTGCGCAGCTAAAACCGTGGAGCGAGCGGACTGACAAATCGCTTCAATTGAACAGTTTAATAGCAACCCTGCAACAGAAATTCACTTCCATAAAAGGGGCTAATGTAATTGTTATATCGCCACCCGCTATTCCGGGTCTTGGTCAAACCGGCGGATTTACTTTTGAACTGGAACAAAAAGAAAGCACCGACGATATCAAACAGTTTGAAAAAGTAGTGAATGCATTTGTGGCAGAAGCCAACAAACAACCGGAAATCAGCCGCGCTTTCTCATTTTTTACTGCGCGCACGCCTGGTTACCAGGTAACCGTAGACAGGGAACAATGTAAAAAACTGGGTGTATCCATTTCGGATGTATATAATACCATGCAAACATTTCTTGGCAGCCGCTACGTAAACGACTTTACTATTTATGGAAGAAATTTTCGCGTGGTAGCACAGGCTGATACGGCATTCAGGGCAGGCATCGGAAATCTTAACCAGTATTATGTGCGTAACCAGGCGGGTGCATTATTGCCGCTCAGCACCGTCATTAGCTATAAACCCACAGAAAGTGCGCCGCTTGTATCGCATTACAACCTGTTCAGAACAGCAGAAATAAACGGGGGTGCCAAGCCCGGCTACAGCAGCGGCCAGGCCCTTGAAGCATTAAGAAGGGTGGCAGCACAAATACTGCCGGCAGGTTATGGATACGAGTTTGCCGGTCTTAGCCGCGAGGAAATCAATTCCGGCAACAGTACTATCATCATCTTTTCTTTGTCAATTGTATTTGTATTTCTTTTCCTGGCTGCCTTGTATGAAAGCTGGTCGGTTCCGTTCTCTGTATTGCTGGCCGTTCCGCTGGGGGCCTTTGGTGCTATATTAACGCTCACCTTTATACCACGTTTATCAAACAGTGTATATGCCCAGATTGGTTTAATTACATTAATAGGGCTGGCGGCAAAAAATGCCATCCTTATTGTGGAATTTGCAAAGGAGAGGGTAGACAGGGGAATGCCATTGCTGCAGGCTACCCTGGAGGCCGTAGATTTGCGGTTGCGCCCCATTGTTATGACCTCCATGGCATTTATCCTGGGTGTACTACCACTGGCTTTTGCAGAAGGTGCTGGTGCGGTAGCCCGCTCTACCATTGGCTGGACGGTATTGGGCGGGATGATTGCAGCCACCCTGCTGGCCATTTTTATGGTGCCGGTATTGTTTATCTCCATTACCCGGCTGGCCTATGGAAAGAAGGGATTGGCCGACCTGGAAAAAAGAGCCAAAGAAGAGGGCGATGAAAGGCATGGGCAAATTGGCGCCTAGTTATTTCAGTTTAATTTTTTCTGTAATACCATAGTAAACAGGCGTAATAATTGCGCCTGTTTTTTTATAACAGGCTGATAATCCTGCCGCCTTTTTTTACCTGTAGTTTTTTCACGTTCGCATGGTATTTCTCCTATGTGCATAAGGCCTGTTTGGCACGCCAAATGCAATAGTATCGTTGCAAAAAATCCATCTTATGAAAAAGACGATTGTATTAAACCTGGTGGTTATATTGTTGTACTATTTTCTTCTGCGCGCCTTTCTTCCTTTTTAAGATTTCCAGTTGTAAAAACGGGAGCTGTCTACAGGTTCAGCCAATAGTTCATCTTAAATACAAGCGCCCGGAACGGCGTGGAAAAATAATCGTCTGTATATACCAGGAATATATCGCTCATGGGCATATACCACATTGAAAGCTGCTGTTGATATTAAAGTTATTTGTGTTGTTTTGCGTAAATGTTGTTCGGAAAACTGGTTCGTATTAATCGTTCAGCAAATCGGGTCTTCTCTCCCTGGTGCGTTGCAATGACTGTTCATAGCGCCATTCTTCAATTTTCTTTGGATCGCCGCTCAATAATACATCCGGTACCCTGGCGCCTCTGAAATCGGCCGGTCTTGTATATACCGGGGGTGCCAGTAAATTGTCCTGGAAGGAATCAAAAAGGGCAGATGTTTCATCATTTAAAACGCCGGGTAATAGTCTTCCAATGGCATCTGTTAAAATAGCTGCTGCCAGTTCGCCGCCACTAAGCACATAATCGCCAATGGAAATTTCCCTGGTAATATATTGCTGGCGGATGCGCTCGTCAATACCTTTATAATGACCACAAATAATAAGCAAATTGTTTTTTAAGGAAAGCTGATTGGCTGTATGTTGATTAAATGTAGACCCGTCGGGTGTTACATAAATAATTTCGTCGTAGGTGTTTTCTTTTGATAAGGAGGTTATCGCATTGGCCAGCGGTTCGGGCATCATAACCATACCGGCACCACCGCCATACTGGTAATCATCTACCTGTCCATATTCATTTACAGCCCATTGGCGCAAATGGTGCACTTTCACTTCCAGTAAGCCTTTTGCCTGCGCCCGTTTCATGATGCTATGTTGCAGGGGACTTTCCAGCAGTTCGGGCACTACAGAGAGAATGTCGATCTTCATAAAGCAAACATAGGGTTATTTTAAATTGGATATGTTGAATTTTGAATTGATCGGAAGAGGGCTTTTAATTCAAAATTTATAATTCAACATTTAAAATAACAGGGCTTCAGCCGTCAGTAAAATCATCCAAATCCCTGCGCTCTTTCTTGGTAGGCCTGCCGATTTTGCTTTGCCTTTTGCCGGTATTAAAACTGGAGCTTTGAAATTCTATCCGGTCCAGTTCTTCAGGTGGTGTAATGTCAGTATAAAATTTAATGGCTTCGGAGTATTGTACCCTTTTTTCCAGCAGACCGGTTACTTTTATCCGCCAGCGTTTGGCTTCGGTTTTTACTTCGTATTCATCGCCGGTGTTTACTGTTTTTGCTGCTTTTACATTGTCGCCGTTCATTTTTACTTTGCCTTTATCGCATGCATCGGCTGCCTGGCTGCGTGTTTTAAAAAGCCGGATGGCCCAGAGGTATTTGTCAAGACGGAGTTTTTCTTTTTCGGGCATATTTCAAAATTAAAAAATCCCCACCATACGGTCGGGATTTCTGTGAATATAGTTGAATGGTTAAATTATTTCATTGCGGCAAAGAACTGGTGAAAATAAGGGATGGTTTCAATGCCTTTGTAGTAGTTGGCGATATCATATTTTTCATTGGGGCTGTGCAGGTTGTCGCTATCCAGCCCAAATCCCATAAATACAATTTTAAGACCCAGTTCTTTTTCAAATAAAGAACAAATGGGAATGCTGCCACCACCACGTACAGGTATGGGTTCTTTTCCAAAAGTGGCTTTAATGGCCTGTGCTGCGGCTTTGTAGGCATCTGAATCTATCGGCGTCATATAAGGTTCGCCGCCATGGTGCTCATAGGCTTTTACTGTTACGCCTGCCGGTGCAATGCTGGTAAAATAAGTAAGTAATTTTTCAGTAATTTTTTCGGACGACTGGTTAGGTACCAGTCTTGCTGAAATCTTTGCAAATGCTTTTGAAGGCAGTACTGTTTTTGCGCCTTCGCCGGTGTAGCCTCCCCATATGCCATTCAATTCAAGTGTGGGGCGGATGCCGGTTCTTTCATTGGTGGTATAATTTTTTTCTCCCCATAATTCTTTTATACCCAAATCTTCTTTGTATTCCTGTTCATTGAAAGGTGCGGCTGCCATTAGCGTTCTTTCCGCGGCCGTGGCCACAATTACATCATCATAAAAACCGGGTATGGTAATACGATTGCTGGCATCGTGGCAGCTTGCAATCATTTTTGCCAGCATGGTTATGGGGTTGGCCACTGCGCCGCCATACACGCCACTGTGCAGATCCCTGTTGGGGCCGGTTACTTCCACTTCAATATAACTTAGTCCACGCACACCAATATCAATAGAAGGTGTATCAAGACTAATCATAGCGGTATCGCTAATCAGTATTACATCTGCCTTTAATAAATCTTTGTGTGTTTTTACAAATTTTGCCAGGTTGGGCGAGCCTACTTCTTCTTCGCCTTCTATACAAAATTTGATATTGGTAGTAAGTGTATTTGTTTGCAGCATCATCTCCAGTGCCTTTACGTGCATGTATACCTGGCCTTTATCATCGCAGGCACCCCGGGCATAAATTTTTCCATCTTTAATACCGGGTTCAAACGGGCCGCTGTGCCATAGCTCCAGCGGATCAGCAGGTTGCACGTCGTAATGGCCGTATACCAGTACAGTTGGCTTTGCGGGATCAATTATCTTCTCGGCATATAGAACAGGATGGCCCTCAGTGGCATAGAGTTCGGCCCTGTCAGCACCCGCTTCCATCAAATACTGTTTCATTTTTTCGGCACATTTCCACATATCATCTTTGTGCTCGCTTCTGGCACTAATGCTGGGTATACGCAGCAGTTCCAGCAGTTCCTGTAAAAAACGATCTTTATTGGCCAACTGGTAATCCTTCCATACCTGCATGGTGAATAGTTTTTGATAGTAATTTTATACAGCGAATATAACGGGTTTTACATCATCTGCCCGTCGCAGCAAAGATCTGTTTATTATTTTGGTTGCATCATCTCAACCACTTCATAGTGTTGAACCAATGGTTCCATTTCCAGCAGGTAATTAACATCTTCGGCATAATACCTGGCTTTTTCATAATCTTCGCCTGCAAATCCTTTAATGGCATTAACATCATTCCAATAGGTAAGTGTATAATAGTGGGTAACAGATCCTTCCTCTTTCTTTAACAATAGAACACCGCGGTTTCCTTCGGCAGCAGCATAGTCCTTTAAACCTGTTGCCAGCAGGTATTGGTGATAAGCTGCTGCACCGGGCGATGGCACTTTGCCATGCCAGATTCTTGCTATCATTTATGTTGAATTTTTTCTTTGGAAAGATTTACTATTATAACACCGGTTAGGATAATCACCAGCGCCAGCACCTGGTGCCAGGTAATTTGTTCGTTGGCAAACAGCCATCCCAAAAAAACGGCTACTACCGGGTTTACATAAGCATAGGTGCCCACCAGCGAAGGGGGTCTTACACTCATCAGCCATACAAAAGACATATACCCGACTAAGGAACCAAATGTTATCAGGTAAAGAACGGCAAGTATAGATTGCATGGAAATATTGCTCCATGCAAAAACTTGCAATTCTCCGCTGCCAATACCAACCACCAGTGAAAGCAAACCTGCTGCCATCATTTGGATGGCGGCCTTCATACCCGTGGAACCATTGGATTTTTTATATTTTGAATAGAGCGAGCCCGTGGCCCAGCTGATGCTGCCAAAAATCAATACAAAAAAACTAATCAGCATTTTATTGTCGTGAAAATTAATATTGCTTTTTCCGGCAAACAAGGAAAGGATGCCTGCAAAGCCAATCAACAAACCAATTATTATTTGCTTATTGGCAAAATGAAATTTCCATTGGCGTTTGTCAAGTATTACAAACCACAGGGGTACGGTGGCAATAATAATGGCCGAAAAACCGGTTGGCAGGTATTGTTCTACCCAAACCAGGCCCGAGTTGCCCACGAATAACAGCAGTACCCCGCTAAGCGAAATATTGCCGATTGATTTTATATCCGGGGTTGCTTCGCCCTGTAAACGGCACCAGCTGTAAAGAACCAGTCCTGCAATAAAAAAACGGCCGCCGGCCATTAGAAAGGGCGGAATACTTTTTATTGCAAGAAATATTGCCAGGTAGGTGGAGCCCCATATAATGTACAAGGCGGCAAATGCGGCAATGACCAGTGACTGTGCAGGTTTTTTTACTGTATAGGTAAGTGTTTCCATTTTTATGATTTTGGGAAAGGCAGATAGTTATCTTCTTTCGATGTATCCAGTACAATAGTGGTTTTGGTGGAAGTGATATTGGGGATTTTACCAAATTGGTTGCGCATCAGCTGCAGCAGCGACTGTGCGTCCTGCGTTCGAACTTTTACAAGAAAACAATCTTCACCGGCAATATGGTGTACTTCCAGCACCTCCGGAATTTTTGAAATTTGTTTGGCAATAGAAGTATCGCCCGGTCTTTTATTGCTTTTGATGAAAATAAAGGCCAGCAGCTTCAGGTTTAGCGCCGCAGGATCTATACGCGTTGTATACGACTTAATAATTCCTTTTTGTTCCAGCTTCTTTACACGTTCCAGCACTGCGGAGGGCGCCATGCCACATTTTTTTGCCAGTTCGGTGTTTTGTAAACGGGCATCCGGTTGCAGCGAAGCCAGTATGGTTAAGTCTACATCATCCAGGGAATAATTCATAACACAGAATTTTATTCTGCTAATTTATGAAAATATCGAATTTAAATCTAAATATTTAACAAATGCAGAATATAATTTGCCTATCAGCAAATCAATCAGGAAGTTATAAGGTTTGTAAATAAGGCGCCGGGGAAGGTTTTTTGGTGCTTTCTTTTAAGTAATTCAGGAGTTGCCCGTTGCAGGCGGACGATCGGCGCCGTGTTTTCTGTTGGAGATAATATTTTTTAGTGTCCATTCCACTTTCTTTTCAAAGGGGTGCTGGCGCACATAGCAATCGGGTTTATCGCAGATCCGGCAGGAGAAATCGAGACAGCCATCGGTATGCACAAAGAATTCTATGGTATCGCCAAATTCTTTTTTGATAAGGCTGATCAGTGCATCGATTTCCCTGTGTGCCTGGTGCACATTCAGGTACCAGGGCACTGTCATGTGGCAATCTATATGAAGCTGCCCGCCATATTTAATTACGCGTAAGTTGTGCAAATCTATCCAGTTGGTATTGATATGCCTGTTATTATTTAAAACAATGACCAGTTTCGACAGCAATTCTTTATCTATCTCATCCATAATGCCTGCCAGCGAACTGCGTATAATCCTGTAACCGGTATATAAAATAATAAACGCAAAAATAATGGCTACTACGCCGTCCAGCCAGGTATAGCCGGTTATAATAATCAATGCAAGACCAATAATAATACCCAGGGTAGACCAGGTGTCTGTTTGCAAATGTTTGCCACTGGCCAGCAGTGCCAGTGAATTATTTTTTTTGCCCTGGCGGATGGCAAAATAGCCAACAATAAAATTGATGACGCCCGTACTGCCCACCAATAAGATACCATTGTTTAGCTGTTGTAATTTTTTGGGGTGTATAAAATTTTCTGCAGAAGTGTAAATAATAATTAACCCGGCCAGGAATATCAGGGTGCCTTCAACTGCTGCCGATACGAATTCTGCTTTTCCATGACCGTAAGGATGGTCTTCGTCTTTTGGCTTGGCGGCAATATGCAAACTGTATAGCCCAATGAAACCGGCAATTACATTTACCGTGCTTTCCAGTGCATCGGTAAGTATGGCCACCGATTTTGTAATGTACCAGGCGGCCACTTTAATAAGGAATAGTGAGATGGCAATGGCAACGACGAATTGCTGTACCCGGAAGTTTTGCTTTTCTTTATTCAAAACAGGCTATTGATATGTTGCTATTCAATAATTACTTTGGCGCGAATGGGGCAGTGCTTGCGCAGCATGGCAGCTACGCCGCAATATTTTTCAAGCGACAAATCCACCGCGCGTTTTACCTTGTCTTCATACTCCGCAGGTATTTTTACAAAATAAGTTATATGTATTTCTTCAAAGACTTTCGGATGTTCGCTGGTCATTTCGGCTTCGGTTTCTATGCGGATACTTGCATAGGGCGCCTTCATTTTGTCAAGTATGGAAACGACATCAATGCCGGTACAGCCCGCCAGCCCGGATAATAACAGGGCTTTTGGGCTGAAACCGCTATCGTCTTTGCCCGAAGCGGCTACATCATCCAGGGCAATGCTGTTGTTCTTAAAATGACTGTCGAAGGAAAAACCGGTTTTCCAGTAGGTAATGGTCTTCATATGTTACTGTTTGTATTGCAAATGTAGAGGATAGCTGCAGATGCGCAGACAGGTTAATAAATTATTAAGGACAGGTACGCTTAAGTTTATATCAACTGAAAAAAAAAACCGGCGGGTAAAGCCGGTTTACGCAGGTATGGCAATTCGCGGCCATTAAATATTTTTACATATTTTCAAAACGCTTTTGAACAAAATCCCAGTTAACAACTTTCCACCAGTTTTCGATATACTCGGGCCGGCGGTTTTGGTAGTGGAGATAGTAAGCATGCTCCCATACATCCAGTCCCAGTAAAGGAAAACCTTTAATGTCCGATACATCCATCAGGGGATTGTCCTGGTTGGGTGTAGAGCCGGTTATTAATTTTTTGTCTGCACCCAGCACCAGCCATGCCCAGCCGCTTCCAAACCTGTTTTTCCCGGCATCGCTGAATTGGGTTTTAAATGCATCAAAAGAATTAAAATCTTTTTCGATAGCAGCCAATAATTTTCCGGACGGTTTGCCTTCTCCATTGGCCTTAAAAGTTTTCCAGAATAGTTCATGGTTATAATGGCCACCCGCATTATTGCGCATCTTCGCAGAATATTTCGACACTTTTGCCAATACATCTTCAATAGGCTTTGATGTATCCACATTTTCTGCCTGGGCCGCCTCTTTTACATTTTTTGCATAAGCGGCCGCATGTTTTGAATAATGTATTTCCATGGTCATGGCATCAATTACCGGCTCCAATGCGTTGTAGGCATAAGGCAGGGGTGTTTGATCAAAAGATGTATAGGGAGCGAAGCCGGGCGTAATTGCAGCAAACATTTTATTTGAAACAAGGCCGGCGGCACCCAGCGCTATGCCTGTTTTTGCGGAAGCAGCGATAAAATGGCGGCGGTTGAGCTTTTTCATAATTGAAAAATATTTTAATTAAAGTTACACAATGCCCGATTTATTCCCTGTTGATTTTTCTTTGTTTAAGAAACTGCGTACCTGTCTGAAAAACCGGTAATAGAATTCCTGGTTAAACAATTGAGAGTCGCGCATGGCTTTAAAAACAAGAAACATGCCTACCGGCAGTAAGATAAGTGTAGCCAGCCACATGCCCAGCCAGGGTTGTATGACATCTTGTTTTACAAATTTTTCGCCATAATTGTTAAGCAGAAAAAACACCACAAAAAATACAACGGCAAAAATTAAGGGGGTGCCGATGCCGCCTTTCCTGATGATTGAACCCAGCGGCGCGCCAATTAAGAATAAAACCATGCATGCGAAAGAAAGGCTGAATTTTCTGTGCCATTCAATAAGGTGTAAACGAAGATTTGATTTCTTTACTGCATATTCAGCAGCCTGTCTTTCCATAACAGATTTAACAGAATTGGCCTGTCCCATGCTAATGTCTAAAATGGAAGAACGAACCATGCTGTCCGGTACAATCTGGCTGAACGAACCTGGCTGCGCTCTTGCAGGTTCCTGCTCTTTCCAGTTACTATCCAGGTTTTTTGCAAACGGCAGGTAGATGGCCGTTTCCGCGGCAACAGCTTTGGCCGTAGTGTTTTTATTTTTTTCCAATGAGTCGATGGCCTTGTCCAGTTGCCGCACACTCAGCATACGCCAGTTGTCTTTGAAAACGCTGTCTTCTGTTTTTTGAATTTTAAATGAACTGAGATCAAAAAGTTTTTTATAATCTTTAAAACCCATGCGGGTAAATTCTGTATTGGTCGTTATCCGGTCTCCTTTTTCCTGGTAGCGCCAGCCGCTGTTGAGATAAAACTCAAGATACCGTTTGTCTGGTGAAATCCTCATCAGGCCACTGTCGGCGATGGTTATATTGTCCTGCAGGTTGTAATTTTTTTCGTAAATAACCACATTCCGGATGGTGCCGTTTGGTTCTTTTTTACCAATCTTAATTACATACCCGTCTATCTTATCATAAAAAACGCCTTCTTTTATGTCCAGCGCAGGCTTGGTAACAATGATATCGTATTTAAGCGTATTTAATTTAAGTGTGGCCCGTGGTATGATATAATTATTAAAAAGAAATGCCACGCCGCATATCAGCAAACTGGTTATAAGCAGCGGCCGCATAAAACGCAGCAGTGGTATACCGGCCGATTTTATTGCCACCAGTTCAAACGTTTCGCCCAGGTTGCCAAAAGTCATAATAGAGGAAAGCAGTACAGCAAGCGGCAATGCAAGTGGTACCACAGAGGCGGTTACATACGACATCAGGCGGGCAATGGTAAAGAAATCCAGCCCCTTGCCAACTATATCGTCTATGTATAACCAGAAAAATTGCAGTACCAGCACAAAAAGTGTTATAAAGAAGGTCGCAATAAAAGGTCCCACAAACGCTTTCAGTATAAGCCGGTCAAGTTTTTTTATCACGTTAATGGACGCTAATGGTTACACAAATGAACACGAATGTTATTAATGAATACTAATTGAATTATGCGAACTTTATAACCGGCACCGCCTGATTAGTGTTAATTCGTTTCAATTAGTGTTAATTCGTGTTATGACAAAAATACAGCTTTCACCAGAGGAAATGCAACTGGTAACCAACAGCGAATGGATTTTAACAAAGCATCGCATCATTGATAAAGTATATCATTTGTTTGGTAGCCTGTCTGACCAGATGCAATTGTATTTGCAGGAAAAAAATGGGCTGTACCCATCCGGGCTTTTGCAGTTTGCGCCAAAAATTTCCAAAGGAGAGCAATATGAGGCATTACCCTATGTGGTACTTGATTACCCGCGGGTTTTTTCAAAAGAAGATGTATTTGCAGTGCGCAGCTTTTTCTGGTGGGGTAATTACTTTAGTATTACACTGCACCTGAAAGGAAAATACCGCGAACAATACGGCAGAAAAATAGCAGCCGCAATGACTGAAAATAAATTGGAGGGGTATTATTATTCTTTTTCGGGGGGCGAATTTAATTTTGATTTACGAGGAAAGAATTATCAGCGGGTAAATGATATCCCTGAAGAAAAATATGCAGCAATGGAGCAGGCGGATTTTTTAAAAATCAGCTATCAAATTTCCTTTAAGCATTGGAACAGTGTGGAACAAACGCTTATGCAGGTATTCCGTCATTGCATGCAGTTGCTGGCAGATTAATTGCCGATGCGATGAAACAAATCCTTTACCTGGTAGTCCCAGAGCTGGCTCTGATCTTTTATTTCTTTTTTCTCCGCAAAATCATTTATTACCAGGATGGTCTGGTTGGTAACTTCTGATTTTTCGATGCGGAATTCAAAATATTCTTCTTTGGGTGCAGCCAGCCAGTGAAACTTTACAAATTTTTCTTCCTCACCTTCTAATATTTCTGCTTTTTCTACTGCTCCGTTCCATGAAAAACTGAATATATTATCTCGCTCATCTACTTTATCTGCAAACCATTCCTGCAGACCTGCGGGTGTACTTAAAAATTCATATAGGATCGACGGGGAACATCTAACCGGGTACTCTAACGTAAATAGTTGTTTTTTACTCATCTCGCAATCATTGGTCTAAATATTTCTAATGATGCAATAATAGAAAATTATTGAACGCAGTAAAATTTTTGTTTTGGATTATTTATCAAGATTTTAGATAAAAGGAAGGAATTGCGTATTAAATCATCTGAAATACAGGTAGTTATGAATTAAAGCGTCAAAATTGTCGATTAAATTTGCTTCAACGGCACAATAAAGAATTTATCCTGGTTCTCAAAGATTGAGATAAGAAAACCAACATATTAACGTTTACTTGTAAGATGGCTCAACCCTTTCAACCAATATTCATCTAAAATAAAGTCCACCTATGAGTATGCGTCAACTAAAAATTACCAAATCTATTACCAACAGGGAGTCTCAGAGCCTTGAGAAATACCTGCAGGAGATTGGTAAAGTAGAGCTTATCAGCCCGGAAGAAGAAGTAAGGCTGGCCGGATTGATAAAGCAGGGCGACCAGGGCGCGCTGGACAGGCTTACCAAAGCCAACCTCCGCTTTGTGGTATCCGTTGCCAAACAGTACCAGAACCAGGGTTTATCATTACCCGATTTAATTAATGAGGGCAACCTGGGTCTTATTAAAGCCGCTCAGCGCTTTGATGAAACAAGGGGATTTAAATTTATTTCGTACGCAGTTTGGTGGATTCGGCAAAGCATATTGCAGTCGCTTGCCGAACAGGCACGCATTGTGCGGCTGCCTTTAAACAAGGTAGGCTTAACCAACCGCATTCAGAAAGCATTTTCTCAGCTGGAACAGGAATTTGAACGAGAGCCGTCTGCAGAAGAATTGGCCGAATTATTAAAACTGGATATTGATGAAGTAACTTCTACACTTAGTATCAATGCACGCCACGTAAGTATGGATACACCTTTGTCTGAAGGCGAAGATGGTACCCTGATAGATGTAATGGAAAACCCCAATGCGGTGGCCACAGAAAGAAATATAGAGCATGACGAATCGCTGAAGGTGGAGATAGAACGTTCTTTAAAGGCGCTTACTGAAAGGCAAAAAGAAGTGATTTGCTATTTTTTTGGCATTGGGATAGACCACCCGATGAGCCTGGAAGATATTGGCGACCATTTCAGCCTTACGCGTGAACGGGTACGCCAGATTAAAGACAAAGCCATTACCAAACTAAAAACTACCAACCGCAGCAGAATTTTACGCAGTTATTTAGGCTCCTGATAATACAGGCAGCTATTACGATATTTGCCGCAGATTCGCAGATTATAATTAATCAGCGAATCTGCGGCAATTTTTTTAGCGTATTACCCGATGAAATCCCCACGCCGGCCGGTCTGCGCATCTGTGGCCAAATTCTTGCAAAGCAGGTAATCTGAAATCCGTCTCTGCCGATTTTTTACAATCGTTATATTTGCAATCTTAATTTTTACGCAAAGAAAATAATGCCCCATGTTTGAATCGTTAAGTGATAAGCTGGAAACCGCGTTTAAGAGTTTGAAAGGAGAGGCAAGGATAACCGAACTCAACATCGCCGCCACCGTAAAGGAAATCCGCCGCGCACTGATAGATGCCGACGTAAATTTTAAAATAGCCAAAGAATTTACTGATAAGATAAAAGACAAGGCTGTTGGCGAAAAAGTAATCAATGCCATCAGTCCCGGCCAGTTAATGACCAAAATTGTTAAAGACGAACTGGCAGAACTGATGGGGGGCACCGAGAGCGATTTTAACGCCAAAGGCAGTCCCGCAGTCATTTTAATTGCCGGTCTGCAGGGTTCCGGTAAAACAACTTTCAGCGGTAAACTGGCCAACTACCTGAAAACAAAAAAAGGATTGTCGCCTATGCTGGTAGCTGCGGATATCTACAGGCCGGCAGCCATTGAACAATTAAAGGTTTTGGGCGAGCAAATTGGTATAGACGTTTATAGTGAGCCCGATAATAAAGATGCGGTTTCTATTGCACAAAATGCTGTAAAGGAAGCCAGGAGTAAGAATAAAAATGTACTGATAATTGATACTGCCGGCCGCCTGGCCATTGACGAAGCCATGATGAAAGAAGTGGCCGATGTAAAAGCGGCGGTTAATCCCAATGAAATCTTATTTGTTGTAGACTCCATGACCGGCCAGGATGCCGTTAATACCGCCAAAGCATTTAATGACAGGCTTAATTTCAGCGGCGTGGTGCTTACCAAGCTGGATGGCGATACAAGGGGGGGTGCAGCATTATCTATCAAATACACGGTTAATAAACCAATCAAATTCATCAGCAGTGGTGAAAAAATGGATACGCTGGATGTGTTTTATCCTGAGCGTATGGCCCAGCGTATCCTGGGTATGGGCGATATTACTTCGCTGGTAGAAAAAGCACAGGAGCAATATGATGAGGTGGAGGCCCGTAAGCTGGAGAAAAAAATAAGAAAAAACCAGTTTGATTTTGAGGACTTTAAACAGCAACTGGCGCAGATAAAGAAAATGGGTAACCTGAAGGATTTGATGGGTATGATACCCGGTGTAGGCAAAGCCATTAAAGATGTGGACATTAGTGATGATTCTTTTAAGGGTATTGAAGCCATGATTAATTCTATGACACCGTATGAAAGGGCCAACCCCGATGTCATTGACCAGGCCCGCCGCAAACGAATTGCCACAGGAAGCGGAAAGGGCATGGATGAAGTAAATGCATTTATGAAACAGTTCGACCAGATGAAGCAAATGATGAAGATGATGAACAAGATGCCCATGGGAGGCAGAATGCCTGGCTTCGGAAAGCGTTAGTTTTTAATGTTTTTTTAATAAAACAGGCCATTTGTAAAAATTTATTTAAAAGAGTAAAACAAAGTATAATAGTAATTCAATCAAGTATTATATTTGGAAAATAAAACAGGATGGTTAATTTTGCAATCCTGCTTTTATAAGCAATCGAGACATAACCCTATTTCTTAACGCATTTAAATGTCTATTTAAAATGCCAGTAAAAATGAGACTCCAGCGCCATGGGTCTAAAAAAAGGCCATTCTACTTTATAGTAGTGGCAGACGCCCGCGCTCCAAGAGATGGTAAATTCATCTCTAAGATTGGTACGTACAATCCATTAACAGTTCCATCCACCATTCAGTTAGATCGTCAGCGTGCTTTAGATTGGTTGCACAAGGGTGCACAACCAACAGACACAGTACGCCGTATTCTTTCTTTCAAAGGTGTATTGTACCTGAAACACCTGTTACGTGGTGTTGGACTTGGATTGTTTGATGATGTAACTGCAATGACAAAGTTTGAAGTTTGGCACAAAGAACATGAAGCACAGATTCTGAAACGCCAGGAAGAAAACCGTCGTTCTAATCCACGTGGTGGAAGAAGACCGCAAGGTGCAGGCAACCGTCGCCCGTCTGAAAGAAGACCGGCCGAAGGTGGTCAATAAGATTACAACCGTTACCGGCACATAAGTGTTTATATCCCGATAGGAAACTATCGGGATATTTTTTGCCCGAACCTTCCCCTAACCCCCAACGGGGATAGACTGTTTCGTTAATTTAATGGGGTCTTGTTGGAAAGAATAATCACTCATTTTAAATATGATAATTTAATCTTGTTGCCAGTATAAGAAATTGACTTTTTGATATCACACATTACGGAGTAGAAGCTAATTTTGACAGATAATAATATCATTTACATTTAAATTCACCCCGTTGGGGTTAGGGGGCCATGAACTACAATAGCATCGGAAAAATAGTGGCCAGTTTTGGCGTAAAGGGAGAATTGATCTTACAGCATCACTTAGGTAAAAAAACATCGCTCAAAGGGCTGGAGGCACTTTTTGTGGAAATAGTAAAGGGAGAAATGCTGCCTTATTTTATTCAATCGGCCAAAATAAAAAGCGAAGAAGAAATATACCTGAAGCTGGAAGGAGTGGATACAAAAGAAGCCGCAGGAAAGTTGCGGCAAAAGGAAATCTGGTTAACAGAGGATGACTTTCAAAAATACTCCGCCAAATCATCCATTATTTCGCTGCTGGGTTTTCACCTTATAGATGAGGGCACCGACCGCGGCGCCATTCTTGAGATTATTGAACAGCCACACCAGATGCTGGCACGTATAGATTTGGATGGAAAAGAGGCGCTGATACCGCTGCATGAACAATCGCTTCAAAAAATAGACAAGAAGAAAAAGCAGGTACATGTTATTCTGCCCGAAGGGTTGCTGGATGTGTACCGGTAAATGCTATTTTAAATGTTGAATTTTAAATGTTAAATTGAAAGAAGCATTCAAAATACAGAATTTAGAATTTAAAGTAACTGTACCGCGAAAGAAGAATAATTCAAAATACATAATTTAAAATTTAAAATAATTACATCCCAACGTACCATAGCACATTTTGATCTGGACTCATTTTTTGTGAGTGTAGAAACCCTGAATGATCCGTCGCTGAAAGGCAAGCCGGTAATGGTGGGCGGACATAGCGGGCGTGGGGTGGTAGCAGCCTGCAACTATGAGGCCCGCAAATACGGCATTCACTCTGCCATGCCCATGAAAACCGCCATGAAGCTATGCCCGCATGCAACTGTAGTGGGTGGCACAAGAAGTGAATACAGCCGCTTTAGCCGCTGGGTAACCGAAATTATTGCAGCAGAGGCACCGCTTTTTGAAAAAGCTTCCATCGACGAATTTTATCTTGATCTAACGGGGATGGACAAGTATTTTAATGCTTTTGAATGGACAAAACAATTGCGGGAGAAAATTATTGAAACCACAAAGTTGCCGATTTCTTTCGGGCTTGCTTCCAATAAAATGATTGCAAAAATGGCCACCGATGAAGCCAAGCCAAATGGTTTTTTGTGGGTGCCCCATGGCAAAGAAACAGATTTCCTGGACCCCCTGAAGGTTAGTAAAATACCCGGTGTGGGTGCACAAACTTACCGCTCCCTGTTGCAGGTAGGTATAGAAACCATTAAAGAATTGCGCGAAGCCAAAATTGAAATGCTGGAACGGTTTATCGGTAATTACGGGGTTGAGTTATGGCACAAGGCAAATGGACGGCATGAAGGCCTGGTACATGAATATCATGAGGCCAAATCTGTTTCCACCGAAAACACTTTTGAAGAAAACAAAACCGATGTTAACTTTTTATTAAATGAGCTGGTTCGCATGACGGAAAAGATTGCGTATGAGCTGCGGCAGGAAAACAAAATGGCCGGCTGTATTGCGGTTAAGATAAGATACCCTGATTTTGAAACCACTTCGCGCCAGGTTACGATTCCCTACACTTTTTACGACGACGAACTGATACCCATAGCTAAAGACCTGTTTCACAAGCTTTACCGTAAGGGACAAGCCGTGCGGTTGCTGGGTGTACGGCTAAATGAACTCACTGCAGAAGCCGTGCAGACCAATTTGTTCAGCGATACCGGTAAAAAAGCCTCCCTGTACAAGGCCATCGACGAGGTTAAAAACCGCTTTGGTAAGGGCTTTTTAACAAAAGCCACCGGTAAATAGAAAAATAGTCTATCTGTTTGGTAGGGAATTAATATATTTGTTATCCAATTTTCACTTTTAAAAATTACTATATGAGTTTACGTTTAGGAGACACAGTTCCCAATTTCCAGGCAAAAACAAGTGCCGGCGATATTGATTTATACGAATACCTTGGCGATGGCTGGGGTGTATTATTTTCTCACCCCGCAGACTATACACCGGTTTGTACTACCGAGCTGGGTAAAACCGCCTTACTGCAGGAAGAGTTCAGGAAACGCAATGTAAAAGCGCTGGCTGTAAGCGTTGATCCGCTCGACAAACATCATGGCTGGATAAAAGATATTAATGAAACACAAAACTGTACGGTTGATTTCCCCATCATAGCCGATGAAGACAGGAAAGTAGCCGAACTGTATGATATGATTCATCCCAATGCATCTCTGACCGCAACAGTACGTTCTCTTTTTATCATTGGCCCTGATAAAAAATTGAAACTGAGCATTACCTACCCAGCTTCTACCGGAAGAAACTTCCATGAAGTGTTAAGGGTAATTGATTCTTTGCAACTGACAGCCAACTATAGCGTGGCCACACCGGCAGACTGGAAAGAAGGCGAAGATGTAATTGTAGTTCCGGCGGTTTCAACTGAAGATGCTATTAAGAAATTTCCGAAAGGCGTTAAAGTGGTAAAACCCTACCTGCGTTATACACCGCAACCAAATGTAGATTAATGCTGAAAGCTTATAAATTGAGTATATAAAGCAAAGGGCCTTCTGGCCCTTTTGCTTTTACTGGTATTAGTGAACTTAACTACTCCGGGTATCGCTATTGGTAACAATGCCGGCCATACAGCCAGCATTCCAAAGGATTTTGGGCAACAAAAATGAAAAAGGACTTTCTTTTTTATACAGTGCCGATTGTTTATATTGCTTTAAACAACTGCACATGAGAAAATTAGCAACAGCAATTCTTTTGCTTTCTTCATTGTTTGTACATGCCCAGCGTACCATTATTTATTGCGGCCAGTTGATAGACGTAAAAGCCCAGCAGGTATTAACCCAGATGAGCATTATTGTAGAAGGCAATAAAATTGTCGATTTGCAAAAGGGATATACCGCTGCCGCCGCCACCGACAAAATAATCGATTTGAAAAGCCGGACGGTATTGCCCGGTTTAATTGATTGTCATGTGCACATGGAAACAGAGATCGGTCCCAACAGGCAATTAAAAGGGTTTACCCAAAATCCTTCCGACATTGCTTTTGAATCGGCAGTTATTGCTAAAACTACATTGATGGCAGGTTTTACAACCGTCCGCGACGTTGGCGGTTCCGGTGTAAACATTTCATTGCGTAATGCCATTAAGAAAGGAATTACCATTGGCCCGCGCATTTTTACTGCCGGTAAAACCATTGCATCTACCGGCGGCCATGCAGACCCCAGCAATGGTTACCGCAAAGATTTAATGGGCGACCCCGGTCCCAACGAAGGCGTTGCAAACGGTGTGGATGAATGCCGCAAGGCTGTGCGCCAGCGTTATAAAGACGGTTCAGACCTGATAAAGATTACAGCTTCCGGCGGTGTGCTAAGTCTTGAAAAAGATGGCAGCGGTCCGCAGTTTTCTGAAGAAGAAATGAAATCCATTGTGGAAACCGCCAAAGATTACGGGATGACGGTGGCGGCCCATGCGCACGGCGCCGAAGCCATTAAGCGTGCCATACGTGCGGGCGTTACTTCTATAGAACATGGTACACTGATGGACGATGAGGCCATTGCCTTATTTAAAAAGTACGGCACCTACTATGTACCTACCATCATTGCCGGTAAGGCCAGTTCGGATTCAGCAAAAAAGCCCGGCTATTTTCCGGCAGTAATTACAGAAAAAGCGCTCGCTATCGGGCCTAAAATACAAGCCACTTTTGCACGTGCATACAAGGGTGGTGTAAAAATTGCATTTGGCACCGACGCCGGCGTATATGCGCACGGAAAAAATTGGATGGAATTTATTTATATGACGGAGGCAGGAATGCCCGCTCTTGAAGCCATCAAATCTGCTACCGTGGCCGGCGCCGATTTGTTGGGCATGAGCGACAATATCGGTACCATAGAAAAAGGAAAGCTGGCAGATGTGATTGCAGTGGATGGGGATCCTTCAAAAGATATTCAAAGCCTGGGCCGCGTAAAATTTGTAATGAAAGATGGTGTGGTGTATAAGAATGAATAATGGTCCCGCGGGATGGGAGTTAATAATGGATTGAGTTTTTCATTGAATGATAACTCCGGTGCGTGCAACACGCACCGGGGCAATGCTTACAATGTCGCTGCATTAAACGCTTTCAGCTTACTGTTTTGTTCACCAGGGAAAATCAGCATCAAACACAAAGCGTTCTGCCTTTGGCAATGGTTTTCGGGGTAGTAAATCCTTGCGCATGGCCGTATTGTATACAAACGCTGCCACAATTACAGCAGCCTGTTTCATGTCATCAATAAACAAATGGTCATAGGTATCCATATTGCTGTGGTGTGTACGCGTTTCATACTCAAGCGGGTCCTGTATAAACTGGAAACCAGGAATACCTACCGCATCGAATGATAAATGGTCGGTAGAGCCGGTATTGCTGTAAGTAATGCCCGTGGCACCCATATCGGCAAAAGGTTCCAGCCATGCTTTAAAAATGCTGCGCACTTTTTCATTGTTTTGTAAATAAATACCACGAATTTTTCCTGAACCATTGTCGAGGTTGAAATAAGCAGATATATTCTTTTGTTCTGTTGTCAGTTTCATATCAATCGGATCGCCAAAATGTTTTCTTACATAGCCAATAGAACCATAGGGACCCTGTTCCTCGCCACCCCATAAAGCAATGCGAATGGTGCGTTTGGGTTGCACGCCCAGGGTTTTCAGCAGCCTTATGGCTTCCATCATTACTGCACAGCCAGCCGCATTGTCTGTTGCGCCGGTACCGCTGTGCCAGGAATCCAGGTGACCGCCCAGCATAACTACCTGGTTTTTTAACAGCGAATCGGTGCCCGCAATTTCCGCTACCACATTATAGCCCGTAAGATCGTCATCATAAAATGTATTCTGTACATCCATATCCAGTCTTACATCAATTTTATCGCCCAGCAGGCGTTCCAGTTTTAAATAATCTTCCAGTGATACAGACATTTCAGGCAGGGTAGGCGCATACTTTTTAACGTAGGCCGGTCCGCCAGATGAAAACAAGGTGCCATCCCTGCTCTGGTTGTTGGTAACCAGTAAGCCCACTGCACCTTTTGATTCCAGGTAAAGTTTGGTATAGTAGTCACGCTTTGTACTAATTACTATACCGTCAATTTCAGCTTTGGTAAGCATATCTGCATCGGGTAATTTATTTAACTGCGCATCAGTATAACGGGAAGCAGTAGCCTCAAAGGGGCTTTTTATAGTTGATGCCTTTGTTTTTTTGATAATGATTTTCCCTTTTATTGAATCGCCCAGTTTATCAATACTGGCCGAATCCATTTTATCGAGTAAGAAAAGCGGGGCGGTAATCATTTGCCCGGTGCCTTTTGTCCATGCCTGCGGACAGGCAATGACAGATGCGTAATAGGGCTGACGGATGGCCAGGTAGGCGCGTTCCGTACCCCATCCCCTGCCAAATTCTCCCCAGGCTTCCGGTCCGGCATTTTGCAATCCCCAGTTGTTAAAGGTTTTGGTAACCCAAACAATGGCTCTTTTATAGCCGGGAGAATTGGTTAAGCGCGGGCCGCATACATCGGTAAGCTGATGGGCTATCAGGGCAATCTGTGAATGGTCTTTTTCTTCGGCTTTTATTTTTTGCATCATTGCCATATCAACTTTTTCGGGCTGTGCAAATAAAACAGAAGAAATAAATAAGCAGGCCCAGGCATGAAAGAGGCGCATCTTTCTCATGTAAGATTATTTATATGTACAAATTAAGCAATAGATGGCAGACCTGTTGCAAAAGGCAATTGCCGGTTTGTGATAGTGCTGGCATCTCAACAAAAATTGAATTATCTTTAGGATAAATCAGTATTATGGGCTTGGTATACGCAGATATAGAATTAATTAATGGCGGGGATTTGGAGATGGCCCGCCGTGGTTATATGGATCAGGATGAAGTAAAAAGAATGCGTATTAATGCGCTTGTTGATACCGGTTCCTATATGCTGGCCATCAATGAAAATATCCAGGAGCAATTACAGCTTCCGGTTGTAGAAAAAAGGAAGGCTCAACAGGCTAATGGCCATATTGTTGAATGTGATGTGGTAGCGCCGGTAGAAATCAGGTTTAAAAACAGGAGAAGTTCCTGTAGTGCCATGGTATTACCAGGCGATTCAGAACCTTTACTGGGTGCTATTCCACTGGAAGATATGGATGTTCTTATCCACCCATTACGACAGGAACTGGTGGTAAATCCCGACCACCCCTATTTTGCGCAAATGAAAATGAAGTAAACTTCTTATCACTTATTTATACGCGTTCCATTTCCTCAATTGTTGTAGTAAGGCCTTTAGATCTTTTGGCAGCGGGGCTTCAAAAGTTTGCATGTTTTTATCCGGGTCTGTAAAACTTAACTCGGCTGCATGTAATGCAAGCCGGCTGAGTATCGGTCTTTCTTCATCTTCCAGTTTGGAGAGGTTAAATTTTTTCTTGAAAGAAGAAAGTAAAATGGGTTTGGCATCTCCATACAATTCATCGCAGGCAATAGGATGTCCCAGGTGTTTCATGTGTACGCGTATCTGGTGTGTACGCCCGGTTAGGATATGAAACTGCATCCAGCTATATGATTTAAACTGTTCCAGCATTGCATACTCAGTAACAGAAGGTTTACCCTGTGCATTAATCATCATAGTGCCATTTTTTGAATAATGCTCCGCAATGGCCTCGTCAATAATGCCTGCCGGCCTTTCGGGTTTTCCCGCTACCAGCCCATGGTAAATTTTTTGCGTGCTCCTGTCTTCAAACTGTTGCGACAGGTATTTATGCGTGGTTTCATTTTTAGCAAAAACAATAACGCCGCTGGTGTCTTTATCCAGGCGGTGCACGGTAAAAATGCCACCCATTTTTTCAATCAGATAATCTTTGAGCGAGGGTTGTGACTGGGTTCTGTCCGGGATGGATAACATACCCGATGGTTTATTGAGCACAATAAAATCATCGTTTTCAAAAATGGTGATGCTGCCGATTCCCTTGAAAACAAATCTTTCTGCTCCTTTTTGTTCTGTATCCTGATCCATACACTATTTCTTTGCAATTATTTTTGAAGCAGGGGGCGCTGCTTTTTTTATTTTGTCGTTTTTTGTTTGTGGGTTAAAATGCTTTAGTATGCGTACTTCTTTTTCGGTAAGAAAACGCCACTTGCCTCTTTGCACATTTTTCTTGGTTAATCCGGCGTAGGTAACCCGGTCAAGATTGCGTACATCATATCCCAGGAATTCAAAAATGCGGCGCACGATACGATTGCGGCCGCTGTGTATTTCAATACCAATAATTGTTTTGTCTTTTGGATCTGTGTAGCCCAGCGCATCCGGCATAATAAATCCATCTTCCAGTTGCAGTCCCACCTGTAGTTTTTCGAAATCTGCTTTGGTAAGTGCCCTGTCCAAACGCACTTCGTAGATCTTTTTTATTAAATTGCTGGGATGAGAAAGTGTTTGTGCAAGATCGCCATCGTTGGTAATCAGCAATACGCCCGAGGTATTGCGGTCCAGTCTTCCAACCGGGTATACCCTTTCATCGGTTGCGCGTTTAATTAAATCCAGTACAGTTTTCCTGCCTTCCGGATCGTCAAGCGTGGTAATATAATCCTTGGGTTTGTTCAGCAGAATATAGACAAGGTTTTTAGAAGGCATTAATTTTTTGCCTTTAATGGTGATGGTATCTTTTGCGGAGACTTTTGTGCCAGGCTCTGTTACCACTGCATCATTCACTTTCACTTCTCCCCTGCGAATCAGATCGGCTGCATCGCGCCTGGAACAAACACCACTGTGTGCCACGTATTTATTCAAAGGCATTAAATCAGTCTTTGGTCTTGCGCTGTTGGTGATTGGTACTGCTTTGGCGGCTGCAGGCTTTGAAACCTGCTGGCAGTTCTGCGGTGCACTGATTCCAGCCAGTAATTTCTTTTCTTCAAGACTGCCTGGTTTGGGCGGACGAATAGCCTTCTTTGCTGCAGGTTTGCTTTGTATGCTTTCTTTAATTGGCTGCTGTATTTTTGGAACGGGTTTAACTGTTTTTGGTTCAGTCCGGCTAAATTTCTCTTTAGGGGTTTCTACTGATTCACGGTTGATAACACCGGATTTTGCCTGCCGTTTTTCTTCGAAACGTTTCTCAATGGCAACTGCCCTTTCTTTTTTAGCGGCCCTTTTTTCCTGTTTGAATTGTTCCTTTTTGGCTGCATTACTCTTATAGGTAATAAACTTCTGGAACTGCTGATTTTTGCTCATGACGTGTGATTTGCTGTTTTACAACAGTAGATGAGCCGCGAAGATAAGAAAAGGACCCCGCTTTGCCCCTGCTAAAAAATGCCACAGATAATTGCCACAGATTCGCAGATTAATCTGCCCATCTGTGGCTAATAAGCATTGAGCCCTGTTTCTGTGCATCAACCAGAACACTATTTCAAAAAATCCTATTGCGGTGTTGTGATTTAGTTTGCAGTAATTGTTGTAGAAAGGGATGATTTCAAATAAACATAAAAATTGCCACAGCTACACAGCATAATCTGTGCATCTGTGGCTAATTAGCATGGAGCGATGTTTCTACAAATCAACCAGGACACTATTTTGAAAAATCCCTTCTGTGGTGCTGAGATCTCATTTGTTCTAATTGTTCAAGCTGCGCGGGCGTTAAAATTGTCTTTAACTGATCTTTTTGCTGCATTACCAGGCTTTTTATCTGCTCGCGTTTCTGATCCTGTGTTAAAGAATTATCTGTATGGATTGACCTTATTTTAGCCGCCATATTTGTGCGTGCTTCTTTTAACTGGCCCGCCTGTGCATCGCTGAGGCCAAGTTTGATTTTCATTTTTTCTGCTCTTGCACCCGCATTCACTTTTGCCATTTCCATTCTTTTTTCTTTCAATTTTACCAATTGATCTTTTTGTGCGGGTGTAAGCAAGGCCTGCATTTGCGTCATATGCTCTTTACGCAACGCACTCATCTGCGATTTGTATTCTTTAACCGTGATTTCGTCATGTTTTTTCAGTTCCATCATTTTATTATGATAGTCACTGTTGATGGTCTTCAGTTGTTGCTTTTGTGCATCAGAGAAGTTTAGTTTTTTTGCCAGCATGCCGCGTTCGTGATGCCTGAAATGCTGCTGGTGCTCCGGGCTCATTGTTTTATCAGGTTGCTGTGCACTTACTGAGATGGCAGCGATAACCATAACTGCCAGGCTGACTATTGTTCTTTTCATTTCTTGTAATTTTTAGTACAACAGGATAGACACCAGCCTGCCCTGCAGGTTTAATGCTGCGCAGTTCTTTTAACCAGGCGGTAAATAGAAAGGATTAACGGGTGAATGCGAGACCATTAGTATTCAGTACTTAGTATTAAGACTTCGCAGCGTTTCCGGGGGTCTTGGCGCTGCATACTAATATCTCAATACTAATTCTTATTGGCCAATTGCCCGCAGGCGGCGTCTATATCTTTGCCGCGGCTAACGCGCAATCTTGCATTGACGCGGTTTTTGGCCAGGTGGTTCATAAATTTTTCCACTACTTCAGGATCGGGTTTCCTGTAAACGGCCATATCGATAGGATTGTATTCAATGATATTTACAAGATCCGCAGGCACCTGGCGGTAAATCTTTATCAGTTCGTCTGCGTCTTTTATACTGTCGTTAAAATCTTTAAAAAGAATGTATTCAAGCGTAATTTCATTGCCGGTTTGTTTATAGAAATAATTCAATGCTTCTATCAATGATTTAATGTCATTGGTATCATTAACCGGCATTATCTGGTGGCGTTTGGCATCGTTGGCGGCATGTAAAGACAAAGCCAGTTTAAACTTTACTTTATCATCGCCCAGTTGCTTTATCATTTTTGCAACACCGGCAGTGGAAACAGTAATACGCCGCGGGCTCATGCCCAGTCCATCGGGCGAAGTAATTCTTTCAATGGCCTTTAATACATTCCTGTAGTTGAGCAATGGTTCGCCCATGCCCATAAAAACGATATTGCTTATTTTTTTTTGATAAACCTTTTCGCATTGCTGGTTGATGAGTACTACTTCATCGTAAATTTCATCAAAGTCCAGGTTGCGCTGCCGTTTCATGTACCCGGTAGCGCAGAATTTGCAGCTTAAAGAGCAGCCTATCTGCGAAGAAACACAGGCTGTTTTCCTTTCATCGGCGGGAATTAAAACACCTTCTACCAGGTGCCCGTCAACCGTTTTGAAACGGCTTTTAACCGTGCCATCTTCTGAATATTGGGTAGCGTCTGTATGTAATGCCGGTAAACTAAAATGCTCATTTAATTTGATTCTTAGCTCTTTACTCAGGTTGGTCATTGCCTCAAAACTGTGTGCTTGTTTCAGCCATAGCCATTCATACACCTGTTTGGCCCTGAATTTCTTTTCCCCCAGTGTGTCAAAATACTGCTCCAGCTCACTCAGCCCCAGGTGACGTATGTTCTTCTTTGCTGTTTCTGCCATGCCGCAAAGATACGTGCTTATATTTGCCCGGGATAAATGTGGAAATGTGCAGGTATGATGAATGTGTAAATGAACGAAATGATTCTTTGCGATGTTAATTGGCTAATTGGCTGAATGGTTGATAGCAACGCTGAATTTTTGTAAATTGATTGATTTAAAAGGGTAATAATCAGAAAAATAAATGAAGCCAGCTTATATAATCGACGCAGTAAGAACCCCTGTTGGAAAATACGGCGGGGCATTAAGCAGCATACGCCCCGATGATTTGCTGGCACATGTATTAAAGGCATTGTTGCAGCGTAATCCGGGTATTGATGTTAACGCCATTGAAGATGTAATTGCCGGCGATGCCAACCAGGCAGGTGAGGATAACCGTGATGTGGCAAGAATGGCCGCATTGCTGGCAGGATTGCCGGTAACGGTAGCCGGCAATACAGTGAACCGGTTGTGTGCCAGCGGCCTGCAGGCTATTATGGATGCGGCACGTGCCATTATGTGTAATGAAGGGGAATTGTATATGGCGGCGGGTGTTGAAAGCATGACAAGGGCCCCATTTGTAATTGCCAAACAGGCTGGCGCCTGGAACCGCAGTACCGAAATGTATGACACTACCATTGGCTGGCGTTTTACCAACAAGAAATTAGCAGCCATGTATTATCCGTTTAATATGGGCGAGACGGCAGAAAATGTTGCAAAACAATGGAAGATAAACCGGCAATGCCAGGACGAATTTGCGATGGCCAGCCAGGAAAAATATTTTGCCGCATTGGCAAGGAATACATGGAAAGATGAAATAGCAGGTATTGAAATTTTTGGCGGAAAGGAGGAAAAAGTCTTCTTTGATGCGGATGAGCATCCGCGCAAAACTTCTATGGAAAAACTGGCCGCACTAAAACCTGCTTTTGACAAGGAGGGGACGGTGACCGCCGGCAATTCAAGCGGTATCAATGACGGGGCGGCGGCCATGTTACTTGCATCGGAAGAGGCCGTAAAAAAATACGGGCTGCAACCTATGGCAAAAATTATGTCAATGGCAGTGGCGGGGGTTGATCCGGCTATAATGGGCATTGGCCCTGTACCAGCTACCCGCAAGGCTTTACAACGTGCAGGCATTGGCGTTTCAGATTTAGATTTGATAGAACTCAATGAGGCATTTGCTTCGCAATCTATAGCCTGCATAAATGATTTGGCATTGGATGAGGCCAAAGTAAATGTGAACGGCGGTTCCATCTCTATTGGCCACCCGCTGGGTTGCAGCGGGGTGCGCATTTCCACCACTTTATTGCATGAAATGAAAAGGCGAAATGCCCGGTATGGACTGGCCACCATGTGTGTGGGGGTTGGACAGGGAGCCGCCATCGTATACGAGAACACCAATGCACGCTAATGCGAACCAATGAACGCCCATGTTTGCTGAAAGGGCTGATGAGAACATTAACATTATAATTTTTCCGTTTGACTGTTTTTATGGGGTAAAGAAAGGCAGATGACAAAATTCCGGTGGACACTATACACTTATTCATTCTTAAATAAATCTTATGTGGCAGGATGCAGGATTTCTAACAGGTAAACCAGACACCAGGATGGCCATGAAACAACTGGCCCATTATATTGATACCATACCGGGTAAATACAACGCTTTTACAGAAGAAGAGTTATTGACGCCTCCGGCGCCGGGCAAATGGAGCAGGAAACAGGTGCTGGGACATTTGATTGACTCTGCCATCAACAATTTAAAAAGGTTTACAGACATACAATTTTTGCCGCAGCCATACATCATACAAGCCTACCAGCAAAACGAACTGGTTGCCGTTAATAATTACCAGGCCCTGCCATTGGCACATTTATTACAACTGTGGCAATCATTAAATCAGCAGATTATTTTTATTGCAGAGAACATACCTGCTGAAAAACTCCATTACCAGGTCAACCCGCAGTACAACAATAAAGAAATGAAAACACTGGCCTGGATAATCTGCGATTATACAGCACATATGGAACATCACTGGAAGCAGGTGTTTTAGTAACAAAATCTTATTTTCTCTTTTCCCGGCTTTCAATTAATTTTCAGCAAAACTTATCGTGTATGAAAATGTATTTTTCTTTTTTCTATATACTGCTTGCCATAGCTGCCAATGCCCAGGATACTACGTACAAGGAACTGGCCGGGCGCTATAAATTTCCTGCAGGCAGTGTAATAGATGAAGCTATTGTGACCTGGGATACGGGTATACTGACCATGAGTTCTACTGCAGGCACTTCCACACTTGAAAAAGTAAAAGGCGATACTTTCAATGTTGTAAGTTTTAATGGCATCTGCGTATTTCAGCGCGATGCCAGTAAGAAAATAAACGGTGTGCATGTTGATGCCAGTGGCTATATACTGGATGGCACCAAAGATGCGGCTGCGCCGAATGAAAATACAGGCTTGCTGATCGATGAAAAATTAATCAGGCAAAGAATTATATACGTAAACAGGTCCGCGCTGGCAAAACCATTTCTTGCTTTGGTTTATAATTGAAAATGAAAACTTCCGAAGATGCCAAAATTGTTGCTGGAGTTTTTAACAGCGGGCGGCGGCGTACCTGGCGGAACAGTAAGCTCTGGCGCAAAACGCCAAACCAAATCAATCCTGAAACACCTGAATATATTGTCCAGTCCTGTTCCCACTTCCAGGTAAGGATGCCCTTTTAGCGTACGAAGGCGGTAACTGCCGTACTCAACACGGTTTAATATGCGGTTAGGACGGGTTAGATCGCCCCATACAGCTTTTACATTCCAGAACTGACGCATATTGGTTCGGCGCATGAAAGGTAAAAGGTTGATCAATTTTTTTTCAAAATCATGCTCCACGTTAAAACCTGCATATTGGTCGCTGTAGAATTCAAAGCGGTTCATGAGGTTAAAACCTTCTTTACTATAATAATAGATTTCGTTGCCGGGGTGCAGTTCCAGCAGCATGAAAGGAAGCGCATTGCTGAAAATTTTTCCGGCATACGCCTGATAATTTATTTTACCCCAGCCATGCAGCCTGAATTTTTGAGAAATAATGCCATGTAGTTTCTGGAAATCATACTGCCCACCCATCCATCCATCTATACCTTTTGCATAACGAAGTTCAAAGACGGGGTTATTGCCATTTATTTTATAGTCTTTCCGGTGAGTAGCAATCTTTTTTTCGCCTGGTGCATAACGGAGTTTAATGCCGATTTCTCCTGCAGTAACATCCTTGCCTGATACAAAAAGTGAATCTTTGTGAGGCAATGGGGCAAAGGTTTCATAACTGGTTCGCAACACAAAGGGCTGTATAGAAAATGCATTGGGCCATTCTTTGGTGGCGGCAAATTTTATTTCGTTTACCAGCATGAATTTTTGTTTAATGCCCTGCCTGCGTATCAACTGGCTGAACATATTGTCTGTAGTAACCTCCTCGTCATTGTACCTGGCCCTGCCGTTGTCCAAATCTTCTGTATAGGATCCGTAGACGGTATACCCTCCATTGCCCGGAAATTTATACCTCAGTTCTGCCTTCCCTTTTAAAGCCTTATCTCCAAAGCCATAGGCAAGATAGCCGTGCATAAACAACTGCTTGCTGAATTTTTCGGTAGTTGCAAGATCAAATCTCAGTCGCATTTTTTCAAGCTGGTTGCGGCTCATCCATTTGTACCAGGGGCCAATTTCGATTTTGCCAAATTTCTTCCGGCCGTCAACAATGAAACTTAGTGTATTGACGTATTTTTTAAAAAGAGGAATGCTGGTGAGGGTATCAACCATTTTATACACTTTCTGCTCGTTGATACTCAGGGGTTCCGGCCGGTGCTGTTGCCAGTAAGCCATGCCGCGCAGGCGGGCGCTGTCATTGATAATTACTTCTTCCTTCATTTTATTGCCGTCCAGCATTTGTGCGATAAAAGGCTGGTTTACCTGCAGGTTATTGTACATGCTCGTTTTGCGGGCAATAATAGAAAGCTTGTTTTTTTTCATGGGCGACATGTCGGCCACAAACTTGTCTTTTGAAAAAATCCAGGTACTATCGGCCTGCTGTGTAAATTCCTGTACAATGCTGAGTTTGTTTACATAGTTGATATTGGCGGTGGGCGAGATGGTAAGATTGATTTTTTTGATGGCCCAGGTCTGGTTGTGTACCCAGCAATCGCCATAAAATGTATTTTCTCCTTCACGTTTTGGATAAAAGAAAAGATGAAAATACCGCTGGCCCGAAATATACTGTGTATCGGCCCCCCTGTAATTGTAATAGCTGCTTCCCTGGCTGCTTAAGGGACTGGCAAATTCTTTTCCAAACAACAGTATAAAATTTTCGTACGAATTTATGCGCTGGTTAAGTCCACCGATGAACTGCAGTACGGTTTCATTTTTAATACCGGTAGTCTGTACTGCTTTTATATTTTCTTTGGCACGATAAGGGCTGGAGCTGTAATAGAAATCCGACAATGTTTCTGTAATAAATACCGGCAGAAAGGGCCTGTTTTCGGAAACGCTGTCAATATTATCCAGTATAAAACCAAAAGGACGCAGCAGTTTGTACTGGTTAAAACCATCGCGGTTAATATTGTTGATATCAAACTCCAGCTTATTGTACAATTCATAACTGTAGGAGTTGAACTTATAAGGATTGTTAACCGGTTTGTTTTTTACAATGCGTTTCCACCACAATAAACCTTTATTATAGGTATGCGAAACAATTACGCTGTCGCCTTCTTTACCCTGGTCCAGGAAAAGTGAAAGTGCTGCGGTATCCCTGCCCGGGCGCACAGGCAGGAATAAATTTTTAAAGCCCACATAACTGATGATAAGTGTATCTTTTTTAATATTGTTATAGGCAATGCGGAAATTGCCCAGGCTGTCTGTAAGTGTGCCTCTGCCGCTTGCTTTCCATACAACACTGGCAAAAGGAATTTTTTCTAAAGTAAACTGGTTGCTGACATTGCCATGGATAAATTTTTCCTGCGCAGACAGCGACAGGTTTGTTATGGTGATGATAACCGCAAAGCATATCCGCAATATTTTTTTTGCAGGCATACGCGTAAAAGAGGGATATAATTTGTCAATAATCAGCATCCGGTGCGTATAGGTTAGGTGGTCCCGGATACTGGTTTAATGTGTTTTAAATGGGGCAGGGTTGGCTAAAGATAATCATTAAAAATCCATTAAAAGAAGGGTTTGAACGGATTTTTTGGTGGAAGAGTGGGATGTGCCCCGCAAACATAGCGTGGTTAATAGCCTGCAGGTTAACCAATTGGGTTGTTGAAATTAAAGGTGCCGATATTTTCCTGCAAAATGGTTTCCTGCTTGCTGGTTTGCAGGTTTTTGATGGTGCAAGTGGTATCTGCGAGTTCTTTACTGCCTATGATAATGGCGTAGCCAATATTTTTCTTTTCGGCGTATTTGAATTGTTTGTCAAATTTGGCTGTTTCGGGGTACAATTCGCAACTGATATTATTGTTGCGCAGTTGCTGCATCAATGCAAATGCGGTTTTGCTTTCAGCATCGCCCAGGTTAAAAAACAATACCTGTGTACCGGTTTGTACGGTGGCCGGAAATAGTTTTAGTTCTTCCATCACATCATAAATTCTGTCAACGCCAAAAGAGATGCCAACGCCGGGTGTATTGGGCAGGCCAAAGGTGCCGGTAAGATCATCGTAGCGGCCGCCACCGCCTATTGAGCCCATTTGCACGTTGTTTGCTTTTACTTCAAAAATGATCCCGGTATAATAGTTAAGTCCACGTGCTAATGTAAAGTCAATGGAGAGTGGTAGGTAGCGAGTGGCGAGTGGGGGGTAGTTGATAAGAAATGCCAGCTCTTCAATGCCTTTCTTGCCAGTTTCGGAACTGCCAATCAATTGGGTTATTTGATCCAGTTTGTTTTCATTGCTGCCTTCAATGGCCAGGTATTTCTGAATGATACCGGTTTGGGTGTCTGTTAGCCCCCTGGCAGCTAACTCTTCTTTTACTTTTTCAAGACCAATTTTGTCTAATTTATCTATGGCAATAGTAATATTTATCAGCTGATCGGTGCCGCCGCAAATCTCAGCCAGCGCTGCCAGTACCTTGCGGTTGTTGATTTTTATTTCAACATCCATACCCAATCTTTTAAAAACCGTTGCATATATCAATGCCAGTTCCGCCTCGTTTATAAGCGAAGTACTCCCGGCCACATCTGCATCACACTGGTAAAATTCGCGGTACCGGCCTTTTTGCGGCCGGTCTGCCCGCCAAACCGGCTGCACCTGGTAGCGTTTAAACGGCATCGTTAGCTGGCCATGGTTCATGGCCACATAGCGTGCAAAAGGAATAGTAAGATCGTAGCGCAATGCCCGCTCTGTCAGTGCGGAATCATTCCTGCCCGTTAGTACATTGGCAAAAGCCGCTTTGGCTTTATCAATATTCTTTGGGTCGTTCAACCCGTTATTGAGAATTTTGAAAATCAGTTTATCGCCTTCTTCGCCGTATTTGCCCATCAATGTTTCCATGTTTTCCATAGCAGGCGTTTCCAGTGGCTGAAAACCGTACAATTCGAAAACAGATTTTATGGTATTGAAAATATGATTGCGTTTGCGAACAGTTTCCGGTCCAAAATCCCTGGTACCCTGTGGTATGGAGGCGTTTATTTTTGCCATTTCAACAATGCGTATTTAAAATTGGGTAGTTTATTTTTTTGCGGCAGCTTTTTCAATTATTTTGTCACAGGCTGCATCAATCATATCGTATACTTCATGATAACCCGGTTCCGGCCCGTACCAGGGATCGGGCACGTCTTTGTTTTTACCCGGGTACAATTCATTCATCAGCAGATCAACTTTGCCGGGATTGAATTTGTTTTTTGCAATCCACTTCATTTCATCCACCACTTCTTCTGCCATGGCATAAATTTTATCGTAATTGTCGAAGTCGGCAGTTACAAACAGCCTGGCCCGCTGACGGCTAATATCAATCCCGTGCTGCAGCGCCACTTTTTGCGATAGGCGGTGCGGCGTCTCTCCAATATGAAAGCCATTGGTACCGGCGCTTTCTATACTCCATCTTAACCCGGCCTTCGCTGCTTTATCCTGCAGGATTCCTTCTGCCAGCGGGCTTCTGCAAATATTGCCCAGGCAAACCATCAAAATCTTCATGGCGGCAAAGGTAGGGAAGAGAATTTTGTGATGGCTGATTTTTGGATGTCTGATTTGGCTGGCGCCGGAGGATTTTGAGATCTCTGATTTTGTGATGTCTGATTTAGTTGGCGCGGGAGGATTTTGAGATGTCTGATTTCGGGATGTCTGATTTAGCTGCGCGGGACCATTTTGAGATCTCTGATTTTGTGATCTCTGATTTGGCTAGCGCCGAATTTCTTTTTGGAACATAGAAAGGCTGCCCGCAGCTTATAGCTTATAGCTCACAGCTCACCGCTTTTTTATATATTTAGTCAATGAAAGCCATATTGATACTTCTGCTGCAAACAACAATTGCCTATACATTATCAGCGCAACAAGACACTTTGCCCGCCCGGGTATACCAGTTAGCCCGGCTCTCCACCGTAAAAGATTCAAGCCGCGATCGCATACAGATCATGGATGGCAGCACCAGTGTGATGGCAAATATTGAAGCGCACCTTACTACGCTTGCCCCCGGAAAAGCAGCCCACCCGCCGCATACCCATACCAACCAGGAAGAATTAATTATTGTAAAAGAAGGATTGCTTAAAGTAACCATTAAGGGCGTCAGCAAATTATTGTCGGCCGGCGGACTTGCTTATTCATTGCCGGGCGATGAACATGGCGCCATAAATGCCGGCAAGTCAAAAGCCGTGTACTATGTTGTAAAATATACTACGCATAACCAGGTGAATGCCGAAAGAGGAGAACATTCGGGCGGTTCCATTTTGCAAAACTGGAATGAGCCAAAAGCAGATAAAACAGACCGGGGCGAAAGGCGCCAATTCTTTAACAGACCCACCTCCTTGTTTGAAAAATTTGACATGCACGCCACCACCCTGCAAAAAGGGGCCGTTAGTCATCTTCCGCATACACACCGGCAGGAAGAAATTATATTGATAAGAAGTGGTAATGTATCCATGCAGATAGGAGATAAACGTTACCCGGCTGCCGCAGGCGATCTTATATTTCTGCCAACCGGGGTACCGCACGCGCTGGAAAACACCGGCAGCGGTACTACTACCTATTTCGCTTTTCAATGGCAGTGATCATTTAACTGGTTAACACTGCAGGATTAAAAATCGATGAAAAGGTAACAGTTGCATTGCCCGTTTGCAATTCTTGTTTATATTCAGTTGACTGTTGCCTTCCATAACACCACTTTAAAAATCACTTATACAAGGAACATCGCGCTGTAATAAAGCAGCATTTTTCTTTTGCTGATTGTCAGAAAACAAGGGCTCCGCCATTTTTTAGCAAAAGAAATTGTTGCAGACTTACTGTATATTTTCTGAATGGTTAAACTTGCAAGCCAATGATCTTACGGATATCTAACGTATACACCACGGTGTTTTTTCTTCTCATCTCGCTGCAAAGCATTGGCCAGACTAATTTTAAAGCAGAAGGGCGCGTGGTTGATTTTGATACAAAGCAACCATTGAAAAATGTAAGCGTTATTGTACGCCTTACCAAGGCCGGCACGGTTACCAACGACAGCGGCTATTTCAGCTTACTGGTACGGTCACCCGAATTAACCATAGTAATATCTTTTATCGGATATGTGCATATCACCCGTGAACTTAATTTACTGGAAGACAGCAGGCCATTCACCATCGAACTGAAGAAAAAAGCCAATGAACAACTGGATGAAGTGGTGGTGAATGCATACAAGGATAATTCGAAAGTAAAAACAACAGAAATGAATGTTGTTAAGGTAAATCCTGAACTTATTAAAAGGACCCCGCTGCTTTTTGGAGAGGCTGATATTATTAAAGCATTGGTTTTGCAACCCGGTGTAACCACCACGGGCGAAGGGGCGGGCGGTTTTAATGTGCGTGGCGGCAACGCAGATCAAAATCTGGTGCTGGTAGACGGGTTGCCATTGTTTAATACCTCTCACCTGCTGGGATTTTATGCTTCTGTAAGCCCGGATGCAGTGCAGGACGTTACCCTGTACAAAGGCGGGATGCCTGCCGAATATGGCGGCCGTCTCTCATCGCTGTTAAATATGAAGATAAAAAGTGGCAATAACAACGAAATGCAATACACAGGCGGTGTTGGCCCCGTGAGCGCCCGTTTCTTCCTGAACGGCCCCCTGGTGAAAAATAAACTCACTTTTACCACCGGTTTCCGGGCCGCCTACCCAGATTTGATATTAAACCAGTTGAGCGACAAATTCGGTAGCAGCCGGGCTTTTTTTTATGATGGTATTGTAAAAGCAGAATACACCATTAACGGGAAGAATAAAATATCCCTTACCGGTTACCGAAGCTATGATAAGTTCAGGTTTGATACGGCTACGGCCTATGACTGGCAAACCAACCTGGCGGCGCTTAATTACATTAGTACGCCCGGGGTCCGCTTATCTTTCAAATTGAACGCGGGCTACAGCCAGTTTATTTCGGACATCAACGGCCTGCAAAAAGACTATAATTTTACACTGCGTTCATCTATTGCACAGAAACAGGCAAAGGCAAGCCTCGGCTATTCAATCAACGATAGAAATAAAATAGAACTGGGGGCCGATTATATTTTATACAATATTTCACCGGGAACGCAAACACCCGCATCGGCCGGCAGTAACATAAACGCTATAACCATCCAGCATGAACAGGGAAGGGAGATGGCTTTTTTTATCAGTGATGTGATTGAACTGACTGATCATATCTCGCTGCAGACCGGCTTGCGCTTTACGCAATACGATTATACAGGTGCGAAAAAAGTGTACGAGTACCAGCCGGGGCTGCCGCTGTCAAAAGAAACCATCCGTGATACTGTTTCTTATCCAAAAAATAAAAGCATACAGCGATATGCCGGGCTGGAACCACGTATAACCCTGAAAATCGGGTTTACAGACAATGTTTCCTTCAAGCTAAGCTATAATCGCGGGCAGCAGTTCCTGCATCTGATATCAAACACCACGGCCATCTCGCCGGTAGATTTCTGGAAGCTGAGCGATAGGTATATTAACCGGCAAATTGGCGATCAGTATGCGGCTGGTTTTTTTAAAAACATCAACAACAGCAAATATGAACTGTCTTTTGAAGCATATTATAAAACCGCCAAAAATACCGTTCAGTATAAAGATGGTGCACAGTTATTATTGAACCCTTACATTGAAAGCGCCCTGTTAAATGCCCGGGGCCGGGCTTATGGCATTGAATGCAGTTTTATAAAAAATACCGGGAAGCTAACCGGCCAGGTTAATTACACGTATTCAAAATCACAGATGAAGGTGATTACCGGGTTTCCTTCGGAGCAGGTAAACGATGGGGCCTATTATCCGTCCGATATTGACCGGCCGCATAACCTGGCCATAATCGGCAAAATAAAACTGGGCAGGGGCTGGAGCTTTAACAGCAATTTTATTTATACCTCCGGCAGACCGGCCACTTACCCGGATGGTACCTATGTGTATAACGGTACAATTGTGACCAACTACTCAAAAAGAAATCTGGATCGGCTGCCGGCCTATCACCGGCTTGATATTGGATTTGTGTGGATTTCAAAGCGCTACCCCGAACAAAGAAAATACAGCATCTGGAATATTTCGTTTTACAATATCTACGCGCACCAGAATGCCTATTCCATATATTTCAAGCGCGACCAGGATCGGTTGCTGTCTTACCGCCTTTCTGTAATTGGCGGCATCATTCCTTCCATCACCTGGAATTTTAATTTTTAATCATTATGCAATTGAAAGAAATAATAATCGCTGTAGCTGTTTTTTCTATTGCATGCATGGCCTGCATTAAACAGGTAGATGTGGCCCTGCGGAATGAAAAACCGATACTGGTGGTAGAAGGAGCCGTTACCACCGACACTGTACCATACACAGTGAAGTTAAGCTATAGCGGAAAAGTGGAACATGCAGACAGTATACTGGACAAATACATTGAGAAAGATGCCAAAGTAACCATCAGCGATGATTTGGGTAACAGCACGCAACTGGTGTATACGCATCAGGGAATTTATACAACCACCAACCCGGCTTATATTGGTAAAGTGGGCAGGAGTTATTTTGTAAGTGTTGTATTGAAGGATGGAAAAAAATATATTTCATCACCGGAAAAAATAAAACAACCGGTTGCTATTGACAGCCTAAGCATAAAATTTTTTGATTATTTCGACATGTATGTTCCCACCCGTATGGATATTTATGTAAATGCCCGCGATCCTGTAAATGAAGAAAATTTTTATCGCTGGACATTTAATAGCTGGATAGGCCGGGAAACACCCGGGGTAGGTTGCGGTTTTGGCTGCGTCATGTTTCAATACTGTTACCAGCAATATATTGACAGGGAAGTAAGGATTTTATCTGATGCATCCATCAACGGAAATAATATCAGCGATCAGAAAGTGGGTTCTTGTTTTATCTATACTTATTTCAATCCGTTTGTTGATATCAGCCAGTTTTCCATAACAGCGGAGGCCTACCAGTTCTGGCAACGGTACCAGGATCAGCAAACACGCACCGGCGGTATTCTTGACCCGCTGCCTGCCGCCATCAAAGGCAATATTTATAATGCTGCCAATCCATCAGATTTTGCTTTGGGTTATTTTTCTGCAGCTTCCGTTGTGCACAAGAAAGTAATCCTTGTGCCGTACAGTATTACGGCATATCAACTGGAACTGTCGGCAAAGCAATTTATTCCCGCGAAATCAGTAGCCTGTTTTGATTATTTTCCCAATACTTTGTCTTATCCCCCGCCACCGGCAGAACAATACCCGCCGCCACCCGGTTGGGATAACGCCGAACAGATAAAAGTGTTCTGGTAAATATGGTTGATTGCTTCCCGGTACAGAAGGCAATTCATTTCAAAAATTGATAATTAACCTGCAGCAGTGCCTGCCATAGCAACGGGATTCTCTTCCGGTGTATTTTTTGTTTTGCCAGATCCTTTTACAGCCACCATGGTTATAATAGCCGAAAGAAAAAGTGAGCCTGCCATAAAAATATACGAGGCGCTGAAACTTTGCGTATGATCTTTCAGGTAGCCGACCAGGTAGGCGCCCGCAAATGAACCCAGCGCCCCAAAACTGTTGATGAGTGCAATGGCACCACCTGAAACATTCTTTGGCAAAATTTCTGTAATAATCGCAAAGAAGGGACCGTAAGGCGCATACATGGCGCCCCCCGCAATGATCAATAAAACAAATGACAACCAGAAATTGCCGGTGCCCACCATATACGAACTGTAAAAAGCAATGGCGCCAACTAAAAGAAAGGGCCAGATAAATATTTTTCTGTTGAGTGTTTTGTCTGAGAAATACGAGACGCTAATCATTCCGGCAATTGCCAGCACGTAGGGCCCTGCAGAAAGCCAGCCGGTTTTTACAATATTTGCATCGGGTGCTGCATTCAGGATAGATGGCAACCACATTACAAAACCATATACGCCTATGCTCCATAAAGCATATTGCAGGCAAAGCAAAATGACTGTTTTGGATTTAAATGCAGCTGCATAGTTTTTAACGGGTTTGATGCCCTGTTGCTCCAGGTGCAGGGCGTTTTCTAAATCCTGCTTTTCCGTATCTGTCAGCCATTTGGCATTTTTGGGTGCATCTTCTACCAGCATCCACCAGAAGAATGCCCAGATAATGGCGGGTAAGCCTTCATAAATAAACATCCACTGCCAGCCAACCGCATGTATTAAATAGCCCGATAAAATTGACATCCACAATATGGTGACCGGATTGCCCAGGATCAAAAATGTGTTGGCGCGCGAACGTTCCGATTTTGTAAACCACCTGCTCAAAAATATCAGCATAGCGGGCATAACGGCGCTTTCAACCACGCCCAGCATAAACCGGATTACGATCAGTACATCGATGTTTTTGAAAATGCCAGTTGCCATTGCCAGTGCACCCCATAGTATCAACGACCAAAAAATTAATTTCTTGGCGCTTTTATTTGCGGCATACAATGCCCCGGGAATTTGAAAAAAGAAATAACCAAGAAAAAACAATGAACCCAGCAATGATTTTACAGCGTCTGTAATATGAAGATCCTTTGCCATATCGCCCGCTGCTGCAAAACCAAAGTTGGCCCTGTCAAGATAGGCCAGGCTATAGGTAATAAAGGCAATAGGGATTAGGCGGTACCAACGTTGCCTGGCAATAGCGTTTGCCATAATTTATTTTATTTAAATGAAGCAATTTATAACATTAACCTATAAGGTTTGCCGGGCGGCAATGGCAGGGCTGCAAACCTTATAGGTTTTGCACAACCTGCCGATGGCTACCATGTTCTTTTGCTCATCATCTTGTCAAGTTCGGGACGCGTCATTTTACCTAACTCAGGATGCAATGCCAGCCATTTGAGAAATTCGGTTTTTATTTCATCCGTCCACTGACTGTCTATCTGCCCGGTAGAATATTTAGCAGATTTAACCATTTCAAAACCAAATTTATCTTTGCGTATTACAAATTCTGCAGTGCTGATTACTTCTTCAGCCATATGTGCAGGTATAAAAAGTATGCCCTCGCGCACACCCAGTACCAAATCTCCGGGCAATACCATTACGTTGCCAATGCGTATGGGCGTATTAAGTCCCATCAATACCATTTCTTCTAAAAACGAGGGATGAAAATCCCGTACAAAAGCGTTAAAGCCTTTCATCTCCTGTATTTCACCCAAATCTCTCGAGGCGCCGTTAAATACCACACCGTTGCCCGATTTGCTGAAAATGGATGTAGCCAGTGTTGAACCCATCAGGGTGCCACCGCCAATCTTACCAAAACCATCAGCAACATATACATCCCCTTTTACCAATGTTTCAATGGGCCATGAGTTGGTGTTTCCCTTTCTTCCGTCTTTTGTAATACCCCTTGCTTTAATATTTTTTTCTACATCGGGCCTGCTGGGCATAAACAGGGCGGTAACAGCGCGGCCTATTACCGGATCGTTGTTGACCGTTTTCCAATTGCCTTCAAACTGGTTCAGGTAGCCATTGTTTTTGAGCACGGTCCACGCATCATCAATATTAATGTACCTGGCCCTTTCCAGTAGATCGTCCGGAATTTTTGGGCGCCCGTCGGCAAACCTGTCTCCCTTCCATTCTGAAGTAAGAAAAATCATTTCTTCTTTTGAAATGGTTTGGGCACAGAGCGATTGCATCGTGCAGCAAATAAATGCAATGAATAAAACGGGCGTGGTGAAGAATTTAATCATGCTGTTTTTATAATTGTAGTAAGGTTTTTTCTACTGAATAAAAATTTGTGTAAATCCAATCAATCTATCCTGCCGGCGTTCATTTGCACCTGCAATACATGCTTATTAATGTCCTTCCTTGTTCAGGTAATCTTCTATTTCTTTTGATGATACAGCCAGTTTCCTGGGGTATTTTGCCACCCAGGCACGGAATTCATTTTTAATAACATCAGACCATTCTCCATGCACCTGGCCCGATGGATATTTGCCCAGTTGCAGCATGTATCTTTCAAATTCATCGCGCAGGCCTACCAGTTCAGAATTTTTTACCAGTTCTTCTACCAGGTAGGCGGGAATAAATACAACGCCATATTCATTTGCAAAAACCACATCGCCCGGAAATACGGTTACCTGGCCAATGCGGATGGGAGCATTAATAGATGTTGGCGTCATGTCTTTGATATACGAAGGATCATGTCCTTTAACCCAGGCATTAAAACCTTTGGTGTCTTTCAGTTCCTGCATATCTCTTACCGATCCGTAAAATATAACGCCCTTGCCGGTTTTGCCGTAAATAGCATTGCCCAGGCTGGAACCTATTAAAGTGCCGTCTTTTACTTTGCCAAAACCATCTGCCACATAAATATCTCCCCTGGTTAAAATATCAATGGGCCATATATTGATACCACCTTTTTGGGAACGGCCTTCTGCTTTGCCGGTAGCTCTTACCAGTGTATCAAGATCGGGCCTCGATGGCATAAACTGCGCCGTTACCGCGCGGCCAACCATTGTTTCACCCGGTTTAAGAATGATCCAGTCTTTCTCTACCTGGTTGCGAAACCCTTTGTTTCCCAGGAAACCCCATATTTGTTCAAGCGTGGCATCCTGCAAATGTTCCAGTAAAATATCGGGCACTTTGGGACGGCCATCGGGAAAACGTTCACCGGTCCATTTGGAAGTTAATGCTTTGATATACTCAGGCGAAGCGCCAATATTCTGTGCTTTTGTAAAGAATGTACAGGCAACAAATGTTACCAGTACAATGGATTTTTTTATCATGGCAAGTGGCATAAATTTTACAATGAATATAGCAAGATTTTATAACTGTTTTATTGCAAATAGCATTGGTAGCATTTTGCCCGGTTGCTGTATTATTTTATCCTGAACAATTGCTGGTATAAAAAATCAGCCGCAAATTGTCCGGCTTCCAGCCATCGTTTTTTGGTGCCACCACCTGCAAAAAAAGGGTTGAAATGTCTTTGCAGTTCATGCGAATAATTGTCATATACTTTTAGCGCATTGGGTATATGCAGTGAATTGGCGGCGCGGTGTATAGCCATGCTTCCATACAAGCCAGACTTGTTATTATCAATGGCAACAACACGATCTCTTTTACCATGAACACTTACAATGGGAACATGGGCATTGCCAAGCCAGCCAGGGTCAAATAAGGCGCCCCAGTAATTAATGATGCCGGCAACGCGGTAGGGATTGTGAAGCCGTGCAGCAGGGCTGGTGGAGTCGCCGCTGTGGATGAGTGTTGCTATTTCTGCCCCGCTGCCATACACGGCCTGCAGGGCTATCATGCCGCCGGCGGAGTTGCCACCCAGTATAATAAAATTGGTGTCTATTCTGTAGCCTGAACAATGGTCTTTGAAATATTGAATGGCTTTATTCAGGTCTTCAACAGCTGCTGCACAACCTGCAGCAAGGTCTGCAAAATTTTTTAACGGATGCTTCTTGCTGAGCCGGTAATTAACAGCTGCACATACATAACCCCGGCGGGCAAAGGTTTTACACCAGCGCGGCAGGCCGCCAGATGTTTTTTTGCCAAATTTAAAACCGCCGCCATGCAACCATATAATCAGCGGACGGTAAGCGGTATTGTCGCCCGCTGGTTCATAAAAATCGAAACGGTAATATTTTTGTTTGATGCCGGGAGCCGGATTGGTGTTATACATTAAATCTTTTTGTACCCGTACATCATCAAACACAAAATCTTTAAATTTAGCAGGCTTTTCCGTTTGCTGCGCCTGTGCCGCCAATGAAATTATCATTGCAATAAGCGCAGGCAGTTTATATTTATGCAGAATGGCCATTGTATAGTTCAAGATACGTATCAAATACAAAATTGCTTCCATGAAAATAGCCTGTATCATTTTGCTCTTGTTATTGGGTCACGCTTTCGCTTCGTTTACATTTCAGACCAACGAAAGGGCGCAGATAGCAAAGGAAATGAAATATTCAATGGAAAATGAGTTGCTGAATGTGTGGTACCCCAAATCGGTTGACAGTGTATATGGCGGCTTCCTGAGCGAATTTACCTACGATTTTAAACAGGGGGCCAACCAGGATAAAATGATAGTTACACAGGCGCGGCATGTCTGGTCCAATGCAAGGGCGGCAGAACTGTACCCACAAAATACCTGGTATAAAAAAAGCGCAGAACAGGGTTTTCATTTTCTGCGCGATTTTTTCTGGGATAAAAAAAACGGCGGTTTCTATACACAGCTTACACGCGATGGGAAAATACAGCCTTCATCGCTGGGCGATAAAATTGCCTATGGCAATGCATTCGGCATCTATGGACTGGCCGCCTATTACAGGTGCTCGGGCGATACTGGCGCACTGAACCTTGCCAAAAAGGCCTTTTACTGGCTTGAAAAGCACAGTCATGACCCCGTATACAAAGGCTATTACCAGCATATGCAAATGGATGGCACACCGGTGAAACGAACGCCGGATATGCCTTCAACCGCCGAAACCGGTTACAAAGATCAAAACAGTTCTATTCATTTGCTGGAGGCATTTACAGAATTGTACGAAGTATGGCCCGATTCACTGCTGGCTGCACGTTTAAAAGAAATGTTATTGCTGATAAGAGATGTTATTACCAGCGCCAGGGGCAACCTGGTGCTGTTTTTTCAGTCCAACTGGACGCCGGTATCTTTTAAGGACGCTTCTCGCAGTATGATAATGCAGCACCACCACCTTGATCATGTTTCGTTTGGGCACGATGTGGAGACGGCTTATTTAATGCTGGAGGCCTCGCATGTGCTGGGTATAAAAAAGGATGAACGCACTATGGCGATTGCGAAAAAAATGGTAGACCATGCCTTGCAAAATGGGTGGGATAACAATGCCGGTGGGTTTTATGATGAGGGCTATTATTTTAAAGACAGTACACACATCACTATTATTAAAGATTCAAAAAACTGGTGGGCCCAGGCCGAGGGATTGAATTCACTGCTGATGATGGCAGATTATTTTCCGGGAGACACCAGGCAGTATTTTGCAAAATTTACCCTGCTCTGGCATTACGTTCAAACATACCTGATAGATCATGAGCATGGCGACTGGTATTCGGGCGGGCTCGATAAGGAGCCCGGGCAAAAAACCGGTACCAAAGGAAATATCTGGAAGGGAACCTACCACGTATTGCGTTCGCTGGTAAATTGCCGGCAGCGGTTGTTGAAGGGTGATAGTGCATCCGGTTCGCCACATCAGGCCACAGCAAAGGTTTATTTTCAGCACTAAGTGCTCTTTGCACCCACTGCTGTTGCAAATAAGTCAGCATACTGCAGCACCGTACAACAAGGTAAAACAAACCGGAGTACGTATATTAGCATATCTTTTACTTACGATTGCCGAATCACTGTACAACAAACGCACGCCAATGAATAGGTTAAAACCTGCATTTACATTTGTTCTTGTCTCTGGTATTCTCTTTTTTTATACCGCCTGCAGCAATAATAGTGGTTCGCAGCAGGCAAATACGGTAAAGGATACAATAGTTGCTCAAAAAGGAACTTATGCATATGACGCGGCTTTTCTTAAACAGCATACAGGTGAAGCCTTACAGCTGACCAGTCCCGATGGTTTGGGCAAAGTGTTATTATCGGCCCAATACCAGGGCAGGGTAATGACCAGCACCGCTTCCGGCGACAGCGGCACCAGTTTTGGCTGGTTGAATTATGATTTAATTGCCGCCGCCACAAAAAGAAAACAATTCAATCCCGTAGGTGGAGAAGAGCGTTTCTGGATGGGCCCGGAAGGCGGACAATATTCTATCTATTTCAAAAAAAATGATTCATTCAACATTGCCCACTGGCAGGTTCCTTCTTTTATAGATACGGAGAGTTATAAAACGGTACAGGCAGATGCATCCTCGGCCACATTCTCGGCCAGCGCTTCATTTAGTAACTATAGTGGCACCGGTTTCAGCATTAACATAGAAAGAAAAATAAGTCTGCTGACAAAAGAAACATTGCAGCAAACAATAAAGACCAGCATACCTGCCGGCCTGCATTTTGTAGGATTTGAAACCATAAATACCATTACGAATACTGGCGCAGCCGGCTGGACCAAAGAAAAAGGCCTTTTATCTGTTTGGTTGCTGGGAATGTTTACACCGGGCCCGGAGACAAAGGTAATTATCCCGTTTCGGCCCATTCCCAATGCCAAAACTTATATAACATCCGACTATTTTGGCAAGATTCCACCAGAGCGTTTACAGGTAACAGATAGTATTTTATATTTTACCACCGACGGCAAATACAGGAGCAAAATAGGATTATCGCCGCTGGTGGCGAAACCCATTGCAGCAGCATTTGATTTCAAGAAGAATGTACTCAGCATTGTTATTCCGCAGATAAACGAAAAAGGCGACTATGTAAACAGCAAATGGGAATGGCAGAAAACACCTTACCAGGGAGATGTAATTAATTCTTACAATGACGGGCCACTGGCCGATGGCACACAGATGGGACCTTTTCTTGAAATTGAATCATCATCGGCGGCTATGATGCTGAAAAAATCGGAAAAAGGAATATACAGGCAGACCACCTGTCATTTCCAGGGAGATTATACCGACCTGAAATTACTGGCCAAACAATTACTGGGTGTTGATCTGGACACAGTGAAAAATAAGTAAGATCGGCCTGCTTACACCTGGTAGAAAAGAGCCGCGACCACAATCAATCTAAAAATTGTTACGTATGCGAAAATTAACCACTGCTTTACTGATTTGTTTGCTGATGTGCTGTGCTGTCATAGCGCAGCAAAAAAACAACGGTATCGACAACAATATGGGCAACCTGTACCGGTTGTCAGATGCCAGGTCGCGCTCTATCAGTCCTGAAAATTTTAATGGCGAAAAAGGCAAGGGCGGCATGGCTACCACAGGAACAGGCAGCAGTGCCTCACGCGATTTGGGCCGTGGCTGGAAAGTAAGTCCCAGTGTGGTGATAAAAGCGAAAACGGTTTTTACAGTAGCAGAGATAGAGGGGCCGGGCTCCATACAACATATCTGGATGACACCCACCGGTAACTGGCGCTATTCCATTATCCGTTTTTACTGGGATGATGAAACCACGCCTTCGGTGGAAGTGCCGGTAGGCGATTTTTTTGGGATGGGATGGGGGCAGTATTCACCGCTTCAATCACTGGCGGTATGCGTAAACCCCGGCAGTGCATTTAACTGCTACTGGCCAATGCCTTTCCGCAAGAAATGCAAAATAACCATGGAGAATATTGATGATAAAGATATGGTGCTGTATTACCAGGTGGATTATGTATTGACGGAGGTGGCCAATGATGCGGGTTATTTTCATGCACAGTTTCGCAGGGTCAATCCATTACCCATGAAAACGGATTATGTGCTGGTAGACAGTATTAAAGGCAAGGGTCAGTACGTGGGTACTTATATTGCCTGGGGCGTTCATAACAATGGCTGGTGGGGAGAGGGCGAAATAAAATTTTTTATGGATGGCGATACGGAGTATCCCACCATTTGCGGCACTGGTACCGAAGATTATTTCTGCGGGTCGTATGATTTTGATACACGTAAAAAGAACAGCGCTGGCATAGAGGAAACCAACTACACGGAGTTTTGTACTCCTTATACCGGGCTGCACCAGGTTATAAAAGGAGACGGACATTATGGTATTGCACAGCGTTTTGGATTATACCGGTGGCATATAACCGATCCTGTGCGGTTTGAGAAAAACCTGAAAGTTACCATACAGGCCCTGGGCTGGCACAGCGGCGGCCGCTATCTTCCCCTGCAGGACGATATAGCGTCCACTGTATTCTGGTACCAGAGCGAACCGCATGGTTATTTTCCAAAGCTGCTCAGCAAGGATGGGCTGGAGGTAAATTAATTAGTGGCGCGATGAAATAAATTTCTGGTATGAAAAGATGGAATTATAAAAGGCTGGTTATCGTAATGCTGTTTATCAATAGCAATCTCCTGTTTGCACAGCCAACCATTACCATCAGCAAAGCCAAACTAAAAGATAAAATTAAGGGCGGATGGGCCGGGCAAACCATTGGTGTTACATTTGGAGGCCCTTATGAATTTGGTTTCCAGGGTACATTTATCGGCGATTACCAGCCATTGAAATGGTATGACGGCTATCTGAAAAACACCATGATCAACAATCCCGGTCTGTACGACGATTTGTACATGGATCTCACTTTTGTAGATGTTTTTGAAAAATATGGATTAAATGCGCCGGTGGATTCTTTCGCCAATGCGTTTGCCCATGCCGGTTATATGTTGTGGCATGCCAACCAGGCAGGCCGGTATAATATACTGAATGGAGTCAAAGCCCCGGCCAGCGGCCACTGGATGAATAACCCGCATGCCGACTGCATCGATTACCAGATAGAATCAGACTTTGCCGGTCTTATGAGCCCCGCCATGCCCAATGCAGCGTCTGCCATCAGTGATAAGATTGGGCATATCATGAATTATGGCGACGGGTGGTATGGCGGCGTATACACAGGCGCCATGTATGCACTCGCTTTTACTTCATCAGACATCAATTATATTGTAGCGGAAGCATTAAAGACAATACCGGCGCAAAGCGAATTTTACCAGTGTATACATGATGTTATTGGGTGGCATAAAAAATATCCGGCAGACTGGAAACAGACCTGGCTGGAAATACAAAAGAAATGGGCCAATGATATTGGTTGCCCGGAAGGTGTATTTCTTCCATTTAATATTGATGCCAAAGTAAATGCCGCCTATGTGGTCATTGGCCTGCTGTACGGTTCAGGCGATTTTACAAAAACGCTTGAAATAAGTACCCGTTGCGGGCAGGATGCCGATTGCAATCCATCTACTGCCGGCGGCATATTGGGCGCTGTGCTGGGCTACGATAAAATACCGGCCTACTGGAAAATGGGATTAACCGAAGCTGAAGACATCGATTTTAAATATACCACGATGTCTTTAAACAAAGTATATGAAACAAGTTTGAAACACGCACTGCTGAACATTGAAAAAAATGGCGGCCGGGTGAATGACAGTGCTGTTAGCATCAAAGTGCAGCTGCCCAGGGCCGTTAAGATGGAAAAGAGTTTTCCCGGACTTTACCCGGTATTAAAGATCCCGCCAAAATGGTCGGACGCAAAAGATGAAATCAGTTTTGATTTTGAGGGAACTGGTTTCGTGCTGCGCGGTGAATCGGCTAAATGGGGAAATAATACTGACTACGTATTTCATACCAACCTGTATGTAGATGATAAAGATGCCGTACTGGTTGAACTGCCCGTTAATTATATCACGCGGCGGTATGAACTGTGCTGGCAATATGGGTTACCCAAAGGGCACCACACAGTGAAATTAAAAATTAATAACCCATCGGCTACTTATGAAATACGTGCACAGGATGTAATTGTATACTCAGATAAACCGGTAAACGGTATGTTGGCAAATGCGGGGAAGAAATAGTTATTAATTAAAAATTAAGCATTAATAATTAATAATGCGGCTGTCCGGTGTTACATTGGCATCCTGCTGGTCTTCTTTATTTCAATACCCATATCTGGTTTAAACCCTATGTTCTATACCCTAAACCAAACACCTTTTATCTAATCACACTATATAAAATTTTCTTTCATGAAAAAACTATTCTCTGGGATTTTAGGGCTGGTAGCAGCTGCGCTAATTGGTGTTTCCTGCAATAATAATGAAACGGTTAAAAAATCAGATGCAGACTCAGCCATTGTCAAAGCCGACAGTGCTCCAAAAGTGACGGATAACTGGAAACTGGGTGTGCAATTGTGGACATTCCGCATGTTTACCATTACAGAGGCCTTGCAAAAAGCAGATAGCTGCGGTATTAAATATGTAGAAGCATTCTGGGGCCAGGCACTGGGTGGTGAAACAAAAGATACTTTTGGCATCCGTATGACGCAGGCTGGCAGGGATAAGTTAAAAGAGTTATTAAAATCGCACAACATACAAATGGTGGCAATGGGTGTTATTTCGCCCGGAACAAAAGAAGAATGGATAGATGCGTTTAAACTGGCAAAAGAATTCAGCCTCAGTTATATTACTGCCGAACCCAAAAAAAGCATGTGGGATTTTGTTGACAGCCTGGCCGGCGCCTATGCTATCAGGATCGCCATTCATGATCATCCTAAACCAAATGCCTACTCAAGTCCTGATTCAGTACTGGCTGCTATGAAAGGACATCCCAATATAGGTTCATGCGCAGACATTGGTCACTGGACACGCAATGGTTTAGACGTAGTAGACTGTTTAAAAAAACTGGAAGGGCATATTTATGGCGTGCATCTTAAAGATGTAAAAGTGTTTGATAAAACAGACGCCGCCGACACGGTAGTAGGCAAAGGGGTGATTAAATTTGATCCCATTTTTGCTGAGCTGAAAAGACAAAACTTCAGTGGCATGTTTTCTATTGAACACGAATCAAACTGGTACCACAGCGTACCCGACGTTATAGAAACAGTGAAATTTTATAACAATGAACTGGAAAAACTGAAATAAGGCAAAGAAAAAAAGTGTACAAGGGGGCAATGGGGCTGCAAATTAAATAACAATTTGCCATAGAAACAGCACTATCCATTAAAACCAATCATTCAAACAAACGCATGACGCTGAAACAGCCATATACTCTTGTTGTTTTTTTTATAACAATGGCGATTGTATTGTTAGCCAGTTGTAAACAGCGGGAAACGGCCTATACTACCTGGTCGCAATACAAGGGTTCCAATGAAAATATACATTATTCTTCCCTGTCGCAGGTAGATACCAGTAATGTAAAACAATTACAGGTGGCATGGGAATACCATACCGGTGATGCAGATACCGCCAATCACTCACAAATACAATGCAATCCCATTATAGTAGACAATATCATGTATGGGGTAACGCCCAAATTGAAATTGTTTTCAGTAGATGCCAGAACAGGCAGGCAAAACTGGCAGTTCAATCCATTCGACTCAATGGCCAGCGACAGGCGGATGTTTTTTATAATGAATAATTCCAGGGGCGTAACTTACTGGAGCGATGGTGCGACCGATAAAAGGATCTTTTATACGGCCGGGTCTGATCTTTATTGTATAAATGCTGTTACAGGAAAAATTATTCATGATTTTGGCGACAATGGAAAAATTGACCTGCACAACGACCTGGACAGGGATGTAAAAGATTTGTTTGTAACTTCTACTACACCACCTATTATTTTTAACAACCTGCTCATTATTGGCACAAGGGTAGATGAAGGCCAGCATGCCGCACCCGGCCATATACGCGCTTACGACACGCGTACGGGTAAGCGGCAGTGGATATTTCACACCATTCCACACCCGGGAGAATATGGATACAATAGCTGGACAGACAGCAATGCCTATAAATATGTCGGGGGAGCCAATGCGTGGAGCGGTTTTAGCCTTGATAAAAAAAGGGGAATTGTATTTGCCTGTACGGGTTCTGCATCGTTTGATTTTTTTGGCGGCAAAAGAATCGGCAATGATCTTTTTGGGAATTGCATACTTGCACTGGATGCTGCAACCGGCAAACGCATCTGGCATTTTCAGAGTGTTCATCATGATATATGGGACAGGGATATTCCCTCACCTCCTGCACTGGTTACCATTAATAAAGATGGGAAGAAAATAGATGCTGTGGCGGTTACTACCAAGTCGGGTTTTATTTTTTTGCTGGAAAGGGAAACAGGCAAGCCTGTATACGATATTGAAGAAAAGCCAGTGCCCACCAACTCAGATTTAACAGGAGAGGTGTTATCGCCTACCCAGCCGGTTCCGGTAAAGCCGGCCCCGTTTATGCGGCAATCATTTACGGATAATGATATTAATCCACTGTTGCCCGATTCATCCTACCAGGAAGTAAAAAAACGCCTGGCGTCTTACAGATCCGATAATTTGTTTGCCCCCATTTCCACAAAGGGTACGGTGGTATTTCCGGGTTTGGATGGCGGCGCAGAATGGGGTGGACCAACATTCGATCCGCAGACCGGTATACTATATATCAATGCCAATATAATGGCCTGGGTAATACAGGCCGTGCCAGTAACCAATAAATTGACAGCCCATGAAAATTATGCACAGGCTGGCCAAAGATTGTACCAGGCCAATTGTATGACTTGTCATGGCCCTGAAAGAAAAGGCTCGGGTAATTTCCCTACTCTGGTCAACATAAATAAAAAATACACGGGTGCGGCATTTGATACACTGATTCAATCGGGCCGACGGATGATGCCGGCATTCAGGCAATTAAGTGCCATAGAAAGAAAGGCCATTGCTTCATTTGTACTGGATAACAAAGAGAAAACAAAGATGTATGTGGATAGTAACAAACAGAAAAATGAGGCAATTTTCGCCGTTCCCTACACCATTACGGGCTATAATAAATTTTTGAGCAGGGAAGGCTATCCCGCCATCGCACCACCCTGGGGCACTTTGAATGCAGTTGATTTAAATACGGGCGAGTATGTCTGGAAAAAAACGCTGGGGAATGATCCTGATTTTTCCAGGGGCAGCAAAACACCTACTGGTGCGGAAAATTATGGTGCTTCTGTGGTAACTGCGGGAGGCCTTCTTTTTATTGCTGCTTCAAAAGATGGTAAACTGCGGGCATTCAATAAAACCAACGGCGCTTTATTGTGGGAAACGGATTTGCCGGCTCCCGGTTATGCTACACCGTCAGTATACGAACTGGATGGCAGGCAATATATTGTTATTGCCTGTGGCGGCGGCAAAATGAATACAAAATCGGGCGATAGCTATATGGCTTTTGCTTTGCCCGGGAAATAATTTCTATTGTTCGGCCGGGTAAGCCGGGTTTACTTATTCCTGCGGAGCAGTATGCAACAGGATGGACAGGGATGTAAAAGCCATATATTGCCCGGCCAACCATTATGACTGGCTCCTGATGCCAGCTAATTAAAACAATAAATTGCCATTATGAAATTTTTACGAATTGCCCTTTTGTTGCTTTCAACCTGCTCATTGACTGCGCAAAAATTACAGGTTTTTGATCTCTCCTGCGAGCACAAAATCAACCCGCTTGGTGTAGACATGGCGGCCCCCCGGCTGAGCTGGAAATTGAGTGGCCCCGGAAAGAATATTATGCAAACAGCTTACAGCATCCGGGTATCTTCCGACAAAAATTTTTCTTCAAAAAATAGCAGCTGGCAAACTGGCAAGATAACCAGTGCCGAATCAATTTTGCAAGCTTATGCAGGCCCGGCCCTGCAATCGGGCAAACGTTATTACTGGCAGGTAAAAGTGTGGGATGCCGGTAACAATGAATCTGCATGGAGCGCTCCTGCTTACTGGGAGATGGGGCTATTGCAGCCACAGGATTGGAAGGCAGCATGGATAGAACCGGTACAGTCCAATGAAAAGTTGATGCCGGGCTTGCTGGTACGCAAGGAATTTGCGCTGGCAAAAAAAATTGCTTCAGCCAGGGCCTATGTAACCAGTCATGGCTTTTATGAACTGCACATCAACGGGAAAAAAGTGGGCGATGAAGTATTTACACCCGGCTGGACATCTTATAACAAGCGGTTGCAATACCAGGTATTTGATATAACAGCCATGCTGCAGCAGGGTGCAAACAGCGTGGGCGCCATGCTGGCAGATGGTTGGTACCGCAGTGCACTGGCCTGGGAAAACAACTGGGGTACCTGGGGCAAAAAACTGGGCCTGCTCTGCCAGTTGCAAATTACGTTTACTGATGGCAGTGAGCAAAGCATTATAACCGATAACAGCTGGAAAGGCTCGCAGGACGGACCTGTTGTAAAAGATGGTATTTATGTGGGTGAAAGTTATGACGCCCGCAAGGAATTGAAGGGATGGGACAATGCCGGGTTTAACGACAGCAACTGGAAAGCAGTAACGGCGGCAGATTATACAAAGGATAATTTAATTGCGGTACAAACGGTACCGGTAAAAAAGATACAGGAGCTTACACCCGTAAGAATTTTCAAAACACCCAAAGGATTGCTGGTGGCCGATTTTGGGCAGAACATGGTAGGCTGGATAAAATTAAAAGTAAAAGGCAATGCAGGTACCATGGTAACCATCCGCCATGCTGAAGTACTGGACAAATTTGGTGATTTCTATACAGATAATTTACGTGCTGCTACCGCCACCGCAGAATATACGCTGAAGGGCGGTGACGAAGAAACCTATGAGCCCCGGTTCAGTTTCTTCGGTTTCAGGTATATATCAGTAAATGGCTTTCCCGGCGAGCTGAAACCGGAAAATATTACCGGTGTAGTAGTGCATTCAGACATGAAGCCTACAGGAACATTTGAATGTTCCAACGCACTCATCAACCAACTGCAGCATAATATTCAATGGGGGCAGAAAGGGAATTTTGTAGATGTACCTACCGATTGCCCGCAACGGGATGAAAGGCTGGGCTGGACAGGCGATGCGCAGGCATTTTGCCGCACGGCCGCTTTCAACATGGATGTTGCGCCCTTCTTTACAAAATGGTTAAAAGATGTTGCTGCAGATCAGGATCCGGATGGTAAAGTGCCCTTTGTAATACCTGATGTGCTCAGGAATAAAAGCACCTCTGCAGGTTGGGGAGATGTATCTACCATTGCGCCATGGACTATGTACCAGGTGTTTGGCGATAAAAGAATACTGGAAACACAATATCCCAGTATGAAAGCCTATGTTGAATACATTCGCAAAACAGCCGGTGACAGCTATTTATGGAAAGGTGGTAGTGTCTTTGGCGATTGGTTGTTCTATAAATCGATGGCACAAACAGAAAATGATGGCTATACAAGTCCTGATATGATTGCCACCATGTTTTATGCTTATTCTGCACACCTGCTGGCCCGTGCAGCTACTGTATTGGGAAAAGCCGAAGATGCACGGGAATACAATAATGTTTTTGACAAAGTAAAAGAAGCATTTAACCGCAACTACGTTACAGCAGAAGGACGCATTGCATCAGAATCGCAAACGAGTTATGTGCTGGCATTGAATTTTGATTTGTTGCCCGAAGCCCTTCGCCCCAGGGCAACGCAATACCTGGTAGATGACATTAAGCAAAGACGCAACCATTTATCAACCGGTTTTTTGGGAACGCCCTACCTGTGTCATGTGCTGTCTTCCAACGGACGCACCGATGTAGCCTATGATTTATTATTGCAACCTACCTATCCTTCCTGGTTATACCCGGTAAAAATGGGAGCTACTACCATATGGGAAAGATGGGATGGTCAAAAAACAGACAGCACTTTTGAGGATGTGGGCATGAATTCTTTTAACCATTATGCATATGGTGCCATCGGCGACTGGATGTACCGTGTGGTGGCGGGTATTGAAATTGGTGAAGCAGGGTATAAGCATATTCTGATACAACCGCATCCCGATAAAAAATTCACGTATGCCAAAGCAAGTTTTGAAAGCAGCTATGGCCAGATTGCTTCCAGTTGGGAAATGAAAGAGGGTAAACTAATAATAAAAGTAAAAATACCAGCCAATACAACCGCTACGATTACATTGCCCGGTGCACAATCAGATAAAGTAACCGAAAGCGGCATGCCTGTAAGCAATGCCTTTAAAAATGCCAGGCAGGATAATAACAATGTTGTAATAGAAGCAGGTTCCGGAGACTATAGTTTTGAGTATGCGCCAGCAGGGAATTAGGTTTTCTGATCTTTATGAAGCCTGAAAGGCTGATATACGATAGCCGGCGGAATTCCTCAAACGCATATTATGTCTATGAAATTTTTTTGTTTGATACTGGCCATCATTTTTGCTGGTGGTTTGTGCGCTGCTTCACCCCTGCAGCCCGCTGCACTCAGTTGCGAATACATAGAAAATCCACTGGGCATTGATACAAGAGCGCCGCGGCTGGCATGGAATTTTACCAGTACTGAAAGAAACCAGGTTCAATCGGCCTATGAAATAATTGTAAGCGATAATTTATCCGCTATTAATAAAGGCATTGGAAATATATGGACGACCGGAAAAATAATTTCATCAGAAAACATACAACTGCCCTATGCCGGTAAGCCGCTGCAGTCGTTTACGCGTTATTACTGGAGGGTAAAAATATACAACCAAAAAGATGAAGCCTCGGATTGGAGCGAAATAAACTGGTTTGAAACTGCCATGCTGGATCTAAATGAATGGCGGGCAAAATGGATAAGCGATGGCAGTAAAAATCCGGAAAAGGACGAAGATTACTACAAACCGGACAGGATGCCTCTGTTGCGCAAAGCATTCAAAGCAAACAAAAAAATATTGTCTGCCAGGCTGTACATCAGCGGTGTTGGTTATTATGAAGCTTACCTCAATGCAAAAAAGATCGGCAGTAATGTGCTGGATCCGGGTTTTACTACTTACCGTAAACAGGTATTATACGTGGTACATGATATTACAGCACTGGTTAAAAAAGGCAATAACACTGCGGGCATCATGCTGGGCAACGGTTGGTGGAACCCGCTGCCGTTTAAGTTGTTTGGCCGTTGGGATCTGCGAAAATACCAGCAAACCGGCAGGCCCTGTGTAAAAGCAGAAATACACCTGCATTATGCAGATGGCTCACAGGAGATAATTGCTACTGATGCATCCTGGCAGGCAGCCCCCGGCCCAATTACGCAGAACAATGTGTATATAGGCGAGCACTATGATGCCAGGCTGGAACAAAAAAATTGGAACAGCGACAACGGGGAGAAAGCAGCGTGGAAACCTGCGGTGATAACAGGGGGTGCGGAGGGAATGCTGACGGTTCAAATGCAACCACCCATAAGGGTTACAAAAAAAATCAGGCCGGTAAAAATCATCAGCGGCAAGCCGGGTATTTTTATTGCAGATATGGGACAAAATTTTGCAGGTGTGGCTGGTATAAAGGTAAAAGGTGCGGCAGGCGCTACCATTGTTCTTCGGTATGGAGAAACATTGTTTGAAGATGGTTCTTTAAATACTATGACTACTTCTGCTACGCAAATAAAAAAAGGAGGCATAAAAGCGCCACCCGGTGCACCCGAATCATTGTGGCAGGAAGACCGGTATACATTAAAAGGAGAAGGTATTGAAGCATGGCACCCCCGGTTTACGTTTCATGGTTTCCGTTATATTGAGATTACAGGGTGGCCGGGTACACCCACGGTAAATGATATTGAAGGGTTGCGGATGAGTGCTGATTTTTCGCAAAACGGAACATTTGCCTGCGCTGATACCATGTTTAACAAACTGCATGATGCCATTCAATGGACATTTTTGAGCAATGTTTTTAGCGTGCAGTCTGATTGCCCCGGCAGAGAGAAAATGGGCTATGGAGCAGATATAGCCGTTACGGCCAACGCTTACATGTACAACTATAACATGGCAAATTTCTATACAAAAACTGTAAGGGATTATGCCAATGAACAACAAACTGATGGCGGCATTACCGAGATTGCGCCCTATACCGGAATTGCAGATCGTGGCTATGGTGGTGAATCAGGTCCGCTGGGATGGGAACTGGCATTTCCTTATGTACAAAAGCTATTGTATGATATGTACGCCGACAAACGCATCATTGAAAACAACTATGATGCATTTAAAAAGCAACTTAGCTTCCTGGAATCAAAAGCAAGGGATAATTTTTTTTACTGGGATATCAGTGATCATGAAGCGCTGGATCCAAAACCAGAAGCATTAACGGCAACAGCATTCTATTATCACCATATTATAATGGGTGCTGAATTTGCCGGTATTTTGGGTAAAACCGATGATTCAATTAAATATGCAAAGCTGGCACAACATATCAAAACGGCCATTGCAGGGAAATTTTTAGTACCTGGTACCGGCAGGTTCGACAATGGTACCGAAAGCGCACAATTATTTGCCCTGTGGTACGGTCTTAGTCCGGAAAAAGACAATACGACGAAAGCATTGTTGCAGGAATTTGAACGGCATAACTGGCATGTGTCTACCGGTATCTTTTCCACCAAATTCTTATTTGATGTATTGCGGCAAAGCGATATGAATGAAACAGCCTTTCGCATTGCCCGGCAGGAAGATTATCCCGGATGGATAAACATGCTCAACCAGGGTGCTACTACGCTGTGGGAAGCATGGCATGACCCGGGAACGGTGTATTCTGCCAATCATCCTATGTTTGGATCAATCGACGAATGGTTTTATCGTTCCCTTCTGGGAATTAATGCTGCATCGCCAGGTTTCAAAAAAATAATTATTAAACCACAACCTGCCGGCAGTATCAACTGGGCTAAAGGAAGTTATCAGTCCGTAAGGGGCATTATTAAAAGCGACTGGAGAAAGGAGGGTGAAAAGATTTCTTTAAAAGTTTCTATTCCTGCCAATACCAGCGCTTTGGTTTACATTCCTGCAAAACAAAATAGCGGGGTAACAGAAAGTGGTAAGCCCGTTACTGTTCAACGATATGAAAATGGCTATGCGGTGGTAGAAGTTGGATCGGGTGAATATGATTTCGCGAATAATTAAAAAAGGATTAAAGTAATCTCAAATCCCGGGTTTGTCTAAAAGGTAGAAGAAGCAGGCAGAACAACATGGCAGATGGGCAATGGTAAATGATTAATGCAGTGTGTTTTTTTGATAATTGTATTAGCTATATCTTGTAGCTTAATGCAATTCAAAATAACCGGCTGGCCAATAATATATCATGAACCAACCTGCTGTCACCTTTACTGGAACTACCCGCTTATTATCGCTTGATTTTTTACGCGGGTTTATCATGGTGTTACTTGCCATGGAATCAACGGGCTTATATGGTTACCTGAACGATCACTCAGCAGGAACAGCATTCCACTCATTTATCAACCAGTTTGAACATCATCCCTGGAACGGGCTCCATTTCTGGGACCTGGTGCAACCATCGTTTATGTTTATGTCGGGTACCGCCATGGCCTGGTCGCTAAACAAACAATGGAAAGCAGGTATAAGCTGGAACCAGTCTTTTATAAAAATTGCCAAACGTTGCGGCTGGTTGTTTTTCTGGGGCGTGCTGGATTATGCCGTTCGCCCGGCCGGGTTGTCTTTTGAACTATGGGATGTGCTAACCCAGCTTTCCTTCACAACCATGATAGCCTTTCTTATTTTCAGGTGGAGCAATATAGCGCAAATAGCCGTTTGTGCAGGGCTATTGTTATTGACGGAAGCATTGTATCGTTTTACACATGTGCCAGGTTTTGATCAGCCCTTTACCGACCAGCATAATTTTGGTAATTATATGGACCTGTTGCTGATGGGCAAAATTAATAGTGGCGGATGGGTGGCCATTAATTGCCTGCCCACGGCTGTACACACCATTGCCGGATCGCTGGCGGGCAAACTGTTAATGTCTCACAAAAAGAAAATCCCCGTACTGCTGGTATGGGCGCTGATTTGTTTTGTTCTTGGTTTTGGACTTGACTGGTTGCATATTACACCTATCATAAAAAAGATTGCTACCAGCGCTTTTACGCTGGCTTCATTGGGATGGTGCCTTTGTTTTTTAGCCGCCAGCTATTGGTGGATTGATATGAAAGATCACCGTAAGTATTTATTGTTCTTTACCATAGTGGGCATGAATTCTATTTTCATTTACCTGTTTTTTGAAATTGCAGGCGACAGGTGGTTTACTGGCTACATCAGACGTATTTCAAACGGGGTACTGGGCTGGTTCAATACGCCTGAGATGCCTGCTTATATTATTGGTGCCGTCTGTGTTTTTACGCTGGAATGGCTGCTTTGCTATTTTCTGTATAAAAAGAAAATATTCTTCAGGCTATAAATACTTCAATAGAACAGCCCGGCATCCGGCAGATTGCACATTTAATTGCCGATAAAATGAATTGTATAATTTGCAGTGATTTCTATGATAAAGCCCGTAGTGAATGCCTAAGCAATACAAAATAAAACCAGTGCATATCGCTGCTCAAAGATTGCACAACCAGCAAATTAATGCCGCACAATTTACCAAAATAAAAGACCTGGTGTCGTATATGTGCGCTGTACAATCGCAGGATTATGCCATGTCTAAATGGGCAATCGGTTTGCGGTTGCCGGGTTCAACAGACAATCAAATTGAAAAAGCACTTGATAAGGCCGATATTCTCCGTACACATGTATTGAGGCCCACCTGGCACATAATTGCCGCCCAGGATATTTACTGGATGATCTCGCTCAGCGCCGGCAAGATCAAAGCTTTGATGAAAACAATGGACAGACAACTGGAGCTCACGGAAAAAATATTTACAAAAAGCAATAACATCATAGCAAAATGTGTGGAAGACGGCCTGCATGTAAACCGCGACAGTATTGCTGCCTGCCTGGAGAAAGCAAAGATTTCCACCGGGAAAAACCGCCTGTCTCATTTATTACTCCGGGCAGAACTTGAACAAATTATCTGCAGCGGAAAAATAGATGGCAATCAAAGAACCTATGCCTCATTGCATAGCCGGGTGCCAAAGAAAAAAATACTCACCCGCGATGAGTCGATTGCCCAACTGGCAGACAAGTATTTTAAAAGCCGTGGCCCGGCAACGGTAGAAGATTTTAGCTGGTGGTCGGGCTTGTCAATTACAGCCGCAAGAGAAGGTTTGGAAATGGTAAAGCAGGAATTACACAATGATAAAATAGACGGATCTGTGTATTGGTTTGCAAATGACCGGAAGCCACCGGTCAAAAAAAAAGAGGCCATTTATTTATTACCGGCCTATGACGAATTTATCATTGGTTATAAAGACCGGACCGCAGCGCTGGCCATTGAACATCATAAAAAAGTGCTGAGCAATAATGGCATCTTTTATCCAACTATCATTGTAAACAGCCAGGTAGCCGGTTTGTGGAAGCGGCATTTTCAAAAAGAGCAGATTTTCATTGAAACAACTTTTTTTCAACCCCAGGGCGAAGCAATCCGCCGGCGGGTGGAAAAACAGGCAGCCGTTTTTGGACAATTTGCGGAGAGCAAGGTGAAGCTAATGGATACTAAATAATCAGTTTAATAAATGCATTCATTGCTGCGTTGGTAAGTCGGTAATACAGAGTATCATAGTAAGTGTCCGACTTTTAAAATAGTTTTTCTCAAAAGGTTCTTTTGTTTTGATGCCGTTAAGGGTAATCAATATTCCTTATCTTCGGCCGAACGGTTCCTGCTAATTCAAAACGTTTAATACAAGGTCAATATGACTTCAACAACCACTGCTGCACCAGCAGTAACTACTACTGCTACCAATAAGAATTACGTTTATATTATCGCTGTGCTGGGCTTGCTTTTTTTTATGCTGGGTTTCATAACCTGGCTGAATGGAACATTGATCCAGTTTCTTAAATTGGTATGCCAGTTAAAAGGAGATGTACAACCATTCTTTGTAACAACAGCTTGGTACATGGCGGCATTGGTTTTTGCGGCTCCGTCTTCTTTTATTTTAAAAAAAATTGGATATAAAAAAGGGATGGCATTAGGCTGGTTAATAATGGCAATAGGCTCAGCAATTTTTATACCTGCTGCCAATACCAGGACTTTTGGATTATTTCTTATCGCATTGTTTACACAGGGAGTAGGTTTTACTTTGGTACAAACAGGAGTAAATCCATATATAAGCATTGTAGGTCCAATTGAAAGTGCCGCTAAGCGCATGAGTATAATGGGTATTTGCAATAAGGTGGCCGGAGTACTTAGCCCTTTTGTTTTAAGTATCCTTTTACTCAAAAACGCAACTAAACTGGAAGCGGGAATAGAGGCCGCAGTCGACCCTGTACAAAAAGGGTTATTACTAAATCAGTTGAGCCAGAAGATCATTATACCTTATATAGTGTTGACTGTTATATTGGTTGTGCTGGCTATATTAGTGTACCTGTCATCCTTACCTGAAATAAAGCAACAAGAAGAAGAGACTAATGCTGACCATACCGCTAAAACGAGCGTGTTCCAGTTTCCCCATTTATTATTGGGAGTACTTTGTCTTTTTTTATATGTAGGTGCAGAAGTAATGGCGGGCGATGCAATTGGTGCTTATGGTAAAGCATTGGGATTGCCACTGGATGAAACAAAATATTTTACTTCGTTTACGCTTGGCTCTATGCTGGCGGGTTATATCATTGGTATTTTAACGATCCCTAAATATTTATCACAACAGGCGGCATTAAAATATTCTTCCATACTTGGTATTGTACTTTCTCTTCTTGTGTTTGTAACCAACGGACATACTTCTATATTGTTCATAGCGTTGATGGGGCTTGCAAATGCATTGATGTGGCCTGCTATATGGCCGCTGGCGCTTAAAAACCTGGGTCGCTTTACGGAAATTGCGGCCGCTTTACTTATTATGGGTATTGCAGGTGGAGCCGTACTACCTTTGCTATATGGATATCTAAAAGGGGCACCTTTTCATTTATCAAATCAATTGTCTTTTTTGATTTGTATGCTTCCCGCCTACCTGTACATTTTATATTATGCAGTGAAAGGTAATTTGGCAAAATAGAATATCACTACAAACGTTTTATATTAATTATGATCACTGGTGGGTCAAATGACTGCTCATAAGAGGGTCGGTTATAAATCCTGTTTACAATGTCCATCCCTTTTATGCATTTTCCAAACGCCGCATAACCTTGCCCGTCCGGGTTGTTTTCTCCGCCATAATCAAAACCAGGTTGGTCGCCTACACAAATAAAAAATTCGGTTGTTCCGGTGCCGGGTTCCTGTCTGGCCAGGGAGATAACACCATCTTTGTGCAGCAGGGTGGTTATATTGGTGGGCTCGTGCGGAATGCCGGGCAGTGATCTGGCTTTTTTATAATTCGTTTTCCAGATACCACCCTGAATAAGGTTTGCCTTGGGCGCATTCGACGGCTGGTTGTCATCGGTCAGTACCCTGTAAAAAGAACTGTGTTTATAATAATCTGCATCAATATATGATAGAAAAGCAGCCACTGTTTTAGGCGCTTTATCAGGATATAGTTCAATTTCAATATTGCCCGCGTCGGTTTCTATCAGCACATGCGGATTTTTATAAACCGGTGATGAACAGGCCGTCTGCAAAAAAACGAGTATACAAATAATATAACTGCACTTCATGACCGGTTGTTTTGAAAAGAATGATCCAAAGCCGCACCGCAAAATTAATCAGCTTTCGCATGCAGCCCGCTGTATCAGGGTTTGTTGATAATTAGTGTGGGTTCAATAATGATTTTATAAAAAGGTGCGCCCGATCGTTGTTCTTTATTTTTGTTTAGTAACTGCAATAACAGCTCAGTGGCTTTTTGTCCCTGCTGGTAGGGGTATTGCTCCAGTGAGGCCATTGGAGGAAAGGCGGCATGGCTGCTAAAGGGCAGGTTGGCATAACTTACAAAATGAATATCCTTGTTTATTTTTAATTTTTTCTTTCTTGCATATTGAACGGCATCCAGCAATACATAATCGTTGAACGTCACAATGGCATCTGGCTTTCTTTTGGCGCTCAGCAATTGTTCCATCGCATTGCAGGTATCTTCTTTTGTAAGATTGGAAGTTACAATGAGTAAGGGATCAAATTTTAACCGGCCGGCCCTGATTGCTTTTATATAACCATCTCTTCTTTGCCGGCTGGCCAAAAGGTTTTCGGGCCCGTTTATCATACCAATAACCCGGTATTTTTTCTTCAATAAAAAATTCACGGCCTGTACTGTTCCCGATTCCATATTGCATGCTACATAATGAATGTCTTCCATGTCTGGTATCCTGTCAAAAAAAACAACGGGAATATCATATTTTGCCAGTGCCGTGAAATGATCATAGTTCTCAGCATTTTTTGCCAGTGAAACAATCAGCCCGTCCACACGATGATCTTTCATAGTAGTTACAATTCTTTTTTCACGTTCGCCGTCATCGTGGCTTTGTCCCATTAAAACAGTGTACTTATTGGTGTTGGCCATGTCCTCAATACCGCTGATGGCAGTAGCAAAAAAAGCTTCAGATAATTCGGGCAGTATAACGCCGATGGTAAAAGTTTTTTTTTGCTGAAAAAAAATGGCTTTTTGGTTGGGCTCGTAGTCAAGCTCAGCAGCCAGTTGCTGCACACGTGTTTTGGTACGCAACCCGATACTTTCATGGTTGTGCAATGCCCTGGATACTGTAGATACAGAAATATTAAGGCGGCGGGCAATCTCTTTGATGGTTGTTACGGACACAATCGATTTTGCTGAAATATACAAAAAATAAAATGATATACAGGCAGAACAGGCGCTGTCATGGCTTAATTTTAACGGCCATTGCTCCTGGAAAATGGCGCAAACGTTTGCGTGCCTGTTATAGGGGGAACAATAATATATTTGAACAGCCTGTTTCAATAATAACAGGCCGCTACCACTGTCACGGCAGACAACTAATCATAATTCAGCATTGCAGCAGTTAAAACATGAGAATTCCTGCAAACCCGCAAAGGTCAGTTTGCGGGTTTTGTTTTACAGCGCTGCAGGATGGAGTTTTTATAATTAAATTACAGCATGATAATCGGAAAAAAAACAGTCTTTTGTTTGCTGACATGTATACTTACTGGTGCAATATGCGTTGCACAGCAAATTAAATATACCAGCGGCGCCGGCACCTGGAATGCGGATTCGCTGGGGAACCACCGGGCAGTCGTCAACTACAGCGGTACCGGCAAACTGGCCAGGGTAATAATTGAATGGCGCCGGCACGATGACAGCCCTGAAACAAAAAGAATTATTGTGCAGGACGCAAAAACCGGCGGTCAAATACAAAATGCCAAAGCCGTACGCGTTAACCGCGAATTGGGAGATATTTATTTTGAGCCGGCTTCCGGTGCGGGAAAATATTATGTATACTATATGCCTTACAGAAATGAAGGACGCAGCAATTATCCCAAAGGTGTTTATATAAAACCAGAAAATACAGCATCCACGGCGTGGACACCAACTATTGCCACTGCTTCTTTTAAACCAAATGCTTTTTGTACGGAGATACAATCCATTGACAGTTTCAATAGTTTTTATCCAATGGAAATAATAGCCACGGCAAAAGAAACAGCGGCAATAAAGAAAAAATATGCAGGCCAGCCTTTTATTGTTTTCCCCGAAGATCGTATGCATCCTATAAAAATGACCAGCGATTTGCCCCAACGCTGGATAGCAAATGGCGCTGCTGTTAATTTTAGCGGTACAGCAGACAAGGATGAAAATTTTGCTTTTCAACTGGGCATATATGCTTTACAGGATCTGCAGGACGTACAGGTTTCGTTTTCCGATTTAAAAAACGCCGCTGGCGGAACGATAGCGGCAAAAAATATTTCCTGCATCAATACCGGGGGAACAGGATATAATAATCTGCCGCTAAAAAATAGCGTAGCGTTATCCGCTGGTTCGGTGCAGGCTTTGTGGTGTGTTTTACAAATTCCCGTACAATCACCCGCAGGTTTGTATACAGGCAATGCACTGGTGAGATCTGCCGGAACGACAGAAAAGAAAATCATATTGTCCATTACTGTTAGTAAAAATGTTTCTGTTGCACATGGCGTAAACGAACCACAAAAAATGACCCGGCTGGCCTGGCTTAATTCGGACCTGGCGCAGCAAAACACCGTGATTGCACCTTATACGGCATTGCAGGCAGATGGAAACACCGTTAGTTTACTGGGAAGAAAAATAGATATAAACGATGACGGCTTTCCCAAACAAATACAAACATTTTTTACGGAAGAGATGACGGGTCTGCAGGAGCAGCCCAACAATCTTTTTACTGAGCCGGTGCATTTTCATTTTACCCGCGCGGCAGACGGCAAAGACATGAAGTTTAAAAAAGGCGGTCTGCAGTTTACAAAAAAAGAGCCAGGAACCGTTGAGTGGACGGCGGTAAATTCAAATGATACGCTGGAAGTGGTGGTCAGCGCATCGCTTGAATTTGACGGATTTATTTCTTATACCGTAAAAGTTACAGCATTGAACGATGCCGCCATGAAGGAGATTACCATGCACCTGCCATTTAAAAAGGAGGCGGCCACCTACCTGATGGGGCTTGGGCAAAAAGGCGATCTGCGCCCCGACAGCGTTGGCTGGAAATGGGATGTGGCCAATAAAAACCAGGATGGTGCATGGATAGGTGCGGTAAATGCCGGTCTGCAATATTCGCTTCGCGATGAAAGGTATAGCCGGCCTTTAAACACCAATTTTTACCTGCAAAAGCCTTTGCTGCTTCCTTCATCATGGGGTAATGAAGGAAAGGGTGGTATTACCGTGGCACAGAAAGGCACGGCCATACTGGCCAATAATTACAGCGGCGGGCGGTTTATAAAAAAAGGAGAAACGCTCTATTATAATTTTACCCTGCTTATAACGCCTTTCCACACACTAAATACCGGTTTCCAGTGGGACAATCGTTTCTATCACCGGTATAATAACCTGGATAGCATAAAAGCCACGGGTGCCACGGTTGTCAATATTCATCATGCCACACCCATTAATCCCTGGATAAACTACCCTTTTATTGAATGGAAAAAAATGAAAGGATATATTGATTCGGCTCACCGGCTTGGGCTAAAGGTAAAAATATACAATACCGTTCGTGAGTTGTCGGATCGTGCATATGAAACATTTGCATTGCGGAGCCTTGGCCACGAAGTGTATTCAACCGGAAAGGGCGGAGGCTTTAGCTGGCTGCAGGAACATCTTAACAACGATTATATCGCCGCCTGGTTTGTACCCGAAATAAAAGATGCCGCAATCATTAACAGTGGTATGAACCGCTGGCACAACTACTACGTGGAAGGAATGAACTGGCTAACGCAAAATGTGGGCATCGATGGCATCTACCTGGATGATGTAGCTTTTGACCGTATTACCATGAAACGCATTAAACGCGTACTTACCAGCAACCAGCATCCCGGTATTATTGATTTGCATTCTGCCAACCAATACAATAAAAGTGATGGGTTTAACAACAGCGCCATTTTATACATGGAGCATTTTCCCTATCTCAATCGCCTGTGGTTTGGAGAATATTTTGATTACGAAAAAAATGATCCGGGTTTCTTTTTAACAGAAGTGAGCGGTATCCCTTTTGGTTTGATGGGAGAAATGCTGCAGGGCGATGGCAATCCCTGGCGCGGTATGGTGTACGGCATGACCAGCAGGCTGGGCTGGAGCGATAAAAGCAACCCCGGCCCAATATGGAACTTATGGAATGAGGCCGGCATAAAGGGTACAGAGATGATCGGTTATTGGAGCAGCCATTGCCCGGTAAAGACAGACAATAATAAAGTGCTGGTTACTGTGTACAAAAAGAAGGGGTTTGCCTTATTGTCAATGGCAAGCTGGGCAGACAGTACCGCCCTGGTAAAATTGACAATTGACTGGAAAGCGCTGGGCATGGATGAAAGCAGGGCCAGCATTGCGGCGCCGGCCATAAAAGACTTTCAGCCACAGCAAAATTTTACAAATAGCGAAACGATAACGGTGGAAAAAAATAAAGGATGGCTACTGGTAATAAAAGAAAATTAAGGATGGTTTTATGGATGCGGCGCATTGCCTTAGTTCGCGGCCGGCTGCAGGATGTATAAAAGGGTCGGGCAAATTATCAGATCCATTTTTTCTTAATAACTATCTTTAGTCTTAAACAAACTCAATATGAAGTCAATGTTTCCATATGCAGCCACCCACCGCCAACTAAAAGAAAGAAGATCTTTTATCAGTAACATGCTTAAAGCGTCTTTGGCTTCCGCTTTTGTTTTCTCAGCAGGCAAGGCAGATGCGGGTGATTTTTTTTCAGAAAAAAAATCGTATACCGCAGGCGATATTATGGATATGGTCATTAAAAATATACCAGGCGCGCCTTTTACAAAAACAGTTGATACGTTAAAAAGCGGCAACAGGGATATGGTAGTTACGGGTATTGTTACTACTATGTTTGCCACGGTTGACATTATACAGCAGGCTATTAAAATTGGTGCAAATTTTATCATTGCGCACGAGCCCACATTTTATAATCATACAGATGATATTGCCTGGGTAACGCCCAACCATATTGTGAAACTAAAACAGGAACTGCTTGAAAAGAATAAAATAACCGTGTGGCGCTGTCATGATTACCTGCATTCATTTGTGCCCGATGCAGTGGCATATGGTGTTGTGCAAAAAGCCGGATGGGTGCCCTACTTTAAGACAGGCAGCCGTATGCTTACCATTCCACCGTTGTCGTTGGGAGATCTTGCGCAACACTTTAAAACAAAACTTGATATTGCACATGTACGTGTAATAGGAAAACTATCACAAAAATGCGAACGCATTGCTTTATTGCCGGGGGCCAGTGGCGGTGAATCGCATGTGGCAGTAGTAGAAAAAGAAAGACCCGATGTACTGGTGGTAGGTGAATTGCGCGAATGGGAAACCGCAGAATACATAAGGGACACTCAATCGCTTGGCGAAAAAACCTCGCTGATTGTGCTGGGGCACAGCGTAAGTGAAGAGCCGGGCCTGCAGTGGTTGCAGGAATGGTTACAACCCAAATTGGAAGGCATAAAAGTAAACCATCTTATCTCCGGCAATCCTTTTACATGGATATAACAGGTGATGATAAACGTTAAATTCTTACTGGTAAAAACTTTGTGCGGTTCTTTTAAAATGACATAATTTGTAAGTATAAAAATTGCTTGTAATGAAAAATAATCGTCGAAAATTTCTGGCCGATGCGGCAAAAGTTACATTGGCTTTCACTATTGTACCCCGTTTTGTTTTGGGTGGAAAAGGCTACCTGCCACCCAGCGATCGCATCAATCTTGGATTTATAGGAACCGGCAAGCAGGGACGCGGGCTGTTGCATTCCTTTGCCGACAAGGCACAGGTAGTAGCAGGCGCTGATGCAGACAGGCAAAAACTGGCCTTATTTCAATCGCTGGCCGAAAAAGCTTACGCGGCAGCAACAGACAAACCTGTATACAAAGGGTTTAAAGGCTATGCCGATTTCCGGGAATTACTGCAAAGAAAGGACATTGATGCAGTTGTAATAGCAACACCAGATCACTGGCATGCAGTGAACACGGTAATGTCGGCCAATGCAGGCAAGCATGTTTATTGTGAGAAGCCGCTGGCACATTCTATTGAAGAAGGCCGTGCAATGGTAAATGCGATGAAGAAAAATAAAAAAATATTGCAGACAGGCAGTATGCAGCGTTCCTGGAAAAATTTCAGGCAGGCATGTGAGCTTGTGCGTAACGGTTATATTGGCGCTATTAAAGAAGTATTGGTGAATGTAGGCGATGCGGCAGTTCCCTATAACCTGGCAGAAGAGACAAAACCCGATTCTCTGAATTGGGAAGCCTGGGTAGGCCCCGCACCGTTCAAACCTTTTAATGCAGAACTTTCACCACCGGTAGAGAAAGATGTCTTCCCCAACTGGCGCCTGTACAAGGAATATGGTGGTGGTATGGTAAGCGATTGGGGTGCCCATATGTTTGATATCGCCCAGTGGGGTTTGGGAATGGATAAAACCGGTCCCGTAAAAATTTTGCCCCCCGAAGGAACTGCCACAAAGGGGCTGGTACTGGTGTATGCAAACGGTGTACACGTAAAACATGTAGATTTTGGACGGAACTACGGTGTAAGGTTCATTGGCGAAAAAGGGAAAATTGATATCAGCAGGGATTACCTGGACAGCGACCCGGTGAATATAGCTACTGCTACCATTCAGCCCAATGAAATTCACTTGTACAACAGCCCCGATCACTATACAGACTGGCTGGATTGTATCAAAACAGGAAAGCAACCCATCTGCGATGCTGAGACCGGACACCGTACCAGCAGTGTATGTTGTTTAACCAATATTGGTTACTGGCTAAGAAAGCCATTGGAATGGGATCCTGTGAAAGAGCAATTTACCAACAGCCCCGAGGCCAACCAGCTGGTAAAAGCAAATATCAGGGGAAAATGGAAGCTTAGTTAGTAAGCCCATCGTTTCTCTTAATAATATAAAAAAGCAAACCCCGCATCCGGCGGGGTTTACTTTTTTATAACTGTTTATGCTTTCAAAGGTAGTTACAGATTACAGGCAGCGGGCGCGACCCATCTTACATTTTCTGAATACTATGTTTTAAAAAGGCGGGTTCAATAACCCGCCCTTATAAAATAATGACTTATAAAAGAACTTATAGCTTTGGTGAAACAGGATTATAATTTGTTTACCACGATTTCTTCTGTAAAGCTCTGGGTTCTGTTGATTTTGTACACTTCAGACTTGTTGGTTTTCCTTGATCTTACTTCAACGCTCATTGTGTTATCACCAACTTCATCGGTGCTCAACTGGAAGTTTTTAGTGATGTTGATTCCTTTTAATTTGCCGGAATACAATACATTGTTCTGCTCGTCACGGAAAGTAACAACGTACTCATCTTCTTCAGTGTTATTTACATTCAGCTGGAAAACAGGCTGGCTTTCAACGTTACCAATGAATTTCAGATCAATACCTGATTTTGCTTTTACGTCTCCGTTGTTAGCCATTACATTGCTGGTTGATGCAACTGTTAATGCAGCGAATAAAGCGATTGCGAGTGTTTTGTAGTTTTTCATACTTGTTAATTTGAGAGGTGAATAATTAATTTAATAAAAGTTTATAAATAAAAATTTTCAAAAAAATGATGAGTGTCTTTTCAAGAAGGCTAGAAATCGTGCAGTGTGCGGGCAAACAAAAGGAAGAATGGGGCAACGGCTCTTTTTAATGGTACACCAGAGCTGGTGTGTTTGTTTTCATTTCTAACGCAAACTTACAACGGGCTATTGCAGGCTGCAAATCAAATAAAGGCTGTTTTTACCATGCTAAAACAGTAGACTTTGGCCTGAAAGCCTTGACTGGCAAGGGGTTTAACATTTTTTTTAAATGATGGCCAACAAGAATGTTAAGTATATGTAAACCGGGGGAAAGATTTTTTTATAAGTGTTTTTTCTACAATTATTAACGGCAATCAGGTATTACTGTTAGTATATGCCGGTTCTGTTTGAGCGCGGTAACCCGCTGAACTACAGGTTAAAAAAACAGGGGCCTGCCCTGTACGGGAAAAACCAACCGCAATTTGCCGGTATTTAATTGCCGCAACTGGTTTTTAATGAGGTTTTCACGGTTTCCGCCGGGTTTCTGGTGCGTAATTACCACAGGAAAATCACGAAGTGCTGCAGCGCCCGTTAGATTGCGCAGTCCATTCATTTCCAGCATGAGTAAACGGGGAGTAAGATGCCCGAATAATAATTTATCCGGCTGTGCATTGTCAAATGATACCTCGATAAATATTGCTTTCAATTTTTTCTCTTTTATCAGGGGGGCTATTTGCTGCCATAACAGGTGCAGGTTGTCTGCATGTTCGGTACTGTCTGCTCCGGTATCGCCCAGGTAGAGCACAAAGCTGCTGTCGTGCCGTATAAGAAAGGCGGTGCTTTTATATGGATTTGAATGACTTAATTGAAACGCAGTGACAAAGAGCTTTGTATGTTCCAGCGGTGTTTCTTCTGCCGCTGTTAAATTTTTGTAATGAAATTTATTTAATAACGGCTTTTCGCCATCATCGGCAAAATTGGCCCAGCTCTTCCAGCTAAAATATTTTTCTTTCAGCACTTCAATGCAAAAAGGCAGTGCGTAAATATTTTTTGCGGTATCATCAGGCGCGTTGATGATCAGACCGGCAACATGGTCCAGGTGCGGATGGGAAATACAGTATCCCTGTATATTGTTTTTTAAGACCGTTGTAACCGGCCCGTGAAAAAGGCCTGCATCAATTGCCTTTTGTATACCATAATGCAGGGTGCCCGCATCAAGACAAATAAAATCATTGCTGCCAGCCGCTGCAAGCATATAGGATGAAAGATTGCTTTCATCGCTGCCGCCTTTTACACCAAGTGGAATTATTTTGAAACTGTGTGTGGAAATGGGTTGCGCACGCGCTATATAAAACACCTGTGCAAGTACAAACAGCGTTATTTTGCAGTAATTCATAAAATAAATATAAATGAAATCGTTTTACAAAACAGCGTTGCCATTGCCGGCACTATCAGTTTGCCTGATTTTTTTCAGTATTATAAAAGAAAGAATCACCCAAACAATTGCCAGGCAAAATCCGCCGGTTACATCGGTAGCATAATGCACATTGAGAACCACCCTGCTTAGACCAATGGCAAGCGGGCAAAAGAATAAGAATACCATCACTGCATATTTCCGGGCCTGCGGCATTGGTTCGTTCCAGGCCAGGTACATGAGTATGCTGAAGAAGATAAACGAGGAAAGAGCGTGACCGCTGGGAAAACTGTACCCGGAAACACCTTTAATAATGGGTAGCGGCGGCCGGTGCCGGTGAAAAAAATGTTTCAGCCCAAACATCATACCGGTGCTGCTTATGCCAATAACCGCAATGTCAATGGCATACTGAAATTTTTTTCTGAAGATTAACAACACAAGCAAGACAATGTAAGCCGGGAAAAGAAAAGTGGTGGAACCGTAAAACGTAATGAATTTCATGGCCTCAATAAATGAGGGGGAGGCATGCGCTGAGAAAAAATGGATTACACGGGCATCAAAAATATCTTCCCGCTCATACACGGCCTCATGAACAATAAATGAGAAAGTAAATAAAGCAAGCAGGAAAACAATGGCCGTAACCATTATTTCCAGGGTCACCAACCCCAGTAAATGTTGTACCCTTTTTTTCATGGCTATGCTTTAATTGAACACAATTGTGCATTTTACAAGGGGTTCCAATTTTTTTATGAAACGTTTGCATTTACTATTGTGTACTATTAATGGTCATAGCTGATTACTCTTGTAACTTTCCATTGCCCGTCTTTTTTCTGCCAGAGCATAATGTTTTTAAATACGCCACAATCATCTTTGCCATTTTCCTTATGACAAAAGCGATGGGCACAGATTTCTACAGCGCCATAGTCTTTAATTGGATAAACTTCCAGGCTGCCCGGTACCATATCCCTGCGCAAGCCGGTAGAAGTATTGTTTTCGAACAGGGTTTTAAAATTTTCCATTGATTGTTTATAATCACCCAGGCCACCCCTGTCGTGGTAAAATTCCAGGTCTGTTGAAAAACTAGTTTGTAATTTCTCCAGATTATGCTCATTAAACGCATTGAACATTACACTGTCCATATGTGCTATTTCATTGTATAGTTCCTGCGATACAGGCTTGTAGGGTTTGGGGTTAAAGTTATCGGTATGCTGTGCAATGGCCCCTGTGGCAACAAAAAATAAAATCGAGAACAAATAACTTTTCATAGCGCGTTATTTTTTACGTGATGGAAATCTAAATGGGTTTACTGTTTACCGGGTGGGCAATACCGGTTATTTTGAACTCCACCTGAACCATTTGATGCCCAACCCTGAAAATACAATTGCATACCCAATAGTAACCAGTAAGGCCTGGGTGCTGTGCTGGTTCCAGGTCGACGGGGCCATACCGGCCGCAAGTATATGTTTAACGGTACCATAGGGAGACCATTTGGCGGCGTTCCCAACTATTTCTCCAAGTGCCCCTAATTCTGCAAACATGCCAATCATAATAAATGCAAAATAGACAAGACGGGTAACCGCATTAACAGTCTCGGCATTTTTTATAAATCCTACAATGGCTTGTCCCAGGCCCAGGTACACTGCTCCACCAATAAATGCCATTGCAAAACCCAATGCATAACCTGCAGTGCTCAGTGTAATATTGTCCACATAATGCCCGGCTACAAATACCCCGGTGGTTACCAGCAAAATCATGGCCAGTTGCACGGTCAGGCGGCTTGCCATAATAGACCACGCGGTTAATGGCGCCACCCGCAGGCGTTGAAAAATGCCCTTATCACGGTCACGCGCAATGGCATTTGAATAACCCATCAGCCCAATGGCATTGAGCCCGATGGTAATACAGTTGGATAACACAAAGCCTCCCCCGAATTTTGGTATAGCACCCTTCCATGAAATAAGTATAATGACGGGAATAAGTAAGATCAAAATCAGCGATCTGCGGTTGCGCCACTGCGTGGTAAAATCGGCCCGCAGCAATGAAGAAAGTACTGCTTTGTTAGATGGTATGATGGTGGTTGTCATGTTAAATATTTGTTTATGAACGAACAGCACGGCCGGTCAGGCCAATGAATACATCTTCCAGGGTTATCCTGCCCTTGCGTGAAACACTCACTACTTCAGGATTGTCCCTGTGTTTATCTATCAGCACCTGCGGGGTGTCTATGGCAATAATACGTCCGTGATCAATAATAGCAATCCGGTCGCATACGGATTCTGCTTCTTCCATAGAATGCGTAGTAAGCAGCAAAGCATGATTATTGCCGCGCATTTCTTCCATTCTTTCCCACAATTGCCGGCGCGATTGCGGATCAAGACCTGTGGTGGGCTCATCAAGCAATAACAGCCGGGGATTATGAATCATGGCTATAACAAGCGATACCCGCTGCTGCTGGCCACCGGATAACTCGCCAAAACGTTTTTTGGCAGCATCTTCCAGTTTTATATCGGCAAGAAGGGCGCGCAATTTTTCTTTTGTCAGCGGCACTCCATGTATGCCGGCATATAGCTGCAGGATTTCTGCCACCGTAAGTTCGGGCTGAAAATTGGTAGCCTGTAATTGTACTCCCAGGTTGGCGCGGGCGTGCATGGGTTTTTCTTTTACATTAAAACCTGCTACGGTTATGTTACCGGACTGTGGCCGCAATAAACCTTCTATGGCACTTAATGTACTCGTTTTACCGGCACCGTTAGGCCCCAGCAATCCAAAAATTTCACCGGCCCTTACGTCAAAAGAAACATTGTCAACTGCCTGGAAAGATCCGTAGCGCACGTGTAGTGCTTCTACCTGTAAAACAATGGTGTTGGATGACTGCTGCATTGATTATAAAATATGAAGTTGGAAATGCCGTATTTGATACAGTTCGCTAAGATATTTATTTTACCTGTTGCAGCGCAAGGGCTTTAGGATGGAGACATGTATTTTACCGGTAAGCGGCAGATTGGAGCGGCAAAATAATTGACGCCTGTGGAAATTTACGATTTCCGGTAACCAGGCGCTTCCGCCGGTCGTAAACAAGTGCCGGCATTGGATGGAGAAGTTTCTCAAAGCCCATTGGCTGGTATTGCTGCCAGATAATTTCCTGGTACAAAGGAATGGTGTATTTTAGTTACTAATTGTAGTAATAAATATGAAAAGCGAATCATTTCAGTTTGATGCATCGCTGCCCTGGCAGGATTTGCACAACGGCACACAACGCCAGTTATTTGGTTATGATGACAACATAATGATGCTGAAAATAAAATTTGAAAAAGGAGCGGTTGGCGCCATGCACCAGCATCCGCACCGTCAGGTTACTTATATTGAAAGTGGTGTGTTTGATATGACCATTGATAATGTTACCAAAAGGCTCAGGGCCGGAGATGGTTATTTTGTGTTGCCCGGTTTGCTGCACGGTATTGTATGTATCGAGGAGGGAATGCTGGTAGATGTGTTTAGCCCCCACCGGGAGGATTTTTTAGGCTAAGAGGTAAAAAGAGTAAAAGAGACCGGCTTTGCGCTGTCCGGAAATCTCTTTTTCTCCCTTCCTCTTTTCCTCCTTGTTCTTTTAGCCCCCACCGGGAGGATTTTTTAGGCTAAGAGGTAAAAAGAGTAAAAGAGACCGGCTTTGCGCTGTCCAGAAATCTCTTTTTTTCCTTTCCTCCTTGCTCTCTTAGCCCCCAGCGGGAGGATTTTTTGGGCTAAGAGGTAAAAAGAGTAAAAGAGACCGGCTTTGCGCTGTCCAGAAATCTCTTTTTCTCCTTTCCTCCTTGCTCTCTTAGCCCCCTATAGCGAAGAACGCAGCGTCAGATGAAATGGTATGGCAATATGCTCTTTTGAATTTTCCAGTATCATTTGCGCCGCTTTTTCACCCATCATCTGGAAATCGCTGGAAATGGTAGTAATGCCATTCAGTATTATTTTTTTCATGGGGGTTTCATTGTAAGAAATCACACCCACATGTTTGCCTACCTTCAGCCTGGTAGCCAGTATTTTTTCAATCAGCAGTACCAGGTCATTTTCCATAAGGTTAATATATACTTCTCCTTCTTTAATGGGTTCGGTACTGATATCATGCACCACTTTACTGTTAAAAGCGTATTGGTGGCAGAAACGGTAAAACCCTTTTAGTATTTCTTTTGGATGATAGGTATCTGCAGGGAAAATAATTTTTAATGTATGGTATTTGCTCAGCTGCGGCAATGCCTGTTCCAGGGCATCATAAATATCATTTTCAAAATTTTCATAAATAACGCCGTATTCGCCGTCTACGCCCGGCACCAGTATGTCCAGCAGTATCAGTTTTTCTTTGGGTATGGTGTTAATAATTTCATGGGCATTTTCGCCGCCTTCTATAAAATGCGGTATGATTACGTAATAGGAATAATCGTCTTTTTTATTAAGCAACAGTTTTTTAAAAAAGGCAAAATCATTGTTGTAAATATAAAAATCGATAGAAGCTGTTTCTCCCAGTGCCGCTACAAATGCATCGTAAATAATTTTTTTGTGCGGGCTCAGTTTATTAAACAGCAAAAATATCTTTAGCTGCTGGTTCAATTCCGTGGTTTTTACAAAATAACCCTTGCCCGGCACCGAGCCCAGTACGCCAATCTTCTTCAGGTGTTTATAACCTTTTTCTGCCGTGTCACGCGATATTTCAAACTCAAAACTCAGCTCATTGATGGAAGGCAGTATTTCATCTTTGACAAGTTTTCCTGCTTCAATGGCCTTCACAATAGAATTTGCCAGCTGCAGGTATTTGGGGGTTGCAGAATAAAAATCAATAAACAGGTGCTGAAATACGGGATCTTTTTTCATTTGTTATTGCCATTTGCGGCGTTTACCATCCGAATCCAATGCTACTGCAATTTGGCTGAATTTGCTGATTTTGTTTAGCAATCGTTTCGTCTTGCAGACCGTGAAATAAAAATCTTTGTAAAAATTACGAAAAAATAAAAATAAAAGCATGATGGTACATGATAGATCAACTGTGTCCATCGCCTACATTTACCATCATTTTGCAGGCCATATAGAAAAATACTAAACATGGGTGTTATATTAGGTGTTATTTTCCATTTTATTGGAGGTTTTGCCTCTGGTAGTTTTTATATTCCATATAAGAAAGTAAAAGGCTGGGCCTGGGAAAGTTATTGGATTATTGGCGGACTGTTCTCCTGGCTCATTGTTCCCCCCCTGGCCGCATGGCTTACCATACCCGGTTTTGCCGATATCATCAGGCATACCAGTACCAGCGCCATTGGGTTGGCTTATTTTTTTGGACTGTTATGGGGAATTGGCGGACTGACCTATGGACTGGGCGTCCGTTACCTGGGTGTTTCACTGGGCAGTAGCATCATATTGGGACTATGCATGGTTTTTGGCGCGCTTATCCCTTCCATTTATTATGATTTCTTTCCGAAAGCCGGCAAGGATACTTTCAGCATGCTTACCAGTTCTGCCTGGGGACTCACCGTTTTGGGGGGACTGGCATTGTGTATACTAGGCATTATTTTTTGTGGAAAGGCCGGTACAATGAAAGAAAGACAAATAGCTTCGGCTACGTCTTCCGATCCTCACGGCATGCAGGTGGCAACCGAATATAAATTTGGCCTGGGCCTTCTGGTATCAATCATATCCGGCGTACTCAGCGCCTGTTTTAATTTTGGACTGGAAGCAGGAAAGCCAATGGCAGAAACGGCCAACCTGTTGTGGAAGAATACGCACCCGGGACAGGGCGAGTTTTTGTTTCAGAACAATGTTACCTACGTGGTGGTGTTGTGGGGAGGGCTAACCACCAATTTTATCTGGTGCATGCTGTTGAACGCACGCAATAAAACTTTTGGCGATTATACCAATGCTAAAACGCCGTTATTACAGAATTATTTTTTTGCTGCGCTGGCAGGTATTACCTGGTTTTTGCAGTTCTTTTTTTACGGTATGGGAGAGAGCAAGCTGGGCAATGGCGCCAGTTCATGGATTTTGCATATGGCGTTTATTATTCTTACCGCCAATATGTGGGGCATTGTATTAAAGGAATGGACAGGCGTAAACAAGAAAACAACCACTATGATTGCAATGGGAATTATTACCATTATCATATCCGTACTGGTAGTGGGTTATGGAAATTCACTGCACCAGTAAAATAAATTATTAACCAATAAAAAGACATAGCCATGCCAGTTAGCACCAAAGAGTTTAAGCATGTAAGTTATTTATGGGACGAAAAAAAAGCAGCGGACCTTGCAGGTGATGAAGTTGGGCTGTTGATCTACCGGTCTAATTTACTGGGAGCAGACCTGCGGCTTACTAATTATGGCGGTGGCAATACATCCTGCAAAGCCATTGCAAAAAACCCTTTAACGGGCGTTGAAACAGAAGTAATGTGGGTGAAAGGTTCCGGTGGCGATATTGGTACTTTAAAGAAGAGCGGTCTGGCAGCGCTGTACATGGATCGCCTGCTAAGCCTTAAAAACATTTACCGCGGGCTTGAATACGAAGATGAAATGGTAGAACTGTTTAACCATTGTATTTACGACCTGGCATCCAAAGCGCCTTCTATTGATACTGCCTTGCATGGATTTCTTCCTTTCAGGCATATTGATCACCTGCACCCGGACGCCGCCATTGCCATTGCCGCAGCAAAAGACGGCAAAAAAATTACAAAGGAATTATTTAACGGCTCTATAGGCTGGGTAGAATGGCAGAAACCCGGTTTTGATTTGGGTTTAAAACTAAAAAAATGCCTGGATGAAAATCCTGGTATAAGGGGAATTATGCTGGGCTCTCATGGCTTGTTTACCTGGGGCGATACCGCCTATGAAAGTTATATCAATACCCTTGAAGTAATTGAACGATGTGCAGCTTACCTGCAGGACAATTACGGCAAAAAAGGACCTGTTTTTGGCGGACAGTTATTGCAGTCGCTGCCAAAAGAAGAACGCCTGAAACAAGCGGCGGCGCTGGCACCTGTGTTGCGCGGCTTTTGCAGCAGCAACCAAAATATGATCGGTCATTTTACAGATGATGACCGTGTGCTGGAATTCATTAATTCAAAAGATTTGGGAAGGCTGGCTCCGCTGGGCACCAGTTGCCCCGATCATTTTTTGAGGACCAAAATCAGTCCGCTGGTGCTGGAATTAAAGGCGGCCGATGATCTAAGCGATACAAAACTTATCAAAGAGAAACTGGCGCCGGCGTTTGAGGCTTACCGTAAGATGTACGCAGATTATTACAATACCTGCAAACATCCCAACAGCCCGGCTATGCGCGATGCCAATCCGGTGGTTATCTTATATCCCGGTATAGGTATGTTTACCTTTGCAAAAGACAAACAAACAGCCAGGGTGGCAGCAGAGTTTTATATCAATGCCATTAATGTAATGAAAGGTGCAGAAGCTATTTCAGAATATACTTCATTACCCCGCCAGGAAGCGTTCAATATTGAATACTGGCTGCTGGAAGAAGCCAAACTGCAACGAATGCCAAAACCCAAAGCACTGACAGGGCGTATTGCCTTAATTACAGGCAGTGCCGGTGGCATCGGCAAAGCCATTGCACAAAAATTTGCCAATGAGGGCGCCTGCATTGTGGTGAATGATAATGATGCAGCGCGTTTGTCAACTGCAAGAGAAAGTTTTCAAAGCCAGTATGGCAACGATGTTTTTACGGATGTGGTGCTGGACGTAACCAAAAAAGAAGATATTGACAAAGCTTATAGCGCCGCAGCACTGGCGTTTGGCGGGGTAGACATTATTGTAAACTGTGCGGGATTGTCTATTTCAAAGCCAATAGAAGAGCATACCGAAAAAGACTGGGATCTGTTATACGATGTACTGGTAAAGGGGCAGTTTTTTGTTACGCAGGGTGCTGTTGAAGTGATGCGAAAACAAGACATTGGCGGCGACGTACTGAACATTGTAAGTAAAAATGCATTGGTATCCGGCCCCAATAACGCAGGCTATGGCTCTGCCAAAGCTGCGCAAATACATTTAAGCCGTTTGAATGCCGCGGAACTGGGCAAAGACAAAATACGGGTAAACACGGTAAACCCCGATGCGGTGATTTCTGACAGTAAAATATGGGCAGGTGCATGGGCAGAAGGCAGGGCAAAGGCCTATGGCGTTACAGTGGAAGAACTGCCGGCTTATTACGCCAAACGTACATTGTTAAACGAGGTTATTTTGCCTGCAGATATTGCCAACGCGTGTTTTGCTTTTGTGGGTGGTTTATTAAGTAAGTCAACAGGCAATGTACTAAACGTAGATGGCGGTGTGTCAATGGCGTTTGTGCGGTAGAGAGCGGCGGTTAGCTATTAGCCATTAGCTTTTAGCTGTAAGTTGCTGGTTGTTGGTTGCGGTGGCTTAATCCTGTGGGGGGGTTGCAGCACAGCATGACCGCCCTGCATCTTAAAGGATTTGAGCGTTTTTTGCCGTATAGCAGCGCTGAATTAAGTAATGCCGTACAAGTGTGCGACGCAACCGTGCTAAATAGTAATACAAATGCCTGGCTCATAAGAAAACACCATTGAATATAAAAATAATTTTAGAAACGAATACTGTATTTGCGAACGGTTTGCGCTAATAGCTAACAGCTCATCGCTAACAGCTAACAACTTTTTGGGATATAAAATAATAAACCATGCACCGGGTAGCATTCAAAATGCAATTGTTCAAAGGCTATGAAGCAGAATATAAAAAACGGCACGATGAATTGTGGCCGGAACTGGCGGACTTATTAAAAGCAACCGGCATCAGCGAGTACTCCATTTTCCTGGATGCAACGACCAATAGCCTTTTTGGTTTTTTGAAAGCAGTTGACCGGGCCGCACTTGACAATTTACCGGCCAGCCCCGTCATGCAGCGCTGGTGGCAGTACATGGGAGACATTATGGAAAGCAACCCCGATAGTTCTCCTGTTAGCGTACCTTTAAAAGAAGTTTTTTACTTACCATAAACGATTGATCATGCAGATAGAAAAATACAAGATTGAAGCCCACAATAATAATTTACTGGCAGAACATAAACGCAGGTTTGATTTTACGGCAGCGGGTATTGCCGGCATTAAAGAAGTGTTGCAAAAATTAACCGCCTTCCAGGTGGCTATTCCCAGTTGGGCGCTGGGTACGGGTGGCACGCGCTTTGGCAGGTTCTCGGGTGGAGGAGAGCCCGGCAATATCGAGGAAAAAATAGAGGATATTGGTTTGCTGCACACATTGAATAAATCGAGCGGTGCCATTTCATTGCATATACCCTGGGATATACCCGAAAATGTACAGGCAATAAAAACGTTAACCGCGCAGCATGGGCTTCGCTTTGATGCCATGAACTCCAATACATTCCAGGACCAGCCTGGTCAGCCATACAGCTATAAATTCGGGTCGCTGCAGCATGCAGATAAAGCAGTACGCCGGCAGGCCGTTGATCACAATATAGAGGTAATAAAACACGGCATCGCACTGGGCTCCAACTCCCTCACAGTATGGTTAAGCGATGGTTCCTGTTTTCCCGGACAATTAAATTTCAGGAAAGCATTTCAGCGTACGCTGGAGGGATTGAAAGAAATCTATGCAGCATTGCCAGGCGATTGGAAAATGTTTGTAGAATACAAGGCATTTGAACCCAACTTTTATTCCATGACGGTGGGCGACTGGGGCCAGTCTCTGCTCTATGCCAATAAGCTGGGGCCGAAAGCATATACCTTGGTAGATCTGGGCCACCATTTACCCAATGCCAATATTGAACAAATTGTTGCATTGCTATTGGGAGAAGGGAAACTGGGTGGTTTCCATTTTAACGATAGTAAATACGGAGACGACGATCTTACCGTTGGCAGCATCAATCCTTACCAATTGTTTTTAATTTTTAATGAACTGGTAGAAGGTATGGATGCAAAAAACATGAATCACGCCAATGATTTGGGCTGGATGATTGATGCATCGCATAATGTAAAAGACCCGCTGGAAGATTTATTGCAATCTGTTGAAGCCATAAAAATTGCTTACGCACAGGCATTACTGGTAGACAGGAAAGCGCTGGAAGCAGCACAGGATGCCAATGATGTGGCATTGGCCCAGGAAATATTGCAGCAGGCTTACCGTACAGATGTGCGGCCGCTGGTAGCCGAAGCGCGTTTACAGGCAGGGGCAGCATTACAACCCGTTCAACTATTCCGTGACCAACGGGTAAGACAACACCTTATTAAAGAAAGAGGCGAGAAGACGGTGGCAACCGGCCTGTAAATGGAATTAGTAACAGGGAATTTGGAATCAGGCGTCTCAAGGGACCAAATTCCCAATACCAAAATCCAATTTCTCAGGGCCTGTAAATGGAATTAGTAACAGGGAATTTGGAATCAGGCGTCTCAAAGGACCAAATTCCCAATACCAAATTCCCAATTCCTCATCAACTAACAAAGCCAGCATGAAGACGACGCCCGCCATAGCCATTTTTGATATTGGCAAAACCAATAAAAAGCTGTTTGTGTTTAATGATAAGTACCAGATAGTGCTGGAGAAGACCATTCAGTTTGAAGAAACAAAAGATGAGGACGGCGATGCCTGCGAAAATCTGCCGGCGCTTACAGAGTGGATAAGGCAATCCATTAATGAACTAATGGACATGCAGGACATATCAGTAAAAGCCATGAATTTTTCTGCATATGGTGCCAGTTTTGTACATATTGACAATGAAGGAAAGCCCATGGCGCCGCTGTACAATTACCTTAAACCTTTTCCAGCCGCCTTAAAGAGCAAGTTTTATAAAAAATACGGCGGCGAAGTTGATTTTTCTATTCATACCGCTTCGCCGGTGCTGGGTAATCTTAATTCGGGATTGCAATTGTACTACCTGAAAGAAGAAAAACCGGCGTTATTTAAGAAAATACGTTATTCACTGCACCTTCCCCAGTACCTGAGTTACCTGGTAACAGGAAGACCCTGTTCGGATATTACCAGCATTGGCTGCCATACCGGCATGTGGAATTTTACAGAAAACCGTTACCACGAATGGTTACATCAGGAAGGCATTCACGATAAACTGGCGCCCATTTTTCCTTCGGATCAGCTTATTACTACTAACTGGCATGGTAAACCGCTGCAATGCGGGGCAGGCCTGCATGATAGTTCTGCCGCGCTGATTCCCTACCTGGCCCGGTTTAAAGAGCCATTTGTACTGATATCTACCGGCACCTGGTGCATCAGTTTAAACCCGTTTAATCAAACCAAATTAACGGCGGAAGAACTACAGCAGGATTGTTTGTGCTATATGGAATACCGGGGCAAACCCATTAAGGCATCCAGGCTGTTTGCAGGGTATGAACATGAACAGCAGGTAAAAAGGCTGGCCGCACATTTTAATACTGCGGAAGAAAATTACAGGCAGGTGGTGTTTGATGCTGGTTTGGTGCAAAAATTATCCGGGGGGATGCGCCCTGATCCCCGGCCTGGCAAACTGCTGATGCCGGAATCTGTTTTCGGAACAAGGGATTTACATTCGTTTGCTTCTTACAATGAGGCCTACCACTGCCTGATGCTGGATATAATGGACTTACAGGCGGCATCTGTAAACCTGGTGCTGAAAAATTGCGGGGTGAAGAAGATCTTTGTAGACGGTGGTTTTGGCAACAACCCGCTGTACATGAATTTGCTGGCCTCCGCATTTCCACAAATTGCAGTCTATGCTGCTTCCGTACCGCAGGCATCTTCAATAGGCGCTGCACTGGCAGTTCATTCCTACTGGAATAAAAATAATTTTCCGCCAGACCTGATTGATTTAAAACTTTATGCCGAAATTGGGCCAATCGAAATATGACCGTCGGATTATTTATACCTTGTTACGTTGATCAATTTTACCCGCAGGTAGCTATTGCATCTTTACAATTACTGGAAAAGTTTGGTTGCACCGTTGTATATCCCCCCGGCCAGACCTGTTGCGGTCAGCCAATGGCTAATTCAGGTTATGAGCATCTTGCCAAATCATGCAACCATTTGTTTATAAAAAACTTTGCAGCATACGATTACATCGTTTGCCCGTCGGGCAGTTGTACACTGCATATAAAAGATCATTTGCACGATGAGAACAATGAAGCTGCTGCCACTGCCATCCGTGGAAAAGTGTATGAATTAACAGAATTTCTTACAGATATCCTGCAGGTAAAAAGCATTGCTGCCAGTTTTCCGCATAAAGTGGGCATGCACCAAAGCTGTCACGGACAACGTGGTTTGCATATTTCCCAAATGACAGAGCTGGTAGCTGCGCCATTTTCAAAGCCATTGCAATTATTAAAAATGGTAAGCGGACTTGAGCTGATAAACCTTGACAGGAATGATGAATGCTGTGGGTTTGGCGGTACATTTTGCGTGGCTGAAGAAGCGGTATCAGTTAAAATGGGCAAAGACAGGGTGGCCGATCACATGCAGCACCAGGCAGAATATATTACCGGTGTTGATATGAGTTGCCTGATGCACATGGAAGGGATTTTGAAAAGACAGCATCAACCGGTGAAAGTGATTCATATTGCGGAGATACTAAATGGTGAGTAGTGAGTGGTGAGTGGTGAGTCTGCGGCGCCAGCGACTCACCACTCACCACTCACCACTCACGAAAAGCCAACAAGATGGAAAGTAATACACATACGCATGCAGCATTATCCGAACAGTTTAATGCCGACGAGGCAAGAGTGAACTGGCACGATGAGACATTGTGGTGGGTAAGACAAAAAAGAGATAAGGCAGCGTGGACATTGCCCGAGTGGGAGCAATTGCGCGAAATGGCCAGCCGCATCAAGTTAAATACCTTGTCTGATCTGAATGCCTACCTGAAAGAATTTGAAAAGAATGCACAGAAAAATGGCATCATTATTCATTGGGCGCAGGATGGACAAGAGCACAATGCCATTGTTCACAGCATATTGCAAAAGCACAACGTAACACAGATTGTGAAGAGTAAATCAATGCTTACCGAAGAATGCCATTTAAACCATTACCTGGCAGAGAAAGGCATTGAAGTAATTGATACGGATTTGGGCGAACGCATCGTGCAACTGGCGGGCGAGGCACCCAGCCATATTGTACTGCCCTGTATTCATAAAAAGAAAGAAGAGATAGGCGATTTGTTTCATAAGCACCTGGGAACGCCGGCCGGCAATGCAGACCCGCAATTTTTAACCAATGCAGCCCGTCTGCACCTCCGGGAAAAATTCTTAACAAGGCGTGTAGCCATCACGGGGGTGAACTTTGCAATAGCAGAAACCGGCGAGTTGGTGGTATGTACCAATGAAGGCAACGCAGACATGGGCGCCCACCTGGCCGATATACACATTGCCTGTATGGGCATTGAAAAAATTATTCCACAACGCAAGCACCTGGGCGTTTTTTTGCGCCTGCTGGCCAGAAGCGCTACCGGTCAGCCGGTGACTACTTATTCCAGTCATTTTGTAAGACCACAACCCGGCCAGGAAATGCACGTTGTACTGGTAGACAATGAACGCAGCACACAGTTGGGCCGTGAAGATTTCCGCAGTTCATTAAAATGCATTCGCTGCGGCGCCTGTATGAACACCTGCCCGGTATACCGGAGAAGCGGGGGGCATAGTTATCATACAGCCATTGCCGGCCCCATTGGTGCGATACTGGCGCCCAATCTGAACATGAAGGAGCACGCAGATTTGCCTTTTGCGTCTACTTTATGCGGGTCATGCAGCAATGTTTGCCCGGTAAAAATTGATATTCATACCCAACTGTATAAATGGAGACAGGTAATTACCCAGGAAGGTTATTCGCCTGCATCCAAAACAGCGGCTATGAAGGCCATGGCAACTACTTTGTCAAAACCAGCACTTTACCGCAGCGCGGGCAAAATAGGAAGATGGGTGATAAAAAATATGCCCTGGCTCGTAAACAATAAATTGAACCCCTGGTATAAACAGCGCGAAATGCCGGCTCCCCCAAAAACTTCCTTTGGCGAATGGTACAGGAAGAATCGTCGGTAGTGAGTGGTGAGTAGTGAATAGTGAATGGTGAGTGGCGAGTAGTGAATCTTTTGGGTGGATGTTGCATTCTCATGTTTGCCGGACAGGTATTACGATATTAAATGCTTATTTGTAATGTAAAATATGAACAGCAGAGAAAAAATATTGGCCGCTGTAAAAAAAAATCAACCCGCGTTGGAAGAACTTCCATCCCTGCAGGATATCGATGCTATAAGGTTTGATGATGCACAGGAAAAATTTAAAACCGTGCTGGAAGGTATTGGTGGTATAATGATACAGGCAAATAATGCAGCCGAAGTAGCGGCTTATGTACACAATCATTTCAAAGAAGGAAATAAATATGTAACCGCTATTGCAGCCATGAACGGAATAGATCAAATAAACAGCGATGAAAACGCACACAGGCTGGAAGATGTGGAAGTGGCGGTTGTAAGCGGGGCATTTGCAGTGGCAGAAAATTCGGCTATTTGGATAACTGCTTCTTCGCTGAAAACACGCGTACTACCCTTTATCTGCCAGCACCTGGTGGTAGTACTGCAGGCTGGCAATATTGTTCACAATATGCATGAAGCATATGAAAGAATTGCCCGCGAAAATTACGACTATGGTGTATTTATTGCCGGACCTTCTAAAACAGCAGATATAGAGCAGTCGCTGGTACTGGGTGCACACGGACCCAAAAGCATGACAGTTTTTTGGCTGCCCTGATTATTTCCCGAAAAAATAATCAAAATTGAATTTAAGGTGCCGGTAAAGGTGCCGCATACCTGTAATAATCCATCCCTGGCTTTCCCTGAAGAAATTTCTTCTTACGGTACTTGGTTCTGCCGGAGAATTTTTTTGCTCAAACAGCTCATGTATGTTTTTGTAAATAACGGCTTTGCCTTTTTTACGCAGAAAAGACATCATCATCATGTACTCGGTTTTTTCAACTTTTTTTCCTTCCGCATACCTGCCAAATTTCTGCAGGAAATTGCTGCGCCGCAGGTGGGGATGATCGCTGTAAGCATAAAATTTCCTGTAGCCTGGTTTCCAGATGGCAAAAAGCATTAACGAAAACCCGTTCCCGACTGGCTGCAGGTAGGGATAGTTGGTGTACGCATAAAAACGCACCAGGTCAATATCCTTTCTTTTATCAATAATAGTAAGCCCGTCTGCAAAATGCCCGGCGAAAGCAGGCATCGGATCAAAATCTTCCTGTACATACAGTGTATAGGCGGTGGTCACTGCATCCTGCCCTTTATTAATATTATTGCCCAATCCCCTGTTCTTTTCAGTAGTTATGAGGCGGAAGCCTAAACCATCCTGCAATAATTTCAGGTAATCCAGGTGCCCGGGTTCGCTGCCATCGTCAGATACCACGATAGCGCCAAAAGAGATGCCTAGTTTTTTGAAGCTTTGCAACAGGCGTTCGAGCGAGCGGCTTCTGTTATAATGTGTAACCAGTAATGTAACATTGCCAAAATGCAGTGTAGCCATAGCCAGGGTATCCTTTGTTATTAAATGGTGTATGAACCGGTGATACAGGCCAGGTTATTATAGCATGAAACTCATTTTTCAGGGTGTTGTTTTACCTAAAACCTGCCTGGTCAATCTATTGTCTGCCAGAGTATACGTGCACAAAAATAAATGCAGGTAAAGCAATGTAAAATATAAAATTATTAATTTACTTCACCAAATGCGATGCTGCCGGTGTTGCAGGTATTTTATTTATGGCCTTACCTACGTTTTTTGCGAAATTAAACAACAAGCATTTTTTCTCCCTGGCTGGTAACGTAATCATGTCTGGTCTCTCGATTATTATTATGGGTGTTCTGTACCGTTCGCTGCCAAACAAGGCAGAAATGGGTAACTGGATTTTTTTTCAGTACATATTTGCCCTGGTAGAAATGTTCAGAACGGGTTTTTTAACAATGGCATTCATCAAATTCTATTCCGGGTCGGGAAAAAGCAGGGCGGCAGAGATTATTGGTTCAACCTGGGTATTGGCAACGGCCATTACATTTGGGTTGTTGCTGCTGAATATCCCGGTTTTATTCCTGATACGGGTAATCAGGGTTAATATGCTGGAAGGCCTGTATTTCTTTTTGAAATGGTTTGGGCTTAGCTATCTTTTGTCATTGCCCATGTTTGTTGCCAACTGCGTGCTGCAGGCAGAAGCCCGGTTTGACCGCCTGCTTTTTATGCGTATGGTTAACCAGCTTTCTTTTCTGGCGCTGATACTGGGGCTGATTTTTATGCACCATCTTACACTGGAAACCCTGGTCTATTCTTACCTGGTTTCTTTGCTTTTTACCAGCGTTTTTGTTATGCTGAAGGGATGGACCAGGCTTGGGTCATGGAAATACAAAACGACAAAGGCGGTGAAAGAACTGTATCATTTTGGTAAATACAGTGTGCTGGGCAATCTCAGTTCCAGCCTGCTGCGGACTTCAGATGTATGGATTATTACCGGTATGCTGGGCACAGAAGCAGTTGCCAAGTATAATATCGGGTTAAAGCTGATGGAAGTAATAGAAATACCGTTGCGCAGTTCCATTGCCACGGCCATGTCTACCATGTCTGCCGCATACAACCGCGGTATAAAAAGCGAAGTAATTTATACCATGAAAAAATATGCGGGGTTGTTAACGTTTGCATTGGTCCCTGTGTGTATAGCGGCGGTGCTTTTTGCTGAACTGGCGGTATACCTGGTATCTGGCAAACATTATGTGGGAACGGAAGCTGCCAATGTACTTCGCCTGTTTATGACCTTTTCGCTTTTATTTCCTACCGATCGGTTTATTGCACTTGGTCTTGATGTTATACATAAACCAAACATCAATTTTGTAAAAATATTGATCATGTTAGTGGTAAATGTAGTAACCGATATGGCCGGCATCGCCATATTCGGTAATATTTATGGTGTGGCATTGGCCACCCTGTGCCCGCTGCTGGTTGGCATCTGGATTGGTTACTGGTCGCTTAGAAAATATGAGAATTTTAAATTAACGCAAATACCCGCCGTTGGGCTAAAAGAGCTGAAGCTGCTGCTGCGTGATAAACTTAATTTTCAAAAGACTTTTTTCCCCTGAATTGGACTAAATTAGTAGCCGGAAGTGTTATAAAAGCTTTCAAATAATAACCATCCTGTTCTGTCCTGTTGTATAAAGCCTTTCTACGCAATCGATTGCGTAGATAATCCGTTTAAATTTTATAGCATTTCTATTTTTGCTAAGGGTCGTTAAAGCGGTATTAAGAAGGATTGTCTGTTGAAGTAATAACGTTTTGACTGCCTGTTCAAATCGACAACTAAACACTGCTATATGAAAAAGAAGACGATTGCCCTCACAGGAGGCTTTTCGATCCTGTTTCTCTTATTTCCATTCTATCACCTGCAGGCTCAACAAGACAATGCCGTTGCAGTAATTTCAAAAAAATCATTTCCGGAAGTTATTTCAGCTGTTAACCATACAGCAACCAATGCCGTCAGGCAGTCAGGGCTGTATGCAGGTCCGGTAACGGGCAAAGTCACGGATGATAACGGGAAAGGGCTTTCCGGTGTTACGGTTAGCATAAAAGGAAATGCCGGTAAAGCTGTTATTACAGATGATGCAGGCAGTTTCACTATTGTGGTAGCTACCGGTAAGGAAACCCTGGTATTTACACATATCGGGTATGTGGCCCAGGAGGTGAATCTTCAAAACCGTACAAGCATTTCCGTTGGAATGGTGCTGGAGTCAAAAGGCCTGGAAGATGTAGTAGTAATCGGCTATGCAACCGTGAAAAAGAAAGATGTAACGGGAGCTGTTGCAGGTATTAATCAGAACGACATTAAATCTCGTCCCGTAGCCAATGCAGTAGAAGCCATGCAGGGAAAGGTGGCAGGCGTAGATATAACTTCCAATGAGCGTCCGGGAACGCTGGGCAATATTAATATCCGTGGAGTTCGCTCCATACTTGCATCCAATTCGCCTTTATTTGTGGTAGACGGAATACCCTTGTTATCTGGTGGCATTGAAAGTTTTAACCCACAGGACATAGAATCAATAGATGTACTGAAAGATGCTTCTGCAACCGCTATTTATGGTTCACGGGGTGCTAACGGTGTGGTGATTATTACCACCAAACAGGGCAAGAATGGCAAAGTAAATCTAAACCTTAGCAGTTCGGTTAAATTCGACAATTTACAGGATAATGAGAAAATGTTCAGTGCGGGCGACTATATCACCTTCCGCAGATGGGCCTATTATTATGCAGGCTTGAATACTACCACCGGCGTTAGCAGTAACCCAAGAGGTGACCAACCCACCATAGCTACAGACAGAACTTTTTTTAATGCAACCGGAGACCCCGCTGCATGGGCAAATATTGCCAAAGGCTGGGCCTCAGGCACCTGGGATGGCAGCCAGGTGGCCACTACAGATTGGAGGGGACTTGTAAAGCAGCAATCGGTAACCAGCGATAATATTATGAGCGTTAGTGGTGGTTCCGATAAAATAAAAGCTTACGGCTCGTTTGGGTATTTAAATAATACAGGAACCATAAAAGGTCAGTCTTATAGAAGGTATTCAGCAAAAGTAAATATTGATATAGCAGCTACGAAATGGCTCTCCTTTGGTAGCAACATAAGTGTTACTTATGCTTTGCAGCAATATGGCCAGTCAACCAGGAATGTTGGAACTGTAGGAACACCTGCCGGAGGATTGTATGAGTCGGCAAGATCATTATTTCCCTATGCGGTGCCTTATGATTCTGCAGGCAACAGAATTATTTTTCCCGGCGGAGACAATTCATGGAAAAACGTAGTAGATGAATGGAAATATAATATAGACCAACGGTCTACCATAAGAGCGTTTGGTAGTTTATTTACCCAAATTGATTTTGGATCAATTTTCCATCCACTAAAGGGTTTAAAATACCGCATGAATTTCGGACCCGATCTCTCAACTTATAGTGATGGTGTTTATATAGATTCCAAATCGGTAGCAAACGGATCATCTACAGATAACCCTGCAAACAGCATCGCCTCTATTTTAAAAGGCAGGGCAGTTTCATATACTTTAGATAATTTGTTGTATTACGATAAAACCTTTGGCTCTCATAGTATCGGCATCACTTTATTACAAAGCCAGACATCTGTCACTGCCGACAGCAATACAGTTAATGGTGTAGGCATTCCTTTAGCTTCTCAATTATGGAATGCATTAACAAGTGGAACTGTAACGGGCTCTATAACTACCAGTTCGGCTTTGTCTCAGCAACAATTATTATCCTATATGGGCAGGGTTAATTATGGTTTCAGGGACAAATATTTGTTAACAGCGTCTATCCGCCGGGATGGTTCATCAGTATTTGCAAAAGGTCATCAGTATGACAATTTTCCCAGTGCTGCTCTTGCCTGGCGTGTAAGCCGTGAAAACTTTATGAAAAATGTTGGCTGGGTAAATGATCTGAAGTTCAGGATGGGTGTGGGTCTTACCGGAAACTCTGCGGTAGATCCTTATTCAACAAAAGGCCCGGTTATCTCACTTTTTTATCCCTACTCCTCTACCAATATTGCAGGATCCACGCCAAATCCATTATTGGCCAACCAGGATCTTAAATGGGAAAAAACAACCCAATATAATCTTGGTATAGATTTTACTCTATTCAATAGAAGAATTACCGGTAGTGTTGATGCGTACACTTCAAAAACTTCAGATTTGTTACAAAGAAGAACCCTCCTCACTGTAACCGGGTATCAATTTGCTTTTTTCAATATTGCACAAACCGCCAACAAGGGAATTGATATTAATATTAGCACGGTGAATATTAAGTCTAAAGATGTAATGTGGACAACTACCATAAATGCCGCCTGGCAAAAAGACCATGTGGTTTCTACTGCAAACGGAAACCAAAATGATATAAACAATAACCTTTTTATAGGTCAGCCCCAGGGTGTAATTTATGGTTATAAGGCATTGGGTTTATGGCACGATAAAGATTCTGCTTCATACAAAGCCTTTACGTCTAATTCTTTCTCACCGGGTTTTACCAGGGTTGCAGACTTAAACGGAGATAATAAAATTGACCCGAATAACGACCGCCAGATTATAGGATCAACAAGACCGCGCTGGGTAGTGGGTATGACCAATACATTCAGTTATAAAAATTTTGATTTATCTATCTTCTTATATGGCCGTTTAAGCTACCTGTACAACACAGGTGGTGAAGGTGAGGCGGGACGTGGTGTTACACGTCAGATCGATTATTACAATGAAAACAATAAAAACGCATATTACGAGAAGCCTGTGTATAACGCAGGTAATGCTTCATTGGATCCGTACTTTGCCGCTTTAGGGTACCAGCAGGCTTCTTTTATTAAAATACGAAATATCTCCCTGTCGTATAATACCAGTTCCGATTACTTCAAAAAAGCAGGATTTTCTAATTTGAGGGTTTATCTGCAAATAAGCAATCCTGGAATGTTATTCCAAAAACTTAAATACCTCGATATGGATGTAGCGGGACCAACATGGAACCGCGGTGTTACAGTTGGTTTTAACGCATCATTTTAATAATAACAAAACCGAATTATATGACTAACAATAAATTTTTAACAAGGTTAATGCTTACTGCACTGGTATTTTTTGCAGTATCATGCAAAAAAAGTTTCCTGGATGAAACACAAACAACAGCAAGGGGCATGGATTTTTACCAAACAGATGCCGGTATACTGCAATTATCAGGTGGGGCGTATTACCAGGTTTTTTCTGTTCCGGAAAATGGAGAATGGTATTATTCAGCGACCAATTATGGTACAGATGAATTTCATGTTGGCGGAGACCCCTCCAATGCGCCATGGAATAATTATGATGCTACTTTCAATTCTGTAAACCAGGGAAGTAATACAAACATAGCACTTGCCAATTTTCAATGGGACGCTTTGTACATTGGAATTGGAGATGCCAATTTATTAATTCAAAATTGTACTAAGAGTTCGTCTGCCAGTACCGCAGTTAAAAATACATCGCTGGGTGAAGGGTATTTTATGCGCGCTTATAATTACTTAAGACTGGTAAACCAATATGGTGCTGTGCCCCTGCAACTTACTCCAATAACTACTGTAGTAACTGAGTTTACAAGAGCAAGTCCCAAAGATGTATATGCACAGATAATTTCAGATTTGAAAGCTGCTATACCATTGTTGCCCACAAGCGGTGGCCCTTCGCATATAACACAGGATGCTGCTTCACACTACCTGGCCAAAGCTTATTTATCAAGGGCAAGTGAAATAAACAATTCATGGAACTCAGATACCAAAGCCGCCGACCTGGCAGCTATACCACCACTTTGTGATGCAATCATTGCGCGTCATCCTTTGGCCGCAAATTTTGGTAGCTTATGGAATTTTACAGCCATAAATAGTGCCAATGAATCTTTACCGGAAGTTATTCTTTCTGCTCAATTTACCAACGATTTAAATACCAATAGCGGCAACGGTAATACACAGCATTTGTACTATGTGTCCCGGTATGATATCCAGGACCAGATGCAACGTGATTTAACCGGCGACAGGCCCTTTAGCAGGTTAGCAACTACTTATTATGATTACCATTTGTACGATATGGTAAACGATTCAAGATTCTGGAAATCTTTCAGAACAAAAAGTGCACTGAATGGGGGCGCACCAGTAGCCCCAAACAAACAGGGTGATTTGGGTATTATGTTTGTTATCAATCAGCCAGGTGATACACGATTCCCGCTCTCAAAAATTTGTAAGACTACATCGGGTACAAATCTGGTTACTGATGTTAATGGTACCGGAAGAAATATACCCACTACTTATGTAATTTATCCCAATGGCAGAACAACAGATGGTGCCATTTATACAGATTTAACTACGGTAGGACAGGGTTATCCTTCTTTGAGTAAGTACATGGATGGATCAAGAAACTCATTAAATGATGTTGTTGGCCACAGAGACTTTATTTTAGCCAGGAGTGCTGAAACTTATTTAATAGCTGCAGAGGCAAAAATCAGGTTGGCACAAGGCGGTTCAGGTAATTATACCGATGCCTTGCCTTATATAAATGCCCTGAGAACGCGTGCCCAATATGCCAGTGGAGAAAACCGCGCTGCTTATAACGATGGAGGCAATACGTTGCAGTCTGGTCTGCAGTCACTATCAATCAGTTCATTTTATCCGGGCAACTCATACTATGAATCAAATAATATTGCACCCACTACAGCAGCCTCTGCAAGTTTAACCGTTAGCGGTATCAATCCTTTACCCGCGCAGGATGAATATATTATCAGCGCTTTGGGTTATACATCAGACTATGACAGGATGTTGTGCTTCTTATTAAACGAAAAGTCCCGCGAATTAATGGGAGAATTTAAACGTTGGGAGGATTTGGCAAGAACCCTGACCCTGGTTAAAAGAGTGCAGGTTTTTAATCCTGAAGGTTCTCCTAATATAAAATCTACCCACACATTGCGGCCAATACCACAAAATTTTCTTGATGGTGTTCAGGCGAACGGACAAGCGTTAACCGGAGCCCAGAAACAGGCAATGCAGAATCCGGGTTACTAATTTTTCTTATAGCATCAGTAGTACTACGGACGGTCAATTTTTATTGAGCCGTCCTTTTATTTTTTGTCAAACAGCTTTATCATTATTTTGTATTGTAAAACTTACTGCAATGAAACAATCAATTGCTTTTGTCATTCCATTAGCCTGCCTGACAATAATCTCCTTTACTGCAACTGCCCAAACATCACCCAAGGGAAATGACGTAAATACCCCCTTGCATCTGCTACAACCAGACTATCCAGTACCATACGGCGTGCCGGTAAAAGATAGTATAAAGAAAGTGCTTGATCGAATATACAATTACCTGGATGCCGTTACACCTGCGCAACTGGTTAACCGGAAAACAAATGAAGTTGTAAGTGAGTATACAAAAGCAGACAGCAATTCCATTTTTAAGCCTGGCGATTTCAGGCTGATGAGTTACGAGTGGGGCGTTACCTACAGTGGTATGCTGCTGGTGGCAGAGGCTACAGGCGATAACAGATATGCTGCATACACCAATAACAGGCTGGCATTTATTGCTGCCATTGCACCGGTTTTTAAAAATTTGTTTGATAAATATCCAAACGCTTCCAATCCCATCCGGTCTTATCTGCATCCGCATGCACTGGATGACGGGGGAGCCCTTAGCGCCGCTATGATCAAAAGCCTGCGTGGTAATTCAACCAATGCCGGTCTGCGACCATTAACAGATAATTTTCTCCGGTACATCAGTACAAAAGAATACAGGCTGGCAGATGGCACCCTTGCACGCAACAGGCCGCAGCAAAACAGCCTCTGGCTGGATGATCTTTATATGGCAGTACCTGCTTTGGCGCAAATGGGCAAGTTAACCGGCGACACAAAATATTTTGATGATGCGGTAAAACAAATACAACAATTTTCTGCGCGCATGTTTAATAAGGAGAAGGGTGTTTACATGCATGGATGGGTGCAGGGTATGCAGGAACATCCGCAGTTTCACTGGGCAAGGGCAAACGGATGGGCCATCATGGCTATGGTAGAATTACTGGATGTATTGCCGGAAAACCATCCCGGCAGAAGTGATCTGTTGAATCAATTAAAAGCCCATATAAAAGGACTGACCAGTTACCAATCGGGCAGCGGTTTCTGGCACCAGTTGCTCGACAGAAATGATTCTTACCTGGAGACATCCGCTACCGCCATATATACCTATTGTATTGCCCATGCAATCAATAAAGGCTGGATAGACGGTGTGGCATATGCCCCGGTGGCTGCATTGGGCTGGGCTGCTGTTTCAACCAAAGTAAATAACAAAGGCCAGGTAGAAGGTACTTGCGTTGGAACAGGGATGGGCTTTGATCCTGCTTTTTATTATTACCGGCCGGTAAATGTATATGCAGCTCACGGTTATGGACCAGTGCTGCTGGCAGGCGGTGAAATGATTCAATTACTAAAAAAGGATGCTTTTAAAATAAACGACAGCTCGCTGCAATATTATTCAGCAGGAGAGAAAAAATAAAATGAGAAGATTGAGCATCCTGGCGGTATTTTTTGCTGGTAGCAGGGATGCCTGCCCGGACCAGTCTCTTATCTATCACAATGGCGCAATAATACCTGGCGATTCCGGAGGATGGACCATCAAAAGGGTTGAGATGACCACTGAAGAAGTGCCGCCTGCCAGATAATTAACTATATTTTTCGCGGAATATTTTGAATGTACTAACAGGTATTAATAATGGTATGAACAAGGCGGAAAAAATACAATTTAAGAATCAATTGAAACAATATTGCCGGCAGCATATTGAAAAGCGAATGGCTGCTGCAACCGATGCCATTGCCGGGGCACAGGAGGCCGCTAACAACGAAGAGAAAAGTTCTGCCGGCGACAAATACGAAACCGGCAGGGCGATGGGTCACCTGCAAAAAGATATGCATACACGTCAATTGTCGCAACTGGTTAAAGAAATGAGTGATCTTCTTTCAGTAAATACATCACTTATTTATGACCGCGCTGCTGCTGGCGCTTTTATAGAAACAGCACAACTGTGTTTTTTTATAGCGGCGGGTTTGGGTAAACAAAATATAGATGAAAAGCTTGTGATGTTTTTGTCTCCCAATGCACCCCTGGCAGGATTACTCTTAAATAAGAAACCGGGCGATGGATTTGTTTTTAACGGAAAGGAGATAGTGATTGACGATGTGTTTTAGTCGTGAGGCGTCAGGCGTGAGACGTGAGACGTGAATAAAGCCAGCGTATATTCATTAACCCGGCATTGGCCGTTCACGATTGCCGTTTCACGCCTCACACCATTTCTTTTTTGTTGCGGTATACCTAACTGTATGTATTTGGTTTGGGTAGTCAAATCAATCAGATTGGAAAAAGATTTCTGCAGTAACAGTTCAGTTATTTTTTTGATCAACCTTTTGCACAGCAATCGCCATAGAGTGAAGTAGCAGATTCCGGGAGGTACTAATTATCCAGCAACCGCCGGTGGTAATTTACCTGTCCAAGATGGTAGCCAAGATGCGTTGCCAGGTGTATAAGCAAATACGCTACGCTGGTTTTTTCTTCCCAAACCAAAACAGGGTATTCTGTTGACAGTTGTGTATCCTGTAGCTGGCCAAGCGTGTTTTCTACTACAATGATGGTCTTATCAATTTTACTTAACAATTCATTCCTGGATACATTTTTTAATGAAAATTCCAAATCGCGGTTTCTTATGTATCCGCTGTTGCCCAGCACCGCCCCAATATACGTATTCAGGTTGCCCACCAGGTGCAGGCAAAGGTTGCCGGCAGAGTTGGAAATGGATTTATCCGTTTTCCAGATACTATTCTCATTGGTGTACAAACTTATTTCCTTTCTCAATATGGTTAAATCGCGGATGTATACTGTTTTTAAGATGGTAGTCAGCATATGATTGGTTTATCATTTTCGCGGCTAAGGTAAGCGAAAGTTTTTTGTACCGCTTATACGCCAGTACAAGCCGCGGGGTTTTAATAAAATGGAAATTGTTATTTAAAGTTGCTGCAGATAGTTTGTTCTTTCACGTGGCTGGTCGGGCAATTTTTGTAAATCAGGGAAAAATAGTAACTTGACGGTATCCTTCAGTAATGCCGCCCCCCTGAATTCATTTCTTATTTCGTCATCAAAAAATTATAAGCAATGAAAACAATCCAACTTGCGTATGTATGCTTCTCTTTATTCCTGCTGTCCTGTGGCAGCGATGGTAAGTCAACAACGGAGGTTGCCGGTGCATCGCCCGGTAAAACAATCAGCGCACTGGCGCAAAAAAACCTTGATGCGGTGCATGTAGTAGACAAAGCATTTGAGACGGGTGATGTAAGTGGTATTGATAGTGTATTGGCCCCGGGTTTTATTGACCACACCGACAAGGGCCCCAAAAACGGGGACAGCCTGAAAGCCATGATTAAAATGACACATGCTGCCGACAAAACCATGAAAATGGAAACAATCAAAGAGGTGGCCGATGATGAGTATGTATTTGCGCTGATGCATTATACAGGAACCGGTGACGGAGTGATGATGCCCGCCGGCCCTTATGATATGCATGCAATTGAAGTGGTAAAGTTCAACAACGAGGGTAAGGCTACAGAACACTGGGGATATATGGAAATGGCCGAGGTTTCTAAAATGATGGAAAAAATGGGAGCGATGGACAAAATGAAAATGCCGGAGAAGGATAAGAAAAAATAATTGCTATAATCTAAAATACAATGGGCGGCTGTTTTCGGCCGCCCATTGTATTTTAAAAGAAATCATACGAATTATCTTTAGGCTCTTTTGGTGGTCTTCCTTTGTCCACGAGTTCCTTAAATCTAAATTCCGTTTCATCGTTTGGAATAAAAACCTTTGTTCTGACTCTATCATTTACTTTGTAGACCAATCTGTAATAAAAAATAGCGCCGGAGTTTACCATTGTTCTCTCAAAAGATACTACATCGCTGAACGAAATTATCTCCAGGTTTTTGTTGGTTATAAAAGATCTGAAATAGACTATATCATCATCAAAAAGTATTAATCTTGCCCTCCTTATTGCCCAGATCTCAAATTCTATAACTACAAGCAACATTGCATTACTTTCAAACATCAAGTCCCACTCCATGTGTCTGTAATCTCCAATTGCTATGATGAAAATTGCACCCAGTAATATAAAAACATATACCACAAATGGGCCGTATGAATTTAGCCTGTACATTATCATTTTTTTTCTTCAGCCCCAAAATAGCCATCAAACCCAATAAATTTTCTGGCGTTCCTACTTAAGGTTGGTTTCAAATAATTTGAAAATGCGTTTGTATTCATCCGTCCAGCTACTGGGCTCCACAAAACCATGGTCTTCCATGGGGTAGCCAATAATTTCCCAGTTATCTTTTCCCAGTTCAATTAAACGCTGTGATAGTTTTACCGCATCCTGGAAATTTACATTGGTATCTATAATGCCATGGCAGATGAGTAAATGACCTTTCAGGCCGTTGGCCCAATAATAGGGTGAGCTTCTCCGGTAGGCGATGCTGTCGTTGAAGGGCTCATTTAAAATATTGGAAGTATAGCCATGGTTGTACTGCGCCCAGTCAGTAACAGGCCGCAAGGCAGCACCGGCAGTAAATATACCGGGCGTGGTAAACAAAGCCATCAGGGTAATAAAACCGCCGTAAGAACCGCCATATAAACCAATATGTTTTGCATCAACGCCCAGTGAATCTACCAGGTATCTGGCAGCATCCACCTGGTCGGTCAAATCTTTACCGCCCATGAAACGGTAAATACCGGTGCGCCAGTCGCGGCCGTAACCCGCGCTGCCGCGGTAATCAATATCCAGGACCGTGTAGCCGTTATCGGCCAGCAGGTTATTAAACATGTACTCGCGGAAATAACTGCTCCACCATTTATGTGCATTTTGCAGATAACCGGCCCCGTGCACAAATAATACTGCCGGCTTCGAAGCAGCGGGCTTTGCCGGCTTATACAAGCGGGCATATACCGGCGCCCCGTCTCTGGCAGTAATGGTAATAACTTGCGGATCTTTCCATGCATACGAACTAAACTCCTCACTCATTGCCTTATTGGTAACCTGCAGTGGTTTGGCGCCTGGTTTGTTTTCCTGCAGGTATAATTCCCATGGCTTATTGCTGTAAGAATATAAGAAGGCAATTTGTTTTTCGTCTGGCGAAAGGCTTACCTGGCTGGCACCGGTTAGCGTGGTAATACGTTCTGGCTTTCCACCGGATATGGGTAAGCGATAAAATTGCTGTTCGCCGGGGTGCACTTCATTGGTAGTAATATAAAAATATTTTTTATCGGCCGATAATGCGGCGCTTTGTACTTCAAACCTGCCGCTGGTAAGGGCCTTTTTTTCGCCGGTTAGCACATTTATCGTGTACAGGTGTGCATAGCCGGTAGCTTCCGATTCAAACCAGAAAGTATTCTCGTCTGTCCAGCCGCTATTGGCACCACCAAAACCACCACCAATTCCAGGGCCGCCTGTCCATGCGTCATCATGCTGCCTGTCAAGCAGTTTTAGTTTGCCATTTAAGGGATTTAACAGAAACAGCCACCTGTCCTTGTTATCCTGTGCATGCACATCTATCACTGCATGCGTGCCTTTTGCAGACCATTGGGGATTTTGAAAGCCCACTGCCCTCGTCAGTGAGTCTTTGAGTTTTTTTTGATAAAACTCAGGATAGTCTTTAAAATAGGCGGGGATATCCCTGATGCCTTCTATGTTGTTGGTTGCAACGGCTAATACCGTATCTTTTTCAGTATCAAATACGAAAAGTTCCTGTGTTCCCTGCGCAGCACCTACCTTGGTGCGGCCGGGTATATCTTCGGTAAAACCGCTTTCAGTAACATAACTGGGAACGATGGTGGTTTTGCCACGCTCGGGTTTGTACAGGCGGTAGGTAATATACCTGCCGTCGGGGCTGATGCCGGGGCCAAAAAGGCTTTTGTCTTCAATATAAATGGTTTTCAGCATTTTCTTTTTTGGAAAAACGCTGGCCATTGAATCTGTAAGATCCCGCTTCTGTTTGCGGCTGCGCAACACATCAAAATTTCTTAACTGGTCTTCTTTCAGCCATTTTTCCTGGGTATTCAGGTTGTCTTTTTTCAAATCTTTGGGCGGTGCATTACCCCGTTGAAAATTGCTCAGTTGTATAATGGTGCCAGCTGCAATGTCCCAGGCATATAAGTTCTGGTTAAGGGTATACACCAGTTTTGTATCGTTAAAAGCAAAATAAGGATCGCTTTCCACGTCGGCAGTTTGTGTAATGCGGCGTTCTTTGCCTGTTTTGGAATCGCCCATAAAAATATCACCGTCTTTGTCATACACATAGCTGCTGCGGTTGTTGTTGTACGTAATATCCCTGTCACGTAATATGGATTCTCTTTGCTGGTAGGTGGTTTTTTGCGGTACAGGGTTTTCTTTGCTTATATAATACAAAGAGTCGGTAACTGCTTTTTCGGGGTTCCAGTTGAAATAGACATATTTACTGTCATAGCTCCAGCTTACGCCGGTGGGCGAAGTGCCTATCCACTTTGGATCGCGCATTATTTTCTCAACCGTCAGCGGTGCCAGTGTTGTTTGCGATGCACCCCCAATGGTAATAAGTAAAGCAAAGAAGATAATCAATTTTCTCATATCAGTAGATTAATGTAAAATGCCGTTCATAAAGATCAACGCTACGTTAAAGTAGATAATTAATCCGGTAACGTCTACCAGCGTAGCAACAAAAGGGGCAGAAGATGAAGCAGGATCCGCTCCCAGTTTTTTCAGCACAATAGGAAGCATACTGCCCGTAAGCGTACCCCACAAAACAACGCCTACCAGCGAAAAACTAACGGTAAGGCCTATCAGCACCCAGTGATCTCCATATATGTCTTTAAATATGCCTTTTGCCATCAGCAGGTGCCAGATGAAAATTCGTATAAAGCCTATTAAACCAAGTATTGAGCCCAGTAAAAAACCAGAGAAAATTTCCCTGCGCATTACGCGCCACCAGTCTGATAGCGTAACTTCTTTTAAGGCCATTGCCTGTATAATAAGGGTAGATGCCTGCGAGCCACTGTTTCCCCCGCTTGACATAATAAGCGGAAGAAAATTTACCAGTATCAGCATTTTGCCCAGTTCATCATTGTAATAGGCCATAGCCGTGGCCGTTAGCATCTCGCTCAGGAAGAGAATAATCAGCCAGCCTACCCTTTTGCGTATCAGTTTAAGAAAAGGCGTCTCCAGGTAAGGTTCGTCCAGGGCCTCACTACCGCCTATTTTCTGTATATCTTCGGTATATTCTTCACTGGCCACCCATAAAACGTCATCAATGGTAACAATACCCAGCAACAGGTTGTTATTGTCCACCACCGGCAGGGCCACGCGGTTGTTCATTTTAAAGGTTTCGTAAGCTACTTCCTGGTCATCATTTACGTTCAGGGCAATATACCGGTTATCTATCACCTCGCTCATTTTCTTATCGGGGCTGGCCAGGATAATTTCGCGGATCCTTACATCATCAATAAATATCCCCTTTTCATCAATTACATAAATAACATCAATCGTCTCGCTATCCTTGCCTACATGCCGGATTTGCTGTAGTACTTCTGTTACCGTCCAGTAAAGCGGAACGGCAATATAGTCGGGTGTCATTAGCCTGCCCACGCTGCTCTCCGGATAGCCCAGCAGCGCCAGGGTTACCTTTCGCTCTTCGGGATCGAGTGTCTTAATTAATTCTTTAACTACTTCACTGGGCAGTTCTTCCAGAAAAGCCGTCCGGTCATCAGCCGGCAGTTCATTCAGCAGTTCTGCTGTTTTCAAAGGCGGCAACTGGTGTATGATGTTTTTTTGCGCGGGCAAATCCAGTATCTTAAATACTTTGGCCGCGCGATGAATGCTCATATTGCCTATAATCTGGCTTTCATAGTCAGGGTATTTATTAATCAGCTCTGCCACATCGCTGATATTCTGCTGATTCAAAAATTCTTTCACACGCAGCACTTCATCGCTTTGTACTACTGCCAGGAACTGTTCCTCCATTGATGGTTCTTCCAACTCTAAGCTCATGCTTCAAATTTACCCTTTCTTGTATTTAAAATGTCAATTGTTAATTGCAAAGTGATGAACTAATTTCACTGTTTTTATAAATAGGCCGGTAAACAGCAAATGCCCTAAGGCATCAAATCATCACAAATCAAAATGATACTACCTTGTTTGTTTATAGCTGCTGCCAATAACATGGGGCGCGGAGTTTTCACCAGTGAGTTGATAGCAAAAGATACCGTTGTTGAAGTGGCGCCTGTTATTGTAATGAGCGGTACAGACAGGCAAAAAGTGGATGAAACATTGCTGCACGATTATATTTTTGAATGGGGGGAGGGGAAAAATGAATGTTGTATGGCCCTTGGTTATGTGCCCATGTACAATCATTCCTATACTTCTAATTGCGAGTATGAAATGGATTTTTCAGCACAAACCATTACTATTACCGCCATGCGCGAAATTAATGCCGGGGAAGAATTGTTTATTAACTACAATGGAGACTGGAACGATGCAAAACCAGTATGGTTTGATTGCTGATTTTATGAAGGGGTGATTTTGAAGTTACTGTAACAGGCATCACCAAAAAATCCCAAAATCACTAAATATCGGAATCAGCAATTGCTTTTTTTTAGTCTGTAATACGCTTGCCTGCGGTTATCCATGCAGTGATTTTATCGCGGTCCGATTGTGCCAGGGCAGGCCTGGGTGGTTGTGGCATCTGGTCTGCTGTGCCGGCCTGGTCTACGGCGCGTGTCTTTATAAGGTCGGCATAATCTACAATGGTGCAATCCACTGTATAATTCGGCGACTGGGTTCCGTTATGACAGCCGGTTACTGCACAATTGCTGGTTAGTATGGCTTTCACGGCTGTAAACAGCGGACCTGGTGTTCCGGTACAACCAACCGCTTTTGCTACCACTGTAGTACTCTGCGTACCGGTACAGCCAGCCGTGCTTTTTGCAGTAATGGTGTATTTGCCCGCCGCCAGGTTACTAAATGTGCCCGATGCCTGGAAAGTTCCATTGTTTATACTAAACGTAAAACCGCTGCTTCCGGTAGCCGTTGCCGTGATGCTGCCATTGGAAACGCCGGCATCGGCAGCTGTGACGGTGGTGCTTACTACTATGGTTACGCCGGTACATGGGTCGGTGGGTGTTGTAGTGCCACCGCCCTTACTGCACGCGATAAAATAAGACACAACAAGGAATGACAACACTGAAATCCTGCACAACAACAACAAGCGGCTACTCTTCATAAAAAAAAATTAAGTGGTACAGAGACAGGGGTGGTGGGTGTTAACGTTTTACCGGGTGCCTGTATTGTACGGTCAGGTTAATTCCAAAACTGCTGAGTTTGATATTTCCGAAACCTACGCCACCCAATGGTATTTTGGCATAGGGCTCTATCTGCCAGTTCATATGTTTTCCAAAACTTTTCTCAAATCCTGCAGAAAGAGAAAGAATGGAAAACACGTGATTAAAGGTGCTGTCATTGGTCCAGGCTGCGGTACCGGCCCAGCCTGACGCATCTTTATAAGAATAGTTATATGCCTGCTTTTTCATAATGTAGGAAGACATACCCGCACTGGCAAAATAAGCTGTTTTTGACCCGGGATTAAATGTATACCTGGCCAGCAACGGAACTTCCCACATCCGGCAATAGCCTTCTACCATTTGCAGGTTTACATATTGTGTCCAGTAGTGTTTTGGCGGATGGTAGTCGCTGCCGTTCAGTTTATAATTCTTTTTCGTGTATATGACACCGGTGTATGCCGACCAGTGTTTGTTAAACTGGTATCCGCCAGTTATTCCGAAATTGTAACCGGCATTGTCGCCATACGTGAACCTTACAGTACTTACATCCAGTCCGGCAGTAAGACCTATATTGATGGCTTTTTCATTTTTTGATTTGGCTTTTTTCTTTGCAGTAACAGCAGCACCGGTTTTGGCGGGGTTCACTAACTGCGAATCGGGGCGTACAGGTTGACCAGCAGTACCATCAACAGCGGCAGCATCTTCTGCAACAGCAGTTATATCTTTTTTACCTGGCAAAACATTGCTTCGCTTTGTATTGTCAGCATGATAATCGCCGGCAGCGAGATCAGTGGCTATAGTAGCATCGGTATTTCCGTCAAGTTTGTTACCTGCGGCATTCTTTTCCGGCTTGTCTTTATTTTCATTGGCCAGGACGGGAGATATATCGGCGGAAGCCTTTTGATGCTGTTTATGCTGCCTCGCGGTTGTTGTATAAGCAGATCTGGTTTTTTCGGTGCCGGAATTTTTTTCAATGGTAGTTTTAACCGCGTCTTCATTTCCGCTATTGGTTATTCCCTTGTATAAATGTTGTTGAGGATGTGTTTTTCTTCCTGTTGTTGCGCCATAAACAGGATTGTTTTTTACGGTGCCGGAAACTTTTTCATCCGTATTGGTAACCACTGCATCTTCTGCTGTTTTCCTGTTTGTCTTTGGCGCACGCTGATTTTTTGATGCTGAAACAGCCGCGGTATTTTTATTTGCAAAACCGGGGTTGTTTTTTACAGCAGCAGTATTTTCCGCTTTGTCAGGTTCATTATTATTGATGTTGTTGCTGGTGGGCTTGGTAGCTGTAGTAGCAGGTACAGCAGTAACACTATTGCCGGTTTTGGTTTTGTCTGTATAGTCTGTCTTTTTTGAATCGGGAAAAGCCTCATGCTTTGAAGCATCTGCGGCAGGCAGGGTTTTAACATCGGGTACAACGGTATTGCCTTCGCCGGATTTATTATCAGTTTTGGTTGGGGCATTTGTGCTGCCCGTTCCTGCAGTCACTTTGTTTTCATGATTGATTTTCTGTAAGCCATACCAAACTCCGCTGCCGGCTACTGATATACCCAGCAGCAGCAGGAAGAAAAAGAAGAAACCACGGCGTTTCTTTTCCTTTTCCTGTGGAAGTTCTTTGTCAAGGATTTGCTGCAGTGCATCCCATTCCGGCTTACCCGGTGCATGGTAGTGCTCTGCGGCATCCCTGCTTAAACGATCAATATCTTTGTCATCTGGTTTGTACATACGTGTTGTACTGGGTTTGGTGCGAAATGATTTTCCGCAGGTTATGCCTGGCTTTTGACAGGTTGGATTTGGATGCACCCACGCTTATCTGTAACTGGGTGGCTATTTCTTCATGTGTCATCCCTTCTATGGCAAACAGATTAAAAACGGTTCTGTATACAGGTGTTAGTTGTTTTATGGCTTCAATGATCTCTTCATACGATAATTTATCAATAGCAGACTCCTGCAAGTCTGGTACAGATTCGCTGTCTGTATTGTGCACATGTCCATTTACCATTGAATGGCGTTTGCGTAAATAATCAATACAGGTATTGATGATGATTCGCTTAAACCACGCTTTAAACAATGCCTCTGTATTCAACTGCCTGCCCGCATCAAACAGGTGCATATTCTTAAACAGTTTTACAAAAGATTCATTGGTAAGCTCCTCTGCTTCGTGCTGGTGGTTGGTATAGCGATAGCAGATTTTCATGGCATAACCATACAGCCAACGGTATAGTTCACCCTGGCTGTTGCGGTCGTTTTTGCAACACCCGTCAACAAGCGTCAATATATTAACAGCTTCATCGCTCAAAATATAGCTGGTGTAAGAAGGTATAGTAAATTACTTTATTCACAATCAGTACGAAACCCTCTTTGTACAGGTTGCCTGTAAAACTATTTTAATTTGGCTGTTTGTACAAGCGTTTTTTTTCAAAGAAATATACCAGGATCTGGTATAATTGGTTCGTCTTTAATCAATTAAGTAAAATAGGGCTGTGGTTACTGAAAAAATGCCCAGTAGCAAAACAGATTTATAAACTGGTAATAAGGATGGAAGCGTTTGCCCGGGTACAGGTTTGGGCCTGCAGCACCTCTTTGCCAACCACCAGGCTCAATACTTTTATACTGGTAAGCGATCCGGTAGAAACAACGCCTTCCATAATTTTTTTGTTTAACTGCGCATCGATGCTTTTGCGGTTTTGTTCTACCAGGTCTGTAATGCTGATGGTGGCTTTCTCGCGTAAAGCATGCAGAATCTTGCCATTAAAAAAGGTTTTGCCAATATTCAGCATAAGATCGCTGCTCTTTAAAGAATAGTCCAAATCTGGTATGATGATTACCTGGCTGCTGGTATCTAATTGTGGTGTGCCTGTTAAATAAAGACTTCCTTTTTTATCGCCATCAAAATCTACCAGTATTTCCACTTTGCCGTTCTCCGCACCCTGCAGCTGCACGTTTTTTATGATCACTTTTCTGCCTTCAATTTCGAACGAGGTATCCTTTACCAATTGGTTGATAATGCTATTGATAAAAGGATAATCGTATCTGGCGTTGGTATATACAGTTATGCCAGGAGGTAAATCTGCATTTTGCAGGGGTGGAAGAAAAGAAGCTGTGTAGTTATTGGTGCTGTCGCTGTGTAATTCAGGGAAACAATAAATACCCAATGTGGCCTGCAGCGTATCTTTTACACTGTTCATTTTACCCATTTTTACAGCCGATGGATTTATTTTAAGATAGCCATACTTATCCAATGGTATTTTTTTGTTGATGCGTTCGGCAAGGGCTTTGGTAGTGCTGCTAAAATCAAGCCCGTTTACCAGGCTGTCCATTGAGTAACAAAAAGCGTTGGTAGAGGATTTAATGCTGTCAATTACCTGCTGCGTAATATCCAGGTTAAACATAGACACCGTACATTTTTCCAGCGCTGAAGCCTTTTCTGCCCTGGTTTTTGTGTGAACGGTATAATTGGGTTGAAACTGCAAAACAGAACTGATATAAATATCTGTTTTTCTCATTGGTTCTTTGCCGAAACCACAACTGCCGCCAATCCACGGAGATGTTTGTTTGCCAAATGCGCAAACACATTTTTCACCAGATACCTGGTAAGTACCACTCAGCTTCACCAGCACCTGGTTGTTTACACAATTAAATGTAAAGCCACCCGGTACAAACCGGTATTTGTAATGAAAATCGCAGGAGGTCTGCAGGTACAGCGGCCAGCCATCGCTGGTCACTTCTTTTGGCACAAGAACAGCAGCTTTTTCAAGAAATGGTGCCATAGCTACTTTTACAGGCACATTAATATTGGATTCCGGCAACGCGGGCAATACCGATGCTGCGGGTATGGTAGTGTAACTTTTCCTGGAAGAAACACAAGACGCCAGTAAACAGGGCAATAAACAATACAAAAGCAATTTATTCATTCAGCCGGTTTTCAGGCTAAATTAAGCTGCAAAATGATAATGGAATGTAAAATAGCTGGCAAGGCCTTGTGGCTGGTTCGTGAGTAGCTATGCTGCCTGCCCGCAACACGGGCTTACTGCTTATAACCTGTGGAGCGCATTTTATTTTCGGGCAACTATCTGCCCGGAAAAATCGTATATTCATCAACCTTTTACAATAAAATTCCTGCTGGTTTACACCGATTGCATTACTGCTTTATAATTTATTTACCGAACCGGGGTAATGAAGAAATTTATCATTTTCCTTTTTTGTATTGGCTGCATGCTTGCTGCCAGGGCAGATCATATTACCGGAGGGGAAATGTATTATACTTATGCAGGCATTAAAGACGGCGAGTATCAATACAATGTAGTACTGAAGCTTTTCATGCGCTGCAACAGCGGAAGGTTTTTTAGTGATCCCACAGTTATCTCTGTATTTGACCGGGTAACGAATGAGCACATAAAAGATATCAGTACGCCACTGGCCAGCCAGGAGAATATTAGTCTTACCAGCACCAATCCCTGCATCACTGACCCACCTGTAGTCTGCTATGTTGTAGGTTATTTTTATTTCAGGGTGTCATTGCCAGCCTCTGTAAATGGGTACCTGCTTGCCAGCCAGGTTAATTACCGCGTGGCCAATATCAATAATTTTGGCAGTTATGTACAGGTAGGGGCTACTTATACGGCCGATATCCCTGGTAACCTACCCGGGGTAGCCGAAGCACCGGCCAATAATGCTGCCCATTTTACCGGCAGCGACCTGGTAGTAATATGCGAGAACAATTCTTTTTCGTACAGTTTTGCCGCCACCGACGCAGACGGCGATCAGTTAAGCTACTCATTTTGTAATGCATACGCCGGAGGAAACAACGGCACACCGGGCAATAGCCAGCCAGCTTCATCTCCCCCTTATTTTCCAGTTCCGTATGGCGCACCCAATTTTACGGGGTCTTCACCATTGGGCAACAGGGTAAAAATTGATGCGGCAACGGGGTTAATCACGGGTATCGGCCCTGCGGAAGGCAAATATGTGGTCACTGTATGTGTATCAGAAATACGCAATGGCGTGGTCATTGCCACGCAGCGCAAAGATTTGCAGATAAATATCACATCCTGCACGATTGCCTCCGCAACGTTGCCGCAACTGACCACCATATGCAAAGACGTTCCTGCCATTACGCTTACCAATCTCTCTACCAGTCCGCTCATAAAATCATACAATTGGCAACTGATAAACCAGGCGGGAACAGTTATTTTTAATTCAACCAGTCCTGCGCCAACGTATACGTTTGTTGATACGGGTTATTATGTGGTGAAGCTTTCCATCAACAAAGATGATTTGTGTTCAGATACTACCAGTGCACCAGTAAAAGTATATCCCGGTTTTAAAGCGGGTTTTACCAGTTCGGGTATTTGCGTAAACAAACCCACCGTTTTTACAGATGCATCGGTCAGTAAATACGGCACGGTTACCAATTGGAAATGGGATTTTGGGCAATTGAATGATTTTGACGATGTGTCTGACATACCAAATCCTTCTTATACTTATCCCGACCAGGGCCTGAAAGCCGTGCGACTGATTGTTGCAGATAGCAAAGGCTGCGTGGATACTGCCGTCAATGATATTACGATTGTTGATAAGCCGCCTATAAAAATGGCTTTTCGCGATTCTTTGATATGTGTTACCGATAAAGTGCAACTGCAGGCAAGCGGTAGTGGCAATTTTACCTGGACGCCACTGGTAAATATTGTTAATGCTGCAAGCGCAGATCCTGTTGTTTCGCCTGTCACCACCACTACTTATTTTGCCAACCTGGATGATAATGGATGCAAAAACCGCGATTCTGTACAAATACGGGTGGTAGATCATGTAACCCTGCAGCCAATGGCAGATACCGTTATTTGCCGTTCCGATACTATCCGTCTGCACCTGCTGTCCGACGGATTGCAATATTCATGGACGCCGGCCGCCCAGTTCATCAACGCCCATCTTCCCAATCCTGTTGCCATAACCAACAGTACTACGCTATACCAGGTTACAGCCAGTGTGGGTAGCTGCAGCAGCAAAGGCCAGGTACTGGTGTCTACTGTGCCTTACCCCGTTGCCAATGCCGGCGCCGATACAGTCATTTGTTTTAATACCAGTGCGCAATTGCACGGCACCACAAACGGCAGCTCTTTTTTATGGGCGCCCCCCAACTCACTCAACAGGCCCAACATTTTAGACCCTGTCGCAAAACCTGCTGGTACTACGGCGTACGTGCTGCTGGCCTATGATACCCGGGGTTGCCCTAAACCCGGCATAGACACGGTGCTGGTAAAAATGCTACCCAACATAAACCCCTATGCCGGAAATGATACCACTGTTGTAGTTAACCAACCGCTTCAATTACATGCCACCGGTGGTATCAGGTATGTATGGATACCAGCCACCAATTTATCGGACGCCAATATTGCCAACCCGGTTGCTGTTTTTAATGAGGCCAGTCCGGGTTTGCTATACAAAGTATTGGTTTACAATGAAGCCAATTGCGTAGATTCTGCAACTGTAAAAGTTAAAATATATAAGACACCGCCTTCCGTATTTGTGCCCAATGCGTTTACACCCAATGGAGATGGCAAAAATGATGCGCTGCGGCCTATTCTGGCAGGCATACAGCGCATGGAATATTTTAATGTGTACAACAGGTGGGGTCAGTTGGTGTTTAGTAATACCGACCCTGAGGCCCCGGGTTGGAACGGACGTTTGGCTGGCAAAGAACAGCCTGCAGATGCCTATATATGGGCTGTAAAGGCAATTGACTACAATGGAAAAGTATTTACTGAAAAAGGAGTAGTGCTTTTAATCAGGTACTAGTAAAAATACGGGCTAAAACAAAAACTTTTTTTGGAGGAATAAAAACTGGGAAAGCGTTGAAAATCAGATGTGTTTCGAGGGGATATTCGCAAAATCGGGCATTTTGCAAAGCCGGGAATAGAAGAATAAAAAAAATAATTTTGAATATTCCGTTTTATGTATAATTTCACGGCCTCTACAAAAAAAAAGGGTCCTTCCGTAGAAACGGACTGACCTCTAACGATTGCTTGCCATATGAAATTCTTCGAAATATGTTGAGCTGCTTGAACAGCTTTTCTTTTGCTTTTATACGACCTTTAACGATTCATTGCTTTGCCAAATCAACATCTCCAACACTTCCTTTTCTTTGACACAGTAAAGATAGGATGTGTTGGAATGTTATTTTAATCAAGTTATAAGTGTTTTTATTACGCTTAAACTAACCCCGGAAGCACAAAAACCTTTACCCTGCCGGGTTCTATGAAAATTTATTTATTATGTCCAACCGTTTTTCAGATAGTTTATTTCAGCTGGTCCATTCACTGGAAAAGTCGGAAAAAAGGAATTTTAAGCTGTATATCAAGCGGAGTTCGGGCAACGAAGACCTGAAAATCATTGAACTTTTTGATGCCCTTGATAAATTAAAGGAATATGACGAAGCGGTATTGCTTAAAAAATTGCCCTCCATTAAAAAACCGCAGCTTTCCAATATTAAGGTACACCTCTACAAACAGTTGCTGGCCAGTCTTCGTCTGCTTAAAAGTGCAGATAGTATTGATTTGCAACTGAATGAGCAGTTCGACTATGCGCATATTCTGTATAAAAAGGGTTTGTTTGCACAAAGCCTCAAAATCCTTGATAAAGCCAAGGAAACCGCCAAGGCCAACCAGAAATTTAATTTTTTGACCCTTGTGCTGGCCCTGGAAAAGCGGATAGAAATGCTTCATATTACCCGCAGTATGCAAAGCAGGGCCGAACAGCTCTCCGCGGAAACGGTGGAGGTAACCGGCCGGATAGACATGGTGGCCAAACTATCAAACCTGGCACTGCAATTATACAGCTGGTTTATAAAGAACGGTCATGCACGCAATGAGGACGATGAGATTGCAGTAAAGCATTTTTTTCATGAGCAGTTACCACCCAATGCAGAAGAACAAACCGGGTTTTATGAAAAACTATATCTTTTTCAAAGCTATTCCTGGTATGCATTTATACGGCAGGACTTTCTGATGTATTACCGTTATTCTCAGAAATGGGTAGATCTTTTTGGAGAGCACCCCCTGATGCAGCGTGTGGAAACCGGGCATTATATAAAAGGGCTTCATACTTTATTAAATGCCCATTTTGATCTGCGCAACTACGATAAATTTGAAATTGCCCTCCGCCAATTTGAAGCTTTTGCCAATACCGAAAGGGTAATGGATCACGACAATTTTCGCATTCAGGCCTTTATCTATATTACCAGTGCAAAAATAAACCAGCATTGTATGCTGGGTACTTTTAAAGCCGGCCTTTTGCTGGTACCGGCCATAGAAGAGAAAATGAATGAGTATGATTTGTTTATAGACAATCATCGCATTATGGTGCTGAACTATAAAATAGCTACTCTATATTTCGGTAGCGAAGATTATAGTACCTGCATAGACTACCTCCAGAAAATTATTAACGAACAGGTAGACATAAGAGATGATCTGCAATCTTATGCCCGTTTGCTGCACCTGCTGGCACATTTTGAAATGGGGAATTATGAATTGATGGAATACCTTACAAAATCGGTATACCGGTTTATGGCAAAAAAACAAAATGTTACCGTGCTGGAAGAAGAGATGTTTAAATTTTTACGGCACTCATTCCAGTTACCAAGAAATAAATTAAAGTCGGAGCTGGAAATGTTTTTACAAAAAGTGAAAAAATTTGAAAAGAGCCGGTTTGAAACCAGGGCCTTTGCTTACCTGGACATTATTTCCTGGCTGGAGGGAAAAGTAAATCAAAAACCAATGGCTACTATTATTCACGAAAAGTACCTGCAAAACCGCAAGCGTGTACTGGCCTGATTAACTAAACTACCATGATATTTTAAATGTTGGTTTTACAAACAGAAAGCCCCGATCAATTAATTGACCGGGGCTTTTGTATAATAGTAGCTTTTTATGGAAAAATGCCCAATTCTGCATAGCTGGTACCCACTTTATTAATAGCCACCACATAGGCGGCCGTGCGCATATCCGGAACTGCCGGATTGGCTTTCCATGCATCCATGATTTCGCGCGTGGCGGCAATCATGGTTTCTTCCAGACCGCTGTATACCAGGTCTGCTTCGTCTGCACCATGCATAATAAAATCCCTTTCCTTGCCGGAAACATTTTTACCGGTTAATTCTTCTATCTGGCCAAGGATATGACTGTTCATATTTTCTGTAAACCTTTTTTCCATTCGCCCATAACGGACATGGCTAAGGTTTTTTAACCATTCAAAATAGCTAACGGTTACCCCACCTGCATTCAGGTACATATCGGGAACCACCAGCACGCCTTTTTTTATAAAAGCTTCGTCTGCATCGGGTGTCAGCGGACCGTTTGCTGCTTCTCCTATTATTTTTGCCTTTATATTGGGGGCGTTGCTTACGTCTATTACATTTTCCAATGCGGCCGGTATCAGTATATCGCAGTCAAGTTCCAGTGCATCGGCCGATTTTGGAAAATTGGTAGCGCCGGGAAAATTTAGTATGGAACCTGTTTTTTTCCTGTGCTGAAAAACCGCTTCTTCATTTAAGCCATCGGCATTCATAATGGCGCCTTCAAATTCTGCCAGGGCAATTACTTTGGCGCCGCCTTCTCTGAAGAATTTGGCCGCATGATAGCCAACATTCCCCAGCCCCTGTACAATTACCCGCTTGTCCTGCACACCCAGGCTTAATCCTAATTTCTTCATTACATCGGGCATATTGCATACCTCGCGCAAACCGTAAAATACACCCAGGCCCGTTGCTTCCCTGCGGCCACGCACACCACCCTGTGTAACGGGCTTGCCGGTTACACAACCCAGGGCATCTATCTCGCCCGGGCGCATACTGGTGTAGGTATCCAGGATCCAGGCCATTTCACGTTCGCCGGTGCCATAGTCGGGTGCCGGTACATCGGTGCCAGGACCAATAAAATTTTTCTTAATCAGTTCATGGGTATAGCGCCTGGTTATTTTTTCCAGCTCGTAAGGAGTGTATTTTTTGGGGTCGATGCTGATACCACCCTTTGCACCACCAAATGGCACATTTACGATGGCACATTTATAGGTCATAAGTGCGGCCAGGGCCATTACCTCGTCAAGGTTTACCGATGTGGAAAAGCGGATACCACCTTTGCACGGTGTTTTGTGATGAGAGTGTTGAACGCGGTAAGCCTTAATTACTTCAATTTTGTCGCCAATTTTTACCGGGAAATGCATCCTGTACACCGAATTGCATTGCTTTATCTGTTCCAGTAAACCGGGATCGATACTGGTAAATTTCGCAGCTTTATCGAAGCTTTTTTCTACTGCTCCAAAAAAACTGTACTCATGTTGACCTGCCATAAGATGTGTTTTTAATTTTTATATAGTTACAATCGTTTGTTAGTTAAATATGGTTGTTTTTTTATTATTAATTTATACGGACCGTCATTGTTGCGTTATTGTTTAAGTTGAGGGTTAACAGCTAACGGCTGGTAACTTTTTCATGCAGTCAGCTACTGGAAGAACGAATAAATCGTTATTTGGTTTCTTTTTCCAGCCTGGTTATTTTTCTGTCCAAACGGATTAAATATAAAATGATACCCGTAAAAATTATCAGTATTACGCTTACCACCACATAAATCTTACCGTTGCTCCGCATGTTGAATGCTGTATATTGCTTTTCAGGATCGGTATCCTGGGCCAACAGCATAGCCGGTACTGCCAGGTATAAACAGGTAAACAGAAAAAATATTTTCTTAGCCATTCAATAAACTTTTCTCTTTTATCAAATCAATTCTGATTTTGAGCGATGTAAGCCACACGCCCAGCAAAGTCCAGCCAATAATAGCCGGGTAAAAAACAATCCTGAGCCGCTTATCCAAATCGTCGAAATTTAGTGCCGGGTTACCGCCCTTACCCGGGTGCAGGCTTTCCATTAACCTGGGCAGGATCCAGATAGTAGGAAACAGCATTGCAAAAGCAAAAATGTTATAGACAGCACTGATCCGGGCCCTTTTGTCGATATCGGTCAGTGAACCACGTAAAACCAGGTAGGCAAAATAGATGAGCAGCGCGATGGCCGCGCCTATAAGTTTTGGTTCGGTAAAAATTTGGGAGGCGTCGGCAAATTCTGTCCAGGTATATTTTGCCCACACGGCACCGGTAGTATAGCCCAATATGCCAAACAGGATACCGATTTTTGCGAAATTCAGCGCAAATATATCGTCCCTCAGGTTTTGTGAGCGCAGGTATTTGATGGAATAAATAACAGAAGTGGTAAACAATACCATCATAGCCATCCACATGCAAACATGAAAATACAGGTTGCGAATGGTTTCATGCAGAATTTCACGCGCCGGCACGCTAAATAACAGGCCTCCTGCAAACGTATAAAGCAGAAGACAAACACAAACTATTTTCCACCACGACTTGCGCATACCATATTGCGTTTAAGCGCTGCAAATGTAGGATAAAGCATATCAATATACTACCGTAAAAGTAAAATTAACCCTGGGGCAGTTGCATACGGGGCAGTATGGCAGTGCGCACAGTCAGCTTTGAATCAGGGTATTGTTAATGGAGTCTGGCTTAAGCCCGGATTTGTGCCTGTGATGGCCGCCGGTATAGGAGTTTATCGGGTTTTCCGGCAACTGTTGTTTGCCGCGCAAAAATCTTCTAGTCTTTCCATAAAAAAGGAAACAAGATAATGGCCAATGCTATTACCAATATGTCAAGCCCGGCAAGCAATGCAACCATTTGCAGCAGGCCGGCCTGGATGACGTCGGAAAAAACTATATTGGAAATTCTCATCAGCAGCATTAGTTGTGGAATAACCAGCGGAAAGCCCATAATGGCCATCAGCGCTGCATTTTGCTGGGCCCTTGCAGCAATGGCCGATAAAAAAGTAAATACAAGGCTCAGGCTGGTGCCACCCAATAACGTGATGCCTAAAAATTGAAATCCGTGAAGAACAGGGTTGCCCAGGAAAATAGCAAATAATAACCAACCGGCAAGCGTCATGGCTGCCATTAACAGCACATTGAATACCAATTTGGCCAGGATAAATTGCCGCCCGCCGGCAATAGAATAAAAATAAAGCATCCTGCCCCTGCTTTCTGCCAGGAAGCTTTTGGCCACAGCGTTTACGCAAACAAATAGTTGAATCATCCAGAACAACCCGTTCCATACACTGGCTTCTGGCTGTCCCATGGCAAGGTATAAAACGAAAATGGTGGCGGTTACATATAGTAGTATGCCGTAGAAACTGTACTGCTGGCGTATTTCAAGCAGTAAATCTTTTTTAAACAATGCAATAATGTGCCGGGTGGTTTTAATAACAAGTTATTTGCAACAAAAATAAACAGCTTGTCATTAATTCCGGTTAATTTTATTTATACCTGTGTTGATGAAAAAGACCCGACTATTAACCTGCCTGCTATTGCTTCTTCTATTTGCTTCTGCTGCAAAAGCGCAAATCATCAATATTGATCAAACAGATACCTCGGCTTATATAAAAAAGGCAGTATGGCAGGGAAATCTTTCGCTTGGGCTGGAAGTGGATAAACAAAAAACCACTTTGTTTGATGCCAGTAATTTCGGGAACGCGTCTTTACAAAAATTTAAAGAGCTTTTTATTTTATCTGCCAGCGAAAGGTTTACTTACAACGGCGATAACAGCTTTTTAAACAAAGGGTATGTGCATTTGCGCTGGCGTCATAACTATAAAGAGCAGTTGCACCCTGAAAGTTTTGTGCAATACCAGTGGGATGACGCGCTGGGCATGATACACCGTTTTGTTGCAGGGGAAAACCTGCGCTACAATTTCTGGCACCGCCAATTGTGGGAGCTAACGGTTGCTACCGGCGTAATGTATGAGGGCGAACTTTGGAATTATACGGCCGTGGACTCCTCCAAAATTCCCCCCAATGCAGTTAACCAGCAAAGCCGGGAAATTAAATCAAACAATTATATAAAACTGGAAGGCAATGTGTCTGCAGTAAGTAAATTGTCAATTATCGTTTTTTACCAGGCTGCATTTAATGATTTTTTCAGACCGCGCATCTCGGGGGTTATCAATTTCAATACAGATATTTCCAAACATTTCGCATTGGGCATTCAGTACAATGGTTTGTTTGATGCCGGCCCGGTGGTGCCTATCGTTAAATTTTATTATAATTACTCAACCAGCCTTGCCTATAAGTTTTAGTGCTCAGACTATTAGTACTTAGTATTCAGACTAAGCCGTTGCCGGGTCTGTGCTTCCATATTCGTCGGGTAGTATTCGACGAGTCTCAATACTGAATACTCAGTACTGTATACTACGTTACGACAAAGGGTCTTAATACTAAATACTCAGTACTAAATACTGCGGTACAACGACAGGTCTTAATACTAAGTACTCAATACTCAATACTATTTTACATTATGATAGCAATACCTGCACCTTGGCTCGTACATATCCTTTTCTCCCAATAAAACCTGGCCGGTTTGAGCCGTTTTACGGAAAGAGTAATTGGCTATGTTTCCACATTTTACGCAAATGGCATGCAACTTGGTTATATAGTCTGCTTTGGCAAGCAAAAAAGGCATTTGACCGAAGGGTTTGCCTGTATAATCCATATCAAGACCGGCTACTATAACACGTATGCCCCGCAGTGCAAGCTGATCGCATACTTCTGGTAGCTGGTCGTCAAAAAACTGGGCCTCATCAATGCCCACTACGTCAACGTCACTGGCCATCAGCAATATGGTTTGAGAGTTGTCGATGGGTGTGGAAACAACGGCATTTTCATCGTGCGAAATAATATTTTTAATATCGTACCTGATGTCCATTCCCGGTTTAAATATCTCTGCCTTCTGGTTGGCAATGCGCACCCTTTTCAACCGGCGGATAAGTTCTTCTGTTTTACCACTGAACATAGAACCACAGATAACTTCTATCCACCCGCGCCGCTCGCCTGAAAGATTGGGCTCAATAAACATGCTTTAACATTATTTGCTTAAAAATACTTATTAACTTTAACGGAGATTTTAACGTCAAATGTAGTACAACCCATGGAAAGAGTTAAGGCCCTTATTAACACATTGCACCAGCAGGCGCAGCAAAATGCCGGCCCGGCTGTTTTACTGGCTACCTTGCAGCAAATACAAATGGAACTAACGGGTGGTGTTAGTTCAGCCAGGCAGTTAAGTACTTCCAAAGTGGCAGTTGTAATGCCCAGCCACAGCAGGTTTATGCCCCCGGTTCCGGAAACCACAGACCTTATAAAAGAAGAGCCGGCAAAAAAAATACCCGGGCCCGCATTGGTAAAGGAATCAGTACAGCGTAATGATGAACAAACACCCGCGCAGAAAAAAAATGAAGACAATGGATGGTTATTTGACCCGATGAAGGAAATACCTACCCTCACCCACCAGGTAAATGCAAAAGAACTGAATGATGCAATTGGACAAACAGGCGCATCGCTTAATGATAAATTAAAAACAGAAAAAACAGAGCTGGCGGAAGTATTGACAGAAGCGCCCATCAGGGATTTGAAAAAAGGAATTGGTATTAATGATCGCTATGTTTTTTTAAATGAACTTTTCCGCGGAGACGATGCCATGTATGAAAGAAGCATCAAAACAATTAATGGATTCCGCATTCTGGCAGAGGCCGAATACTGGATAGAAAGAGAATTAAAAGTAAAAGTGGGGTGGGACGATAGTAAACCCACCACGCAGCATTTCTATCAATTGGTTAAAAGACGTTTTTCCTGAATATAACCGAGTATTTTTTGTGTAGCTCCTTTATTGGCGTATACATAGTTGCCCGCTGCCACAGACGCCATTTTATATTCTTCAGCGTTGCCCAGCAGCACCTGTAAATTTTCTTCCAGCTCAAGCGCATTTTCAATACAAAAAGCACCACCGGCATCAATCAACCCAACAGCTTCTCTAAATTTCTCAAATACGGGCCCGAATATAACCGGTTTGCTGTATACAGCCGCTTCCAGCACATTGTGCACCCCATCGTCTCCAAACCCACCGCCCACATAAGCTACAGTGGCATATTTATATAATTTAGACAGCATGCCAATATTGTCTACGATAAGGGTATTGGGTGCTGCGGCGGTTGACGGTTCCCTTTGAATTTGTAAGGCCTGAGCGGGGCTGGCAATAAGTGCCGAATAACGCACAGCATGATGAAATAACTTCTCGATATCCTTCAAATGTTGCTCGTCAATTTCGTGTGGCGCTATAATAAATTTTATTTCCGGGTGGGTATTGGCAAAATGGTCAAGTTCTTCTTCATCTTCTTCCCATGTACTGCCCGCCACAATTACAGGGCAGCCGTTCACAAATTGTTCTATTGCCGGTATACTGACTTGTTGGGCTGCAATTTCAATTACGCGGTCGAACCGGGTATCTCCGCCAACAGATACATTATCAGAAAACCCAATACTGCCCAGTAATTTTTTAGAATCCTGGTTTTGTACAAACAGACAGGTAAAGCAATTCAGCATATTGCGGTGAAAACCGCCCCAGCTTTTAAAAAATGGCTGTTCGGGCCTGAAAATGCCGGCCACCAGCAACAACGGAATATTTCTTTGCTTTATTTGCTGCAAATAGAAATACCAGTATTCATATTTTACCCAAACTACCAGCCTGGGGCGAACCATGTCGAGCATTTTCCTGGCGTTGCCAGGACCGTCCAGTGGCAGGTAGGTTACAAAATCGGCCCCCTTGTAATCTTTTCTTATTTCGTACCCCGAGGGTGAAAAAAAGCTCAGCAATATGCGATAGGAGGGATAACTGCTACGGATGCCTTCCAATAGGGGCCGGGCCTGTTCAAACTCGCCCAGGGAAGCACAATGAAACCAGATGATATCTCCCCCTTTTGTATCCGTAAAACGCCGTAAATTTTGGAAAACATTTTTTCTCCCTGATAACCAACGGCTTGCCTTTCGGTTAAAAGGAGATATTGCAATAATACTACCCCTGTAAAGCCATAAAAATAACCTGTAAAAAGCTATAGCCACCGTAATAATCAATTAAGTATACACAAATCTAAAATCAAACTTTCAGCCTACCTATATTTTATTATTTTTGCCGCAAATTAAAAGTTACCGGATGCAACCTATACAAATGGTCGACCTTAAAAAGCAATACCAGCATATCAAGGAAGATATTGATAAAGGCATCCACGCAGTTCTTGACAGCTCGGCTTATATTAACGGCAAGCCCGTTCAGGAATTTGCAGACAATCTCGCGGCTTACCTGCAGGTAAAGCATGTAATACCCTGTGCCAACGGAACAGACGCCCTGCAGATAGCCATGATGGCCCTGGGTTTACAGCCGGGCGATGAAGTAATTACACCATCCTTTACTTATGTAGCCACCACCGAAGTGATAGCCCTGTTGCGCCTGAAACCGGTATTTGTGGAGGTAGACAAAGAAACATTTTGCATAGACCCCGAAGCAGTGCGTAAGGCCATTACCCCCAGCACAAAGGCCATTGTGCCCGTGCATCTGTATGGACAGGCCGCCAATATGGAAGCCATTATGCAAATTGCAAAAGATTATGGCTTGTTTGTGATTGAAGACAATGCCCAGGCCATTGGCAGCGATTTTACATTTTCTGATGGCAGGAAAAAGAAAACAGGCACCATTGGTACCATTGGCACCACTTCTTTTTTCCCCTCTAAAAATCTTGGTTGCTATGGAGATGGGGGCGCAATATTTACTGACGACGATGCGTTAGCCAGCAAGTTGAAAATGATTGCCAATCACGGACAAAGCAGGCGCTATTACCATGATATGGTAGGATGTAATAGCAGGCTGGATACCATACAGGCAGCGGTATTAAACGTGAAACTGAAAAAACTGGATGAATATATTGACGCAAGAAGAAAAGTTGCTTATTTTTACGACCAGGCTTTTTCCAATCATCCCAAACTAAGTATCCCTGTAAGATCGCCATATACCAGGCATGTCTTTCATCAGTACACATTGCTGGTTGAAGGAGCAGACAGGGACGGATTGCACCAGTTTCTTGCCACCAACAATATCCCTTCTATGATTTATTACCCGGTGCCTGCCCATCGGCAGCAAATGTTTGCCGCATTTGGTGGAAGTTCTTTTCAGCTTCCTGTTACCGATTGGCTCACTGAACGGGTTATTTCATTGCCCATACATACCGAAATGGACAATGAGCAGCTAACATTGATTGCCTCAAAAGTTATTGAATACCTTAATAAATAATTTATAAACTCAACCACCTTTTCCCCATGAAGATAACTGTAGTAGGCACAGGCTATGTAGGACTAGTAACCGGAACCTGTTTTGCAGAAACCGGTAATGATGTCACCTGCGTTGATATCGACAAAAACAAAGTAGAGAAACTCAGCAACGGGCAGATTACCATTTATGAGCCCGGTCTCGAAAAATTATTTTTACGCAATGTAAAAGAAGAGCGTCTTCGTTTTACCACTTCGCTTGAGGAAGGTATTAAAGATGCGGTAATTATCTTTCTGGCGTTGCCCACCCCACCCGGAGAGGATGGGTCGGCCGATTTAAAATACATACTGGGTGTTTCTGACCACCTCGGAAAAATACTTACAGATTATAAGGTAATCATTGATAAAAGCACGGTACCTGTTGGCACCGCCGAAAAAGTGCATGCAGCCATTGCAGCCAATTACAAAGGCGATTTTGATGTGGTGTCCAATCCGGAATTTTTGCGCGAAGGCGTAGCCGTTGAAGATTTTATGAAGCCCGACAGGGTAGTAGTGGGCACCACCTCAGAGAGAGCCAGGAAGGTAATGGGCGATCTGTATGCCCCTTTTGTAAGACAAGGCAACCCTATTATTTTTATGGACGAGCGCTCTGCCGAGCTGACCAAATACGCCGCCAATTCTTTTCTTGCCACCAAGATTACATTTATGAATGAAATAGCCCTGCTTTGTGAAAAACTGGGCGCCGACGTGGACATGGTTCGCAGGGGCGTGGGCAGCGACGAGCGCATAGGCAAGCGTTTCCTGTTTCCAGGCATTGGCTATGGCGGAAGCTGTTTTCCCAAGGACGTACAGGCATTGGTGAAGTCTTCGCAGGATGTAAAATATGATTTCAAGATCCTGAATGCGGTAATGGATATCAATGAAAAACAGAAGCTTCATTTATTACCAAAAATTCAGAAATATTTCGGAAACAAACTGAAGGGAAAGAAGTTTGCATTGTGGGGACTGGCGTTTAAACCTAATACAGACGATATTCGCGAAGCACCTGCCCTGTACATGATAGATGCGTTGCTGGCAGAAGGCGCCACCGTGTGCGCTTTTGACCCCGAAGCAATGCCCAATGTAAAACAGGTAGTGGGCGATAAAATAACTTACGCAGAAAACCAGTACGATTGCCTGAAAGACGCGGATGCCCTGATTATTGCCACTGAATGGAATGAATTCAGGACGCCGAATTTCCTGAAAATCGTTACATCGTTAAAGAACAAAGTGATATTTGACGGCCGTAACTTATTCGATACCGGCGCTATAAAAGAGCTGGGCTTTTATTATGAGAGTGTAGGAAGGGCAACCGCCATACCCGCCAATAACAATCAAAGTAAATAAACTATTTATGAGTAAAAAAAGAGTATTGGTAACCGGCGCCGCAGGTTTTCTTGGTTCGCATTTGTGCGACCGGTTTATAAAAGAAGGGTTTCATGTAATTGGCATGGACAACCTGGTAACCGGCGATCTTAGAAATATAGAACATCTTTTTAAGCTGGAACATTTTGAATTTTATCATCATGATGTTTCAAAGTTTATACATATACCCGGGCAGCTGGATTATATTCTGAATTTTGCATCACCCGCCAGCCCTATAGATTACCTGAAGATTCCCATACAAACATTGAAAGTGGGTTCATTGGGAACGCACAATTGCCTCGGTTTGGCCAAAGCAAAAAAGGCAAGAATACTGGTGGCGTCTACATCAGAAATCTACGGAGATCCGCTGGTACACCCGCAAACAGAAGAATACTGGGGTAATGTAAACCCTGTGGGACCGCGTGGTGTGTACGATGAAGCAAAACGTTTCCAGGAAGCCATTACCATGGCATATCATAATTTTCATGGGGTAGAAACAAGGATAGTGCGCATTTTTAATACCTATGGTCCAAGAATGCGCTTAAACGACGGAAGGGCATTGCCTGCTTTTATTGGCCAGGCCCTGCGTGGCGAAGACCTGACCGTATTCGGTGATGGTTCTCAGACAAGAAGTTTTTGTTATGTAGATGACCTGGTAGAAGGTATTTACCGGTTACTGATGAGTGATTATCATTTGCCTGTAAACGTGGGCAACCCCAACGAAATTTCCCTGAAAGATTTTGCAGAAGAAATTATTAAGTTAACAGGCACAAAACAAAAAATAGTATACAAGCCTTTGCCCACTGACGATCCTAAACAGCGTAAGCCAGATATTACCAGGGCAAAGGAGGTATTGGGATGGTCGCCAAAAGTAAACCGCGCAGAAGGATTGAAAATAACATATGATTACTTTAAGTCATTGCCTAAAGAGGAGCTTGTAAAACAACCGAAGGAGTTTGTAAGCGTAATGTAAAATTTTGAAGTCAGGTTATAACAAAGAGGCTATTCAATGAATGATTTTTCCAGGACAATATTAGTAACAGGTGGAGCAGGTTTTATAGGTTCACACGTTGTACGGTTATTGGTGAACAAATACCCCGCTTACCGTATTGTAAATATGGATGCACTCACCTATGCGGGCAACCTGGAAAACCTGAAAGATGTAGAAAAAAAAATCAATTACGTTTTTGAGAAGGGCGATATTACAGACGAACAAAAAACTACGGAACTGTTTGCCAGGTATCATTTTGATGCAGTAATACACCTGGCTGCCGAAAGCCATGTAGACAGGAGCATTATGGATCCCCTGGCATTTGTAAAAACCAATGTACTGGGAACTGTTACGCTGCTTAACGTCTGCCGGCAATTTTGGAAAGATGAATTTGCAGGCAAATTGTTTTATCATGTATCAACTGATGAGGTATATGGTTCGCTGGGAAAGGAAGGATTTTTTACAGAGACCACTCCTTATGATCCGCATTCTCCCTACTCTGCTTCCAAAGCTGCTTCTGATCATTTTGTAAGAGCCTATTATGATACCTACGGGCTTCCGGTTATTTTGAGCAACTGTTCCAATAATTATGGTTCGCATCATTTTCCCGAAAAGCTGATTCCGTTAATGATCAACAACATCAAAAATAACAAGCCACTGCCGGTATATGGCAAGGGAGAAAATGTACGAGACTGGTTGTTTGTAGAGGATCATGCAAGGGCCATAGATACCATTTTTCACAAAGGCAAATTGGGCGAAAGTTATAATATAGGCGGGTTTAATGAGTGGAAGAATATCGACATCGTTCACTTGCTATGCAATATCATGGATAAAAAATTATCAAGGCCGGCAGGTACCAGCGCCCGGTTGATTACCTATGTAAAAGACAGGCCGGGACATGATCTCAGGTATGCTATTGATGCCAGTAAATTAAATAAAGAACTGGGCTGGCGCCCGTCTTTGCAGTTTGAAGAAGGATTGGAAAAAACAGTGGACTGGTACCTTGCCAATGAAGACTGGATAAATGACATTACCAGTGGCAATTACCAGCATTATTACGCAGAGCAATATGTAAAAAGATAAGAAACCGGCTGCTTTCTCACACGGTTGGCACCCTATCTATTTTTAAAGACGTAAAATAAAACTTCCCGGTTTACATGCCATTTACAGAAACAGCATTTCCAGGTTTATTGATTTTTGACCCCGTAGTTTTTGGAGACGAAAGGGGCTACTTTTTTGAATCATACAATGAAAAAACGTTTGCCGGGGATGGAGGCATTACTATTAAATTTGTGCAGGACAACCAGGCACGTTCTGTATATGGTGTTATAAGGGGCCTGCATTTTCAGAATAATCCGTTTGCGCAGACAAAACTCATACGTGTGCTGGAGGGAAGTATACTGGATGTTGTTGTAGACCTGCGGGTTGGTTCGCCGTCATATGCAAAGTGTTATTCAATAGAATTGTCGGCAGAAAATAAAAAACAGTTGCTGGTGCCACAGGGGTTTGCTCATGGGTACAGTGTTTTAAGCAACACCGCTGAAGTGTTCTACAAATGTGATAATTTTTATAGTAAAGAAGCGGAAGGCGGTCTTGCCTACAACGATCCGGCCCTGAAGATAGACTGGCAAATACCAACCGGTAAAATGATCCTGTCTGCGAAAGACGAATTGTATCCTGTATTTGCCAATTGCCGCCATAATTTTGTTTTTGAACATTAAAAAACCACATGCCAGAACCTGTAATTCTTGTTACCGGAGCCAATGGCCAGCTGGGTGCTGCAATAAGATCACTGTCATCTTTGTATCAGCAGTTTCAGTTTGTTTTTTTAACAAAGGAAGATCTTCCCATTCACCGTTTTGACCTGGTGCAGCAATATTTTGAAAAGACGTCGCCTGCTTTTTGCATTAATTGTGCAGCTTATACGGCTGTAGATAAAGCCGAAACTGAAAGAGATCTGGCCATGCAGATAAATGCGGAAGCGGTAGGCATACTGGCAGGTGTATGTAAGGCGTTCAATACAAAACTTATTCATATTTCTACCGACTATGTCTTTGATGGCACTGCCACAATACCTTACAGGGAAGACAGCATCACCCACCCGGTTAACTATTACGGAGCTACGAAATTAAAGGGCGAATCACTTTGTGTTGAACATAACAGCGAAAGCATCATTATCCGCACATCGTGGGTATATGCTGAGTATGGGAATAATTTTGTGAAGACAATGATACGGCTGATGAAAGAGCGAAACAGTTTAAACGTAGTAAACGATCAGCTGGGTTCTCCCACTTATGCAGTTGATCTGGCAAAACTGCTGCTTGATATTATTGCCGGAAGTAAATCCGGCAAGACAACCTGGACCCCTGGTATTTATCATTACAGCAATGAGGGCATAATCAGCTGGTATGATTTTGCAATGGCTATAAAAGAGCTCACACAAAGCAATTGCATTGTGCACCCGGTGCCCACTGCCCTGTACCCAACACCTGCAAAGCGGCCGGCCTGGTCAGTAATGGACAAGGAAAAAATAAAATCAGTTTACCACATTGTCATTCCCGCATGGAAACAAAGCCTGGCCGTTTGCATCAGCCATTTGCAGCATACATAGTAACGGAAATGCCGTATATCTCTTCCTATATTTTTATACCGGTTTTTTTGAAAAGATGGTAAAGGCTGAAGGCAGACAGGATGATCATAAAAGGTTCAACCGGATAGGTATATCGTTGCATGGCAAAATAGATAATGTGCACAATGGTTATGATAAGGAAGGGTATAATAAGTATCAATACCCCATAATTTTTTCTGTTTCGCCACCAGGCAGGCAGGCCAAAGGCAATAAGAAAAAAATTGCCCAGTCCTATGGCAATTCTTGTAGCTACCCCACGACCACTCGTGGAAGTAGAAGCATAGAATCCCCAAAGCTCCCATAAATTGGCCAGGCGGTTTTTTATAAATTGAATTGGGGCATTTTTAAAGGTAGTCAGGTATAGATTAACCGCCTTTGCGTTGGTGTTGTATTCGGGATGTTTGTCTGAATAATGCCAGTCGACATGACTGCCGGATGCAGTTATTGACGCCAGTATATTAAACCGGCCATGACCGGCCAGAGAAAATTCGCCCGTTTTCAGGTAACAATAAGAGCCCAAAAGCAAAAGGGGAAGCAGTGAGCCGGTAAGTAAACTGAAGCTAACCTTTTTCAGGTTAATGGTATCCATTAGCAGCAATAGTAATAATATGGGCAGTATTTCCGTGCGTACCAGGGTAGCGATGCCCAAAAAAATGCCGGCCCACCATTTCTTTTGGTTGTAATAAAAATAGTAAGCGCCTAAAAGAAAGAATGTAGTGGGCACCTCCGTCATCAGCCAGCGTACATAATTTATTTGGGAAGGGAAAAATGCAACAATGAAAGCGCCTATTAAGGCGATGGTTTCGCGGCCGGATATTTTTTTGGCAATATTGTAGGTGAAATAAATAATGAGCACCGACATCAGTATGTTAAGCCATAGCAAAACGGTTACAAAGCTGCCGCCAAAGCAAGTTTTGATAAGGGCAACAATAAAGGGGTAGCCGTTTGGGAAGAAATTGATATACCCGCCTTTCAACAGCGCGTCTGCCTGCGTAAAATAATCAATTGAATCTGTGTGTATGTTTGGCAAAGCAGAAAAAAATGATATGTATATCCTGCAAACCAGGCCAAAGAAAATGATGCCAAGGAATATTTTCTTTGGATAGTACTCACCGCCCGAACGTGCCTTTAACACAGAAGAAAGCTTTGTACCTGCATTATTAAAGATGACCATTTAATTTTTTTTATCAGAACGTGTATCAGCACTGGTGCACCAATGAACATTACCGGTGCTGTAATTGTAAAAGCAAAGCAAATAAAATTACATATTAAAATAATACCCCGTATGTTGTTGTTTTATGAAGGCCATTTTAAAAGCCTTTATATCTTTTTAGGGTACGGTATGCTGAAAAAAATAGTGCGCACATCCCTTGGCGCGGTGTCTGATTTCTTAAGATCAAATAGTCAGCCTTCTTTCTGCAAGGAGTAACTAACATTAAACAAATGGTATACAGAGATAAACAGGCTATTGGATGGTTTTGTGGCAGGGCAATTGTTTGAAGGGCCTTACTTGTTTTTACCCGGTGATACGGTGTTACCAGCACCGGTGTATACCTGTTGATACGAACGCTTTTTTATGGTCATATTGTGTGCCGGGTTCCAACGGTGGCACATGGCTAAAATTACATATAAAAGCTGTAATGATGAAAAAGATGCCGGGTAGTTTTTTGTAACCCGGGAATGGATTTAAAAGGCATTTTCGTCGCCTTTAATGGTTCGGTATACGGTCAGGAACATAATTCGCATATCCAGCCAGATGCTCCAGTTTTCCATGTACCAGATATCATGCTCTATACGCTTTCTTAATTGTTCCTCGTCTTTAATTTCCCCCCTGTATCCATGTACCTGGGCCCACCCGGTAACGCCTGGTTTAAGAAACTGGCGCACCATGTATTGTCCCATTATTTTTGAATAATCCTCCGTGTGCCTCAGCATATGCGGCCTGGGCCCAACAATGCTCATTTCGCCCTTGAACACATTAATAAACTGGGGAAATTCATCCAGGCTGGTCCTGCGCATAAACTTGCCAATTTTGGTCAGGCGGTCGTCATTGCGTTGCGCTTGTTTTGTATTGGCTTCGCTGTTAACCTTCATACTCCTGAATTTAAGGCAGTTAAATGTTTTATTATCGCGGCCGGTTCTTTGCTGGGCAAAAAATATGGGGCCTTTGGATTCAAACCAGATAATAATCCCCAGCAGTGGTATCAGCCAGGATAAAATGAAAACAATTACCAGGAAACTCACTACCAGGTCAAAAAACCTTTTCCGGCCGCGGCTGCTCACATCATCCAGCGGCTCGCTGCGCATAGACAATACGGGCATATCCCTCAGGTAATTAATATGCACCGGCTGCTTAATAAAAAAGCTGAGGTCGGGAATTATCTTAAAACGTATACATTCCTGGTCGGCCTGTTTAATCAGGTCATATACTATTTTTTCCTGTTCGGGAGAAATGGTTGAATAAATTTCATTGATCTCCATCTTTTTTGAGATCATAATTGCATTGCTGATATTGCTCAGGATGGGGTAAGTAGAAAGCTCATTCACATTGTCTTCTTCTTCGCAAAAGCCCATTATCTGCGTATTCAGGCTTTCTTCTTCCAGGTACATGGCCAGCTTTTTAGCCATATCGTTGTATCCAAGTATAATTACTTTCCTGGAAAGATGCTCTCCATGCCGGAAATAGTGCCGCAGCAACAAATAGATAAACCGGTTGATTAAAAGAAAGACCCCACTGAGCACCAGCACGGAAATTATAAAAATGCGCGATAGTTCGGTTTGGCGAAGAAAGAACAGGTACATCATGATGACTGCCAGCCATAAGATATATACCCGCATACTTTTTTTGGCAAATATTTCAAACGACATGATGTGGTACTCGTTGTAGATGGCGGAGATCCAGCAAAGTACCAGCCATGAAGTATTAAGAAACAACCAGAAACGGAAATAGGAGTTAACCAGTTCCGGTACTATTCTGGGTATAAAAACCAGGGTAAGCGTTACAGCCAGGTTCAGTGTTAAAAGATCCAGGCCCGCTATAGATGCCTGCAGAAATCTGATAAAACGACGGTTCATAAATAAATAATTGAAAAAAAATGATTAAAAAATGCATTAAAGATTTTTTAATGCTGCCTCCCAATGTTTCATGATATTTTCTTTTGATAAAAATATTTCCGCGTAGTTGCGGGCATTTGCTTTATAGACGTCCAGGTTGTTGTTCAGTGCTTTTTTTATTCCGTCTTTTAACGCAGTGGCGTTTTCCGGTTCTATTAATATACCTGCCTGGTATTTATCTATTACATCATGAAGGGTAGAGCCGGGTGCTGCCGTAACAATCGGACAACCGCCGGCTGCCAGTATGCTGGCCAGTTTGCTGGGCATTACCAGATCTGTGGCGGATTTTTTTTGCAGTACCAGGTGTATATCTGCAGTCGCCAGCAAGGCGGAAAGCATATTGTATGGCTGCAGGGGGAAAAACTTAACATTGGTAAGGTTGGCTTCCCTTGCACTGGCTTCCAGTTTTTCCTTGCCACCTCCACTGCCGGTAATGACAAAATGAATGTCTGGCTGGGCAATAAAATCTTTCGCTACGTCAAGAATGATTTCCAGGCCTTGTTTTTCACCTAAATTTCCCGAATACAATATTACCTTATCCGTATCGCGCAGGCCAAATTCTTTGCGCAGCGACTGCTCTTTGCTTAATGGCCTGATGGTATGCTCATCTACCCAGTTGGGGAACATAATTATTTTTGAAGAAGCAATCCCCTTCGATTCAATTTTCCGCTGCATACCGGGGCTGATAGTAGAAATGGCGGTACTCCGGCGCAGAATGAATTTTTCCGCCCCAAACATGATATTTAAAAAGTGTTTGTTTCTTATCATGCCCAAATCTTTCGCCGCATCCACCTGTAAATCCTGTATATGCGTTACAAGTTTTGTTCTTTTTAAACGGGTGTATATAAGTGGAAAAAAGCTCAGGTGAAAAGGGGGAGAAACACAAATGACAACATCGTATTTTTTTTGAAACAACGTTTTAAACCAAACTGGTATCATTGCCGTAACAAATGAAAACTCATGCAGGATACGCTTAACGGAGGTTACTTTTTCTGGTATATACAACGGACAACGGTAGATAACGGCCCCGTCAATGTTTTCTTTGCTCCACCACCTGTTGCTGTAACCTTTTTGGGCTTTCCACATAGGGTAGTAAGGTGTGGCAGTTATGACGTTTATTGTATGACCGTTTTGGGCCAGCCATGAGCCCATTTCTCCGGTATATTTGCCAATGCCTGTAAGTTCTGGTGCGTAATTAATGCCGTATATCAGGATTCTCATAATAAATTCAGGCAAACAACCTGATAAAACTATTTTTTAAAGCTGGTTCGGTAAAGTCTGTAATCATCCGTTTTCTTTCCATCTTGCTTTTTTAAACACTACGGGGTTGCCACTATAAATTCCATTGGGAGCCAGCGAGCCCACTACGTTTGAGCAGGCGGTTACCACGCTGTCTGTACCAACAACAACGTTGGGCGAAACAAAGGAAACGGCACCAATCCAACTACCATCTTCCAGTGTAATGGGCCCATTACGGTAAGGCATGCACGCAACCCTGAAATCATGGTTGCCGCCGCATAAAAACACCCGCTGACTTATACATACATTGTTTCCAATAGTCAATTTTTCAAAATTCAGCAGAAAAGCTTCTTCACCAATCCATACATCATTTCCTATCTCCAATTTCCAGGGCATATGAATGTTTACCCTGGGTTTTATTACAAGTCCTTTGCCTACTTTGGCGCCAAACAGGCGCAACAATGCAGCTTTAAAACCAGAAGGAAAAGGAAAAGCGGTCATGAAAAAGAGCATCTTTATCATGTACCAGCTTATTGTCTTAAACGTGCCGGCCCCGCGGTCGTAATTTGCAGTGGCTTTAAAATCGGCCAGTCTTACCCGCGAAGGCATATTTTCTGCATTCATTGTTGTTTTTTTAGAGTGCAGGGGATTAATACTTAGTTAAACGTACCCCGGGTATTAATATTATATTTTTAAAGCCCGCCCACTCCTGCCTGTTAAACACTATGTTATTTAAAAAATATATTTAATATGCTTATTTACAAATTATTAGAACAGCAATTGTCAAATGATCCCTTTCCCAAAAATGGGAAAACATAGAAATGCCTGCAATTCCAGGTAAAGTTACTGACTATAAGGGGATGAATACAATGCAGCCCGGTGCTCTTTTTTATACCGGTGCAGGGCTCCATTTTTACGGCTTTTCCATAATTTCCTCGCATATCTCAATGTATCTTGACGCCCGTTCAAAAGCAGTGGGAAAAGATTTTACTTTTTTTGTTCCATTGGCAACCAGGGTATCATACATGGTCTTGTCGGTTTTTAAACGGATGATTTTTTCCGCAATATCTGCCGGGTTAAAAGGGTCGAAATAAATGGCAGCATCGCCGCATATACTTCTGGCAAAACTTAAATCGGAAGTAAGTATGGGTTTTTTCATTACCATGGCTTCGGGATAGGAAGCAGAAAAACATTCCAGCATGGTAGGCAGCAACATGGCGTCGGACTGGCTGTATACGTAGGGGCAATCTGATGCGGCAACAACGCCCAGGTTTTTTATGTTTTCATCGCCATTGGCCAATACTTCAAATTCGGGCTGTTTGATGGTCAGGTAAAAATAAATATCATTGTGACCTTTTGATTTCAGTTCCTTTGAAACAGCCGGTATGATAGAAAGGTTTTTATGCAGGAAGTTGGAAGATACGGTTACCAGGCTAAACTGCCCGGGTATTTTTTCCGGAAATTTAATTGTTGCAGTGAGCAGGGCAGACGGCTCATCAAAATGATGATTATAGGTGTTGTTTACCACGTATATATTGCGTTTATCAATGCCCAGGTACCTGGAAAGACGGGTTTTTACATCATCTTCTTCTACCACATGGTAGATGGTATTTCTTTTGGTAAAATAATTCCTGAACGCATTTCCCAGCGATGTTTTAATACGTTCTTTCAGTGGAAGGCTTTTTATAAAAGCAGAATCCGGATTGATAGCCCATACGCTTGCAAAACCTACCAGGTGCTTTGCGGTGGGCGTCCAGTATGCAGGTGCAAAAACGGAGAATACGCAGTCGGCCCCAAATTTTCTTTCTGCTTCACCCAATTTTTTTATCTGTCTCAAAAAACCACGGCTTAGCGGTGTGCCGGTAGATAAAGGCAGCACCGTACAGTTGGAAGGAAATGATGTTATATCAATTTGCCTTTCTACTTCTTCGGATACTGCAATAAGATAGTTGTGACGGGTTATTTTCTTTACTTCTTCAAGAAAAGAAAGTGTAACCTGCAATGCCCCGCTCTTGCGTATATTAGAGGCATTTATCATTATGTTCATCTGCGTCTTTCTTTTGTTTTTTACTAAGGGTTTGTTTTTTTACGAACCTGTGGCCGCAATGGCAGCCATGCCGCCTTCGGCAAATTTTTCCGGACCCCAGTTCCTGATGTGTCTGCAGCCTTCTGCCCCCAGGCGTTTTGACAACGCAGGATCTTGTACAAATTTTTCGAGTATACTTTCCAGCTGTTCCACCGATTGGGGGTTAAACTGGAATCCGTTTACATCATTGATAACAAGATCGGCAGCACAGCCTACATTTTCAGATACAATGACAGCAGTACTGCAGGCCATGGCTTCATTTACCACCAATCCCCATTCTTCATACATACTGGGCAGAATAAATGCCTCGCAACGCGAAAAAAACAGCGGCGTTATGTCTACCTGCTGAAATGGGTAAAAAACAATTTCTGCTTTATTGCCCGATGTACTTGCCTGTGTTAGTCCCTCGCGTGTAGGAATTTTTAAATCGGCCGCCAGTGCCCTTAATGCTTTTTCCTCCCCGCCTTCGCCTACCAGTACCAGCGAAATATCCAGTGCGGGATAACGCTGCATTAAACCGGCATAGGCTTTAATAAGGCTGGAGATATTTTTCTTGGTTACAAATCTTCCCAGGTTCAGGAAATAACGTGCGGGCAAATTAGGTACGGGCAGTTTATCTGCTGCTTCATTTTTCCATTTTGCGGCCTCTGCTTCAAAATAGCGTCCGTCCACCACATCGTACCCTAAAAAAATCTTCGACGGGTTCATGCCATAGTCAATTGCATATTGTTTTTGCGGGTGGCCACCTACCAGTGCGCTGTTGAACATTCTTACCACCGAGTGTTTTACCAGTTTGCCAAAAAAAGAAGCTCTTTCTGTCAGGCGCCATGATTCATTCATCAATATTATTTTGCATCCGGCCATTTTTGCGGCAAAAACACAAAGTAAATTGGGCAGCGGCGAGTAACTGATAAGAAAAGCGGTTTTTATTTTTTGCCGGCGTAAAGATTTACCAAAACTGCTGGCCAGCTTTATTGCCTTCACTGCGCCGGTTGGCTCTCCTGTACCAAGCGTAATAACTTTTGCATTGGTGGGTACAACAGGCTTCCAGCCGTAAATGGCACTGGATTCGGAAAAGCGGTAGGCGTACAAATCGTCGCCCTGTGTTTTCAATGCTTCCGCCAGTGCTTCTATCCTTGCCACGTGGTAAGGTCCAAAATCTGAAAATATAATGGCTACATTTTTTCTCATGGGTGTATTGCTGTCGAATTGATGGTTAAAAAATTTACCTGGCCGGCAATATTTATTTTTTTGTGAATGGCTTTTCACCGATAAGGTGCAGGAGCCAGCTTATGGCGATTGAAATAATAATGGCAGCAAAAGCATACAGGAAATGCGATGGAAGGTATCCGTTATGGGTCTTCATTACAAAACCTGAGATAAGGCATACAATGGGCATATGCAAGGCATACAACGAATAGGAAAACGCCCCCAGTTTTTCAAACCGCTTTAAAAAATCAAAGAGTCTGGTTGTAAGCATCAGGTACAGGAAAATGGTAATGATAACACTAAGTATAATCTGTGCCGTTATTACCGGAAAATTACCCGAAGCCCCCGCTCCGGCAATTATCAGGAAAAAATACAGCGGAATCAGTCTTATATCTATGGATGTATACAACAGGATATCGGCCAGCAGCAATCCCGAGAACCAGATAATGAAAAGATTCAGCACACTGTGCAATAACAAAGGCATGGATGCCCCGTAAGTAAGATTGACCCACCAGATTACCACTACTGCTGCACTTACTGCGTATTTATTTTTGCGGAACAATACTATCAGCGGAACGTAGAGCATATAAAACCACCATTCATACATCAGCGACCACAAAGGGCCGTCTGTGCCCCAAACCGGCGTATATATTTTCTGTACAAAAACCAGGTTGCCCAGTAGTGTTTTCCAGCTTAAATCAGAATGTATATTTTCATTAATAGACGGGTAGGGGGTATTCGAAAAATAAATGGGTAAATTAAATTTGCGGCCCGTTATATCCAGAACAAACGTAAGCACAATGGCAATAATGAGCGGCGGGTAGATGCGCCGTACGCGTTTAATAAGGTAATCACTCACAATAAACTTTCCGTCCTTGTCTATGCGCCTGGAAACACTGTAGTGAATTACAAAACCGGATAATATAAAAAAGAAAATAACTGCTTCATTCCCGAATTTAAAGCAGGAAAAAAGATACATCAGCATTTTATTGAAGAAGGAATACTTTTCCGGGTGAAGCGAATAACCTTCCACGTAACCTTCCCAAAGTATCCATCTTGCATGGTGTATCAGTACATAAATAGCCGCAAAACCCCTTAATGAATCCAGTATTCTTAAATTGTCTTTTATCAGGGTTCTTCTCATATAATTAATCAGAGGTTCGCTAATTCGGTGGCAAACCGGGTGATAGTATATTGTTCCACCGTTGCCAGGCAATTAGCCGATAATAATTTTAGTTCAGCCGGGTTATTGGCAAAATGAGTTAATATACCCGCCAACTGTGCGGGTGTATTTTCATTCATTGATATACCGTTTTTTCCATTCTTTACCACATGAGCGCAGAAGAGGCTGGCAATTACCGGTACCTGCCAGGCCATCGCTTCCAGTTGTGTAAGACCAAACCCGTCTGAAAGGGTTGGAAACAAAAAAACGTCAGCTTCACGGTAAAAATTGTCTGTCTCTGCCCTGGTGGCAAGCCCTTTGTACTTTACGTTGGCATCTTTCAACAGGTTGTCGCTCACTTCTGCATGGCCCACCAGTATTAGTTCAATGGGGTAGTCCATCAGCAGTTTGGCTGTTTCCAGCACCAGGTGAATCCCTTTGCGGAGGGTGAGCGTGCCGAGAAAAAGGCAGCGCATGGGTCTTTCTTTGGTAAAGGCAGCCGGGTATTCTTTCTTATACTGGTAGTGTTGTTTACCCAACTGAAAAGGCAAATCAACAATCTTTATTTTATCTTCATCTATTCCTTCTTCTACCAGCCCCTGTTTGCTCCATTCAGAATTTACCATAATCACATCCGAAAGCCGGCATTCTTCCCTCCAGTTATCCCAATATACAGCGGGTGCTTTTTGCCAGGAACTGGGGTACAGGGCTGCATTTTTTTCAGTGATGGCAGCAACAATTTTTTCTTCTTTTATGGCCGGATCTATCTGGAACAATATTTTTCGCTGGCCACGTTTTGCGGCTGCTTTAAAAATCTCCAGCGATGTGTAGCTGGTGCCAAAAACCGTTTTAGCAGGCAATTTCAAAAACAAGGGCAGCGCTTTTTTCTGAAAGGCTTTATTTCTTGCCAGTATAAGCGGCCAGTCGCCCTTATATTTCAGGCGAAGCAATATTTCTGCCACCAGGAATTGTATGCTAAAGTGTTTTACTTTTTTGGGGTCTATTTCAGCATTGTACCTGTTTGAAAATGATTTGACCAGCCGCAGGGGAAAACGCGACAATAATTTTCTGGCCGATGATTTTCTTATCCAGGTGTCGGTTATCATCATCTCCAGCTTGTCTTGCGAAGCAAGTGCCTTTGGCAGCAGATAATGTGCACGTGCGCCAATATGGATACAGATTATTTTACCGGGCATGCTGCAATTGTTTTTTTACAAATTTTTTATACAGGTATACAAATATCATCATTGGCCAAAAGCTCATTAAAACAATGGAAAAGTCGCCCGCCAGGTCGCCGCTGCGAAATATGGGAATCATGGAAACCAGCAGTATGCCCGTCAAAAAAGAACTGAGATCAGAAGTAAAATAGCTGAATGCACGGTACAGCCATGCCAGTGCAAAGGCCCATATTACGCTGAATATAATCACGCCGTATTTACCGCCTTCTGCATAAAATACGCCCCAGATGGTGGGTGAAAAGCCGGCAGACTCTTCATCTATCCAGCCATGCCTTGCCTCTACATTTCTTACCCAGCTGGAAAGTGGTTTGCCGGGCCAGAGTGACCGGGGAATAGGTCTTAATAATATATTCAGGTGCTCTTTTCCGTAATCATAAGGCAATTGGTCGGGATATACCTGGTACATCATCATAAAGCCATCAATGAAATTGATATCATCTGCAATCAGCATACGGTCAACACTTTCCTTATAAAGGCTTGACAGTGTTAAATCAGACATCTTTCTATATCGCAGCACGCCGGCCGCCGAGAAAATAACCATGATTGAAAATATACCAACAATAGACAGTACCACTTTTTTGGAAGGCTTTATATTCCTGGTAAGGTAAAAGCCGATGGGTATCATCCATCCCAGGAACTGGAAACGGGTGGCTGTATCGTAGGTTAAATAAGCCAGCCCCAGAAACAGGATGATGAAAAAAAGCCTGACGTCTGCTTTTTGATCTTTATCGGCCAGTATTAAAAGAAAAAACAGGATAATAAAAGAGGTGGTACCCAGTTTTGTTAAAGTAGCATAGCCTACACTTACGTTTTTGAGTATGGTAGCCATGGCACCAAATATAATAAGACCGTAAATGATGGCTTTCTTTTTGGAGCGTATAAATGCGAACAGCAAATCATTGGAATCATTCAGTTTTCTGCGGGGCGATTTGTAGAAAATCATGAAACAATACATCATTATAGAAGTGCCCAGTAATATAAGATCGCTTACTTTATAGGCAATCTCAAAATTCCATTTAAAAGGAATTACATACTCGAAGCTAACCCAGTCGCTGTAACCAGCTTTTAATGAAATCAGCCGGTATTCAACAAATATGTTAAACAATGCCAGGAACAGCGGCACCTCGCATTTTCTTTTAACAAAGAAATAGATGGCCGCCACGGCATTAAAAAACAAAATAAGATAAACAAGATTTCTGTCCATTAGCTGTTGCTTATTCAAATTTGAAATACCAGCTACCCGGTTTTCCGGACCAGGTTATTGCCCGGCATTATACTTCTTCTTTCTTTTTCCTGCCACTAACCAGGAAGCTTAAACGCTGCAGATAGGAAGGCACCTGCGAGGCTTCTTCCAGTATGCCTTTTTTAAAACCTCCCCAGGTATCCTGTGTAAGTATCAAAGATTGCCTGATTACAAAAGGTATTAAAACAACATCTGAAATCAGTGTAGATACAGCCGCCCCCGCAATACCAAAGAAATAAGACAATACTCCGCAGGCTATAATGGCCAGCACCATTGCTATCAGGTATCTGATGGCCAGGCCCTCGTACTTATTGGAAGCCATGTGTATAACGCTGCTGGTAAACCAGAGGGCATTGAACGGTATAGGCAATAAAAACAATAAAAGCAATGATTGCGGCAATGGTATGGTGTGATGTGTCCAGAACCCATATAACCACTGGCCAAAAACGGCAAGAAAAAGTACACAGGTAACAGCTGCTGCAATAGAGACGGAAACGCCAATCCGGTGAAGGCGTGCAATGCGTTTATAGTCGCCAACACCAAATAAAAGACTTAATTCCGGCCACATTACCTGGTTAATAAGTTCCAGCATTTGGTTTACAGATCTTACCAACGTTCTTACAGAACCAAAAACGGCCACCGCTGCCGGGCCCAGTATTACCTGCACCATTAAAATATTTCCCTGGTAAATAAGTGCATTGCCCAGCGGAAACGCCTGGAAGGACAGCCCTTTTTTAAACAGGGGACGCACCTGGTTCCTGTCTATATCTTTTGCAGAGAAAGTGATTTCTTTTTTTGAACGGTAGCTTAGCCATTTCATGGCAAGCGTATACAGAACGGATGTACCAAGCACTGCCAGTGCCAGGTTATCAAACCGGTGGCTGAATTGCAGCACGATTACCATGCCCAGTAATTCGAACCATGGGCGAAAACTATACAGTATTACGGGCATATGCGCTTTCCTGGCCGATCTGAATCGGGCTTCATATACTTCGCTGAAAAAAGTGAGTAAGGTGGAGATGGTGAACCAGATAATCACCAGGGTAATTTCGCTGTGCCTTGCAGCAGGTAACTTTAGCAGTTGTTCTGAGGGCAGAAAAGGAACAATGCCCGATACCAGCAAAAGACCTCCAATAAAAATAGCTATCACCAGGGCCAGCGTAGTTGAATACACGGCACGTGCCTTTCCAATGTTTCCGGCGGCAGCAGCCATAGACATTTCATTGGATGCCACACTTCCAAAACCCAGGTTGGCAAGCTGTATCCAGGAAGGAAAAGAATAAAGCACCAGCCAGCGGCCATAGTCTTCAATACCCAAAAAAGAAAGTAAAACGGGCACTTGTATCAGCCTGAAGAGAACAGTTGATATTTTGCCCCATCCACTTGCCAGCGAATTGCGGATTAACGCAGCTTTTAGTTTCATTGATTGATTAAAATACGACTATAACTTGATAATGCAGGTTTTGATGCCGGTAACTGCGTATTGCCATAATAAATAAAGGCTTACTGATGGTATAAGCCTTTATTCACTGGAAAAGCGGCAGCTATCTTATTCAAACTGGTTTTTAATCATGTATCCGTTATCCTTTAAAAGTTTTTCTTTATGGAAATGGTCTACGTCGGTTGCCACCATTTCCTTTACCAGCATTGCAAGATCATATTTAGGTTTCCAACCCAGTTTTGTATTGGCCTTTGTGGGGTCTCCAATTAAAAGTTCTACTTCGGTAGGACGGAAATATGCCGGGTCAACTGCCACCACTTCCATGCCTTCTTCCAGCTGATAATTGGGATTTGTGCATTTGGCAACATATCCTTTTTCCTTTACTCCCTGGCCCCTGAACACAATTTCGATACCCAGTTCTGCAAAAGCCATGCGTACAAATTCTCTTACGCGCGTGGTAACGCCGGTAGCTATCACAAAATCTTCAGGGGTTTCCTGCTGCAGTATCAGCCACATAGCTTCTATATAATCTTTTGCGTGGCCCCAGTCGCGCTGTGCGTCAAGGTTACCAAGGTATAACTTGTCCTGCAGGCCCAGCGCAATTTTGGAAGCGGCGCGGGTTATTTTGCGGGTTACAAAAGTTTCTCCGCGCAGCGGGCTTTCGTGATTAAAAAGAATGCCGTTGCAGGCAAACATGCCATATGCTTCCCTGTAGTTTACTGTAATCCAGTAGGCATACATTTTTGCTACTGCATAGGGACTGCGTGGGTAGAAGGGGGTAGTCTCTTTCTGAGGCACTTCCTGTACCAACCCGTATAATTCTGATGTAGAAGCCTGGTATATCCTGGTCTTTTTTTCCAGGCCAAGTATGCGGATGGCTTCCAGCAACCTCAGTGTGCCGATGCCGTCTGCATTGGCTGTATATTCCGGTGTGTCGAAACTTACTTTTACATGGCTCATAGCACCCAGGTTATAAATTTCATCGGGCTTGGTCTGCTGTATAATGCGTATGAGATTGGTAGAATCTGTCAGGTCTCCGTAGTGCAGGGTGAAGCGCAGGTTTCTTTCATGGGGGTCCTGGTACAGGTGGTCAATACGGTCTGTATTAAACAGGGAGCTTCTTCTTTTGATGCCATGTACCATATAACCTTTATCCAGTAGAAATTCTGCCAGGTAAGCACCATCCTGACCGGTAATACCTGTAATCAACGCTGTTTTCATGTAAATTCTTTTTGTATTTATAAAAATCCGGGAAACCTGTAAATAATTAGAGGTTCCTTGCCGGTTGCAAAGCTAAGGAAACGAATAAACTAGTTTTTTATTTGAGAAAAGAAAACCTGTATTTATACAACCCCTTCTGTAATAGTTATTTGTGTTTGCATAAAATCCTGGTAGGCCAGTTGTATACCTTCGGTAAGTTCAATGCTGTGCCGCCAGCCAAGGGCGTGTAGTTTAGAAACATCCATCAGTTTACGGGGCGTGCCATCGGGTTTTGTTTTATCAAATACGATGGAGCCTTTAAAGCCCGTGATATTTTTTATTATTTCAGCCAGTTGGGCAATGGTCAGATCTTCGCCGGTACCGATATTGATTAATTCTTTTTCATTGTAGTGCTGCATCAGGAAAAAACAGGCCTCGGCCAGGTCATCAGAATAAAGAAATTCCCTTTTTACAGTACCTGTTCCCCATACCGTTACTTCAGCTGCATTATTTTCTTTTGCTTCGTGAAAACGGCGTATAAGACCGGGCAGTACATGAGAGTTGGTAGGGTGATAATTATCCCCCCTGCCATACATATTAGTAGGCATTACACTGATAAAATTGGCACCATACTGATCGCGGTAGGCTTCACACAATTTAATGCCCGCAATTTTTGCGATGGCATAGGGCTCATTGGTAGCTTCCAGCAAACCGGTAAGTAAATATTCCTCTTTAAGGGGCTGTGGCGCCAGTTTGGGATAGATACAGGAGCTACCCAGAAAGAGCAGTTTTTCCACACCATTTTTCCATGCCGCATGAATAATATTGGCTTCAATCAGCAGGTTCTCATATAAAAAATCGGCCCGGAAAGTATTGTTTGCAACAATGCCACCCACTTTTGCGGCAGCAAGAAACACAAATTCAGGACGTTCTTTTTCGAAAAAATCAAAAACAGCCTGTTGATTACGAAGATCCAGTTCTTTGGAACTGCGTACCAACAGGTTATTATAGCCCTTGCTTTCGAGGTTACGTTTAATTGCCGAGCCAACCATACCATTATGGCCGGCTATATAAATTTTTTGATTGGGTTCCATGCTAGCTTTGTCGGGGTAAAAATTACCGTAAGTATTTTTTTATTTTTTTGATCAGTAGTTCTAAAGATTATCTGAATGAATAGAGCCACTGTTGTTTCCTGGAATAATTGTTTGTTTCCTCCTTAATTATTTCCACGTTGGTAGTTTCTATTTCTGCATGCATCATATAGCCAAGAGATGGCAGCACCACTTTGACGGTTCTATTTTTTACAGAAACTACCTGGCCTTTTTGCATCACCAGCGGACCCCCTATTATACGCACGGTATCGTTAAGGTTAACGCCCGTTTTTTCAAGTTTCACCTCTTTATAACTATTAAGAAAATCTGAAATAGCCTCTATTTCTTCGTTACGAACCTGGGCAGGTTTGCCCAGCCAGTATACAAAATTTATTACGCCGTCAGTAAGCCGCACCGTTAATTGTTCACTTTCATCTATGCGTACAAAAACATAAGAGGTAAACAACGGCTCTGCAACCAATTTTTTTCTGTCGCTCCATTGTTTATATACTTTGTTCAGCGGGCAGTAGTATTCAATTTTCTTACGAAAAAGCAAGTCAGCCACTTTTTTCTCCCATCTGGGTCTGGTATAAACTACATACCATTTTTTAGTCAAACTATACATACCATAGGGTTTTATTGCGTTTTTGCTTCATATTTATTTATAGCTTCGCCAATCCGGTTACATTCTACGCGGTTAGCAAGGGTTATCAACTGAATTCCGGTTCCGTAAAAACTGCTTCCAATCAATGCTCCGGGTTACTAAAGCAAATACTATTAAATGCGTACTTCTTTTTTACCTTTTCCTTTTCCTTTTCCTTTTGCCTGGCGGTACCTGTAGCCGTAATCATAGTCGTAGCCGTACCCGTAACCAAAGCCATATTTGCCGGTGCCTCTTTTCTTCACCCCGTTAAATACAATACCCGTATTTTTCAACCTGTGCAGTTCTGCATTGTCATCTAAACGCTGCACATGTATTTTGGGTGTAACGCCATGACGGATAACATACACCGTAATATCGCACCAGGATGAAATGGTATAGGCATCCGTAATAGCCAGTACCGGTGTTGTATCTATAACTACTATATCAAAAACAGTTTCCAGGTAATCAAGCAGTTTCTGCGCTTTTCCATTCAATAAAAGTTCAGACAGATTTTCGCTGTCGTTATGTCCTGCAGGCACTATAAACAGGTTCTCACTGACTGTTGTTTTTTTAATAATATGGTCAGCTTCTTTCTCACCCTTTAAGTAATCGCAGGTGCCGATATCGTTGGATACATCAAAAATATTTGCCACTTGTGCCATATACAGGTCCATATCAACCAATACTACCTTGCGGCCTGTGGCGGCTATACTAAGTGCAAGGTTAGAGGCTACAAAGCTTTTGCCTTCGCCCGCTATGGAAGAGGTTACCATTATTTTCCGGGTGGTTGCCGGGTTGTTCAAAAAGCTAAGTGATGTTCTGATTTGACGAAACTGTTCTTCTATCAGTGACCGGCCGTTGCAGGGGATTAGTTTTTCTTTTGATTTTGCTAACACCAATTCTCCCAATACAGGCAGGGTGGTATAATTTTCAATATCGCTTCTGAACAATATTTTACCGTTCAGCACCTCTTTCAGCATAATGTACAACAGGCCAACCAGGAATGCACCCACCAGCGAAACAAAGAGCACGATTGTTTTTTGCGGGCTTACAGGTAAGGCAGATGATTCTGCTTTATCTACCAGGCGGCTGTCGGATACTGTAGAGCCAAAAGACAGGGCGGCTTCTTCTCTTTTCTGTAAAAGAAATGTGTAAATATTATTTTTTATCCCAACCGGCCGCTTCATTTCTGCCAGTTCCTGTTCCTGTTTGGGAACACTTTTTAAAAGAGAGGAATAACGGTTGATAGAGCTATTGATATTATCTCTTGCGGCTACCAGGCTTTTGCGCTGGTTGCGTACCAGTTCAATAATATTGGGCTTTATTTTATTGATTTCATTTTGTACCGATACCAGCACAGGGTTGCCCTCGCCGGTTGTTTTTTTCAATCTTTCATATTGTATTTCGGTATCGTACAATTGCTTTACCAACTGAGACAAAAGCGGGTCCTGTATACCGGCAGGCACCACTCCGGTTTGATTGCCTTTTGATACTACATACTTTTCAACTTCATCCAATGCGGCCAGTTGAGTGTTGATATCGCTGGCTTTCTGTTCGCTTTCACCGGCGCTTCTGAGGTATAACTGGCTTTGTTCGCTTAAATCTACTGCGCCCCTGTCTGTACGGTATTTTTGTATATGTCCTTCGGTAGAATCAAGTTCAGATTCAATCAGCTTTAATCTTTTGTCTACAAAATTCAATGTGTTGGTGGCCAGTTGGCTCTTATCCTGTATGGACACTTTGCTGTATACATACATAAGGGTGTTCAGGATAGCTTCGCCTCTTTCGGGGCTGGGATCTGCTAACTTAAGATTGATAACGGTAGATAATTTGCTGACAGGAGTAACTTCAAGTGTTTCTGAAATTCGTTTGGCCAGCCGTTTTGCATCAACCAGGGAAAAATAATATTCTTCGGGAGGGGCTGTCTTGTGGTAAAGTGGGTTTTCAGTAAACCGGCTGATGCCCCAGGGTGTGTTTACCCAGGTATTAACCGGGTATTTGTTTTTTTCGATGGTAACTGATTTATCAGCCGCTGACCACGTAAAGGTTATATGTGGTTTTTCGGTAAGTGAATCCGGGTATTTTAATTCAACAGAGATGGGGCTGCTGGCATACGCAGATTTTGTAATGAGACCGTTTTTTTCGAAAATGGGTGCATACAGGTACAGCTCTCTCACCACCTCGCCCATTATAGCCCTTGAACGGATGATTTCTGTTTCATTCTCTACAATTTTTTTAGAACTCAGCGGGTTCAGGGACTCCATTACTTTTGAATCATCCAGCCCTTTCTTTTCATCTTTGATTAAGATGGTGGCAGTTGATTCATACATGGGGGTAGCGGTACGCAGGTACAAATACCCGAGGCCCAGGCCGCAGAACATCAAAAGCAAAAACACCGGCCAATAGGGCCAATAGCGGAAAAATAACTGTTGCAAAAAGCTATTTTCAGTAGCTTCAATACCATGATTGGCCGAAACCTTCATTTTTTTCATACGCACATTTTGTTATTTAATAAGTCTGTCTGCTACCACCACCAATACCGACAATGCGGCAATAAAAGCTGGTAGCAATTGCCTGAAATTACTTACGCTGGCAACTTTATTTCTGTTGGGCTCTACATACACGACATCATTCGATTTTAAATAATAAAACGCCGATGTTAAAACTGCCGGTGAGTTCAGATCTAAACGCTTTACAATTTTTTTACCCTCTTCTTCGCGTATCAGTAACACATTGTCTCTTTTACCGTATATGGTTAAATCGCCCGCCAGCCCAATGGCCTCCAAAATGCTGATTTTTTCATTTGGAACCGTAATTACCGTGGGGCTGCTAACCTCACCCAAAACAGTTACCCTGAAATTCAAAAACCTTATAGTAATCAAAGGGTCTATCAGCAATTTTCTTTCAGTCAAACTATCGGTAATCGCATCATTCAACTGCTTTATGGTCATTCCCTCCGCTTTTATCTTTCCCAGCACCGGGAATTGTATGTTACCATCTTCATTTACCAGGTAACCTACGGTTTGTGTTGAACCTCCCCGGGCGCTGGCAGATGTGGTGGTTGGCAAAGTTGGCGCATTAAAAATCTGCGTTGCCTCTGTATTCAAACTGCTTACGTAAATACTCAGCAAATCGTTTTTATGAATCACCGGCGGCGGAGCATCGTAAGAAGTTTTATAAACACCATCCTCTATATCGTTGAAATAAGTGGTTTTTTTTGTACTTACACAAGATGTAAATGCAAGCACAAACGCGGATAAGGCAAATACAAAAGCATACTTATTTTTTGAATAGAGGACATAGCTCATAGTTATAGAGTAAATATATAATTATCAATTAATTATGGCGGCAAATGTGTTAGAAAGGCTTTTCGTAGTAAAAATCGTTAGTTGTGTTGGCCGGGATAGTGGATAAAGCGGATATTGCTTTGCGTCAGAATAGAATAGCTACTACATACAGGTGTCTTAACAAATGTAGGCAATAATCCCCTTTCAAATATATCGAATTTAAAATATACTGAAACTAATTAGTTGCCCTTATCTGCTCCTAAACTTACGCAAAGAAAACATATTTTTTTAAATAAAAAAATGGTAGATCCACTTATTTCCAGGAAGGTTATCAAAATGTAAATGAACTATTATTAATTAGTTATGTCTAAAAACCTAGCTATTAGAAGGATGTAACTCCTTGCCTGCAAATCGGCCTTACAAACAAAAAAAATATTCAAATTTAATTTGAATATTGGCGTAAAATTACAGGGCTATTCGTTTCCCGTCTTATTGAGCATTTTGATGCCTGTGGCGCTAATTTTATCTGCCTTATTGGCCACCACTTTAGCCACACCTACCTCCACCACGGTACCCAGGGTTTTTTTGATAAAACTGGAAGAACCCCTGAACAGAATTTTCTTTGAAAGAAAACCAGCAGCCAGCCCAACGGCGCCCTTCAGCAGATTTTTGCCAAATTCCGGCGACTTAACCGTGCTCTTAAACGCACCTTTTATTAAATTAACGGGTTTTAGTTCATCAAGAATGATGCGGGCGGTATTCTTCATGTTGTGTTCCTGCTGAACACATAAAGCTTCCAGTTCTGCGATACGCGCCTGCAAACTATCCGATGAGTGGGAGATGGGCGTCATTCCTGCGTTTTTAAGATTTTACCAATAATAAAATTATTAACCGGTGTTTTTACCAGGCTTTTGCGGTTTACATGGAAAATAATACCGGCCATACCATACAATGCTGCCACTATGAAAAAACCGTAATAATTTTTTCCCAGCCATTCGCCCAATAATAAGGCCAGGCCAATGCTAAGGCACAATACAAAGGCGCCCACAAAAAGCAATACCACCAGCGAGGACGCCGCGTCTGAAACAGTATCCGATGTTTTGTCGGCAATTTTTAATTTGAACAGAGCCGCCTTTGTTTCCGCGTACTCCCCTGCCTGGGAGAGCAATGATTCAAAATGACTGGGCTGTGCTTCCATTATGATAGAATTTTTGGTGGCCGGTACTTTTTATAAAAAATAGGGGAGATATTACGAAAGCGTATTTTTTGCATCCTGCTTCAGTGAATTAAATTTCATCCTGCCTTTTTCTTCCACATCTTCCGCATCTGATTTTACGCTGGCGTAGGATTCTTTTACCCCGTCAATAAAATCATTGAAAGAACTTTTTACCGATTCGCCCAAATCGCTTGTTTTTTTAGATATTTTTTTTCTTGTTTCTGAACCTTTGTCCGGTGCAAGTAATATACCCGCAAGCGCACCTACTGCTGCACCTGCTAAAAATCCTAATAGTGTTTTTGTGTTAGCCATAATTGTAAATTAAAAGGTTTATAAATGTCTTGCCTCGTTTATATACAACCCCAAAACATTGCCAAACAATTCGTATGAACCTTTTGCAGCAGTAAAATTTTAGTTCCTGAAGATTTTTAACAGCGGCTTGTATGTTTAATTACTCAATGCAGTCTGGCACCTGTGTACAATTTTCCACAACAAAGAAATTCGGTATTTGATTCATACTATAATATAAAAAGTGGAAATACATTTCGCAGACGCCGGTTCTAAAGATGGCATAATTATATATAAAAAGAAAATATAGAATAAATGTAAAAATAATATTGCCGGCGTTATTGGCTTTCCTTGACAACCCCTGATAAGACAGTACATAAACCGATAGTTATGCAGAACGGAACCTTGTTACAATATTTCCATTGGTATTATCCCCAGGATGGGAGTTTATGGAATAAATTAAAAAAAGACGCTGCTTCACTTGCAAAAATGGGTATTACGGCTGTTTGGTTACCACCGGCTTTCAAAGCAAACGCCGGCGGAATGAGTGTTGGCTATGATGTGTATGATTTGTACGATATCGGGGAGTTTGATCAAAAAAAATCTGTTCGTACAAAATACGGCACCAGGAAGGAATACATCGAAGCTGTTAAAACCGCGCATAAAGCCGGTCTGCAGGTATATGCAGATATAGTGGTCAATCACCTGGCGGGTGCTGATGAACCCGAAAAAATAAAGGCCCGTAAAGTGGATCCGGAAAACAGGAACGAATTCATATCTGAACCCTACGACATTGAGGCGTTTACAAAATTTACCCATCCCGGACGCAAGGGAAAATATTCATCTTTTGTATGGGATTATAATTGTTTTACCGGTGTTGACTACGATAATATCAAAAAAGAAACAGGCATTTACAGTATTTTAAATCAATATGGCGACGGATGGGAAGAAGTAGTAGACGATGAAAAAGGCAATTACGATTACCTGATGTATACAGATATTGAATTTCGTAACCCTGCCGTAAGAGAAGAATTAAAAAGATGGGCCGACTGGTACTACAATGAAATAAAGTTTGATGGTGTGCGGCTGGATGCGGTTAAACATATTTCCCCTGATTTTTATAAAGAATGGTTGGATTACCTGCGCAGCAGTACAAAGAAAGAAATATTTGCGGTGGGTGAATACTGGGCACCCGGCAACCTGCCGTTGCTGTTAAAGTACATTGATGCCACAGAGGGAAAGATGTCGTTGTTTGATGCATCCCTGCATCATAACCTGCATGAAGCCTCCCGTAGCGGAAAGGATTATGATTTATCCAAAATATTTGATAATACGCTGGTGGCGGCAATACCCGAACTGGCCGTTACCGTTGTTGATAACCACGATACACAACCACTGCAGGCGCTCGAAGCACCGGTGGAACCCTGGTTTAAACCCATTGCCTATGCACTGATACTTCTTCGCAGCAAAGGGTATCCCTGCGTATTTTATCCCGACATATATGGCGCCACTTATACAGACAAAGGAAGCGATGGTAATGACTATGAAATCTATTTGCCGGGCTGCGCGGATATTGACAAATTATTACAGGCCCGCAAGCTATATGCCTATGGTACGGAAAGAGATTATTTCGATCACGGAAACTGTGTAGGGTGGACAAGGGAGGGTTTGCCGGAGATGCCGGCCTCTGGCTGCGCGGTTTTGTTATCCAATGGCGATCGGGGGTTTAAAAAAATGGAAATGGGTGTTGCGCACAAGGGAAAAATATTTGTTGATTACCTGGGCAAAGTAAGTGAAACGGTAAAAATAGATGAGGATGGTTTCGGCGAATTTTTTTGTTCGCCGGGCGCTGTATCTGTTTGGATTGAAAACAAGGCGGGGAAGGGCAATTAAGAATAAAAACAACAACCAGTATTATGGAACATTTAATGTATTTAAAAATTGAAAATGATATTCGTTCTGCCAGGGTTACACATATCAGGCACCCGCTGCACCTGGCCTACCATGTTTTATTTGAAGACGGGTATGAAAATGTTTTTTTTACCGATGTAGAAACCGGCAACTGGATAGAAGAAGACCTGGGAGAAACTGTTCTGGCTGCTGCTTTCGGATCAAAAATCGATCTGCTGGACCAGGTATACCCAAGACCGCGCAAGCCTCTTTTATGGTGCAGGGCTTCTATGACTGATTTGATTATCAACTTTGGTTTTTGCAGTTATACAGAAAACAACAGTACTGTGTTTGAGATATACGCGGATAACCACAAATTTTTATGCAACCTGGTCCGGGATGACAGGAACAACTGGACCCTGTACGACTCTCAAAGGCCGGTAACAGCGCATCAATATGTTAAACAGGTGCAGGTAATTATCAGCATATTTGAAGGCATGGCCGACGGTGAATAAATCATCATACAAAAACACAATGGCCTTTATGGAACAGGTCGCAAAAAAATAATACCATGAAAAAAAGTAATAAAATGAGAAAAAATATTTTCCCGCTGCTCCTGCTTATCGTGTTACTCAGCAGCAGTCTTTGCAGTTGTCAGGCCATAGGTGATATATTTAAAGCAGGCGTATGGTCGGGCGTATTACTGGTAGTGGGAATTATAGCGCTCATTATTTTTATCATATCAAGGCTGGGAGGTAAAAAATAAAACGCAAGGGAAAAAAAAGAGGATACCGATGTATCCTCCTTTAACCCTAAAACCAAAACCCTCTACCTATGAAATGACGTACTTAACAATTTTAGCTGCATAAAAGCATAAGTAAGACCGTTTAACTGGCAACGTATCAACCGCCTCAGGTTAACATGCAAAAACGGTTCATTCAGAATGGCCCTGTAAGCCATTATCAGTTTCTTCTCACTTATTACGCATGATTTCAGAATGTCATCTTCGTCCGCCATCATTACCGGATTGCCGGGCATACAGAAATCTTTGTTTGGTGTTCTTATATTTCCTCCCATGGTTTCTATCTGGCCCGATAACTCGTTGGCATATTGATTTGTTTCCTGCGCCAGTGTTAAAATAGTTCTCTTCAATTCTTTATTCCTTACCACGCAAGCCCATGCTTCGAACTCAAGTTTTCTTTCTTTCAAAAGTTTGAAAAGAATGTCTAACTTTTCAAGCACAAAGGCCGGAATCCGGTTTAGGTTGGCGAATATCATGGCAAGCTTTTTATGGTATAATACGGGAACGCATTATATTATAATGATGCCCGTTCCTTATGGCTCAATTAATATACCATTTTTTTGCTGCTTTTACGGCTGTATAATCTGGCTTTGTTGTGGAATTTTTCTTGAATACGGGAAATCTTTCCCCATTTGTGGGCCAAAAAAACGTTGAATGAAAAGAATCATAGATAAGCTAAAAATCCACAACCGTGTAAGGGTTGGCTATGGCACCGCTTTTTTTTTGCTACTTATTTCTTACCTGATAACATTGTATTACAACCAGCAATTGCTGGAGCAATCACAATGGGTAGATCATACCAACAATACAATTATACACCTGGAGCGGATAATGTCGAATCTGAAAGATGCGGAAACCGGCGCACATGGTTATGCCGTAATGAAAGATCTGCGTTACCTGGATCCCTATTACACAAGTAGGGAGCGGGTGAATGCTGCCTTTAAATTACTCAATGCAGAAACAGCAGACAACAAACTTCAGCGCGAAAGACTGGATACTTTAAAAAAACTGATAGACCAGAAATTTGTCATTATACAGGGCAGCATTATTGCACTCCGGGAAAGTAATTTTTTAATAACGGATACAATAAAAACAATTACTTACGAAGGAAGGGTGGTCATGAACCAGATACGGGCTCTTGCAACACGCATGCAAATAAGAGAGGAAGGCGATTTAAAAATCCGGAGGGAAGGCGTACAAAGTAAATTCTCGAAACTCAGGGTGATTATCATTGTATCGCTGTCGATTGCGTTTTTGCTTCTCATATTTGGCTTTATCACCTACATCAGGGAAAATAAGGCAAGGCAGGAAGCGGATCAAAAAGTGCAGCAATACCAGGGACAGCTAAGGGAGCGTATTATGGAGTTAAGGAGTGTTAATAAAGAATTGCTGCAAATGCGCAGTATAGAAAAATTTGCGTCTACAGGCCGTATTGCGCGTACCATAGCACATGAGGTCAGAAACCCCCTTACCAATATTAACCTGGCTATGGAACAATTAAAGGCAGAAATGCCGGATCAGGGCGATAACGGTATTTTGTTTGAGATGATGCACCGCAACAGCAGCCGTATTAACCAGCTGATTACTGATTTGCTGAATTCCACAAAATTTGCTGAACTAACTTATACCAGCATATCTATTAATACACTGGCAGACGAGGCGCTGGAACTGGCAAAAGATCGTATTGCCCTTCACCATATCAGCGTAGTTAAAAAATATAGCAATGATATATGCGATGTGGCTGTGGACAAGGATAAATTAAGAATAGCATTTTTAAATATCATTGTAAATGCAATAGAAGCAATGGAGCCAGGAAAAGGAATTCTTACAATAACTACAAAGGGAGAAGGCGATAAATGTATCATAGAGATAGCCGATAACGGGGCCGGTATGGATAAAGAATCGATGAGCAGGTTGTTTGAACCCTATTTTACCAGCAAGCCAAAGGGCAACGGGCTTGGCTTAACCAATACACAAAATATTATTCTGAACCACAAGGGGACCATTCAGGCAGAAAGTGAAAAAGGAGTGGGAACAACGTTTATTATTTCCCTCAGTTTTACTTAGCGTAACAAAAAGACCTTTATAAATGCTATAAAGGTCTTTCTGTTTATTAAACCATCAGAGGCTTTCAATCCATTTGATGACATCGTCTTTTGTTTTTCCTACTTTCTTTTGTATACGTCCTACCAGTTCGTCGTCTTTTCCATCTTCATATAACAGATCATCATCTGTAAGCTGGGCGTATTGTTTTTTTGCCCTGCCCTTTATTTCATTCCAGTTGCCTTTTAATTTCAATTTCCAGGTTTCCATAAAGATTGTTTTTATTTTTTAAAAAAACATGGGGCTGCATTAATCGCTTGCGCCGCGTATTACCCTTAATAATACGGCGATGATGGCAATGACCAGCAGAATATGTATAAGGCCGGTGGCATGATACCCCCAAAAACCTATTGCCCATAGTATTACAAGTATGACTGCTATCAGGTATAAAAGACTACCCATTGTTTAATCATTTTTTAATAGTGACTAAAAACCAGTAATAACACTTATTCTCCTGTAAAATCTTTGCCAGAATTATCAGCATCATTTATTCCGCACCCGGCTTATTACAAAGATGGAGAAATGAGAACCTGCACATAACGGGAATTATTTTCCCCATTTTGTAGAAAAAGAAAGGGGGAACACTCAGAGCAGATTTTTCACTGCATAGTCAATTACCTCTCTTGTAAAAGGTTTGCTGATAAATAAATCGGCCCCTTCTGCCCGGGCTTTTTCACGTTCTATCAGTCCGTCGTGGGCAGTTATCATTACAATCTTCACCTGCGGATAATGGGTTTTTACATATGGGATAAAATCCAGCCCAAAACCGTCAGGCAAGTGATTGTCAAGAAATAAAATAGCGGGGGTATCTTTCTGCAGTACCTCCCTGGCGCTGGCCAGGTTGTTTACAAAAGCAGGCTTTAATTGCTTTTGCCTTAATATTCCACTCAAAAGGAAGCAGATATCAACCTCGTCATCTACAATAAGGGCTTTCAGGCTTTTATTAATTGTATCGTTCAATGCTTTCAAGGATAACCATATTTAAATAATTTAGGATTGCAGCAGATATGCAGCAATTAATTTGCCAGTAACGTATTGGTTTTGCCGGTAAAACCACCGGTTGATTAAATGGCATTAAATGCAGCCAAATCATTTATGAAGCAAGGGTCATTAAAACGGCCGGTTCTGTTAAACTGGTAAGCTATTTTAATGGCGGAACCATATACTGGTATAATTATTTATCATTAGAAGACTATCACAACTTTTTAAGGGCGCGGCAGCCGTGTTGGCAGGCCAGGGGATAAAAAAAGACTATAACGATGCTTTATAAAATCAAACAAATTTTTTATTTTTTAAAGCAGGTGATCAGTGATTTTACAGACGATAAAGCGTTAAAATTCAGTGCATCACTTTCTTACTATACCATCTTTTCAATAGCGCCTTTTCTTGCTATTATTATAACATTTACCAGTTTCTTTTTTAGCAAGGCAGCCATACAGGGAGAATTGTATCCCCAGATAAACAACCTGGTGGGTCATGAGGCGGCTTTCCAGATACAGCAAATGATTACCAATATTCATTTATCAAAAAACAGTGTTTTTGCTGCTGTAGTCAGCTTTATTGTACTAATTGTGGGTGCAACCGGCATTTTTAGTGAAATACAGGACTCTATTAATCATATATGGGGCCTCAAAAGCAAGCCCAGGCGTGGTTTAATTAAAATGCTGGTGAACCGGCTCATTTCTTTTTCGTTAATAATAAGCCTGGGGTTTTTGCTTATGGTGTCGTTATTGCTCAATGCACTGGTAGAAGCGCTGAGCAAGCAATTGATGCGGTTATTGCCCGGCAAAGGGGTATATGTGGTAGATATTCTTAACAATTTCCTTATGTTTATTCTACTATCGTTTCTTTTTGGCATTATTTTTAAAGTTTTACCAGATGCAAGGATTAAATGGAAAAATGTAATGGTGGGCGCCATTACGACAGCTATTCTTTTTATGATAGGTAAATTCTTTATAGGCTTTTACCTTGGACACAGCAACCTGGGCATTGTATACGGAACAGCCGGCTCTATTATAATTGTTATGCTTTGGGTGTATTACAGCGCAGTGATATTATATTTTGGGGCAGTATTTACCAAGGTGTATGCCAGGCGCTATGGCGGTAAAATAGTTCCGAACGATTATGCGGTTTGGATAAAAACAGAAGAAATAGAATTGCCTGCCGGGCCAATGAAATAGCTTTTTTTTAGATTAATTTCAACATTAAAATAACGACATATGAAGCGCATTCTTCTTATTGACGACGACATGGACATGTGCACACTCCTGGGCAGGTTTTTACAACGAAAGGGCTTTGAAACAGATGCTGCATACAGTGGCAATAAAGGAATTGCCAAATTCAAGGAGCAGCATTTTGATGTGGTATTGTGCGACTTCAGGCTGGGTGATAAGGAGGGCAGGGAAGTGCTGAAGGAAATCAAAGAAATTAATCCGTATGCGGTGGTGATTATCATTACCGGTTACTCCGACATTAAAATTGCGGTGGATGTAATTAAACACGGGGCATTCGACTATATTACCAAACCGCTTATTCCCGAGGAGGTGCTGAGTGTAATAAACAAATCGCTGCAGGAGGAACCTGCTTCAACAGGCGTAAGCCCGGCGCTTAAAAGAAATGCAGGCGCAACTGCAGGCGATAGTGAGTTTCTGCGGGGTCAGGCGGGTACTACCCGCGAATTGTATAAACAAATTGAACTGGTTGCACCTACCAACTACAGCATTATTTTATATGGTGAAAGCGGAACGGGTAAAGAAGTAATGGCAAAAACCATTCATCTTTCCAGCGCCCGGAAAGACAAGCCTTTTGTGGCGCTCGATTGCGGCACCTTGTCAAAAGAACTGGTAGGAAGTGAATTATTTGGCCATATGAAAGGGTCTTTTACCGGTGCATTGAGCGATAAAGAAGGACTTTTTGAAGTAGCCAATGGCGGAACACTTTTTCTTGATGAAGTATCCAATCTTTCGCTGGATATTCAGGCATCTTTGTTAAGGGTAATACAGGAAAGAAAGTTTAAGCGGGTAGGTGGTAATAAAGAAATCAATGCAGATGTACGCATCCTGGTGGCATCCAACGAGAACCTGCAGGAAGCTTACCGCAGGGGTAAATTCAGGGAAGACCTTTATCACCGGTTTAACGAATTCTCTATAAATATTCCCCCGCTGCGTGAACGAAAAGAAGATATTCCGCTGTTCGCAGATTTCTTTTTAAAACTATCCTGCCGGGAATTGAACAAAGAAATTGCCGGCTTTGAAGAAGAGGTGATGCAAATGTTTATCAATTATTCCTGGCCGGGTAACCTGCGCGAATTCAGGAATGTAATACGCAGGGCTGCCTTGCTAACCAACAGCGGTTTAATAGCCAGTAAAGTATTGCCCTGGGAAATGACACAGCACAATCCTTTAAAAGACGAAACGATACCCACAGGTACATTCACCAGCGTTGAGGCAGTGAACCTTCAGGCCGCACCGCAGGCAGCTGCGCGGCAACCGTTCGATCTGAAGAATGCGGCTTCACAGGCAGAATATGAAACGATTATGAATGTGCTGAAGCAGGTTAATTTTAATAAGTCAAAAGCCGCAGATATTTTAAAAATAGACAGAAAAACACTCTACAATAAATTACGGGTGTACGAATCGCACCAGCACAACGGGGAATAAGGTCTACAAATTTTTTAAAAATCAACATATTGAATTCGGTAAACCCCTGCCAGTCAGGGGTTTTGGTTTTTTAAATTGCTTTGCGGATATGAGGTACAGGCTTTGCCGCCTGTCACCTGTTATTCATTTTACATTTTTAACCTTAAAAGCATATTTTATGACAGCTTCTCCCGGAGTAATGACGACATTAAGCTACGTGATGGAAAAATTGCGTTTAAAAAGACAAGACAATGAATTTATCATAGCACCAGAAGGCTTTACCACTGGCAATGGTAAGTTTTATCAGCCGGAAGACTTAACCATCATTAAAACTTTTCGTTTTGAAGGAGATTCAAATCCTTCAGATGCTTGTATATTATATGTTATCGAAGCAAAAGATGGCCTGGTAGGATACAGCATCGACGCTTATGGCGCCTATAGTAATCACGATGACGATGGTTATGACGATTTTATCAGGAAAATGAAAGTAGAAGACAGGGATGAACAACAAATTTTTGAATAGGGTCTTTTTTTACAGGGTTGTTTTAGTTATTAGCAAAACCACTGATTTTTATCAGTGGTTTTTAGTTATTTGGTGTCAGTGCCACAGAGGCTTTTCAATTATATATCATCAGTATCTTTAGCAAACACCAATCATTCATTAGTGCATGACAACATTCTCCAATCGTATTACAAACTTGTTTGGTATCCGGTACCCCATCATACAGGCAGGCATGGTTTGGGCCAGTGGCTGGAGGCTGGCAGCCGCAGTAAGCAATGCAGGCGGACTGGGCATAATTGGCAGCGGCAGCATGTACCCCGATGTATTGAAGAAACATATTCAGAAATGCAAGGCTGCTACCGATCAACCCTTTGCCGTAAATGTGCCCTTACTTTATCCGGATATAGAAAAACATTTTGCCATTATAAGGGAAGAAAAAGTGCCCATTGTTTTTACCTCGGCAGGCAACCCGGCAGTATGGACGGGCATTCTAAAGAAGGAGGGCGTGACGGTAGTGCATGTGGTGAGCAGCAGCAAATTTGCAAAGAAAGCGGCAGCAGCAGGTTGCGATGCCGTAGTGGCCGAAGGTTTTGAAGCAGGCGGCCATAATGGAAGGGAGGAAACCGGCAGCATGGTACTTATTCCGGCAGTAACTGCGGCTGTGGAAATACCGGTTATTGCTGCAGGTGGAATCGCTACCGGACGGCAAATGATGGCAGCCATGGTAATGGGGGCAGAAGGAGTGCAAATGGGAACCCGCTTTGTGGCCAGTAATGAAGCCTCTTCTCACATCAATTTCAAAAACCTGGTGATAAACAGTAGCGAGGGCGATACGATGCTGAGCCTAAAAAAAATAGTACCGGTAAGGCTGGTACGGAATAAATTTTTTGAGGCAGTAAGCGAGGCCGAGCTTCGCGGCGCTGAGGCAGATGAATTGCTGCGGTTACTGGGCAGGGGCAGGGCTAAAAAAGGGATGTTTGAGGGTAACCTGGAAGAAGGAGAACTGGAAATTGGCCAGGTAAGTGCAATCGTAAGAAACATACAACCTGCAGCCGAAATTGTGCAGGAAACCTGGAAGGAATTTGAAGAGGCTGCTCGTAATCCATTTAGAATTGCATAACTTTATACAACAGGTAGTGTGAGTGGTTTTGTGCGGGTATCTTTTACCTAAACCAACTGCTTTTATGAAAAAATGTATCCCCATTCTCTTACTGCTGCTGCTCTTAAGTATTTTTTCTTTTGCCAATAGTGGTGGAAAAGAAAAAAAAGAAGATCCTGATATGACTGGTCTGGTAGTGGCAGCAGAAACCGGCCTGCCTTTAAAAGACGTAAATATTATTGCGTACAACAATTCAAAAAAAGAAAAATCGGCGATTAGTAATGCCAATGGTAATTTTTCATTGATCGATTTAAAACCCGGCATTTATAAATTCGTTTTTCAGAAAGATGGTTTTGAAAAAGTTATCCGCGAAAAGATTGTACTTAAACTAAATGAAGGTTACCAACTGACCGTTCAAATGTTTGAAGAAGAAAATATTTTTGACCTGATGCCTTCCCCGTTGCGGTTCAATGGCGGTGGTGACTAATTAATTTGTATGAATACTATATAAATAATAAGAAGGGGCCTGGCCCCTTCTTATTATTTTAGGGAAGAGGCTGGTCAGCATAAGTCGGAAGCATTCATATGTAAAAGTCAAAATTTAAGTGTACAATATTCATTGTATAGGAGGGGCATCAATTCATCTTCCAATTCGCCTTCTGTTCGCTAAAAAAGCGTTCCATTGTGTAACCATATGCCAGGATCGTCAGTCCAAGCCCTGGATATTTCATCTTTTTAATCCAAAAAATTAATGGCATGTTCAGATACAACCTAAAGACAGCCTGGCGACGTTTTGGGAAAGACCGGCAATTTACCATTCTTAATCTGATTGGGCTCTCAACCGGCCTGGCTACCGCACTATTGATCGGTTTGTGGGTGACTGAAGAAATGAGCGTTGATAAATTTCACAAAAAAGACGGGCAACGCTACCAGGTGATGAATAATTTTAAAACTCCCCAGGGCATTCTTACATGGGAAATAACACCCGTCCCCCTGGCGGAATCATTGGTGAAAGACATGCCAGAAGTGGAATACGCGGTAGCGGTGAATGATTTTTTTAACTGGCAAAGTAAGGAAGGCATTTTGTCATCCGGCGACACACATATACAGGCGCAGGGATGGAATGCCGGCAAAGATTTTTTTAACGTGTTTGTTTATGATTTTATCCAGGGAAATAAAGACCAGGCACTGGCAGATGAAAGCAATATTGTGCTATCTGAATCACTGGCGAAAAAATTGTTCCCTGCCACTGATAACATTATTGGTAAAACCCTTGAATGGAAGTATCCTTTTTTTAACGGCGTGTTCCGTGTGTCGGGTGTTTTTAAAGATCCCCCTGCAAACGCCACTGCTCATTTTGATTTCGTACTCAACATTGCGGTTCTGCTAAAAAATGAGGCGTCTGCCAGGGACTGGCAGCAATACCTCGCCAAAACCTATTTGATTGTAAAAAAAGGGACCAATGTTGATCGCTTCACTGAAAAGATTACAGGTTACTTAAAAACAAAGAACCCCGGATTGCAGCCATTTTCATTGTTTGTTCAGCAATATGATGCCAGATACCTCAACGGTAAATATGAAAATGGCAAACCCGCGGGCGGAAGAATTGCCTATGTAAAGTTGTTTTCCATTATTGCCTTATTCATATTGCTTATTGCCTGTATTAATTTTATGAACCTGTCTACTGCACAGGCTTCAGGAAAAATGAAGGAAGTAGGGGTAAAGAAAACGATAGGCGCAAGCCGGAGATCATTAGTTATCCAGTTCCTTGCAGAATCCATACTCATGGCCTTCTTGTCGCTGCTCATGGCATTTGTTTTTATTGCTTTGTTCCTGCCTCAATTCAATGCCATTACCGGCAAACATATTGAACTGGCGAATACGGCCGGTTTTATTTTGCCTGCGGTGGCCATTACTTTATTTACAGGAATCATATCGGGCTGCTATCCTGCATTTTATCTTTCAGGTTTTAACCCGGTGGCCGTGTTAAAAGGCAGGGTCGGCACTTTTTACGGGGAGCTATGGGTACGCAAAGGACTGGTAGTAGTCCAGTTTGTTATATCCATCGTCTTCATCATCGGGTTTTTAATTATCAATGAACAAGTCAAATACGCGCAAAACAAGAACCTTGGTTATAATAAAGATAATGTCCTGTGCTTTCAGTGGAAAGGCGCATTGTACAACCAATGGAATGGGTTAAAGGAAGGAAAGTCGAATGCTGCGTTTGAAGCTTTTATGACTGGCTTAAAGAATGTACCCGGTGTTGTAAGTGTAACAAATGCCACGGGTAATATCCTCGATAAGATTCCCGGCACATCTGGTGTTTCCTGGCGGGCGCAGGAAACGGATCGGAAATATCTTTTTCAATCGCCCATAGTGGGTTATGACTTTCTTGAAACACTGGATATACAACTCAAAGAAGGACGGTCATTTTCAAAAAAGTATAACGACGACTATTCAAAAATTATATTGAACGAAACTGCTGTTAAGATGATGGGACTGGAAGATCCCGTAGGTAAAGACATTGATCTTAATGGCAAAAGTAATATTGTGGGCGTGGTAAAAGACTTTCACTATGGTTCCCTTCACAATGCAATAGAACCTATGATTGTAAGGTTTGATCCCAACGGGCCTGATATTGCCGTAAGAATAAAAGCAGGTACGGAAACAAATACCATTGAACGGGTTAAAAAGTATTACAGTGAATTTCTTCCCGGCTACACGTTTGACTTTAGATTTATGGATGATAATTACCAGGCATTGTATGCTTCAGAAATGCGTGTAGCGGCGCTGTCAGGTTATTTTGTTGTGCTGGCCATTCTTATATCATGCCTGGGTCTGTTTGGACTTGCCGCTTTTACTGCACAGAAAAGACAGAAGGAAATTGGCATTCGCAAGGTGCTGGGAGCAACCGTTAGTGATGTGTCAATTATGTTATCAGGACAGTTTTTAAAGCTGGTATTTTTCGCTGTCGTTATCGCCCTGCCGGTGGCTTGGTGGACTATGAATAAATGGCTCGAAAGCTTTGCTGACCGGGTAACTATCAACTGGTGGTTTTTCATAGTTCCTGGCATGATGGCATTATTGCTGGCTTTGGTTACAGTGGGCTTCCATTCAATAAAGGCCGCAATCGCTAACCCGGTGAAGTCGCTCCGAACGGAGTAAGGGAAACCCATATGAATACCGGCCCTTAAGTCTTCCGGCAGGCTTAAGGGCCGGATAATTTAATTTCATCTGTAAGCTGTTGTGATTATTGCAATTTTCTATTTGTCAGTTCAAATGGTCAACCGCAATTTATAAATCAATGGTTCTGTCGTCTTCGTCATTTTTGCTCCGTCTGATGCGTACATTTTCTTTCCTGAAATAATGTTTGTATTTGTCTGTGACAGTTGCAGGCTGCAGCTTGCCATCTATCGTCAGTTCGCCGTTTTTATAGTGAATATCATAAGGGCCATCGGCTTTCAGCAAGCCATCTTTGTCCATCTCCATCAGCATGTTTTTATAGTTTTGTAATTCTTCGGCCGCCCGTTCCACGCCTTGCTGTGCCTTGTCCAGTTCTTTTCTGAAATCTTTTTTCAGATTTTCTTTTATGCTGTTTCTGGCCCTTTCCAGGTTTTCCTTCATTTTGCCTTCATTCATTTTTAATGCTTCCTTTGATGCCTCCAGTTCACGTTCTATTTTTTCCATATCCGGGGCTTTTATTTCTGCTATTGCTTTTTTTGTTGCCTCCGTTATTTTCTGCATTTCTTTCTGCATTTTTTCGCCGTCTATATTGGCAATCTGGCTCCGCATCTTTTCCATTTCGGCCTGCATTTTTTGCCAGTCAATTTGTTTGATGGCTTCCTGGGCCTGCAATCGTATTTTTTCCATGTCTATTTCTTTCATGGCCTTTGCTACTTGTTCTTCTATTCTTTCCGCGTCGATATTGGCCAGTGATTGTTCAAGTTGCCGGTGCATCTGATCCCAGTTTTTATTTTCAAATTGTTTCTCCAGGTTTTTTTGTGCTTTTTTTACTTCATTAAGCGCTTTGTCAATATCCCCGGTAATAACCGTCTTGTCTTCTTTTGCATGGTGTTTTCCAGGTATCGTGTCATGTTGTGCCGGGTTGTGAACAATTGCGGGATTTTGTTGCCAGGCCAGGCCGGCAAAACCAACTAAACAAATAAGCGCCACTGTTAATGCGGCAGGCGATAATACAAAACGTGCCATAAGGTTAATTTTCAGATGAATGATTTTGTTTACGAATAGGTTCGTATAAAAATACGATTGTTTTCGTAAATTGTTGCACGGTACAACCCCTTTTATCATTTTTAACATTTGCCGGATGGGGGCCATATATAGACAGCGCTGGCATCTGTCTTCCGGCGTAGGGGGGAATGGTATTCGTTTAACAGGCCGCTGTTATGCCACCGGGCTGGGTTTCGGCGTAAGGCTGGCCATAAACTCATCAATGCGTTGCTGTCCTTTGGCAAGCATGCCTTTCATGGCGGTAGGATCAAAATCCAGTCCGCCCAAACCACCACCCAGCGCTTCTTCCGGCCTTATTACATAGATGTTTAATGGCTTTTTACCGGTATAAGGATTATTAAAAGGGATGTTGAAATAATTCTCAATACTGGCCGGTGGAATACCGTCATCCCTCATTTTTTTCTGTACACTGGCTATATATTGAAGCGCCCGGTTGTAAATGCCGGGTACACGGATGTCGTTATAACCCACACCCGAAGTGAAAATATCAATCGTCTTTTCCAGGATGTTAAAAGCATCGCCAAAATTCTGTTCCGCAATATCTTTTGTATCGGGCGATAGTACGATGGTGTAAATTTCGTCTGCGCCGGCATCAATAGCCAGTTGTACACCGGCATACTCCTTTACACCGCCGTCTACGTATTGGCGCAATGGGGTGCTGCCCTTCTTTACTTCTATGGGCGGCATAAAGACCGGCTGGCAGGCGGAAGCCATTATTGCACGCCGCATCTCGTCCGGCTGGGCTACACTCATTATTTCATAGTCAGATACCAGGTTCAGGGTTTTGTTGGTAAAATTTACGGATGCGCCGGTTTGCAGGCAGGTGGTGGCAAAAAATACGGTCTTGTCCGACTGCATGACCTGGTTGCAGATATCGTCGGTATAATATTGTTTAACAAGGTTGCCAAGTGGCGTTGCATCGAACAGGGAATTACTGCCCAGCAGGCGGGCCACAATATTTCCTTTTGTAATAACCTGGTCGGTTGTAATGGTTGTATACAGTTTTTCCAGCAAATCGATCCGGCCCAGGGAAGCAAAAGGGGCAATCAATGAACCGGTACTGGTTCCGATAATAATATCAAATGTTATTTCGGGAAAATTAGCCGCCAGGTTTTTTAATACACCTACAGCAAAAGCGCCTTTGCAGCCGCCGCCACTGATGACCAAAGCTCTTTTCATAATTTGATTTTTTACAGCATTTAATTTATTTACCATCCAGGGGGTCACTGGCCATTTTTTTATGCAACAGGTTATAGCCTACACCGGCCTGGAACCACCATTGGTTCAGTGCATAATCCCGATGGGCGCTAAGACCCACCACTATCAGCTGTCCTATTTCTATATTCACCAGGCCGCCGATAAGTCTTTGCTGTGCCGTACCCCATAAATATTCTCCCTGCAATTGCACGTTCAGTACCGAGCCCAGCTTTTTTACATCGGGTGCCAGCAGGTTAACAACAAGGTTGGGCCCAAAAGCGCCCTGTAGTTTTTTATTGGTAAATACGCCGGCGGCGGTGCCACCCAACCGCAGGTGGCCGGGAACCACCGTAACCTGTGGCGAAAGCCTTAAGCTGCTGATAAAAAGATCGGGCGAGGATGTAAAATTGGTTGCTGCACCATGGTGTTCCTGCAGGTACATTACCCAACCCTTTGGAAATTCAGGTGTTTTTTGTGCCGCAACAAAAAGAAAAACCATGAAACAGGCGGTACTGGTCAGCAGTTTTTTCATTCAGAATGGCTTTAATGCGGTGTGAAGCTATTTTAAATGTAAACGCCGGACAATACCACTTTCAGGTGATAGGCTGATGGTTGATGGGTTCTGACTTTGCCGGTGAAGATGACGGGACAACCGGACGGGTTAGTCCCATGAGGTTTGCCGGGCGGCAGCGGCAGCGCTGCAAACCTCATAGGATTACAACGCAACAATGGCAATCACATCAGCTGTTTCTAAATGCCCATTTCCACATTTCTTTCCAGGTAGCTTTTTTGCCGTATAATAAAATACCTGTTCTGTATATTTTCGCGCTTATCCAGGTGGTGGTTAAAAATCCCAGGACAAGCAATAACATACTTAAACCCAGTTGCCAGTAAGGCACGGTACCCGGTACGCCAAAAGGAATTCTTGCCATCATTACAATGGGTGAGAAGAATGGAATGATACTGCTCCAGGTAGCCAGCGCACTGTCTGGATGGGTAATGGCATTTATCATGATAACCACGGCCAGAATAATAGGCATGGTAATAGGAAACATAAGACTTTGGGCGTCCTGCGGGTCTTCATTTACCGAGCTGCCCACAGCGGCAAAAAGCGATGCATAAAACAAATAACCAAACAAAAAGTAAAAGATAAAGCAGCCCGTTACCAGCAGCCAGTTTACAGAAGAGAATTGGTTTAACCCTTTGGCAAGACCAATCAATGCCTCATTTCCCTGCATATTCATTTGACCACCTGGTATACTTTTATTGGCTTCATTTACCTGCACCAAAAGGTCATGTGGAATAAGTGCGCCTATTACGCTGGAGAACGTGGTAATAAGAATGATCCACATCAGAAATTGTGTTAAACCTACCGCACCAATGCCGATTATTTTCCCCATCATCAGCTCAAATGGTTTTACCGAAGAAATAATTACTTCGGCAATGCGGTTGGTTTTTTCTTCCATTACCCCGCGCATTACCATGGCCCCGTAAATAAACAGGGTAATGTAAATAAGAAAACCGGCGCCATAGCCAACGCCATATGCCACCACTGAATTGCCATTTTGTGAATGGGCGCCCGGCCCTATCCTTTTTTCTTCCAGTTCAATTTTCCTGGCCGCATCCCTTACAGAATCGATATTGCTGGTATTTACCTGGTATTTCTCCATCAGCATATTATTCTCCAGGCCTTTTCTTATTTTTTCTTCAATATTGGCTACAGCGGTTACTGCATAGCTTTTACGCGAATACAAACGCCAGGTATCCGTATTATTAATGCCGGAATGCGGCGCATATAAAATAGCACTATAGCCATTTTTTTCATAGTTATTGGTATCTGCAACCGGGTTTAGTATCAGTTTGATTGACTTAATGCTGTCTGTTTGTTTCTTAAATACACCGGATGTATCGATGATGGCTACTTTTTCTTTGTCTGTATTCTTGATGGTTATGAAAACAATAATGCCTATAAGGGCTGCAAAAAAAAGAGGTGTCAGAAATGTAGAAAGAATAAAAGTTCTGTTTCTTACCCTGGTAAGGTATTCCCGCTTTATGATGAGCCAGATTTTGTTCATGTGCTATTGGATTTAGGGTAATGCTTATTTTAAACCACTGGTTGAAACTGCCTTGTTGCTGCCGTGCTTTCCACCAGTTTTATAAAGATATCATTGAGCGAAGGCAATATCTCGTGAAACTCTCTTATACCAGAAGACTGCCTGATAAAATGCTCCAGTACATCATTGGTGTTGTAGCCGTCTTTTATTTTTACTACCAGGCCATGGTTGTTTTCCCTTTCTTTTATCTCAAACGCATTGCTCATCAGTACAGCCGGCAGCGCGTCCATGCCTATATGAAAAAGATTTTCCTTAAACTGTTGCTTCACATCGTGCACCGTTCCATCCAGTATTTTGGTGCCTTTGTTTACAAGCATGATATGGTCGCACATTTCTTCTGCCTGTTCCATGCGGTGTGTGCTGAAAATAATGCTGCAGCCGCTTTTTTTCAGTTTGTATATTTCTTCTTTGATAAGGTTACTGTTAACGGGATCCAGCCCGCTGAAAGGTTCATCCAGTATGATCAGTTTGGGCTCGTGCAGTACGGTGATAACAAATTGCAGTTTCTGGCCCATCCCTTTACTCAGGTCCTCAATCTTTTTGTTCCACCAGGTTTGCATTTCAAATTTGTTGAACCAGGTTTTTATTTTTTTATAAGCATCCCTTCTGCGTAATCCTTTTAATTGCGCCAGGTACATGGCCTGCTCGCCTATCTTCATTTTTTTATACAAGCCGCGTTCTTCGGGCATATAGCCAATGCGTATGGCATCTTCTTCCGGCCGGAATTTCTTTCCGTCAAAAATAATTTCACCTTCATCGGGGAAAAAAATGCCCGTAATCATGCGCAACAGGGTCGTTTTGCCGGCACCATTGGGGCCCAATAGTCCAAATATGCTTCCGGGCTCAATAGAAAAGCTGATATCGTCTACGGCTTTCTGGGTGGCATAGTATTTCTTAAGATGGTGGACTTCCAGAAGTGGCATGCAGGTAAATTTAGTCTGATATAAACCAGGTTTCCAACGCTGCTTCCCAATAATGAGGAGCAACCTTTGATAAGACGAATATTGCTGGCAATTATTACAAATGCCGCAAGGTTTTTTATTGTGCTGGCATCAAAACCAACAGGGTTAATGGGAATTCCAAACAGAAGAGACAGTGGAAAGCCGGGTGCGGCGCTATCAATACCCGCCGGCGGACGGCCCGCCAGCCTGGCTTTTCCGCTGCTATGAATTCAGAAAGGCAACGGATTGACTACTGTTGTCGTTTACAGCGTTGCAGGGTCTTTTTCCCGGAAATAGTGACGGTATTTGTTTGGTGGTTGATGGGTCTTTCAACAATCATTTCAGCAATTCATCCATATTGCGGTTGTTGTCAATTTTGCCTTTTGCCTCCAGCATGCGCATGTCTTTGGCGTCCTGCAAAAAGTTGGAAGCAAAAATAAATTTATTCAGTTTTTCATTCTTGCTGAAGATAATGTCCTGGTTGCTGCCTTCCCATTCTTTAAGTCCCTCGTACATATAAATGATATGATCGCCGGTTTCCATCACACTGTTCATATCGTGGGTATTTACAACGGTGGTAATATTGTATTCAACCGTTATTTCCTGTATCAGTTTGTCAATCACCATTGAGGTCTGGGGGTCAAGACCGGAGTTGGGTTCGTCGCAAAACAGGTATTTTGGATTTAATACGATGGCCCTGGCAATACCCACCCGTTTTTTCATACCACCACTTATTTCCGCAGGATATTTTTTATTGGAATCTTTAAGGTTCACTCTGTCCAGTACTTCATTCACCCTTTTTCTTTTCTCTGCATAGGTCCAGGTAGTAAACATGTTTAGTGGAAACATGATATTCTTTTCTACCGTCAGGCTGTCAAACAGTGCAGAACCCTGGAACAGCATGCCGATCTGCTGCCGCAGTTCTTTCCGCTGTTCTTCATTCATTTCAGAAAAATTCACGTTGTCGTACAATATATCGCCCTGGTCGGGTTCAAACAATCCCACCAGGCATTTCATCAATACGGTTTTACCACTGCCGCTGGTGCCTATTATCAGGTTGCATTTGCCATCCTGCAGTACCGCGCTTACGTCGTTGAGTACTACTTTATCGCCAAATGTTTTTCTTATGTTTTTGAATTCAATCATAGCTTTAACTGGCCGGATTATTGAGTAATAGTTGTGCCAGCACATAGTCGGCAAAAAGAATCATAATACAACTTACAACAACGGCCCTGGTACTGGCCCTTCCAATTTCCAGCGCGCCGCCTTTTACATGGTAGCCATAATAAGCAGGTATGCTGGAAATAATAAACGCAAAGGTGTAGGCTTTTATGAGTGCAAACCACACATTAAAGGGAACAAAATTCTGCATCAGCCCCTTGTCAAAATCGTAAGAAGATAAAATGCCCGAGCCCAGGCCTGCAATTCTGCCACCCCAGACACCCAGACCTGCAGACAATACTACCAGCATGGGTATTACCAGCAAAGCCGCCACAATTCTTGGCGCAATCAGGTAGGCCTTTGTATTGATGCCCATTATTTCCAGTGCATCAATCTGCTCGCTGACGCGCATATTGCCCAGTTCACTTGCTATTTTGCTACCCACCACGCCGGCCAGTACAATACACACCAGGGTGGGTGCAAATTCAAGTATAACGGTATCCCTTACAATTTGGGCGATGCTTGCTTTTGGAATGATGGGACTAACCAACTGGTAAGCGGTTTGTACCGCCGATACAGCACCCATAAAAAAAGAAATGATAACCACAATGCCCAGTGAGCCGATACCTATTTCGGAACACTGGTGCATAAATTCTTTCCAGTACACCCGCATGTTTTCCGGTTTGGAAAACATGCCTTTCAGCATAAGGAGATAGCGGCCCAGATCGGTAAAAATGGTCATAGTTTGTTTGTAGTCAACAGGCAGTAACGGTTTTTACTCAATGGTTATTTTACTGTCGTTATCTATATTGGTTCGTTTGTCAAAAATAAAATCTATAAATCCTGCTTCATCTTTTTTGCCCTTCACCAATTGGCTGCTTCTTCCCATCTCCAGGCCTTTATTGTCGTATACCTTGATCAAAAGCCTGCGCGAAAAATCTTGTTTAAAAATAAAATAGATGCTCAGCATATTGTCTGTACCGTCTTTGCTCTTCAGGTCTATTTTACCAAAATCGATGGCTTTTAATGCGGTACTGTCGATCTTGCTGATATGTATTTCAAAAGACGACTTAACACCTTTGCTTACGCCCTTTGCTACTTCACTTACTGCCTGCCCGGCTTTCTCACTGGCTTTTTGTATTTTTTCATTCACATCGGCGCCACCGCAGGCAACCAGTACAAGGCATGAATACGGCAAAAAATATTTTATATTCATTTCAGTGGCTTTAAGAACTGAACCCACCCCGGTTTTGTCCAAAAGAGCGGGGCTGCGTTGTTTTTTGAAATTTGCCCCGGAATAATGCAACGATTGTTGTAAGATCTGAAAGCTTCAAACTTGCTCAAATTTACAGGTCTTTGCTCACTTTTTTAAAACCCCGCCACCAGCTTGTTTTTTCCTTTGGCGAAAACGTGTTGTTTTCAGTAGCCGTTGTTTTGGATTTTATTTGTGCGTCGATTACCGTTACAAGGGCCATATTGTATATCTGCCGTACAGAACTGCCTAACTGCAATACATGTACGGGTTTTTTCAGACCCAGCAGTATCGGGCCGATGGCATCTGCACCGCCTACTTCTTTTAACAGGTTGTAGGCTACGTTGCCTGCCGCCAGGTTAGGAAAAATAAGCGTGTTTACGTCCTGGTCCACCAGTTCGCTAAAAGGATAATTATCTCTTAATATCTCTTTATTAAAAGCCACACTGGCCTGCATTTCTCCATCTACCAGCAGTGAGGGGTTTCTTTGCTTCACTATCTTTCTTGCATCCGCCACCAGCTTTGCTTCCGCGCTGTTGCTGCTGCCAAAATTTGAATAACTGAGCATGGCCACCTTGGGTGTAAGATTGAAATTGCGTACTTCCTTGGCAGTCATTAAAGTTATGTCGGCCAGCTCTTCGGCAGTGGGGTTGAAATTTACAGTTGTGTCGGCCATAAAAAGCGGCCCGCGTTTGGTGAGCAGCAAATACATGCCGGCAATCTTTTTTACGCCGTCTTCTGTGCCAATTACCTGTAGGGCAGGACGTATGGTATCTGCATAATTTTTTGTAAGGCCCGATATCATACCATCTGCTTCGCCGGTTTCCACCATCATACAGCCAAAATAGCTGCGGTTCTTCATCATCTTAATGCCCTCGTATGAATTAAGCCCTTTGCGCTGGCGTTTGTGAAAAAACAGGTCGCCATATTCCTTGCGCTTTTCGTCGTATTCATCCAGTTGCGGATCAATAATGGGCATATCTTCCAGGTCAATGCCGTTGGCTTCTGCTATATCACGGATTTTTTTCTCATTGCCCAGAAGAATGGGATAGGCCACGCCTTCATCAAAACAAATCTGCGCGGTTTTTAGAATTTTCAGGTTGTCGGCTTCCGCAAAAACAATGCGTTTTGGATCGCGGCGGGCCTTGTTGCCAATGATTCTCATCAGCTGGTTGTCCAGCCCCAGCCTTTTATTCAGGTTGATGCTGTAAGAATCCCAGTTGGTAATAACGGTCTGGGCTACCCCGCTTTCAATGGCGGCTTTGGCCACAGCCGGCGCCACGGTGGACAGTAAACGCGGATCCAGCGGCTTGGGAATAATGTACGAGGGCCCAAATGAAATTGTTTTTTCATTATACGCCATGTTTACAATATCTGGTACGGGGCTTTTGGCCAATTCGGCCAGTGCGTGTACGGCAGCCAGTTTCATGGCTTCATTTATTTGCGTGGCGCGTACATCCAGGGCCCCACGAAAAATATACGGAAATCCCAGCACGTTGTTTACCTGGTTGGGGTAATCGCTGCGGCCGGTAGCCATAATCAGGTCATCGCGGCTTGCTATTGCTGCTTCGTAAGAAATTTCAGGGTCTGGGTTGGCCATGGCAAAAACGATGGGTCTTTTAGCCATGCTTTTTACCATTTCGGGTGTAACCACATTGCCCACGCTCAGACCCAGGAATACATCGGCATCTTTCATGGCAGAGGTCAAGGTGATATCGGCACTTTTTACTGCCAGCAATTTCCTGTCTTCTCCCAGATCTTCGCGTTTGTCATGTATAACACCGGCAATATCGAACAGGGTAAAATTTTCGTGCTTAGCGCCAAGTGCTACATATAATTTTACGCAGGCCATGGCCGCCGCACCGGCGCCATTGACCACAAATTTTACTTTATCAATTTTTTTCTTTTGCAGCTCCAGCGCATTCAGCAAGGCGGCGCTGCTAATGATAGCGGTGCCATGCTGGTCATCGTGCATTACCGGAATTTTTAACTGGCTGCGCAGTTGCTGCTCTATATAAAAGCATTCCGGCGCTTTAATATCTTCCAGGTTGATACCGCCAAAAGTGGGTTCAAGGCTTTTTACAATCTGTACAAATTTCTCGGGGTCTTTTTCGTTGATCTCAATGTCAAACACATCAATATCAGCAAAGATTTTAAATAATACACCCTTGCCTTCCATTACCGGTTTGCTGGCTTCGGGGCCAATATCGCCCAGGCCCAGTACGGCAGTACCATTACTGATAACGGCTACCAGGTTGCCCTTGGCGGTGTATTTATAAACGTTTTCGGTAAGAGCATGAATTTCTTTGCAGGGTTCTGCTACGCCGGGGCTGTAGGCCAGGCTGAGATCCCTTTGTGTTTTTGCTTCCTTGGTGGGCACTACTTCAATCTTTCCAGGTCTTCCCTTGGAATGGTATTCAAGCGCCTGCTCCCTTCTTAGTTTTTTTTGCATAGGCTATTCAGAATGGCGTGCAAAGTACGAAAATATAGATAGATGGGACACTTGAATGGGCCGGCATGGCGAAACCTGTTTTGGACTGCGGGTATACGCACAATAGCACATGAAGACAGCAGTATGGTTTTTTAACCAACCTGTTAAAACCAGCACCCGTTTTTTTTGGGCGATTGGCGCAAGGCAAAATGCCATATACGGCATTGGCGCAGTAACAATAGGAGCTGTTGTTACTTATTGTGACGATTTTAATTTAACGGCCGGCGGTACAAACTGTGGCAGTAATTATTTTTTTGCTTTCTCCCCGGTACCTGTTTTGTGCTGCAATATTTTGGAATGATTGATTGCGGGTTAATTTTGGCCATCTAACCGGGGTGGGATAAATTTAGGTAGTAAATTTAACAGGTACAGATGGACTACCGCCAACAAATCATTATTGATTTTGAACTGCATTCCGTGGAAGGCATAAAAAACTGTTTTGAAAACGGGGTTAACCCCAATGATACCGTTAATGGACAGCCGCTCATCAACAGCCTTATTAATATGTATGCACGCGGCCCGCTGTTTAAGGAATGTGTAAAAGTCTTTGTAGATTATGGACTGCAGTTCGATGATAAAGTATTGCTGGCTGTTTTGCTGGATGATGCAGATTCACTCAATGCGCAATTGGCAGCCGGCAAAGCTGCACTGTCAGCAAAATATTCATTCGATTGTACTTTCACCCCCTTGTACGAAGTGTCGCTGTTGCATATTTGTGCAGAGTACAATCATACTCACTGTGCGGGCGTACTGGTAAAACACGGGGCGGATATCAATGCAAAAGCCGGACTTGATGAAAACGGTTTTGGTGGGCAAACACCGGTTTTTCATACCGTCAACCAAAACCAGAACAGGTGCATTGACATGATGAAGCTGTTGCTTTCGCTGCACGCTGATCTGTCGGTAACTGTTAAAGGACTTATATGGGGCAGGGGTTATGAATGGGAAACGTTTATACCTGCTGTTAACCCCATCAGCTATGCCATGATGGGCTTGCTACGGCAGTTTCAAAGGACCGAGCAGCAGATTTATACCATTGTTGCCCTATTAATGAAAGCCCAATACGGAACAGCTTATTTTCCAGCCAACATTCCCAATAAATACCTGGATAGCTAAAGCCCGGTGCTATTGTATTCTTCATCTGTCACCCTTTGTAACCATTCCACTATGCCTTTTTGAATATTGGGGTTAATGGCAATATGTATAAATGCACTGTCGGCTGAAGCTCCGTGCCAGTGTATTACGCCGGGCGGAATTTTTACAGTATCTCCCTTACTTAATACCTGTTTTGCCTTGCCCTTTTCCTGGTAGTAACCGGTGCCATCGGTTACAATCAGGATTTGTCCGCGGGTATGTGTATGCCAGTTATTTCTTGCACCAGGTTCAAAATATACATTGCTAATGACGGTATTGAAAACATCATCTGCAGGTACTAAGTTTTTAACCCAGGCTGCACCTGTAAAATAATCAGACGGTGCTTTTTCTGCTCCCGGTAAAAGGGGGATTTGAGTTGCTGAATTGGTCATAACGGTTGCTGGTTGGTTGTAAAGTAAACAAGTTATTTTGGGTAATTGTTTAGTACGGCCTGGAATGCTCAATTACTGCAGTATTTGATTGGTTTATCGTTATCTCAGCAAAAAAGAGATACACCCTTATTTATAGCATAATAAAAGCCCGCTGAATGCATCAGCGGGCGTAGGGAATAGAGGGCAATTGCATTTTACCATCTGTCATGGCCACGACGATGCCAAAAAAAGCGTTCTCTTTCAAACCTGCGAAAACGTTCTTCCCGGCGGTCGTAACCACGGTACCTGTCGCCGAACCCGCGATGGCCATAATCATCATGCCCATAATTTCCACGACCATAATTGTCGCGGTTATAATTATCACGGCCATAACCGTTTGTAGCTGACTGTTCATGTCCCTGCTGACTGTATTGGCCGCCACCATACTGGGTGGCAGGGCCATTGTTTTGCTGCTGCATGTGCTGTCCCTGGTTGTAATTACCATTGTTGCTGCCGTTGCGCTGTGCATTGGCGGCATTAAACAGTAATAAACTACCGAGTAAAATGGTGCTGAGTAAAATTTTATTTTTCATAACTATAAATTTGATAGTAGTAAATCAAAACAAAGTCCAGTTTTGCCAGAAACTGTTATGAAAAAGTAAAGATCGGCGCATAACAAAATTTGTGATTTTGTCATTAAACTTTTTACATAAAATCACTCTAACGCGCCTGCGAAGCTGGCTATTTCTTTCTTCCACATTACAAGAACATCTTCCTGTATGACAACATCCGGTTTGTGAATCCCGATGCAGGAGGGGCTGCGATCGGGTGCCAGCCGCTCAGAAGCTTCCTTCGGCAGAATGACAAAATCGGTGCCTCGTCCAGCATGACAAAGTGATGCTTCTTTCTTCAGCATGAATTGAATTTACCCCGGCATAAAGGATTTTATGATGGCAGCAACATGGCAGCGAAACAGCTTCTATCTTTGAAAAAAGAAAAGCAATGGGTACAGCAATTCTTCCGGCGCCAACAGGCAACCTGGCGGCCAGTATACAGGGGGTATGGTGGCTGCTATCGCGCGAAGACTGGACAAAAGACAATGAACGCCGGATAGATCCTATCCTGGGTATGAAGCCGGTTGGTATACTCACTTACGCAAAAACACATTTTGCAGCGCAGTTTATGAAAAAAAACAGAACTGGTAATGAACAGATGCAACACACCCATACCGGTCATAACAACACACAGGCTACTGACGGTTATGATGCTTATTTCGGAACCTACCAGGTAAACGAAGAAACAGGAAAGGTGGCACATACATTAATCGGTTCTATTACACCGTCAAATATTGGAATGACGGTGTACCGCGATTTGCGGGCCAACGAAAATGAATTGATAATACAATTGGAGACCACCACCACCGAAGACGAACCCATTACGCGCACCTTAACCTGGAAGCGGATCAGTTAGCCATCAGGTGTATTAATCTTTTCAGGCACGGTCAATTTTTATACACCCGGATCAGCAATTCATAGATAGGGATTTGCGCCCTGAACCAATGAACTGCAGAATAGAGTCACCTTCTTTAAATTTTAAATAAATGAAAGCAGTTGTTTACGAAGCTTTTTCCGTGCGGCCACAAATACAAAACCTGGCAGATCCAACCCCTGAGCCACATGGGGTGGTAGTGGAAATAAAGGCAACAGGTATTTGCCGCAGCGACTGGCATGGCTGGGTGGGGCATGATGCTGATATACAATTGCCACATGTACCCGGACACGAACTGGCGGGAGTAATTGTAGCTGTGGGTAAAGAGGTAAAACGCTGGAAAACCGGCGACCGGGTAACCATGCCATTTGTAGCAGGCTGTGGTGTTTGCGCTGAGTGCAGTTCTGGCAACCAGCAGGTGTGCAACCATCAATTTCAACCTGGTTTTACCCACTGGGGTTCATTTGCGGAATATACTTCTTTGCATTATGCAGATGATAACCTGGTGCGGCTTCCTCCCGGACTTGATTTTACAACGGCTGCCAGTTTGGGTTGTCGTTTCGCCACTTCTTTTCGTGCTGTTGTTGACCAGGGAAAACTGCGTGCAGGTCAGTGGGTAGCCGTGCATGGATGTGGCGGCGTTGGTCTTTCCGCCATTATGATAGCCCATGCCTGCGGCGCCAATGTGATTGCAATAGATATTGCCGATGAAAAACTGGCTTTTGCCAAAACATTGGGGGCCGTGGCTACTGTGCACGCAGGCAATACAGCCAATATTGTGGAAGCTGTTCTTGATGCCTCCGGCGGCGGGGCTCATCTTTCTATTGATGCACTGGGCCACCCGGACACCTGTTTTAATTCTATCAGTAATTTACGAAAACGTGGTAAACATGTGCAGGTAGGATTGATGCTGGCGGAAAACAGTACACCGAAAATTCCTATGGCCAAAGTTATTGCCAATGAGCTGGAGATCCTGGGCAGTCATGGCATGCAGGCCTACCGTTATGAAGCAATGATGGAAATGATTCAATCGGGTAGATTGATGCCACAAAAGCTGGTGGGACAAACCATTACGCTGGCCCAGTCTGTTGACGTCTTAATGAATATGAATAAATTTGAATCGACCGGCGTAACAGTTATTACCAGTTTTTAGGGTGGATAAATCCTGGCAGCTATTCAACCTGCTCCTACGCGGTTCTACGCGTTTAATAAGCCGGGCAAATGATTTGATTCATTAATTTTATCTTTGGATCACCACCCGGGTGAGATGAACGGCCATACCCTGTTTGCATAAACTTTATATTGTCCGCAGTTCCAGCAAGGTTTTTTGTATTACTCAAAAATAAATTGTCAGTTATGCGAAACAAAAACACTACACTCCTTTACAAATGGTTCAATGAAGTTTGGAACAATGGCCGCAGGGACGCTATCGGTGAATTGTTGTCGGACAATGTAATTGCACACGGGCTGGGTCCCGACAGGAATATCCAGGGTATAGAGGCGTTTAAAAAATTTTATGATGATTTCAGAAAACAGGTACACGATGTAAAAGTGGAAGTTGCTGATGTGGTAAGCCAGGACGATATTGAAACAGCGCTTTGCCAGGTAACAGCTATTCATACAGCCAGTAAAAAGCAGGTGGATTTTTCCGGTCTTTGTATGGTGAGAATACAGGATGGTAAAATTGCCGAAGCATGGAACCAGTATGATTTTCTGCGAATGTACCAGCAGGCCGGTTACGCGTTGACAATGATTTGACAGGCGCAATGATACAGCCTGTTTGTATAAAAATTCCTACGATCGGCAAAACAATAAGATTATAACACGGTTTATGTATTTCGTATATTCAAGCTGGTATAAACAATGATTAACCCATGTTATATTTTATAAGAATCAGCCGGAAACCAGCTGCCGTTATACTTTTACTGTTTTTTGTTTACTACAGCATACAAGCCCAGACTGCAACCACTTATTTGTTTGCAGGTACCTATACCGATTCAAAGCCGGGAAAAGGAATTTATGTTTACAGCATGAACCCCCGGACAGGCGCGCTGATACCGGTAAGTACAGGGGATAATATCACTAATCCGTCTTTTCTTACCATTTCACCCAACGGAAAATATTTGTATGCCTGTACCGATACAAAAACTGCGGTGGCGGGCAGCATCAGTTCATTTGCAATTGACAGTGTAACAGGTAAAATTAGTTTCATTAATAAACAATCCAGCGGAGGCGCCAACCCTGTATACCTTGTTGTTGATAAAAGCAACCGGTTTATTGTAAATGGAAATTATACAGAAGGCAATGTATCGGTATTTTCTGCCAATAATGATGGCAGTGTTAACCCGTTATTGCAGGTTATTCAGTTTGCCGGCAGCAGTATCAATACAAGCCGGCAGGAAAAGCCACATATACACTCAACCATATTTTCACCGGGCTATGATTATCTCTACCTGCCCGATTTAGGTACGGATAAAATACGGGTGTTTAAATTTGATACTGCGGGTAATAAACCATTAACCGCTGCCGATACTTTAACGGTTGAAACAGTACCGGGAAGCGGGCCCAGGCATATGGTATTTCATCCGGGCAAAAAAATAGCGTATTGCATAGAAGAAATGGGCGGCATGGTGAGCGTTTATTTGTACAACGACGGGAAGCTAACGCCCATACAGCGAATTGTATCCAGCAAGGAAAAAGCAGATGAATACAGCAGCGCTGATATACATATCTCTCCGGACGGGTTGTTTTTATATGCATCCAATCGGGTAGAAAATACCATTTCAATATTTTCTGTTGGTGCAGACGGAAGGCTGAAACTGGCAGGGCATCAATCAACGGAAGGTGATGTGCCGAGAAATTTTACTCTCGATCCGTCAGGCCAGTTTCTTTTGGTTGCCAACCAGGGCAGCAACAATATTGTGGTGTTTAAAAGAAATCTAAAAACAGGCCTGTTGGAAAAAACAGGCGTGCAGGTGGCTGTTCCTTCCCCATCCTGTTTGCAAATGAGAACCTATGCTCATTAATTGTAGTATGGAGCCCAATTTTAAATTAATGGATTAAAAATCAGTGTATGTCAAACATTCAGTTGATTATTGAAGAGCGCGCAGCCGATATTGGAAAGTTTATGGTGGGCCGTTTGTTGCCGTTCAGGCAAAAAAGAATGGTGGGGCCTTTTATTTTTATCGATCATATGGGCCCGGTAATGCTTAGTGATCACGAAAATTTTGATGTAGGTCCTCATCCGCATATTGGATTGTCTACCCTCACTTTTCTGTTTGAAGGAAGCATACTGCACCGCGATACACTGGGCAATGTAGTTGAAATAAAACCCGGGGCCGTAAACTGGATGACGGCCGGTAGTGGAATTGTACATTCGGAAAGAACGCCTGAATATCTGAGGCATTCAGAAAAAAGTATGCATGGGCTGCAAATATGGGTGGCGCTTCCAAAGGAGCTGGAACAAATGAAACCTGAGTTTTTTCATATTGAAAAGGAACAAATTCCGGCCTGGGCAGCGGGCGATGTACAATATAAACTGGTAGCGGGGGAGGCGCTGGGGAAAAAATCGCCCGTGCCGGTATACAGTAAATTATTTATGCTGGAAATAAAATCAGCCACCCGGCAAACGCTGCATATTGGCGATGCCCTTTATGGCGAATCGGGATTATACATATTGCAGGGTGGTATTGAAAGTGAAGGGAACCGTTATGGCCGCCGGCAAATACTGGTAGCAAAGGAAAGTTCGCTTTGCGCATTTACTATTGAAGCGAACAGCATCATTTATATTTTTGGCGGAGAAACTTTCCCGGAAGAACGGTTTATTTACTGGAATTTTGTTGCCAGCAATCACGAATTGATAGAAGCCGCCAAACAAAAATGGGTTGAGCAAACCTTTGGCACCATTAAAGATGAGACAGGGTTTGTGCCGCTACCCGTAGCTGCAACGGGTAGTAATTTTCGGGAGAAAAAGTAAAATCGTGGTGGCCGTCGCGTCACTGCGAATCGGGCTAACGTCTTTGCGAATCGGAGCTAACGTCATTGCGCATCGCCGTGAAGAAACTTTCTTCCCAAACATGAATATGAAGGCGATGAAGCAATCTGCTCTATCAATTATCAGCATGCTACATAGGTAAGCACAGATTGCTTCACTGCGTTGCAATGACGGAAAGCAATCCACGCTAACCTCATTGCGAATCGCCCTCACGAAGTTATTTTTATACCTGAAGAAATAAGGGCGATGAAGCAATCTGCTCTATCAATTATCAGCATGCTGCATAGGCAAGCACAGATTGCTTCACTGCGTTGCAATGACGGAAAGCAATCCACACTAACGTTCATCGCGAATCGCCCTCACGAAATTATGTTTATGCCTGAAGAAAGAAGGGCGATGAAGCAATCTGCTCTATCAATTATCAGCATGCTGCATAGGCAAGCACAGATTGCTTCACTGCGTTGCAATGACGGGAAGCAATACCCGTAACAACCCCGCTATGGCTCCCAATTCAGGAATTTTTTTTCAAAAATTAATTTTGTAAATCAAAAATCTTTTCTACATTTACAGTGTACTATCTAAATAGTACACTAAAGCACTAAATATGATAGATATTCAAAACCTGCATTTTGCTTACCGGAAAAAGCCGGTATTTACAGGCCTGAGCCTGCGCTTGCAACCGGGTCATATTTACGGTTTGCTGGGAAAGAATGGTACCGGCAAATCAACCTTGTTAAGAAATATTGCCGGACTGCTTTTTCCCGACAAAGGTAAAATAGACGTACTTGGTTTTACACCCGGTAAACGCCAGCCATCTTTTTTACAGGAAGTATTTATGGTGCCCGAAGAATTTTATTTGCCCGATGTTCCGCTATGGCACCTGGTTCAGTACCACGCGCCGTTTTATCCAAAATTCAACCAGGCGCAGTTTGAAAAATACATTGCCGAATTTGAGATTCCATCCGGCAGTACATTACAAAACATGAGCTATGGCCAGAAGAAAAAAGTATTGATCAGTTTTGGCCTGGCCAGCAATGCAGCTATGCTGCTGATGGATGAACCCACCAACGGGCTCGATATCATGAGCAAAAGCCAGTTCAGGAAGGTAATGGCCGGCACACTGGATGAGAAAAAATGCATCGTCATCAGCACGCACCAGGTAAAAGATTTGGAAAACCTTATTGACCGCATCACTATTATCGATGAAGGCAAAATTTTATTCGATCAGACTGTTGACGCCATCAGCCGTAAGCTCTCCTTCCAGATCTCTTTCGACAGCGAAGAAATAGCGCAGGCTTTGTATGGTGAATCTTCTTTACGTGGTGCGGCTATTATTTCGCGCAACACAGCGGGAGAAGAAAGCAAACTCGATCTTGAATTATTATACAAGGCTATTGTATTAAATGGCCCTGTAATAACATCCGTTTTTAAAGATTAAACCAACATTATGAATCAAACATTTGATACCGGGCGCTGGTGGTTACTGGTGGGTAAACACTGGTCGGAAAACAGGAAAAAATATACACTTTCACTGATTGCAATAGCCGGGCTTTTATTACTGTGGTTTATTGTTGTATTAATAACAGACGGAAGGGGTATTGAAACAGAAGTTCAGTTAAGTACCTACTACACCGGGTTGTTTTTGGTGGGTTGTTTATATGCCAGTATGCTGTTTGCCGATCTAGGCTCAAAAACCAGGGGACTTAATTACCTGGTAGTTCCCGCCTCTCACTTTGAAAAATTGCTTGCTGCACTGTTTTATTGCGTTATCGTTTTTTTTGTTTGCTATACTGCTATATTCTATGTCATTGATATAATAATGGTAAAAACCGGCAACAGCCTGCTGTATAATCACTGGCTTAAAACCCATGCAGCAGGAGATGTATTTGTTCCACGAAAAGTATTGAATGTTTTTATTTCGCCCGGGGAGCACAGGAACCAGCCCGGCTTCGTTTTTTACCTGTTGCTTTTTTATTTTGTACTGCAGTCTGTATTTATTTTAGGGTCGGTTTACTTTGCCAAATTTAGCTTCATAAAGACGGTTATCTGCGCATTGTTAATTGGATTGGTAATTACTTTTTTAATTGCAAAGTTGATTGTGCCCATATTGCCTCCGGGCAGCTATCATAATGGTATTAACAGTTACGAAATATATACGGTAAAAAATACGGCTTCCGGCGATGGTGTTATGATATACAGCGATGCCGCAACTGATAAACTGGTAGCACTGCCGGAATGGATTAACCCGGTGTTGCTGTTTTTGCTGAAATACGCTTTCGCTCCCTTGTTTTGGCTGGCAACTTATTACAGGCTGAAGGAAAAAGAAATTTAAGGCGCTTAAACTTATTACTATGCAATTCAAAGAATCACAAGCTATATACCTGCAGATCGCCGACTATGTATGCGAGAAGATATTGCTGAAAGAATGGAAGGCAGACGAGCGCATTCCTTCGGTGCGCGAACTGGCCGTGCAACTGGAAGTGAACCCCAATACCGTAATGCGCACTTTTGATTTCTTACAGCAACAGGAAATTATTTACAACCAGCGGGGTATTGGTTATTTTGTTGGCAGTGCTGCTTACAAAAATGCGTTGCAATACCGCAAGGAAGCATTCAGCGAAAAAGATCTTCCCCATATCTTCCGCAATATGTATTTGCTGGGCATGGAACTGGACGAGCTGAAACCCCGTTTTGATAAATATAAAAAACAGCATTTCTCAAACTGATATACTTAATATATGAAAACAAGTAACAAAATAATACTTGGCATCTTCCTGGCGCCGCTGCTTGTCCTTACAGGCATTCAAATGTCTTTGTATGCAAAATACAAAAGCGGTCATTATGTAATGATGAAGTCTGTACAGGAAGACAGGTTTGTAAGACAGGTGTTGACAAACATCAGCCACATTGCAGTATACGGTCTTAACAATTTCAGGATTAAACCTTCGGCCAGCATGCAACTGGAAATTGAAAAGAATGAAAATACCCACCTGCATTATATCGTCAAAGGAGACTCACTGATTATTCACGGCGATACCGTCATTGACCGCGCCAATGGTTCAAAAGACACAGAGCGCAGCTACCAGGATGTAAACTTCTATTTACCAATGGCGGCCATATCTGTGCTGGCTGATAATTCGGAGGTAACACTGGAAGGAAGCAGCGACAGCACAAGTGCAAAATCCTACAATTTCTCCGTTATCAATGGTACGAATCTCAGGATCAACGAAAGCGGCAACGATACCAGCCACGTATATTTTAAAGGGCTTACCATACAGGCCTCCCATTCATCGGGAATTGAGCTGACAGCACAGACAAGTATTGCTGATCTGCAACTGACCATGATTAAATCAACATTTACAGACAACGGAGCAGCGATTGGTAAATTGATGATTGATGCAGATAAAGTTTCAGACATTTCATTGAAAGGCGATAATCTCAGGAAATTGAACACAGGGCATTAACAGGACCGGAGTATGATAAAAGTCAAATCATTTTGGGCTGCAGCAATATGTTTAGCTATTATTCCTCTGCTGGTTGTTGACATTGCACAACATTACCTGGATTGGAAGACAGAAGTAAGAGAAGAACTCATTACGGTGGTACAGAATGTATATTCCTTCGACCGTCAGCAAAAGGCTGATATACTCGATAAAGTGTTTGAAAGAAATACCACCCTCACATTTTTAATGTACAGCAAAGGTTTTCTGTCGCTTATTCTGGCCGGATGCAGCTTTTATTTTTTTGGGATCTACCGCAGGCAAGAGAACACAGGTTTCCTGAAGCCCTTCTTTTCTGCTATTGCACTTTTGTTATGCTTTATGCTGGTAAAAATATATGCCCATAACCAATCTGCAACCAACCGTAATATTCAATTCCTGAAAGTCGACCCAAACGATCTGACATTTGAGCGTATCTGCAGTCAAAATTTCAAAGGCAAAGTGGTATATATTGATTTTTGGGGTACTACCTGCGGTCCATGCCTGCAGGAATTCAGGGATTTTACCCAGCCGCTAAAAGACAGGTATAGATACAGGCATGATATAGCATACCTGTACGTGGCACAGGGAAATCAATATTTGTGGAAAGCGCAGATAGAAAAGTATAAAGTGGAAGGCTTTCATGTTTTTGTAAGTGAAAATCAATATGAAAAATTATACCGGCATGCAACCAATGACGGCGCAGGCAGCATTTTTATGCCCAGGTATTTGATAATTGGCAAAACGGGAAATATACTTGAAACAAATGCCGCACAGCCCGATACCAGGTCTGTTTTGTATAACCAGCTCGATAAATACCTGGGCGAAAATTAGCAGCCGGTAATTTGACGGGGATCTATTCCATTACCGATAGTTCAATATGTGAAGGATATTGTGCTGAACGGTAGATGCTGTGTGTGGCTTTAATAAAATCCGTTTCTGCAGCTTCAAAAATATTGGGTACATAATGCTGCGGGTTGCGATCAATAATGGGAAACCAGGTGCTTTGTACCTGTACCATAATCCTGTGTCCTTTTTTAAATACATGGTTGATGCTATGCAGGTCAACAGTATAGCTTTCAACCTTGTTGGGCGTAATGGGTTCGGGGTGTACAAAACTATTCCTGAACCGCCCGCGAAAGACATCATTGGCCACCATCAGCTGGTAGCCGCCCATTTTTATTTCTTTTGGATATTCTGCAGGATAAACATCAATCAGTTTTACTACCCAGTCGGCATCGCTGCCGGTAGTGGCGGCAAACAGTTTTGCCGACAGGTTACCCGTTACCGTTATATCACTTTCCAGCAAATCCGTTTCCCAGCTCAGTACATCGGGTCGTTTATCAACAAAACGCTGATCCTCCAGCAGCCAGGTATACCACCTTGAACCCGGCCCATAGGTTTCTTCAATGGGTCTTGTGCGGTAAGGAACCGGGTGCGCCGGATCTGAAATATAAGAGTCGGACGAAGAAGATTTGCCGGCAACAGGGTTATCAAATGATAGTTTTCCATTTGCCTGCAAATACAGGTTCTTTTTTGCTGCCGCAGATGGCGGCCAGGTATCATAGGTTTTCCATTGATTGGAACCTGTTTGAAAGGTGATGGCTTCTGCAAAATTGCCATCGCCCTTGCCTTTTAAATACCAGGCAAACCATTTGGCCTGAATGTCTTTTCTAAAATCAATCCCGGTAGAGGTATCAAATTTAATATTGCCAAGTTTATTGCCGGGCCCACCCGCCCATCCGCCGTGGTTCCAGGGGCCAATGACAATATTATTTTTATGATGCGCATCTTTTTTCTCCAGTATTTCATAGGTCTTTTGCGGGCCGTAAAAATCTTCCTGGTCCCACCAGCCGGCTACATGCATAATATGTACGCGCGGAGAATCAAGTCTGGCGCCCAGTCCCTGTTTTTGCCAGAAATCGTCATAGTTGGGATGATTGACATAATCATTCCAGGAAGGTATTTTATTATGAAAATATTTTTTATTAACGTTTGATAAAGGACCAAGTTGTAAATACCAGTCATACACGTCATAGCTGCCAAACGGAAACAGGGAATCGGTTTTGGCTGCTTCTTCCATAAAAGCATATTCAAATCCATAGCTCAGGCGAAAGGCACCGTTGTGGTGGAAATCATCGCCCAAAAACATATCTGCCGGCGTAGCCTGTTCAGAAACAGCTACCAGGGCAGGATGCGGGTCTATGGCGCCCATAACGGTTGTCCAGCCATCGTAGGAAATGCCATACATGCCGGCTTTGCCATTATTGTTTTTAATATTGGCCAGCAGCCAGTCAAATGTATCATAGGTATCTGTACTTTCATCAATGGCTTTGGGATCTTTTTTGTTGCGGTTAAAGCGCTGCATTTCAAACCGGCCTTCGCTTTTATAACGGCCACGGATATCCTGGAATACAAAAATATATCCGTCGGCGGCCATATCGCTGGTATACTGGCTTTTTTCCGGACTTGAATTATCGCTTACGCCGTACGGAGTTCTTGATAATAAAAATGGCAAAGGCGCTGTCTGTTCTTTGGGCGTAAAGATGACGGTGTTGAGTTTAACCCCATCCCGCATGGGTATCATTACTTCCTGGCGGCTGTACCGGTCTTCAGGCTGCTGGGCAAAACCGTCGGGGCTGTAAAAAACAACAAGCGTTGCTATAGAAAATAGCATGAAGGTATATTTCATACAAATGTTTTGGATGGAACAGTAAATGCCTCCCGAATTTACCTAAACGCTTTCAATAAAACCGAATTAAATCTCTGTCATTGCCCCCAGCCAGGCCATCATGCCCATACCTTTTTCAATGGCGTTTTCATCAATATTAAAAGTAGGTGTATGCACACCGGATACAATGCCCAGGGCCTCATTCATTACACCTAACCGGTAAAAGCAACCGGGAATGACCTGGCTGTAATACCCAAAATCTTCGGCACCCATCCGCAGTTCGGTGGTTTCTATGTTTTCATCGCCCATAAATTTCCGGGCCAGGTCTTTTGCTATGATGTTAAGGGCTTCATTGTTGTATACAGAAGGATAACCAACGTCAATATGCAGGTCAATCTCAGCACCCATGCTGTGTACCAGTTCGGTTGATATTTTCCGGATAATATCGTGCGCCTTAAAACGCCATGTCTCATCCATGGCGCGAAAGGTTCCCATCAGTTTTACTTCACCGGGAATAACATTGGTAGTATGCCCGCCCTGGAAAGAAGTAATGGATAATACAGAAGGATCGAACGGGTTGCGGTTGCGGCTGATTACCTGCTGCAGTGCTGTAATAAGATGAGCTGCTATTAAAATAGTATCTGCGGCCACCTGTGGCGAAGCGGCATGGCCACCTTTGCCTTTGATGGTAATGTAAATTTCATCGGCACTGGCCATCACTTTTCCTTCTCTGAAACTCAGTTTGCCCTCTGCAAGGCCCGGATGTACATGCAAACCAAAGATGGCCTGTGGTTTTGGGTTTTCCAGCACTCCTTCTTTTATCAGTAAACTGGCGCCGCCGGGATTGCGTTCCTCACCAGGCTGAAAGATTAATTTAATGGTGCCCTCCCAATTGGTCTTTAATTCGTTTAAGATTTTTGCGGCACCGAGTAGTATGCTGGTATGCACATCGTGCCCGCAGGCATGCATGATGCCTTTATGGGTGGAAATATAATCAACCTTGTTTTCTTCCTGGATGGGCAGTGCATCCATGTCTGCACGCAGGGCAATGGTTTTTTTACCCGGGTTCCTGCCTTTAATCAAACCAATAACGCCTGTAGTTGCCATTATCTGAAACGGAATCCCCATTGCAGTTAATTTGTCCTGTATGAAAAGGGATGTTTTAAATTCCTGGTAACTCAGTTCAGGATTGGCATGTATATGATGACGGATGGCAATTGTTTCGGGTGCGTATTTTTTTGCGAGGTCTTTGATTTGATCTTTCAGCATGCGGCAAAAATAGTCAATTGCGGTAATTGCAGGGATGTCTGATGGCTGATTTACAGATGTCTGATGTTTGGAGAATGTCTGATGTCTGATTTGCTGATCGCTGATTTCTATTCCCCAGGAGGATGTTATTTTTAGAGAAGTTGTTCTGGCCTGAAGAAATCAGACATTATCACATCAGCCATCAGCCATTTTTTATTGATTGAGGTCAGACAATTTCACCTCCACCGTATCGCGCACAAGAAATACACTGTTGGGAAATTCTTTCGACAAGGATTTGCGGTAATCTTCGGCTTCATCTTTATCTGTAAAATTGCCCACCCGCAGGCGGAAATAAGGCGCCTGGTAAAGAAGGTAAGCTTTTAGTTCAGGGTATAACTGGTATACTTTTGTTTTGGCAGAAATAGCTGCATTGCGGTCGCTGGTATTTATTACCTGCAGGCGGTAACCGGCTACATTGCGGCGTGCGTCGCGGGTGGTTACCTCGTTTATCTGGGATTGTTTTTTTACCAGCAGGTCAATCCTGGGATCTTTATGAATAACGATGGAAGAAGTAGAATCCGTTTGAGCCATGGCCGCTGCAGCAATCAAGACAATCATTACCGCCATTATTAGTTTTTTCATAACTGTTTTTCTATGATCTTTTTTAACAAAATCATTGCCAAAGGCAAGTGCCCGGCCATGGGGCAACGAAAATAAACTTATTCCGGCTGTTCTTTAACAATTTGTACACTGGCACTGCAACCCAGTCTGTCAGCGCCTGCAGCCGCCAGTTCAGCGGCAAATGCATAGGTTTTGATGCCACCCGATGCCTTGATTTTTATCCCTGCCGGTAAATGGCTGCGCATTAGCTGCACGGCCTCAACGCTGGCGCCCTTTTCCGCATATCCCGTGGAAGTTTTCATAAAATCAATACCCAGGGGCCCAAAAAGCCGGCAACACTGTATAATTTCTTCCCCGGTTAATATCCCGCTTTCTATAATTAGTTTGATTGTCTTGCCTTTGTTGTGCACTACCTGTGTGGCCATACTAACTTCCTTGCTTAGAAAGGTCCAGTCGTTCATACGCAATGCCACCAGGTTAACAACCATGTCCAGTTCATCGGCGCCATCTACAATAGCCAGCACGGTCTCGGCAATTTTTGCTTCTGTGGCAGAATAGCCAAAGGGAAAGCCAATTACCGTGGCCACTTTAACATCGGTCGGCGCCAAAATTGTTTTTACCCTTTTTACAAAAGGGGGTGGAATGCAAACTGCGGCAAAGCCAAATTCAACCGCTTCGCGGCACAACTGTTCAGCATCGGCAATGGTAGTAGTGGGTTTTAATATCGTATGATCGATAATGGAAGCAATGTTCATCTGTAAACTAAGTTTTTAATCTGGTTTTAATCGGAACCCTTCTCTGAAAAGTATCTAAATAGTTCCGGGGAGGGATGGGTTCATCATTCTGCTATTATTTTTAACCGTTAATCAATTTAATGTGCCGAAGTTACCTCATTTCAGTAATTTCAGGACTTCAGCTTCTTTATAATAAAAACCAAAACAATCATGAGAAAACGACCATTTTCAGAGTGGAAGCATATGCGGGTGCTTCTGCCGGCCTTGTTATTTTTTTTGCAGATGACCGCACAACCTACCTTCCCCGTGAACGGCGTGGCCGATCCAAAATCAAACAGTTACGCTTTTACAAATGCCACCATTGTTAAAGATGGACAGGTAACACTTACCAATGCCACGCTGGTAGTGAAAGATGGAAAAATTGCAGCGGTGGGAAATAATATTACTGTACCCAAAGATGCCGTGGTAACAGATTGTAAAGGCAAATATATTTATCCTTCTTTTATTGATATCTACAGTGATTATGGAATTGTGGCGCCCGCATCGCCAAGAGCTGGTATTAATTTCGGCGGCCCCGGACAAATCACTTCTAACCAGAAAGGCGCTTTTGGCTGGAACCAGGCCATACACAGCGATGTAGAAGGGTCACAACTTTTTGTGGCCGATGATGCCAAAGCAATCCCCCTGCGCGAAGCGGGTTTTGGCACCGTGCTGGTTCACCAGAAAGACGGTATTGTAAGGGGTACCGGTGTGCTGGCCACCCTGGCCAATCAAAAAGAAAATCTGCTGATTGTAAAAGAAAAAGCATCGGCGCATTATTCTTTAAACAAGGGAACCTCCACACAATCTTACCCGTTTTCTATTATGGGTTCTATAGCACTGTTACGCCAGACCTACCTGGATGCACAATGGTACAAGAGCAATCCCGCCGGGGAAGGCATCAACCTTTCTTTAAAAGCATTCAATGAAACACAGGCCCTGCCGCAGATATTTGATGGCAGCGATAAATGGACAGATATACGCGCAGACAGGATTGGAGACGAGTTTGGCGTGCAATATATTATTAAAGGGGGTGGAAATGAATACCAGCGCATCAATGAAATAGCTGCTACCAAAGCCAGTTTTATATTGCCGCTTAATTTTCCGCAGGCCCCGGAAGTCGAAGATCCCAACGATGCCAGGTTTGTTTCACTGGCCGATATGAAAAACTGGGAACTGGCACCTGCCAACCCGGCTGCTTTTGAAAAAGCCAATATTCCTTTTTGCCTTACTGCCGCTGATTTGCGCGACACTAAACAATTTCTTACAAATCTGCGGAAGGCAATTGAATACGGGCTTTCTGAAGCAAAGGCTTTTGAAGCGCTGACAAAAACGCCTGCTGTTTTACTGGGCGTGTATGATAAAGTGGGTAGCCTGGATGCAGGTAAACTGGCAAATTTCCTTATTACATCGGGCCCGGTATTTAATGAAAAGACAATCATTTACCAGAACTGGATACAGGGAGAAAAATACGGTGTAAATGAAGCCGGCTGGAATAATATTGCGGGCACGTATAACCTTGCTATTACCAATGCTGCCGGTACTGTTACCAATTATACTTTGGATGTTAAGAGTAAAACCGCCGCCAATGTAATAGCAAAAGATACATTGACCGGTAAATTTAGTTTTGACGGAAAATTAGTAAGGCTCAGTTTTTCCAATACACCGGCAAGAAGGCTACCGCCGGCAACCGGTACTGACTCTTTCCGTACAATGCCGGCCGGCGGCAGGCCCGGTGGTGGTTTTGGCGGCGGAAGAAGCGGCGGCCTAGTTCGCTTAGGCGGCGTGGTTAGTAGTACCGGCGTTTGGCAGGGCAATGGAGAAGATTCTTCCGGTAACAAAGTGCTGTGGACGGCCAGCCTCATAAAAGAAGGCGTTGAAAAAGCTGACAGTACCCGCCGGAGAATGCCGTTGCGCCTGGGCAGGGTTACATTTCCTTTTGATGGATATGGATGGGATGAATTGCCCAAACAGGAAAACCTGCTCATTAAGAACGCTACGGTATGGACCAGTGAAAAAGAAGGAAAGCTGGAGGCAACAGATTTGCTGGTGAAAAACGGCAAGATTGTACAGGTAGGGAAAAACCTTTCAGATGCAGGCGCCAGGATTATTGATGCTACCGGCAAACATGTAACGGCCGGTATCATTGATGAACACTCGCATATTGCTGCCGCATCTATTAATGAAGGGGGCCAGTCTGTAACTTCGGAAGTAAGAATAGCAGACAACCTTAATCCGGAAGACATTAATATTTACCGGCAGTTAAGCGGTGGCGTTACCTCCTCCCATATACTGCATGGCTCTGCCAATACCATTGGCGGGCAAACGCAATTGATAAAACTACGCTGGGGTGCAGACGATAGCGGGCTAAAATTTCAGAACTGGGACCCATTTATCAAGTTTGCCCTTGGGGAAAATGTAAAACGTACTTCGGCAACACAGGGCAATAACCGTTTCCCCGATACACGCATGGGTGTGGAGGAAGTTTTGACAGACGCTTTTCAGCGTGCCAGCGATTACCAGAAAGCAATGAAGGCTGCTGAAGAGAATAACAGGAAAAAGGGTGCCACGCCAATGGTAGTACGCCGCGATCTTGAGCTGGATGCACTGGTTGAAATAATGAATAAGAAAAGATTTATTACCTGTCATTCTTATGTACAAAGTGAAATTACCGCTGCTATGCGGGTAGCCGATAAGTTTGGCTTCCATTTCAACACATTTACGCATATACTGGAAGGTTATAAGGTAGCAGATAAAATGAAGGCGCACGGGGCCAATGCATCTACATTCAGCGACTGGTGGGCCTACAAAATGGAGGTACAGGATGCCATTCCGCAAAACGCTTCGGTTATGCAAAGGGTGGGACTGACGGTGGCTATTAATTCCGACGATGCGGAAATGGCAAGGCGTCTTAACCAGGAAGCAGCCAAGAGTGTAAAGTATAGTGGTATGAGTGAAGAGGATGCCTGGAAAATGGTTACTATTAACCCGGCTACCATGCTGCATGTAGCAGACAGGGTAGGCAGTATAAAAGCAGGGAAAGATGCCGACATTGTAATATGGAGCGATAATCCTTTGAGCATCTACGCAAAACCTGAAAAAACAATTGTTGATGGCACTATCTATTTTGATCTTGACCATGATATGCAATTGCGCAGGCAAATAACTGCAGAGCGCAGCCGGCTGGTGCAGAAAATACTTGCTGAAGGCAGAACCGAAGGCGGCGGAACAGGTTCACCCAGGGGAAGGGCTACACCCAGTTACCAGGTAATATTAAGTTGTGGCGACCATGATCATCATGATGGATTGATAACCGTTGATATTAGCAGCGATGATGAAACCAATTCTAACAAATAAATCATTCCGATAATGAAAAAGATATTTTTTATACTGAGTTTTTTTATAACGGCAAACCTGTCTGCACAGGAAGACGTATACCCGGTGCCGGCTACCACGGGTTTGATTTTTATTACCAATGCCACAATACATGTCGGCAACGGACAGGTAATCAATAACGGAACCATAAAAATAAACAACGGCAAAATTGAAGAGGCAGGCACCAATATTTCCGTACCGGCAGATGCCAAAGTATTTGATGTGAAGGGAAAACAGGTATACCCTGGTATGATACTTCCCAATACAGATGTGGGCCTTAGGGAAATTGGCAGTGGTGTGCGTGGTTCCAATGACTATTCAGAAATTGGCGAATACAACCCCAGCATCCGCTCTATTGTGGCTTACAACAGCGATTCTAAAATCATTAACACTTTAAAGGCAAATGGTATTCTGCTGGCTTGTGTGGCGCCCCAGGGCGGCGTTATCAGCGGCTCTTCTTCGGTGGTGCAACTGGATGCATGGAACTGGGAAGACGCAGCTTATAAAATGGAGAATGGCATACATCTTACCCTGCCCAGTTTTATTGTTCGTTTTGGCAGGCGTGGCGGATTTCCCGGCGTACCGGGCACCCAGCCGCAAACAGACCCGGTAAAGGAAGCGCTTGATAAAATAGCCGGCATTAAAGATTTTTTTACACAGGCAAAAGCTTATTTGCAGGAACCTGCACACAAAGAGACCAATCTTAAATTTGAAGCGGTAAAAGGTTTGTTTGATAAAAAGCAAAAATTGTTTATTCATGCAGACCAGGTAAAACAAATGCTGGTTGCCATTGATTTTGTAAAAGAATTCGGGTTTGATGTTGTTTTGGTAGGTGCAAGCGAAAGCTGGCAGATAGCTGATTTGCTAAAACAAAACAATATTGCGGTTATACTCAACCAGGAACATGCGCTGCCTTCAACCGAAGATGACGATGTGGATCAGCCCTATAAAACACCGGCTGTGTTGCAGAAAGCAGGTGTGCTGTTTGCCCTGAATGATGATCATGAAGAGAGCCGCTACCGTAACCTGGCTTTTAACGCGGGCACGGCAGCAGCCTATGGTTTAACCAAAGAACAGGCATTGCAGGCCATTACTTTAAATGCGGCAGTTATATTGGGCATAGCAGATAAAACAGGTTCTATAGAAGTGGGTAAAGACGCCAATATTATTGTTAGTGAGGGAGATTTGCTTGATATGAAAAGCAGCATCATTACACAAGCTTTTATACAGGGCAGACAGGTGTCGCTGGACAATAAACAGCATCAGTTGTATGAAAGGTATAAATATAAGTATGGCTTAAAATAAGTTGGATTGTAAGTATAATAACAGGCCCCGGATTTTTTCGGGGCTTTGTTTATTTTGATATTGTCTCACAATGGCAGACCGTCTTCAATGCGTGATCAAGGCATCAGGCGCTCCGCAGGAACGCTTCATAGCCCGCCAATGGATTGCTTCCCACAAAGTGTTCCGCTGGAACACTGAATCCGTCGCCAGCATTCACTAAAAAATACCACTCATAAGACGGTGTTTACTATTTATACTTCTGTTGATTAGCCAGTCCGCAAGTTTTGTATCTTAACATCAAATTAAATTGTATGAAACAATTATTGTTTGTCATTTTTCTTTGTGGGATATCTTTCTTTTCTTTTGCGCAGGCCAGGCCTGCTGCGACTATAAAGGCTGTTTTAATAGAACAGTTAAAAACTACCCACAATAAAAAGGAATGGTTTGTACCGGTAAACATTGCGGTAGAAGGGCTTACTGCGGAACAGGCTATGTGGAAAGACAGCAGTGGCAATCATTCGGTAGGACAACTCGTCAACCATTTGTATTTCTGGAATGCCAGGGAACTGGCTAAGTTTAAAGGAGAAAAGCCCGGTGCTTTTAGCGGTAATAATGAAGAAACTTTTGCCAATAAACTCGACAAAGAAAGCTGGACAAATTTGGTGAAAAACCTGGATGATGTGCTGACACAACTGGAAAAGGTAATCAGCGAATCCAATGACGCAAAGCTGCAGGTTTTGTATGCAGATATCGCCAATATCAGTACACACAATGCCTACCACACCGGGCAGATAATTTTTGTAAGAAAGCTGCAGGGCTCCTGGGACCCCGCAAAAGGCGTTAAATAAAAATGCACCCGTTTATACATTTATCTGAAGCTCCGGAAAAACCGGGGCTTTATTGTTTGGAGGAAGCCATATACAACATGCAATTCCCGGCTCATTCCGCTTTTTCTGCAATTCACTCCTTTTTCAGCGATGGAGACTTTTGCCAGCGGTAGTATTGTCCTGCAAAACAAATACGATTATCCATCACCAAAACCATCATTATGAAAAAATGCGTTTTTTTAGCAACCATCATTTTAATTGCAGGCACCTGTAAACTCCGGGCACAAACAGACATCCCCAAAGGATACAGCAGTGGCACGGTCACTTTAGCAGACGGTAAAATTGAAACCGGGTATATTAAAGAAAGCTTCCGGGGCAATGCTGCTGTCACCATCATGACTGCCGACGGAAGAAAAAAAAATTACAATGGCAATGAACTGGTGGCAGCGGCCATCGACAGCAACAGGTTTGTTTGTATAAAAGGCGATTTTTTCAGGGTTATTTGCGAGGGCGAAATTTGTTTCCTGCAGAAATTGAGCAATGCGGCGGGTAAAGCTGTGTACAATGGAACCGAGGCCATATTCATTAACGGGACAGAAGGGAAAATAAACGACTATTTTTTTTATGATCGGACACAACAGCAATTGAAACTGCTTACAAAAAAGAACATGAATGATCTGATTACCGGCACTTTTAATAATTGCACAGCAGCCATCGAAAAAGCAAGGGAAAGCGGCGCTGATATGGCCGGAATAAGACAGGCGGTAGACATTTATAATAACCGTGGAAAATAAATGGCTTGCTGCGCAAATTCCTTTGTGCAAGTCCGGTTATGATTAATGCCAATTCTTAACAGATCTCATCATGAAAAAAACACCATTTTTTCTTGTAATGTTGCTGGCCACTTTGCTGGCGGCTGCACAGAATAATTTGCTTACCCAAACAGTAAAAGGAACAGTTACAGACGAACAGGCCGGAAATGTTTTAGGCGATGTGACGATTGTGCTGGAAGGGATTAAACCGGTTATTGCATGTATATCTGATAGTCTCGGAAATTTTAAATTACACCATGTTCCCATTGGCAGGCAATCCTTCAGGATAAGCTTTACCGGGTATGAAGAAGCTTTTGTGCAGAATATTGAAGTCACTTCAACCAAAGAAGTAGTACTGGAAATACACCTGAAAGAAAGGATTAAAAAATTAAACGAAGTAGTGGTTACAGCCGGCAGGCAAAAAAGCCTGGCATTGAACGAAGCTGCCATTGTAAGTGCCAGGCAGTTCAGCGTGGATGAAGCGGTGCGATATGCCGGTACAAGAAACGACCCAAGCCGCATGGCGCAGAATTTTGCAGGTGTAAGTGGTACAAATGATGCAAGAAATGATATTGTTATCCGGGGTAATTCTCCCAGTGGCGTACTCTGGCGAATGGATGGTATTGATATACCCAACCCCAATCACTTTAGTACCCTGGGTGCAACAGGAGGCCCGGTAAGTATTCTGAATACCAACACGCTGAACAACGCTGATTTTCTTACCAGCGCTTTTCCCGCGCAATACGGAAATGCCATTGCCGGTGTATTTGATTTGCGTATGCGCAATGGCAACAATGAAAAATACGAATACCTTGCGCAAATGGGTTTTAATGGTTTTGAATTGGGTGCTGAAGGTCCGTTGAGCCAACAGCATACATCTTCCTTTCTTATCAATTACCGTTATTCTATGATTGCAGCCATCCAGGCACTGGGGCTGTCTGTGGGTACCGGTTCTACGACGCCTTATTACCAGGATGTAAATTTTAAAGTACACATGCCCACCAAAAAGGCGGGCACATTTGACTGGTTTGGTGTTGGCGGAGAAAGCCATGTTAATTTTCCTGCCGATGCGGAAGACAACCTGTATGCTACCAATGATGGCAGTTTGCGCAAAAGGAATTTTCGTTCGCTTACAGGTGTAACCGGTCTTACGCATACCTATTTTTTTAATTCAACGGCTTCCGGGAAAATGGTACTGGCCTTGTCTGGTTTTCAGTCTAAGTATAAAGAAGATATTGTTGAGCAAGGTAAAAATGATAAGACAGCGTATAACAAAAATAACCAGCAAACCAAATTCTCGGCCGGGTATACGTTCAATAAGAAATTTAATTCCCAAAACCAATTGACTGCCGGCATTGTAGCTGATTTTAATACACTTAACCTGCGGCAGGATTATATTAAAAACGGCGATTCGGTTGTAAGCACTTTGACCAACAGCAGGGAAAAAGCAGTGTTACTGAAAGCATTTGTGAATTTTAATCACCGGTTTACTGATAAATTGTCTTCCAACCTGGGTTTGTACTTTCAGCAGTTTACTTTTAATAACACCCGTAGCATAGAACCACGCTGGAATATCAGGTACCAGCTTAAACAAAATCAGTCACTGTCTTTTGGGGCTGGTCTTCATAGCCAGTCGCAGCCGCTGGAAGTATATTTTTACCAAACTACCAATGCAGCAGGGCAGACAGTGCTTACCAATCAGCAGCTCGGCTTTGTAAAAAGCTTACACACTGTTTTGGGTTATGATATCAGTTTTTCAAAACATCTTCGTTTCAAAACAGAAGTTTACGCCCAATACATTTATAATGCTGCTGTTGAAAAAACGCTTTCGTCTTTCAGTATGTTAAATGCAGGCGCTGATTTTTATTTTCCGGATAAAACAAACCTGGTCAACAATGGCAAAGGGTATAATTATGGAGCAGAAATGACGCTGGAGCGATTTTTACACAACCGGTTTTATTACCTCGTTACTGTTTCCTTATTCACTTCGCGGTACAAAGGCAGCGATGATGTATGGCGCAACACAGTTTTTAACAGCAGCTATGTAAATAATGTTCTGGCGGGAAAGGAGTTTGTGCTTACTAAAAAAGCTTCGTTTTTCCTGGATACCAAAATAGTGATCACGGGCGGCCAGCGTTATACACCATTTGACATTGCCGCATCTGAGGCTGCAGGATATGTTATTTTCAAACAGGATGAGGCTTACAGCCTGCGTAACAATGCCTACTGGCGCTGGGATTTTAAGCTTTCTTATGCGCGCAATGGTAAGAAAACCACACAAAAATGGTTTGTCGACTTTCAGAACCTTATCAACCGTAAGAATATTTATATAAGAACGCTTAATCCAAAAACCGGCGCCGTCAGTGAAATCAACCAGATTGGATTCTTCCCCAATTTTAATTACGTGGTTACTTTTTAAAAATTTTAACTTTACCCTATGCTGCGCACCAACAACAAAATAGGGTTTGATGACAGAATGCTGGTGGTATTGATGATACCGGTGATATCTTTTATTATTCCTTTTGTTTTTTCAGGGTTGCGTTTTAAGCACCCGCCCTACTATACCGGAAGGGCATTTGTGAGTACAATGATTTGTACAACCGCTATCTGGATAGGTAACCGCTATATTATGGTATGGGCCCGCACCAAATATCCACAATTTGAGGTGGTCAAAAAAAGGCTGCTTATACAATCGGCGGTAATGCTTGCTTATACATTATTCGCCACCAACTTGCTTGGCTATTTTCTGCGCGACTACTGTAATCCGCAAACAGGGAATTTTCCCGGTGTGTCTGTTTTTGACTTTGTGATCAATTCAAATAATGCTGCTATATTCAGTACACTTGCCGTAGTGGCTATTTATGAGAGTATTTATTTCATGAATGCACTGCGGGAATCGATTACAGAAAAAGAAATGCTGAAAAGGGAAAACCTGGAGGCGCAATTGCATGCATTAAAAACACAGGTGAATCCCCATTTTCTTTTTAATAATCTTAATACGCTCACTTCTGTTATTCCGGAAAATCCGCAGCAGGCGATTGACTTTGTACAGCAATTGTCAAAAGTATACCGGCATATCCTGGAAGTAAAAGATGAAAGGGCTATTCCGTTAAAGGATGAACTGGATGTGCTGCGGGCCTATGCGTTTTTATTAAAAACACGTTTTTGCAATAGCCTGGATATTAATATTGATGTAGGGGATGAAAAAATGAACAAAAAAATTGTTCCCCTGTCGCTGCAATTGCTGATGGAAAATGCCATTAAGCACAATATCGTTTCATCGGAGAAACCGCTTACCATTGATGTATATGCGGTAAACGGCACATTGGTGGTCAGCAATAACCTGCAGAAGAAAAACCAGGTGTTTGAATCAACAGGCATAGGCCTGGATAATATCCGTAACCGGTATAAACTGTTAAGCGACAAAATTGTTGAAGTAACGGAAAGCAGCACCAATTTCACGGTGTCAGTTCCTTTAATAGAAAATTGACCATGCAGGTACTGATTATAGAAGACGAAGCGCCCGCGGCCAACCGGCTTGCGGTATTGCTTCAGCGTATCAGCAATGAAATTATTGTATTGGAGAAGCTGGACAGCGTGGAATCTGCTGTGAAATACCTGCAGCCGGCCAGGAATATCGATCTTATTTTTATGGATATTCAACTGGCAGACGGTTTAAGTTTTGATATTTTTCAGCGAACAACCGTTACAACACCGGTAATCTTTACCACGGCCTTTGACCAGTATACGTTAAAGGCCTTCAAAGTAAACAGTATCGACTATCTTCTTAAACCTGTTGACGAAACAGATCTGCGTTGTGCAATAGAAAAATACCGGCAGCTTTATTATAAAAAAGAAGATGATTTTTCGGAAAAGATAATAAGGGTGATGCGGGAAATGAATACAACCGCCTATACGGAGCGCCTCCTGATAAAGCGCGGACAGCAGCTAAGCTACCTGAAAACAGCTACTACCGCCTATTGTTATGCTGATGGTAAACTTTGCTACGCAGTTGATTTTGACAGCAACAAATATTTGCTGGAAACCAATCTGTCGCAACTGGAGGAGCAATTGCATCCCGGTAAGTTCTACCGCATCAACCGTAACCTGCTGGTAAATATTGAGTCTATCGCAAGGGTGCATACTTGGCTGGGAGGAAGGCTTAAACTTGAATTATCATTGAAAGCACATACAGAGACCGTTGTAAGCCGTGAGCGGGTAAGCGGTTTTAAAAACTGGCTGGGGAAATGATTGGAATATTTGTGTTATTTTAAACTGCTTTTAAGGGCTTTGCCAGTTTTACTGCATGCTGCATTAAGATATAGTTCCTGTTAGATTTATTCGCTTCTCAATATCTGTTTTTGAATTTTCGGCAACGCTGTTTAAAAATGAAATGGTTAGTTTGTCGGTAAAAGAACAGGTAATGGTGTCTCCATGAATGGCTTCCACAAAACGGGCGTTTAACTGCAATGTGGTATAGCCGGATTGCGGTAATATCCATGTAGCTGTACCCGCAATTTTAGAAGGCACATGAAGGCGGCCCGGCACGGGAAAGGGATATGATATACTGTCTTTGCTAACCAGCCAGTTTTCCCAGCCAAATAAAAGATCGATGGTTTCTTTTTCGGTGGTAATAGACCAGCGACAGGTATTTTTTGAATAACTAAAGGATGTTTTGAGTATTCCAAAATCGTTTTTATCCATTTTGTAGGTAGCGGTACTGGCTGAAGAAAAGTCGGTAAACACTTTCCCTTTCGGTACCGGCAATATCAGGTCCCCGAGGTCTTTTTTCAACGCTGCCGATTCGGTTTTGTCTTCTGGCAACGCTGCTGCCTGGAAGGCGGGCAATAAGTTTTCCCAGATGGTGGTCATTGATTTTTGCATGTCCCAGCTCTCGCTGGTCACGGCTATTACGGCATCGTGTTGCGGCATTACAATACAAAATTGTCCATAAGCGCCATCGCCCCGGTAAAAACCCGGTTTGCAGCGCCAGAACTGGTAGCCATAGCCCTGCGACCAATCACCATTTCCTTCCTGCGATTTGGTTTGGAAGCTGGTAGCATCATTTACCCAGCTTTCTGTTAGTATTTCTTTGCCTTTCCACTTTCCTTTTTGCAGGTACAACTGTCCCAGCTTTGCGATGTCTGCTGTTTTTACACGCAATCCGTAGCCGGCTGTATTTAAACCCTGCGGAGAAGTTTCCCAGTCATATCCTTTAATATCCAATGGCTGAAACAAGCGGGGCGTTAAAAAATCGTACAATGTTTGACCGGTTATTTTGTATACAATAGCGCCCAGCATGTAAGTGGCGCCGGTATTGTAAAGAAAATGGGAGCCGGGTTCAAATTTTACAGGCTGTGCTAAAAATGTTTTTGTCCAGGCGTCTGCAGACGCTCTTAATTTGGGCATGGTGTCTTCTGCATGACCGGTATTCATCGTCAGCAGGTGCTTTACTTTCATTTGTTGCAGGTTGGCATCGGGCGCAGCAGGAACTTCGGTGGGGAAAAAAGAAATCAACTTGTCTTCTATATTCAGTTTGCCGTCTTTTACCAGCAGGCCGATGGCTGTACTGGTAAAACTTTTTGAAAGGGAATAGAGTGTGTGTTTGAATGCAGGCTCAAAAGGCTTCCACCAGCCTTCTGCTACCACATTGCCATGCCGCAGCAACATAAAACTATGCCAGCCAATGCCAGATGCGTTGGCGGCGGCAATAAACTGCCGTATAATTTTTGAAGAAACACCCTGCGATTCAGGACTGGTTCGTGGAAAATCTGCCAGGTAATTACTGGTCAATACATTGCTTACAGCGCCAATTGAAGGCAGCAGGCTTATTCCCAGCGTTCCTATACCCGCGGTTCTGATAAAATCCCTTCTGCTATTTGCCATGATAAAAGATTTGAGGTGAGAAAGAAAGGCCTAATAAATGTAAGTAATTTATGAACAAATAATGTAGTACTTTAACACCCGCTAACGATCTTACACGATTGCAAATATGGAAACCTCTATGCAGCAAAAATGGTTATTTATTTTATTGTGCCTGCTGGCCATCAATAAAAATACACAGGCACAGGTAACGCCACCGGAAATCAGGCAGGTGCTGCCCGAAAAGGGCATCTACCGGTTTTCTTCCTTTAGCGAAGGATCGATTGTTTTTAGAAACGGTATTATTTCCAGCGGCAAGCTTAATTACAATGTTTCGCTGGATGAACTGCATTTCATCAATGAAAACGGCGATACGCTGGCAATGGCCGATCCTGCCAGTATAAGCTTTGTAAACCTTCGTGGCAGCCGTTTTTATTACGACAAAGGATTTCTTCAGACGATCGATACCCTTTCTGCCAATGGTGTAGTTCTTGCGTTTAAACAAATATTAATTGCGCAGCAACAAAGGAAATACGGGGCCTATGATATTGTTGAACCACATGAAGGAATCAGAACGGTAAATTTTTATACCGGAAACGGACAGTCATATAAATTGGGCGGAGATGAAAAAATAGTGGTAACGGCAAGAGAGTTTTATTTTTTTGGAGACATGTATGGGCATTTTGTTAAAGCCAGTAAGGAAAATATTTTGTTGCATTTTGGAGGGAAGCAACCGGCTATTAAGGAATTTATTAAAACCAATCATACCAACTTTAACGACTTAAGGGATCTGCTGCCCCTGATGGCGTTTTGCCGGCAATTGACCGCTGACCATTGATTGACCATTGACCATTGACCATTGACGATGGTCGATGGTCAATGGTCAATGGTCTTAAGATTCCTTTCCGTGACAATTTTTATATTTCTTTCCACTTCCGCATGGACAGGGATCATTGCGTCCCACCTTTGGCCCCACTTTCACAGGTTCCTGTTTCACCGCAGCACCTGAAGGATCGTAATAATCTTTTTCATTGGCGGCATAATCATCGCCTGCTGCTTCAATGGCTTCTTTGTTGGCAGAAAGACGGCTCATGTCGGTTTTTTGTTCACGGCCTTCTTTTATGGGTGCAGCATTGTTTTGCTCGTTGGGGATAGCGCAATGAGAAAGAAAACTTACAATATCCTTATTCACTTCACTGTCCATCTGTCTGAATACATCAAATGCCTCCACTTTATAAATCACCAGCGGGTCTTTTTGTTCCAGGTAGGCTGTTTGCACACTTTGTTTCAGATCATCCATCCTGCGCAGGTGCTCTTTCCAGGCATCATCTATAATTACAAGCGTGATGGTTTTTTCGAGTGAATTGATCAGTTCCGTTCCATTACTGGCCAGCGTTTTTTGCATGTTGGCCAGTACTTGTATGCCTTTGCGGCCATCACTGAAAGGAACAATAACATTTTCTATGTGGTTGCCCTGGGTGGTGCGTATATTTTTAAATACTGGGATTGACTGTACGGCCAGGTCATGCATTTTTTGCTGATAGTTGCTGATGGCTTCCTGGTATAGTTTTTCCGATACTTCATTTGCATTGCCTTTCTCCAGTTCTTCTTTGGTAATGCTGGTGTCCATACCAAAATTTACAATCACCGCCAGTTTAAAGCCTTCGAAGTCTTCCTGCTCGCGGAAAGAATTTACCAGGCCTTCTGCTACTGTATAATTGGCATTGTCCAAATCCAGTGCTAACCTTTCTCCAAACAATGCGTGGTTGCGTTTTTCATATACCACCTTGCGCTGCTTGTTCATTACATCATCATATTCCAGCAGGCGTTTGCGTATGCCAAAATTGTTTTCTTCTACTTTTTTCTGGGCGCGTTCAATAGATTTGGTAATCATGCTATGCTGTATCACTTCGCCTTCTTTATAACCAAACCTGTCCATCAGACCGGCAATGCGTTCGCTGCCAAACAAGCGCATCAGTTCATCTTCCAGTGACACATAAAACTGTGTCGTACCGGGGTCTCCCTGCCTGCCCGAACGGCCGCGCAACTGCCTGTCTACACGGCGGCTTTCATGCCGCTCTGTACCTACAATGGCCAGTCCGCCGGCTTCTTTTACACCAGGCCCCAGTTTTATATCTGTACCACGGCCCGCCATATTGGTGGCAATGGTAATAGCGCCGGCCAAACCTGCTTCTGCTACTACCTGGGCTTCGCGTGCGTGTTGTTTTGCGTTCAGTACATTGTGCGGAATCTTTTTTCCGTTCAGCATCTTGCTCAGCAATTCACTCACTTCAACAGAAGTTGTACCCACCAGTACGGGGCGGCCTGCATTGCGCAGTCTTTCAATTTCATCTATTACCGCGCCGTATTTTTCGCGTTTGGTTTTATATACCAGGTCCTGGTTATCTATACGTATAGCCGGCACATTGGTAGGAATGGTAACCACGTCCAGTTTATAAATATCCCATAATTCTGCTGCTTCGGTTTCTGCTGTACCCGTCATGCCCGCCAGCTTGTGGTACATACGGAAATAATTTTGCAGGGTAATGGTAGCATAGGTTTGCGTGGCTGCCTCAATCTTTACATTTTCTTTTGCTTCTATTGCCTGGTGAAGGCCATCGCTGTATCGGCGGCCATCCATGATACGGCCGGTTTGTTCATCTACAATTTTAACCTGGCCATCAATCACTACGTACTCGATATCTTTATCGAATAAGGTATAGGCCTTTAACAATTGCTGCACCGTATGAATGCGATCTGCTTTAACGGCGTATTCATTAAGGATAGCTTCTTTCTTATGCAGTTTTTCATCGGCGTCCATTGCCGCATCTTTATCCAGTGCGGCCAGTTTTAATGATATATCAGGCAATACAAAGAATTCAGGGTCTTCCCCGCTCCTGGTAATCATGGCCAGCCCTTTATCGGTCAGATCTACCTGGTTGTTTTTTTCGTCGATGTGAAAATACAGTTCCTGGTCAACCCTGGGCATTTCCTTTTGCTGATCTGCCAGGTAATAGTTTTCAGTTTTTTGCAGTTTTACCTTAATGCCGGGTTCGCTGGTAAACTTAATCAGTGCGCTGCTTTTGGGCAAACCGCGCCAGGCGCGCATCAGTGCAAGACCACCATCTTTGGGGTCATCATTGCCTTCTGCAAATTTTTTCTTTGCCTCTATTAAAAATTTATTGGTAACCTGTCTTTGCGCTTCGAATAACTGCAGTACGCGTGGTTTTAAAATATGATATTGCTGATCGTCGCCCTTGGGTACGGGGCCCGATATAATCAAGGGAGTTCTTGCATCATCAATCAATACACTGTCAACTTCATCCACCATGGCAAAATGATGTTTACGCTGCACCATTTCATCGGGTGTATGCACCATATTGTCGCGCAGGTAATCAAAGCCAAATTCATTGTTGGTACCATAGGTAATATCTGCATGGTATGCCTTGCGTCGTTCTTCGCTGTTGGGCTGGTGTTTATCAATACAGTCTACCGTAAGACCCAGCCATTCAAAAATAGTTCCGTTCCATTCACTGTCGCGGCGGGCCAGGTAATCATTTACAGTAACAATATGCACGCCTTCGCCTGCCAGTGCATTAAGGTAGGCCGGCAAAGTAGATACCAGCGTTTTACCCTCGCCGGTAGCCATTTCGGCAATTTTGCCCGAATGCAGCACGGCGCCGCCTATCAGCTGCACATCGTAGTGCAGCATATTCCAGGTTACGGTGCCACCGGCAGCGGTCCAGCTATTTTTGTAGATGGCTTTATCTCCTTCAATGCGGATGTAGTCTTTTTTTACACTAAGTTCTTTATCCAGTTCGGTGGCGGTAACAATTACTTCCGTATTGTCTTTAAACCGGTGGGCGGTTTCTTTTACCACAGCAAAAGCTTCGGGCAGAATTTCCTTTAAGATTTCCTCAATTTTCTTATCGCGCTCTTTAACCAGTTTGTCGATTTCCTGGTAGGCAGTATCGCGGCTCTGCATCTCGGCTACGGGTAAGGCTTCTGCCTCCTGTTTCAGCCTGGCAATTTCCGCATCGGTTTCCGCTAAATGTTGTTTTATACGATCTTTGAACCCGGCCGTTTTTGCGCGCAATTGATCATTGGTAAGGGATTGGTAATCGGCATAAAACTGGTTTATTTTTACCACCACCGGTTCAATTAGCTTAACGTCTTTCTCCGATTTATTACCTCCAAAAAGTTTTGAAATAAAACCCATCATAAATCACTGGTTAAAAAGGTTATTTTAGATATCTGGGATTTGTTTGTCAAATATGGTGCAGAACATCCGTCATAGCCAAATTGACAGAGCCTGCCCCGCTTTTAACGGGGGCAGCAAAGGTAAGCAATCAGGCGGTAGCTTAAAAGCCGTTGTTTTTGGTTACAATTTGAGCCATAGCGGCATCGTGTAGAACCACGGAGATGCTGTGCCACAGGGTGGGAGGGAGATTTGGCAATATATATTTCAATGGCAATCAACCATCCGCCCCTTATATCGGTTCCCTTTGTGCCTCCCCTGGTCCCCGGCTAAAAAGTCGGGGAAAAACCTGCTTGATTTTTACACCCGTTCCTATACCTTTGCGGCCTGAAAGGGACGCCCTTTCTCTACAAATCAACCTATCAATTTTTCAACCCATGAGCGGTGCATTAAAAGAGGTTCGCAACAGGATTAAATCAGTACAAAGTACGCAGCAGATAACAAAAGCCATGAAAATGGTAAGTGCGGCCAAATTGCGGCGTGCACAGGATGCCATTACCCAAATGCGTCCCTATGCAAGAAAGTTGCAGGAGATGCTGAGCAATATGGTAAGCGATTCTGACAGCGCTGCCGGCGGATCACTTTCTGCAGAACGCCCCGTTGAAAAGGTATTGTTCATAGTAATTACCAGCGACCGTGGCCTTGCGGGCGCCTATAATTCCAATATTATTAAGCTGACCCGCCAGACCATTGCAGAAAAATACGCCACACAGTTTGCAAAAGGCAATGTTTATGTATGGAATATCGGTAAAAAGGGTTATGAATCTTTTATAAAGGGTAATTACCACGCAGACGCCACCTATAAAGATATCTTCCATAACCTGACCTTCGAAAATGTACAGGCCTGCGCCCAGGCGGCCATGAAAGCGTTTGAAAACAAAGCGTTTGATGTGATTGAACTGGTATACAGTGAATTCAAAAATGCCGCTACCCAGCGTTTTGCGGTAGAGCGTTTTTTACCCATACCCAAAGCGCCGGCTGTTGCAGGAGATAAGAAAAAGAATGATTTCATCTTTGAACCATCGAAAGAAGAGATTATTACGGAACTGATGCCTAAAATTTTAAATACCCAGTTATTTAAAGCAGTGCTGGATGCCAATGCCTCAGAACATGGCGCCCGTATGACGGCCATGGATAAGGCAAGTGAAAATGCCAATGAATTACTGAAGAGCCTGAAGATTTCTTACAACCGCGCCCGCCAGGCCGCCATTACTACCGAACTTACGGAAATTGTAAGCGGTGCAGCAGCATTGCAGGGATAAGATGAATGTGGAATTGTGAAAATGTGATGAATGTGAAAATTAAAGCCGGGTAAATACAATAAACTAGTTAAGAACCCTTCTCCGGAAGGGTTTTTGTTTGCGAAATCTATAAGGTTTGCAGGGCGGCGATTACAGCGCTGCAAACCCTATAGATTTTTTCATTGCGTACTATTGCGACGGAGCAATCCAATTTTTCGTATTTCCACATTTGTCACATTTTCACATTCATCACATTTTCATATTCTTCTTTAGTAAGTTGTGGATAATTACCACTCTTTACTGCTATCATAAACAGGCTTAAAGTTTAGATTTGTTGCTTAACTATAATTCTTTCAGTGCATGGAAATAGGAAATATTATACCACATATTGAAGCAGTCATTTTTGCCAGTGACAAGGCGCTGACTTCATTGGAAATTACTGAAATAATTAACAATGCCTTTGGCTTTATGGAAGATAAAATTGTGCTGGACCAGGTAGAGTCGGCCATTGAAGGCATTATTGAAAAATACAGGAGCGAATTTTATCCGTTCGAAATAAGGCAGAGTGGCGGTGGCTGGCAGTTTCTTACAAAAAAGGATTATCATAAAACCATAGCGCAGTTGAATGGCGATAAGTTTTTAAAACGGCTGTCTTCTGCCGCGCTGGAAACACTGGCTATTATTGCTTACAAGCAACCCATTACAAAGAGCGAGATTGAGGCTATAAGGGGGGTTAACTGCGATTACGCCGTGCAGCGCCTGCTGGAAAAAGAACTGGTAATTATTACCGGCCGCAATGAGAGCCTGCCCGGCAAACCGCTTATATATACCACATCTAAGTCGTTTATGGATTATTTTGGTATCAATTCCGCAGATGACTTACCAAAGATTAAAGAAATACTGGCAGAGCAGGCAGTTGAAGCTACTTATCTGAATAATGGTGCAGCCGCAACGGCAGAAGAAACTACCGCAGAAGAAATAACTACCATAGAAATAACGGAAGGAGCGGCATTTTTGGCGGTTACGCCAGACGGTGAACTGATAACTGCAGCCATTGACGAGGAGCCGGAAGCAGCGGCAGACGGGCACCTGGAAGCAGCTGCGGATGAACAGCCCTCAGCGGCAGAAGAAAACCGGGAGGAAGAGCAGGACCAGGAAGAGGAAGATGATGAAGATGATAAAGATGATGAAGGTAAACCAGATGAGGAGAAAGAATAGCGCATTACAGATTGAACATATACTGCATGAAGCGCCGCCACTAAAAAGGGCGGCGCTTCTTTTTTGAAAAATAGGCAGGTGAAGATTTTTTGCCGCAGCCGCGCGCCGGATACGACATACTTCCGGCTACTTTGTATATTCGCAAACTATGGCAGAACAATTATCAGCAGCGACGCTAACCACCATCGCCGGCGAATTTGGCACCCCCCTGTATGTTTACCATGCGGAAAGGATTAAGGAACAGTATGCACAACTACAAGCAGCATTTAAAACATCAGATACAAAATTTTTTTATGCATGCAAGGCATTAACGAATATCAATGTATTGCGCTATATAAAAAGCATTGGCTGCAATATAGACTGCAGCTCCATTAACGAAGTAATGCTGGCTGTAAAAGCCGGGTTTGAGCCAAAAAAAATTTTATATACTTCCAATAATATTGCTTTTTCAGAGATTGAGGCGGCGCAAAGCCTGGGCGTTCACATTAATATTGACAGTTTATCCAACCTGGAAAAATTCGGGAAAAAATTCGGTCATAGTTACCCGGTAGGCATCCGTTTGCGCCCCAATATAATGGCCGGGGGAAATCTTAAAATTTCTACCGGTCATGAGAAAAGTAAGTTTGGTATTCCGCTTGAACAGATAGACAAGGTACTTGCTGTTGTAAAGCGGACCAACCTGCGCATTCATGCGCTGCACATACATACCGGCAGCGAAATAAAAGATGTGGAAGTATTTGCAAAAGGGATAGAAGTATTGTTTGGCATAGCAGAAAAATTTCCCGAATTGCAGGTGTTTGATTTTGGCGGCGGGTTTAAAGTGCCCTACAAACCCGGTGAAGAAGGAACCGATATATCTTTACTGGGCAAAAAAGTGGCAGAGGAAATGGAATGGTTCGAGGAAAAGTATGATCGCCATATGCAGGTTTGGTTTGAGCCGGGAAAATTTCTGGTAAGTGAAGCCGGTTACCTGGTTGCACAGGTAAATGTAATCAAGGAATCGGGCAAAACGGTATTTGCAGGGATAGATACCGGTCTCAATCATTTTATCAGGCCCATGTTTTACGGTTCTTATCATGTAATTGAAAATATTTCCAATCCCACAGGTGGCGAAAAAATGTACAACGTGGTAGGCAATATTTGCGAGACGGATACATTTGCAGAAGACCGCTTATTACATGAAGTGCGTGAAGGCGACTATCTGGTTTTTAAAAATGCGGGTGCCTATGGATTTGAAATGGCTTCCAATTATAACAGCAGGTTTAAGCCAGCCGAAGTACTGGTAAAAGACGGCAAGGCCCGGCTCATCCGCCGGAGAGACGGGATGGAAGATTTAATGAAAAATATTGTAGAGATATAGTTGTGAGTGGTAAGGCGTGAGATGTGAGTGCGTGGCCTCGCCGGGCTTAGGACTAACGTCTCAGGCCTCAGGTCTTTAATAAGTATACACCAAACTAACACCCCTTACTGTAACCCGTCCACCCGCACCAAAATCGCCGGTGCCGGGAATCTCCAGGTAGTGCAGGAACCTGTTCTGTATTACACCTGCATTTGGAAAACTGGTATCCGTTACCGTTAGATAATTGTCGGGCGGCAGGGTGCCGGGAGGCAGGTTAATAAAAGACATTTCAATTTCGCCCGACGGTGAAACACGATCAGCGTGTTTACGCAAAAAGAAAGACAATACCGGGTTGGGAGTAGAGTTGGTATAGTGAATGGAAATAGATTTGAGTTTGGCGCCCACAGGCAACACAATGGCGGTGGAGAGCGATTTGCCCGGTGTAACAGTACGCCTGCCATCCTGGAAGAGGTCTGCATAACCATCTGCACTGTTGGCAGGAAAGAAAGCAGCACTTTCAATAAAAACAGTATACTTTTTTGGCAGTGCCAGGGGAAGAATGGGCTTAGCGGCTACAGGTTTTGTCGATTTCTTTTTAGCTGGAGCAACTTTTGCAGAAGCTGTTTTTTTCGGCGCCGCCTTTTTTGCTTTTGCGGGCGCCTTTTTCTTTTTTACAGGCATAGAATGATTTTTTTATTGCGCGAATTTGCTCTTGCAAGTTAATTTACCAGGCATGGCCTGCAATACTACTTTGCGGTAGTTTTTATAGTGAAAGCCAGAACTTGCGGCATTTACTTGCAACGCAGGTAATGTTTTTTTCATCTGATGACATCAGCATGTTTTGAAGCTTTTACTTAACTTGTACAGGTATTACCAAACACTAAATAACTTTCGTTATGCCGATAAGAATGACCGACGATCAGCCGGAAGACCAGCCTCAATATGATAATAATGATAGTGGCGACAGAGGCGGCGGTGGTTCCTCCGGGGGCGGCGGGCTATTTAACCTGCTTCCTTTATTGTTCGGATTGTTTCGCAGCAAGCTGGGCATCCTGGTATTGATAATAGGGGTCATCGGTTACTTTGTACTGGGAAGGGGCGGTTGCAATATGGGCGGAGGTGGTGTTGTAAACCAGATAGGCCAATTGGCAACGGGTGGCTTCCTGGATCCAAAACAGTTTGAGAAAGCCAGTATCTATGAACCTTTATCTGATGATAATTCAAAAAATCCATTGCCAGAAAGTGCCAACCTGCAAAAGTTTGCGCCAGCAGTGGGCAATCAGGGTCAACAGGGCAGTTGTGTTGCATGGAGCAGTGCCTACGGGGCCAGGTCAATCCTTGAGTCGGTGCGCACCGGGCAGCCGGGGAACAACGTAAAATTCAGCCCTTCTTTTTTATATAACCAGATTGGTCTTGATGGTTGCCAGGGTTCTTACATAGAAAGAGCCATGGAGTTTATGACCAAACAGGGGTCTGTTCCTTACAATGCTTTTCCCTACAATGAACATGATTGCACCAACCAGCCAGACCAGCAACTGGTGCAGCAGGCATCTCAATATAAAATGCGGGGCTTTAACAGGCTAACGGTGGGAGACAGAAATGATGTTATTGACCTCAATGCCATCAAACAAAATCTTTCGCAGGGCGCGCCCGTGGCAATTGGTATGATGGTGGGCCAAAGTTTTATGCAGGATATGATGGGAAAGGATCTCTGGCAGCCGCAACCCGACGACCGCAGCATGCAGGGTTTTGGCGGGCATGCCATGTGCGTAGTGGGATACGATGATAAAAAATATGGTGGTTCTTTCTTAATCATGAACAGTTGGGGGCCCGAATGGGGCAACAATGGTTTTGCATGGGTGCAATACCCCGTGTTCAAATATTTTGTCCGCGAAGCCTATGGGCTGGAGCCAATGCAGGCCGTGGGTGCGGCCGCAACACAGGCCTTTTCATGCGAGGTAGGGCTGGTGCAGGTTGAGTATGATGCATCCCAGCGGAAAACACTTTCCAAAGGGTATATTCCGCTGCGTACAAACGGCGATAATAAATTCATAACGGTATCGCCTGTGCGAAAAGGAAGCAGGTTTAAAATGGAGGTAAAAAACACTACGGAATGTTATGTCTATGTTTTTGGCAGGGAAACTGATGGTACCAGTTATACATTGTTTCCTTACCCGCGCACAGATGATCCCTCAAAAACAAAATACGCGCCTTTCTGTGGTATTGCCGGCTATCGGTTATTTCCAAAAGACAAAAGCCTTACGCCGGATAGTATTGGTACCAGGGACATGATGGCAGTAGTGGTAAGCAAAAAGGCGCTCGACTGGTACCGGCTTAACCAACAGATAAGCCAGAACCCTGCACAGGATTATGCCACCAGGCTAAATAACGCGCTGGGCAGCCAGCTTATAAAAGGTGTACGCTATCAAAGCAGCGGAAAGGGAAATATGGCGTTTACCACAAGCGGTACAGAAAATGATGTAGTGGCATGTATCGTAGAAATTGATAAGAATTAATGGCTTCATTTTTAACAATGAACAACCACGCAGTATGAAGAGTACAACAGAAGAATTTATACAACTAATGAAACATCCTGTTAAGTTCAGGATGTTTCTTTTTTTTAAACTGCCTGCTGCTTTCTTTAGCGGTGTACGATTAAAAGATCTCGACGAAAATAAAAGCGTCGTCTCCATACCCTATAAATGGTTTTCACAGAACCCTTTCAGGTCAACGTATTTTGCCTGCCTGGCTATGGCCGCGGAACTGACTACGGGTTCTCTTTCTATGATGCACCTGCATAAAAGAAATCCGGCCGTCTCCATGCTGGTGGTAAAACTGGAAGCTGTGTATTTTAAAAAAGCCACCGGAATGACCATCTTTACCTGCGAAGACGGCCAGCTGTTGAAAGCTACTATTGAAAAAGCCATTGCAACAGGTGAAGGCGAATCTTTTACCGCCACTTCTCATGGTGTAAATAAACAGGGAGAAAAAATTGCCGATTTTTTTATTACCTGGTCGTTTAAAAAAAAATCAAACCAGCCGGCCTGGTAATTAATTCTTTATAGCCAGATAGTTGGCAGTGAGAAAAAGTTCCAGGTATTCACTATACCGGTCCAGTTTTACCAGGCCCCCGGGCAATACCCTGTAAATATGATAGCCGCTCAGTAATTTAAAAAAATCCTTCATAAAAATCCGGGCTTCAATGGAGGCAACGCCAAATTCAAATTGTATATAGGGAATATTTCCTCCTGCAATCATTTTTTCAGCGCCGGCCAGCACTTCAATTTCATAGCCTTCCGCATCAATTTTTAACAAGTCGATTCTTGCTATTCCGTGTTCGTTGCAAAACAGGTCGATGGCAGATAATTCAACGGTTTCTTTTTTTACAAGTTCTCCGGCAACATGGTCGTGACTTGTTTTTACAAGGCTGGCAAATACGCTGCCTTCGATCTGGTTATACAGGGTTGCCTGTTTTTTCTCTCTGCCCATGCCAATGTTAAAAGGCTTGAAATGGGCCGCACTGCTGATATTTTTCAGTGCTGTAAAAGCTGATTTTTGCGGTTCGAAAGAATACAATTGAAAGGAATCGTTTAGTTTTTTTAATACCATCGATGCGTACTGGCCTTTGTTGGCGCCTACATCGAATATGGTTAAAGGGCCGTTTAATTTTGACGCAACATAGGTAAGTACCCACCCTTCGCCACTGTTTTCCAGTACCTGTCCGCGGTCATAATTCATCCCTTTCACCCCCAGCCTGAAAAGCGCTTTGTACAAGGGTTGCAGCAATGAATTGCCCAATAACAGGTTTTTGAAAGCACCCATAGTTGTGTCAGACCCCAACATTTTAGTTAAACATAAAAATAACCGTACCATTTAAAAATACAATAGATATATTTATTATTCTAAAAACCTTTATTCATTAATATTAGTTTTATGAAGATTGCTTTCCACGGCGCTGCACGTACCGTAACAGGTTCAAAACATTTGCTTTCATTAACAAACGGGAAAAAATATTTGCTTGATTGTGGCATGTTCCAGGGAATGGGAGCCGATACAGACCGGCTGAACCGCGAATGGGGATTTAACCCGGCAGACGTTGATTTTCTTATTTTATCACATGCCCATATTGATCACAGCGGGTTGATTCCAAAATTTGTAAAAGACGGTTTTACCGGTACAATTTTTTGCACACCCGCTACCAAAGAGCTCACCCAGATATTATTGCTTGACTCGGCAGAAATACAGGAAGACGACGCAAAATTTTCCAATAAAAGAAGGGCTGTCAATAACCTGCCATATGTAGGCCCGCTGTACAGTATTGAAGACGCAAAAAAATGCATGGACAAATTTACAACGGTTGAATACGGTGGCTGGTACAAGATTGATGAAAACGTTTCTTTGCAATATACTGATGCGGGTCATATTATTGGAAGCGCTGCTGTTCACCTGGCAATTACAGAAAACAATACAACCAGCCGGCTTACCTTTAGCGGGGATGTTGGCAGGTACCGCGATGTAATACTCAGGTCGCCCGAAGTGTTCTCCCAGGCAGATTATATTCTTATTGAATCTACCTATGGCAACAGCCTGCACGAGGATGTTACTACAACACCCGAACAGTTGCTGCAATGGATTGTAAAAGCCTGTTTGCAGAAGAAGGGTAAATTGATTATGCCTGCCTTTAGTGTTGGCCGTACACAGGAACTGTTGTTTTCTTTAAACGAACTGGAACTCCAAAAAAGGCTGCCGCCGGTTTCTTATTTTATAGACAGCCCGCTGAGCGTGGAAGCCACGCAGGTAATGAAAAACTACCCCCGCTATTTTAATAAGACCATTCAGAAGATAATGGAAACAGATAAGGACCCCTTTGGCTTTGCGGGTTTGCGGTATATTAAGACGGTAGATGAATCAAAATCGCTTAATTATTTTACCGATCCCTGTGTAATTATTTCAGCCAGCGGTATGGCAGATGCCGGGCGTGTGAAACACCATATCAGCAATAGTATTGAAAACAGCCGCAATACCATTTTGATGACCGGTTATTGTGAACCCAACTCTTTGGGCGGACGATTAATTGCAGGGGCAAAAGAAGTAAGCATTTATGGCATTAAACATGAGGTAAATGCAGAAATAGGTGCTATCCGCAGCATGAGCGCACATGGCGACTACGAAGATCTGAGCCAGTTTCTTTCCTGCCAGGATGCAAGAGCTGTAAAAAAATTATTCCTGGTGCATGGAGAGTACGATGTACAACAGGCTTTCAGGGACCGGTTATTAAAAAAAGGGTTTACTGATATTGAAATACCCGACAGGCATTTTGAAATAGGGCTGGGGTGATGGGTGATTGGTTGATCAGTTGACTGGTTGATTGGGAATTATGAATTGGGAATTTGGGAAACGGTTGATCGGTTGATTGGTTGAATGGGGATTGGGGTAGACGGTTGAACGGTTGTTTGGTAAGAACACTCACGCCTGACGTCTCACGCCATCATATTATATTCAGCCGCTTTAGCACTTCCTGTTTGTGGGCTTTGCTGATAGGAATTTCCTTGCCGCTGATAAATAAACCGTTTTCCCTGATGTTGCTTATTTTGTCGATATTGATAATATAAGACCGGTGTACTTTAATAAAACTTTGCTTGCTTACTTTTTCTTCGAGGTTTTTGATCGTATTGTGCGTAATGTATTTTTTTTCACCGGTTACAAACTTAACATAATCGCCCATGCTTTCTATGTAAAGAATGTCTTCGTTGTTAAGGCGTATCAGTTTGCCATCCGACTTTATAAAAATGTGATCGACACCGGTTTCGGTAATGGTATTGTCGGCTACTTCGGCTGTAGCTGTAGCAGGTGGAATTTTCTTTAGTGCATCCAGGAAGCGCTGATAGGTAAACGGCTTTTTGAGGAAGTCGGTTACATTGTATTCAAACGCATCAAATGCATATTCGGGTTTTGAAGTAGTTAAAATAACTTTTGGGGAGTAGGCAATTTGATCAAGCAGATCAAATCCGGTGGCGCCGGGCATTTCAACATCCAGAAAAATTAAATCAACAACATTGTTGTTCAGGAATTGCAATGCTTCAGGCACAGCCGCGAAATGTCCTTTAACAGACAGGAGGCCGCTTTTCTCGCAACAGCGGTTAAGGTAATCGGCAGCTACCTGCAGGTCTTCTACAATAATACAATTCAGGCTCATAGTGGGTTGGCATTAAAAGTTTTCAGCCGGGCATATTCAAGTTCAATGATATCCCTCGCCTCAAGCAATACGTTTTTAATATGGATATATCCACTGGCTATATCGGCTATTGAGACCGCATTCACGCATTGGTCCTCAAAATTTTTACATTGTAACTGGGCGTCCAGCAGTCCTGTATAACCAAAAGTGGGCTTTATTTTATGTACGGCCCTTTTCAGGTCGTCCAGGTTCCCGTTTTCGTAAGCTAATTGTACGGCGCTGAAGTCCGCTTCGAAGTGCTGGAGTGTAGTGGCAAAAATTTCTTCTATATAGCCAAAATCGTCTGTGTAGAGGCTGTACAGGGTCTCTTGGTCCATTTTTTCATTAAAAATGAACTGTTTAGGTAAAGTTTCGCTTCCCATAGGAAAATAGATGTTCAGGTTTTTCGTTATCTACCAGCGGTATTTTCAGTAAAAATGGAAAACACCTATCTAATAACTCTATGAAGCAAAAATTATTACATATTTCCTGGTCAATTTATCAGGATATTATCCATACAGGGGTAAATGAGGGTGATTCCAGGGAAAATGAAAAGAAAATTATCAGGTTTAACCAGTTTATTGTACTGGCCCTGCTGGTAAACTGCTTTTCTGTGGGTATTTATTTGTACCACAAGCTGTTTATCAGCGGTCTTATCAATGTTACCTCGGCTTATCTTTTTTTGCTGGCTTACTATTTTAACTATCGCCGGAAAGTAGAAGCGGGCCGTATCTTGTCCATTATTAATATCAACCTCTATTTAATTATCATCAGCCATGTAGAGGGTTTACGTGCAGGCGGTTACTTATTGTACTTCCCTTATTTTATAGCGCTGACTTCTGTGGTAAGTATACGCAGAAATTTAAAGGAGCTGCTGTTGATCTGCGGCATCACCCTGGTCTCCTTATTGGTGTGCATTTTGGGAAATCCGCAGGTCAATGATATACAGATTATAAAAGAAAGCATGTATGCACCTCTGTACAACAGCAATCTTTTTGTATCGCTTGCAGCTACTATTTTCTTTTCTTATGCCATCCTGCGGCTAAATAAAGAAAATGAAGTGGCCATTCTGCAGGAAAAGAAATTCGGCGATACTATTTTTAATACATCGCTCGACGGGGTATTTATTATATACAACGAATCAGATACCATTGCCAACTGTAACCGCCGGGCCCTGGAGCTGTTTGAAGCAGAACACATGGGTAACATAGGTGGCACACCTGTTACAGACTGGTTTAGCGCGGAGCACGTGAAGCATTTTAATTCAGTGGAACAGTCTGTTTCGGAAAGCACCAAAAACTGGCAGGGCGAACTTGCTTTTAATACCAAGAATGGTAAGAAATTTTATGGCTATGTAAGCGTGGTGCCATTTATGTATAAGGGTGTACGGTATACTAAAATCAGTATCCTGGATATATCTGATGTAAAGCTGACCGAGTTTGCGCTAATGAAGGCCAAGCAAAAAGCAGAAGAAGCAGCCAAAACAAAATCCAGGTTCCTGTCTAATATGAGCCATGAATTAAGAACGCCGCTGAACGGTATCATTGGTGCATCTAATTTATTGCTGTTCGAGAATTACCTGGAAGGACAAAAGCCGCAACTGGATATACTAAAATATTCGTCGGAGCACATGATGTTGCTGATCAATGACATCCTTGACTATAATAAAATTGAAGCAGGCAAACTTGAACTTGAGGCGGCGCCGGTTAATATTAAGGAACTTGCTACAAGAATAGCGGCACAGTTCTCTCCGCAGATTACAAACAAAGGACTGCACTTTTATGCCGAAATTGATGAAAGCCTGGATACAGAAGTCATAACAGATCAAACAAGGGTAAACCAGGTTTTGTCGAACCTGCTTTCCAATGCCATGAAGTTTACAAAAGAAGGCAGTGTATGCCTGATTGTAAAAAGGCTTTTTGCTTCCAGCAGCAAAGTCACTATACAGTTTATGATTGTAGATACGGGTATTGGTATTCCGAAGGAAAAACAAAACGAAATTTTTGCCAGCTTTACACAGGCAGACGTAGACACCACGCGTAAATACGGTGGCACCGGCCTGGGCCTTTCTATCAGCAAGGAACTGGTAAGCATGTTTAACAGCGAGCTGATTCTTGAAAGCACGCCAGGAAAAGGAAGTGTATTTCAGTTTACAGTTGAATGGAATGTGAACACTCACCGTAAAATGTATATTAATGAGGACAGGACCAAAGTGCTCAGCTCACTGGAAGGTACCCGTATTTTGCTGGCCGAAGACAATCCTGTAAATATGGCCATTGCAAAAAGATTTTTAAAAAAATGGGGTGTTGAGCTTACAGAAGCCGCCAATGGAAAACTGGCCGTGGAAGAATTCAAAAAAAGTGAATTTGATTTGATACTGCTTGACCTTGAAATGCCTGAAATGGACGGAGCTACCGCTTTATTGGAGATTAAAAAATTAAATCCCGAAATACCTGTACTGGCTTTTACAGCAGCCGCGTATGATAATATGCTGGCCGATTTGCTGCAAAAAGGATTTATCGATTTTATTCCCAAACCTTTCAGGCCGGAAGACCTTCATGGAAAAATTGCCTACCACCTGCAGAACGCAAAAAGGGCATGAATTGAAGTATCGCCCGGCGGGTGTTAAACAGTTCCACTCTTGCTGCATGCTCTTTCAATGGCATAAGTTCAGAGCGCAGAACAAGTAATCTTCCATTATTAATCATCCACTTATAGCCTAACGGCATTACCCTGATCTTACCACCAATACCTTATCTTGAAAGCAGCAACCGCCCCCGATATTTTTTAAAAGGCTGGAGGGAATATTTCAAATACATAAAAAATCCCGTACATTGATTTTTGTGATATTTGTGAAATTATGAGTGGCAACCCGGGTAAGGAATATGGTATAAAATCCGATTTTGTGCGTTTATGGTCTGCAAATTTTTGCCTGGCCCTATTTTTATTACTAGGGAGTATTTGTTCCGATGCCCAAAACCTTCCCCCTTTAACCTACCTGGGTATTGAGCATGGATTGTCAAATAATTCTGTCCGTGCTATTTTACAAGACAGCAGGGGATTTATGTGGTTGGGCACCTATGACGGTTTAAACCGGTATGATGGCAATACTTTTAAGATTTTCAGGAATAAATACAACGATTCATTATCGCTTATCAATAATGTCCTTACCGCTCTTGAGGAAGATAAAGCACGGCAGATATGGATCGGCACCAGGCAGGGCGCCTGCTTTTACAATTTTCTGGAGGATAAATTTCATCACCTGACGATAAATGCGCCGGATGGAAAAATTATTGTACTCACCAATGTAATCAGGGACATTAAGGCAGATGAACACAACAATGTATTTGTTGGCTCTGAAACACAGGGGTTGTTTATTTGTGAAAATGGAAAGTTTCCGGCAAAAAAAGTGGCCATTGCCGGGCATCCTGAAATTGTTTCATATGGTGTGCAGGCGATTGTTACAGATGGCAATGCAAAAACCTATGTTTTTTTACAAGGAAGAGGCCTGTATCGTTACAATTATCTGCAACAGCAGCTCGAACTACTAAATGCCAGTGTTGAACGGGCCTATACGATGTTCAATACCCAATCCAACCTGCTGATTGGCGCCGGTCCGTCTTTATTTACATTCAATAAACATACTGGCACCATTACAAAAATTGGAAGTATTGATACTTCAATCCATCCCAATAATATCATATGGTCTTTGTTACAGGATAACAGTGGCAAGATATGGATCGGCACTACTGAAACGGGAGCAGAAGTATGGGATATTGTTTCCGGCAGCAAAAAATTGCTGAACCCGGGCGACAACAAACAATCCCTGACTTCAAGTGGTGTGTATTGTATTTATGAAGATCGCAACCTGCGTAAATGGGTGGGTACTGCCAGGGGCGGTATAGACATTTTTGATCCGCAAAAGCAAAATGTTGAAACCATCGCGCATGATCCTTCAAATCCTTCCAGTATTTCGGGAAATTTCGTATCGGCCGTGTTTCAATACAACGACAGTGTACTCTGGATTGGCATTGAAGGTGCGGGGCTGAATGGGTGGAACCGCAGGAAAAATACCGCTTACCGGCTGAAGGAAATTAACAAAGACGACCCGTTGGCTTCAGAATTTATTGTAGACATTCAAAAAGATTTTACAGGCGATATCTGGCTGACTTCATTTGTAAACAGTATATACAGGTACCGGGCGGCGCAAAATAAATTTGAACATTATGATTTGGTCAATACGGATGGAGAAAAACGGAGTAAAGTGGCTTTCCGTGTGTATGAAGATGCCGAAAAAAATTTGTGGGCCACCACATTACGCCGTGCCGATGTAAAAGGCGCACTTTATCTTTTCAACAGAATAACGAACAAGTTTGAATTGTACGACAGCCGGCTCTCAGATTTGTTTACGCTCCTGGAAGATTCAACCGGAAATTTTTGGGCCGGCGGGCTAACCCATGTTATTAAGATTGATAAAAAAACCAGGGACCACCAGTTTTATTTTATAGGCAACACGGTAAGAGGATTGTTTCGTAGCAAACCAAATGAATTATGGGTTGCAACAGAAGGCGGTGGATTGATTTTATTCGATCCTTTAAAAAAAGAAATCGTAAAAAGATATACAACAGACGATGGTCTTTGCAATAACTCAATTACAGCCATACTGGACGATAATAAAGGTAATCTGTGGCTAAGTTCTTATAACGGTCTTTCCTGTTTTAACCGGGAACGCCGCAGTTTTATAAATTTCTCAAAGTTCGATGGACTGCAAAGCAATCAATTCAATTTCAATGTAGCGTTAAGGCTTAACAGCGGGGAACTTGCATTTGGAGGGATTAAGGGACTTAATATCTTTTATCCTTCGGCTATTTTTCCGTCTGCTACAAAAGGAAAGTTATTTTTGACAGCCATTAATGTTAACGGAGCAGATATAAATGGCAGTAACCCATTTGTTGTAAAAGCAGATTCAGAACAAATTGCCCAGCTCCGCATTCCCTACAATGATGCCGTTTTTAAATTTGAATTTTCGAGCCCTGAATTTTCAACACCCGATAAAATACAATTCTCTTATTTTATGCAGGGCTGGGATAAAAACTGGAACCATGCCGGTAAAGACCGCACGGCTTTATACACCCACCTGGATGAAGGGTCATATACTTTTAAGATAAGGGCCATTGCAGCCAACGGGGTATGGAGCGCCAATGAAGTATCACTGCATATCCGGGTGTTACCACCCTGGTTCAGGTCCTGGTGGGCTTATATAATATATGCATTGATAATTACAGGCACCCTGTATGCATTCTATTCTTACAGGGTAAGGCAAAGGAAATTAACTTATGAAGCCCGGGTAGCCCAGTTAAATGCCGACCGGGAGAAATCGGAGCGTGAAAAAAAGCAGGCCGAGCTTGACAGGGAACTGGCAGAACACAATAAAGACAGGGCAGAACATGCACTTGCGTTGGCAGAAAAAGAAACCGACAGGGTAAGACTGGAAAAGGAGAATGAAATCAATGAAAGAAGAAATGCTTTTTTTACCAATATTTCTCATGAATTCCGTACACCACTTACTTTAATTATCAATCCTGTAAAAGATCTGTTGCAAAATGAAAAATCGCCGGTACAAACAGGCGATAGGGAGCTGAGTATTGTTTATCGCAATGCACGCAGGATGCTGAGCCTGGTTGACCAGCTTTTGTTGTTCCGTAAGGCAGAGAGCGGGCTTGACACACTCAGGATCTCAAAGCTCAATTTCTATGATTTATGCAACGAAGTATATCTGTGTTTTGTGCAGCAGGCAAAAGCAAAACATATCGACTATAGCTTCAATTGCAGCCATTCCTTACCTGAGGTATATGGTGACAGGGAGAAAATAGAAATCGTATTGTACAATCTTATCTCCAATGCCTTAAAATATACACCCGAAAATGGCCGTATTAGCTTTAGTATTACAGAAAGCGATTCAAAAGTTAATATAAATGTGTCGGATACGGGTCCTGGTATTGCCGTTGAAACCGGCGATAAATTGTTTGAAAAATTCTATCAATCAGGCGGTTCCGGTGCGAGACCGCAGCCTGGTTTTGGCATCGGATTATACCTGGTAAAACATTTTACCGATCAGCATCACGGGCATATTTCATATCAGTCTGAACCGGGGCAGGGCACCAGCTTCAGCCTTGACCTGTTAAAAGGAAAGAAACATTTTGGTGATCTACCGGTTCATGAAGAAGATACCGGCGCCGCTGTTTTTTTAAACGAGCTGGCTGCAGCAGAAGAAACGGGCATGAAAAAGCAAATTGAAGCCGGCAGTTTAAACCAACTGGTTACGGCCAAACAATCGATGCTGGTGACGGATGATGACGAACAAATGCGTAATTATATAGTAAGCATCTTTGCAGACGGGTTTATGATGCACGAAGCCGCCGATGGCGCGGAAGGGCTGCGAAAAGCAAAAGAATATTTCCCGGATATCATTATAAGCGATATTAAAATGGAGGGCGGTAACGGAATTGATTTTTGCCGGGCAGTAAAAAGCGACGAGGCCCTGAATCATATCCCTGTTATATTACTAACCGGCACCTCATCTGATAAGTTAAGGTTGGAAGGGGTAGAAGGAGGAGCAGACGATTACATTACAAAGCCTTTTGATAAAGATTTACTGGTTGCAAGAGTAGGCAATCTGCTGACAAGCAGGGATAACCTGCAAAAATATTTTTACAATGAAATTACGCTCAACCGGAACGACCTTAAAATTTCAGCGGAATACAAAGAATTCCTTGAAAAATGCATTTCCATTACCACGGCCCATCTGGATGAAGAACGGTTTACAGTAAAAGATCTGGCCAGGGAACTGGGCATGAGCCATTCTTCCACTTATAAAAAGATCAAAGAGATCTCAGGCCAGTCAGTTAATGGTTTTATACGGTTCGTCCGGCTTCGCAAGGCAGCTGAACTTTTTATCAATACCAACGATAATATCGGGCGGATTTCTTTCCAGGTCGGCATCACTGACAAAACCCATTTCCGGGAGCACTTCACCAAACTTTTTGGCATGTCCCCCGCTGAATATATCAAGAAATTCAGGAAGCCTTTCAACCAGGATTATCATCTTGACAAATCCTCTTTCGGAAAAAAGCCTGATTGAACGGTTCTTTTCGCCGCCCGGAATTTTCTTTAACGGAGAAGTTATAGAACTCATTTCTATAATTACTGCCCTGCTTTTGTTGGTCAGTCATTTTCATATTTCCACTTTTATCACATTCGCCACATTTCTTCGCAGTTTTCGCAAAAAATAAGAATTTGCCCTCTTTTTATCAGAATGCCCCCCTTATTAACCCACTCCCACGGCCTTAGTTTTGGTTTTTGTGAATAAAGCTAAACCGATTTAGTCTTTTTAAAAGCCAAACGATTGCGTATGAAAATTGAATGCCTTTCAGGTTTCTACAACCAGATTTTTAAGACAACGCAACCTGCCCGCCCTGATGCTGCAGGTCTGTCATCCCGCCGGTCTGCGGGTTATTATTTTCCCCTACAATTTTTTAAACTAAAAACTGCTATTATGAGAAGTTTGCTTTGCACCTGTGAAAGTATTGCCAGGCAGCAGTGGCGCGTGAAAATTTATACACGGCTATTGTTCGCATTTTTTATGCTGGCTTTTACTGTTTTGAAAGGCCAGTCCCAATCCATCACCGGAAAAGTAACGGACGCTAATGGGAAGCCATTGCCCGGTGCCACGGTAACAGTAAAAGGCGCCAAACGAACTGTTGTAACCAACACCCAGGGTGATTTTTCTATACCGGCAAAAACAACAGATAAATTGCTGATTAGCTATGTTAACTATAAAGATCAGGAAGTTCCTGCTTCTGTTGTCGTATCCGGCATAAAACTGCAACCAACGGATAAAACGCTCGATGATGTGGTAGTGGTAGGGTATGGTACGCGTAAAAAGGCCACCCTAACAGGCTCAATAGCAACTGTTGATTCAAAAGTTTTCCAGGACAGAGGCCCTACCGCTAATCCGCTGGCTGCATTGCAGGGACAGGTGCCGGGTGTGGTGGTTACCCGCACTGCTGCTGCTCCCGGAAGGGAAGGATGGAATTTTCAAATTCGTGGTGCTACTTCTACCAATGGTACCGACCCGCTGGTAATAGTGGATGGTATTCCCTTGGTGAGTTTGAATGCATTGAATTCAATCAATCCCAATGATATTGATAACATGTCTTTTTTGAAAGATGCATCTGCTGCCATCTATGGCGCCAGGGGTGCAGGGGGAGTAGTACTGATTACTACCAAGAAAGCAAAATCTGGCAAACCAACGATTCAGTACGATGGTTCTGTTTCATTTAAGAAGATTGGTTTACAACCGCACTTAATCAATGTCAAACAATTTGGACAGGGGTTGGTAGATGGCACCACCAACGATTTTTATGGTGTAGCACCTACCAGTTATATCTGGTATAAGTTCGGACAATTGCAATTGAATGCGCCCGACAGCGGCTACCTGGACATGAATGTGACATATAATATGGATTGGGCAACAGGTAAACTTACCTATGTCGGTACGCCCACCACACCTTCCTCTAATCCCGCTAATCCTGGTTTTGGCGACGTAAAAGATTTTACATTTTTTAATACCAACTGGGTAGATGAATTATGGGGAACTGCTACTTCCAACCAGCATAATATCAGTATGTCTGCACGGAATGACAAGTCGGGTTATCGTTTATCGCTTGGGTATATGAATGATGGCAGTCTGCTGAAATGGGGCAACAATTCAAATAAAAGATACAATCTAAGGCTATCTCATGATTATACTTTTTCAGATAAATTTAAACTGGAAACAATTATAGCCCTGGAAAAAAATGATATTGTTCAACCTACGCAAGTAGGTGCCGTGCTGGGCCAATACCAGCAGCCTGGTTTTCCAATAGCTACCAAACTGGGGCAGCCTTATGGATGGGGTACACAATATAGCCCTAACTGGCTGGCAGCGCTGGGTGGAGATCAGGATGAATACAATACCCGCATATTTGCAAATATGCGGGCCACATATTCATTTACCAGGCACCTGCGTTTAATTGGCCAGAGCGGGTATAACTGGAATGCTACCGATATAAAGACACAGCAAAAAACAATTAATAACTGGTATAATTATGCAGGTTACCAGAAAGGTTCGCCGGATAATCCATCACAGGCTAATTCTTATTACCAGCGACAATTAATAAAGGATCCATATTATAACATTAATGCTTATTTGGAATACCAGAATACATTTAAGGGTCTTCATGATTTTGGTGCAACAGTGGGCACTAATTACGAACGTGATGAATTGAATTCTTACACCGCAAGAACGAATTATATAGCCAATGACAATGTCCCTTCGCTTAACCTGGGTATCGGGGATGCGACAACAAAATCTGTTACAGAAAGCCAGAGCCATTATGCCATCGGATCCTATTTTGGAAGGTTGAATTATGCATACAACAATAAATACCTGTTTGAAGCCAATGCACGTTACGACGGGTCTTCCAAATTTGCAGCGGCAGACAGGTGGAAATTGTTTTATGGTTTTTCTGCGGGCTGGCGGCTGATACAGGAAAAATTTATGAAAGGGGTTAGCTTCCTGGATGATCTGAAACTCCGCGCTTCATTTGGTACCGTAGGTAATCAAAGCGGTATTAATTTATACGACTACCTGCAATTGTTAAACGTAAGTTCAAATACAACGGGCGCCACCAACAACGGTTTTCCGATTATAGGCACCGGCACGGTAGTTTATACAGCACCTACTGCAAGTCTTGTAAGTTTAAACCGTACCTGGGAAAAGGTACAAACCAAAAACCTGGGACTTGACTTTACACTTTTAAAAAATCGTCTTTCCGGAAGCTTTGATTATTTTATAAAGGATAATATTAATATGCTGCTGGGTCAGCAGTTCCCGGCCGTTTTGGGCGCTACAGCTCCCAGTTTAAACCTTGGTCATCTGAGAACACACGGATGGGAAGCACTTATTTCATGGAGGGATAATATTGGTAAGTTTAATTATCATGTCAGCGCTACTATTACCGACAATAACAATACACTTATCAGTTATTCTGCCAACAGTGTGATAGCTCCGGGGTATAATACTGCCGTACAGGGATATGCGATTGGTTCCTATTTTGGTTTACAATATGCAGGACGCGCGCAGGATCAAAAAACACTTGATGCGTACAGGTTGCTGGCGCCCGGCAATAACATAAGTATGCCCCTGACTACCGGCACTTTACCAGGAGTAAGATTGGGCGATAATATGTATGTTGATCAAAATAAGGATGGCAAATTAACCACACCGGCAGATTTGGTTTACCTGGGACGTGATGATCCGCGTTATACTTATGCAGCAAACCTGGGTGCAGAATGGAAAGGTTTCGATTTCTCAGCTACCTTCCAGGGCGTTGGTAAAAGAACCATTTTCAGGGAAGGTAACTGGCGTGTTCCTTTTGGTTCCATTTTTCAGGGGCAAACAGATTTTTGGGTAGGCAAAACATGGACGCCGGCTAATACCAGCGCTTATTATCCCGTGCTCAGTGTAGGTCAAAACGGTACTACCTATAATACCTATAACTACCAGGTTTCCACCTGGTCGGTTGAAAATGGCGCTTATGTAAGATTAAAGAACCTCGTACTGGGCTATACTATTCCTCAGCATATCATCCAAAAAGCAAAGATTCAAAAATTAAGGATTTATTTTTCAGGAAATGATTTATGGGAGGCTTCTCATATACGGGATGGATGGGATCCTGAAGCTACCAGAAATGTGGGCCGTGCCAATAATGAATCTACCTTCTCGCGCTATCCTTTTTACCGCTATATGACCTTTGGTGTAAATGTTACCTTCTAATTCTAAATTTAAACGAAATGAAAAAATTAACAACAATATATATGTCGGCGGTAACAGTGTTAATTGCGGTTACCCAGTACAGTTGTAATAAGAGCCTTAACTTAAAACCGCTTGATCAACTTTCTGATGCTTCTTACTGGCAGACGCCCAATGACTTTATGCTGGCTGCCAATCAATTTTATACTTATCAGCGTACGTTTACCGATGTACAGCAGGATAATCCGCATTCTGATGGAAGGTCCGATTTTGGAGGAATCAATGCCTTTAGCCGTGGTGTAAATACAACGCCCGCCACCGATGGCATATGGAATAACAACTATGCCAATAATGGTAGCTTACCCACAGGCGCCTGGAGCCGTATTCGTGTGATCAATTATTTACTGGCCAAAGCGGCTGCTTATGCTAATCCGGCAGATATCAAAAAGTATGTAGCCGAAGCAAAATTTTTCAGGGCTTATATTTATTTTGATTTACTCCAATTGTATGGGGCTGTGCCATTGGTTACCAAACCGCTGGCAACAACTTCACCGGAATTAATGAATCCGAGGACCAGCCGCGATTCTGTTGTTGATTTTATCGTTTCAGATTTAAACCAGGCTATTCCGGATTTGCCGCTTGAAAGCGCCAATGCTGCTACTGATAAGGGCAGGGTAACCAAAGGTTCAGCACAGGCTTTTCTATCGCGGGTAGCATTGTATGAAGGCACCTGGCAAAAATTCAGGAGTGGTTCTCCAACAAGGTATAATGCTTTGCTGGATCTTGCTATAGCGTCCAGTAATGCAGTCATTACCAGTAACGAATACGCGCTATTTGCGCCTGCTGCGCTGGGCGATTCTGCACAGAAATATATGTTTATCCTCGAGAACCAGAAATCAAATCCTGCCGGGATACAAAAATCCGCTAACAAAGAATATATTCAAGCCAACAGGTATGACCAGGCAACGAGGCAAATAAGGTTTAATGTTTCGCATACAGGTTTTCCCGGCTTTACCCGCCGCGGAGCTAATCTTTATCTTTGCAGTGATGGATTACCCATTGAAAAATCACCCTTATTCCAGGGATATGCAACTATGGCCTCTGAATTTACAAACAGGGATAACCGTATGCGTTATACCATGAAAAAAGCCGGTGGATATTACTGGAGTGGTAACAATAACTGGCATATTAACTGGGACTGGAGTGCGCCTGACCTGGCGAATGCAGACGCTTCTCCCTATAAACCATACGCGAATTCAACCTCCGGATACGGTGGTCAAAAATTTGTTTCAGAAAGACAGGTGCCCGACAATGAGGAAGGAGAAGACTACCCGGTTATACGATATGCAGAAATATTATTGAACTATGCAGAAGCAGTATTTGAACGTAATGAAGCTATTACTGATGCAGATCTTGATAAATCGCTGAACCTGGTACGTAACCGTGTAAACAAAACAATGCCAAAACTCAGCAATGCTTTTGTTGCAACCAATGGTCTTGATATGAGAAGGGAAATAAGGAGGGAAAGAACCATAGAGCTGGTAGGAGAAGGATTCAGAACAGATGACCTGAAACGCTGGCATAATGCGGTGGGTGGCCCCAATCTTGGCGGTGATAATGAGGACCCGTTGATTGGGCCTAACGTAATGCTGCAGGCGGTGCTGGGTATTAAATGGGCTGGTACTGAGTTTCAGACTGCATGGCCTTCACAATCTGCCACTGCCAAATACAGCAGTGCCAATACTTTCCTGGACGGGGCATTAATTCTTGATGCCGCCAGATCATTTTCTGAAAAAAATTATTTATTGCCCATACCTACAACACAGATACAATTAAATCCAAACCTGAGTCAAAATCCAAACTGGTAACCACGTTTAAACAAGCGTTGCCGCTACCCGGCATCGTTTTATTATCGCGCAGTTATACCGTATTTGCAAAAACCAGGCGGCCTTCAGAAACATGTAAAAGCAGTTGGTATCTGAAAGGCCGCTTTTCTAATGTACAAATGAAAAAAAAATTGTCCATACATGATATTGCCAAAGCATTGAAGGTATCTGCTTCAACCATATCTTTTGTTTTAAACAATAAGGCAGAAGAAAAAAGAATAAGTGAATCTGTAAGAGAACGCGTATTGAAATATGTTGAAGAGGTTGGATATAAGCCAAATGTGCTTGCCCAAAGCCTGCGTACCGGGAAAAGTAAGATCCTGGGTATGCTGGTGGAAGATATATCGGATTCTTTCTTTTCAAGGATTGCCCGGACGGCTGAATTACTTGCCGCAAAGAATGGGTACAAAATATTATTCTCCAGCACCGAAAATGATACAGCCAAAACCAAATCCCTGTTAAAACTAATGCGTGAGCGCCAGGTAGAAGGCTATATTATTGCGCCACCACCCGGTATTGAAACAGATTTACATGAACTGCTGCACGAGAAAATACCGGTCGTTTTATTTGACCGTTATTTTGCAGACATTCCGACCCATAACATAGAAATAAATAACGCACAGGGTGCAACACTGGCAGCAGCACATTTTATTGAAAATAATTATTGCAATATTGGCTTTATTACGCTGGACTCGACCCAAACGCAAATGGCAGCCAGGCTCCGGGGTTATACAAATGCCCTGAATGACCATGGCTTGCCTTTATGCGTCTTAAAAGCACCTTATAACCTGGATGAAGAAATGATAATAAAGGCAGTGACAGGTTTTCTTACTGCCCATCCTTTGCTGGATGCGGTTCTTTTTGCTACAAACTATTTAACCGTGGGTGGTCTGAAAGCCATTCAGCAAATGGGGCTTGGTATTCCGGATAATATCGCCATCATAGGGTTTGATGACAACCCTCATTTTTCAATCCTGTCGCCCCCGGTCACTGCAGTAGTACAACCCGTACAGCAAATCGCGGAAGTAAGTGTTGGTAAATTAATGGAAATGTTATCTGGCAGAACTGGTTGTGTGAGCGAATCAAATATTGTGTTGCCTGTAAAACTTGAGATCAGGGCTTCTTCAATGCCTGTTAAAAGATCAAAACTGAGCCTGGCAACAGATGAAAAATAGGTACATGAATATTATCAATCGTAAGAATGTAGCAGTTATTGGAATGCCAGGCTTTGGTTGCGGGTTGTTTCCTTGTCGGCCTACCGGTACCCGGAAGAATCAAAAATTTTAGTGATACAGTCTGAATTTGCAATTTATAAACCAGTAAGGGATGTTAGTTATAAAACGGAAGAGTGTTTTAATAATAGCGGCCGTCATTGTTGCATCGCTGGTGAAAGCGCAATCATTTGTGCATCCCGGTTTATTGCATTGCAAAGAAGATTTGCAAAGAATGAAAAATGCTGTAGCTGAAAAACAGGAGCCCATTTATTCCGGTTACCAGTTATTTATACAAAATCCGGCTTCGCAGTACACTTATAAGATGCAGGGACCAATGTCAATGGTAGGCAGAAACCCAACAGTTGGGCAAGAGACTTACGACAATGACGCAAATGCTGCACATCAAAATGCAGTAATGTGGGCTATTACCGGCGACAAAGCCTATGCGGATAAAGCAATCCAAATTATTAATGCATGGTCATCAACATTACAATCTGTTACCGGCCGCGATGCGGTATTGATGGCTGGTTTAGGCCCTTTTAAAATGATAAATGCTGCAGAGATAGTCCGTTATACCAATGCAGGATGGTCCGACGCTGACATCAGGCAGGCCGAAAAACATTTTAAGGAAGTCATCTATCCTGTTATAAAGAATTTTGCGCCTTTTGCCAATGGCAACTGGGATGCTGCGGCCATTAAAACAGTTTTGGCCATCGCTGTTTTTTGTAACGATCGTGCCATGTTTGAAAGTGGTCTCCGTTATTATGTTGATGGATGCGGCAATGGCAGGCTTACCAATTATGTAATCAATGAAGAAGGGCAAATACAGGAGACTGGCCGCGACCAGGGGCATACGCAACTGGGTATCGGCCTGCTGGCTGAATGCAGCGAGATTGCCTGGCACCAGGGATTGGATTTATATGGTTATGCGAATAACCGTTTGCTGAAAGGATTTGAATACACTGCCAGGTACAATCTTAACAATGAGGTGCCCTTTGAGCATGTGCTTGACAGAACGGGCAAGTATGAACATTTTACCCCTTCAACCATTGGCAGGGGCCAAATGCGCGCCGTTTACGAACAAATCTTCAATCATTATGTAAAACGGATGGGTATAGCGGCACCCTTTACAACACAGGCAGCAGAAAAAATCAGGCCCGAAGGACCAGGTAAGCCCGGAGCAGACCATCCGGGATACGGAACATTGTATTATACCCGTGCTTCTTCACCGGCTTCTTCATGGACATTAAACACAGTGCCCGCAGCACCGGGAGGCCTCATTGCAAAAGGTTCATCCACACAAAATACATTGGTATGGATAGCTTCCGTTGGAGCAAATAGTTACACGGTTAAACGAAGTAATCAATTGAATGGGCCTTATACAGTTATTGCAAAGCATATTAGAGGAACAAATTACATTGATAAACACGTCAAAGCCGGTGCTGTCTATTTTTATACTGTATCAGCATCGAATGAAAAAGGGGAAGGCGCCAATGCATCTGGAACTGGTATTTCGGCAGGTTTGCCATCACCCTGGAAACAAGAAGACATTGGTGCAGTAACCATACCCGGTATAAGTTTTTTTAACGGATTGCAATTCAGGCTGGAAGGATCAGGCTGGGGTATTGATAGTGTGCATGATTCGTTCAGGTTTACCCGGTTGCCATTAAACGGAGAAGGTACTATAACCGCAAGACTTTTACCGGAACCAGGTTCACAACTTTCAGCTATGGGATTGATGATGCGCGAAGGAACCACAAACAATGCAGCTTTTGCCGCTCTATTGATCTATCCCGGAAGAACAAAACAAATTGAAGCGCCCGCCTGGCAGGCTAAATTGCTGGTACGAAATGCAAGCGGCGAAAAAACAAAAGAAATGGCAGCATTAACACTTGCGGAACCTTCGGTTACCTACGGTCGTTTAACAGGTGCTTACTGGATACGTTTGCAAAGGAAGGGAAATGTTGTAAACGCATTTGGGTCATACGATGGAAAAGAATGGGCAAGCATTGGTAATACTACTGTAGTATTGAAGAAGAACTTACTAATGGGCATTCCTGTTTGCGCTGGCATGCCCAACAGCACCATTGTGTATTTTGATAATGTTGCTGTTTCAAAATAAATGCCGCTTTCTTTTCAACAATGACTTTTAACCTGATTCAACAATAAATAATGCGCCGCAGGCTCTTGTTGTGTTTATTGGTAATTGCCAATTATAGATGCATTGCACAGGTTTGGCAATGGTCGGCTCTTGTACAAAAAGCCAGGAATGCGGTGTCACGTGCTTTTTTATGGATACCGCCGGATTGCAAAAAAGTAAAGGCTGTGGTAGTAACACAAAACAATATGGAAGAACTGAGCATTGTTGAAAACGATTTTTTCCGTAAAGCCATGAAGGATTTATCATTTGCCATTGTGTGGGTATCGCCATCGTTTGATAATTTATTCAGGTTTAATGAAGGCGCAGGCGATGTATTTAATGGTATGATGAATGATCTTGCAGATAGTTCGGGATACACCGAATTGAAATATGCCCCGGTGGTGGCCATGGGACATTCCGCAGCGGCCAGCTGGCCTTACTATTTTGCTGCCTGGAATCCTGCACGAACATTGTGTGCAATTTCTGTAAGCGGTCAATGGCCGTGGTTCCGCAGCCCGCAGTTTGCGCCGGATATCTGGGGCAATAAGAATATTGATTTTGTTCCCTGCCTGGAAACAATGGGTGAATATGAATCAGCCAATACCTGGAGCAGGGAAGGATTGAAAGAAAGAAAAGAACATCCGCTGATGCCGTTGAGTATGCTGGCCTGTCCCGCGGAAGGTCATTTTGCGGCAACAGAAAAAAAGATTCGGTTCATTGCTTTTTATATTAAGAAGGCGGCACGGTACAGGCTTCCAAAAAAATACCCCGCAAATGGACCGCCTGTTTTATTGTCAGAAAATCCAACCGCTACGGGTTGGCTGGCAGACAAATGGCGTATCAATGAAATGCCAAAATCTCCACCTGCACGAGTTGGCAAATACACCGGAGATACTACACAGGCGTTTTGGTTTTTTGACAAGGAAACTGCAAAGGCAGCAGAAAAATATCAGTCTTTCTATCGCCATAAGAAAGCGCAGTTATTGGGATATGTACAGCATGACACCATCGTACAACAACGCAACACACATTTACAGGTTGAAATGGTATTTAAGCCGCAGGCAGACGGCATTACCTTCGTATTAAAGGGCGCTTTTTTAGATACGGTGCCGGGTGAAAGTGAGCGGCCGGCGATGTGGGCAAGTTTACCGGTGGGCAGCCCCATTGGTCATGCAACCGGAAATTTTCCAATTGCTATTAATCGCGTAGCCGGGCCTTTCAAAAAAATAAACGATACTACCTTCCGCCTGGATATGCAAAAGGAGACATTGTACAATGCCACACACCAGGTCTTTACTTTTATTGCAAACCACCCCGGCGACGCTGAATACAAACCAGCAGTGCAACAAGCTGAGATGGTAGTACCCGCTCGAAATACAATGGGCCTGGAACAACATATCAGTTTTAATAGTCTTGCCAATCAGAAAGCAGGAAGAGAGATAATGCTTACAGCAACCTCTGATGCAGGTTTGCCCGTAAGATTTTATGTAAGGGAAGGGCCTGCCAGGATTGATGGCAACAAATTATCCATCACAACAATTCCACCGCGTGCAAAATTTCCCGTAAAGATAACAGTAGTAGCATGGCAGTATGGCAAAAACGCTGAACCTGCTGTGCAAAGCGCGGTACCAGTGGAACAAACATTTTATGTAATACAACGACACGTGCAATGAAAATAAAAACAGGTTTTTTGTTATTGGTAACATTTGCTGCTACCACGGTGGCAGCGCAGTTAAATACTGACAAGCAACTGGCCTATTGCACTGCGCAGGCTTCCAGGACACTGATTACCCTGCATGATTTTGAGCATATCCCCCGGAGTATTGCCAGCGGCAAAACAAACTGGAGCTTGATAAGTTATAAAGACTGGTGCAGTGGGTTTTGGCCGGGCATATTGTGGTATGTATATGAATACACCAATGATGAAAAAATTAAAAAACAAGCGGGTCTTTTTTCAGGTACACTGTTTCCATTGGCAGATACAGCAGCTATTGATCATGATCTTGGTTTTCAAACATACTGCAGTATTGGTAATGCTTACCGGCTGACTGGTGATGCAGTATATAAAAAAGTTTTATTAAAAGCTGCAGATACACTGGCCACACTTTTTAATCCTACAGTGGGCACTATTCTTTCCTGGCCCAGAAAAGTGCCTGGTGTTGACTGGCCGAAAAGGCACAATACCATTATGGATAACATGATCAATCTTGAATTGTTGTTTTGGGCAGCAAAAAATGGTGGTGATAAAAGACTGTATGATATGGCTGTTTCTCATGCTACAACAACTATGAAAAATCAGTTCCGGCCTGATTATACTTCTTATCATGTAGTGGTGTATGATACGGCTACCGGAAAAAAAATAAAAGGGATTACCCACCAGGGTTATTCAGACGCTTCCATGTGGGCAAGGGGTCAAAGCTGGGCCATCTATGGATTTACAATGGTATACCGGGAAACAAAAGACAAAATGTTTCTGCATTTTGTGCAAAAGGTAACAGATGTTTATCTTAAAAAATTGCCTGCCGATTTAATTCCTTACTGGGATTTTAATGACCCTGCTATTCCCAATGCACCAAAAGATGCGTCGGCCGCGGCTGTTACGGCATCTGCCTTGCTGGAGCTGTCTACTTTTGTAATGAATAAAGCAAAGGCAAAAATATACAGAAGGAAGGCAGAACAAATGCTGGCGTCACTTTCTTCCCATCATTACCAGAGCAGAAATACAAACAATTCTTTTTTGCTGCATAGTACCGGGCATAAACCCAATGGAGGCGAGATAGATGCATCCATTATTTATTCAGACTACTATTATATCGAAGCATTGTTAAGGTTGAAAAAACTGCAGGAAAATAAAAGTATTTATAAAAATTTATAAAAGGGGCGTGCACCTGCTGAATCCATATTCGACAGCGGACGGCCGACGAAAAAATAACGGTATGATAAATTATAAACTGAGTGCAGTCTTTTTTTTAATTTTTTGCAGCCGGTTGCACGGTCAGGATATTATTACCAATACAAAATCAATGGTTCAATCGCCCGATAAAAACATTGATGTTCAATTTTATCAGAAACAGCTAACAGACAGTACAAAAGCGATGTACTATACCGTCCGGTACAAAAATAAACCTGTCATTGGCGAATCTTTGCTTGACCTGCAAATGGATAATCACCTCAGCGAGCAGGCAATGGCCATCAATGTTGACAAGCATCCGGATTGGTGTGAGAACCTGCAATTTATCAGCAGCGAAGGTCTTTCAAAAGACAGTGTATGGAAACCGGCATACGGCGAAGCAAGCATTGTTCGTGATAATTATAATGAACTTATTATCCACTTCGTAAAAGACAACAACAGAATTTATAAACTGGATATTGAGATAAGGGCATTCAATGAAGGCGTGGCCATACGTTATTTCATTCCTGAAAATGAAAAAGGAACGTATTACCGGATTATGAATGAGCATACCGAATTTTCGCTGCCAGCGGATACCAGGGCCTGGTTTACAGGCTGGGCACAGGGCAAATATGAATTATTACCATTGCATAATTGGCCACAGGAAGCAGAAAGGCCGCTTGTAGTGGAATTGGATAATGGCTTATCTGTTTGCCTGGCTGAAGCGGGGATGGTAGATTACGCACGTGCAAAATTTGTACTGCATCCTGCAAAGCCAAATACCATTATAACGTCCATGTACACCCCTGCCGATTTGATTTCTCCTGTAGCAACACCCTGGCGCGTAATAATGATTGCTGAAAAACCAGGTGACTTAATCACCAATAATTTTGTCATTCAAAACCTGAATCTTCCTTCCAAAATTAAAGATCCCGGCTGGATCAAACCCGGCAAAATTATGCGGGTAATGACCCAGACAACGCAGGATGCAAAAGAAAATATTGATTTTGCGGTGAAACACAACCTGCAATACATATTGTTCGACTGGAAATGGTATGGCCCGGCTTTTAGCTTTTCTTCGGACGCTACCAAAGTGGCGATACCCAATTTTGATTTACCCGGCATTATTGAATATGGAAAGCAAAGAGGTGTAGGAGTATGGTTATACTGTAACCTGCAGGGCTTGTATGCGCAATCAGATTCTTTGTTCCGTGTATACAAAAGCTGGGGTATTAAAGGCGTAAAATTTGGTTTTGTACAAGCGGGTTCTCATCGCTGGACAACCTGGATTGAAGAGATGTTTAAAAAAGCTGCTGAAAATAATATGATGGTGAATGTACATGATGACTGGCGCCCCACGGGTGAGCAGCGCACCTGGCCAAATTTAATGAGTGCCGAGGGTATCCGGGGCAACGAGGAAATGCCCGATGCCACACACAATACCGTATTGCCTTTTACAAGGTATATTGCCGGGGCAGCCGACTATACGATTTGTTATTACGACAAACGTATCAAAACAACCCATGCGCACCAATTGGCGATGGCGGCAGTTTATTATAGTCCCATACAAACATTATATTGGTATGATAAACCATCGTTTAGTGAAAACGAACCGGAGCTTGAGTTTTGGGATAAAATACCCACCACCTGGGATGAAACAAAAGTATTACAGGGAGCGCCCGGACAATTTATTACAACAGCAAGAAGGAGTGGTAATGATTGGTTCCTGGGAACACTGACAAACAACGATGCAAGAACAGTTACCATCAGGTTTGATTTCTTAACGAAAGGAAAAAGATATATTGCAAAGATTTATTCAGACGATCCCTTGGCAGCTACCAAAACGAAAGTGAAGGTGGAAGAAAGAAATGTGGATGCATCATCTATGATTGATGTAAAATTATTGGCCAGCGGCGGACAAGCCATCTGGCTAAGGCAACAATAATCAAATTAAAGCATTGAATATGCAGCGCCGCGGTTCAATCATTCCTGCAATTGTGTTTATTCTTTGCCTTCATGCAGGGGCGCAACAGCAACCTGTTTACAATTTCTCCGCCCTGCAGCAAAAAATACAGGGATGGGTAGACAGTGGCTATTATGCAGGCGCTTCGGTGATTATTGCAAAAGACAATAAGGTGATTTACAAAGGATATTTCGGTAGTTACCAGCCGCAGACAGTTGCCTTTATTGCCTCTGCCGGAAAATGGATGGCCGCAGCTACTATTGCGGCTGTTGTTGATGAGGGGAAATTAAACTGGAATGACAAAGTAAAAAAATGGATGCCGGAATTTACGGATATTAAGGGCGAAGCAACATTGGCGCAATTGTTATCTCACACGGCGGGTTTTCCTGATTATCAGCCTGCAAATAAACCGGCAGATATTTACCAGACATTAAAAGAATCAGTTGCACATATTGTTCGTCTTACTGCTGATACCCCGGGTACAAAATTCAGGTATGGCGGCCTTGCCATGCAGGTAGCCGGCAGAATGGCTGAACTGGCAACGGGTAAAGACTGGGAATCATTTTTCCAGCAAAAGATTGCCATACCGCTTGGTATGCATTCAACTCATTTTACGCCGGTTGATTCATCGGGCGGACATGCACCCATGTTGGGTGGCGGTGCGCGGAGTACTTTGCAGGATTATGCCAATTTCCTTTCAATGATTTTTAACAATGGCGTGTTCAATGGGAAGAGAATTTTATCGGTCCGGGCAATTGAAGCGATGCAGGCCAACCAGGTTGAAGGGGCAAAAATAAATAAGGGGGAGTTTGTAGAAAAAGCAAGAAGCAGTTCAAAGAAGGATATTTATGGACTGGGCGAATGGCGCGAAGAAACCGATAATCGGGGCAGAGCCATTCTCATCAGCAGTCCTTCATGGGCCGGTGCTTATCCGTGGATTGATAAGAAAAATCAGGTGTATGGTTTCTTCCTGACGCATATCGCCCGGCCAAAAAATGGATTTAATTCATTTTTAGCAAGCCCCGTGCTGGCGATAATGACACGGGCCGTGATTGAGCAATCATTTTTTAAAAGCAGATAAAATAGTTCTTATGAAAATAGTGTTGAGTGTATTGACAGCAGTTGTTTTGATGGTTCACGCTGGCGCACAATCGCATTATCCCGGACAACATGAAGGCAAGTTTATTGTAAAGGATAAATTAATACCCGCGGTCTATAGTTTCGATCTGCAGGATGTGAAATTACTGGACAGCCGGTTTAAGCAAAATATGGAAAGAGAACAGCAATGGCTGTTGTCAATCGGCGCCAATAACTTACTGCACAGTTTTCGTACCAATGCCGGCGTATACAGCGGTAATGAGGGTGGTTATTCAGGAAAGAAAATTGCCGGGTGGGAATCGCTTGATTGTGAACTTCGTGGTCATACAACCGGGCATATATTGTCTGGTCTTGCATTAATGTATGCTTCTACCGGCGATGAAAGATTTAAAACGAAGGCCGATAGCATCGTAAAGGGACTGGCCGTGGTACAGCAAGCGCTTAACCAGGATGGCTACCTGGGCGCATTTCCACAGGAACTGATCAACAGAAATATTGCGGGCCAACCGGTATGGGCGCCATGGTATACACTCCACAAAATTTTATCCGGCCTGATTGATCAATATCTCTATTGTGATAACCGGCAGGCCCTGGACATAGCTTCAAAGATGGGCGCATGGGCATATAAAAAACTTCGTCCGGTAACAGCAGAACAGCGCAGCCAAATGCTGCGCAATGAATTTGGCGGTGTCAATGAATCGTTTTATAATCTGTATGCTATTACAGGTAATGCTGATTACAAATGGCTGGGAGAATTTTTTTACCAAAATGAGACACTGGATCCTTTAAAAGAAGGGAAAGACATACTCGAAAAAAAACATGCCAATACTTATATTCCCAAATTAACCGGATTATCACGTGACTATGAGATTGAAGGTAAGGGCGGTGGCGATTCTATTGCTGCTTTTTTCTGGAATACGGTAATAGATCATCATAGTTTTGTTACGGGAAGCAACAGCGATAAAGAACATTTTTTTAAGCCAGATGATCAATCCGGTCATTTAACAGGTTATACCGGCGAAAGTTGCAATGTCTACAACATGCTGAAACTGACAAGACATTTGTATGAACATACAGCCAGTATGAAATATACTGACTATTACGAAAAAGCCTTGTTCAATCACATATTGGGGCAACAGGATCCTGCCACCGGAATGGTTGCCTATTTTCTTCCTATGCTGCCCGGCGCGCATAAAGTATACAGCACGCCTGACAGTTCTTTCTGGTGCTGCGTGGGCAGTGGATTTGAAAACCAGGCAAAATATGGTGAGGCTATTTATTATCACAATGCGGGGGATCTTTTTGTAAACCTGTTTATTGCATCAGAACTAAGCTGGAAGGAAAAAGCAATAAAATTAAAACAGGAAACAAATTTCCCTGAAGATGGCGGTATCAAATTTACGGTTGAAGCAGCGAAACCTGCCGGCATGATATTGAATATCCGGTACCCTTCATGGTCGGTTGCCGGTGCAACGGTTAAAGTGAATGGGAAAAAAGTTTCAGTGAAGAATACGCCGGGTACTTATATCGTGCTCAACCGGAACTGGAAAAATGGTGATATTGTTGAAGTGAATTTTCCCATGACGCTGCATCTTGCTGCAACCAATGACAATATAAATAAAGCTGCCATTCTTTATGGTCCTATTGTTCTTGCAGGTGAAATGGGAACGACTGGTTTCATTGCACCGCAACCCTATAGTAATCCGCAATTGCACAATGATTATTACACCTACGATTACCATGTGCCCGAAGGCATTCCCACATCGCTCCTGATAAGTGGCGCTAAGTTAAGTGATGCCATTAAGCCGGTTGCAGGAGGGAAACTGACTTTCAAAACGGTGAAGGAAGGGATACAGTTAAGACCTTTATATGATATTCACCGGGAAAGGTATGTGGTATATTGGGATATAAAATAACCGGCCATCTGAAAATCATTAAAATGAAATACGATTTTTAGGAAATCAACCACCATAAAACTCTCCATCCCAATGCGTACATCCTCCATTTTGCAGGCCCTGGTAACAGGCCATCTTTGCTTTGTCAATAACGACATCAACTTCAAAAAAAACAACAATGACAACATTTACAGTTCCTGCAAGAGAAGAAGTAGCCCCGGCCAACCAGGTAATTTTTGATAACCTGCATAAAGCACTTGGTTTTGTTCCCAATTTGTATGCAGCTATTGCATGGTCCGATAATGGCCTGGGAAGATACCTGGCTTACCAAAACGCCAAAACATCGTTGAGCAACAAAGAAAAGGAAGCCGTTAACCTCGTAGTAAGCCAGGTCAATAATTGCGTATATTGCCAGAGCGCCCATACCGTGATCGGGAAAATGAATGGTTTCAGCGATGAACAATTACTGAATATTCGCAGCGGCAAAGCAACAGATGTAAAACTTAATGCGTTGGTTCAACTGGCCCAGAGTATCACATTAAACCGCGGCAGCGCAGATGCCCGGCTGGTTGATAATTTTTTTGCCCGGGGATATACAAAAGAAAACCTGGTTGATCTGGTACTCCAGGTAAGTGACAAAACCGCCATGAATTATTTGCATAACCTTACAAAAATTACGGTTGATTTTCCCATGGCGCCGGCTTTGCAGCAATTTGAACCGCAATCTTAATACGCACTCATCCATCAACCGCCTTGCCCGCAATTGCAAGGCGGTTTTATTTTTGATCGCTCAAATATTTGGCTTCTCCCCGGCCTCTTGCATTACAAGACTATGTTCTTATGTTAATTGCATGGCTTACTCATTGCTGTTGATTCAATAGGTCTTTCAGCATAACTTCGCGTCGTACACAAGGGCCAAACGTTTTACCATATTTGTATACGGGGATGTCTGAAGAACTGATTCTTAAAAATATTAACCGTCATATCCGGCTTAACGGGGAGGAGACAGATTATTTCCTGTCCCTGCTTCAAACAAGGGTTATCAGGAGAAAGGAATTTTTACTCCGCGCCAATGAGGTTTGCAAAAATGAAAGCTTTATCACCAAAGGTTGTTTACGCACCTATACCATTGATGATGCCGGATTGGAACATACTTTAATGTTTGCTGCAGAAGACTGGTGGACAGGTGACTTGTATAGTTTTCTTACGCAACAACCGTCCAGCCTGATGATTGATGCAACAGAAGACACCACAATACTTCAGATCTCCAGGGCAAACCTGGAGCAGCTTTATCAAAAGGTTCCGAAGTTTGAGCGGTTTTTCAGAATTATGTTCCAGAACGCTTTTATAGCGCAACAGGAGCGTATCAAACAAAATCTTTCTTTTACCGCAGAACAACGCTATTGTCAGTTTCTTGACAAATGGCCCGATTTAGAACAACGGCTTTCACAAAAACAAGTGGCCTCATATCTTGGTATTACACCTGAATTCCTGAGTATGATAAGAAGAAAGCAGGCCCGCAAATAATTACTTAAACTACTTTAAGATGCAGGAATTGCTTTTCCTGTTGGTTTGCATTTTAAAACACAAATGTAAACGACATGAAAAAAAATTTATTTGCTGCCCACAATGATTGGACGGGCCTTATAGTAAGATTAACCATCGGTGTTATTTTATTTCCACACGGCGCGCAGAAGGCGCTTGGACTATTCGGCGGCTTTGGGTTTAATGCCACGCTGGATTATTTTACCGGTACCCTGCATTTGCCATGGCTGACAGGCTTTTTGGTAATTTTTATTGAATTTATTGGCTCCATCCTTCTTTTGGCTGGCGTAGCCAGCAGGCTTTGGGCTGCATTGATAGTGGTGCTAATGACAGGTATCATTTTTACAGCGCATATTCACAACGGATTTTTTATGAACTGGCTGGGCAATCAAAAGGGTGAAGGGTACGAATATCATTTGCTGGTGATTGGATTGTCTGTAGCGGTGCTGGTAAATGGAAGCGGCAGGTATTCGGTTGACAGGCTGATTTCAAAAACCTGAGTGAGCCCGTACTGAACGCATGTTACAGTGCAACCGGTATCAGCAGCTACAAAAAGCAGGGAATTGTATCCTGTTTTTTGTAGCCCCATTGGGTGCGCAAAATTCTAACAGGCAGGCCGCGGAAAATTGTCCATTGTATAGCGTCATTCCTCCATTTTATGGCAACCTTGTTGTACGCAACTTTGTTAAGCAGAAAGCCGTATCAGAAAACAGACACTGGTGAATGGCGAATAACAACAAAAAATACCATAATGGAACAAAAACATCCGCTGCCTCCATTCACCCTGGAAACAGCACTGCAGAAAGTACAGTTAGCCGAAGATGCATGGAACAGTAAGGATCCTGAAAACGTATGCCTTGCCTATACAATTGACACAGAATGGCGCAACCGTACAGATTTTATCAACGGACGGGAAGCAGTAAAGAAATTCCTGCAGCGCAAATGGGAAAAGGAACTGGATTATAAACTTAAAAAGGAATTATGGGGGTTTCGCGAGAACCGCATGGCAGTAAGGTTTGAGTATGAATACCGGAATGCAGAAGGGCAATGGTTCAGGGCCTACGGAAACGAAAACTGGGAATTTGATGAAAATGGCCTGATGAGAAAAAGGTATGCCAGCATTAATGATTTGCCCATTACAGAGGCAGAAAGAAAATTATCAACCGTTTAATAAAACAACAAATGAAAAGCAATCATGTACCGGACAATTTTTTAACTGAGACACCAGGGGAGATGGTGCGGGCAAACAACAGTAATACAGAACCGGTAACAGAAGAAATAGTAATCTGCGACGAATGCGGAGATACTTTGTGGGATAAAGTCCTTGAACAAACAAATACAACTGATAACTCCGGGAAGGCCATTACAACAGAATGACAATAATTATTTCAAATAAAACTTTGAAACCGCAATAAGTTGGTATAAGGCTGAGGGCAGGTTTTAAATGGTGATTATTTGTAAATGGGTAAACTTTTATTATGGCAAAGAATTTTGCATCTATTGGTTTTTCTACAGCCGCCAGGCAATTGCAGGAAAAGTATGGCAGCAGGCAGTCTTATGCCAGGATGGAAAAAGACAGCTATGTTGATGGATTGACTGAAAAAGAAACAGATTTTATCGCTGAACGTGATAGCTTTTATATAGCCAGCATTGGCGAGAATGGGTTTCCATATATTCAGCACCGCGGTGGGCCAAAGGGGTTTTTAAAAGTACTGGATAATAAGCGGTTGGGTTTTATAGATTTTAAGGGAAACATGCAATACATTACGGCAGGAAACCTGGCAACCAATAATAAGGTTGCGCTGATTATGGTAGATTATCCCAGCAGGACCAGGTTGAAAATTTTTGCCAGGGCTGGGATGGCAGAATTGGCTGGTCACCAGGAACTATACAATGCCCTTAACCTGGAAGACTATAAGTTTCGTCCTGAAAGTATGATGGTATTGCACATTGAAGCTTATGACTGGAACTGTCCGCAACATATTGTTCCGCGGTATACAGTTGAAGAGATTGAAAAAGCGCTGGCCCCGCAGCGTGCGTATATTGCAAAACTGGAGGCAGAAATAAAAGTATTAAAGAGTCCCGCATGACCAGCAATGCATACTTTTCATTACCTGGTTCATGGATGCTGAACATTTCAATTTAACTTTGGGCAAAAGTCAACCAGCCATTTTTAATACGCCGCAATGCTCAATCATTCTGCTGTTACATTGATCAACCAGCAAAACGGGGAACCCGCTTTTAAATTATTTTCATTTGATGACAATTCCTTTTTTGATAAACTGCAGCGTAACAATTTCTTTGCACTGATATGGGTTACCAGTGGCAGTGGCAGTATAGATGCGGATTTCACCAACTATGAGTTTGGAGAGAATAGCCTGTTTAGTTTTGCTCCCTACCAGCCTTACAGGTTAAATATCCGGACGCCTGTAAAAGGTATTGCAATATATTTTCATGCTGATTTCTTTTGCATTCACAAACACCAGAAAGAATTAGAATTGAATGGTGTTTTATACAATAATGTTTACCAGCCACCATTTGTAAAGGTAGACGCCGGTTCGGCCGCTACTTTCAGCATGGTTTATGACCAGATGACCCGGGAAATGCAAAATGAGGCGCTCGCCCAGCATGAACTACTGGTCTCTTATCTTAGAATATTCCTCATCACTGCATCACGTCTTAAAATTGAACAACAACCTGTATTAAAGCAAATAGCAGAAAATACAAAAGAACCTTTTATTCTTCAGAAGCTTAAAGATGCCATTGAAGAGAACTTTAAGACCAAACATTCGGCAAGTGAATATGCCGATCTGCTATATATTTCACCAAAAGCGCTGGCTAAAATCACAAAGTCGCATTTCAACAAAACATTATCGGGCCTCATCAACGAACGTATCATCATAGAAGCAAAGCGCGAGCTTTATCTTACCGATAAGACAGTTAAAGAAATTGCCTACGAACTTGGATACCAGGATGAATATTATTTCAGCCGGTTCTTCAAAACAAATGCCGATGTTTCTCCCCAGACTTTCCGGGATACGGTAGGTTTTGCAAAGGGGATGTCAACAACAAACGAGTGATCCTTTTTTTGCTGCATCCTGTTAAAAGTATCAATCCCGTTTCCCGGTTTGTAAGCGCAGGTTTTTTTCTCTTTCAAAAAATGTATACTGGCAGACAGTCGTTTTTTTCATGTTTTAATTCCTTTGCAGTATAAAACAGAAAAAATGAAAAAGTATACAAGTATTGCTGCAGAAAGGAAACTGCAGGCTTTCTATTCGAAAGCGCATGCGAAAAACATTACAGCATTTTCAGTTAAAATGCTATTGCTGATAATCACTTCATTCATCTTTATTGGATGGGCCAGTGCACAGACGGTTAACGGCAAGCCGTTTGTTAATGTAAATAACGAAGGCGTTATCCTGGATGGTTATGACCCGGTGTCATTCTTTACAGACAATAAGCCGGTGAAAGGCGATGCGCAATTCCAGTTTACGCATGATGGTGCCATCTATTATTTTGCTTCAAAAGAACATGCCGATCTGTTTAAAGCCAATCCAGAAAAATACAAACCACAATTTGGTGGCTATTGTGCGTATGCTGTTTCCCTGGGAAGAGTGGCACCTATTGATGTAAATACGTTTTCGATTGTTAACAACAGGCTGGTATTGCAGCACAACGAACGGGCTGTAAATGGCTGGAATAAAGATGTGCAGGGCAACCTGCAACTGGCGGATAAATATTGGCCGGCAGTGGTTGCCAAAGGCGGAAAGCAGATTGTGACAGACGATGAGAAGAAGTTTTTAAATAATACGGACCCAGATGGCGTTACCCTGCAGGGCTATGATGCAGTTGCTTATTTTACCGATAACAAGGCCATTAAAGGCAATCCTGCATTTACTGCACGCTATAATGGTGCTACCTACTGGTTTTCAACTCCGGAACATGCCTCGCTTTTCAAGGATAATCCCGGTAAATATGCGCCACAATACGGTTCTTTCTGCGGCTATGCCATGAGCCTCGGCAAACTTCGCCCAATTGATCCAACGATCTTTCAGTTGGTGGATGGCCGCCTGATACTGCAACACACAAAGGATGCGTATGAGCAATTCAATAAAGATGTTGCCGGCAATACGGCGAAAGCCGATGGCTATTGGCCAATAGAGATAAAAAAGCATGCCGGTAAGAAAATAAAATTTGATAAACCCGCAAAACCGGCCGCAGACAATACTGCCGGGAGTAACTAAAAAATATTTAATCATTCATCATTTATCAGTAATACATGAAAAAGAAAATTTTAACAGTGGCATTTGCAATAGCAGTGTCACTTACACAAGCTGTGTTTGCAGGCAACACTGGCGGCCTTAAAGTAGACAAGATCGTACTTGAATCGTTTCGTAAAGACTTCATACTTACTTCCGAAGCCAGATGGAATAAGATTGGGGAAGTTTTTGTGGTGGATTTTAAACAGGAAGGTATTGCCTACAGCGCCTATTATACGGAAGACGGCATGCTAAACAGCATCAGCAATAGTATTGAGAAAGAAAAGCTGCCGGTAACAGTCGCACAGCGGATCAATAAGAAATACGGTAAGATTGAAATAACAAGAGCGTTAAAGGTAAGGTCGTTACCCAATGGTATTTCTTATGTTATACAATTCTATGCTGGAGGAAGTGAAAAAATCGTCAAAACAGACGGCGATGGGGTTATTGAAACAGTAAAAATAATTAAATAAATATTATTCATCCTGGTCATCAAGCATGCACGAGGTAAACACACACAGATGAAAAAGATATTCCTGTTTACGACGCTGGTACTGGCAATGGCAGTTGCAGGTTCAGCACAACTCATCAATACAAAAACAATTTCATTGGAGGCTGCCAAAAAAATTGTAGCAGAAGCTGTAAAATACGCAAAAGCAAACAATGCGCCCGGTGGCGCCATTGCGGTGGTAGATGCAGGTGGCAACCTGGTCTATCTCGAAAGACTGGACAATACATTTCCTGCCGCATCGGAAGTAGCCATAAAAAAAGCGAATACCGCGGCCATCTTCAAAGCACCTTCATCCAAATTGGAGAATAGTATCAATGGCGGAAGGCAGGCCCTGATAACTGTGGGACATACTTTCCTTCAGGGTGGTATACCTATTATTGCAGATGGCCAGGTAGTAGGTGCTATTGGTGTTAGCGGCAGTGCCAGTGCCCAGCAGGACGAGGACATGGCAAATGCCGGTGCAAAGATTTCAATTAACCAGTAAGGAATAATGCAGTATTATTTTATGGAAAGCTTCTTTAAATAAAAAATATGAAAAAGATAATTGGCGTGGCCGCTTTTATCTGGCTGGTGGGTGTAAACCTGCAGGCACAGGAAACACGTCAGCTCGCTACAGATAAACCGCAAGCCGTTGCTGATCTTACAACCAATGAAGGCGCTGCATTGGTAGATGCCCATTGGTTTGTGCAACCGGCACATATTGTGGATGCCGATTTCAGGTTGCCGGGTGCTTCTGCCAGCGATCAAATGTTGTTGTATCCAACTGGAGCGGCCATCAAAACGCATACTATTCATCCGCAAATAAATGCAGCAGACTTTGACAAAAATTTTATGGCCATTAAACCCACCAGTCTGGAGATGCGCGAGGGGATGGGTTTGGTATCGCTGGCCTGGTATAAAGCAGACGTAACGATTCCGCAAAACATCGGTAAACTTCCGGCAGAAGGCACAACTGCAGTATTTGAAATTGTGGTAGATGATTACAGCGAGATATGGGTAAATGGCCGGCAGGCACATGGTTTTGGGCAAAGCGGCAACGGCGTTATTGCTGGTTATAATACCCGCAACCGGGTTATACTTACCAATCACGCAAAACCGGGCGATCATTTTTCTATTGCCATATTGGGTATTAATGGTCCGCTCGGTATGATACCAGATAACTATATCTGGATACGAAACGCGGTTATTGATTTTTATAAAGAGTGGCCGGTTAATGAAGCCTGGAAGGATATGGGCAAGATGTATAGAATTGATGCGGACCTGGACAACATCGTAGCCCCCGCAACAAAAATAGAAAAACTAGCCGACGGGTTCTCTTTTACAGAAGGGCCGGTATGGCATCCGGATGGATATTTATTGTTCAGCGATCCCAACACCAATACCATTTATCGCTACAACCCGGGTGATCACAATGTAACGGTATACATGAGCCATAGCGGCTATACAGGTGCCGATATTGGTGAATACGGACAGCCCGGCAGCAATGGATTGGCTATTGATAAGGAAGGAAGATTAATTGCAGACCAGCACGGCAACCGCCGGGTAGTGCGGTATGAAAAAAAAGGGCCTGTTACTGTTCTTGCTGATAAAATAGATGGAAAGCGTTTTAATAGTCCCAATGATATTGTTCTAAAAAGTGATGGCACTGTTTATTTTACTGATCCACCTTATGGGCTGCCAGGTTTTTTTACCGATAAAAGAAAAGAACTGGATTATTCAGGTGTATTTATGATTAAAGAGGGAAAGACAAAACTGGTTTCGAAAGATCTCGGTGGCCCCAATGGGCTTGCTTTTTCACCCGATGAAAAATACCTGTATGTCACCAATTGGGATATACGCGATATCCATCATACAAAAACATTGTGGCGCTATGAAGTACAGCCCGACGGTAGTTTGAAAAATGGAAAAATATTTTTTGACTGGAATTTTACTGAAGACGATGAAGCGCTGGATGGTATGAAAGTAGATAAATCGGGTAACTTGTTTGTATCAGCGCCGGGCGGCGTATGGATTCTTTCAGCAGCCGGTAAATTGTTAGGTAAAATTGTAATGCCCGAACGGCCTGCAAATATGGCCTGGGGAGATGATGGAAAGACATTATACTTTACAGCGCATTCAGGTTTGTATAAAATGCGGGTGCTTACCGGCGGCAAATTTAGCTGGGAATAAAAATAACTTGCTGCCGTTCACTGTATCGTTATTCGTAATACCGGTATAATTCAAAAGCTATGACAACTGGTAAAGTTGTCACAGCTTTTGGTGCCCGGGTACTGTGCACTTTGCCACGGCTGCAGCGGGACCCGTGAAAATGTTCCGGAGCAAATCAATACACAGACCGGCACTTGAAAAGCAATGGCTGGCCTGACCAACGAAAAAAAATACTCCCTTTTCCCACCACACAGCTATTTCCATTCTCAATTAACAATTTGTTTTTGACAACTGTACAATACGCGACAATCTTTTTTTTGTTGCGTGCGTAGATTAGCTAAACAATCATAACATAAAATCATACGCATATGTTTTCATCAGCTGTACACGGAAAAAAAGTACTTATTACGGCCGGCCCCACCAGGGAAGCAATTGACCCTGTCCGTTATATCAGTAATCATTCAAGTGGAAGAATGGGTTATGCAATAGCCGAAAGCCTGTTGCAGCAGGGAGCTGTTGTATACCTGGTATCGGGGCCTGTTTGTATTGATATAAAATCGCATCCCAACCTGCATCTTATACAGGTAACGACCGCTTCCGAAATGTACCTGGCCTGCTGGCGGTATTTCAGCACAGTGGATATTGCCGTCTTTGCAGCGGCTGTAGCAGACTACCGCCCGGAGAAAGTAGCAAAACAAAAAATCAAAAAGAATGACAGTTCATTTGAAATTAAAATGGTAAAGAATACTGATATCGCGGCAGAATTCGGCAAAGTGAAAATGGCCGGCCAGCTATCGGTTGGGTTTGCCCTGGAAACTGAAAATGAGTTGGGAAATGCCGTTGGCAAATTAAATAAAAAGAATTTTGATTTGGTTATAATGAATTCCATGAACGATGCAAATGCCGGTTTCGGGTATGATACCAATAAAGTGAGTATTATAAACAGGCAGTATATTCGGAAAGATTTTTCGTTAAAGTCAAAAAAGGAAGTAGCTAAAGATATCGTTGATGAAATTTCAAATGCGCTTTCCAACCATACGGAACAATTTATTGAAAGAAGCGTTTATGAGTATGAAAATATGTATCGGTAAGTACCAAAAAAACCGCTGTTGCAGCGGTTTTTTTTGGGTACTGATTTTATCGGTTACTTCATACAAGTGGGGTTGCAGGATGCTATGGAGCCGCCGAAATGTTCCTGTATGTATGAAAATTGCCTGATACCTTTTTCTTTAACATAGAGTATTATCCAGTCGTCATATTGTACCACTTTTGCCTGCAAGGATACAGGCTCAGCTACAAAGTTTTTTACAGCTTCGTTCATTTTTTCACCATTTGCGCCCAGGATCAGGTAGTAATTTTCGTTTCCTTTTTTATCTGTTACTTTTAATACTGGTGCAATACCGCCGAGAATGCAACGAATGGCGCAATCCTTATGTGGTTTGCCCTGTCCTGGTTTCATAACGCCAAAAAAACATTTGGGATCAACTATTTCGCCATGAATTACCTGCTCCCCGAGGTTGCTGACAACAGGCAACAAAGCATTGCCGGCATCGGCACCAATTTCCACGACAATAGGATCGTTTGCGTCAATTTGCATTAACAATTTGCCGTCATTGTACAGCAGCGTTCCTCTCATGGTTACTTGCTTGCGGTTCAATGAAATGTTTTTTTGTTTTTCAATGGCGGCAATGGCGCCTGCAGCGCCTGTTTTTCCAAAGCCTATCAATGGAATGGTAATAAAGGAAGGATGGCCAAAAATATCTTTGCCATTAACAGCTTTTAAAAAAGGAACAGGGTCGTTAAAATAAACGCCTTTCACTTCGGTTAGCTTTCCAAATTCAAAATTACCGGTTGCAAATTGCTTTTGCGAAAAAGCCAGCAATAGCGCGGCAATTGTTACTGCTACCAGGAGTATCAGCAGTACTTTTTTTATGTGCTTTGCAAACCCCTGCGGTGCCTTTTCCATCCAGCCGATATAGAACTCATCGTTTTTCATTGTATAATTTATTTGGTATTGTTTAATCAAATTACTGCACCTGCTCTTTCCGTACCTTCCGGGTAAGGCGCCGGATTCAACCAGACTTTTCCATCCGCTACCTTTACATCATAGGTGCTCACTTTTTCTTTGAATGGTGGTGGCGACTGGCCATTGCCGGGCAGGTACTGGTAACCATGCCAGGGACAGGTAATGCAACCATCAAGGATTTTCCCTTCGCCCAACGGCCCACCCTGGTGCTTGCAAACATTGTGTATGGCATACAATTTTCCCCCGTGTTTATAAACTGCAATTCGCTCCGTGTCAATACAAAATATTTTTGCGCGGCTTTCTTCCATCTCACTGGTGTTGCAGACGAAGAAATACCCTTGTTCTTTCAGATTAAACAGTTGATTGTCCTTTCTTACTTCGCGTGTTCCGGCTATCAGATGCAGTGAGATGAGTGTAAGGGCGCCTGCGGCTATCATACAAACAAAGACGGGATTGTTTTCGTATTGTACCACGCCCAGCATAACATGCAGGATGATCAGCAAGTAAGCGAGGTAAACAAGCATGTGCAGTGTCTTCCATATTTTGGGTGAAAGGTTGTGCAGCCAAAAGTCATGGCTGGTAGCCGCCATCAGTAAAAAGATTACCAGCGCGAAAAATCCGAGGGCCTGAAACGGAAACTGCGCAACGGAATTGTATTGGGTATTGGAGGTAAAAAGTGAAACAAACGGGTTTGTATTACCCAAAGCATGAAATTGTAAAATAGCAAAACTTCCATGTACCAGCGCGATAGTAAACATAGTCACGCCCAGGTGACGGCGATTGTATAACAGCGGAAGGAATTTTTTGTTTATCCTGGCCAATGGCCCAATGGCAAGAATAATGTGTAAAAGTAAAATGGCAAGTGTACCGGCTGAACGAATCAGAACAGTTTCAAACGTATACTGTGGATTATAAATTATTGTAACCCCAATGAAAATAATGAGGTATAAAATACAGAAGCCGAAAATCAACCAGTCATAATGTTTTTTCTGGCGGTTCCAGCCTACTGCTGTATAGGATGCGCTCATGGCTTAAAATTTATTGTGTCAATGACCTGCTGGTGAATAAAGTCGTACAATATAAAATGATCGGTATTGCCAGGTGTTGCACTTAATGTGGAATCCAGCGGGAAGTACCAGTTGCCCCTGGCTTCAATTCTGCCAATCAGTTTTGCCTGTGGGGGGGTTGTTATTGCAGTGCCTGCATAAATTGTTGCCGTTGGATATTGCAGTACTTCTTTATTGATCCATTCAAGTTGCAGTTGCGACCCATCTGTACTGCGCCGGATAGTTACGGTATAATTAGGTTTGTCTGATTTTTTCAGCACCACGGGCAGGGTGGTGGATGTTGGCGGTTGCAGCAGTTTTTGTACCGGTTGTTCCGGGATGGCCAACCAGGCCACGGCAATTCCTGCGGGTAGCAATATGGCCAGGGTTATCCATATTTCCAGGTGTCTTTTTCTAAGCGGTTTCATCATGGCTAGTTGGTTTTGCGTTTATCCATTTTTTTAGCAATACCGGCCAGAGCAGGATTACCCCGGGTAAAATAATAATCCTGAACCCGGCACTGCCGCCATGGGCGCCTTCATCTACAACGGTTATGCCTTTAATTACAAAGGCAATGGCAAATATAAACCCTGAAAGCAGGTAAAGGGCTATCAGCATTAATACCATTTCAATAAGCATGTTATGTAGTTATGGGTTAACAATTAATATACTGTTGAAACCAAAAAACCCGTCAGGTTCTTTATACGGATTGCCTATATCTTCCTGCCAATTTTTATCATCAACAAAAAATTTATACAGGTACCTTCCTGCCGGCAGCATGGGAATAGCTATTTTCCACAGTCCGTTTTTTCCCGGCTCCAGCAGCCATACATCGGGCGCCCAATTATTGAAATTACCGGCCAGCGAAACCTGGTATGCACAATCATGCTGCAGGTAAAATTCAATACAGTTCTCCTGCTGGTTGATATAAGGCGACACATGCGGTTTTGCTATGGCTTCCCTGTTCAGTACTTTGATAATAGCTTTTCTCGGCTGTATAACCCCAAACCCCTGTCTTTCTGCCGCCTGGTTGTCAATTCTTTTTGCGGTGCTGAAAAGAATGGTACGAACCGACCCGGGCGTGAGCTGCGGATTTGCCTCCAGCAGTTGCGCTATCACAGCACTCACAATTGGCGCAGCAAATGAGGTTCCATCTACATGCATATAAGCCGCGGAAATGTATTTTGCTTCCTGTATCCGCCTTACAATGGTTTGCCTTATAAAAGGTACATCATTTGATCCGCATAGCTGGCTGTTCAATTTTATTTGACTATAACCGGCGGCCAGTGCTGCCGGAAGTTCGGCATCATTCTGCGATAATAAACGATACAATATAGTTGCCTCCATTGCTGCTTTTGTTCCGGGCAGTATGGGAGCCGCAATCCATATTGAATGGGCCAGCAATTCCGGCTTCATCAGTTCATCCATTGTTTTACCAAAGGAGGAATGATATAGTTTTCCTGGTGGCGCATCCAGCCTGTTATCGTCGTCTATACCCCCCACCGCAATCACGTTCGGTGAATTGGCCGGAGGCTTAATAGCCGCGTTTTCATCATTTCCAACTGCAGCAACAATTACGATACCATTTTCTATTAATTGCTCTGCCATCTGATCAATTTCACTTGATTTGAACGGGACTGCTGTATCATCGCCCAGGCTCATATTTACAATTCGTATTCCATACTTCTTATGATTGGCAGCCACCCATTGCAAAGCAGCAACAATACTGGCAGTAGTGATTTTCCCGGCTTTATCCTGCACTTTCACAAAAACCAGTTCGGCATCGCTGGCGATTCCTTTATACAAACCATTGCTGCAGTAGCCATCGCCTGCACATACAACGCTGGTCATGGTACCATGCCAACGGGAATTGTCTTCTTCATAACTATCATGGACAACCTGCATTTGCACCTGGTCATTTGGAATACAACCACTGTTTGATGGCTCTTTTGTAATATCTATGATCGCTTTAACCCGGTTGCGGTGCATTGTTAAGTCGGGATGCGGATAGAAACCACTGTCAATAAAACAAATGGTGATTCCTTTACCGGTAAAACGGGGGTCGGCATTCAACCTTAACCCGGTAGGCAGTATAATGAAGTCATCGGCGCTTTTAATGGAAAAATAAGGGCCTATCTCCGGCAGGATGCGCTGCTGCATTACAATTTCAGTACGGTAATAATCCATACAGCGGCTGCACAGGCCGCTATTTTCCAGCCAGGCCGGATGTTGTTCCTTAATGCGTCCGATAACCAGTCTTTCGCTGTCTGCATGAAACGGGTATAGCAGTTTATTAACGGAATCGTTGCACAATGGACAAATGATATTTACAACGGTGCTCATCGGTTCTGTAAAGAAAATGGAAAGTTTGTTTACCGTTTGTCGGCCTGTTGACCCAATGCCGGCATATGAAGTCCCTTTTACATTATTTTTTATTTCCCATTATCCGTAACCAGCATAGCATGACCGTCTGCATCCCTTACTATAAATGCTTTATATTCCCTTCCCTGGTTTGTTTTTATGGAGACAATGCCTTTTGAAATAAATGCATAACCTTCTGGTTGCAGTTTTTTATATAAGGATTCCACATCATCCACTACCAGCTGGGTTTGCCAGTGCCAGATATCATCCGTTCTTGAATCAGCCGGGTATGCTTTGCCGGGACCGGGCTTCAGGTACTCCAGGAATTCAATGCCGGGTCCCGCTGATGAACGCAGGCCTGTAATGTGCAGGCTGGCGCCTTCCACAAAATTTAAATGCGCCTGTTCCATGCCCATGTTCCAGCTGTCACCTTTGCGCATAATGCCCAGTAATCCCTCGTAAAAGTGTACACTATTGTCTGTATTGCTGACGGCGATGGCTGTATGATCTATGCCCATAAACAACCTGCCTTTGATGGTTTGCCATTTCGGCTGTCCCTTGCCTTTAGGAAAATAAATCAGCTCCAGGTTGTGCCTGTCGGGGTCATGGAAATAAAATGCTTTTACACCCGCAGCGGCAATATTGCTGGCGGGTATTGTTTGCGGACCGGTAGAAACATGCATGACCATGTGTTTACGCAGGGCTGCATAGGCCTTGTCCATATCATTTACCACAATAGCGATGTGCTGGAACGCCAGGTCATTGCTCATCATATTTTCAGGAATGCTTCTTCCACCGCCAGTAAGGTAGTCTGTAAGTTCAATCTCCTCATCTCCCAATTCCATCCGTACTACCCGCATCCGTAATCCAAAAATACCCTGCAGTTGTTCGTATGCCTCACCATATAGTTCCTGGTCGCTGATTTTTTTAAAGTCCAGAACATCGTGGTAGAATTGTATCGATTTTTCCATATCACTGACCGTAATACCAATAGCGGCAATTTTTTTTACCTGGGCAGCCAGGTGGCAGTGCAGTAAAAGGATAGCCGCGAAGACGATAAAATTTTTAAATAACTGTTTCATAATGCTGTTTACATATCGTTTACAATAGCGTTTGTGTTCTTTGTATTTTTCTTAAAATGATTGACCAGTAGAAAAAACTCAACCGCACCCAGCATACCTGCAACTGGTATGATCATATAGATCCAGGCGGCTGTCCATATATGAGCGGGCAATGCCGAAGCAAAACTCCGTGCGGGGTTCATGCCAAAGCCGCTTACCGGGCCGGCAATGATTACATAACTGCAAACAAGACATCCTGCGATAATGCGCGTATAATTCTTGTACCGGGTACTTGCAGAAGTAAACAATACCATGCTCATGGTAACAAAAGCAATTGTCAATTCCATGAAGCATGCGGGCCATACACCTGCTTTCCCCGGCACGGTTACTACCGAACGGACGGGTGCAGCAATAAGTATAGGCCCCATCAGCCATTGCATCATATACACTGCCATTGTTCCTCCTGTTAATTGAAATAGTATATAAAAAATAGTATCCCGGTAACACATCTTTCCCAATCTCAAAAAACTGAGTGTCACCGCAGGGTTAATGTGCGAGCCCGATGGACTGGTCCAGGGTGAATAGAAAATAAACAAGGCCGTTGCACCCATCAGCAGGCCCATGATTATGGTGCGTACAGTACCGTTTGTGATGGCCAAATGCCATGCTGCCGTTTCACCTTCCAGCATAGCACCAAAGAAACAAGCTGAAATCATAAAGATGGCAAGGCCCAGCGCTTCCTGCACATAATACTTCCAGTTCTTGCGGAAGGATGCTTTTAATTGCGTTATGCCGCCTGTGCCGGTAAGTACGCGTATGGGCATTGCTCTCATAATATAAAGAAATGAAGATGGCTGATTTTTGCTTGTCCTGTATGTGACGAAACAGAGAAAATACCTTAGTGATATTTTGATTAAGTATTTGTTGGTTTATGCGCTTATACTTTCGTTTGTATGTGTTTTAGCTCCAATCCCAAAAAATAATTCAGCAAAGTTCGTATCACTGCGATGGCCGCCAGTTTGCCGATATCGTTCCAACTGGGTGCAACGGCAGTTGCCAGCACATCTGCACCCAGTAATAATTCAAGCGATACTGCCACCGAGCTTCCAAACTGCACCCTGATGGCCTCCTTGCTTATTTTTTGTACCTTTTTTTTAAATCCCTGAGAATAATTGTACAGGGTTTTGATGACAGCAAGCCCAATAATGATGGCTGCCATTATTTCAACTGCATGACTAACATTGAGCGTAATTCTTTTCGCAATTTCTTCCATAGCTATTGTTATTATTTTGCCAGGAGGCCAAAAGTGAGTAGTGCCCCGATAATATTCAGAAAGCAATGAGTCAGGATACCAACCCTCAAATCCCTTGTCTTCCATACCACATATGTCATAGGCAATAAAGACAATATTAATGTCAGGTAGATATAGGGTTGCCAGAAATGATACACTGAAAAAAGAACTGCATTTAATACAAATGCCCATTTACCCCATTTAGCCATGCGCGGCAAAAGGTAACCCCGGAAATACAACTCTTCAACAAAGGGCGCAAGCAACCCATTCAGCACCAGATTAAATACCAGTGTTGTCAGGATAGCTGATTTACTATAGCCGTTAAAATCCTGCATCGTAAACCAGGCCGGCATCCATCCGGGCAATTTATTTGTTATGGATTTATTGAGCTGTTGCGTCAGCCCCCAGATAACAAATGCAATTACGAGTAATACTGTTACGTACAGGATTAATTTTCCGGCTGGCAACCGGTTTTTATAGCCATTCAGTTGAAGAATACCCGAAGTGTTTTCCTTCTTTTTTACCATTACCAGGTGTACAGCAAGGACCGGAACTGCTATCAGTATAATTGCCAACAGCAAACTTAGTTGGGGCGGGTAACCGTACCTTATTACAAGTGGGGTAAGCCCAATAAACCCAAGCAATATAAGAATGCCGGGGTAAAGGTGATAAACAACTGACCTTAACTTACTCAACTGCTCCATAATGGTAAGTTTATTATGATTGTATTGTTTCTAATTTGTTTTCAGCAATCGTATCTTCCGTTAATATATTATTAATAATGTGGTCGCTTACCCTGAGTGCATTTGCCACAATAGTAAGCGCCGGATTAAAAGCACCGCAGCTCGGAAAGAACGATGCGTCTGTTACATACAGATTGTCCAGGTCGTGCGCTTTGCAATTCAGGTCGAGTACCGAAGTGGCCGGATTGGATCCAAAACGCATGGTACCATTCTGATGGCTCATCCCGGTGATGTCCAAATCATAGCCATTCCATTGTACGTCTTTATAGTCTTCATCCAGTTCACCCAATTGCACAAAAACCTGTTTCAGTTTGTCTTTGAGTTTTTCATAGGCTTTATAGTTGTTCCTGGTATAATTCACCTGTATGCTGCCATCTTTGCGGAGCGTTACGCGGTTGTCGGGAGAGGGCAGGTCTTCCGCAGTAAGCCAGAAATCAATGGTCATTTCTTTTAATGCTTCATAATTTTTGCCGGGTGCAATTTTTTCGCCCAGCCATACAATTGTATCAGGATCATTTCTTCCCATGAGTTGTATTTCGCCCAATGGTAATTCGCTGTCATCTGCACCGAAGTAAAAATCTGCCAGGCCCAGGCTTTTCTGGAATACACAATCATTTTTCTTTTTTGTGAATGCTACCAGGCAGCCGTTATGATGCAACATTAAATTGCGTCCTACCTGGCCGCTTGCATTGGCCAGGCCATTGGGATGTTTGTCGCTCGCACTGCGAAGCATTAATGCAGCGCTGTTTACTGCACCGCAGGCAATAATTACGATACCTGCATGAAAAACGATGCGCTCACCATTTACAATGGCAATAATGTTGTTTACTTTTTTGCCACTTGTATCGGTTTCCAGTTTTTCTACATAGGCATGTGTAAGCAAGGTTATATTTTCTTTGGCCAATACCGGTCTTAACGCAATGGTCTGCGCATCTGCTTTGCTGTCTGTAAGGTCGGGAAACCCGTCAAAATTTTCCAGTATTACCGGTGTTTCGGTCTTGTTGTAATCCTGGGGCAGTTGTACGCCCATTGGCAGGGGAAAGGGTCGCAGGCCAATATGCTTCATCTTCATTTCCAGATCAGCAATCAATGGTTCATAGGGAAGAGGGGCATGCGGGTAAGCGGCGTTTGCAGGTGGTTCGGTTGGGTCAATACCTCGTTTGCCGTGTACATGATATAAATGTTCCGCTTTTGTGTACCAGGGTTCCAGGGTATCGTACCGGAAGGGCCATTTGGGTGAGATGCCCCCGTAATGTTCGGTTTCCATAAAATCTTTTTCACGGAAGCGGAACAAGGCAGCACCATACATTTTGCTGTTGCCGCCAACATTGTAATGAATAAATGGTTTGAACGGTTTGTCGCCGGCATCATACCACTGGTCATTGGGCCGGTATCGTCCAACTGTTACTACTTCATGCGGATCCCAGTTTTGTTTTTCTTTTGGGATAAATCCGCCGCGTTCCAATATCAAAATTTTTTTTCCGGTATTTGCCAATGCATGTGCCATGGTACTGCCGCCGCTGCCGGTACCAATGATAATAATATCATAATAGTTGGTCATAATAAATAATTGAGTACAATGATGAATGGATAGCTACTCAGCAAAATGACTATAATTCCTTCATGCAGCCTGTCGGCTGGTTGACGGAGGTTGAAGAATCATGCCCTGATTGCTGAAAAATTCATAAAAGAAATTACTTGTCATTTAGCTGACCAATTTTATTTTTTGCTGTGCATAGTTTTGACATTCTAAAATCAAACTTTATGAAAAAAGTAGTCGTTGCTATGAGTTTTTTGTTGTTTGCGTCGCTGGCGGCGTTTGCGCAGCAATCAGCAGTATTCAATCCATCCGAAGGAGCCATTCATGGATATGATCCGGTTGCCTATTTCAAGGAAAATAAACCGGTAAAAGGTGATAAACAATATGCTTATTCGTGGAATTCCGCCACCTGGTATTTTGCCAGCCAGCAAAACCTGGATGCTTTCAAAGCCAGCCCGGAAAAATTTGCGCCGCAATATGGCGGTTATTGCGCTTATGGTCTTGCAGATGGACACAAAGCCCCCACTGATCCGCAGGCATGGCTGATTGCAGACGGCAAGTTATACCTGAACTATAATAAAGATGTTCAGCAAATCTGGAAGAAAAAACAAGCTGAGTACATTCAGAAAGCAGATAAAAACTGGCCGCAATTGAAGGACAAGGAATAGTGGTTATTGGAGGCTAGGGTTGTAAGGGTGGTACCAGGTACCACCTTTTTTTATTTTTACCTGTAAATGTAAACCAGGAGACGATTGAACCGGCTTTTTTATACCTATTTGCAGTTTAATCAAACCTTGTTCAACCATGCAAACTGTTATTGAGCGGGAAAAGCAACAACAAAAAGAAACAGTTCGGATAGAAGCTTTCAGTGATGGCGTATTTTGCGTGGCCATCACGCTACTGTCTATAGAGATTGGTGTTGAAGCAAAACAAATTGAAACAAACAATGGACTTTTGCATTCAATTTTGGAACGCTGGCCAATTTGCCTGGCCTATGCAACCAGTTTCATAAACGTTTTACTTGCCTGGATGGGACATCATGGGTTATTTAAAAACCTGAGAAACACCAACAACGCGGTGATGATAACAAACGGATTGTTGCTGATGCTTGTTGCGCTGGTACCTTTTCCAACAAAAACACTGGGCTTATACCTGCAGACCGGCGCTTTTAAAGCCGCTGTTGTTTTTTATACCGGTTATTTTGTTTTGATAAGTTTAGCATTTCGTCTTTTATGGTATGCAGCATCCAGGAACCTGGATTTATTGGTGCATGGCATCAGTGTTTCAGTCATAAAAAATATAACAAGAAATGAAAATCTTGGGCTTATCTGTAACAGTGTTATTTTCCTGGTATCTTTTGTAAGTCCGTGGTTTGCACTGACGCTGAGTTTTGGTATGTGGGGTTATTGGATATTTTTTGCCTAGTATCAGCATTGGATAGATGGCTGATTTTTTTTTAGGGCTTATTCTCCATTTTTTAAATGCAGCATATTCTCAGGCTTATTGTATCAAAGCTGTTCCTTCAACAGGCAGTTTTTTAACAGTGGGTGAAACTGCCATATCGTTCACGAGATCGTACGCTTTTATCACACGCAAAACCTCTGCCACGCCCCAGGCCTGCGCAACACAACCCCTTGGGTGATGTGGTGCTGTTGCATCAAATATTTCTGATACACTGCCTATACAGGCCTCATTTAAATGATATTTAAAATTTTCAATTACCTGTACGGCCTTGTCTTTTGCGCCGTCAACTTTTATAATGACGTCGATGTAGGGCCCCAATAACCAGCTCCAGACCGTTCCCTGGTGATAGGAAGAATCCCTGTGCCAGGCATCTCCACCATATACCGGCACATAGTGAATGTCATTTGCATTCAGGCTTCTTAAGCCAACGGGTGTGTACAATTGGGCTTCCGTAATTTGCAGAACGGCTTTTGCTTTTTCTCCCTCAATCAATGCGTAAGGAAGGCTGATAGCAAAAAGCTGGTTGGGCCTTAGTTCATTTACCGGATTGCCGTCTTCGTTAATGCAATCGTACAAATAATTTCCTTCTGCATACCAGAATCGCTGATTAAAACTTTCTTTTAATTTTTCCGCACTGCCGTTTACAACGACAGCGTCATGCGGCTGGTTGTTCAATTGCAGCAGTGCTGAAAATATTTTAAGTGCGTTGTACCATAAAGCCTGTATTTCTACCGGCTTGCCCATTCTTGGTGTAACCACCCATTCTCCTATTCGCGCATCCATCCATGTCAGTTGCTGCCCGCTTTCACCTGCGTACAATAAACCATCTTCATCCACATGAATATGATAACGGGTTCCTTTAAAATGCCAGTCAATAATGTCCTTTAGCGAAGGAAGTATTTCCTGTAATACAAATTGCTGGTCATTGGTTGCTTCCAGGTATTTAAATACGGCAATGAAATACCATAGTGTGCCATCAACATTATTGTATTCCGGTGGTTCTCCATTGTCCTGAAAGCGGTTGGGTAACATACCCATACTGATACTTTTTGCAAATGCTGACAAAATTTTTTTTGCATCTTCGTACCGGCCGGTACACAGGGTCAGCCCCGGTAAAGAGATCATCGTATCGCGCCCCCAGTCGGTAAACCAGTGGTATCCTGCTATAATTGTTTTTAAATCCTGCCCGCGGTTTACGATAAACTGGTCGGCCGCCAGTACCAGTTCCTGAATTGTTTCATTGTCCGGCTGGCCTGACAGCAAATTCCTTTTTCTTTTTTCTTCAGTCAATAATAATTCAAGTGCATCTTTGTATTGCGGGTCATCTGCAGCAATAACAATCCCCAGTGTATCACCCCCTTGTAATGTAACGGAGAATTTGCCGTGCGAAAACAGGTCTTCTGTATAATCCAGTCCACGGTATTTTTCGGTGCTGTAATTAAAATTATAAAACCATTGGGGGTTTGCATGAAAGGAGGCACCCGGCACTTTTATAAAAACAGGCGGTGTATCGTTATAGGCTTTGACCGTAAAAATATGATTGTTAAATGAAGCTTGCTGGTTGATGGCATTGTTTGCATGCATCAGGCTGTGATAACCCCGCACAGACAACAGGGGCAGCAACTCCATGGTGAAAGGCGCTGCCGCATTTACTACCTGGTAAACCACAACAACTGTATTTTCTCCATGCACCATCGCGATGGTTTTTTGTAACTGAACATGGCCCGCGTTGTAAGTAAACACAGGGAAAAGGCCCCGGTTAAAATTCGTTGCATGCCTGAAACCCTGCGGATAGATGGTATCGCCATAATGATTGGTGCCCAGCTCAAACCGCTCTCCGTTTATAACCAGGGTTTCATCCAGTTTTGATACCAATGACATTCTTTCTGCAGGTGGTACTGTAGCCGCCACCAGTAAGCCATGATAACGGCGTGTATGGCAGCCAATAATAGAAGTGCCGCTCCAGCCACCAAGCCCATTGGTTTCTAACCATTCATGCTGAATGGCTGCTTCAAAATTTTGTAAAACGGTGGTATCTTTTTGTAACATCGGTTATTAAATTTAGTGAAAAAAAAATCATGCAACCGGTCGTTTGTTCTTTTCATACAGGCTGATCTTGTTAATCAATTCGGCAACAACACCGGTCCAGCCCGTCTGATGAGTGGCGCCCACGCCCCTGGCAGTATCGCCATGAAAATATTCATAGAATAAAACGAGATCTTTAAAATTCGGGTCATGCTGGTAAATGGTGTCATTGCCGTTTACTTTTCTTTTTCCATTTTCATCCTGCCGGAAAATGCTAACGAGGCGGGATGCCAGATCATTTGCCACTTCCTGCAGGCAAACTTTTTTGCCTGAGCCGGTTGGCATTTCAACCATGCAATCCTGCCGGTGGTATTCACTCAGCGTTTGTAAGGCATTTACCAGCAGGTAATTCATCGGCATCCATACCGGCCCCCGCCAATTGCTGTTTCCGCCAAAAAGGGAAGTATTGCCTTCCGCCGGCTGATAGTCTAATCCAAAGTATTGCCCGTCTATGGTTACACCATATCCCTTTTCATGTATTTTGGAAATTGAGCGGATGCCACCGGCAGAAAGGAACTCATTTTCATCCAGCAAAGCCCTGATTAATTTTTCCAGTCTTGCTTTTGGTACAAGAGACAATAAGATATCATCATGATCATGCAGCTCTTCTATTACCAGGTGATGTCCATTGTCCTGCCGGTATTGCTGAAACCATTGCAACCTTCTTTTAAACTCGGGAACCTTATCCAGCTTATCTTTTTTCAAAACCAGTGTTGCAAACAAAGTACTCAAACCAACAAGGCTGCGCACCTTTAAGGGTATATATCGCCCGTCAGGCATGGAAAGCACATCATAGAAAAAACCTTCTTCGTCATCCCAACTACCGGTCCAGTCTTCACCGATGCGGTTTAATGACTCTGCGATATAAATAAAATGTTCAAAAAATTTGGTTGCCACATCTTCATAGGTGGCATCATACTGCGCAATTTCCAGGGCCATCTCCAGCATATTCAGGCAATACATCGCCATCCAACTGGTGCCATCGGCCTGTTCCAGCACACCGCCACCAGGTATGGCGCTGCTCCGGTCAAATACACCAATATTGTCCAATCCTAAAAAACCTCCTTCGAAAACATTGTTGCCTTTGTGATCTTTACGGTTAACCCACCAGGTAAAATTGATCAGCAATTTTTGAAAAGCCCTTTTTAAAAAATCAATATCCGCTTTCCCGGTTTTTTGGCGATCGATTGTAAACACCTGCAGGCAGCTCCATGCATGAACGGGAGGGTTTACATCGCCAAAAGCCCATTCATATGCGGGCAACTGTCCATTGGGATGCATATACCATTCGCGCAGGAATAAGATCAGTTGTTCCTTGGCAAAGCCGGCGTCAATCATAGATAACGGAACACAATGAAAAGCGAGGTCCCAGGCTGCATACCAGGGATATTCCCATTTGTCGGGCATAGAAATAATATCTTCATTGTTCAGCGAATGCCATTGGTGATTGCGGCCTTGTTTGCGGCTTTCGGGAGGAGCGGGTTGGCCTTTATCGCCGTTGAGCCAGCGCGGTATATCAATATTGAAATATTGCTTGCTCCATAGCATGCCGGCAAATGCCTGTCGCTGGATATTGTATAAATCACCATCAGCCGTTGCGGTAATGCCTGCATAAAACTGGTTCGCTTCAGTAATACGCGTTTCAAATAAAGTATTGAAAGAACCATCAAACGGATTGTGCATTATGACGGTTTTGCTCAGCCGCAATTTTATGGTCACGGATGACTGTGGTTCGATATTGAATTCGTACATGGGTGCAAACTTGGTTCCTTCCTTTTTTTCCTGCAACCAGCCGAAGTGCTGTTCGGTCACAGCTGTGTGAAAAGCATCTTTGACAAAAGGGGTTGCATTGGGTTGCTGGTACAAACGCTCCGTATTGGTTTCATTTTCTGTAAAAAGGGTACGGACGGGTTTTTCAAAGTAAAAATGATAAATACCGAGTTCCGGGTGTTTTAGTTCAGCAGAGGCATAGCTGTCCCGGGTTTCCCCCAGCTGTATTATTGGTTTTTCATTCATAATGCCGGCTGTCCAGAGATTGCGGAACCAGATAGTAGGTAATAATGAAAGAGCGGCGGTCGCATGGCCGCGGTTATATGCCGTAACACGGATGCAAAGGTCTTCCGTATCGCTTTTTGCATATTCAGTAAAAACATCAAAGTATTTTCCTTCGTTGAACAAACCTGTATCGAGTAATTCATACTCCGCTTCATACTTCGATCGATTGCGGTTTGTGCCCACAAGATCGGCATAGGGGTAGGCAGCCTGCGGATATTTATACAGGTGTTTCATATACGAATGGGTAGGCGTATTATCCAGGTAGTAATACAACTCTTTTACATCCTCTCCGTGATTGCCTTCGTTGCCAGTTAACCCAAATAGCCGTTCTTTTAGAATGGGATCTTTGCCATTCCATAAAGTCAGTGCAAAACAAATACGCTGCAGATCATCACTGATACCTGCAATACCGTCCTCACCCCAGCGGTAAACGCGGCTACGTGCATGGTCATGCGGAAAATAATCCCATGCCTCGCCATGCTCACTGTAATCTTCCCGGACGGTGCCCCATTGGCGTTCGCTGAGATAGGGTCCCCATTTTTTCCAGGCTGCATTTTGAAGGCGTTCTTGTTCTTTGTTCATTAGATAAGAAATTAATTGACTAAGAGATTAAAAGAGAAAAAAAGCATTTACTAATTAATTGGCCACCTGCGAAAGCAAGTCTCCCCTTTTGGGGGAGATTTAGAGGGGGCCGAAGGGCCTGGTCTAGCCATTGTCCTCGAAACCCGGATACAGCGTCATGCCCCCGTCTACAAAGAGTGTAGTGCCATTTATATAGTCTGCGTCATCGCTGGCCAGAAATACTGCGGCATTGCCAATATCCTGTACCTGGCCAATACGTTTTTCGGGGATGAGTTTTAAAAGATCCTGCAAATGTGCTGCCGTATCCCATGCATCGTGATTGATGGGGGTTGCAATGGCGCCCGGCGCAATAGAATTGATGCGTATTTTTTTGGGAGCAAATTCCTGTGCAATGGTTTTCATCATCATCATTATACCGCCCTTACTGGCAGCATAGTTTGCGTGTCCTGCCCAGGGTATTACTTCGTGTACACTGCTCATACAGATAATTTTCCCGGCAGCTTTGCTTCTTTTTTCATCCGGCCCCCTGCGTAAAAATTCCCTGATGGCTTCCCGCGCACAAAGAAACTGGCCGGTAAGATTAACAGCCAGCACATAATTCCATTGTTCCAGGGTCATCTCTGTAAACTTTGCATCGCGTTGAAGACCGGCATTATTTACCAGGATATCAATGGTGCCGAATTGTGCCACCACATCTGCAAACATTTTTATTACTTCATCTTCTTTGCTTACATCGCAGGCATAGGTAATGCCCGATCCACCCGCTGCAATAATTTCTTTCAATACCGCGTCTGCCGAATCTTTGGTAACGGGTACCGGGTAGTTAACCACCACGGTGGCCCCCGCCGCGGCAAGCGCCTTTGCAACACCAGCGCCAATACCGCTGCTGGCACCTGTAATGATGGCTACCTGGCCCTCTAATTTTTTGTTCATTTTTTTGTTGTTTAGTAAAGTGATGTGTTGGTTAAATAATGATGATTGCCCCTGAATTTTGACAAGCCCTGTTCAATGAGCATTATTTCAAAATGAGTTATAATATTTACGTAGTTTTTATAAGCTGCTTCAGCAGATTCAAACGGATTGAGTTCCTGGTACGAATCGTTGGCTGTTCTTCCTGTTGCTGACATATAATAAAAATGATCGGCACTCTGCAGCTGTCCCCACCAACCGCGGGCATCTTTGTCTCCGTTGCTATGAACCATGTTTTCAATGCTGTAAATTTTCTTCAGCATGTTGTTTTGCTGCATATTCTCGCACCATACACAGCTTTCTATGTCTTTGTCTTTCCATGAGATTGTTTTGGGCACGTCGTAAATGTCCTTCTGGTAGCAAACCTGCAAAGCTGCTGAGGGGGTAACAAAGCCCCACTGATCATCTTTCAATATCTCTTCCGGCAGGTATTCCAGGAATTCAAAAATGCCTGTTGCTGATTTTTTATGGATGCCAAAGGTTTCATAATCCAGGAAGAGATTAATAGTGCAGGCACCGGTGTGCGAGTGAATCCAGCCTGCGTATTTGCCGGCAGTAAGCGGTTGTTCATTCCAGTAAGGATCATCAAACCGGAAGGCAATATCATCGCTCAGGCTTACATTGCGCAGCAACAGGCCAAAGTCGCCAGTACCCGGGGCAGCATAAGTTTGATTGGGCGTTCTGCCCTGTAAAATTTTCTCCAGGCCTTCACACAGGATTCCTTTGTACCCCATCTCCTGTGCCACCACCGCCAGCTGGTTGTTGTAGATAAGTTCGGTGTTGCGTAAAACATGGGGTTCAACGCCAAATACACCTGTTATCAGTGCGGCATGTTTTTTTACCTGGTAGCCAAATTCTTTTTTTGAATACAGCCAGCTTAATGAATTGTAATAGGTTTCGGCCAGTAATTCAACACAACCTGTTGCAACCAGTTGCTGAAAGGATGCAAGAACATCGGGACGGTGGGCATGTAAAAGTTCGATGGCTGTTCCACTAATAGAGAAAGCCAGTTTGAATTTCCCCTGATGTTGTTCAATTAATTTAGCTAAAATAATATTGGCAGGCAGATAGCACTCATCTGCCAGCTGGTTAACAATGGCCGCGGTTGCTGCATCATTAAAATAGCCCGTTGCTGCACCATTATGTGCACCGGTATTATTAAGCCGGTAAGGTATATGAACTCTGAAGCACAAATTTAAAGCAGGCATATTGTAAGGTTATTCAATCGTTTAATTGGCAAACATAGTTCGCAGCGTACAGCGTCCATTCGGGTAAGAAAAAAATAGACGGCACATGCAGGAATACAGTACCGTCCTGGTTGTTCAATAAACCACTAACCAAAAACTAACTGCTATGAAAAATATTTGCGTGATTGAGTATGTAAAACTAATAACAGGAGAAAAAAATATTTGTCGTTAACCTTACACCAGGGAAATGTTTAACAATTAATTCCAGATGATGGGGTTGTTTAGCTCAATGCGTTTACGGTTATAGAACAACAGACCCGAATCGCGCAACTCATTGAACAGTACATTTACGCTTTGGCGGGAAGTAGCGATGACGCCGGCAATATCACTGTGTGTAAGATAATTATTCAGAACTATTTTGTCGCCAATACGGCTTCCGTCTGTTCTTGCCCAGTTTTTGATAAACCGTATCAACCTTGATTTGGCATCCCTGAATACCAGGTCCGAATGGCGGCCTTCCAGTTTCCGGAGTTTGTCATTTACTATGTTGGCATAATTAAGTGCCACCATGATATTGTCCTGGAGTATTTTCCTGAAGTCATTTACATGGAAGGCGCAAACAATGGTATTGGCAGTCAAAGCTTCAGCGCATTCATCCAGTGAATAATTGCCGGCCAGGCCCAGGTCGCCAAAAACATCGGGTGCAGTAATGATGTCTTTAATCAGTTCATTCTCCATATCACCACTCTCGGTAATTTTTATTTTGCCTTTGATCAGCAGGTATATTTTACTATAGCTGCCTTCTCCGTACCCAATGGTTTCACCACGGTAAATGGTTTTTACCTTTGCCATATTGCAGGCATCCTGTATTTTCTGTTCGGCCAGGTTGGCAAACAGCGGATGACTTTTCAGGTATACGTATTTAATTTCCTGGGACATAGTTATAGGTTTTAGTTATTTGACAATTGCTGTTTAGTTTTGGATAAGTTTGAAGGATTTCTTTATCCTTGCCTGCAAATATTTACGGGTTACCAGTTCTGCAAGCCGGCTTGTTCTGTTGGTGTAAAAATTGCCCGCCGGCATATCGATCAGCCATGATTCATTACTGCATATAGCTTCTATTTCTGCTGCGGTGATGCTGTTAAAGGGGCCGAAATTGGCTTCGTAATATTGTTTTATTTCATTTCTCATGGCTGTACAATTAAGGGTGAATTTTACATGTTGCCGGCTTCTATAGCGTTTTCAATTTTTGAAATCAATATGTTTTTAGGTGTCAGACCAACTGCATGGTCAATTATTTTTCCCTTTTTAAAAAAAAGTATAGTTGGAATGTCTCTTACACCATACTCCTGGTGCAGGCCGTTTTCTTTTTCCACGTCAACAGTATAGAAATTAACAACCCCGTTGTAGGAAACGGCCAGGTCGTTGTATACCGGTTCAATAATCTGGCTGGCGCCATTCCACTCTTTCTTAAACTGTACAAGGGATAAAGTGCTGCTTTCTATTACCTCTTTTTTAAAATTCATTTTGGTTAGCTGCCTGTTCATATTGTTCGAATTTGTGTATGCAGGTATAGCCAATCGGCATGCCAGATTTTTTTTACCAAAATATGAGTGCTCTGAAATGCAGTATGGTAAAGGGTTTCAGCGGTTTGTTGTATGCCGGAAACAAGGCAAATCCAGGCGGTATGTTTCCCAATGGTTTGGGAATCTCCCAAAATATTGGGAGTATATATATTTCGGTGCCGGCTTTGCCGGAAGTGCAATGATGGCCGGGAAAGATAAATCAGTTGAAAGGTAAATACTTCTTCATGTCATTCAGCGGACAGCTTTTCGGGAGCCGGTAATATACTTTTGTTTTGTAAACAGAACATTCATGAAAAAGTTAACCGTCCTGGCATTGGCTATTTTTTTTAGGGTTGCTGCCTATTCACAACCGGCCGCGCTTCCCCGCATTAACCAGTTTGTTGATATTTCGGGTACTGTTGGAAGTTCCGAAGGTTCAATAGCCGGCTCTTATGTTTATAACTGGCGTATTGGAAAAAGGAGAAAATGGGAGGCTGGTTTGGGAATACGTTCCACCAGTTATTTTGGAACAAAGAAAGATTTCCGGACGGCGCCTGCCAGGCTGGCCCGTTCTACCACAACGCCATTTATTATTGTATTTGCTGGTCAGGAAACGCAAAACTGGGACACACTTACCGTGCAACGTCCGTTTATTAATTCTGTAAATGTGTCTGTTAATTTCGGTTATAATTTTAATCCAAAATGGTCCGGTGGTTTTAATATTGATCTCATTGGGTTTTCATTTGGCAGAAAAAGCAGCGCTATCCTGACAAGCAATGGTGTTACAAGGACCGAACCTGCTGCATTCACACCTGCCTTCAACCTGTTGTTAACGGGCGACAATGACTACGGAAGCCTGAATTCGGAATTTTTTCTAAAATACAAATTGTCGGCGCATTGGGGCATCAGGGCCATCTATCAATTCTATTTTGGAGAATACAAAACCAATGATGTGAAACAAACCGCGCCCGACGGAACCATTGTTGATCGTTTCCGGAACAAGGCAAATACATATGGGGCAGGCCTGGCCTATCATTTCTAAATCAATAAAGGATTAATATGAGAGCTATTGCTTTTATTTTTCTAATCGGCGTGGCTGCCACAGCAGGGTGCACCAAAAATAACCGGGCGCCGGAAACCCGGCTTGATGAAACCATTCCCGTGGATACCAGGGATACATCCGGAAACAATGGAGCCAGGTACCATGGTAATTTCAGCAATGGCCCCTATGGAACGGTAAGCGGAGCTGTTACAATTTACTTTCAGAATGGTAAATATATGCTGGCACTGGAAAGTATTGGTATTTCCAACGGGCCTGATTTACATGTCTACCTTTCAAAGGAAATGCTGCCAATCAATTTTATTGATCTTGGAAAGCTTAAATCCACCAACGGCAACCAGCTGTATGAAATCAATAACGCACCTGATTTTGCGGTCTATAAATATGCGCTCATCCATTGCCAGCAATACAATCATTTATTTGGTAGCGCAGAACTACAATAAGCAATGGTTAAAATGTCAATTCAAAGCAAGTTTACTATGGAAGCCGTAACAAGACAGAGCCGTGTTTTGCTGGCAGGTTTTATTATTAGTTTTTTGGGATCGTTGCCGTTAGGAACCATGAATATCGCTGCAACCCATATAGCGATCCGGCAGGGTACCGGGGCGGGTTTGCTCTATGCAGTTGGTTCTATGCTGGTAGAAATTATAGTTGTTCGCACTGCATTGGCCGCAATGGGATGGCTTGCACAAAGACAGCGCGTATTCAGGCTTCTTGAACTTTTTACCACGGGATTGATATTGGCCATGGCTATTGCGAGTTTTGCGGCTGCTTATAAGATGACGGGATTTTCCAGTTCTTTACCCGCGGTTTTTTCTTTACATCCATTCTGGACCGGGATATTGCTAAGCGCCACTAATCCTTTGCATATTCCTTTTTGGCTGGGGTGGAGTACGGTACTGATGAATAAGAAGATTTTACTTCCAGGCTCATCCTGCTACCATCCATATATAGCGGGCATCGGAGCCGGAACGATGCTGGGATTTGCGGTATTTATCTATGGTGGCAATTATGTGGTGTCAAAAATAACCCACCACCAGGATCTGTTAAATATGGCAATTGGAACGGTATTACTGGTAACAGCAATAATACAAATAAGAAAAATGATGCTAATGCCGGTTGCCGTCCGTTACAATGGAGCTGGCAATAACATGAAATGATAGTCTGGTTAACCGCGCTGGTTTAAAATGGAAATCAGGCATCTCTTTTGATGCCCATTTTTTTTATCCTGGCTTCGAGTGTTGTTGCATTTAACCCAAGCATTTTCGCGGCACCTTTCTCCCCACTGATTTTCCAGTTTGCTTTTTTAAGAATTTCTATGATGTGCTGTTTCTCCACATCTTCTAATTTCAATGGACCCATTTTAGTATTGCCTGCGGTATTTTTCGAAACAGGCAGCCAGTCTCCGTATTCCAGTGTATTGCCATGACTGATTATCATGGCGCGCTCAATGAGGTTTTCTACTTCGCGTATATTGCCCGGCCAGTCGTATTCCATTAGTGCATCAATTACTTCGGGCTGAATATGAATTATTTTCTTACCAATCTTTGCTTCGTGTTTCTGGCAGAAATGCCTTACCAGTAATGGAATGTCTTCCTTCCTGTCGCGCAGGGGTGGTGACACAATCGGGAAAACATTCAGGCGGTAAAACAGATCTTCCCGGAATTCTTTTTTCTCGATGGCCTGCTCAAGGTTTCGGTTGGTGGCTGCAATTACACGCACATTTACCTTCATGGTTCGCGGATTGCCGAGTCGTTCAAATTCTCCTTCCTGCAAAACCCTTAATAATTTAGCCTGCAATTCAACAGGCAGTTCTGCAATTTCATCAAGAAATATGGTACCGCCATCTGCCAGTTCAAAGCGCCCAATTTTTTTATCCATGGCTCCGGTAAAAGCGCCTTTCTCATGGCCAAATAATTCACTTTCTATTAAATTGGCGGGTAGCGTTGCACAATTTACCTTAACCAGCGGTCGCTTGCTCCGGTTACTGATATTGTGAACAGCGCGGGCCAGCAATTCTTTACCGGTACCGCTTTCTCCAAGAATTAAAACGGTAGCATCAGTTGAAGCCACTTTTTCCAATTGCTGCAATACTTTTTGAAAATTTTTGCTCTTGCTGATGATTTCTTCAAAATTGTTGTTCAGTTTTATTTCTTCGCGCAGGTACTGGTTTTGGGCTTGTAGCCTTGCCTGCTCCCTTTCCATCAGCACCTTATCGGTGATATCTATGAACATGGTTCGTGTAAACTGACCCCCTACATCAGGGTTCGACCACCATTGAATCCATATTGGTTGTCCATTGTCGTGGCGCAGCAGTTCAAGTACAACACCGCTGGTGTCTGTACCACGACCTACTGATTCAAATGCTTCTTTCATGCGCCGCTGTGCATCGGGTGTGTTTGGCGCCATGGTCTTGCCAACCATATAGGGAACCTCTTCCGGCTTAACACCCAAAATTTTCAGGGCGGCCCTGTTGGCTTTAATAAATTTTGAGTCCAGTCCTTCATGCACATATGCAATGGGCGCTTCTTCAAAAAGATCACGGAACCTTTCTTCGCTTTCCTTCAGCAAAATTTTCAACTCAGCATTTGCAATGGTCAATTTTTCCTCGGCTTTTATCCTGTCAATTTCTGCGCCTGCCCTGGAAGCGAAAATGCGGAGTATGGCCAAATGGTTCTGCTCATTTAGCATAGGTATTCTGTCAAACGCTGCAATATTACCTATTACCTTACCCGTAGCAGGACTGTAAATGGGAACGGCTACCCATGATTTGATTCCCCTTTCACGCGGGAATGTTTCATCCAGTTTGTCGGCACAAAAAAATTCTTTTCCCTGCATTACGATTTCGCAGGGGGTGCCATGCAAATCGTATTCAATATTTTCCTTGATCTCTTTTCTGTCAACATAAGATAACATCCGCAGTTTAGTAACATCCGCATCTGAGCAGGAAACAACCATGGAGTACTGTACATTCAATGTGCCGGTAATAAATTTTGTAAGTTCCCGGAAATAATCTTCTCCTGTGTGGGAGGAAGTGCTTTCTGCAATGGCGAGTAATATATCTTCTTCCCCTTTCCTTTTCCTTATATCGCGTACCGAGCTGCAGAAATATTCTTTTCCTGCATGTTCAATAAAATTGTTGATTACTTCCACCGGGTAAAAATTGCCTTCTTTATCGCGGTGTTCGGTTTCCAATACCATCTGGCCTTCTTGTTTTGTCCGTATCCAGTCTTTATCCCACTGATCGCGTGTGAGTGAAGGATTGAGGTCAAATACAGACATGTTACTTAATTCGGTATTGGTATAGCCGGATATTTTTGACACCGCCTCGTTGGCACGTATCAGCTTTCCGCTTCTCTCCACCCAAAATATCTGGTCGCGGATATTTTTTACTGTGCTATTGTACAATTCAATTTCGCTCAGGTGTTGCCTGGCCAATTGCTCCTGAATTTTCTTCTCCCTGATATCCCGTACAATGCTGCATGAGAATTCTTTTCCGTCCAGTTCAATAAAATTGCCGGTAATTTCTATGTCGTACAGGTAACCAGTCTTGTGTTTGTGCTGTGATTCGAATACCAGTTTTTTTTCCTTTTTCAGCCGTTGCCAGAAGGCGGGCCAATCCATGAATTCCGAAGAGGGGTTAATATCGGTCACCCGCATCCTGCTAAGTTCTTCCTTTGAGTAGCCGGACATTTTGCTGGCCATCTCATTGGCCTGGATAATCCGTTGTCCGGAGTCAATCCAAAAAACTGCCTCGTGCAGGTTTTCCAGCGTAAAATGGGAAAGATGCAGTTGGTAGTCAGGGCTCGTATACTGTAGATCATTCATAAACTTGTTCGAAATATAGCGAACGGGTTACCTTAAAATTAGATAAATAATAGGGCAAAATAAAAGGTTTTAGTGAGGCGGTTGTCCGGAACCTGACATTCGGGACTTTTTCCCGCTCCGCTGCCTCGTTGAGGCCCCGCCAGGTGACTATTTTACAGGTCTTTGGAGACCGCCAGCTACCCGTATTTTTTTTCAGCCAATAACTTTATTACCTTAATATAATTGAATAAGAACGTATCTTTCGGTAGCACCCCATCCAACCCTATTTCAACATTCTTCAAGTTTCCGATCGGCCTGTTAAATCTTATAGAGCGGTAGTCCGGCACTGTGGCAGGAAAATTCACTGGCAAAAATTCAATCTCCTGATAGAGAAAATACCCTTTCCCGGTTTGTCTGACCGGCAGATCAATAATAAAGAGCTTCAGGATAAATTAAAAACTGGTACCGCAATGAGTAAAGGTGATATACTCCATATCAGCGAATGGCAAAAAAAAAGCGAAGAACTGCAAAAGCTGCTGGATCAAAAGACCGTTGATGTAGAACGGAAAAACAGGGAGCTTGAAATTGAATCTTCACTCGAAAGGGTAAGAATGGTTGCCATGAGCATGAATAAACCTGATGATATGCTGCATGTGTGCCGCATGATTTCAAAACAACTGGAAGTGCTGAAAGTAAAAGAAATCCGCAATGTACAAACTGCCATCTTTTATGAGGACAGGGAAACCTACATGAATTATGAATATTATGCAAAGCATCATAAAACATTTATTACTGAAACAGCCTATAATAACAATGAAATTCACAAATCCTTTGCAGATAAAATGCTTAAAGGAAACGGGGAATCTATGATCGCCCATATTAAAGGCGATGAAGTAAAAGACTGGATTGCTTATCAAAAGACCACCAATGTTTTTATTGATGATTATTTGTACACCGCATCATCACTTAATTATTACTGGTATTCACTCGGCCCGGTTGCCCTGGGTATTTCCACTTATGTTCCTTTGACTGATGATGAAACAAATTTATTCAGACGCTTTCTTAAAGTGTTTGAATTGTCTTACCGGAGGTATCTGGATATTGAAAAAGCGGAAGCGCAGGCAAAAGAGGCAAGGATAGAAGCCGCTTTGGAAAGGGTGCGCAGCCGTTCCATGGGCATGCAAAAAAGCGAAGAGCTTAAAGAGGTCATCCAGGTTGTATATGACCAATTCGTTCACTTAAATATCCTTATTGAGCATACAGGATTTATTATGGATTATAAAGAAAGGGATGATATGCATATCTGGCTGACTGACCAGCACGCAGTTCCCAACCAGGTGACCATTCCTTATTTTGATTCGCCGCATTGGAACAGTTTTAATGACGCAAAAGCTACAGGAAAAAATTTCTTTGCCAACCATTTGTCTTTCGAAGAAAAGAACAGGTTTTACCGGGACCTTTTTGATCTTATTCCCGGAATAGCCGATGAGACGAAGCAATATTATTTTAATTGCCCTGGCGTTGCCATATCCACCGTATTGCTGGATAATGTTGGACTGTATATCGAAAATTTTTCAGCTATTCCCTATACAGCCGAAGAGAATAATACGCTTATGCGATTTGGAAAAGTATTCCAGCAAACCTATACCCGTTTCAATGATTTACAAAAAGCAGAAGCGCAGGCAAGAGAAAGTCAGATTCAATTGGCATTGGAGCGTGCCCGTACACAAAGCACGATCATGCAGCACTCCAGTGAGCTGGATAATACATTGCGTGTGTTTCATGAACTGGTATTGCGGCTTGGTATTCATTCAGCGTTTTCATTTTTATGGCTGCCCGATGAAGAAAAAGACCGGCATATTTTCTGGGCAGCCTGGGCCGAAAATAATTCATCCGCTTTCAGAAGTAAAGCGATCAATTACCAGCTCAACAGGAACGAACCTGCTACCGCACAATGTTTGATTGATTGGAAAGGCAATCAGCCGGTTGTTTCTTACCGTGTGCCACCTGCTGCTGTTGAAAGTTATTTTGCTGCCTGGCAGGAATTGATTGCCGGTGTTGAACAATTGAAACCGGAATATTTTAGTGACGGGCTTTATTATGTGGAAGCGTTTATGAAATATGGCTGCTTTGGCGTAATGACTTCGGAGGATTTAAAGGAAGATGAAAAAAAGATACTGTATCGTTTTGCCATTGAATTTGAACGTGCGTATACCCGTTTTCTGGATCTTCAAAAAGCCGAAGCACAGGCCAGGGAAGCGCAGATTGAAGTGGCGCTGGAACGGGTAAGAAGCCGTACCCTGGCCATGCAAAAAAGCGATGAGCTGGCAGAAACCGCTGCGGTTGTTTTCCGGCAACTGATTAAGCTGGGAATTGCACCCAACCGTTTATACATCAGTATTATTAAAGATGACAGCGGAGATATTGAATGCTGGGTAACAGACGAAGACGGAAGCAAGGTGAGCACACAGTTTACCGCCAATATAAACAGTAACCATTCATTTCATAAAATGTATGATGGATGGGCGACGCAAAAAAAATCAATCACCATTGATATGCAGGGAAAAGAACTGGCTGAGTATTTTCATTATCTGGGCGAAGAACTAAACGTGCCCTTTAAGGCAGGACTTACGCAAAAACGCAGGGTGCAAAACATAGCTTATTTCGGTAAAGGTTTTATTGGCATGGCATCGCCGGATGAGCAATCCGAAGATACTGTAAACCTGCTGGAAAGATTTGCAGCCGTATTCAATCTTACCTATACCCGTTTCAATGATTTGCAGGTGGCGGAACATCATGCAGAACAAGCGAAACTTGATTTGATAAAATTACAAACGGAAAAAAAACGTGCCGAAGATGCGCTGGCTGAATTGCGTGAAACACAAAAGCAATTAATTCAATCAGAAAAAATGGCTTCATTGGGTGAGCTTACGGCCGGTATTGCACACGAAATTCAAAACCCGTTAAACTTCGTGAACAACTTTAGCGAAGTAAGCAATGAGTTGCTCGATGAAATGAATGCAGAAATTGAAAAAGGAGATATAGAAGAAGCCAAAGCCATCGCCGGCGACATCAAACAAAACCTGGAAAAAATCAATCACCACGGTAAACGTGCCGATGCCATTGTAAAAGGAATGCTGCAGCACAGCCGCAGCAGCAATGGCGTAAAAGAACCAACAAATATAAATGCACTGGCCGATGAATATTTACGGCTGGCTTATCATGGACAAAGAGCAAAGGATAAATCATTCAACGCCCTGTTGAAAACGGATTTTGATGAAAGCATTGGTAACATCAATATTATTCCCCAGGATATTGGCAGGGTGATACTCAATTTAATGACAAACGCATTTTATGCAACGGGCGAAAAAAAGAAATTGAATGCGGCCAATTATGAGCCCGCTGTTACCCTGGTGACAAGATCGAATAGTGGGAGCCGGGCAGTTGAAATAAATGTAACTGATAATGGGTGTGGAATTCCGCAAAAAATTCTGGATAAAATATTCCAGCCTTTTTTTACCACCAAACCCACCGGTCAGGGAACAGGGCTGGGACTATCACTGGCCTTTGACATAATAAAAGCGCATGGGGGTGAATTGAAGGCGGAGACAATACAGGGGGAGGGCTCAACATTTATCATTCAACTGCCAATAGCATAGAAATGTAACCTATGAAAACAGCTTTTAAATCCTGTAAATCACAGTTCAGACAATTGCATGGTGGTGAATTGAAGGTGGAGGCAAAGGAAGAGGAGGGGACAATATTTATTATTCAATTACCAATTGCATAATAAAGAAACTTATGAGAACAGATGCTATATCCTGTAAATCAAAAAAATCCCGGTTCAGACATTGGATGATACGACAATTTATTCCCTGTTCTATAAAATAGTTATAACAAACAACATTTACCATGAGAAAACAACTGTTACTGATCGTTATAGCAGTGACCGGCTGTTATAATGGATTACTTGCCCAGCAAAAACTGGCTGATAGTTTAATGGCTGCGCTGCGATTGCATACACAGAATGATACTGCAAGAGTGGACCTTATAAACGGACTGGCACAGGAAACACGTCGTTCGAATCCAAAAATAACGGATTCACTGATAGAAACTGCTGTTCGTCTTTCCGATCAGTTAAACTATAAAAAGGGGAAAGGGAAGGCCCTTACTATAAAAGCAAACCGCTACTACGATGTATCAGATTTCCCGGCGGCGGGAAAGGCTTTTGAGGAGGCAAAACAGCTTCTCAAATCAGTAAATGATATCCGCGGATTAAGCGCTTTATACAAAGCGCAGGCTAACCTGCTGATGGACGAAGGCGATTATGCAGCTTCTTTAGACGAGTTTCTGCAGGGACTTAAACTGGCCCAGCAAGCAGGCGATACCAAACAGGCGGTGGATATTAACCGTACAATTGGTTATCTCTATAATGTTATAGGGGATTATGAAAAAGCAATTCCCTATCAAACCGAAGCGCTGAAACAAGCACAAAGCATCGGCTACAAATCCGGCGTCTCCGGAGCTTATAACGCGATCGGTAAAACGTACAAAACCCAGGGCAACTACCCGGCATCGCTGGAAGCCTATACAAAAGGGCTTCGCCTGGATGAGGAAGCAAAAGATTCGGCTAATATTTATGTAGGTTATAGTAATATTGGCGATGTATATGAACGAATGGGCAAATACAAAGAAGCTTTTTCTTATTTAAGACCCGCCTGGAGCTTTTATGTAAACAAATCCAAAAACACCCTGGTGCCCTGGGATGAATGGGCCATGGGCAAAGCCTTTACCCACTCCGGAAATGCAGACAGTGGTTATTATTATGCAAAACATAGCCTCCTGTTGGCACAACAAACGGGTTGGCGGTTATACTTGCGGGAAATCACTTTCCTGATAGCAGAATCAGCTGCTAAACTTAATAAATGGGATACGGCATATAAATACCTGGCATTGTCGTCGGCATATAAAGACTCTCTTACCGGACAGGAAATTGCCCGTAAGACAACCATGTTGCAGGCCGGTTTTGAGCTGGATAAAAAACAAGCGGAAATAGCCTTGCTTACCAAGGACAAACAATTGCAACTGGCAGAGAACAAACGTGAAAGGATTTTTCTTTTTGCACTGTTGGGCGGATTGGCTTCCCTGGTTGTATTTGCCGTGGTATTATTCCGCAACAACCGTCACAAACAAAACGCCAATCTTTTATTGCAAAAACAGAAAGAAGAAATTGACGCCAAGGCAAAAGAATTGTCTGAACAGAAAGAGACCCTGCAGCAATCTTATAGTAATGTAGAACTTTTAGGCGATGTTGGCCGTACCATCACAGCCTCGCTATCGGCAGAAAAAATTATTGGTACCGTGTATGATAGTGTAAACCAGCTGATGGACGCTTCCGTTTTTGGCATCGGCATTTATAATGAAGAATTTAAGAGAATAGACTTTCCGGCTACTTACGAAAATGGAGTGGCCCTGCCGGCTTATTATAATTCTATTTATGATGAAAACCGTTTTGCCGGTTTGTGTTTTATGAGCGGTAAAGAAATTATTATTGGAGATTTGCACGCAGAATACCAGGATTACCTGCAAAGTATGCCCACCCCCAGCCAGGGCGATCAGCCTGTTTCACTGATTTACCTGCCATTAAAAGTAAAAGAAAAAGCATTCGGTGTTATTACGGTACAGAGTTTTCAGAAAAATGCCTATTCAGACTATCACCTTTATATGCTGAGAAACATTGCTAACTATGCAACTATTGCCCTGGAGAATGCAGAGTCATTTAAAAAATTAAGCCAGACTGTAGACAGCCTGAAGAGAGCCCAGGCGCAATTGATCCAGTCCGAAAAAATGGCCTCACTCGGCGAACTTACGGCCGGCATTGCCCACGAAATTCAAAATCCGTTAAACTTTGTCAATAATTTTTCAGAAGTTAATAAAGAATTGCTGGAAGAAATGAAAGAAGAGATCGACAAAGGAAATCTGCACGAAGTAAAAATAATTGCAAATAATGTTATTGAAAATGCGGGAAAAATAAGTCATCACGGCAAAAGGGCCGATGCAATCGTAAAGGGAATGCTCCAGCACAGCCGTACCAGCAGCGCCACAAAGGAGCCAACCGATATTAATAAACTAACCGATGAATACCTGCGGTTGGCTTATCATGGACAAAGAGCCAAAGACAAATCTTTCAACGTTACCCTGAACACGGATTATGATGGACATATTGGTAATATGAATATCATTCCGCAGGATATTGGAAGGGTTATACTCAATTTAATTACGAATGCTTTTTATGCGGTCTGTCCCCCGGCGCTCAATGGCACAGGAAAAATAGCAGCCAAACCGGGCCATGAACCCACTGTTTGGATAGGTACAAAAAAATCCGCTGATAAAGTTTTGATAAGTGTAAAAGACAATGGGAGTGGCATTCCACAAAAAATACTGGACAAAATATTCCAGCCTTTTTTCACCACCAAACCCACAGGGCAGGGCACAGGATTGGGATTGTCGCTAAGTTATGATATTGTAAAGGGGCATGGTGGCGAGTTGAAAGTAGCAACCAGCGAAAATAAGTTTACGGAATTCATAATCGAATTGCCTGTACAATAAGAAACGGCACAATGCAATCATGTTTAATCTTTCCTTTATGACTATATTCGATACGCTCAGCTTTTATTATTGTATCATTTTCATAAAAAGAGGACGGCGCAGTTAGGTGTGTCCCGCCATTCAAAACAATACAAAGAATAGTAAGCAATGAATATCAGTGTATATAAAAATGCCAGTGAATTGGGCAATGCCGCGGGAGAAATTGCCGGGCGATTTATACAGGAGGCAATTGAGGCAAAAGGCACCGCCAATATTATCCTTGCCACCGGAACCAGCCAGTTTGAGACAATCAACCGGTTTATAGCTGCCAATGTTGACTGGAGCAAAGTGGTGATGTTTCACCTGGATGAATATATTGGGTTGCCTGTAACCCACCCGGCAAGCTTTCGAAAATATTTACAGGATAAATTCTTATCTAAGCTTCCTCCCTTACAGCACGCCTGGTTAATAAATGGTGAAGTAAATCCGGAGCAGGAGTGTAACCGCCTCGGCGAATTAATTGCCCGCCATCCCATTGATCTTGCGCTGGTGGGTATCGGCGAAAACGGGCACCTGGCTTTTAATGATCCTCCCGCAGATTTTGAAACCGGGAAGCCCTATATTATTGTTGAACTGGATGAAGCATGCAGGAAACAGCAATGGGGAGAGGGATGGTTCGGCTCCATTGAAGATGTGCCCCGCCGGGCAATCAGCATGTCGGTAAAACAAATGCTGCAATCAAAGCATATAATTTGTTCAGTGCCCGACAGCCGCAAAGCCCTTGCCGTTAAGAATACACTGGAGCAACAGGTTAGCAATTTGTATCCCGCCAGCATACTGCAGACGCATCCTGGTTGCCATTTATACCTGGATGAAAATTCCGCGGCCCTGCTGTCAAAAAACATTCCGGTATCATTGTAGTCTTAGCTATTAAATCATCAGTATATAAATGAGTGACAAAATAGAAGTCAGTTCGCTGACCAAAAGACAAACGGTCATTTCTATTTTAATCATAGGGCTCTTATTTTTTATTTTTGGTTTCGTATCCTGGGTAAATTCCATCCTGATACCCTATTTTAAAATTGCATGTGAACTCAGTAATTTTCAATCTTACCTGGTAACATTCGCATTTTACATTTCTTATTTTATTATGTCTGTGCCCTCTTCTTTTTTATTAAAGAAGATTGGGTTTAAAAAGGGCATGATGTTCGGGTTCTGGACAATGGCCCTGGGTGCATTTGTTTTTTTGCCCGCAGCATATACCCGCACCTATGAAATTTTTCTGCTTGGCCTCTTTACAATCGGTACGGGCCTTTCGGTATTGCAAACGGCCGCTAATCCTTATATAACTTTTCTTGGCCCGGCCGAAAGGGCCGCACAACGCATCAGTATAATGGGCATCTGCAATAAAGGCGCGGGCGTTCTTGCACCATTGGTATTTGCCGCGGTGGTGCTAAGGGCAACAGATACCGGCCTGTTCAAACAACTGGGCTCAATGCATGCGGCGGCAAAGAATATTGCGCTGGATGAATTAATACACAGGGTTATTGTTCCCTATGCAATTGTCGGTACCGTATTGTTTGGACTTGGGTTAATGGTGGGTTACTCAGCATTACCGGAAATTAATACAGAAAAAGAAACGAAAGAACTTGCTGCAGCGAATGCGGACAAAAAGAATATTTTTCAATTTCCGCATCTTATACTTGGGGCAATGGGTATTTTTTTGCATGTAGGTACGCAGGTAATTGCTATTGACACCATTATAGGGTATGCAAATTCTATGCATATAAATTTGATGGAGGCGAAAGTGTTTCCCTCTTACACACTCATGGCTACCATCTGCGGCTATATACTTGGAATCATCTGTATTCCACGTTTCTTTAGCCAGCTAACTGCATTGCGTTTTTGCACCTTGCTGGGAGCCGTGCTCACTTTGCTGGTTCTTTTTACAACCGGGCAGGTTAGATTCTTAGGCCATGCAGCCGATATATCTATCTGGTTTGTGGTATTGCTGGGTTTTGCCAATTCATTGGTGTGGGCGGGTATGTGGCCATTGGCACTGGACGGTTTAGGACGGTTTACAAAACTGGGTGCATCTGTTATGATCATGGGCTTATGTGGTAACGCAGTATTACCGCTTTTATATGGATATATTGCGGATCTGTATACCGTGCGTACTGCCTATTGGGTGTTGTTTCCATGTTATCTTTACCTGGTTTTTTATGCTTATTACGGGCACCGCATCAGAAGATGGTCGTTATAAATTAAATTTGTTTACCTCTTATTGCAATAAATGACCGGCCAACAACTGAAAATAGTAAATGCCAAACTAATAACACCTTCCGGAATTATTCCGAATGGATCGCTATTAATAAAAGATGGTGTAATCGTGAACGTTAGTGAAAACGGAATTGGTGAGCAGGATGTATTGGTCGTCGATGCAGGTGGTAAATACGTTGCTCCGGGTTTTATTGACCTGCATGTTCATGGCGGCGGCGGGCATGATTTTATGGATGCTACCGAAACGGCTTTTTTGAAAATAGCAGAGACGCACGCAAAGTATGGTACTACTGCCATGCTGCCTACCACACTTACCAGTACAAAAGAAGAGATGCTGCAGACGCTGGCCGTATACGAAGCAGTCAACCTTAAAAACAAAAGCGGGGCACAATTCCTGGGCATGCACCTTGAAGGCCCTTATTTTGCAATGGCCCAGCGCGGCGCACAGGATCCCCAATATATACGCAATCCTGATCCGGATGAGTATAAAGACATTCTCTCCCGTTTTTCCTGTATCAGGCGGTGGAGTGCCGCACCGGAGCTGGATGGGGCGATTGAATTTGGGCAATATGTACAATCAAAAGGCATATTGCCTGCTATAGCACATACCGATGCCATTTATGAAGAGGTAATAAAAGCTTTTGAAAATGGGTATACGCTGACCACTCATTTGTATTCGGGTATGTCGGGTGTTACAAGAAGAAACGCGTTTAGGTATGCAGGAGTGGTAGAAAGTGCTTTTATTATTGATGATATGGATGTTGAAATTATTGCAGATGGCGTGCACCTGCCCGCATCTTTACTGAAACTGGTATATAAAATAAAAGGCGCCAACCGGACCGCATTGATAACAGATGCCATGCGTGCAGCAGGCACCAGGGTAAGCCATAGTGTTTTGGGAAACATCGATAGCGGGCTGAAAGTAATTGTAGAAGATGGCGTGGCCAAATTGCCCGACCGCACCTCGTTTGCAGGAAGCATCGCTACTGCAGACCGGCTGGTAAGGACAATGATTTCAATGGCGGAAGTTTCACTAACAGATGCTGTAAAGATGATAACGGCCACCCCGGCCCGTATTTTGGGAATAGCGGATCACAAAGGATCGTTGTGTGTTGGTAAGGATGCAGATATCATTTTTTTTGATGATGACATTACAATTTCCATGACCATTATTAAAGGGGAAGTAGTATACCAAAAGCAGTAGATCGGAATCAGGTTGGCTGTTTTCTTACAGAAGATTGGCGCACTATTAAACTTGTCTGCAATGACTGGCGGACAGGAACAAAATCATTTACACCTTTTTTGATAGTGTCCAGCAGAATACGCATTGCGGCACGCCCCATATCGGCCACCGGTTGTTCCACTGTGGTAAGTGAAGGCTCTATTACAGCAGCCATGGGGTCATTGCTAAAACCCACCACCCCTAATTCATCCGGTATTTTGATTCCCTTCTTTTTCGCATACAGCATTAATTGTATGGCGGTGGGGTCGTTCACGCAAAAAACTGCATCGGGCCTGTTTTTACGCGATAATAATTTTTCAGCACACTGCAATGCCGCTTTCGGGGAAAGATCGCTGTAAACGATCATATCTTTTTTTACAGGTAATTTATATTTTTTCAGTGCATCCATATATCCATTCAGCCGGTTGTACGTGATGCGCAAAACTGAAGGTCCGCCAATATGTGCAATATTTTTGTATCCGCTTACAATTAAATGCTCCACCGCTTTAAAAGCGCCTTCATAATCATTCACCAAAACCTTAGACGTATTTATTTCTTCACAGACCCGGTTAAAGAATACAACCGGGATGCCGTACCGGTCAAAAGTTTTAAAATGTTCAAATTTTTTGGTTTCTCTTGTCATTGATATTAAAACACCATCCACGCGGCTGGATAATAAAACATTCGCATTGGCAACTTCCGTTTTAAAAGATTCCTGGCTTTGGCAAATGATAACATTGTATCCGGCGGCAGCGGCCACTTCCTGTGCACCAATGATAACCGTGGGGAAAAAATACGTTAGAAATTCAGGAACAATAATACCCACCGTATTGGTCTTGCTGTTAACGAGGCCCTGGGCAAGCTGGTTGGGTTGGTAATCCAGTTCACGGGCCATTTTTAAAACGGCCTCTCTTGTTTGTGCGTTGATATCACTGTGTTCGTGCAGCGCTCTTGATACCGTAGATTTTGAAATGTTCAATGCCCTGGCAATATCAACAATGGTAGCCATGTGCTTTTTGTTATTTACAGCTGCAGGAACATATATCTTTTCAGGCAGTGTAAAATAACTCCTGCAGTTTTTGCAATAATAACGTTGCTTTCCCCTTACAATCCCAGACCTGCTGATGGCATTTACCTGGTTACATTTCGTACAATGAATCATGGACTTCGCAAACCGGTTTATGGTGCGCCGATAAAAATACCAATCAATTGTCAATTTTCAATTTTCAATCGGTGAACAGCAAATAGTGAACAATCGTTTTCCAAAAACGGGTGGTTGCCATCTTATTGCCTGCCATAAAAGGAGGTGTATGCTCTTTTGGCAACCAGGCATTTTTAATCCTTGAGTTCCAATAAGCTACCGGGATCGTTTGCGGTATCGTTCCCGGTAGATTTCGTTTTTAAAAACGGATTGCTGTTGTCGTTTCTGGTTTATTTTTTTTCTAATGTTGCTGACCGGTTCAGTAAAACCGGATTGCTTATTACACTATACCTTAAAATTGCCTGCATTATGAAGAGAAATTTTTCCCGCCTTTTATTGCTGTATAGCACCATTTTTTTTCACTTTGTTTTTTTGCTGCTATTGTCATTTACTGCGACTGCACAGCCCGGTACCACTGATATTACCGGTAAAGTGCTGGATGAATCGGGCAAGCCGCTTTCAGGCGCCGCCATTACTTTGAAAGGATCATCAAAAGGCACACTAACCAGCAGTGCCGGAGATTTCAGGTTGAAAGCAGTAAAAGCAGATGCAACACTGCTTATTTCTTTCCAGGGGTATGAAGATACCAGCATTGCAGTTGTTAACAGAACATCTTTTACCATAACACTGAAACAAAATTTCAGTAAACTTAATGAAGTGGTGGTAGTGGGTTATGGAACACAGCGTAAGATTGCCTCTACGGGTTCCATTGCTTCCATTAAAGCGGCAGATATTACGCAGACGCCAGTTACCAATGTTGCGCAGGGCCTTGCCGCAAGGGTAGCCGGCGTGCAGATTACACAAAACAATGCTGCGCCCGGTGGCAATATCAGCGTACGCATACGCGGTACCAATTCTATTAACGGTTCTTCTGAACCGTTATACATTGTTGATGGCATTCAAATTTCAAATAACGGGGGCGTAACAGATGTCAGCCCTCTGTCAACCATCAATCCCAACGATATTGAATCTGTTGACATTTTAAAAGATGCTTCTGCAACTGCCATCTATGGCGCACGCGGCGCCAACGGCGTTGTATTGATTAGCACCAAACGCGGAAAAAGCGGCGCCACACGGGTACAATTAGACACCTACCAGGGCATTCAGAATATTACCAGGAAATTGAAAATGCTCAATGCATCGCAATTTGCCAAACTGGAAAATGATATTTACAATTCGGCCATCTATACCGATCCTGCCTCGCTGGGGCAGGGCACCAACTGGCAGGATATTGTTTACCGCCAGGCCAAAATACAAAACTACCAGGCTGCGGTAAGCGGCGGTTCAGATAAAACAGTATTCTCATTGTCGGGCAATTATTTTAACCAGGATGGCATTATCATCAAATCAAATTTTAACCGGTATTCATTAAGGGCAACGCTCGACCATACCATCAGCAATCATTTTAAAGTGGGTACCAGCATTCTTGGCAGCTATACCACCAACAGCAATATTCCAACGGGTATTAACTCAATCGACGGGCCCGTTGTAACACAGGGAATTGTGGGTGCAGCGCTGGGTGCTCCACCAACACTGGTGCCTTACAAAACCGATGGCAGCATTTTTCCCTTTGCCGATCAGTTCAATGGCCGCTACCGGGAAGTAGCCAATCCTGCTGGTCTTGCGCAAATCCTTAACCGAAATACCATCAGGCGTACCCTGGCCAATGTGTATGCAGAAGCAAAAATAATTGAGGGGCTCAACTACCGTGCATCTTTCAACGCAGATATCAGTAATACGCTGAATGATTATTATTCTCCGCTGTATATCCTGGGTAAGGCCGAAATAAGCGCCAATTCGGGCAGTGGCAGCAAAGGAAATGTAAATACTACGTCCTGGCTGCATGAAAGCATCCTTACCTATAACCGCTCATTTGGTGAGCATTCTTTAAAGTTTACTGGTGTGTACGCCATACAGAGCAATTTATACAATGCCAATTCTATCAGCGCCAGCGGTTTTCCCAACGACGCAACTACCAACGAAGCGTTGGGCCTGGCGGTGAACAGAACCGTCAGCAGCAGCCGTACCAAGGAAGCCCTTAATTCTTATATGGGCCGTATCAACTATGGATTTGCAAACAAATATTTTATTGACATTACTGCCCGGCGGGATGGTGCTTCCAAATTTGGCGAGAACCACAAATGGGGTTTCTTTCCTGCTGTTGCCGGTGCCTGGCGGATTATTGAAGAAAAATTCCTGAAAGGAAATAAAGTTTTCAGCGATTTAAAACTGAGGGCCAGCTATGGCACTACTGGAAACGCTGCTGCCATCGGCCCTTATCAATCTTTAGCGCTGGAAACTTCGGGCAGTAATTACCAGTTCAATCATATTTATACAGTTGGTATCAGCCCCTCCGGTATACCCAACAATGATTTGCGCTGGGAGAAATCTATTCAAACCAATATTGGACTGGACATCGGTTTATGGCAGAACAGGCTGAATTTTGTTGTTGATTATTACAATAAAAAAACTCAGGACCTGTTGTTTGTAAAAAACCTGCCGCTTTCATCGGGCTATGCTTCTGTTACAGGAAATTTTGCCAGCATCCGGAACAAAGGAATTGAAATTGCAGCCGATGCAAAATTGCTGACAGGGAAATTGAAATGGAATGTAAACGCAAATATTTCTTTCAACCGGAACAAATTATTAAGCCTGGAAGGCAATCTGCAGGAATACGTGCAAAATCCTTATAGTGTATTAAGGGTAGGGCAGCCGCTGGGGATTTTTAAAACCTATGTATTCAATGGGATTTATCAGACGGGTGAAACTATCCTGCCGGGATCGGGCAGCAGGACCGGCGGTGTAAAAGTGGCCGACCTGAATAAAGACGGCCAGATTACCAGCGATGATCAGCGGCTGACCGGGAACGCAAATCCTTCTTATATATTCGGCTTCTCTACCAATCTTAGTTACCTGAATTTTGATCTGTCTTTATTTCTTTCCGGTGTGCAGGGCAACAAAATATTTAACCTTAGCCGTTATACGTTTGAAAATGGTTTGGGCGGAAGAAATGCCGTGGCGGGTATGGTTAACCGCTGGTCGGCTACCAATCCCAGTAATGAGTATGCCAGCGGTTTCCAGGGCGGAAGAATTCCTGTTAGTGATCGTTTTGTGGAGGATGGTTCTTTCGTACGTATGAAAAATATTACGCTGGGTTATAAGTTCCCCAAAATAAAAGGCTTTAGCAGCATAAGACTTTACATCAGCGGTAATAATTTATTCACCATTACAAAATACAGCGGCTACGATCCGGAAGTAAATTCCTTTGGAGGTTCCAACGTACTGATAGGAGTAGACAACCTGGTGTATCCTGTAGCAAGGACATTTTTGGCAGGACTCCAGATTGGTTTATAAAACGATTGTTCTTTAATTATTCAAATGAATTTTTTATGCAAACAGGCAGAAACATACTTTATATATTCAGCGGTCTGGTAGTACTATTGCTGCACAGCTCCTGCAACAAACTTACCGAAAAACCATATTCCTCCATTTTTACCGATGCTTTTTATGCTACCGCTTCTGACGCCGAAGCAGGTCTTACAGCGGTTTACGGGCCGATGGTTGATTTATACAATACTGCCGGAACCTTTGCATCTGATTTTAGTGCAGACCAGATTTATCCCAGGCCGGTAGTAGGCAGGGATACGTATACGCTGTTCAGTTATGATCCAAACTATACCACACAAAAAAGTTTCAGCAGGCAGTTTGAATCGCCACAGCAAATATGGCAATCCTGTTATTCGGGAATTGAAAAAGCCAACTGGATTTTATACAAGGTGCCTGCTACCAATATGGATACCGCAAGAAGAACAGCTATTCTGGGAGAGGCATATTATATGCGTGCATTTTACCTGTTTACACTAACAAAAAACTTTCGCGATGTGGTGGTTAAAACAACACCCAGCATCAGCATTGATTCTGCCATCATTGGAAAAACCATGCAGGCCGATGTATTTAAACAAATTTTTGCCGACCTTGATCAGGCCGTCAAAAAACTGCCTTCTTATTCAACCGCCATCCAGAAAGGCCGGCCATCAAGGGAAGTGGCGCTGGCGCTGTACGCCAAAGCCGCCCTGTACAATGGCAGTTGGGCATTGGCGTTAGACAGGGCAAAGCTGGTAATCAGCTCAAACAAATATGCCTTAATGCCCAATGTGCTGGATGTTTATAATGTGGCAAAGGAAGATGTTGCCAGGCAGGAAAATATGTGGGCACTGGAATGTGAAAGCACCTCGCCAGGAAGCAGCACACAGATCATCAGCCTGTACGGGCCAAAGAATAGCGACGGCCCGGCTTATGCTGTTACATCTTTCGGGTCTGCATTTGCCTACCAGTCTTTTTACAATTCATTTAGCCCGGTTGATAAAAGAAGGCAATTGCTGGATACCAATTATGTCAATAAGCTCGGACAAACGGTTGCCCAGAAAGATATTACACCCATCACCCCCAAAGGCGTACTGGTAAAAAAGTTTATGGATCCTACGCCACCCAGCGGCGCCATCAATATTCCCATATTGCGGCTGGCAGATGTTTATTTGATTGCAGCGGAAGCCGCTGCAAGGCAAAATGGCGCTACTGCCGAAGCATATGGCTATATAAAAGTAGTAAGAGACCGCGCCGGTTTGCCCGATCTCACCGCCGGCTTAAGCACAGACGATTTTGTGGCGGCCGTTTTGCAGGAACGCAGCTGGGAACTTTTTGCTGAAGGCGACAGGTGGTATGATTTAACCAGGACCAACACCTTTATGCAGGTAGCAGCTGCCGCTGTAAATGATGTATTTCCTGTTCGGCAGCCGAAAGCCAGAAACCGTTATTTCCCGATTCCGCTGGATGAAATAAATGCAAACCCCAGGCTTGAACAAAATCCGGATTGGAAATAAACAGCATGAAATTACTATTCTATTTTCCTTTTTTGTTGGTGTTGCTCCATGCCTCAGCACAACATAAAAAATTATTTATTGCAGCAGGACAAAGCAATGCGGTTGGCATGGGTGATAGTGCGCTGTCCAAAATGTATGCATCTGCAAAAACTTTTGAGTACAGGTTTACGGGAGATTCATTAAAGGCACTGACCGATCCTGTTGGATATAGTGAACTGCATTTTGAAAAAGCAAATACCGGCAGCGAATGGCCGGCTTTTGCCAGCGAATACAGTATCCTGACCGGCAATGAAATAATCATTGTGCAGGTTGCCAGGGGTGGTAGTTCCTGTAACAATAAGGCGGAGCTGAATAATTACGGAACCTGGGATGAGAAAGGAAACCTTCCTTTGTTTGACAGTGCCGTGATAAAAATAAAGGCGGCAGAAAAGAAGACCCGTACAAAAGTTGGCGGAATTATCTGGAGCCAGGGAGAACGCGACGCCAACGCCATCAATGCACAGCAGTTAACGGCTGCAGCATACCAGGTTTCACTGGAGACTTTAATTAACAGGTTCAGGAAAGCGCTTGGCGCAGGGGTTAAATTTTATATCATACAAACAGGTTATTATATTCATCATCCCCGGGAAGGATTTGATGCCGTGCGAAAAGTGCAGGAAGCGATCTCAAAACAAATGAAAGATGTTTACATTGTTTACAATGAAACAGGCAGTTTTGAGGACAGGGGCTGGATGAAAGATGAGATACATTACAACCAGCCGGCATTAAATGATATAGGAAGAAAGATAGCAATGCAAATCATACAGACAGAAAAAAAGAAATTATGACAGGAAAAATTTTAATGCTCTTGTTGATTATTCCGGTGTTTGGTTTTTCACAGGGCAGAACAATTGAAAGCCTGAATGGCGAATGGACATTTGGAGAGGATCCGGTAAAGATTGGCGAAAACAACAAATGGTTCAGCCCGGATTTTCCAGCTGCAAAATTTGATAAAGTAACAGTACCGCATTGTTTTTCGGTAGATCCGCGCTATATGTTTTACACGGGCACTGCCTGGTATTTTAAAAAATTCAATTGGCCGGCCACTGAAGGCAAACATGTTTTTCTTCAATTTGATGCAGTATTCTATAGGTCAAAAATATGGCTGAACGGAGAAATGATAGCCACTCACGAAGGCGGTTACACAGCTTTTGAAACAGATATCACCCAACAGCTTTTGGCAGAGAATACACTGGCCGTTCAGGTGGATAATTCGTGGGATACCACTACCATTCCGGGTGCCAAAACAACTACCCCGTATGAAACCCCGAATGCATCGCAGCTTTATCCCTGGATTAACTATGGCGGTATTACCAGGCCGGTATATTTGATAACACGTTCCCCTGTATTTGTAAAAAATATTAAGATAGTTGCCAACCCGGATCTTAAAAATGGCACTGCTTCAATACATGTAACTGCATTAATCAGCAATAGTTCAACCGTGGCGGCAAAGACCATGGTGAATACGAATGTAATGGATAATGGCAAAAGAAGCAGCCTTCGTTTTAAGCCTGTCGCTGCATCTATAGCACCCGGAAAAGAAGTGGTTGTTGAATTTGATAATACCCTGCCTGCTGCGGAAGTAAAATTATGGAACCAGGACGAACCGAATTTATATACGGCAGAAGTGTTTGCCGGGGCGGATACCCTGTCCAGAAATTTTGGTATAAGAAAATTTGAAGTAAGCGGTACAAAACTATTGTTAAACGGGGCGTCTGTAAAAATGGGCGGTTGCAATCGTCCGCTGGATTACCCGGGATATGGTTCCATGGATCCTGAACAGGTATTGGATGAAGATCTGGCTTTAATAAAAAACGGCAGCATGGAGTTATCGCGCATTAACCACTATCCAGTCTCAAACCATTTGCTCGACTGGGCCGACAAGCATGGATTGCTGATTATAGAAGAGGCTGGCAACTGGCAGATGACGCCAAAACAGATGAATGATACCATGATGCGCAGAAAATTTCAATCGCAGATGAAAGAAATGATAGAGCGCGACTGGAACCATCCTTCGGTGATAGCCTATAGTATGGGAAATGAATTTCAATCGCAAACGGAAGAAGGAAAAGCCTGGGTGCGCGACATGAGTGCTTTTGCAAAATCGCTGGATAATTCAAGGCTTATCACTTTTGCCAGTATGATGGTATGGCGTGATATAATTAAGAATCCTGAAGACGAGGCTTCGCAATATGTTGATTTTATCAGTGCGAATATGTATGGAAACTATTTGCACAATATTCAGCATATCCATGATGTATATCCTAACAAACCGGTTTACCTCAGTGAATTTGGTATACGTGCCGATGCTGTTAAGACCGAAGACGAACGGGTGGAATATCTAAGAAAAGCCATGCAGGACTTCAGGCAGTGCGATTATGTAGTGGGCGCCTCTGTATGGACCTTCAATGATTATTTCAGCCGCTATCCGGGTACCAATCCAAATGGCTACAGGCCCTGGGGTCTGGTTTCTCCTCAAAGAGAACTCCGGGGTATGTATAAGGCCTGGCAGGAAGAGTTTTCACCTGCCGTCATTGAATTGCTGGAAAAAAAGAATGGGAAGGCTATCATCAGCATAACAGCCAGAAAGGATTTTCCTGCTTATACAATGAAAGGTTACCAGCTCAGATATAATAATCATACAGTAGCATTAAACACATTGCGGCCTGGCGATAATCAGCAAATGAATATTGTATTACCAGGCGGTATTGCAGAAGTAGAACTGGTAAAACCGGGTGGTTTTGTAATTATGAAAAAAATATTGAAGTAAAATGTGCTGATCAGATAATGTGATAAACGTGAAAATGAAATAAGGATGTTGTGGCAGGGTGGCTCCTGCCTGATAAAAAAAAAATTAATAAAAATAGTTCCCTAAAAAGACACGAATGATAAAATCAAAAGGCAGTGAAGGGCGTTCCTTTCCGCTGGTAAAGATGGAGGCAGATTTGATTGTTACAGGCGGCGGGCTCTCGGGTATTTGTTGCGCCATTACTGCTGCAAGAGAAGGCCTTAAAGTGGTGTTGGTACAGGATAGAAGCGTGCTGGGTGGAAATGCAAGCAGTGAAGTGCGCTTATGGATTTTGGGCGCCACCTCTCATATGGGCAATAACAACCGGTGGGCAAGAGAGGGTGGCATTATTGATGAAATACTGGTAGAGAATATACATCGCAATCCCGAAGGCAATCCCATTATAATGGATGCAATGCTGCTGGATAAAGTAGTAAGCGAACCGAATATCAGTTTATTGCTTAATTCTTCTGTATACCAGGTGCAAAAAAACGGCGCAGATACCATTGCATCATTGCAGGCATATTGCAGCCAGAACCAGACAGTCTATGAATTGAAAGCGCCCTTGTTTTGTGATGCTTCAGGCGATGGAGTGGTAGGATTCTTATCCGGCGCGGCTTTCAGGATGGGAGCGGAAAGCAGGGATGAATTTGGCGAGTTGTTTGCGCCTTCAAAGGAGTATGGAGAACTGCTGGGGCATTCCTTATACTTCTATTCAAAAGATACAGGGAGACCTGTTCAGTTTGTGCCACCTTCTTTTGCGCTGGATGATATCACGAAGATTCCCAAGTTCAAAAGTTTCAATTCGCAGGAATATGGGTGCCGTTTATGGTGGATTGAATATGGCGGACGCATGGATACGGTGCATGATACAGAGAAAATAAAATGGGAGTTGTGGAAAATTGTGTATGGTGTATGGAACCATATCAAAAATTCCGGCAATTTCCCCGAAGCAGCAACATTAACATTGGAATGGGTGGGCATGATACCCGGCAAGCGCGAAAGCCGCCGCTTCGAGGGAGATTATATGCTGAAGCAGCAGGATATCATTGAACAGCGTACACATACGGATGCAGTGGCTTTTGGCGGCTGGAGTATTGATCTTCATCCTTCCGATGGTGTTTATACAGATTTGCCTGGCTGTAACCAGTGGCACAGCAAGGGTATTTACCAGATACCTTACCGTTGTTTGTATTCAAAAAACATCCGGAATCTTTTTTTGGCAGGGCGTATTATCAGCGCCTCTCATGTGGCATTCGGAAGTTCACGTGTAATGGCCACCAGCGCTTATGTGGCGCAGGCGGTGGCTATGGGGGCGGTATTGTGCCGGCAATACAATTGCCATCCTTCCGATTTATACCAACATGATAAAATTATTGAATTACAGCGCCGGTTAATACACGCGGGCCAGCACATACCAGGCGTTGTAATAAAAGATAAAGACGACCTGGTGCAACAGGCAGGCATAACCGCCAGTAGTGAATTGGCGATTGCTGAACTGGCAGAAGATGAAGAACCGCGGACACTTGATTTGTCCGTAGCCCAGATGATCCCAGTTGACGCCGGAAAAATACCATCTATCACCCTGCATGCTTATGGTGAAGCAGTAACAAAGCTGCAGGCGGAATTTCGTATTTGTTCCAGGGCAGGAAGTTATACGCCCGATAAAACAATTGCATCATTTGAGTTTGCTATTCAACCAGGGAGGAATTGTTTGCACCTGCATTCAACGGTTGAGATAAATACAGCACAGTATATTTTTGTACTGCTTCACAAGAATCCGTTGGTAAAAATTGCCCATTCAGCCAAACGCATTACAGGAATCCTTGCTGTTTTTAATACCATTAACCCCGCAGTTTCAAACTATGGTAAACAGGAAGCACCTGAAGGTATTGGCATGGATAATTTTGAGTTTTGGTGTCCGCAACGCCGGCCGGCCGGTCAAAATATTGCCATGAAATTTTCTCCCGCCATACAAAGTTTTTCAGCCGCCAATATCAGCAATGGCATTGCACGACCCGCATTCTCGCCCAATGCCTGGGTGGCAGATGGTAAGGATGAGCAGCCTGCCATCAAATTACAATGGCAACAGCCACAGGCTATCAAAATAATTTGTTTGAGTTTTGACACCGACTTTGATCATCCAATGGAATCGGTTCTGATGCTGCACCCGGAAAATACAATGCCTTTTTGTGTGCGCAATTATCGTATTTATGACGACAAGGGAAAAATGGTGTATGAAAAAATGGGAAATTACCAGAGCAGGAACAAAATTGTGCTGGATAAAGTGCTGCATACAACCAGTTTAACAATTGAGGCAGAGCACCCCTCTTCATTAACCCCCGCCGCTGTTTTTGAAATAAATTGTTACAGTTAATTATAATTGCTATATGAAAAGATTGCCATTGCTGTTCTTATTAATGGTGGCGCAATTGTTTGCCATTGCTAAAGATGAAACCATTCGTTTGGAAAACAATCATATCCGCATTGTATGGGCACAAACAAAAGAAGGATGGAAAATTAACCAGTTGCAGCTACGCATTAAAAATGAATGGCAAACACTGGCTCATCCATCCGGCGGGTACACCCTTTTGTATGCGCAGGATAAACCGGCAAGCAACCCGGACGTTTTGTTTAAAACAATTACGGGAAAGGCGTGGCCGGATACAGTTTATAAATATCAAATCAATATATGGAAGCAAAGTACGGCACCGGTTTCATTAAATACGGCAGGTGAGGCATATCATTTTTTTCCGGCTTCGGCAAAAGCATCCGGAAAACATGCTATTTTGTTTACACAGGAAACGCCATGGGCGACAATAACTGCCGAATGGAAGCTGGACGAACAGTATGCCGGCGATGTGCAGGTAACACAAAGCATGGTTTGCCGGAAAGATGGTTATTATTCATTGGCCAGCCCTTCTATTATAATAGTTGAAGAGAATGAAATGCAATGGGCAACCGTACCGGGGTATTTCCAGGGCAATGCCATGCAAAAGGATTTTATACTGTCATATGCCTATGGCCAGGGCGTTCCGGAACTGCCTGTTATTTACCGCGAACGTTGTGCAAGTTCATTATGTCCCATCATTACAACCAAACAACAAGTTTCTGTATCGGTAATACCCAACCCGGGTTTGGGAAGAGATCCATGGGCGGTTGATAAATATACCCACCAGGATTGGTTTATAGCAGTCTCTCATAAAAACAGGAAATCGCAACTTACGCCTACACTGTATTATCCTGTATTGGGCGAACCCAAATCCAAACTGCAAAGTGGCAGTCAGATCAGTTACGGGTTCCGGTATAGTTTACTCCATGGCGAATGGTACCAGTTGCTGGAACATGCCGTGAATGATATCTACCAGTTTAAAAAATCGCTGGCCCTGCGTACCAACAAACAATCTTTAACCAGCAGGATAGAAAAAATGCAGCAATATCTTTCGGACCGGCAGACTTCTTTATGGAATATAGAAGACTATGATGGCATGAAGATAGGGGGACAGTCCTACCTGGGTGGAGTGGTGGGCTCCAATCATGACGCGATAAAAAACTCCGATTACGGCGCTATGTGGATGCTTGCCAATACCAGCGATGATAATTTTTTAAAAGACAGCGTATTGCCTTTTGCCCTGAATTTTAAGCTGGCACAGCAACAAACAGCGGCAGGTTTTTTCCAGGGTGCAGCTACCGGCCAATATTATCTTTCCAAAAGCAAAAAGTTTACAGAAGAATGGGGTGAATTTGTAGAGCCTGTAAGTCTTACCTATTATATAATGCTTGACCTGGGCAATATACTTTTATTTGAACCGGGCAATGCAATGGTAAAAGAAAGACTGGCACTGGGTGCCAGCCTATTATTGAAATGGCAGAAACCTGATGGCAGTTGGGAAGTGGCTTATGACAGGCATTCGCAACAACCGTTGTTTACCGATTTAAAGGACCTCAGGCCTACATTTTACGGATTGATGGTAGCCTACCGCATTTTAAAAGATCATAAATATATTGATGCTGCAAAAAAAGGGGCTGACTGGTTTATTCAAAACGCGGTGGCGAAGGGCAGCTTTATCGGCGTATGCGGCGATGCCCGCTATGCTCCTGATTTCGCTACGGCGCAATCGGCGCAGGCATTACTCGACTTATATGATGTAACCGGCGATAAAAAATATGAAACCGCAGCTATTGCAACAGCAAGAATGTACCTTACTTCTGTTTACACACAGCCTGTGCCTTCCACCAAAATAAAAACAGTAAATGGTATACAGCGGGAAGACTGGCAGATTTCGCAATCGGGCCTGGGCTTTGAACATGGCGGCATTATAGGATCGGCCAATGGTGCCGGACCAATCATGCTCTGCAGTCATGCAGGTTTGTTTGTGCGTATGTTTCAGCTTACCCATGACAGCCTTTTTATTGAAATGGCAAGAGCCGCGGCTATTGGCAGGGATGCTTTTGTAGACAGCAATACAAGCGTGGCCTCTTACTACTGGAATGCAATGAACAAAGGCGCCGGGCCTTATCCTCATCATGCATGGTGGCAGATTGGCTGGATAACTGATTATTTAATGGCAGAAGCACAACTTCGTTCAGATAATAAAATTACTTTTCCAAGAGGTTTTGTTACACCCAAGGTGGGGCCCCACGAATCATACGGTTTTGCACCGGGTAAAATATATAATGATCCAGCCAATCTTATCATTCGCGAAGGATTGATTGAATGTGATAATCCAAATATTGAATATATCATTGCCAAAAGTATTGACGGGAAAAAACTATTCGTGATTTTGCTGAATGATACAGGGGGAAAGATGAACGGAAAAATAAAATTCGATATAAAAAAATTGGGAGCTGCCAGTTTAATAACAGGGAAAAAAATAACGGAATTGATAACAGGAGAAGTTATTGCAGAAAACGGATGGCAGGCAAACTTACCCGGATATGGATTGAAGGTATATAAAATTGAATAGATCTGTCGGGGGCAGGGCTTGCCCCTGCCTCAAACAAAAAATTAAATTCTTCTCATGGGGCAACTCGATTTTATTGTAATGGCGGTATTTGCTTTGCTGATACTCGGTATAGGTATGATGTTCACAAGAATGGGAAGCAAAAATTCTGCTGCTTTTTTTGAGGCGGGTGGGTCTACGCCCTGGTGGATCAACAGTATTTCATTGTTCATCAGCTATTTTTCTGCAGGCACTTTTGTGGTATGGGGATCCATTGCCTATAAAAGCGGGTTTGTTGCCAATGGCATACAATTAACCATGGCGTTGGGTGGATTGTTGGTAGGATTTTTTTTAGCAGCCAAATGGAAACGCACCGGCGCGGTAACGGCTGCGGAGTATATAGGCCAGAGGCTGGGATCAAAAACGCAGCAATTCTATACTTTTCTTATTATGCTGCACGGTTTATTTACGACCGCCTCAGTTTTATATCCTGTAGGGAAAATGGTGAGCGTGGCTACACCGCTTTCATTAAACACCTGTATTCTTATTATCGGGGGCATTATTATTTTATACACGGCGGCCGGTGGTTTGTGGGCCGTACTGGTAACAGATGTGGTACAGTTTGTAATTCTTACGGCCGCGGTTATGATTGTTATACCAATGGCATTTGGAGAAGCAGGCGGCGTCAGTAATTTTGTAAACAAGGCCCCGGACGGGTTTTTCAATTTTTTCAGCAAGGAATATTCTTTTGGGTTCTTTCTGGCTTTTCTGGCTTATCAAACGGTGTATATCGGGGGCAACTGGGCTTATGTGCAGCGTTACACCAGTGTGTCAAACGAACGCAACGCAAAGAAAGTGGCTTATCTTTTTACATTGCTGTATTTAATCAGTCCATTTATCTGGATGCTGCCGCCGATGTTGTACCGTATTATCAATCCGAACCTGCAGGGGTTGCAGGCAGAGGGCGCCTACATGATGCTATGCCAGCGAGTATTGCCTGCCGGATTAATTGGCCTTGTGCTGTCGGGCATGATCTCCGCCAGCGCCAGTAAAGCCAATACCACCATCAACATGATGGCCATTGTATTTGCGCACGATGTATATAAAAAAGTATTCAACATACATGCCACGGAAAAAACGCTGATTAAGGCTGCCAGGTTTTTTACGGTGTTGTTTGGCTTTATCACCATTGGACTTGCCATGCTGGTGCCTATGATTGGCGGCATTGTAGAAATGGTATTAAGTACCGCGTCTATAGCAGGCGGCGCTTTATTTGCGCCTGTTATCTGGACACTCTATTCCAAAAGGCAAACGGCAACATCAGTCATCAGTGCATCGCTCTGCGGATTAATTATCAGCCTTTGCTTAAAACTTTTTAGTGTGGATATATTGGGTTATAAACTCAGCCGTGTGTGGGAAACCGCACTGGGCGTCTGTATTCCTGTAACGGTGCTGTTTTTTTGGGAATTGTATTATTCCGTCAAGAGGAAAATAGCAGTTCATTCATTTGTGCAGCCGGAGGTGAACCTGGTAAACTTTGTTATGAAAAAAGAAGCAGACGCACATATCCAAAATGTTTTCGGCATTAAAATCATTGCTGCGGCTATTGCTGTTGTAGGAGCAGGTGTTGCTTTATTGGGCAGTTTTGCGCCCGGGGGTGGGGTGGCGCTGGTGGTAGGTGTGGTGATTTTTATGCTTGCTTTCCCGCTGTGGTATACTGCAGGAAAAAGATAAACCTCTGGCTGCCCGCAGCAAATTGCGCATGATGGATATGGCTTTTTTTTTTGAACAACAGCCTGAATTAAACAACATTAAAAAATATATTTTTTTCCGTTTTATCGCTATACACTGTCATAGTACCTGCTTGCCATTTTTCGCCGGAAAATAAGTCGCTTTCAGTTCCAAATCCGGTCTTGATTCTACCAACCGCTCCCCGGATAATAAAATAATGGCTTGTTTCATGAAATAATTAAATTACAGGGAAATCCCGGGCAATGGCAATTACCAAATCCTACCAGGCATCAGTAAATGGATTCATCTTCAATTTTACCCAAACCGCGCTCGACGCCGTTGACATCGTTACAAGATCGCCTGCGGAATTTCACCTTATCAAAGACCATCGCTCCGTTATTGCTACATTGGTTGAAGCAGATACAACAGGCAAAAAATTAAAAATCGAAATAGACGGTGAAAATTTTGACGTAGAGATCAAAGATGAGCTGGACCAATTACTGGAAATAATGGAGCTGGGTTCGGCTTCCAAAAAACAGGTCCGGGAAATCAGGGCACCCATGCCTGGTCTCGTATTGGAAATTACAGTGACAGATGGCCAGGAGGTAAACGAAGGCGATAAGATATTAATACTTCAGGCCATGAAGATGGAAAACAGTATCGTCATCCATACACAGGCTAAGATCAGGAAAATAGCGGTAACTGCCGGTCAGGCTGTTGAAAAGGGACAAGTGTTGGTAGAATTGGAATAAACACAGTGGTTGTTATTCTTTTCAATAAAAATTTTCAAACAAGAAAAATCAACGATGCAAAAAATATTGGTGGCCAACCGGGGTGAAATTGCATTGAGAATTATGCGCACCATTCGCAGGATGGGCATCCGTTCAGTGGCGGTATATTCTGAAGCCGACCGTAATTCGCCCCATGTATGCTTTGCCGACGAGGCTGTTTGTCTGGGGCCTGCGCCCTCCACTCAATCTTATCTGAATGCGGATAAAATCATTGCTTTTGCCAAAGAGCTCGGAGTAGATGCCATCCATCCGGGTTATGGATTCCTGAGTGAGAATGCAGCGTTTGCAAAGAAAACGGAAGAAGCCGGTATTATTTTCATAGGGCCAGGCCCTGAAGCGATGCGCATCATGGGTTCAAAGCTGGCAGCAAAAGAATGTGTAAAAAAATACAATATCCCGATGGTGCCGGGTACAGATAAAGCGATTGAAGATATTAACGTCGCTAAAAAGATAGCTGCGGAAATAGGTTATCCCATTATCATCAAAGCATCGGCAGGTGGTGGTGGAAAAGGCATGCGCATTGTGGAGAAAGCGGCCGACCTGGAAGAACAAATGCAACGTGCCACTAGCGAAGCCAGTTCATCTTTTGGAGATGGATCCGTATTTATAGAAAAATATTTTAGTTCCCCCCGGCATATAGAGATACAGGTATTGGCCGATAACTATGGCAACACGATTCATTTATTTGAACGTGAATGCAGCATTCAGCGGCGGCATCAGAAAGTAGTGGAGGAATCGCCTTCTTCTGTACTCACTAATGAACTGCGTAAGAAAATGGGAGAGGCAGCTGTAAAAGTAGCCGCCTCCTGTAATTACAAAAGCACCGGTACCGTGGAGTTTTTGCTGGATGATAAGCTGAATTTTTATTTCCTGGAAATGAATACGCGTTTGCAGGTAGAACACCCGGTTACTGAAATGATAACGGGTATAGACCTTGTAGAAGAACAAATAAAAATAGCCAGGGGAGAAAAATTGGGATTCACACAGGATGATTTGTCGGTTAACGGCCATTCATTGGAGTTAAGGATATACGCAGAAGATCCATTGAATGATTTTTTACCTTCCACAGGCACCCTTACAAAATATATACGACCGCAGGGTGAAGGAGTAAGAGTAGATGATGGCTATGAAGAAAGCATGGCCATCCCGGTGTATTATGATCCAATGATTGCCAAGCTGGTAACGCATGGCAAAGACAGGGCAGATGCCATTCAAAAAATGAAAGCAGCCATCGGGAATTATAAAATTGAAGGAGTTGCCACTACCTTACCATTCGGCCTGTTTGTTTTGGAGCATGAAGCTTTCCTTTCCGGTAAATTTGATACGCAGTTTGTAGGAAAATATTACACGCCCTCAGCGCTGGCCCGCAACCAAAAACAGCAGGCAGAACTGGCGGCTATTGTAGCTGTAAAGTATTGGCTGGATAAGCAAAAAGAAATTAAACCGGTGGAGCCTGTTCCTACCAATTGGAGAATAAGATAACCTGAAAACAACTGATGTTGAAATGAAGAAATCCAAAACAGCCATACTAAGAGCAAAGATCGAAGAAGGGAAGTTGGGTGGAGGACGGGCCAGAAATGAAGCACAGCATAAAAAAGGAAAACTTACTGCAAGGGAACGTATTGCGCTGCTGCTGGACCCTGGTTCATTTGAAGAGATCGGTGCCCTGGTGCTGCACCGCACCAAAGACTTTGGTATGGAAGACCAGCAATTTTATGGTGACGGTGTGGTTACCGGTTATGGTACTGTCAATGGACGTCTTGCTTATGTATTTGCGCAGGATTTTACTGTATTCGGCGGCGCATTATCCGAAACACATGCGGAGAAGATTTGTAAAGTGATGGATCTTGCTATGAAAACAGGCGCCCCGGTAATCGGTTTGAATGATTCGGGTGGTGCCAGGATACAGGAAGGAGTACGGTCATTGGGTGGTTATGCAGATATTTTTTACCGGAATGTTTTATGTTCAGGAGTCATTCCACAGATATCCGCTATTATGGGACCCTGCGCAGGCGGAGCCGTATATTCGCCGGCCATGACCGATTTTACATTGATGGTGGAAAACACCAGTTATATGTTTGTCACTGGTCCCAATGTGGTCAAAACTGTCACCAATGAAGAAGTAACCCTGGAAGAATTGGGTGGCGCATCTGCCCATTCTGTCAAATCAGGTGCAACGCACCTGACGGCAGCCAATGATGCAGCGTGTATTGAGGAAATAAAGAAACTACTGAGTTACCTGCCGCAGAATTGTGAAGACACCACGCCAAAAATTCCTTATGCTTTGGCCGATGAAACAAGAGCGCAATTGGAAACCATCATTCCGGAAAGCAATAACCAGCCCTATGATATCCGTGCGGTGATAGAGGGTATTTGCGACGAAACATCGTTTTTTGAAATTCATAAAGACTACGCGCGTAATATAGTGGTGGGTTTTGCCAGGTTGGCGGGAAGAAGTATTGGAATAGTAGCTAACCAACCCATGAGTTTAGCGGGCGTACTGGATATTGACAGTTCAAAAAAAGCAGCGCGGTTCACCCGTTTTTGCGATTGTTTTAATATTCCTTTGCTCGTATTGGTAGATGTGCCCGGATTTCTGCCGGGAACCGACCAGGAATGGGGTGGTATAATTATTAACGGTGCCAAATTATTATACGCACTAAGTGAAGCCACCGTGCCCCGCGTTACGGTAATTACCCGGAAAGCCTATGGCGGAGCTTATGATGTCATGAATTCCAAACATATCGGCGCAGATATCAACCTGGCATGGCCCACGGCTGAAATAGCTGTGATGGGCGCCAAGGGCGCCAGCGAGATCATTTTCAAAAAGGAAATAACAGCATCTGATGATCCCGCTAAAAAGCTTGCTGAAAAAGAAATGGAATATGCGGAAAAGTTTGCCACTCCCTGGTTAGCGGCTGAGAGAGGTTTTATTGATGAAGTAATAGAGCCGAAAGAAACCCGTACAAAACTGATTAAGGCTTTTGCCATGCTGGAGAATAAAGTGGTTAAGCTGCCGAAGAAGAAACATGGAAATATACCTTTGTAAACAGGTATTGTTGTCTATCTGATTTCCCACGATCGCTTTATGCGCGCAATGGTATTTCTTGATTTCCAAAATAGTATAAGAGCCGCAAATATTTTCATTCTTTACAACCTGTTAGTACCCACTAATGGTTCCGAATTCTGTGCATCTGTATTTACAGACAGGTGCTGTTTTCAATTTCTTCGTTTTAATCTGCTGGCCGGGATTTGCGGTATAACGGGATGCAAGCGATCTAAAGTACACAGGCCTGCAGCGTCATTTTTCGTCTTTAATTCGGGCCGCCGAAGAAGCCTCCATAAGCAGGGTGTATGGTGGCATTCACTACCGCTTTAGTGTAAACGAAGGCGCCCTGGCGGGGAAGAAAATCGGGGCAAAGGTCGCGGAGAAAATAGTTCCATAAGCTGCGCGGGCCGGGCAAAAAAAAATTGGGCGAAAACCGTTTCGAAGCCGGGAAGTCATTTCCGGCCGAAACCGGACATTTTTTGTACGGAAATGAACAACCGGCTTGTGCAGCAAAGTTGGTATAATATGTAAATCAGGCAGATAGTGAAATGGCACTTGTTTTGTCGTCAAACAACCATCCCAAACTCCCACCAGCCTATGTTTAGCATTAACCTCAAATCTGCCTGGCGAAACCTGCTCAAACACAAATTCTTTTCAATTATTGCTGTTTCGGGGCTTGCTATTGGGTTGTGTGCCTGTATCCTGATCATCGAGTATGTTAATGCGGAACTGGGTGTTGACCGGTTCCATACAAAACTGGATAAACTATATCGCGTGGTGAATGACCGTTACCAGCAGGGTGCACGGGTACAGCACAGTACCATGACCTATTCCGGCATTGGTAAGGCCATAAAACAGGAGATACCTGAAGTAGTTGCCTATTGCCGCGTGTTGCCTTACAGGGTGGAGGTTATTTCGTGGGGTGATAAAAAAATTGCCGACCAACGCGCTATTGCCGTGGATACATCTTTTCTTTCCATGTTTACTTACACCTTGCTTGCGGGCGACAGGCAGACTGCTTTGCGGGAACCCAACAGCATCATTGTTTCAGAAAAAATGGCAAGGGAACAGTTGGGTGTAAAAGAACCGCAAACCTTGCTTGGGCAAATGATGGTATTCGATACAGATTCGCTTCCCTATAAAATAACGGGTATCTGCAAGGAGCCACCCGTCAGGTCGCAATTGCACTTTGATCTCCTGATCTCCTATATTTCGCTCTACAGCAACAGCGGCAACAACCGGTCGGCCATAGCCGATTATGATTTTACACAACCTTTTTTCTGGCAATACATTCAGTTAAAGGATGGAGCTGATCCTAAAACAGCAGAACGGAAATTTGCAGCTTTGAAACCAAAATATTTTCCGAAGGCGGCGTCTTCCGGCATACGGGAAGAATTTTACCTGCAGCCTTTGAAAAAAGCCTATCTCTATTCCGATTTTGAATATGAGATCGGTCCAACCGGTAATTACCGCATCGTATGGAGCCTGCTGGTGATTGCACTATTCATACTGGTGCTGGCCTGGATGAACTATATCAATTTGTCTACTGCCCGGTCGCTGGAAAGGGCAAAGGAAGTAGGTATAAGAAAAGTAACAGGTGCGTCGAGGGGGCAACTGGTTAAACAGTTTTTGATAGAAGCGCTGCTGGTAAACATAGTGGCGATCTTTACAGCGATTGCGCTTACCCAATTGCTGCAGCATGCATTTAATCAAATGATCAACCGCGAACTTTCTATTGGGATACTGTTTGCAGAACAAACTTCCAATACCGGCGTCACCATCCTGTTCATACTTTTTTCGGTAGCGGGTATTTTTTTATCTGGTTTTTATCCTGCATTTGTGCTTTCCGGGTACAATCCATTGAAAGTCTTAAAAGGAAAGTTTGCACGATCTGTTTCCGCTGCAATGCTCAGGAAAAGCCTGGTTACTGCACAATTCGCCATCAGTATACTACTTATCATCGGTTCTTTTGTTGTGTACAGGCAACTCCGGTTCATGACAGGGCAATCGCTGGGATATAACATGGAGCAGATGATGATCTTAAGAAAACCGGTACTGAGCAACCCGGGTGCGGCATTTATGACCCATGCGGATGGATTTATCAATGCTGTGCAAAGCCTGGCGCATGTGAAAGGCGCCGCCGTTTCTGCAAAAATACCGGGGGATGAACTGGGTAAGATCAATGGGGTGAACAGGACGGATATTGCTATGAACAATTCCACTACCATGGCCAATATGGGTGTGGATGCACGTTTTATCAACCTTTACCAGATGAAACTTTTGGCAGGAAGGAATTTTTCTCCACTGGATTATAACAACGACCCCGCAAAACTGCAAACACTGATCATCAATGAAACCGCATTACGGCAACTGGCTTTTGGCTCGCCACAGGAAGCCATCGGTAAATCAATAAAGGCATTCAATCGCACCTGGGACATCATAGGTGTCGTGGCCGACTTTCATCAGCAATCATTGAAAAGCGGGATAGAACCGGTGCTGCTGTTACCGGCTCTGCAGGGCCAATACAGCCAGTTCTCTATAAAAATAGATCCGAAGCAACTACCCGAAACCGTTGAAGCCATTCAAAAAGCCTATGCCAGCTATTTCCCCGGAAATGTTTTTGATTACCATTTCCTTGATGAAAAGTTTAATCGCCAATACAGCAACGATTACCTGTTCGGCAAGGTATTCGGCCTGTTTGCAGCATTGGCCATACTGATTGCCTGCATGGGATTATCGGGTCTGTCGCTGCTTACGGCTACCCAGCGAACCAAAGAGATTGGAATACGTAAAGTGCTGGGCGCTTCAGTAACAGGTATCGTACTGTTGCTGTCGGGGGATTTTATTAAACTGGTATTGCTCGCGATCGTCATCGCGTCACCTGTAGCCTGGTATATGATGCATCTATGGCTGCAGGATTTTGCCTATCGTGTCAATATCAGCTGGTGGATATTTGTGTTAACAGGTTTGCTGTCACTGGTTATTGCGCTCCTGGTGATAGGCTTTCAGACGGTGCGATCAGCCATTGCAAATCCCACCACCAGTCTCCGGGCCGAATAAATAATGGCAGGAAAAAGCATCATTTCACAGTCAAAACCATCCTTATGTTTTTATCAGCTATTCCTCTTCTGCGTGGTACCATCGTAGCTATGTTCTTATTGTGCTCATCGCATGCCCTGTTGGCGCAAGCCACGCGTTTTGAAAACTATAGCCTGGAACCTGTGCAAGTAAATATGTCGGTTACAAATATCGATGGCAAAAAAGTGGTAAGGGTGTCAAGGGACACAGCAACTAAAGGAGCCGATATACCCACATTCGTTCGACTGAGTAACATTAGTGATTTCAGCAACGGCACTATTGAAGTAATGTTGCTGAGCAGGCTGTTGCCCACCGCTGATCCTGCTGCAAGGGGTTTTATCGGTATAGCATTCAGGATTACTAAAGACAACGGCCAGTTTGAATCCATTTACCTCAGGCCCACCAATGGAAGGGCGGATGATCAGCTCCGCAGGAACCATTCCACGCAATATTTTTCCTATCCTGATTATTCATTCGCCCGCCTGAGGAAAGAAGCTGAAGGAAAATATGAATCCTATGCCGACATGGGACTGAATGAATGGATCAAAATGAAGATTGTTGTGCAGCATGCGCAGGCAAAACTTTACCTGAACGATAATCCACAGCCGGTCCTGATGGTGAACGACCTGAAGCTGGGTGCAGAGGGTAGTGGTGCAATCGGGCTTTGGGTGGATTCAGGTACGGACGCATTTTTCCGGGATATAAAAGTGGTAAAAGAAAATTAGTTTGAACTTATTGGTGTAATCTATCCAGAAACATTTTTTGCAGTTTCCATTTTTTAAGCATGATAGCCGCATACTTCCGGGCTTTCTTTTTCCCTTTTGTTATAGAGGCTTCTTACGGATTTAAGAAGAAACACGGAAATATGCCTTTATAAATACGTAACAGTCTTATTAAATGGGTAGCTACGTTTATTCAAGCCAGTTAGGATGTTTTTTGTTTGCGCCTGCCAGGCAGATGTTTCAAGTTTTTAATTAGAATTGTGTAAGAAAGCTCTGGTGAACCTGGGTCCATTGCATTTTGTAATAGTTTTTTTCAACTTCACTGCCAATCAGCTTTTCCATCAAAATTTATTGCCAGCCATAACTATTCAATTTAACACACTTATGGCTGGCAATAACTTCCAGCTGTTAAACGCCTTTTTTTAATAATTAGTTATAGCTTCCCGGCTGGCCGCAGATCTGTTGGCCGAAAGTTGCTTTATGCCCGGCAGCGATTTTTTGAAAGCGTTATGGCCAATGAAAGATAACAAACGGTCAAACTGCTATTTCTTTTTTTTAGCATACGGATGGCATCCCTGGTTGGTCGGATTTAATTTGAGGAATTCTTTAAAGCACGATTCAGCTTTTCCCTATCAACTACTTTCAGACAGCGTCAATTATCAAAAACTATTTTTTGTTCGTTGTAGCAGCAACAGCCAACCAGCCGATAACAAGTTTTATTTAGTTTTGAACCTGAAAAAATTCTGCAGCATGAACTTCAGGTCAAAATTGCCTTATGTTACCAACCATATTTTTTCGCACATCACTGCCCTGGCACAACAACACAATGCGTTGAACCTGTCGCAGGGTTTTCCCAATTTTGAACCGGCACAGGGGTTAAAAGATTTGGTGAGCGAATGTATGCAGGACAAAAGCCTCCCATCCGTTCATCAGTATGCGCCCATGCCTGGCCTGCCGCTGTTGCGTGAACAAATAGCAGCTAAGTTATCGGCCACTTACAATATCGCTGTTAATCCCAATACGGAAATCACTATTGGCATCGGGGCCACAGAAATGATCTTTTCGGCTATCGCCGCTTTTGTATGGCCTGGCGATGAAGTCATTATCATTGAGCCCTGTTTTGATATCTACCGGCCGATCATTGATATGGTGGGTGGCAAAACAGTTGTGTACAAGACCCGTTACCCAAATTTTGCCATCGACTGGGATGAGCTGGCGGGCCTCATCAACAGCCGCTCCCGTATCATATGCATCTGTACACCCAATAATCCTACCGGTACCTTATTTACCAAACATGATATTGAACAGCTTACCGCACTGGTGCACAACACTGATATTCTCATTGTAAGCGATGAAGTGTATGAGCATGTGATCTTCGACGGTGCCAGACACGAAAGCCTTTTGCAATACCCCGGGCTGCGCGAAAGAACCTTTGCTGCTTACTCATTTGGCAAAACTTATCATATCACGGGCTGGAAAGTCGGTTATTGTGTGGCGCCACCTGCCTTAACAGTGGAACTGAGAAAAGTGCACCAGAATGCTGTGTATGCTGCCAGCCATCCCTTGCAAAAAGCCATCGCATTGTACATGCAGCAATCCACTGATTATTTGGAATTGCCTGCATTTTACCAATACAAGCGCGATCTGTTCCTGCAAGCCACCATTGCTTCGCGTTTCCGTCCGCTTCCATGTGCCGGCGGTTATTTCCAGTTGTTTGATTATTCGGAAATTTCTGATGAAAATGACGTTGCTTTTTGTGAGCGATTGATCAAACAATATGGCGTAGCCGCCATTCCCGTTTCCAGGTTGTACACGGATCAGCAGGACGATCATATCATCCGGTTTTGTTTTGCGAAGACGGATGAATTGTTGCTGGCGGCGGGGGAGAGATTGTGCCGGGTATAACCAGCTGGCGTTATCAAAAACAACGAAATATGATCCGGGTTTTAGCGGGTGCTCTTCACAAAAAGACGAGCGCTTCCTGTATCCGTCTTCAAATCTTATAATGTAGTGAAAGGGTGCCGGTGAGCATCGGTAATACATATCACTATCTATATTATGTTTACATCATAATAATTCCTGGTTGTTGCTTTTTAGGTGTATCCGAAGCATACCCTGATTTACGAAGAACTGTAAAAAAACTGTAAATATATTAACGTGCTAAAACGGGAGCCAAACCCCGGCCAAAAAAGACAAAACCCACGCCAATTGACTTTGACGTGGGTATGATGCTTTTTAAGAATTGTTAGTTCTTGCCTTTTGTAGCCCGTAGGGGAATCGAACCCCTATTACCAGAATGAAAATCTGATGTCCTAACCGGTAGACGAACGGGCCATGTGTTTTTCGGACGGCAAAGATAACAGCCGGGACAAATCTTGCCAAAACTTTTTTGAATTTTATCCACCCTTTGTGCAAGATACTCCAATTGCTCCCGGAAAGGGCTTAAATCGTGGTTTTTGCCAAGTTTAATAGCCCGGACAGTTAAAAAACGGCGGTTTTGGAGATCATTTTTAAGCCCGAAAATGTAAAACAGAATATATTTCAATATTGTACCTTCGTCACCTCAAAAATTTTTAACTAATTAAATCTAATTGAACAATGAGTACTGTTAAAGTCGCCATTAATGGTTTTGGACGCATAGGCCGGTTGGTATATCGCCAGATATACAAAATGGAAGGAATAGACGTGGTGGCCATTAATGATTTAACAAGTCCAAAAGTACTGGCACACCTTTTAAAATACGATAGCGCACAGGGCCGTTTCGAGGCTGACGTAAAATCAACCGAAGACGCCATCGTAGTAAACGGGGAGACGGTAAAAATATACGCACAAAAAGACCCTTCCCAAATTCCCTGGGGCACACACAATGTAGACGTGGTAATTGAGAGTACCGGTTTCTTTACCGATAAAGATAAAGCAGCAGCACATATTAAAGCAGGCGCTAAAAAAGTGGTTATCTCTGCGCCCGCAACCGGCGATTTGAAAACGGTTGTATTCAATGTCAACCATTCCATTCTCGACGGCAGCGAAACCATTATTTCCTGCGCTTCCTGCACTACCAACTGCCTGGCCCCCATGGCCAAAGTGCTGAATGACACTTATGGCATTGTACAGGGTATCATGACCACGATCCACGCCTATACAAACGACCAGAATACATTGGATGCACCCCATCCAAAAGGAGATTTGCGCCGCGCCCGTGCCGCAGCCGCCAATATTGTACCCAATTCTACAGGAGCCGCCAAAGCAATCGGCCTGGTATTGCCTGAGCTGAAAGGTAAATTGGATGGAAGTGCACAACGCGTTCCCACCATTACAGGTTCCTTAACTGAACTGGTAAGCGTACTGGGTAAAAAAACCACCGCGGAAGAAATCAACGCAACCATGAAAGCCGCATCCAATGAAAGCTTTGGCTATACAGAAGATGAAATTGTAAGCTCAGACATAATAGGCAGTCATTTTGGTTCTTTGTTCGACGCTACTCAAACCAAAGTATTAACAGTGGGTGAACAACAATTGGTAAAAACGGTTAGCTGGTACGATAACGAAATGAGTTATGTAAGCCAGTTGGTGCGCACCGTACATCATTTTGCAGGTTTAATCAGTAAATAACTTCCTGTTGTTATAAATTTTGAATTTTAAATTTTGAGTTGCTCCTGCGCAGAAGATTTGCCGCAAAAAAGGATTCAAAATTTAAAATTCATTATTTAAAATATTCCCATTATGAGCAAATTCTCCAACTATAATTTCGCCGGTCAGAAAGCTTTGGTACGGGTAGATTTTAATGTGCCATTGGATAAGCAAACATTTGCTATTACAGACGACACAAGAATGAAGGCCACCATCCCAACAATAAAAAAAATACTGGCCGATGGGGGCTCTGCCATTCTGATGAGCCACCTGGGCAGACCAACAGACGGGCCCACAGACAAGTATTCACTGAAACACCTGGTAAAGCATTTGGGCGAACTGCTGGATGGCACAACTGTTTTGTTTGCGAATGACTGCATTGGCGATCAGGCCTACCTTACAAGCGGCATGCTGCGCCCGGGAGAAGTGCTCCTGCTGGAGAATCTCCGTTTTTATAAGGAAGAAGAAAAAGGAGATGAAAAATTTGCAGAAAAATTAAGCAAACTGGGCGATGTATACGTAAACGACGCGTTCGGTACCGCACACCGCGCACATGCTTCCACCGCAGTAATTGCCAAATTTTTTCCGGCAGAAAAAAGAATGTTTGGTTTGCTGATGGAAGGAGAAGTATCCAGTGCTGAAAAAGTAATGCACGACACGCAAAAACCTTTTGTTGCCATTATAGGAGGTGCAAAAGTGTCTGATAAGATCCTGATTATAGAAAACCTGCTCGAAAGGGCTACAGATATTATCATTGGCGGAGGAATGGCCTATACGTTTATGAAGGCCGGCGGTGGTAAAATCGGCAACTCGCTCTGCGAGGAAGACCGTTTACAAACTGCAACGGATCTTTTGAAAAAGGCCGAAGCAAAAGGGGTATGCATTCATCTTCCTTCCGATTCCATTATTGCAGATAAATTTGCCGCCGATGCCAGCACATCCACAGCACCCAGCAATAATGTACCCGATGGTTGGCTCGGACTTGATATAGGTCCTGCTGCCTGCGATCAGTTTTCAAGTGTAATCAAAAAGTCCAAAACCATTTTGTGGAATGGCCCCATGGGTGTGTTCGAAATGCCCAAATTTCAGCATGGTACCAGGGCCATTGCTACAGCAGTAGCCGCCGCTACCCAGTCGGGTGCTTTTTCACTGGTAGGCGGGGGGGATTCTGTTGCAGCAGTAAACCAGTTTGGTTTTGCTGATAAGGTAAGTTATGTGTCAACCGGTGGTGGTGCCTTGCTGGAGTATTTTGAAGGAAAAGTATTGCCGGGCATTGCAGCCATAAAATAATTGCCAGGCAATTGATCATAGTAATAGCCGCTGGCCGAAAGGCTGCGGCTTTTTGTTTGCCGCTGATAATTGCAGATGAATGCTATACTGCACAATGAGCCGATAAACCAATCGCTGATCAGCCAATTATCGCATCGCCACCGGTAATGGTAAATAGCCTTCGGGATATTGAACCTTTGTCAAAAACAACCCGTGCCCCGGTACCGAAAAATCTGCCAGCCTGCAATCCCTTGCTTCAATAATCGTTTTGAATTGTTCAATGCTGATCTTGTTTCTGCCAGCCTGCAGCATAGTGCCTGTCAGGCCGCGTACCATACCACGCAAAAAACGGTTGCCTTTTACGCTGTAAATTAATTTGTCTTCTTCCTGCTTCCATCCGCTTTCTGTAATGGTGCAGTTAAAAGTTTTAACCTGCGTGTTCCGTTTGCTGAAGGACGTAAAATCTGTATACAATTTAATCACTGCAGCAGCCTCCTGCAGGGTTTCCATATTAAGCGCATAAGGATAGTAGTAAGCCCTGTCTGCCAGGAACGGATTTTTATGGCGGTAAATATGATAGTCATAACTCCGCGCAACAGCATCAAACCGGCAATGTGCACCGGCAGATACCTGGTACAAATTTTTTACAACAATGTCTTTTGGCAGAATGGCATTGATCTTATACCTGAAATGTTCATGAATTTCCCCGTCAAAATCAAAATGAAAAAAGTTTTGCAACGCATGCACGCCCGCATCAGTTCTCGAAGAACCTGTCATGGTTACAGCCTGCTTCTGCAATATGGCGAATGCCTTCTCTACCGCTTCCTGAACGGTATTGGGCGCATTCTTCTGTACCTGGAAGCCACTGTAGTCGGTTCCTTTATATTGCAGTTCCAGAAAATAGCGCTGTGGCATAAATAAGGTATACTGTATTAATTGCGGAGCATGGCCTTAAACCGGTTGAGGTAGTAGTCATTCTTTATAAGTTCTCCGAGAGTAGAAAAATTGCCACTGTCCGATACAAAAGGATAAATGGCATCAAACCACTTGTATTTTCCTTCATCGGTTTTGAAAAGTTCACTGAGGGCCCTAACCTGCTTAACAGAAAAACATTTCTGTTTAAATACTTTTTTGGCCAGTACAATCCGGTCATCATCTGAAGCAACCAGCAGCATTTTAATTCTCAGTTTGTCAATATCGCTTTCTGTAGCGGTCTCCTTGCAATCGGAGTTTAACGCCAGGGATGGTTTTGTGGTTGTTTTCGATGAATCTGGTATGCTGCCGGCGGAACCGGTATCTTTTTTAATGGACTGCACCACTGCTTGCGCTGCCATGCTGTCTTTTGCAATCTTGCCGGTTGCATCCGAATCTTTTTTTGCAGGTGGTATTATTGTTTGACGTGTATTGCCGGCTGCAGCAGTATCCTGCGTTGCTTTACCGGCAGCATTGGTATCGGTTTTTACAACAGGCGCTACAGGTTTCTCTGTAACAACCAATGGAGTGCTGTCTTTTATTATTTTACCCTGGTTAGTAATATTGCCGGGAGATTTTATCTCTTTTGGCGGTTGTCTGTCCTGTTTGGCCACTGCTACCGGTTCAATAAATGGAATACTTATCCTGATGGTATCAAACCTTTCGTTGGATTCATCAACAAATACGGCCACATAAGAAGTATCAGTCAGTAATTCGGCAGCTTTGTTTACAAGCGGCCGGTGTCTTTTTGCCGGAACGTTTGCCAGCGAATCATTTTTCTCCGCAGCAGATTTGCGCAGGTCATTTTTAACCAGGGCTGCTGCAGTATCCTTTTTCAGTGTGGTCAGTGTGTCTTTTTTTGTGGCAGCCTGGGTTTTCTCTTCTTTCTGTGGGGTTGATTTTTTTGCAAGCGCTTTATTGGCATCTGTCGAACCACCAGTCATGAAAATGATGGTATCTTTTCTTTCCTTCGCGGTATCCCTTCTTTCTTTTTTAGCCTGTGCAAGAGCGGTTGGCAAGGGTGGCGCTGATCTGTTTCCAATAGTGGTGGTATCTTTTTTCTGCTTTGAAATAGTCTTTCCCGGAACAGGGGGTAGGGTGTTTTTTGCCGGTTCAACGGCCGGCTCAGTATTGCTAATTGCCGGTGGCCCGGTATTTTTTGCTACCGATGCAGAATCGGCCGCAGCTTTCTTATTCTTATCAGAAACGGCCATTTCCCTGGCTGTATCATGCGTAGCAACGTCCAGGGCGCTGTCTTTTTTTGAACTGGCCGCTATTTTGCCGGTCATGCTGCTGTCTTTTCCTGCGGGCAGTTTTTTTACGAATGCCATGCTATCTTTTCCGGATAAATTTTCTGCAACAGGTGCAATGGTATCCTTTTTCTTTTCTTCAACAACAGCAACTACGGGTGGTGGAACTGGTTTCGGTGGTTTATTGATGGTATACAACACAGAAGTATCATTTACTGCATTGGCCAACAACATTGAAAAAGCATCGCTTTTTTTGGTGCCGGTTATTTCAGGGCTTTTTTTTTCGCCGGCAGGATTGCTGTTCATTATAACAGCCAATGTCTGAAGGTTAAACAAACCCCATCCTTTGTCTCCAAAATTTTTTACGGTATAGCCGCCGTCTTTGTGATTGATCGGAATGTTAAAATGCTGTTCTGGAAAAACATTTTTTGGAAACCCGATTGTTACTATTGCTGTACTGTCGGCCAATTTTGAAAGTATCAGGTAACCGCCTGACGTTGAGCTATAAACATTGGCATTAACCCTCACATAAAAAGGCTGGTTATTTTCTGTTTGTAAGTAAATGAAATATTCCTGCTGGCCAAACGTTTGCAGGGTAACAAAAAACAAAATGAACGATACAGCCAGGTACTTCATGCAGTAATTAGTGGTGATTTGCCAACAAATCTAATAGAAAACAGGCATTAGCATTGCCATTTACCATTTTTTTTACAAACTGAGCAGAACTGCCGCCTATCTTTACGGCTTTTAAAAACAAAATAATGAAGAAACTTTTTTTTATTCCGTGCTTGCTTGCACTTGCTGTTTTTGTCAACGGCCAATCATCCAATGAAAAGCCCGAAGATATCTACAGGGCTACCAGCCCGCGTATAAATGATCTGTTACATACAAAACTGGATGTAAGATTCGACTACAATAAATCTTATCTCTATGGCAAGGCCTGGATTACATTAAAACCTCATTTTTATGCTACCGATTCCCTGCAGCTGGATGCAAAGGGAATGGATATCAACAAAATAGCGCTGGTAAAGGGAAATGCCCTGTTGCCCTTAAAGTATAAGTATGATGGTATGTTGTTGAATATACAACTGGACAGGGTGTATGCTGCCGCTGACAAATACATGGTTTATATTGATTACACCTCAAAACCAAATGAATTAAAAGTAAAAGGAAGCGACGCCATTAAAGATGCCAAAGGTCTGTACTTCATAAATCCAAAAGGGGAGGAGAAAGGCAAACCTACCCAGATATGGACGCAGGGAGAAACAGAAGCCAATTCTGTATGGTTTCCTACTATTGACAAACCCAACCAGCGTTGTACAGACGAAATTTATATGACCGTTCCTGAAAAGTATGTAACGCTGAGCAATGGTCTGCTTATCAGTCAGAAAAAAAATGCGGATGGTACAAGAACCGACTATTGGAAAATGGATCTGCCGCATGCGCCCTATTTATTTTTTATGGGGGTAGGCGATTACGCTGTTATAAAAGACGCCTATAAGGGTAAGGAAGTAAGTTATTATGTAGAAAAACCCTATGCTTCCGTGGCCCGCAAGATATTTGGGCTTACGCCTGAAATGATTGCGTTTTATGTAAAAATCACCGGTGTAGAATATCCCTGGGCAAAATACAGCCAGATAACAGGCCGCGATTATGTAAGTGGTGCCATGGAAAATACAACAGCTACATTGCATACCGATGCCCTGCAACAGGATGCCCGGGAACTGGTTGACGGTAATAAATTTGAGGAATATGTGGCCCATGAATTGTTTCACCAGTGGTTTGGCGATTTGGTAACAACAGAAAGCTGGAGCAACCTTACCGTAAATGAATCATTTGCCAATTACAGCGAAGTATTGTGGAACCAGTACAAATATGGCAAAGATGCCGGCGATGATAAAAATTTTGAAGACATGCAGGGCTACCTGGGCAGTCATAGTGAAAGTAAAGACCTGGTGCGTTTTCATTACGCCGATAAAGAAGATATGTTTGATGCCGTTAGTTACAATAAAGGCGGCCGTATTTTACATATGCTGCGCACCTTTCTTGGAGACAGCGCGTTCTTCAAAGGACTAAACCTTTATCTTACTACCAATAAATTTAAAACAGGAGAAGCGCATCAGTTGCGGCTGGCGTTCGAAGAAGTAAGTGGCCTTGACCTGAATTGGTTTTTTAACCAGTGGTATTTTAGCAATGGAAATCCCAAAGTGGAGATTAGTTATTTGTATGATGATGCAGCCGGCAGGGCCGATGTAATTATAAAGCAAACACAGGAGGGAGACCAGGTTTTTCGCTTACCGATTGCAATTGATGTGTACAACGGAAAGGAAAAAATTCGCAGGAATGTCTGGATTGAGCACAAGGTGGATACATTTACCTTTTCTTATAAAAAAAGACCCGATTTAATAAATGCAGACGCAGATAAAGTGATGTTATGGGAGAAGAAAGATGACAAAACCCTGGAAAATTATATTCATCAATATACCTACGCAGGTAATTATTTAGACAGAAAAGAAGCGATAGATTATTGCGCAAAAAACCAGGATGAGGCGAAAGCGCTGGCATTGCTGAAAGTGGCAATGAAAGACAAATATGCGCCATTGCGCAGTTATACCATCGGCGAATTTGATATAAAGAAAGCAACGGTAAAAAATGATATAGAGCCGCTACTGGCTGATATTGCAAAAAATGATGCAAAACCCACGGTAAGGGCTGCGGCTATTGGCCTGCTTGGACAATATGCAAAGCCCGAATACAAAGCATTGTTCTTAAAAGCGGTTAATGATTCATCTTATAGTGTGGCCGGAGAAGCCCTGGCTGCGTTGGCCCCCCTGGATGCCGGTACTGCCCTGTCAGATGCAAAAGCCTTCTCGAAATTACCCATGAAAGGAAAGCTGGGCGCAGTGGTTAGCCAGATTTTAATTGAGAGCGGAAGTGGTGAGGAAGATTTTGATGTGATCGCGGGAAATTTTGGCAGCCTGCCGGTATCAGACGCCAAGTTTGAAGCACTGCAGCCATTTGCAGACTATCTGGGCACGCTTACCAACACGGAAAAGGTAAAGAAGGGCATAGATATGATTGTTGACTTACGCGAGGCAGTGCCTGCGCAGTACAAAGCCCAGCTTACGCCTTATATCAATAACATGGTGCTGAAGAGCATTGCCAGCAAGAAGAAAGCAGGCGCGGAAAGCAATACTGAACTGAAGCAACAAATCGATTATATCAATTCAAAAATAGAAACAAAGAAGGCGTTTTAAATTATTGTAAATGTTGAATTGAATAGCAGAAATATCCAAAGTTCAGTTCATGATGTTTTGATAAAAAAAATCCTCCCGGAAGAGAGGATTTTTTTTATAGAGCTATTTAATGCTCATGGCGATCTGTGTAGCGTAAACGCATTCAAAATTTAAAACATAAAATTCAAAATAATTCTACCATGATCCACTGGCGCCACCGCCACCGCCGCTTCCTCCCCCAAAGCCCCCAAACCCACCACCGCCACCACTCCATCCGCCACCGCCACCTCCACCGC